>Ga0247841_10000108_pt1 | contig 212365 bp, 184 predicted proteins | sample LaCruzMarch2015__2_FD_192410 | JGI IMG/M metagenome (GOLD analysis project Ga0247841, IMG submission 192410) | Freshwater microbial communities from meromictic Lake La Cruz, Castile-La Mancha, Spain - LaCruzMarch2015_18m | ecosystem: Environmental > Aquatic > Freshwater > Lake | place: Spain... | reverse complement strand
TCTGGGTGTCGGTCAGCGCAAGGGCGGTGTTGGAGTCAGGTGGCTGCGGCGTCTGGCTGGCTGTTGTCGAGGGGGTGTCGGTGTTTTGGGCTTGTACCTTGGTAAGGGCCAAGGTGAGGCCGCCTCCGATGATCAGTCCGACAACGAGCAGTCCAATGATTAGCTTTTTCATTCTGTGTATGTACCTCCTTTCGCTACCTATTTCACCACCTCCGTGTGAAGGGGGAGGAAATGAAGCGTGAAGATAAGGTAAAGATTGGGGGGGTTGAGGGACGGTGTTAAATGATGGTTCCCTTATATTCCAAAAGGGCAACCTGCAGAATCTTCGCCGAACTGTGCGAGAAAAGCTTTTCTTGGCCAGGTTTCTCTAGCCTGAGGCTGTCAACCGAGCACTTTCAGGTATTGGGGATGAAACGCGTCACCGCAGGAGCAGTCCTCTACAACGGCGAGCAGCCTTTCAAAGTGCAAGGCGTCCGTATTTTCAATCCATTCCATGTCGAGGAGATCTGGGAGACCTAGACTGAGCCTCTGGAGCCTGGGGAACCATGATGCGCCGCGGATTGTACGACCGAAATAGTTGAGCTGTAGTTGGTCCGCCATTGACTTATCCTTGTTGCCAGGGGGAAGATGAAAGAAGCGAGTTAATGGGGAAAGCAGGGAGGGCGAGCAGCTTACGGCAGAAGTCCAAGACAAATTCTAGGAGGGATAGGTTGGTGAAGAGAACGAACAGGCAAATTATCATGTTGGCGTGGGCGTTAATTCTGGTGTGTCTGCTTTGTTTGCCGGGAGCAGCCCTGGCTCGGGGAGAGATGGCAGACGCCGCGGGAAGCCAGGGGGGCAGCTTGGAGAAGTCTTCGGTAAGCGCTCAGGTTGTACCTGCAAACCCAGTAGCCGAAAAAGCGCTGGCTTCAGCCAAAGTGAGCCTGGAGACCCAGACCAGCGTGGCCGGCATCGCCACAGACGACAGCTTCGGCGCTACGTGGGTCAACCGCAGCCCCTCCGGCTCACCCGCGGGGCGGTTTGAATATGCCATGGCCTATGACAGTCAAAACCATAAGGTGATCCTCTTCGGGGGAAGTGGAAGCAGCGGCTTTCTCGAAGATACCTGGGCCTACGACTACGCCGCCAACACTTGGACTAACCGCAATCCCGCCAACTCACCCACGGGACGGCGCAGCCACGCCATGACCTATGACGCCTCCTCCAGCAAGGTGATCCTCTTCGGGGGATGGGACATCAACAGCAGCCGCCTCAATGACACCTGGGCCTACGATTACGCCGGCAACACTTGGACCAAACTTGGTACTAACAGCTCACCCTCAGCGCGGCGGGACCATGCAATGGCCTACGACAGTCAGGACGGTAAGACGATCCTCTTCGGGGGATCGGATAGCAGCAGCAACCTCAATGACACCTGGGAATACAATTATGCCGGCAACACCTGGACCAACCGCAGCCCAGCCAACTCACCTCAGGCACGCTCCCGTCATGCCATGGCCTACGACAGCCAGAATCACAAGGTGATTCTCTTTGGGGGGTATGGCAGCAGCCGCCTTCTCAATGACACCTGGGTCTACGACTACGCCACCAACGTCTGGACTAACCGCAGCCCAGCCAACTCACCCCCAGGACGCGTTTACCACGCCATGGTCTACGACAGCCAGAACATCAAGGCAATCCTCTTCGGGGGAGGCAGCAACCGCCTTCTCAATGACACCTGGGTCTACGACTACGCCGACAACGCCTGGACCAACCGCAGCCCAGCCAACTCACCCACGGGACGGCGCAGCCACGCCATGGCCTATGACGCCTCCTCCGGCAAAATGATACTCTTCGGGGGATGGGACGGCAGCAGCAGCCGCCTCGATGACACCTGGGCTTTCACTCTGCCTCCCGATAATGTCACGCTGGAGTACGAGCTTCTCTCGGGATGGAACCTGATCAGCATACCTCTGGTGCTGGCGAACCCCAGCCCCGAAGCCGTCATCCCGATAGGCTGGCCGCTCTATTCATGGAATGCTGTGGCAAATACCTACCTGGGGAGAAGCCAGATTACTCTGGCTATTGGAAAGAGCTGCTGGCTGAAAACGCCTACCCCTTATCACCTCTCTATCACCGGGCAACCCAACATGGAGCACTACTTTACGATTCCACTGTCCCAGGGTTGGAACCTGATCGGCGCGCCTTACGAGGCGGCGTTCGATTGGAGTACAGTACGCATGCTAAAGGTTCCCGACACCATACCCCTCGACTTGGCTATCGCGACCGGCTGGATAAAGAGCCCCTTCTACAGTTGGACCGGTTCTTCCTACCAGGGGCTGGTCAGCGGTGGAATCTTTCAGTCTATGGCAGGCTACTGGGTGAACGCAGTGGCGCCTGGGTGCTCACTGATCTTTTACAAGCCGGAGTAGGTTCAGGGACGTTGTTCAGTTGTCAAGTAACCTCAGTCACACCCTTTCTCGAGAGGTGGGCTAAGACGGTTGATGAAATTACAAAGTCAAACAGGAAAGCAGGGAGAACGAGCAGCTTACGGCAGGAGTTCAAGACCAAATCTAGGAGGGATATGCTGGTGAAGAGAACGATCAGGCAAATCATCGCGTTAGCGTGGGTGTTGGTTCTGGTGTGTGTGCTTTGCTTACCGGGAGCAGCCCTGGCCCAGGGAGTGACGACAAGCACCGCAGGAAGCCAGGGGGACAGCTTGGAGAAGTCTTCGGTAAGCACCCAGGCTGTGCCTGCAGACCCAGTAGCCAAAAAAGCGCTGGCTTCAGCCAAAGCAAGCCTGGAGAATCAGAGCAGTGCAGCCGGAATCGCCCCAAGCGGCGGCTCCGGCCCTACGTGGGTCAACCGCAGTCCAGCCAGCCCACCCATGGCGCGTAAGGACCATGCCGTGGCCTATGACAGCCAGAATGACAAGGTGATCCTCTTCGGAGGATGGAACGGCAGTGCTATTATCGTCGACACTAGGGCCTATGATTTTGTCAGTAACACCTGGATCAACCGCAGCTCCTGGAGCGAACCCCCGGCGCGCTATAACAATGCCATGGCCTACGACAGCCAGAACGGCAAGGTGATCCTCTTTGGGGGAAGTGGTATAGAAGGCGACCTCAACGACACCTGGGCTTACGACTATACCGCCGATACCTGGACCAACCGCAACCCCGTCAGCTCACCCCCGGCGCGGTCTAACCACGCCATGACCTACGACAGTCAGAACGGCAAGGTGATCCTCTTTGGAGGAATTGACAGTAAATTCCTCTACGATACTTGGGCCTACGATTACACCGCCAACACCTGGACCAACCGCAGCCCCGTCAGCTCACCCCCGGCGCGGTTTAGCCACGCCATGGCCTACGACAGTCAGAACGGCAAGGTGATCCTCTTCGGGGGAAGTGGCAGCAACTTCCTCAACGATACCTGGGCCTACAACTATGCCGCCAACACCTGGACCAACCGCAGCCCTGCCAGCGCACCAGCAGCGCGTTATGGCCACACCATGGCCTACGACAGTCAGAACGGCAAGGTGATTCTCTTCGGAGGGGAGGACAACAGTTATGTTCGCCTCAATGACACCTGGACCTACGACTACGCCTCCAACGCCTGGACCAACCGCAGCCCCGTCAGCTCACCCCCGGCGCGGTTTAGCCACGCCATGGCCTACGACAGCCAGAACAGCAAGATGATTCTCTACGGGGGAAGTGGCAGTAGTGGCGACCTCGATGATACCTGGGCTTTCACTCTGCCTCCCGATGATGTCACGCTGGAGTATAGCTTTCTCTCGGGATGGAACATGATCAGCGTACCCTTGGTGCTGGCGAATCCCAGCCCCGAAGCCGTCTTTCCAATAGGCTGGCCGCTCTTTTCATGGAATGCTATGGCAAATACTTACCTGGGGAGAAGCCAGATCACCCTGGCCATCGGGAAGGGCTACTGGCTGAAAGCGCCTACCGCTTATAACCTCTCCATCACCGGGCAACCCAACATGGAAAGCTCCTTTACGATTTCGCTGTCACAGGGTTGGAACTTGATCGGCGCGCCTTACGAGGCGGCGATCGGTTGGAGCACTGTACGCGTGCATAATGCCTTGGTTCTCAAGAACCTCGACGCTGCGATCAGCGCTGGCTGGATCAAGAGTCCCTTCTACCGGTGGACCGGTTCCACCTACGCCGCGCTGGTCAGCGGCGGCGCCTTTCAGCCCAAAGCCGGCTACTGGGTAAAAGTACTGGTGCCCGGGTGTACGCTGACTTTTATAAGATAAGTTCAGAGGTATTAGACGACGATATTGGCGATCTTGTCCGGGACTACGATCACCTTGCGCACCGGCTTTCCTTCCAGGAACTTCTGCACTAGCGGGGAGTCCAGGATCAGGCGCTCGGTCTCCTCGGTGGTGAGGCCTTTCTGCACCTCCAGGCGGTCGCGCAGCTTGCCGTTGATCTGAATCACCAGGGTGGTCTTTTCCATCTTCAGGATCGCTTCATCCCATGCCGGCCAGGATGCTCGGTGTACGTCGCCGGGTTTTCCCGCTCGCTCCCACAGCTCGGAGGCAATGTGCGGCGCGAAGGGGGCCAGGAGCAAAGAGAGGGTCTCCAGCGCTTCCATCTCCACGGCTTGGTTGCGTTCGGAGGGGGTCACAGCCTGGTAGTCCCCCCAGGCGTTGACCAGCTCCATCATCGCGGAGATGGCCGTATTCAGGCGGAAACGCTCCTCGATGTCCTGGCTGACGCGCCGGATGGTATCGTGGGTCTTGGCCCGCAAAGCCTGCTCGCGCGGGCCCCAAAGGTTGCTCAGGGTAGCTTGATTTTCCAGGAAGTCCAGGCTCTGCCGCCAGACCTTGTTTAGAAAACGGAAGATGCCCTCCAAGCCTCGTTCGCTCCACTCGGCATCCATCTCGGGAGGGGAGATGAAGAGAGGATAGAGGCGAGCCGCATCGGCGCCATACTTCTCGATGGTCTCATTGGGCGAGACCACATTTCCCTTGGATTTGGACATGGCGCTCCCCCCCAGGGTGACCATGCCGTGCGTGAAAAGTTTGGTGAAAGGCTCTTGGAAGTCCACCAGGCCCAGGTCGGCCAGCACCTTGGTAAAGAAGCGGGAGTAAAGCAGGTGAAGGATGGCATGTTCGATGCCGCCGATGTAGAGATCCACCGGGAGCCAGTGGTTGGCGGCTTGGCTGTCGAAGGGCCGGTCGTCGGGGTTGGTGAGGGCATTGGGAGAAGTGTAGCGCAAGTAATACCAGGAGGAATCGACGAAGGTATCCATGGTGTCCGTCTCGCGACGAGCCGGGCCGCCACAACGCGGACAGGTCGCCTGGACGAAGGAGGGAACCTTCTCCAGTGGAGAGCCGCCTTCGCCGGTGAGGGGAGCATCTGCTGGCAAGAGCACCGGCAATTGTTCCTCCGGCACCGGGACGATGCCGCAGAGCGGGCAATAAACGATCGGGATCGGCGCTCCCCAATAGCGCTGGCGAGAGATCAACCAGTCGCGCAGGCGGTAATTGGTGGAAGCTTTGCCGATACCGCGCTCGGCCAACCAGTGCGTAACCTTGGCGTAGGCTTCTTCCCCACTTGTGCCGGTCAGCTCAGCAGAGGAGATCATAGGGCCGTGATCAGCGTGAAGGAGGATATCTTGGTAGAAGGGATGATGAGAAACCATCTCCATCACCGTGCGGTTCTCCCCGACATCGGGGCAAAGCGCTTTGCAGCGGGCCAGGATGTGGCCATCGGCAGCGATCGAGTCTAGCGGGCAGACCTCATCTGCAAAGACGATCATCCAGCGAGCGCCCAGCACTTCGTTCCAGTTGCCCGGGCGCAGGTGCCGGCGGACCAACTCCAGGTAACGGTCGATCTGCTCGTGGCCCTGCAGGGTGACTAAAAAGCCCTCGCCGGCATTCCCTACCGGACCAACCTGGAATTGAAAACCCTCTCCTTCCAGGAGCACGCGGAACCCCTCTGGCATGGACCCCGGCCAGATCAAGCTTTTGGCGATGCCGTCGTTACGCTCGATCACCGGGAGTATCGGCAAGCCATACTTCAAGGCGAAGGCGAAGTCGCGCTCGTCATGGGCGGGAACGGCCATGATCGCCCCGGTGCCGTAGGTCACCAGGACATAATCGGCGATCCAAATGGGGATCTTCTCTCCATTGACCGGGTTGACTGCATAAGCTCCGATCCAAACCCCGGTCTTCTCTTTCTCGGTTGATTGACGCTCCACATCTGTCTGGCGGCGGGCTTGCTCGATGTAGGCTTCCACCTCCGGTTGGCGTTCGGGTGAGGTGAGCCTAGCCACCAGGGGATGTTCCGGGGCCAACACCATGAAGGTGGCTCCCCAGAGCGTGTCCGGGCGGGTGGTGAAAACGGTGATCTTCTCGGGGGGGTTGATCTCGCCTCCGGCTTCCACAGGTGAAGGCGTCTCCGCAGGCGTATCTACAGGAAAATCGACAAGAGCGCCTTGGGACTTTCCGATCCAGTTGCGCTGCATCGTCTTGACCCGCTCCGGCCATTCTTCCAGTAAATCAAGATCAGCCAGCAGGCGGTCAGCGTAGGAAGTGATGCGGAAGAACCACTGTTCCAGGTCTTTTTTCACCACCGGGGTCTGGCAACGCCAGCAACCGCCTTCCTCCACCTGCTCGTTGGCCAGCACGGTCTGACAGGTTGGACACCAATTTACCGGCGCTTTCTTCTTGTAGGCCAGGCCGCGCTTGAAGAATTGGATGAAGAGCCACTGCGTCCAACGGTAGTAGTCCGGCTGGCAACTGGCAAAGCGTCGGTCCCAGTCGTAGGAGATGGCCAGGGTTTTTTGCTGCCGCTCGATCTCTTCGATCGCCTGGTTGGTCCAGAAGCCTGGGTGCAGGCCGCGTTGAATGGCGGCGTTCTCGGCCGGCATGCCGAAGGCATCCCACCCCATCGGATGGAGCACATTGAATCCCCTCATCCGTTTGAAACGAGCGATCACGTCGCCGATAGTGTAGGTACGCGCATGCCCCATGTGCAAGCCGCCTCCGGATGGGTAGGGGAACATTACCAGGTTGTAGAACTTGGGGCGCCCCTCCTCCCCACGGGCAGGCTCTTCAGCCCACTGCTTCTGCCATTTCGGTTCGATCTCTTTGAAGTTGTAACGCTCCGTGCTCATGCTCTCTCCTCGCTGATGGGGTCTGCGCTTCCCCCCGCTTTCCCCGTTCTGGGGGTGACGAGAGGAGGATGGAGGGCAGATCCAGGAAAAGAAAAAAGCCCTTCACGCCCCGAGGGGCGAAAGGACTCCCTTTCGCGGTACCACCCTGCTTTCAATTTGGTGGAGCTGACGGGACTTGAACCCGTGACCTCTTCCATGCCAAGGAAGCGCGCTCCCTCTGCGCTACAGCCCCACGCCAATTGCTCTTCGCGCGGTAACGGGCGCACCCGCGGCAAGCTACTCTGTTCACCTGCCAGGCTCCGGGACGAGTTCGGCTTCCGCCTACTACTTCCCTTCACGGCCTTTTGTAAGTGGTAATTATAGCGAGCCAAGGAGGGTTGTCAATCTAGCAGCATGGGTGATACACTTTGTCGCTAAGGTTGCCTGGTAGCTCAATCGGCAGAGCGGCTGGCTGTTAACCAGCATGTTCGAGGTTCGAGTCCTCGCCAGGCAGCCAATATATTCCTTCGTCTTTCACGCGATACCATCCAAAATGGGGACAGATTTGCAATCTGTCCCCATTTTGTTGCCAAGCTGAAGGATCGTCAGCCGCAAACCTTGGCTTCGTCCATCCCCAAAACCTAATCCTGTCTCAGGAGAATGCTGCCGAATGATAAAGGGAGGAATCGAAAGCCGCTCTGGAAATAGCCTCAGTCATGCTCAGGTCGTCGGCCAGGCCTCTTCCGGCGATGTCGAAGGCTGTGCCATGATCCACCGAGGTGCGCAGAAAGGGAAGCCCCAGGGTGAAGGAGACGGTTCTTCGGAAGTCCAGGGTCTTCGCGGCGATGTGCCCCTGGTCGTGGTAGAGGGCCAGGACAGCGTCATAGTGCCCCTCCAATGCCTGATGAAAGACGGCGTCAGCGGGTATTGGGCCGCTCACCTCGATTCCCAGGGAACGGCAGTGCCGGATAGCCGGTTCGATCTCCCGCTCCTCCTCATCGCCAAAGAGTCCGTGCTCCCCGCCGTGCGGGTTTAGTGCAGCCACAGCCAGGCGCCTTCCCTCCACTCCCAGGCTTGCCAATCCTCTCCAGGAGCGCTGAATGGCGAGGATCAGACGCTCGCGTTCCACCAGAGCGCAAGCCTGGCGCAGGGAGATGTGGCGGCTGAGGAAGAAGACTCGCAGCGTTCCCGTCTGAAATAGGGTCAAGGGGTCCGAGGTGGCCGTCAAAAAGCCCAACATCTCGGTGTGCCCAATGAAAGGGATCCCTGCCAGACGAATGGCCTCCTTGTGGATGGGGGCGGTGGCGATGGCCTGAACCTGTCCGGCCAAGGCCAATTCCGTCGCTTTGACGATCGCCTGATAAGCACAGCGGCCCGCCTCTGCCTGGATTTCTCCCCAGTGTATTCCCTCGGCGCAAGGCGATTCCAAAGCCAGGACGTCGATCCAACCGGGGCGGAAAAGTCCCTCCTCAGGCTGGCGGACGCGATGCAGCAAAGCTCCTGTACGACAGAACTGCTCGGCCTTGGCCAGGAAAGCAGGATCCCCTACCACCAAGGGCCGGCAAAACTGGAATAAAGCCCTTCTGCTACATGCCTGCAGGACGATCTCCGGGCCGATCCCAGCCGGGTCGCCGAGGGTGATGGCCACCAGGGGGCGGTTCTCCGGGAGCTCTCCCAGCAGCTGTGGCAACTCGCGCAGAAGGCTTTCACAAGACAAAGTCTCTTTCTCGCTGACAATGGCCGGAAGCGTCATCTCTCCATGGTAGCGGATTCGCCCGCCAGAGCCAACCGCGCAACAGATCCTCCTCATCTCGTCATACCAGCTTGGCGGCCTGGTCTGCTACAGTGTGAGAATACTTGTTACTGGCAGAAGGAGGAACGATGTCTATCTTTCGTACTGTGTTCATAAGTAAGCTCGCCGAGGTCAACCAAGCCTGGCGCCGGGAGGCCTGATGGCGGCTATCGTCATCCAGCGATGCCCCCGGTATCGTCTGGAAGAGGTGAAGGAACAACTGAATCAAGGGGTGGAGCTGCTGGGCGGCTTGGCTCGTTTCGTCGGCCGGGGGGAGCGAGTGGTGGTGAAAGTGAACTGCCTGATGGGGGCAGCTCCAGAGCGTGCCATCACGACGCATCCCATTTTCCTCCAGGCGGTGCTGCAATTGCTGAAAGAGCGCACCGATAACCTGGTGGTGGCGGACAGCCCTGGTTATTCGGGCTTCCTTGCCGCCTCCCGCGCTACCGGCTTTGAGGCAGTAGCCAAGGCCGAGGGGGTGCAGTTGGCCGAATTCCACGAGGCCGTAGAAGTGGAGTGTACCGAAGCCCTCCTTTACAAGCATTTCAAGATCGCCAAGCTGGTCGCCGAAGCTGACCGCGTCATCAATTTGCCCAAGCTGAAAACGCACGGCTTGATGTACATGACCGGAGCTGTGAAGAACATGTTTGGCGTGATTCCGGGGATCCGCAAGACCGAGTACCACCTGAAGGCTCGCCAGGACAAGTGGCTCTTCGCCAAAATGCTGGTGGACCTCTACCGGGCTTGTCCGCCCACCCTGAACCTGATGGACGGGATCCTGGCCATGGAGGGGAACGGCCCGGCCAATGGGGCGCCAATTCCCTTGGGGGTGATCCTCCTGGGAGAGGACGGTTTTGCTATGGACGAGGCGATGGCGCGGCTGGTCGGCGTCAACCCGGAGCGCGTCTACACCAATGCCGTCTACCGGAAGTACCTTCTGGCAGGCCGGGAACCGGCCATCGAGCTGTTGGGGATTCCCTTGGAAGAGGTCATCCGGCCAAGCTTTCAGCCCATTCGCGACGTTCAGTCGGTGGTCCCGGAGTGGGCTTTGCGCTTGGGAAAAAACGCGCTGACGCCGCGGCCTGTTTTCCTGGCTGAGCGTTGCACCCGTTGCAGCATATGCGTGCGCAGTTGTCCGGTTGAAGCCTTGAAACTGGGACAGGAGAAGGGAGTGGTATGGGACAGCCGCGCCTGCATCCGTTGCTTCATCTGCCAGGAAATGTGCCCGTCTGGGGCTATCGAGCTGCGCCAAGGACTCCTCTCCCGTCTGATCCGCTAATTCATCTCCTCGGCCTTCCGGAAGGTGATGGCATCACGGCAGTCACTGAAAAAAGGTGACTGCGCATCGTGACTTCCGGCACATGGCAAGGAGGATGCCAAGCTGTATCTTCACTCTCAGCAAGGCCACCCTTCCCAAGAAAGGTCAGGCCGTTCCGATAGGAGGAACTGAAGATGAACATGAATACTGGCGGAACACCTCCGCCACCCCAGTACCAGACGCCGCCGTCCGGAGGAAACCCGCCGCCGCCCTACCCTCCCCCCTATAGCCCACCGCCGCCAGCTGGAAGTCCCCCACCCCAATACCAGGCGCCGCCGCCCGGCGCTCCCCCACCCTGGCAGTCCCCCGGTTGGCAAAACCCCCCGCCGCCACCTCGGCGCGAACGACATGGTGGAGACTTCGTCTTCCCCCTGATCCTGATCTGCCTGGGCGTACTCTTCCTGCTCGGCCAACTGAATATCATTCAAGTGAACTGGAGCATCATCTGGCCGATCCTCCTGATCGCCATCGGCGTCGGCATCATCTTCAACCGCCGCTCCACACCGGGCTGGTTGATCGCGGTCCTCGTGATCCTGCTGGTCATTATTCTCGGCTTCATGGTGGTCCCCAATCTGATCCCCGGCATGGGACTCAACCTTGGTGAGACCCAAACCAAGACCCAGCAGTGGAGCCAAAGCATGATCGGTGACGCCAAAAGCTTGCTGCTAACACTGGAAGCGCCTGCCGGGTCCATCAACATCCATCCCGACGCTGTACTGGGCGCCAATGCACTCCAGATCATCACCACCAGCAACATCAACGATCTGCCGGTCCCCACCGGAAGCCGGACCGGAGACACCTATCAAGTAACCGCCAGCTTCCGGCAGGGACCGACGAGCTGGCTGCCTTTCCTCTCTCCGTTCAATTGGGGAAGCGTGCGCTTGGAGCGGGACATCTCCCTGAAAACAGCCCTGCCTGTCGCCTTCGATGCTCAAATGACCTCCGGCAAGATCCTCGCCGACACCAACGGCCTTTCCATCCAAGATGCTGGCTTCACTTTCACCAGTGGGGAGCTCGCCTGGGATGCCGGAACCCAAACCTCCAGCGCCAACCCGCGCATCACCTTCCACTTCACCTCCGGCCGAGCCGAGGGGCGCAACCTCGGGTTCACCAACTTCCGCGAGATGAACGTAGAGTTCACCTCCGGCAACGGGGTCTTCAACCTGGCCGGCCTGACCCCCGGCGCGCATAGTTTGCGGGTTGGCATCACCAGCGGCGACATCCGCATCCAAGTGCCAAAAGGGGTCGCCTATAGCGTGCGGGTAGATCGCACCAGCGGCAGCGCCATCGTCGACGGCCGATCCTTTTCCAACGGCGAGCGTTTTGAATCGCCCAATTACGCCGGCGCGGCCACCAAGCTGGATATGCAGCTCGGCATCACCAGCGGCAACATCACCGTCGAGTTTAACGCCTTCTAGTCTTCTGCGTCCCGGACTTTACCAAGAGGAGCCCCGGAGGGCTCCTCTTGGTGTTTTCACTCTCTTCACAAGCTATTGGATAGAGAACAATCAGCCGTCCCCAATTCTCCTCCTGCGCAGGAACCACCAGCCAGCCGCACCCAGGAGAGAAACGGAGAGGAGGGCCAGCGCCCAGGGGCTCAGGCCGGGCATCCCAGCCGGGGGAGGAGGCGTCGCCGGGCCATAGAGCCAAGTATCGCCGAGAATGCTGTCTTCTTCGCCGTCATCTCCCCCGAAGAGGAGCACCCCCGAGGGGGTGGAAGCCATGGCAAGGTAGTAGCGAGCGACCGGGGTGGGAGATGTGGACAATTGAGTCCAACTGGCGGTGCTAGTGTTGAAGAGCCAAGTATCATCGGTGGTGTACACGCCGTTTTGGAGGTAGTTGCCGGTATAGTCGGGGGTTATTGTATCAAGTACTCCCCCGAAAAGGAGCACCCCCGATGGGGTAGCTGACAAAGGGAGGGCGGCCATGCCATGTCCCAAGCGAGCGACTGGCGAGGGGGAACCAGTGGCGAGTAGCCCCCAGGTACCGGTGATGGTGTTGAATTGCCAAGTGTCGCCGAGTGGGATGCCAACATAGTTGAGGTAGCCTCCAGTTCCGTTGGAGGTTGGTGGCTTAACCGACGCAAGTCCCCCGAAGAGGAGCACCCCCGAGGGAGTGGAAGCCATGGCGTGGTACATTCGCGCAGTCGGGGAAGTATTCGGTGTGAGATCGGCCCATGTGCCGGTTCCAGTACCGTCGTAGGTAAAAAGCCAAGTATCGCCGAGGTACTGGGCTTCGCCGCCATCTCCCCCGAAGAGGAGCACCCCTATCCCGGGAAGAGTGGCCATGGCGTGACCCTGTCGTGCGGTCGGTGAGGAAGAACCAGTGTCGAGTAGACCCCAAGTGTTAGTGTTGGTGTTGAAGATCCATGTTTCGCAGTATCTTCCTTCTTCGCTAGAATAACTCGCGAAGAGCAGCACATCGCCTGAGGGGGTGGCGGCCATTGCGATGAATTGGCTCGGGGCAGGTGCAGCGGGTGTAACGAGAGGTAGTTCTTTCCAAACATCCGCCAAAGTCCCCGCCAGGGTACGGGTGGCTGCCGGCAGCCCAAGCAACGCCCCCGTCGCGATCAGCAAAGCCAGGAAGACAATCAGCGCTCGCCTCCCCAAGATAAACCGGAACTCGCGCACTGCTGTTCTCCTTTTCCCATCCTTTTGCGGATGCAATATTGATTTGGCCTTGGGGGGGGGTCGGAGATCCCAAGGAGAAACAGCACAACTCCTTGAGCTCCATCTCCTTCTCACGCACACCCCGCATCATAGCAGAATAAGGGGACAGATTTATTTTCCCACACCTGCCCTTCCTATCTTCTTCTCCATTTCCTCCAGGTGTCATCCTTCCATCCTGCAGGTTTGTAAGGTAATGCTGATAACTCCCATCTGCGAGGAAAACGGCTTGCCTTAACTTAATAAATAAATCTGTCACCTTTTCCTACTGGTGGGGTAAGACCCATTGATAGTAGAATAGCTAAAATGGAGTTACCTGTGAGCATCTCCGAAAGAACCCTGTTTTGGGCTGGACAAGATGCTGGAAGCTGTTTCTACGAGCGAATGGTAGAACGGTTGCCGGTATTGATGGAACGGTTCAAGGCTCACCCGCGAACCATCCTTGATCTCTCCTGCGGGGACGGAGCTTTTGCCATCTTGCTAGCTCGCCAGGGATTTAAGGTGACGGGTGTGAACACCTCTTCCTGGTCTCTGGAGTATGCCCGCTCCCGGGCCCGCGAAGAAGGATTGAGCATCGGCTTCCTTCTGCAAGATCTACGCAACCTTTCCAGCGATTTCCGCTTCGACTTGGCTACGTGTTGGTTCGATAGTCTAAATACCTTGCTGGATGAGGAAGAACTGTACAAGGTCTTCTGCAATGTGCAGGATGTCGTTCAGCCGGGCGGGGTCTTCCTCTTCGAGATGAATACAATCTATGGCCTGGCAGTACATTGGCAATGGAACCCATGCTATGTCCATCAGGAAAGTGAAGAATACTTCGAGTTACACCGCCCGACCTACGATTACGAACGCAACATCGCTACGCTTCGGGTAACCCGGTTTCGCCGCCAGGGAGAATTCTGGCAACGCGTCGAGGAGATGGTGCAAGAACGCGGGTACGCCTTGGAAGAGTTGCGCCAAGTGTTCCGGGAATCCGGTTGGGAGGAGTTGGCTTGCTTTGGCGACCTTTGGAAGATGACACCCCCCAATATGCACAGTGCGCGCGTCTGGTTCGCTTTGCAGGCGCCCCTTGAGGGAACTGTCCGGCAGCGGGAAGACGTGCCCGGCTAGCCTCTCCCTCTGCATGTCATCCAGAGATCGGATTGCCCTCTTGCGGGGAAGACAGTAAGGGGGTAAGAATGGGGATCAAGATGTACGAGACGGAAGACGAACACCTTCATAAAGGGATTGACTATTTTGACCGCGGCCGCTACCAGGAGGCGGAGCAAATGTTGCGCCTCTCCCTGAAAGAGCGCCCACGCGGTCACGACAGTTTGGACCGGCTTTTCTTTCTAGCCCGCATCCTCTTGGCGGAAGGCAAGTTGGCCATGGTCGAGAGAATCGCGCGACGATTGGCCCGCGAGGCGAACGACAGCGAGAGCCGTTGGTTCTACGCCTCCATCCTCTACCAGCGAGAGAAGTTCGCCGAGGCTGAAACGCTTTTTCGGGAAGTGGTGCAAGAGTCGCCAGCCTATGGGCTGGGCGGTATCCTGGAACGAGTGGCTCTGCGTAAACGATGGAAAGAGGAGGGTTTTCTCTTCAAGCCGGATCCGGCGCGTTGTTTGGAAGCATTCCTCCTGAACCTGCAGCATCAAGGCTACTTGAACATGAAGATCTACCGCGAGGCACAGTTCGTCATCGAGCAGGCTCTGGAGCTGGATCCGGACAACTGCCTGCTGCATCAGCGACGAGCCGAGTTCGAGTGGTGGCGGCCTCATTTTTGTCCGGCTTGCGGGGAGGCGGTTCACCCAGGATGGCGAAAATGCACCGTCTGCGCTGCGGATCTCTCCTACCGATCCCCCGATGTGTGGCGGGATTGCCCATACTGCGGCGCGGAGGTTGGTCTTCTGTGGAATAGTTGCCCTTATTGCGGGCGTGACCCCGACCAAGTCTGGCTGATAGACTCCGAGGAACAGGAAGCGGAATAAGCCGCTCCAACTATCTGTTGCAACAACTACTCAAGGTCGTAAAAAGGAGGCAATCAAATTGACCTATCAAACGAAAGATTACTCTCACCTGATCGGCATGGAGGGATTCTCCGAAACTCTCCTGAAGAATCACTTCACGCTCTACGGCGGCTATGTGACCAACACTAACAAGTTGATGGACGGATTGACCGCCCTTGCCAAAGAGGGTAAGGCGGCCACTCCCCAGTTCGCTGAGACGAAGCGTCGTCTGGGCTGGGAATTCAATGGAATGCGGCTGCACGAGTACTACTTCGAGAATCTCGGCGGGGGCGGCAAGCTGGACCCATCCAGCAAGTTGGCAATCACCCTGGCGGAGCAGTGGGGATCCGTGGAAATATGGGAGACGGAGTTCCGCGCCACAGCGACGATGCGCGGCATCGGTTGGACTGTCCTGTACTTGGACGCGACCACCGGCCAATTGCTGAACATGTGGATCAACGAGCATGACGTGGGTCACCCGGCTGGCTGCAAACCCTTGTTGGTTCTTGATGTCTTCGAGCATGCTTTTTTAACCGACTACGGATTGAAACGCCCCGACTACATCGAAGCTTTTTTCCATCACGTCGATTGGGCAGAGGTAGAGAAACGCCTCAGCTAGCGCGCTTTTTTCTCAAGCAGATGCGAAAGGCGGGGAAATACCCTGCCTTTCGCATGGCGGTGCGGGGCATCTGCTAGAATACGGAAAATCGGGCCCATAGCTCAGTGGTGAGAGCGGCCGGCTCATAACCGGCTGGTCCCTGGTTCGAATCCAGGTGGGCCCACTAGGACGGTCATCGATGGAGGAACTGGACAGGCTATACCAGTTGCAACGCTTGGACTTGACGCTGCGCGAAAAAGAAGAGGAGCTGCGCCGCCTGCGCATCCCCCCGGCCAGTATCCGGAAAGCCGATGAGGCGCGAGACTTGCTGGTGCAAATCGAGCAAGAGCGTCAACACTTGAAAAGCGAGATGAAAGACCGCGAACTGCAGGTCGACACCATCCAGACGAAAATTCAGCGGCTGGAACGTGAACTGTTCTCGGGGAAGGGTGGGGCGAAAGAGTTACTGGACAAACAAACCGATCAACAACATCAAAGATCGCGCAAGAGCATCCTGGAGGATCAAATCCTGGAGACGATGGAGCGCTTGGAGGAATTGGACGGGCAGTTGGCGGAGGCACGCCGAGAACTGAAGGATCGAGAGGAAGAACGGGAGAAGGATCTGCAAGCCAAAGCCGTGGCTAGTGCTGTTCTTGAGGCGGAAACCGGCCAGATTCGCCAGCAGCGCCAGGAGGCCGTACCGGGGATCCCATCGGAACTCCTCTTACGCTACGAGAATCAACGCAAGCACCTCCAAGGGCAATTCCTCTCCACAGTCTCCAACGGCAGTTGCCAGGGTTGCGGGGTGCATTTGGCCTCCGCCGAGCTGATCCGCTTGCGCAAAGAGGGGCATCTTCCTTGCGGGAATTGCGGGCGCATTCTGCTGGCTCAACCGCCTGATTGAGGGTAACGGCTTGGTTCCTTTGGCTCGTTTCCCATTACGCGATGAAGCGGTTACACTAACGGCGAACAGGAGGAGTTGATGAGAACGAAAAAGGCGCTATTCCTACAGATTTTGGTTACTCTGCTGGCCGTGGTTTTCCTGGTTGTCTTGTATTTCCTGATTCGTCCGTCGCCCGCAAACCCGATAAACCCGGTGGTCTTTGCCATCGGCAGCATCGCCGTCCATTGGTATGGCCTGCTGATCGCACTCAGCTTTATCCCCGCCATCTATTCGTCCGTTTGGATTGCCCGAAATTGGGGGATCAACCCGGACCACGTCTACAACATGGCTATCCTGGCCGCCCCTATGGCGGTGATCTTCGCCCGCCTCTTCTATTGTGCTCTGAACTGGGGTTATTTCTCACTTCACCCGGTGGAGATCCTCTACATCTGGCTGGGAGGGCTGTCCCTTTACGGGGTCATCTTCGGCGGAGTGCTGGCTTGTTTGATCTATGCCGCCATCTCCAAGATCCCCTTCCTGCGCATCCTCGATCTGGGGGCGCCTGCTCTTCTTCTAGGACAAGCCATCGGCCGCTGGGGAAACTTCTTCAACCAAGAGCTCTTCGGCTACCCCACCGACCTTCCCTGGAAAATGTGGGTCAATCCAGACGCCGTACAAGCCCTGCAAAACCAGGTACACAGCTTCCCGCCGGAGACCCAGCAGTGGATCCTGGGTTCCCAGTACTTCCACCCGACCTTCCTCTACGAGTCAATCGCCAATATACTCCTGTTCTGCCTCCTAATCTGGGTAGCCCGTCGAAAAGATCTTCAGCGCGGGATCCTCGTCTCCCTCTACTTGATCATCTACAGCGTCTACCGTTTCCTGGAAGAGTTCGTGCGCATTGAGCCGGCCTCAGTAGGACCGCTCAGTTGGGGCCAGATTGGCGCCCTGATCACCATTGTGGTCGGCATGCTGATCCTGGTCTACAGCAGCCGCTTGAAACCGCAAGTGGCGGCTGCCACGGCAAGCACTGCAGGGGCTGGGAAAATGGCCACGCCCGCAGGATCTCCCCCGCCGGCAGTGCCCGTGCTGGCAGCGATCCCCCCAGAGGGGAAACAGGCTACTCTTCCAACAGACCAAGCGGCAGTAGAGGCGGGTGGAACTCCCCCCGTAACTCCTGTCGCCGTTGAACCTGTGGCTCCCGCTGTCGTTGAAGCGGCATCTGCTGCTGTCGTCGTTGAGGCAGCAACTCCCGCTGTCGTTGAAGCGGCATCTGCTGCTGTCGTCGTTGAGGCAGCAACTCCCGCTGTCGTTGAAGCGGCATCTGCTGCTGTCGTCGTTGAGGCAGCAACTCCCGCTGTCGTTGAAGTGGCTATTGTAGCGCCTTCGATCGTCCCGCCCGATGACCAGAAACAGCTCCCCTTTGTTCAGGACAGCGCAGTGGAACCCCCGGGAGAGAAAACAACCATCTAATATAGATAATGGGGACAGATTTGAAATCTGTCCCCATTATTCGATGTGACTAGCTACGGGCAGGGACCAGGAGAACGCGTACATCAGCCACGTTGGTCCCAGTCGGTCCGGTCACCAAAACACAGCCTAATCTCTCCAGGAAAGTAAAAGAATCACTGCGCTGCAGGGCGTCATTCAGCGAGAGCTCGAGCGTCGATGCCTGCGCCAGGGTGTCCTGACAGACGATCGCCCCGGCTGCCGGCGAGTTCCCATCTATCCCGTCCGTCCCAGCCGATAACAAGGCCCAGGCCGCTTCCCCTGACGGTGCGTTGCGCAGGAAACGAAGGGCAAATTCCTGGTTGCGCCTCCCCTTTCCCTCTCCGAGGACAGCGAGGTAAGATTCCCCACCAGAGAGGACAGCGCAGGGCGGCCCCAGAGGGTGAGCGCTGTCCAGAACCTCCCCCAGCAACTGCGCATGGAAGCGGGCCAGTGCCTCCACTTCTCCTTCCAGCCGGGAAGAGAGGATCATCGTGGCGAAACCCTGGTCTATGAGGAAAGCTTGACCGGCTAGCAGCGCTTTCAGGTTGTCTCCAATGAGGATCGTCATGACTTTCGGATCCCGCTCCTGGTGAGTCGTCCCTGCCAATTCCAGCGAAGCTTTGGCCTGGAGGAAATGCCAAGCTGCCGTGGGGAGCTCGTTTTCCAACCGATTTTCTCGAAGGATGGCCAGCGCTTCCATGGCGGTGGTCCGGTCCGGGAGGAAGGGGCCCGAGGCGACCATTTCCAAGTCGTTTCCCACCACATCAGAGAGGACCAACTGGATCACCGCAGCCTTACTGGCAGCTCGAGCAAGGCCGCCTCCTTTCAACCGATCCAATTCCTTGCGCACGGTGTTCACCATGCCAATCGGCAAGGCAGCGCGCAGCATCACCCGGTTCACCTGGCGAATCACCTCCAACGATAGTCCGGGCTCCGGCAGAACGGCCAATGCTGAACCACCCCCGGAGAGGAAAACCAGCAAGAGGTCTTCTTCTGTGAGGCTGGCGCAAAGCGCAAACAAGGCTTCGCCGGCTTTCAAGCTGTCCTCGCCCGGTTCCGGGTGAGATCCCGGCATGCTGCGAAGGGGCATCGGCGAGGCTTCAAGGCCAGGTGAGACGACCAAGCCTCCGCAGATCAGATCCCCCAACTGTTCCACTGCAGCCTGGGCCATCGGCGCAGCCGCTTTCCCCAAAGCAAGCAACCACAAGCGGCGACCCTCCAAGCGAAAGGGAGCCAACCCCTCGACCAACAGCCATTCACCCTCCCGAGAGACATTCCGGCGAACCAGCTGTGCCGGGTCAACCGCAGCCACCATCTCCCGAAAGCACTCCTCCAATATCGCTGACAGTGAACCTCTCATCCCCCCATTCTACCGGAACCCGCAGTTTGGTTGACACGCTGCCCGGATGCCCTGTGACTATTCTCATGAATACTGGGCATCGGTTATGCTTGACGGAATCGCCAGGATTGCCATGGCCTAGCGAAAAGCAGGACGAGGAGGATCGGATGAGCCTGGTTCGGATCGAAAAGCTCAGCAAGACCTTCGAAGGAGGTCGCAAGGCAGTAGACGAGGTTAGCCTCTCTATCGAGGAGGGGGAAGCTTTCGGTCTCTTGGGACCGAACGGCGCCGGCAAGACCACGATGGTACTGATGCTATCCTGCCTGCTGCGCCCGACAAGGGGAGACGCCTGGGTGGACGGCGCCAGTGTCGTCCAAGACTCGCTCCGGGTGAGAAGGGCAATTGGCGTGGTTCCACAGGAGATCGCCCTCTATCCCACCCTTTCCGCCCGGGAGAACCTGGAATTTTGGTCCGTGATGTATGACGTCCCCAGCCGGCAAAGAAAAAACCGCATCCAGGAATTGTTGGTCGTCGTCGGCTTGGCCGATCGTCAAAACGAGCGCATCGACCGCTATTCCGGCGGGATGAAGCGGCGTGTGAACATCGCCGTCGGCCTCCTGGGGCAGCCTAAGCTGCTGATCCTGGACGAGCCCACGGTAGGGGTGGACCCCCAGTCTCGCAACAGCATCCTGGAAACGCTGAAGGAATTGAACGGCCAAGGCCTGACCCTCCTCTACACCAGCCATTACATGGAGGAAGTGGAGTTCCTCTGCCCGCGCGTGGCCATCATGGATCAAGGACGGGTGATCGCCCATGGATCGCAGGAGGAACTGAGGCTCTTGGTGGGCGAGCAAGATGTCATTACTATCCAACTCGGTTCAGTCCCTCCTGATGACATCCTTGATAAGGTGCATGCAGTAGAGGGGGTCAGCGCCGTACATCACAGCGAGGGAGAGTTGACGGTCCTCTCCAACAGCGGCCGGAGGGTGTTGCCCGCCGTCTTGGACAAACTCTTCGACGCAGAGGTCAAGGTGCGATCGGTGGCGGTGCGAGAACCCAACCTGGAGAGCGTCTTCCTGCACCTCACCGGCAAAGAGCTGCGCGACTGATGCGCAAAGCGTTGGCCATTGCTTGGAAAGACATCCTCGTCTTGAGCCGGGATTTCGTTTCCTTTATCCTCCTGCTGGCCATGCCCCTGCTCCTGATCCTGGTCTTGGGGACAGCTTTCGGTGGGATGTTTGTCAGCAACGCGGCGCCCTTCCAGATCACCCTCGCCTTCGTTGATCAAGACAACGGCGAGATGGCTCGCCTGCTGCGCGATGAAGTATTACAAGGACCGGATCTGAAGGAGATGATCCGCCTGCGCGCCTTTGCCTCCCCGGATGAGGCCCGCCAAGCCGTGCGAGCGGGAAATGCGGAAGCAGCGCTGATCGTCCCGTCCGGGTTCTCCCGGGCAGTCATGGGGGAGAGCGAGTCAGGGCTGGAAGTCTTGGCCAATCCCGACTCGACCATCAAAGCAGGGGTCATCCGCAGCATCGCCGAGGCCTTCACCACGGAAGTGATGGCACGGGGAGCAATGGTCAGGCTCACTTTGACCGAGCTGCTCTCTCGAAATCTGATCCAACCGCAGGAAGCTACCGCTACGGCAGCGCGTTGGGTTCCCGAGCTGCAGTCCCTCCAATCGCAGATCAAGATCCAACGGGAGCAAGCTGTCACGCCTGGCGCCCAACTTCCCGGTGCAATGGCTTACTACTCGATCTCGATGGGGGTGATGTATGTGCTCTTCGCCGCCAACACGGCGGGAGGCAGCATCCTTACCGAACGGCGCACCCGCACGCTGCTGCGGCTCTTTTCCGCCCCGCTGGAGCGCAGGACCGTCTTGGTCGGGAAGCTGCTGGGGGTCTTTCTGCTGGCCCTGATCCAATTCCTGCTGGTGGTCGCTTTCACGGCATTGGCCTACCGCGTCTCCTGGGGTTCCTCCATTCCCGGATTGGCCTTGATGATCCTGGCTACCGTCTTCTGCCTGGCCGGCCTGAGCGCCTTGCTCGCTTCCCTCTACCGCAGCGAGAGCCAAGCGGCGGCCATCGGCCCAGCAGTTGCCCTGCTCCTCACCTTCCTGGCCGGGGGAATGTGGGTTTTCACCGGCGGCCCGCAGTGGTTGGACATCCTCAGCCACGCCAGCCCCGTTCGCTGGTCGATCGACGGGTTTCTCACCTTGATGTTGGGAGGCGGTCTCGCCCAGATCCTCCTGCCAATCGGCGTCCTCCTGGGGCTTGGGGCGGTCTTCTTCGGGATCGGCTTCCTGCGCATCCGGAAAAGCTACGATGTGGCGTAAAGCTTGGATTATCGCCCGGCAATTCCTGCAGGCCACGGCACGGGATCGGATCTCCCTGCTTTGGTTGCTGCTCTTCCCGATCATTTGGACCACCCTGATTGGGGCCTTCTCCAGCGGTGGCGATGGACCCACCCCGATCGGCTTGGTGCGGCTGGATTCTTCATCCTACGCCCAGGCTTTCCAGGATGGTCTCTCCGGCGAGAAAGCTTTTCAAATCCGCCTTCTTCCAACTGCAGAAGAGGCGCAGAACCAAGTGCAAGGAAACAACCTGCCCCTTGCACTGGTCATCCCAGCCGACTTCGGCAGCCGCCTCCAACGCGGGGAGACAGTCACCATCATGGTGTGGAAGACCAACCGTCCCTCCTCCTACTACTTGGACGAACTAATCAACAAAGTGACCCGGCGCCTGGCCGCCGACGCTGCTGCCGCTGGCTTCGCTGTCAGCAAGATGGCCGAGCGAACAACGCTTACCCCCAGCCAGGCCGCGACTGCCTGGAGTGAGATCTTCGCCAAGTCGGAGGAGGGCTGGGGCAACCCGAGGATTCAGGTGAGCTACCAGGTTCTGACCAGCGAGAAGGAAGTGCAGGTACCGCAAGGCGCCAACCAGGCCTCCCCCGGTTTTACCGCCATGTTTGTCTTGATGGGCCTCTTCTTTGGCGCCGGCTCGTTGGTGAATGAGCGCCGGGATTGGACCTTGCAGCGGCTATTGACCATGCCCACTCTCCGCTTCTCCCTGCTGTTCGGCAAGTTCCTGGGATTCTTCCTGCTGGGGGCGGTGCAATTGATCCTGCTGATCCTCTACGGCCAGTTCGTCTTGGGAGCCAATTGGGGGACCAACCCCTTGGGGATCGCCCTGGTCAGTGCGGCCTATCTGCTGGCAGCGGTGGGATTGGGCACTCTCCTGGCAGCCTTGGCGCGCACCTCCCAGCAAGCCGAGGCCTTCTCCATCCTGCTCTCAATTGTCCTGGGAATGCTGGGCGGAGCCTGGTGGCCGGTGGAGATTCTCTCGCCAACCTTGCAGACCATCGCCAAGTGTACCCCCATTTACTGGGCAGTGAATGGCTACAACAAACTAATCAGCTTCGGCGAGGGAATCCCCGCCCTGCTCCCCAACCTGGCTATCCTATTGGCCATCGCCGCGGTCTCCCTCTTCTTGGGGATGCTCTTTTTCCGGACCGAGTAAGGAAAAGGAGACAGGCTCCTGTCCCCTCTTTTATTTTGCACGGCTCTCCACCAAAAGCCGTTCCAGGTCGCGTACCGGCAATGGCAACTGATAGAAAAAGCCCTGGCCCATCTCGCATCCAAGCAACTTCAATGTTTCAAACTGATCCTTGGTTTCCAGGCCTTTGGCAATTGTACAGAGCTTGTGCTGACGTGCTGAAGTCAAAATCCGTTTGACCTGATCCAAGACAGCCTTCTTCCGGTCCATGGTCTGCACCAGTCCGACATCCAGTTTGATCATATCCATCGGTATCTCCCCTATTGCTTCACTCATTTGCCCGGCGGCGTTATCCAGGCAAGTCCGAATGCCCTGCCGTTGAAGCTCGATGAGGATACTGCGCCCGCGAACGGGATTTGCTACAAGCGTGCTTTCCTTGATCTCTAGAACAAGATATTCATGGGCAAGGGGGAACTCACGCATCAATCGTTCCATCATCCCGACCAGGCCGGGGTCGAGAAATTGCAGAGGTGCTAAATTCACGCCAATCGGCAATTGCGGGTAGCGCAGGCGCTGCCAGTCTCGCATCTGCTGAAGCACTTTCCGAAGAACCCATTCTCCCACCCGCAGGATGAAGCCGCTCCGTTCCAGCGCTGGAATGAACTGGATCGGCATAACCAATCCGAAGCGCGGGTTCTTCCAACGCAAAAGGGCTTCCAGGCTGGTCATCCGGCCATCGGTCAGATTGAAGATGGGTTGATAGTGCAGCAGGAATTCCTCGTTTTGGAGCGCCTCGGTCATCCGCCCCTCCAGTGCCAGGTGCTCGGCTGGAGTGGAATCTTCGGATTTCTCCGTAATTTCTGCCGGTCGTTCCGGGTAGAGGAAATGAAGGATCACCACATCGGATCCCTCTTCATCGCGCAAGGTCACGCTGTGAAGAAAAGCCGGCAAGGGTAAGCCATTTTTTCGGCGGTAGATCACCAGACCATCAGCGCCTTCTTCTCCCAATTGGCTGGCTGGTTTACCCAGGATATCTTCCGAGCTATACCCATACTGGCGGCGAAAAGCTGTATTGGCAAAGAGGATCGTCCCAGTCAGGTCGGTGAGAAAGACGGCAGTCTGGGTGCGCAGCAGGGCGCGAGCCAGGAGTTGAGCCTGTGCTTCGACGCCCCCGGCATGCAGGGTTGCCTCCAAACGATCGGGCAACAGTTTCAGATATTCGCCGGACTTATCCTTTACCAGGTAGTCTTGCGCCCCCGCTTTCATCGCCCGAATCGCCGTCTCTTCATCGCCCACGCCGGTGATGACGATCACCGGGGCGCGCATGGCGAAACGGAATAGGTCGAAGGCCGTGCCATCCCCAAGCAGGTAATCCGCCACGATCACGTCGTAATCCTGTGCCAGCAGGCGGGTCTTGGCTTCTGTCGTGGAGGAGGCATAGGTCACTTCGTGGGGAAAGCCTTTTTCCTCCAACGCACGGTGGATAGCCATTTGATCGATGGGATCATCTTCAACCACCAATACCTTGGCTTGTTGTTTATCCACAAAGATAGGAATCACTTCACTGGCTTTATCCATTCGGTCAGAGAATCATAGCCGTTTCTCAAGCACCGGCCAAGTGAAGAAAAAAGTTGTCCCCTCTCCCAGTTTTGATTCCAGCCAAACCCGTCCCCCTTGACTTTCCACAATTCGTTTGACAATAGCCAGGCCAATCCCCGACCCGCCCTTGCCAGTCGTTTGAAAAAGCTGGAAAATGCGCTCCCAGTCACCCTCGGGGATCCCCGGGCCACTGTCGGAGACAGCGAAAGTCCACCCCTCGCTGGACGAGTAGACGTAGACCCGGATGTTTCCTTCCTCCTTCCCCAGACACCCGGCAGCGTTGCTCAGGAGATTTTGGAAAACCTGGAAAAGAGCGGTCCGGTTCCCTTGCAATACCGGCAAGGGAGAGACTTCCATCTGGATCTGGGGAGGGATAGCCAAACCATCGAGCACTTCTCTCAACAAGAGGTCCAGTTCCACCTCGCTGCGCTCAGTTTGTTGCCCTGCTCGGGAATACTGGAGGATTCCTTCAATCAACTGGTTCATCCGATCAACCCGTCCGTGCAGCAAGGTTAGCAGCTGTTGTCCTTTCTCCGACAATGCGGGTCCACAATCCTCAACCAACCAGCGGGTAAGGGAATCGAGACCACGGAGAGGCGCTTTCAGATCATGCGAGACAACATAGGCGAACCGCTGCAACTCCCGGTTGGATCGTTCCAACTGGACCAGCAACTCACCTTGACGAGTCTCTGCCTGCTTCCGCTCGCGGATATCGCTGCCGACGCAAACCCAGCCAATTTGACCACTCTGCTGCTGGAGGATTGGCGAGGTAGCCAGGAGCACTGGGATCCTCAAGCCATCTTTGCGCCGGATCACCGTCTCCCTGCCCGGACCTTCCTCCTCCTGGGGAACGTATTCAGGCAGGATCAAGCCGGCCAGCTGACCCACAAGCTCAGTTTCGCTATACCCCAGGATCCGCAGAGCAGCCTGATTGGCAGCCACGATCTGTTTCTCCCGATCGACCAGGAAGAGGAAGTTGGACATGGTCGAGAGGATCTCTTCGGCTGCCCGCGCAGGGGTAAGTCGGAAGAGGCCGTAACGCCAGATTCCGTACCCCATGACCAGCAAGCCCAGGGTCATCGATGAGAATGTCACCTCCGGGATGCGCACACCGATCTCCGGCAGGAATCCGTTGCAGATGACGCCGGCCAAGATTGGAATCAGCAGACCGAGGAAGAGGGTTAGTGCCTGGTCCTTGCGCGGACCTGGCTGCCGGCGCAAACGCAAGTAGGCCCCAAGACAGAAAAGGGGGGCGGAAAGGGCCAGAAGATTACTCCAGATCCCCACCAGGTACCACATCAAGCGATCCTGGGGGATCCCATAGGTCCACCCCCAAGGAGACCAGATCACTCCGCCGCTGTATCGAGAGGTAATCAGGTCGACGGCGATGATCATCAGAGCCGGCCCATAGAGCAGAAGGAGAAACCAGACTTTGGTGCGCAATAACTTGGACTGGCAGAAGACCAGGACGAAATGGACCAGAAGCGGAATCTCCAGCGGCCAGAAAAAGGTAGCCCGCATCCAGAATTGGGCTATTTCCAAAGTCTGGGATTGGCGGTAGGCGAATTCCAGGAAAGAGAGGGCAGAGAGCACCAGAGACAGCAGAAAGAAGAGACGGTGCAACCAGCTGCGGCTGTCCAAGGCGAAAATGAAAACGCCAAAGCCGAAACCCAACACTGCCGCCAGCAAAGAAAGCAGCGCATTTACATTCATCTGGCCCCCACTCTCTTCACTTCTGCAATTTCTCCTCCTAGGAGCGAATCATCACTAACAGCATCTTGAAAGGTTCCCAGGCAAGCAGGGCATGTGGCTCACCAGCTGGAAGAATCAATGCTTCCCCTTTCTCAACGACTTGGCTTCGCCCGGAGATAGTGATCTCTGCGCTGCCCATGACAGCATAAATAAAAGCATCAAAGGGGGCAGTATGTTCGCTCAAGCCCTGCCCTTGGTCAAAAGCGAACAGCGTGATGGTACCAGTCGGACGATTCAGCAAGGTCCGGCTCACCACCGCCCCATCCTGGATAGCCACATCTTCGGCCAGGAAACGGGCGGATCGAGTCAACTCCTGGGCAGCATTTTCTTCCATTGTCGACCTCTCTCTGCTGGATAACTCGCGGCTAGACAGCTCGCGGCAACGTGTTCAGTCATGTATTTTGACCACCTCGCCCCCAGTCATCTGCTGCAGCTCAGGGGCCGTCACTCGGAAGACCTCGAAGGGGGCGCCTGCGGCTGCCCAGGTCTCTTCGTACTGGTAGAGATCGAGATCAATGAAAGTACGAGGAGGTACTCTGTGCGCCAATGGGGGAACGCCACCGATCACGTAACCGCTTTGTTCCCGCACGAACTCAGGATCTGCCTTGACGACCAGTTCTCCCACCAACTCTGCGATGATCCGTTCGTTTACCCGGTTGGAGCCGCTGGCTAGAACCAGGATGGGCTTGGCGCTGGCAGTCCCCTTGAAGAGGATGCTCTTGACAATCTGACCGATGCTGCAGCCGATGGTCTGCGCTGCTTCCTGGGCGGTTCGGGTGGTCTGGGGCATGTGAATCACTTGGGTCGTCAAACCAAAAGTGCGCAGGGCTTCCTGAACCTTTTGCGCACCGGCGCTAACTGCTGGACTGCCAGTGGGAAGGTTCCAGTCCAGAGAAGATCGTTCATTCATGGCTGGAAAAAAACTCCCGCCGCAGGATCGAGTATAGCTTCAAATCGCGGAAAGCGCCTTTCTCATAGAGCTGTTCTCGGACGATGCCTTCAAAAGTCATCCCTACTTTCTCCATCACCCGTTCCGAGGCGATATTGGCCAGGTAGCAGCGAGCCTGAATGCGATTCAATCGCATCCGCTCGAAACCGAAGCGCAACACTGCCCGCACCGCTTCGCTCATCAAGCCGCGCCCCCACCACTGGCGCCCCAGGGCATACCCGATCTCGGCCCGGGCATGCGGAGGAAGCCAATCGACGAAGCCGACGGTGCCGATAAGCCGGCCGCTTTCCCTCAATACCATTCCCCAGGGGCTGACCTCTTTTTTTCGGTATTGCTCCTCGGTGTACTGCAGGAAAGCCAGCGAATCAATCAGGGAACAGTGCGTTTCCCAAACTACATAACGCGTCACCTCCGGGTCTGAAGCGTAGGAGAAAAGATCTTCCGCATCCCCCAGCTCCATCCGTCGCAATAGCAATCTATCTGTCTGGAGAGGGGGAAGTTCGCTGAAAATCTCCTCAACCGGGATATCCCAAGGCAGCTCAGAGGAAACGCTCAAAACGCTCCTTGCTCACCTTGCAGATCGGGCAAATCTCCGGTGGCTCCTCCCGGGCGCAAAGGTAACCGCATACCTTGCAACGCCAGACGGGGTAGGAGAGCTTTTGTGGTGGAGGAGTCTTGTTGGGCTTCTGCAATTTGGAACGGCCTTTTATTGGAGACCTGCGCTCGGGGATGGAATGGCTTTCTTTGTCTCCTTTCGCCGTTGCCTTATCCACATAGAGACAACAAAAACACATTCCGAATTCCTCCAGGTCGGGATCGCGATAATCGCAAGGACAGATAATGTCCAGGTCTTCCTCTTTCTCCCCATCAGCCAGGCGGCAAGGACAGGCGGGGTAGCCGTAGCGCTCCTCGTTGATCAGAAGGCTGCGGACCAAAGCCTTGGCAAACTCGACATCAGAATTCAGATGATAGCCGGCGGATTCTGCTTCCGACTGCAAGCGAAGATATAGATGATCGACGGCAGGTGGGGAAATCGCTTCTTCGGAGGGTGCAGTCCCCCGCAGCTCGTCAGCTTGCGGTGAGTTGTCAGCCTGCGGCAGCACGTTTTCGCTCATAGCTTGAGGACTTCCTTCACTTTTGCTGGATCAAAACCGACGATCACTGTTTGGCCATCGTTGACCACCATGGTCGGGAAGGAAAGGCCGGAATTGAACTCCAACACCTCATCGCGTGCTTTGGCACGGTCAGCGCGTGTTTGCTGGTCGACATCAAGATAGTCGTAGGCTACTCCTTGTTCGTTTAAAAAAACCTTAAGCTTGCGACACCAAATACAAGTGCTGAGAGTATATAAAAATACCTTTCCCTTATCTGCTCCATCCACATGCTGGCTCTGCATTGCAATCACCTCTTCTTTTCCGGGAGGTCAAGGCCTCCTTATGGTGAACATTCTAACCTTTTCAGCAGGAATGCGAGAACGATTTCCGTAACTTCCCGTCAGCACCTGTCTGGCAGAAAATGAGGTGATCGGGGTAGAATGGATTGGGGTCGGTCTTCCTAGTCGGCCACCACGGGCCCGGAGGTTTTAGATGCCAATCTTGAGTTTGGTGTGGGGGATCCTCTCCCTGATCGGGATGTTTATTGGGATGATCCCTCTGTTGGGGTGGTACAACTGGATCAACATCCCCTTCGCCGTAATCGGCCTGATCATCAGCATCGTCGCCGTCTCCATGGGAAACCCTGTTTCGCGTGGACCCGCCACGGCTGGTCTGATCTGCTGCATCGTGGCAATTGTCTTGGGAGCACTCCGCTTGACCATCGGCTTCGGCATCTTTTAGGCTAGGGTCACATCTTCATATGACACCAAATTGGTAATTTGGTGTCATATGAAGATGTGACCCTGTTTCAGGGCTTCAACTGGGCGAGCAACATGCCGACGAACATCAAGGCACAGCCGAGAAGAGCGCGCCCGCTGAGAACTTCCCCGAGAATCAACCAGCCGCCCAGCGCGGCAAAGACCGCCTCCATGTTCATCAGGATGGAAGCGTGGGTAGGATTGGCATCTCGCTGCCCCACCACCTGCAACGTATAACCGATCGCCACCGAGGCGATGCCGGAGTAGAGCAAGGGGATCAAGCCGTCGCTGACAGCCTGCCAGGTAATGTGCTCGAAAAGGAGGGCGCCGATCGCACAAAAAATAGCACAGAAGAAGAACTCCACCCAGGCCAGCTGCAACGGGTCACAACGGGGCGAAAGCCAGCCCACCAGGAGTACCTGGAAAGCGAATGTTACTGCGCAAACCAGGAGCAAAAGATCTCCTGGAGCGATCGTGAAATTGCTTCCGACTGAGAGGAAAAAGAGGCCGAGGGCTGAAATCAAAGCCCCGATCCAGCTTCCCCAACCAGGACGGTGGCGTACGAAGTATCCGAGGAAAGGAACCAAGACCATGTACATGCCGGTGATGAAGCCTGCCTTTCCCGCTGTAGTCGTGGCAATGCCAAACTGCTGGAAATTGACGGCGACCGCCACCAACAGGCCAGCTACCGCTCCCCCACCCCAGAGGACAAGCTTCAGCCGGAAGTCAGCCGAGGTCGACAGAACATGCTGCCGCGGGCTAACAAGCTGCTGCGGGCTATCTCGATCGACCGAGTAAGGTCTCTTTCCGCGCATGAAAATCAAAGGCGCCAGCAGCACGGCGCCCATGGCAAATCGTATGGCGTTGAAGGAGAAAGGAGGGAGGACCTCCGTCCCCACCCGTTGGGCGACGAAACCGAATCCCCAGACCAGTGCGGCTACCAATAAAAACAAGTCCGCACGCAGCACTCGATGACGGTTGGCACGCGCTGCCCAAGCTAAATTGGGCACTGACTAGGCCATTGTTTCCAGCTTGTCCAACGCTCTCGCCAGGCGAACCAGGCTCCGTTCCTTGCCCAGCGCGGCGAGCACTTCAAAAGCGCCGGGCGAGGCTTCCCGACCGGTCAAAGCAGCGCGGATCGGCCACAATACTGTTCCGCTCTTCCATCCTTGCCGCTCAATGACACCACGTAAAGTGGATTCCAGCGAGGAGGAAGTGAAGTCATCCAGATCTCGTAGCGCTTCCAGGGATGCAGTCATAGTTTGCCGGATTTCCGCTGCATTGCTCTTCTTCGGTATCAGCAAGGTTGTCTCGTACACGGGCTCATGATAGTAAAAAGAGAGCAACTCCGGCGCCTCCGAGAGCTTGCGGAGACGATCCTGTACGCTTGCCAAAGCCAAGAGCAAGTACGGGTCCGGCCTGGGACCGTCACCTACCGGGAAACCAGCATCGATTAGATACGGGACGACCAAATCGGCTAGCTCTTGGAGAGGCTTACGGCGTATGTAACTGGCGTTGAAATAATCCAGCTTCTCCCGGTTGAAGACAGCCCCGGTGTGCGAGACTTTTCCCAGCGAGAAGGCCGCCACCAGTTCATCTTTGGAGAAGAATTCCCGATCATCGCCGGGCGACCAGCCAAGCAAGGCCAAGAAGTTGATCAAGGCGTCGGGGAGATAGCCTTCGCGCATATAGGAGATCACCGAGACGGCTCCATGGCGCTTGGATAGCTTACCCTGTCCACCGCCGGCGAGGATGGAGGGAAGGTGGCAAAGGTTCGGCATCTCCCAGCCGAAAGCCTGATAAAGGAGGACGTGCTTTGGTGCCGAGGGAAGCCACTCCTCCCCGCGGATGACATGGGTAATATGCATCAAATGATCGTCCACCATGTGGGCGAGATGATAGGTGGGATAGCCGTCCGACTTCAAGAGCACAGAGTCGTCGATCTCCTCGTTGCGGAAGCTGATGGTGCCGTAAACAATGTCATGGAAAGTGGTGATTCCCGTCTCCGGCACAGCCTGGCGAATGGTATGCGGTACCCCGTCAACCAAGAGACGCTGGCTCTCGGTCGACTCCATCATCCGGCAGCGCTTATCATAGCGGGGAGGTTGCTTCGCCTGGGCTTGCTCCTGGCGCATCGATTCCAGGCGTGCAGGTGTACAAAAGCAGGGATAAGCAGCGCCCCGGGCAACCAGTTCAGCGGCAGCTTTCTGATAATGAGGAAGCCGCTGCGACTGGAAGATGGGGTCTTCATCCCATTCCAGACCTGCCCAGCGCAGAGCTTCCTGGATGTGATCGGCGGAATGCGGGTCAAAGCGCTTGCGGTCGGTATCTTCTACCCGCAAGAGGAAGGTTCCCCCGCTTTGGCGAGCCACTAGGTAGGTAAAGAGTGCCGTCCGAAGCCCCCCAATATGCAGCTCCCCAGTTGGGCTGGGGGCGAAACGAGTGCGGAACATTAGAATTCTCCTTACAGTCCGAGTTTCTTCTTGGCTTTGCCGATAATCTCCAGTGCCATCTCGACGTCAGCTTGGGTATGGGCGGCGGTTACCGTCGTTCGAAGGCGGACCGTGTTCGGAGGAACAGCCGGGGGAAGGACGGGGAGGACAAAAAGCCCCTCCTCTTGAAGCAGGTGAGTCAAACGCAGGGTGCGCTCCTCGTCTCCAATGAGAATGGGAACGACGGGTGTCTGGGCAGCGAAAGTATTGAAACCCAAGCTCTCCAGGCCTTCCTTGAAAAAACGCGCGTTGGCCTGTACCCGCTCGACGCGCCAAGGTTCCTCCAGGATCACTTCAAATGCGGCTTTGGCGGCAGCGGCGATTGGAGGCGGGAGGGCTGCTGAGAAGACGAAAGCACGAGCGTTGTGCTTCAAGTAATCGATCAAATCATGTGGGCCGGCGATATATCCACCCAAGGCCGGAATCGTCTTGGAGAGGGTGCCCATCTTCACCGTGATCGAATTTGGCATGTCAAAGTGTTCCTCGATACCATGTCCCGTCTTCCCCAGGACGCCCAGGGAATGAGCCTCGTCGACCATCAGCCAGGCGCCGTATTCATGGCAAAGTTCCACCAGTTGCGGGAGGGGAGCCACATCTCCGTCCATCGAGTAGACGGCGTCAACCAGCACCAGCTTGCCGCAATCCTCACCCTTGACGCGCTCCAACTGATCACGCAAGGCCTCCGGGTCATTGTGATTGAAGCGGAGGAAGCGCGCCCCGGAAAGTTGGCAGCCATCCACAATGGAGGCATGATCCAGTTTGTCGCAGATGACCAGGTCGTTGCGCCCGACCAGCGCGGAGATGGTGGCTAGATTAGTGCCATAACCGGAAGCGAAGGCGATGGCCTCTTCGGTGCCCTTGAATTGGGCGATCGTCTCCTCCAACTCGCGGTGGATGGGCAAGTTTCCCGCCAATATGCGCACCCCGTGCGTGCCTGTGCCGTAGCGCCGCAAGGCTTGCTCGGCAGCTTCCTGGATACGAGGGTGTCCGATCAAGCCCAAGTAGGAATAGGAGGCCATCATCAGCATCCGCCGCCCCCTTACCGTCACATAAGCGCCGTCCAGTTGTTCGACCTCCCGCAGGAAATAGTGCCAATCGTTCCGGCGCATGATACCGACGCGCTCGCTGAATGTATCGATCCGATTCTGAATCCGGTCCATCATGATCCTTTCCTTCTGGATATACTGCAGCAGGAAGCCATGGGGACAGATAGTTAATCCATCCCCAAAGATGCCCTTCCCTCATTTGACGAAGGAAATCACGATTCCGTCTTCAAGATTAGGCGACAGATCCATCGTCCATCTTCTTTGCAAGATTTTCCTCAATGGTCTGGGGATATCGACTGCTGTAGATCGTTGATTAAATCTTCTACTTCCTCCAACCCGACCGAAAGGCGCAGCAGTCCATCGCTGATACCCAAGGCAGCGCGTTCGCCGGGTGAAAGGAGGCGGTGGGAGGAAGAGGCTGGGTGCATGATCAAAGAGCGCGCGTCACCCAATGAAGCAACACGGGAGATCAGGCGCAGCGAATCCAAGGTCGCCACCGCGCCTGCAAAGCCGGAGGCCATCTCGAAAGCGACGATCCCGCCAAACCCTCTCTCCATCTGTTGGGCAGCGATGGCGTGCTGTGGATGGGAGGGGAGGCCTGGGTAGTAGACGCGAGATACAGCAATAGAGGATTCCAGGAAAGAAGCGATCGCCATGGCTGAGGCGCAACACCGCTCCATGCGCAAAGAGAGAGTGGCCAAGCCTCGTCCCAGGAGAAAGGCCTCGAAAGGCGAAAGGACCGGCCCGAAGAGACGCTGCCACCCGGTGCGCAGCGGTTCGATGCGATCCTTGGCGCCAGCTACCAGGCCGGCGGTGAGGTCGCCATGCCCTCCAAGGAACTTGGTCGCGGAATGGACCACCAGGTCGCAGCCAAGCTGCAATGGGCGTTGCAGATAAGGCGTGGCGAAAGTCGAATCTACGATGGTTGCCAAGCCGCGCTCTGATGCCCAGAAAGCCAACTCCTTCAAGGGAAGCACCTTCAATAGCGGATTCCCGGGCGTCTCCAGGTAGAGTGCCTTGGTGTTTGGTTGCAAGGCGCCTTCCAACTGCAAGTGATCCAATGTGTCCACCAGACTGACCTGGATCCCCAATCGAGGAAAGAGTTGGCCGAGGAGGCTGATCGTCCCCCCGTAGATGGAGCCCTCGCTGATGAGGTGGTCTCCAGCCTGGAGCGAACCAAGCAAGGCCATGGCGATGGCGGACATCCCCGAGGCGCAGAGGAGAACCTCTTCGGCGCTTTCCAAGGAGGCCAGTCGCACTTCCACGGCTCGCACAGTGGGGTTGGCGTAACGGCTATAGACATACCCCTGTCCCCCGGCAAAGCGCTGAAATCCTTCCTCGGCCGAATCAAAAGCGAAACCGGCTGATGCTACGATCGGCGGATTGGTGGCTCCTTCCGGTTGTCCTTCCGCCCCGGCATGAACTGCTCGTGTGGCAAATCCCCATTCCTTCTCCATCGTCTCCTCCTTCTTTCGATAGTCCGCGGCAGCGAGTCTTACCAGATCAGCGTCATCAAGAAAGCGACCAGCCCAAAAAAGAGGCAAGCGGGGATCAAGAGGCGATAGAACTTGCCCCAATCAGCGTGGAAATATTCCAGTGTGAGCACCAAGCAAAGATGCACCGGGGAAAGAAAAGCTCCCACCAAACCCCAGCCATAAGCCAGGGAAACCAAAGAGAGCTGGATGGGATTGCCGAAGATGCCCAGCAGCAAGGGAAAGGTAACCCCGACAAAAGCTGGTGTGAGCCCCGTAAGCAGTCCAACGAAGAAGGGGAGAAAGGTGATCAGGAAGAGATCCGGAACCCCGGCTGATTGGAAAAACGAAGTCAGCAGTTGAACCGCTCCACTTTGGGTGATGGTGTCTTTGAAAATGAAGACGCCAAAGACTAGGAAAACGATGTTCAGCGAGAAAGATTCACGCATCATTTGCCAGAGGTTGTTCCCCTTCCAGCCCCGTTTTCTTGTTGCCCAAAGGAATAGGAGCAGCAAAACCAAGAGGAGAGAAAGCACCAGGTCGACCTGAATGATCAGCACCAGGATCATGACCAGGATCACCGGCAAGAGGGCATAGAAAAGCCGAAACCAATCAGCCCGCCGGTTTTTGTCAGCCGGTGTCGTAGGCCCCAGCTTGGAGCCGGCGAAAGCCAGGGGAATGCCGGCAGCGAGGGCAGCCAAGGTAAGAGGTGCGTTATAGAGGAGAAGGCTGCCGATGGGAATCATGAGGATCCCGGAGGCGAGGATAATGCCCGGATAAATCGGCACTATCGGCTCCATGATGTGTCGAAACCAATAGTTGATGAAAGCTTTCCTCACCGGAGAGAACTCCAGGTCTCGACTGGCTTCCTCTACCAGGGGGGCGGAAAAGCGGGCGCCGCCGGCCGAGGGGAGAAAACCCAGGAAAGCGGGTAAAAAAGCCATCACCAGGCGCCGGTCTCGAACCAGGCGTTTCAAGGAAGTGACCATCTGCTCCAGCAAGCCGGTCTTTCGTAAAGTCGCTTCCAGGAATTGGATCAGCACCAGAGCACCCACCAAGCTGAGCGTAGCGGGAGCGATCACACTGAAGAAGGCTACCTTCAACCAGGGCCAAAGGCCCATCGAGAAAAGCAGAGAGAGCAGGAAGGCGCCGATCAGCATAATCAAGCCGAGGTTCCATTTCCGGGCGATCAGGAAGATCACCAGGAAAAAGACGCCGAGGATCTTAAGAAAATCGATCATTTCACCGTTTCTCTTTTCGTTTCGCTGTTCGCCGGCGCATCTCCTGCTCGAGGCGCAAGGGGCGGGCGGTTCCTGGTCCGGCGCCTTCAGCGCGGCGCTGCACCCGTCGATGAAGCTCAGCCTGCCGCCGCAGGGGCGCTAAAGAGGGAGACGGAGTCGGCCGCAACAACGTGCGAAGAAGAGACGCACAGAGTGCCGCCAATATGCCCGGCCAGACATAGAGGAAAAAATAGTAAAAAAGGTTCCACGGCACAAGGGGGGATTTCAGGAGAACCAACCGCTGGAAGAGGTAAACGCCCAGGAGTGCCAGGCCATAGCTAACCATCGTCAGGAAGAAATAGGCGCCATTGCCAGGACGGCGCAGCACTCCAAAAGAGATGAGGAAGAAGAAGCAGAAAAAGAGACCGATAAAGACCCCAGGCCAATTCAGGAGTTTGGTATAGATGGCGGCAGCCAGTTCCAGGGCAGCCAGGAGGAGGCCGAGAAGGAAATAACCGAAAAGACGCTTGCCTGGCGAAGAGTAACGTATCATAGGGACAGATTCCAAATCCGTCCCCAGGTTAGGTATATCTGTCCCCATCGCAGGCAAATCCGTCCCTGTGGCAGGCTCCGGCGAGTAGACGACTAGCCCAGGGCCGCGTGTTTCATCATGATTCGACGGAAGATGTTCGTAGGACGGGGATGCATTTGATGCGCTGCCGCGGGCTGGTGCGCTGATCACCTGGACGATTTCCTTTTTTTTCATCCTTGCTTGATACTCTATAATAGGAAGAGATCATGCGCCATGCATCTCTCCGATTCTCTCCATCGCTTCAAACGATTGCTGAGACAAGTTGGCTTGGTCACGATGGCTTTGCTTGCCATCACCGGTGCGTACTGGCTGGTGTTCACTGTCTGGCTGCAATCCCCTCCCATCTTCAATCTATGCCTGGTGACGGCAGTGATTTCCCTCCTGATTGGCCCCATCGTGAGCATCCAGCAGCGGGTACTGCCTCGCAGCGTGGCCATGTGGCACTTTCCTGGTTTTCCTTATCTCAGAATTCTGTCCCCATTGATCAAAAAGCGCTCCTCCGCATCATGTATAATCCCATGAACAGAACATGAGCCTCGGCGAGCGGATTCGACAAAACAGCAATCTCCTCTGGAGCGTGGGTCTTTCCGCCCTCGTTGTGCTTCTCTTGCTGGGTGCAACCTGGTTGCTGCTCTTCTTGATCACCAAGCTTTTCGGCGTCTTCGTGGTGATCCTGCTGGGCGTACTGATCGCTTTTATCCTGAACCCCCTGGTCAAAGTGCTCAATCGCATTTCCATCCCTTACTTGCTCTCCACCATCCTCTCTTTTCTGGCTTTCCTGGCCATCTTTGTACTGCTCTTTTACCTCCTGATCCCCGCTGTGGTGGAGGAACTGCTTATTCTCAAGAACAACCTGCCGAACATCCTGGCAGCCATTGACCTAGCCAGCAAGGCTGTCGATGCGTTCCTCCGCAACATCGGTCTGAGCATTTCTTTCGACCAAGTCTACGCTCAGTTGCAGGCAACTTTGCAAGCCCGAGTGGGGGATTTCCTCTCTCAGGGCGTATCCTTCGGCTTGGGATTGTTCAACGTACTCAGTCAGAGCCTCTTCGTCTTGCTCATCTCTTTCTTTCTCACCAAAGACTGGCCTTACCTGCGCGGCCGTCTCCGCCTCTTCATGACGCGATCCCTCCCTCCGCGGAGCTGGGAACTGTTGACCGGGATCGGCCGCACAGTGGGACGTTACCTGCGTTCCCTCTTTCTGGTAGCGCTGGTGGTAGGGGTGCTGAACGGGGTGGGGACAGCCTTGCTGGGGATCCCCTATGCCTGGGTTCTGGGCATCCTGGGATTCTTCGGTGAGCTGATCCCCTACTTCGGACCCTTCATTTCCTTCATCCTCGCCCTCCTCCTCTCCTTGAGCAAGCCATTGATCTTCCTTCTCTATGTGACGCTCCTCTATGGTGGGATCCAGGCTTTTCAGAACTATTTCCTCTCCCCGCTGGTGATGGCCGACCAGATGGGTTTTCACCCCTTGGCGGTGATCATCGCTGTCCTCATCGGTGGCGCCCTTTTCGGCATCTGGGGCGTGGTCCTGGCTGTTCCTCTGCTCTCGGTCGGGCGCAACGTGTTCCAGTTCTTTCTCTCCCCAGCTCCAATTCCTCCAATAGAAAGGTCCCCAGGAGATGAACAGCCAACAGCTTAGGATCGAGTTTACTCGCTATTTTCAAGAGCGCGGGCATTTATCCAAACCCGGCGTCCCCCTCGTCCCCAAAGACCCCACCCTTCTCTTCACCTCCGCCGGGATGGTGCCGATGAAAGCGTATTTCCTCGGCCAGGAGGAACCCCCCGCCCGGCGCATGGTGACCATCCAAAAGTGCTTTCGCACCACCGATATCGATATCGTCGGACGCACCCCGCGCCACCTCACCTTCCTGGAGATGCTGGGGAACTTTTCGGTGGGGGATTATTTTAAAGAGGAAGCCATCGCCTTTGGCTGGGAGTTCCTGACTCGAACATTGGGCCTTCCCGCTGACCGCCTGTGGGTGACCGTATTTCGCGATGACGACGAAGCCGAGCGCATCTGGGCGGAAAAAATCGGTTTCCCGCGCTCGCGTCTGGTCCGCCTGGGAGAGGCCGACAATTTCTGGGGCCCGGTGGGAACCACCGGAGTGGGACCCTGTGGTCCCTGCTCGGAAATTTATTTCGATTTAGGGCTATCCTTAGGACCAGACGCTCGACCAGGGGAAGAGACTGATCGCTTGATGGAGGTCTGGAACCTGGTCTTCATGGAATTCAATAAAGAAGCGGACGGTCGCCTCGTTCCACTAGCCCAGAAGAACATCGACACTGGGATGGGACTGGAACGCCTGGCCTTGGTCAGCCAGGGAGTCGCCTCGATCTTCGACTCGGATCTCTTCCTGCCCTTGACTGAAGCGATCCTTGCCCAAGCTGGCGGAGCGGAAAAGGCAACTACGCAGCATCGCACGCTGGCCTTGCGCGTAATCGCCGACCACCTTCGGGCGATGACCTTCCTGATCGCCGATGGAGTGGTCCCAACCAACGAGGGGCGGGGCTACGTGTTGCGTCGCGTGATCCGCCGGGCCTACCGTTTCGGTCGTTGGCTGGGCTTGACCGATCCTTTCCTCAATAAGCTGGTCCCAACGGTACAAGCCTGCATGGGGGCTGCTTACCCGGAGCTGATGGAACGGGGCGAGTACGTCCGGCGCATCGTCCAGATGGAGGAAGAACGCTTTCTCAGCACTTTGGAGGGCGGGTTGGAAACGCTGGAGAGTCTCCTGTCGACCTTGCGCCAGGAAGGAAGTGCGCAAATCCCCGGACCTACAGCTTTCCGCCTCTATGACACCTACGGTTTCCCCTTGGAACTGACTGAGGAAATCGCTGCGGAAGCCGGCTTTTCGGTGGATCGCTGCGGTTTCGAGGTTGAGATGAATAGTCAGCGCGAGCGCGCTCGCGCGGCCATGAAAAGAATGGGAATGGAAGCTTCCCCTTATGCCGGCCTGCAGGAGGAGAAGGGGACTGCGGCCTTTATCGGCTATGACGCACGAGAGGGGGAAAGCGTTGCCCTTTCCCTGTTTCAAAAGGGACAGGAAGTGCCGGCCTTGACTGCTGACCAAGAGGGGGAGGTCTTCTTGGCCCTTACCCCCTTCTATGCTGAAAAGGGCGGCCAGGTGGGCGATCATGGCAAGATCGCCTGGCAGGGAGGAGAAGCAACGGTGCTGGATACCCAAACTCCGTTGGAGGGGATCACTCTCCAACGGGTGCGTGTTCGGGAGGGAACCCTCTCTTCGGGGTGTACGGTGCGCGCGGAAGTGGATCCGCTCCGGAGATCAGCCATCGCCCGGGCTCACACTGCCACTCATCTGCTGCACCAGGCCTTGCGCGAGATGCTGGGCCAGGAGACCGCTCAGGCCGGGTCGCTGGTGGAACCTGACCGTTTACGCTTCGACTTTAACTATTTTCGCGGGTTGGAAGATGAGGAATTGGATCGCTTGGAGCAACGGGTGAACGAGCTGGTTCGTCAGGATGAACCGGTTTCCACCCGCGAGATGTCTTTGGATGAAGCCAAGCGTTCCGGCGTAATCGCCCTTTTCGGGGAAAAGTATGGCGAACGCGTCCGCGTCGTTCAAGCCGGGCAGTCACGAGAGCTATGCGGCGGCACGCACACCGAACGAACCGGCCAAGTCGGCGCTTTCGTCATCACCGTGGAGACAGGAGTGGGCTCCAACCTTCGGCGAATCGACGCCCTTTGCGGAGGCACGGCCATTGCTTCTTCCCAGCGTCAACGCAACCTGGCGCGAGAAGCGGCAGCCCTGCTGCACACTCCAGCTCCATCCCTGGTGGAGAAACTGCAGAAGCTGCTGGAGGAAAGGGAGGAAGAGCGAAGACAAATGCTGGCCCTCCGCCAACGCTACTTGCAACAACTGGGGACAACATTGGCCAAAGATCGCCGGGAAGAACCGATCCCGCACCTGGTAACCCGCGCGGATGGGCTGGATATCGAAGCCCTGACGCTGCTCTCGGATTCGTTGCTTGAGTCGATGGGGAGCGGCTTGGTGGTCCTCGGCTCGCTCTTCGAAGGTAAACCGTTGCTCCTGGTCCGCGTCAGTCCGGATCTGATCAGCTCTGGACTGCATGCCGGCCAATTGGCTCGTCAGCTTGGGCAATACTTGGAGGGCTCCGGCGGCGGCAGGCCGGAGATGGGGCGAGCCGGAGGAAAAGCGGGATCCCCCCTTGGCGCCGCTTTGGAGAAAGCACGGGAGCTGGTTGCGACGCGTCCTCGCTCTTGATGTAGGCTCCATTCGAATTGGACTGGCCCTCTCTGACCCACTGGGTCTCACTGCCCAGCCCTTGCCCACGTTGACCCGGCGCCGCTTGGAAGATGACCTGGACAGCTTGGTCCGGTTAATCAGGGAACGCGGAGTCGAGGAAATCGTGGTCGGCCTCCCGATCAATCTGAAGGGAATCGAAACACCGCAAACAGAGAAGGTCCGCCGCTTTGCCGAGGCGTTGCAAGCGCGCTTGACCTTTCCCATTCGCTACTGGGACGAACGCCTCACCACCACTCAAGCATTGCGTACCTTGAAACACGCCAAACGGCAGCCCTCACGCGAAAAAGGGCTGGTCGACCAAGTGGCAGCAGCCTACATCCTGCAAGCATACCTCGACGCTCCCAAGGGAAATCCCGGTGTTTGAAGAAGAAGAGTTGGAACGGATGACCGTCACCAAATACGACGAGCGGAGCGGCGCCGCCTATGAATACCGCTATGCCGGACGCTTCGACTTCGAGGAAACAGAATACGCTGTCTTCTATCCGGAGAAGGAGGACTACCTCCCACCGGTGGTGCTGCGCATCGAAGGGCGGCGCTTTTTCGACATTGTCGACCTGGAGGAGGAGCAACGCCTTTTCCAAATCGTTGAAGAGCTGGAGGAAAGCGAGGACCAGGAACAGGAGAATGAGACCAGACAGTAGGCTGTGGGGAATCCTCCTGCCGGCCCTGTTGGTTCTCTTCCTGCTCGTCTACCCCTTCCTTCTCGACCCCCGCGTCTACGCAGCAGCTTTGGGGGGCGGTTCAAGCGCCTCCATCTCGATGTTGGATTTCTTCTATGGCCCTCGCGCTCAATTTCTCCTGGCTTTCGTTTGCCTCTTCCTGATTCTCTGGTCCGGCCGAGCCTGGCAACTGGGCAGCTACAGCCACCGCAACCGGGGGATGGACGGTCCAATGGTCGCTCTCCTGGTCGTTTGGTTCCTCTCGGCGATATGGGCAGGAGACACTACAGCCTTCTGGGGAGAAACGCGACGGGGAGAAGGTTTTTTTACCCTCTTTTCCTACATGGCCCTCTTTCTCTTTGCCCAGGATTTCCTGGGAGAAGCGGTTTGGCGGCGTCGCGCTCTTCTTGCTCTGCTCCTTGGCGGAGTCTTGGTCTCACTCTATGCCCTCCTGCAAGCAGCCGGGCTGGAGATTCTCCCCCGCGACTCCATCCGGATAGGATGGGACCGCACTTTCGCCACGATTGGCAACCCCATTTTCCTGGGCTCCTATCTTCTACTCCTCCTCCCCTTGCCACTCACCTTCTTCTCGGGTGGCAGCCGGTGGGAAAAAGTGCTGGCTTTCGTCTTGGTCGTGCTTTTCTTCACTGCCATCCTCCTGACCAGTTCGCGCGGGGCCTGGCTGGGCCTGGTCGTCCTGATCCTGGCGTTCTTCTTTGGGGAGCCAAACCGCAACTTGCGGCGTCTGGCTCTGGGAACCATGCTGGCGATCTTCCTGGTCCTGGTCCTCTTCGCCAGCTTCGCTGGGACTACTTTCTGGGACCGCTTTGCCGCCTCCTTTTCCGATTCCACTTCCAATAGCATGGTGCAGCGTCTCTACACGTGGCGCACCGCTTGGCCTGCCATCTTCCAGCAGCCGATCCTGGGCTGGGGACCGGACCGCTTCGGAGACGCCTTCCCTCAGAACACTCCGGAGGGGGAAACGGTCTTCGGCGGATTGGTCTATGTCGACAAAGCGCACATGGATTTACTCCAAGTGGCTGTAACCACCGGACTGGCAGGACTTCTCCTTTATCTGCTCTTCCTCGGCCGCTTCCTTCAACTGGCCCTAAAGCGGCGGAAGGACGATAACCTGGCGCGTTACACGCTGCCTGGTCTTTTGGGCTACTGGGTCTCCCTCCAGCTCTCCTTCTCCACCGTCAGCGTGGCTCCCTTCTTCTGGGTTATAATGGGCCTTACTTTGGCTCGGCCCAACAATTGGTTTGAAGACCACAAGGAGATACTGACTTGACAGCCCGCGGCAGTTTGATAACCTGCGACAGATTGACAACTTGCGGCAGATTGACAACTTGCGGCAGATTGATAGCCTGCGGCTGCATGCTATGAATACAGTGCAACGGCGCCGGCGCCGGAAAACCCACCGCTTCTCGGTTCTTTATTTCCTCCTTCCCCTCCTGATGATCGGGGCGATGGTGGTAGGCTGGGTGCTGTGGGCGCCGCGCCCCCTTCCACCACGGGAAGTGGTCTTGACCCTGGCGCCAGACCAAACTATTGATCAGATCGCCGCTCGCCTCTTTCAAGAAAAACTTGTATCCAGCGAGCAAATCTTCCGTCAGGAAGCGCGTCTCCAACACCTGGACACTTTCTTCGAGGGCGGCGAGTACCTCCTCTCCAACCGATCCTCCCTCGCCGAAATGGTCAGTCAGTTGAAGGAACACCAAGTGTTGCGCTACAAGTTCACCCTGCCGGAGGGTTCCACTCTTCTTCAGATGGCAGAACGTTTCAGCGCAGTACCGCTGGAATCCACGGCAAAGACCAGCTCCCCCACTCCTTTTTCCAGCAAGGAGCTCTTCCTCAAGTTGACCTTGGAGGGAAAGGAGGTTTTCGCGCAAGCGAGCCAATCCGAGCAAGCGCCGATCTGGAGCGCCTGGCTCTTGGACAATCCCACCTCCAACCTGGAAGGCTACCTTTTCCCGGGGACCTATACATTGGAACGGATCGATGAGGAAGCACTGGTGACGACCCTCTTGGACGCCATGGCCGAAGGCATCCCCCAGACTTGGTTAGACCAGGCCCAGAGCTTGGGTTGGACCTTTCACCAGGTCTTCACTCTGGCTTCGATGATCGAGAAGGAGGCACAGGTGGATAGTGAGCGGGCTGTCATCTCCTCTGTATTCCACAATCGACTCCGGGAAGAGATGCTGCTGCAGTGCGATCCCACTGTCGAATACGCCATCGGCAGCCATCACTTCCCATTGACCGCCGAAGAACTGGCTGTCGATTCACCCTACAACACCTACCTTTATCCCGGGCTGCCTGTGGGCCCGATCTGCAACCCTGGTTTGGCTTCCATCGAAGCGGCCCTTTTCCCCGCCCAAACAGAGCTGTATTACTTCGTCGCCAAAGAGGATGGTTCCCACCTTTTTGGCGCCACTTACGAGGAGCACCTGGCCAACATCGAAGAAATTTGGGGATCCCCGTGAGTGGGCCGATCCTGATCGGAGTGGCTGGCGGCTCCGGCTCCGGCAAGACCACTCTTGCTGAGCGCATCCGTCAACACCTGCTCCCCTCCGTGGCGATCTTGTTGGAGGAAGACTCTTACTATCGAAACTTTCCCAATACTACCTTGGAGGAGCGGCGCACCTTCAACTACGACCACCCCGACGCCTTCGACCATGATCTCCTCCACACCCATTTGCAGGCGCTGCTGCACGGGGAAGCGATCGAAAAACCGACCTATTCCTTCATCAGCTACGAACGGTTACCCGATGCGGTCCACCTGGAGCCCACCCCGGTGATCCTTTTGGAAGGGATCCTGATCCTCGTCGACCCCCGGCTGCGTGACTTGATGGGGATCAAGGTCTTCGTCGACAACGACCCCGATGTGCGCTTCATCCGCCGTCTTCGACGCGATGTGACGGAACGGGGGCGAACGATGGATTCGGTGGTCAATCAATACCTGGAAGTGGTTCGCCCGATGCATCTGCAATTCGTCGAGCCAAGCAAACGGTACGCTGACATCATCGTCCCGGGAGGCGGACACAACGAGGTCGCCGTCGACTTGATCGTCTCCCGCCTGCGTGGCTAGATGCAACCCCCTCCTGAGTTGCAGATCCTCCTGGTGGTTCGCAAGGAGGAAGAGTTCTACACCCAAAACATCTTGGAAAGTTACGATGGGATGGTCCTGATCGCAGCCTGTCAGCGTTTGGGCGAGGAAGTGGAGATGGTCCTGACCTCCTCGTCCTCGTTCCGTGAAGAACTGCGGAAAGTTCTGGATGGGTTAGTGGAAGAAGTAGGTTTACAGTACCAGGAAGTGCTGGCTTGAATCCATTCTTCCCTGATGCCTTCTTTCAACGGGTCGAGGAGATCGAACCCTCCTTCCTTCACCGGCAGGGGTTGCAAGGGGTGATCGTGGATCTGGACAACACGCTGGCTCCCCGTGATTGCATAGTCTGCCCGCCATCAGCCCTGGCCTGGTTAGGCCGGCTCAAGGCGGACAGGTTCTGCCTCCTTTTACTCTCCAACTCCCCCTCCCGCCGCGTGCGTCAGTATGAAGAGCAGACCGGCGTTCTCTCCGTCCCATCGGCTATGAAACCCCTCTTCGGCGCGCACGGGCGGGCCATCCGGCGCTTGGGTTTACCGCCTTCACGGGTGGCTGTCATCGGCGACCAGATTTACACCGACATCCTCGGAGGGAACCTGGCCGGGGCCTACACCATCCTCGTTGAGCCCTTGTCGAAAGGAACCGACCACTTTTGGACTAAACTGGTGCGATGGGTAGAAAAACCGGTGCTGCGCGCCTATTTCTCCTCCGGAGGTGGCAAGCGCCATCCCTAACGGTATGCCTCTCTATGAAACACGTTATCCACATTTTTATCCACACTATCCACAGGACACTTGTTGAAGTTGGGTAGTGCAGTCGCCATCCGATCGATGCAGAAAGGATGTTATGGTGGTCAAGAAGAGATCTGACAGTGAGGAAGGCGCCTGCCTGGAGGCCTGTCTGCCCGGTTTCTCCTGGTCTCGGGAAGGGTGGGACGGTCTTCACCAGCGACTGGCCACTTTGATGGAAGAGAACCGCGCACTACAGGAGCGGCTCGCTACCCTGGGGAAGGAAGTCCACCGTGAGGCTACTGTGAGTTCTTCCTTGAATTACCGCCTCTTTGAACTGAAACACGACACCGGGGTGCTGGAACGGAATCTATCGGCTGCACAAGCGGATGCCAGGGCTTGGCACAAGCGTGTGGAGTACTTGGAAAAGCTGCTGACCAATTTGGCGCCTTTCGCTCCGTACGAAGAGAGAGAGCGAATCGAGGAATCCTTACGCCAGGCACTCTATTTGGAATAATTCTCGGTCGCCGCTCTACCCGGCAGCAGGCTTCCCTTGGTAAAATGAAACTATGAAAGTTATTCCTGTGCTTAGCCGAAGGCCCTCCTTGCGAAAAAGGGGATTTTTATGGGTATTGTCCCTAACTCTGGTTGCGCTAGCCGCGTTGGTTCTCATCGCGACTCCAGTGAGTCTGGCTCAGGAAGGGAAAAAAGTCGTCGAGCTGTGGATCGGGCAGGCTATGATCCAGGTGAATGGACAGGCACAGACCATCGATGCTGCCCCTTTTATCCTGGAAGGCCGCACGATGGTGCCGGTGCGCTTCGTCTCCGAGGGGTTGGGGGCCAAGGTGGAGTGGTTCGCCGGGGAGAGAAAAGTGCAGGTGATCTTGGGAGGCCGCGTGGTGGACCTCTGGATCGACCAGAATAAGGCGTTGGTCGATGGCCTCCAGGTGCAGTTGGATGTCCCCCCGATTATAGACGACTTCCGCGCCTTCGTCCCCTTGCGTTTCCTTGGGGAAGCCCTGGGGGCCAAAGTGGAATGGGATCCAGAAGCCCGGAAGGTGACCCTCTCGATAGAGAATGCTCCTTTGGGCTCGGTTTGGTCTCTTTTCCATCGCGATCTTCAGCGCAGCGGCCGTTCTCCATTCCCCGGGCCGGCCCAGGCTGTCTTTCGCTGGCAGTTCAGCACCGGGGGGGCGATCGACTCGTCTCCTGTGTTGGCTCAAGACGGGACGCTCTACATCGGCTCGTCGGACGGCAACCTCTACGCACTGGCCTCCGATGGGACGAAACGGTGGGAATTCGCTACAGGAGGAGCGATTCATGCCTCACCGGCAATCGGGGGGAGTGGGACGATCTACCTCCCTTCCTCCGACGGTTTGTTCTACGCCATCTCAGCGAGCGGCAGCGAAGTCTGGCGGTATTCAATAGAGGCCGGCCTCTCTTCTCCTCTGGTCGCCACCGACGAGACGATCTACCTGGGCTCCATCGGTGGAAATCTCTTTGCCTTGGCTCCTGATGGCAGTGAGCGCTGGACCTACACTGCTCAGGAAGGTCCAGTCGGTACACCCGCTTTGGCTTCTGACGGAACCCTCTACGTGGGAGCGCAGCGAATGATGGTCGCCCTCAGCCCAACAGGCAGCAAGATTTGGGAGTATCGAGCCGGGAGTGTGATCACCAGCGGCCCTTCGGTTGCCCCCAATGGCGCCCTCTATTTCGGTTGTGCTGACGGCACAATCTACGCCCTGCGAGGAAACGGCCAGTTGCTCTGGTCATTCCGAGTCGGTGGAGCGGTACGCTCTGCTCCGGCTATCGGCACAGACGGAACCCTCTACTTCGGATCGGAGGACTTCATATTCTATGCCCTTCGACCAGATGGACAGCAGCGCTGGCTCTTTCAAACGGGCGGGGCGATCCACTCTTCACCGGCTCTGGGAGCCGACGGCACGATCTACTTTGGCTCTGATGATCGACATCTTTATGCCTTGACAGTCGATGGCGCCAAGCGTTTCGAATTTAAGGTGGGGTTGGCGGTCCGCTCCTCCCCGGCCATCGGCAGCACAAAAGCGCTCTACGTAGGTTCAGACGATGGCAAGCTTTACGCCGTTGGTCCCTGAGCGATGAGATCACTTTTTTCACGCTGGTTGATTGTTTTCCTGGTTTGCCTGATACTGGCAACCAGCCTCCTGGCTTATGGAGTTCAACTGGGCCAGCCGGCTCGCGTCTATCGTAATGCCTCCCTCCTCTGCTTAGGTTGCATCGGCATTGAGCCCTAGGCTGGGCAGAGCAAACTGCCGTAAGCTGTCAAGCTGCACGCTGTTCAATTCATCTTCCGTTTCCTCCAGCAGCCCTGCTCTTGGTCCCTCCCCCAGCCACAAGTGGCGACTTGCCAGCCAGTCTTTCTTCCTTCTGCTATACAACTCCTACCTCTTCTTCCCTTCTTTCTTCAATTCTCTGGGGACCACCTTCTTAAAAACCATCCCCTGCCCTGGTCTGAACTGCTACGCTTGCCCCCTGGCTATCTTTGCTTGCCCAATCGGCAGCCTGCAATACTTCGTCATCATCGGGCAGTTTCCCTTCTATTTGCTGGGTTTCCTCGCACTCCTGGGGATTTTCTTTGGGCGGGCTATCTGCGGATGGGGATGCCCGTTCGGTTTCCTTCAAGATCTGCTTTACCGCTTGCCAGTAGTGAAACGCCGCATTCTACCGGCTCAGGTCTCCCTGCTCCCCTTCGTTATCCTCCTGGGAGTCGTCCTGGTGATCCCCTATCTCACCAATGAACCTTGGTTCTCCAAGCTCTGTCCGATGGGCACGCTGCAGGCAGGGATTCCCCTGGTCTTACTTGATACCGGCTTGCGCGAGCTGGTAGGAACCCTCTACTGGGTAAAGATCGCCATCCTCATTTTCTTCATCACCCTGGCTATCTTCGACTCCCGCCCATTCTGCCGTTCTGTTTGCCCGTTGGGAGCGATCTATGCTCTCTTCAATCGCCTTAGCCTGATCCAGATGAAGAGCGGGGCGGTATGTTCAGCCTGCAAGGAGTGTTCCAAAAAGGGTTCGCCGGAATCTCACTGCCCGACCAAGCTGGAATTGCCCCGCCAGTTGAACAGCATCGGTTGCATCAAATGCGGGGAATGCGCGACCTGTTCCCGAATCAGCCTGGGAGTTAGGCAGTCGCATTGACTTCAGACCGAAGGCCCGCTAGATTGAGAGCGCGGGCTCGCTCGGCAAGGGGCTCGATGTCAAGCAATCCGACCGGAGGTTACGAATGGAAATACCTACACGGAAGACCACCCCGAACTTCATCATCCTTATCTATTTGTTAGGCCTGGCCTCGTTCGCAGTGGCCCTCTATACATCAGTGACCACATGGATCCCGCCCTTCGACTGGCCCAATATTGCCATCGCCGGGTTTTCGGTGATCGGATTGGTGGGGTTGGTCGGTCTCTGGCGGATGCGCCGCTGGGGGTTGTGGCTCTTCACTGGCCTAACCGTTTTGATCGTAGCAATCTCCTTATTGGACGGTATCTTCACCTGGTATTCCACGATCCTTCAAGCCATGTTAGTCGTGGGAGGTTTCGCCTACTACGAGCAGATGAGTTAACGCACCAGACTGGGGTCACATCTTCATATGACAGCAAATTAGGAATTTGCTGTCATATGAAGATGTGACCCCCTTATCCCCTCGGTACGGCAATAGCCCGCAGCAGCGCGTCCTGCTATCCTATTCGTGATGGAAAAGGAGCAAGCTATACTGCGGATTGAAACCCTCCGCCGATCGATTGAGTATCATCGGTGGCGTTATCATGTATTGGACGCTCCGGAGATCTCCGATGCCCAGTTCGATCGGCTGATGTACGAATTGCAGGAATTGGAAGCGGAGCACCCCAACTTGATCACCTCCAACTCCCCCACCCAGCGGGTAGGCGCGCCTCCGGTGAAGGAGTTCGGCACAGTCCACCATCGCATCCCCCTGCTTTCTTTAGATAATGCCTTCCTCGCCGACGACCTTCGGGCTTTCGACAAGCGGGTGAAGCGGATCCTCGGAGATCTAGCCGTGGAATATGCATGTGAGCTGAAGTTCGATGGCCTGGCCGTATCCCTGCTCTACCGGCAAGGTCAATTCGCGCTGGGAGCAACGCGCGGCGACGGCCATGAGGGGGAGGATATCTCCACTAATTTGCGCACGCTGCGGTCGATTCCCCTTCAACTCCTCATTGAGGATCCCCCGGAATTATTGGAGGTGCGCGGTGAAGTGATCATGACTTTCGCTGATTTCGAAGCACTCAATGAAGAACGGCAAGCGCACAACGAGAGTCCTTTCGCCAATCCCCGCAACGCCGCGGCAGGCAGCGTGCGGCAACAGGACAGCAAGATCACTGCCGGGCGAAAACTTAGCTTCTATCCTTATGCTGTGGGTGAAACGAGCGGTCCGCTCTTTCGCACCCACGATCAAGCCATGGCTTATTTCCGCGCCTGCGGCTTCAAAGAAACCCCCGCTTTTCAGCTGGCGCCCTCCGTTGACGAGGCCATAGCTTTCTGCCTGGAATGGCAGGCCAAGCGAGGAGAGATTCCCTTCGGCGTGGATGGCGTTGTGGTGAAGGTCAATGATCTCTCCTTGCAAGAACAACTGGGGGCTACCACGCACAGTCCCCGTTGGGCCATTGCCTATAAATTTCCCGCTGCCGAGGAGATCACTCAAGTGGAGGAGATCACTGTTTATGTTGGCCGCACTGGAGTGCTCACCCCGGTGGCGGTAATGACTCCTGTGGAAGTGGATGGCTCTACCGTCTCTCATGCCTCGCTGCACAATGAGGATGAGGTACGGGGGAAGGACATCCGTGCCGGTGACTGGGTAGTCCTGCACAAGGCGGGTGCAGTAATCCCGGAAATCCTATCCGTCTTGGTAGAACGGCGAAACGGCCAGGAACGTCCTTTTGTGATGCCTGTCAATTGCCCTGTCTGCGGAGCGGAAACGGTGCGCCTGGAAGGGGAGGCGGCCACCCGCTGCACCAACATCTCCTGCCCGGCTCAGGTCAGCGAAAGGATCCTCCATTTTTGCGCAGTGATGGGGATGGACGGGATCGGACCAGCCATCGTTGTGCAGCTCTACAAAACCGGTCTAGCGAAGGATGTGGCTGATATCTACAGCCTCAGCCTGGAGCAGATGGTCGAACTGGAGCGGATGGGAACCACCCTGGCCAAGAAGCTGTTGGAGCAGATCGAAGGAAGCAAGCGGCAGCCCTTGCGCCAACTGATCACCGCTTTCGGCATCCCCCAGGTAGGTTGGCATGTCGCCGATCTGTTGACCCGACGTTATCACGATATCGAGGACTTCTTTCGCGTCAGTGAGGAGGAACTGCAGGCCATCCACGGAATCGGCCCATCTATCGCCAAGAGCGTGGCGGTTTTTTTCCTGCAAGCGGAGACGCGACGGATCGTCGAGGAATTACGCAGCGCCGGTGTACAACTTAGCGATGAAACACCCATCAAAGATCTCAACCCGCAGCAGCTTGATAGCCCCCGGCAAGGTATCTTGCCCTGGGCCGGGAAGAGCTTTGTATTCACCGGAACCCTGACCACACTGCCTCGCGAACAGGCCGAGGAGATGGTGCGTGCGCGGGGCGGGACAGCAAGTGGCTCGGTTTCCCGAAAAACAAGCTTTGTGGTGATTGGGGATAAACCCGGCAGCAAGGCTGAGAAAGCCCGCTCCCTGGGAGTGCCGATCCTTGATGAGGTGCAATTCCTGGAGATGCTGACCTGACAGCTCGAGGCAGTACGGTAGTACGTTATGACTAAGAAGAAAGGGAATTACCATGCGTGATCTTTTTGACCTGTTGCGGGCCGGTTTGACCCACCCTGAAGATTTAGCCCACTATACTCGATCCTTCGAGCCCAGTCGCCTCTATCTGTATAACAGCATTCTCCTCGTCATTCTGGCGGCGGTTATCATCGCAGTGACCAGCGCCGTAGGCGGTTTCTTTCAGCCGCAGCTCCTGTTAATTTTCCCCTTGGCTTTCCTTTTGACAGGGTTGTGCGGTCTATTGGCCTTTGTCTGGGCGGTTAATTCGAAGGGGGAGGGGACGCTTTACCAAACCGTGCTGGCTACACCAGCTTCCCTCTTCTTCCCGACCTTGGCTACCCTCGCCCTGCTGACAGTGAACCGTCTCGCCATTCTTCCTGTGATGGCCGGCGGCGTCACCATCTGGTTTCAGTTGCTAGATGTGTTTTCCAGCTTGTTGGGACCCCTCTTTGGCTTGTTTCTCTATGCCCAGTTCCTGCGCAAACTGCATAATCTGAAAGGTAAGCACGCCGCCGGCGCTAGCTTGGTGAGTCTTTTCGTGACCTTGGTGGTGGCTTATCTGCTTGGGAATATGCTATGACCGGCAAGCGATGATCGTTACCCTTGAAGATGTGCGCCACATCGCCCGCCTGGCTCGCCTAGCCTACGACGAAGAGGGCCTTCTGGCCATGCAAGGAGAGATGGAGTCGCTGCTTTCCCACTTCTCCAGTATTTCCGCGTTGGACACCTCCCAAATACCCCCCACGACCAGCGTCCTACCCTTAGCGAATGTCCTCCGCGAAGATACCCCTCATTTAGGCCTATCCCACGAGGAAGCCCTTGCGAACGCGCCGGAACAGGAGGGTGGGTTCTTTCGCATCCGCACCTTCCTGGAAGAAAGAGGCAACGAAGAGACCAAATGATCAATCCCCTCTTGATGCAACCGGCGCACCGCGTCCTTCCCCTCCTCCAGGCGGGGGAGATTTCCTCCGCCGAGTTGGTGCGCGCTACCCTCAATTGGATTGCCGAGATTGATCCGCACCTCGGGTCTTTTCTCTTTGTGGCGGAAGCGCGGGCTATGGCCCACGCTCAATATATCGACAAGGCGCGTCAGCGGGGGGAAGAGGTCGGTCCCTTGGCCGGGCTGCCGATCGCCATCAAAGACAATATGTGTCAGCGGGATACCCCCACGACCTGCGGCTCACGCATCCTGGAGGATTTCCGCTCCCCCTACGATGCCACGGTCGTTCGCAAGCTGGAGGAGGCTGGCGCTGTGATCCTGGGAAAATGCAACATGGACGAGTTTGCCATGGGTTCCTCCACCGAGAATTCCGCCTTTCAGCAGACGCGCAACCCCTGGGACCTGGAACGAGTCCCCGGCGGCTCCTCCGGAGGATCTGCGGCGGCAGCTGCAGCGGGCGAGGCGTACTTTTCTCTTGGCTCAGACACCGGCGGGTCCATTCGTCAGCCGGCCTCCTTCTGCGGCGTGCCGGGAATGAAACCGACCTACGGGCGTGTTTCCCGCTATGGGTTGGTGGCCTTTGCTTCTTCCTTGGACCAGATTGGCGCTTTTGCCCGCAACATCCCCGACCTGGCTCTGGCCATGCAGACCATCAGCGGCCATGACCCCCTCGATTCCACCTCCCTGCCGGAAGCAGCGCCCGATTGCCTGGCAGCGCTGCAACTTGATAGCCCGCGGCAGCGTGCCTCTGGAATGTTGCGAGTGGGGGTGGCCAGTGACCAACTGGCTTTGGAAGGCTTATCCCCTGCCGTGCGCCGAACCTTCGAGGAGGCCATCGCCAAGCTGGCCGGCCTCGGCTTCTCCTTGGAGGAGATCACCCTGCCGCATGCTTCCTACGGTCTGCCCACCTACTACCTGATCGCTCCGGCGGAATGTTCGGCTAACCTGGCCCGCTTCGACAGCATCCGCTACGGCCTTCGGGAGGAGGGACGGGATCTGTTCGACCAGTATTGCCAGACCCGTCGCCAAGGCTTCGGCGCGGAAGTCCGCCGCCGCATCATGGTCGGCACCTACGCCCTCTCGGCGGGTTATCGCGAGGCATTCTATCTGAAAGCGCAGAAAGTTCGCACCTTGATCCGTCAAGATTTCGCCAAGGCCTTCCAGCGGGTCGACCTGATCGCTTTGCCGACAACGCCAACGGTCGCCTTTCGTTTCGGAGAAAGGACAGAAGATCCTCTCTCGATGTACATGGCTGATCTCTTCACCATTCCGATCAGTCTGGCCGGGTTGCCCGCCCTCTCCTTGCCGATCGGCTGGGCTTCCCCCGAGGAAGGTGGACCTCCGATGCCGGTGGGGATGCAACTGATTGGGCCGGCCATGGCCGAGACGCTGGTGTTGCAGGCGGCCTACCGTTATGAAGAAAGCAGCGGTCTGCACGACCTCATCCCCTCCTGCGTGGCTGCGGACCCCCCCCATGCCTAAGCCGACCATCGGCCTCGAGGTTCATGTTCAACTGCGCACAGACTCCAAGATGTTCTGCGCTTGCCCGGTGGAATTCGGGGCAGAACCCAACAACCGCGTCTGCCCGGTGTGTCTGGCCCTCCCAGGGTCGCTCCCAGTGCTCAACCGGGTCGCTCTGGAGTCAGCCATCGCCCTGGGATTGGCCTTGCATTGCCGCATCGCTCCTTTTTCTCAATTTCACCGCAAGAACTATTTCTACCCGGATCTGCCGAAGGGCTACCAGATCTCCCAATATGACCTGCCTCTAGCCAGCGATGGTTACCTGACACTGCCGACAGAAAGCAAGGCGACCTCGCCCAAGAAGGTGGGGATCATCCGCGTCCACATGGAAGAAGACACGGCCAAGTCGATCCACGGGGCCAGCCTGGCACACAATCTTGGTTACGCCTTGCTCGACTTCAACCGTTCAGGAGTCCCTTTACTGGAGGTGGTCTCCGCGCCTGACCTGGAGTCGCCTGAAGAAGCTTCCGCCTATTTGGTGGAACTGCGCGCCATCCTGCGCACCTTGGGCATCTCCAGCGGGAACATGGAGGAAGGCGCCCTGCGCTGTGATGTGAACATCTCCCTGGATCGAGGAACCCGCGCCGAAGTGAAAAACCTGAACTCTTTCCGCGCTGTGCGCAAGGCCTTGGAATACGAGTTCCAGCGGCAGTGCGAACAGGTCGAACGCGGGGAAGCGGTGCTGCTGGAGACCCGTCACTGGGATGAAGCAAAAGGTGTCACCATCCCTGGGCGGAGCAAGGAAGAGGCAGAGGATTACCGCTATTTTCCGGAGCCAGACCTGCTTCCCCTGGAGATCAGCGAGGATTGGGTGGAAAAGGTGCGCTGCAGACTCCCCGAGCTGCCGGAAGGACGCCGGGAACGGCTTGCAAACCTCGGCCTGCACCTCTCTGAAGCCGTCACCCTGGCTCATAACCCGGAACTGGCCTGCTTCTTCGATGGCGTTCTGAAAGTCGGCGGCCCTCCCAAGGAGACGGCCAATTGGCTGCTAGGAGAAGTGCAGAGAATCCTTCACGCCGGTGGGAATTCCCTGGAAGAAACATCCCTCACACCGGTCCACTTGGCTGAGTTCCTCCGTCTGATCCAAGAGGGAGTCATCTCCTCCAAAGGAGGAAAAGCCTTGCTGGAGGCGATGCTCGCCTCCGCCCGATCCCCCGCTGAACTGGTGGAATCGCTAGGCCTGGCTCAAGTCAGCGATCCCATCCAGATCCGCCTGTGGGTGCGGGAAGCGATCACTGCCAACCCCAAGCAGCGCGAGCAGTACCGGCAGGGAAAGGAGACTCTCTTGGCTTTCTTCGTCGGTCAGGTGATGAAACAATCCTCCGGCAAAGCCAATCCCGAGTTGCTCGACCGCATCCTCAAAGAGGAGTTGCAGGCGGCGGCCTGATCGGTCTTGAGCCGGAAACGGATGCGATCATCGATAAGCCTCGGAACGAAGACATTCCCTCAAACGAACTGATAGGACGAGCCTCTCAGCCTATCCTGCGCCAGGTCGCCCTGATCTCTGAAGAGCAGGTGGGAGACGGCTCCTGGCTGCGTCAGATCCTACACCCTGCCCATTTTCCCCTCTCCACGCGACACAGCCTCTCCTACGCCAGGCTGGAAGGGGGCAAGCAAACGCGATCGCACTCACTGGAGCAGTCCGAGACTTATTATCTCCTGGCGGGGTCAGGCTTCCTTCATGTGGGAGAGGAAGTCTTCCCATTAGCGCCGGGGAGCGTCTGCTGGGTTCCGCCCGGGGCAAGACAGTGGCTGCGCAATGAGGGGAAAGAGCCTTTGGAATTCCTGGTGATCGTCGATCCGCCCTGGACCAAAGAAGGGGATTCAGCGGAGGGTTGCAGCAAGGGCTGAGCTTGACAACCCCCGGCAGGGTGCTTGATTGCTTCCAAGGGAACCTGCAAGGTGTAAGCTTAGGAGCAACGATCAATGAGGAGGCTTGACGATGGATAATAGCGCCATTCTGCAAAACTTGGATGACCAGACCAAAACAGGAATGGCTGAGCAGAACGGCTTCTCCTGGGAGATCGATGTCCCATTGTTGAGCAACCGCTGGATGTGGCTCGACTGGGCCAAGGTGCTGGGGTTGACCTATCTGATTATGACCAGCCTGATGACCCTGATCTTCGCCGCCAGCGGGGAGGTGGCCGATGTCCTGCCTTTCCTCTGGATCTTCGCCCTGGTGATTGGCGGGCTGGCCATTTTTAGCCTGCTGGTGATGGGGCTCTTCTTCGGGAACCGTTACCGCATGCGCTTCACCGTGAGCGAGGAAGGAGTGATGGCCCAGACCCTGGACCGTCGTGCCAAGTTCGTCAACCGCCTTCCTGTAGGAGGAGCTGCCCTGATCGCCCAAAGCCGGGAGGATGAATCCTTCCCCTGGCAGGCGATCGCCACCGCTCACCCCTACCCCAGGCAAAGCGTCGTGATACTGCGCAATCGCTGGCGTCGCTTGTTGATCCTCCATTGCCCCTCCCAGGATTTCCCTTCCATCAGCGCCTATGTGCAAGAGCGAGTAAGGAAGGAGGGGGTGGCTGTGCACAGCCAGCGCAACCCCTTGCCGATCCGCCTGATTTGGACTGCGCTGGCTGTGCTGGCTTGCCTCCCCCTCTTCTCCATGCCCTACCCCCTGGAGTTCGACCTCTTCCTGCCGATCCTCCTGGTCTGCTTCGCTTTGGCCACCGTCTGGCTTTCCCGCTTCATGGGGCTGGTGGTCCTGGGGGCTAGCCTTTACGCCATTATCAGCATCCTGGTGCAAGGATTGGAGGTGCGCCAGTCTGAATTCTTCTCCACCTTGGAGAGCTACACCGCTTTCGCCTGGATGGATCCCGGCGAATGGATACAATTAGCCTTGACCCTGGCTGGTTTGTTCTTCCTGAGCTTCCTCTCCATTCAAGCCCTGCGCGGCCGCCTCCCCTCGATGCTGGAGCAGGACGCCACCGGGGAATAGGAGCTTCTATGCCCCACTATCGAAAGTCATGCCTTTTCAAGAACGACCAGGAGCTGCCTTTATGAATGAGCAGAATATTATCGGCGAGGTGGTGCGGATAATCCTGACGCACGCCAAACCGGCGCGGATTTATCTGTATGGCTCGCGAAGCAATGGTCAGGCAGGAGAAACAAGCGACATCGACATCGCCTACGACGATGCAACATTCCACGATCACTCGCTTATTGAGGAGGATGTCGAAAAGCTGAACACGCTCTTGAAAATCGACGTAAAGAACCTCGCATCGACTGGAGAGAGATTCAGATCCCGCGTCAAATTAACTGGAAGAGTGCTCTACAGCGCTGATAAAAAACTGAGGGCAGAGGACGGAATCTGGAATTTTTCGAAGGCCCAGGAAAGGCTCGTCGATGCTATCCGCACAAAGGAAGCATTGTTTAACGAAGGGTTTGGAGAGATTTACCTCGACCTGATTGTGAAGCGTTTCGAGTTTACCTTCGAGATGTCGTGGAAGGCAATCAAGCGGTATCTAGACTTTGTCGGCATCGAATCCAGGAATCCCCGAAGCTGCTTCAAGGAAGCTTACAGTCAAGGGCTTATCGAGGAGGAGAGCGTCTGGCTGGATATGATCGAGAGCCGCACTCTCTCGAGCCACGTGTACGACGAATCGGAAACCTCATTCATTACAAAGAAGATCGGGACCTATCAAAGCGCCTTCTCTGCACTTCTCGGCAAACTGCAGGCTGCCATGAATGCCTGAGTTGGCATAATCTCCCGGCAGCTCGGACCTCACCCCTGCTGCGACTGGTAAACTTTTAGATGATCAATGTGGTCAACTTTTCGTTGAGCACACAAAGCTTCGGCGCACTTGGTCGGGATCATTCAATACTGGCTTCTTCTCCCAGCTACTTTCTAACAGATGCAACTCGTTACGGGACCCCAAGCAAGTGGCTGCTCCGAGAAGGGAAACTACTTCTTAGGGGAGTACGGTCAGGAGGAAATCAAGTGGCTGTGCCAGCGCATACCCGCCCAGACTGACCCAAACATAGACCCGTGCCGTATGGCTGCCAGCGGCCAGCCCCTCGCAACTCACAGTAGAGGAAATCTGCTGCCCAGGTTGGAGATCCTGATATCCCCCTGCTCCGATGTAGCGGTTGCCTACCGTTAGAAGTGCGAAGGCTGAGGATAGGGCGCCCGAGCTATTGTTGCGCATACTGATGACCACATGAAAGGCCTGTCCTGCCTTCGGATTGGCGATAGGCTGAAAGAGCTCATCCACAAAACTCACCGGCAAAGCCTTGGTTTGGAAATTCTCGACAGTGAAGGAAACAATAGCGGTCTGTATCTCCCCGTCAGCCGTGACCTGCACCACGGCATAGAAACCGTTGCCACAGAAGTTCTGGGCAGCAGAAGGAGCCCAGGAAGCGATGTAAGCGCTGCCCGATCCGCCAGCCAAGGTTCCGATCTGGGCGCCCGAGGGGTGGTGGATCGTCCCCGACCAGCTTCCGCTACGGTTGGCGCTGGCTTGAATGGTCACCGGGTTCCAATTGGAGACCTCACTGTTGGGTGTTGCCAAGATGCTGTTGATGGCTAGGGGCGCAGGAGGACCGTCAATGGCAAAGTTCCCATCTGAGATATCTTGGATGGCAGGATCGCTCACGCTGCTGATCCGCATCCGGCAGGTGGTGGAATCGGGAGTTGTGACCACCCATAGTTCAGTACCGTCGTTGGGCAGGGAGGCGAAGAGTGTCTCCCAGGTGCCTGAAGGGTAGCTGCGGTTGATCTCGATCTTAATGTTGCCGCTCACCCCCTGGGGGGTCCAAGTGATCGTCTGGGTGGAACCGATCCCCCACTGCTCCCCGCCGTTAGGGGAGAGGAGGGAGAGGGAAGAAGCACTGGAGGGAATATACTTGTACACCCCGCCGCCAAAGGTGCCAGCGTAGAGTGCCTGCGGGTTGGAGGGGTCGATAGCTAGGCAATATACAGAGCTGTTCGTCAGCCCGTTAGAGGAAATAGTCCAGTTTGCTCCGCCATCGCTGCTTTTCCAGACCCCCATAGTCTCGGTGCCCGCGTAGAGGATCTTGGGGTTCGAAGGGGCGATGGCCAGGCTCTGCGCGTACCCTGTACAAAGTCCAGTGGAAGACCTGGTCCAGTTCGCCCCGCCATCGTTGCTCTTGCAGACCCCGCCGCTCCGGGGAGCAGCATAAAGAGTCTGGGGGTTTACGGGATCGATAGCTAGGGACATCACATCGCTGCTCGCCAGCCCGGTCGAGGAAGCGGTCCAATTTGCCCCGCCATCACTGCTCTTCCACACTCCCCCACCGTTCCAAGAGAAACCGGCATAAAGAGTCTGGGTGTTAATGGGATCGATGGCCAGGCAATACACAGAGTTGTTGGGCAGCCCAGTGGAAGAAGCAGTCCAATTTATTCCACCGTCGCTACTCTTCCACATCCCCAAGCCGTCGGCTAAGCCGCCGGCGTAGAGAGTCTGGGGGTTGTTGCGGTCGATAGCCAGGCACCATACCCAGCCATTTGTCAACCCGCTAGCAGTAGCGATCCAGTTCGCCCCGCTGTCGCTACTTTTCCACACCCCGCCGCCCCAGGTGCCGGCGTAGAGATTCTTGGAGTTCACGGGATCGATGGCTAGGGCCGGCACAATATTATTCATCAATCCACTGGAAGAGACGAGCCAGTTCATCCCGCTATCGCTACTCTTCTGCACCCCGCCGCCCTGGGTGCCGGCATAGAGAGTCTGGGAGTTGGTGGGGTCGATGGCAAGAGATCGCACTTCACTACTTGTCAGCCCGTTGGAGGAAACGATCCAGTTAATCCCACTGTCACTGCTTTTAAAGACCCCGGCACCCCCAGTGCCGGCGTATAGAGTCTGGGGGTTGTTGCGGTCAATGGACAGGGAGTGCACTTCGCTGTTCATCAGCCCAGAAGAGGAAATGGTCCAGCTTCCCCCCTTGTCGCTACTCTTGAAGACGCCACCTCCAGTGCAGGCGAAGAGAGTCTCTGGATTGCTACGGTCGATAACCAGGGACCACACATTACTGTTCATCAGCCCGTTGGAGGAAGCGGTCCAACTGATTCCACCATTGATACTCTTGAAAACACCACCCGAGGTTCCAGCGTAGAGAGTCTGGGAGTTCGAAGGGTCGATATTCAAGGAATACACAGCACCGCTCATCAGCCCACTAGAAGAAGGGACCCAATTTGTCCCGCCATCGCTGCTCTTGAAGACTTCACCGCCCTGGGTGCCGGCGTAAAGAATCTGGGAGTTACTAGGGGTTATGGCCAGGGACCACACAATACTGTTTGGCTCACTGTTTGGCAGCCCGCTGGAGGAGGCGACCCAGTTGGCTCCACCATCGCTGCTCTTGCAAATCCCGCTGACGGTGCCTGCGTAAAGAATCTGGGGGTTGGCGGGGTCAATGACCAGGGAACAAATAGCTCTGTTTGCATATTCGTAGAAGGAAAGGTTCCAGCCGGCACCGCCGTTGGTACTCTTCCATATACCGTTCCACATGGTCCCGGCGTAGAGAGTCTGGGTGTTGGAGGGGTCAATGACCAAGCACCGCTCGTATTTTAAATATTCACCGGAAGAAGCTGCCCAGCTTGCCCCGCTATCGGCGCTCTTCCAGATCCCGCCCCCTTCGGTAGCGGCGTAGAGAGTCTGGGAGTTGGAGGGGTCGATGACCAGGGAATAGATAAGTCCACCGTATAGCGGGAGTTGCTTCCATTGCCCTTCTCCTAGTGATGTGGTGAACGTCTTATCCTCTCCGTAGAAGGTGCCCGAGGCGTTCTGGCAAACTGCCCGAAAATGGTAGTCCGTGATCACGGCAGGGGCGGGGATGGTAGCGGTGAAAGTCTGGGGAATGGTTCCACTGCCAAGGTTGACCGGTGAGGTGGTGCTTCCATAGGCAGTCGTGGTTCCCCATTCGAACCAGGCCTGGGTGTTTTGTCCACCGGGATTGGCGCTTCCTTGCAGCAGAAAAAAGAGTGTCCTTAGGGGCCACCAGGTGATGACCGGATAGTTGAGGTTGAAAGAGAAGTCAGCGGTGGTGGAGGAACCAGAGGCGCTGAAGTTGGTGAGCTGTACGTTCCAGTTGAATCCCGTGTAGTCGCAACTGGAGGGGTTGGTGATTGGAGTGAAGGAAGAGCCACTGGTGAAGGGGTCGCCGACGTTGCCGCCATTGATATACTTCTCCAATTCATAGAGACCGTCCGCCTGCTCCAATGCTACCGTGTAGTGGCCCGCCTCAAGCTGGTCTGGAGGATACCACTCGTTGTCGTTGATCCGTCCTGAGGAGATGGCGTCCTCGTCGATGTGCCAGATCAGCACTCCCCAGCCGGGCAGGTTCTGGTCGTAGCCGAGATTGGCGCGGTTCTCCAACAAGTAGTACTCACTGGGATCCCCCAGGTTCAGCCGATAGACCAGCTTGGTCGTCTCCACCGCCGGGATCAGCAAGCTAGTGGCGTTGCTGCTTTGGATGGTGGGGGTGATCCACCCCAGGAGAGACTTGCTCCAAGGATCGACGTGTTGCTTGTTGTCCCAAGCCATCAGCGACCAGAGACCTACGCCGGCGGAGGTGTAGTCGTAGTCATAGAGGTCGTAGGCTCCCAGAATATGGCTGTACTCGTGGAGGTAGACGCTGATGCCGGTGTCCAGAGGCGCGCTGTTGTACTCCGGCTGCATGCAGTAGTCTGAGATTTGGATACCATCCCGTGTCTGCGAGTTGATCGACCATTGGTGCGGCCAGATCCGGGTGGATCCGCCGTATTGACCGGCATAGATCACCATCAACCCATCGATCTCTCCATCTCCATTGCTGTCGTAGTCGGAGAAGTTTACATAGGGGTCGATCAGGGTGAGGATGTCCTCGGTCAGCCGCTGCGTATTCTGGGGGTAAGAGCCAAGTCCCTGCTGGTTGTTCACGTACCAGGTGTAGCTGGTGGTCGTCCTCACCCAGGCCGTTCCAGCTTGATTCCAGACGACGTTACCCTGCAGGTCGAGCCGGTTCCAACTGTTCTCCAGGAAGAAGGTGGTCATGGAGATGCCGGAAGTGGCGAAGAGCAGGTTCTGGTAGAAGCCGCGGGTGGAAGAGACGTTAGCTGTGTTGTCCGGGAAGTCCACCATCACCACCAGGGGCTTGAAGGTTCCCACCCGTGCCGGTGGCTTGAGGGTGGCATTAAGATCGAGGAGGGTCTGGAGAGCAGAATCCGACGTACCCACTTCCGCCAAGGTGCGGGAGCCAGCCGGCGCTGGGCGGTCGTTGAGGTTCATCCCGGAGGAAACCCCCAGATCAAGTCCTCCTGATGGAGAAGCGCTTTCCGTCGTCAACCGCAGGCCGGCAGGAGAGTTGACCCTGGCCCGCAGTTCGATCTCCAGCAAGCCGCCGTAGTCTGGGCGCTGTGCGGGAAGAAGATCGAGACCAGCGGGTTGAATGGCGAGCGTAGGGTCTTCCCCGATCGCTGGCATCTCCCCTCCACCCTTGGCGGGCGCTCCTTCCAGGCTGTAGAGGTAATCGGGGTAAGCCAGGAAACGGCTGCCCAGTACCTCCCAAGAGTCTTCGTCCGACCAGAGCTGATATCCCTCTTCATGGCGCCAGGGGTTCTGCACTTGGGTATCCAGCCCATACAGACGGCAGGACAGCTTCAGAGTTTCTCCCGCCTTGATGGTGCCGGGGAGTTGGCTGGAACTTATTTCGGAGGACAGATTCATTGTCCAGTTGACGGATGACTCAGGACTCCCTCCCATTTTCTGAACCACCGATTGCTCTTTAGCCTGCACCCCCGATGATTCCTGAACTCCCCACGGTACTGCGGAGGCAAACAGAAAAAGAGTGATGACTAGACAAATCCACTTTATGCTCCGCTTCTTCCAAATCCCCATCATTGATACCTCCTCCTCTTCATTAGCCATGGGTTCCTGTATCTGGACTTTAGCTCGAGATGATCCTCTCCATGCAGATTCCAACATTTCTACGCATTCTTATGACTACACCAAGAAGAACCTGCAGGGTGTGACCCCCCGATGACTGCAACATCTCCGCTATACCCCCGATCTGTTTCTGCACACGTTTCCCCAGAGCAGACAGCATTCCCATAATCCCCAATGGAATCCTGGCTCCGTCTGTCAAAAAATATGATAGCACGGTTATTCCGTTTCTAGGGAAGCGCAGTGAATTTCTGATGGAAAAAAGCATTGCTTCAATCGGACGATCCAAATGTTCGGCTTGCCTTGGGTGCCGGAGATATCTGCGTCGCTCGATTCGATGATGCAGCGCTCTCCTGCCGTTTGGTCATGGCTATCCAGGTGGATTGATCGCACAACGGGCCTGGGCATAACTAAACGCAACCGAGTTCTTGCGCTTCTTGCCTTTATCCTTTTTTATCATTATGATTCATGATGTGAATAGAATGTATTCAAAGGTTGTTTCTTATCTGCCTCGCTGGATCGCGCCGCAACTAGTCGAGGCCATCCGGCATCATCCCGTGGTGATCCTGACCGGAGCGCGACAAGTGGGGAAAAGCACACTCCTGCGAAATGAAGAACCATTCCGTCATTGGGCTTTTCATACCCTGGACGATCTCAGCGTTTTGCGGCAGGCCAAAGAGGATCCCGAATCCTTGGTCACAGGAACCAATCCTCTGGTCCTGGATGAAGTGCAGAGAGCTCCCGACCTTCTCCTGGCGGTAAAGAAAGCTGTTGACGAGGATCCTGCTCGACGCTTTTTGTTATCCGGCTCGGCCAACCTCCTCCTTCTCAAGGAAGTGAGCGAGAATCTCGCCGGGAGAGCCGTCTTCTTTACCCTTAACCCCTTGACTTATGGCGAGATGGCCGGGAAACCTCCTCCTCCTCTGGTCTTGAAATTGCTCTCGGGCGAACCAGCCAACCCCGAACCGGCCGCTCCGATCCCCGACCTCCTTCCCCTCCTCCTGCGTGGTTGGATGCCTGCCTTGCTGCGCATGCCAAACGCTTCAGCCTGTTCGCAGTGGTGGAATGGATACGTCTCGACATACCTGGAGCGAGATATGCGCCAGTTCAGCCAGATCACTCAACTGGTCGACTTTCGCCGGGTGATGGAGTTGACAGCGCTTCGTTCGGGGCAAATCTTGAACCAGTCGGAGGTTTCGCGCGACGCGGGGTTCTCCCAACCCACCATCCATCGCTATTTGAACCTGCTGGAGAGTACCTACCTATTCCAACGATTGCCTGCCTACACCATCAGCCACACCACTGGTTTGTTGAAGACACCGAAATCCTTCTGGGTCGATTCGGGCCTGGCGATCTTTCTCGCCGGGTATTACAGTGTGGATCAACTGGCAGGCTCCCGCGAACTGGGAGGATTCCTCGAGACGATGATCTACCTACACTTGCGCGTACTGGCTGGTCTTCTGAATCCTCCCGCCAAACTCTACTACTGGCGGCAGCGCACTGGCGCGGAAGTGGACTTCGTCGTGGAATACGGCCGGCGGCGACTGGCCATTGAGGTCAAGCAGAACGCTCGACCTCGCTACCAAGACACGGTGGGCCTGCGAGCTTTCCTGGCCGGCGACCCCCAGGCGACGGGGATCCTTCTCCACGGGGGGGAGGAATCGCTTTCTTTCGGCGAGCGCCTGCTGGCCGTCCCCTGGTCAGCAGTCACGGGAGATGCTGCCGCAAGCTGATAAGTCCGCTATAATGAATGGTTGGAAAACATTCGCCGCCCCGTCGGGACAGAAAAGGAGGGAAGCCGTGGCGTGAAGAACCTTCGCCGTATGCTTGGCATCTATCGTAAGACCTGGGGGTGGTTCCTTCTCTCCCAAGTGATGAACCTGGGAATGGTCTTTTGCACCTTGCTCCTACCGGCCATCAACAGCAACCTGATCAACAAGGGGATCCTCGAGAAGGATTTTCATGTCATCCTTTACTACGCTGGCTGGATGCTGGTTGCCGCCTTGCTCGGCACCGTCTTTGAAGTGGCCAACGCAGCTTTCGGGGTGACCTACAGTGAACGCACTGCGCATTACCTGCGGACCTCCCTCTTCGACAAGATCCAGACACTCTCCTTCGGCAATATCGACCGCTTCCACGCCAGCGACCTCCTGGTGCGGCTGACCTCCGATGTCCAGAACATCAAGATGGCTGTCCTGCAAACGGTGACGGTTCTCTTTCAAGCGCCTTTCATGTTGATCGTGGCAGTCATCCTGGTGGCTCTCCTGACCCCTGGTTTGCTTTGGATCATGCTGGTCATGTTCGCCTTGATCAGCGTCCTCCTGGCCATTTACGTCGTCGTCGTGGCTCCCGCTTTCCGCGCCCGCCAGAAACAGTTGGACGGTGTCAATCGGGTGTTGCGGGAAAGCATGAGCGGCGTGCGAGTGGTGAAAGCCTTCGTCCGCCAGGATTATGAGAATCAGCGTTTCCAGGGGGTAGCAAGCGCCTTGCGGGGCGCCTCGCTGAAGCCGCAACGCACCCTGGCGCTGCTCATCCCGACGGTCTATCTGGCCCTCTTCCTGGGAATCGACGCGATCCTCTACTTCGGTGGGAGCCAGGTCTTGTCCGGTAGCGGCTTCCAAGTGGGACAGGTAGTCGCTGCTGCGCAATACTTCCTTACCTGCATCGGCCCGCTGGTCATGCTGGCTGTCGCCTTGCCGATGATCACGGCTGCTCTGGCTTCGATCGATCGCATCTACCAGGTTTACGATGCCGTCCCCGAAATCCGGGAGAAACCGCAAACGAGCGCTTTCGATCCCAGCCAGGTGCGCGGCCGGGTGGTCTTTGAGAATGTCACCTTCGGCTACCTCGGTGAGGATGGAAAACCGTTGGCCACGGTGCTGAAGCACATCAACCTGAGTATCGAGCCGGGACAAACGGTGGGCTTCCTCGGCGCCACCGGCAGCGGCAAGTCTTCCCTGGTCAACCTGGTGCCACGCTTCTATGACGTACTGGAGGGAAGGGTCTCCATCGATGGGGTGGACGTCCGCGATATCCCTCAGGATCAGCTTCACCAAGCGGTGGGAGTTTGCCTGCAGGAGGCCAACCTCTTTTCCGGCACCATTCGCCAGACGGTGAAGTTTGGCGCTCCGGAGACCTCGGAAGACGAGATGATCGCTGCATCCAAGGCAGCCGATGCAGACGGCTTCGTTGAAGCGATCCCCGAGAAATACGACGGCCGGGTGGCTCGCCGCGGAGCGAACTTCTCCGGCGGGCAGAAACAACGGCTCTCCATCGCCCGGGCACTGGCAGCAAGTCCCAGGATCCTCATCATGGATGACTCCACCAGCGCTTGTGACGTGTCCACCGAGGCGCGCATCCAGGATGCGGTCAAGGAACGGATGGCCACTTCCACCCAGTTGATCGTCGCCCAGCGAATCAGCACAGTGATCACGGCCGATATGATCGTCCTCCTGCAGGACGGGGAAATGATCGCCCAGGGCAACCATGAGCAACTGCTGCAAAGCAGCCCCCTCTACCGCGAGATCTACGATTCACAATTGGGGAGCGGGATTCTGGTCACGGAAGGAGCGCCGGCATGAGCCCACGAGCTGTGAAACTTCCGACAGATGTTTCCTTAGGGAAAACCTTAGGCCGCTTGCTCGGTTATCTCACCCGTCAACGCGGACGGACCGTCTTGGTGGTTCTCAGTATGATCGGCATGGCAGCCATGCTGGCCCTCATCCCGTACCTGATCGGCCGTGCCATCAACATTCTCAGCCCCGGCGGGGGAACGATGGATGACCTCTTCACTGTTCTTCTGGCGATCATCGCCATCGGTGTCCTGGTCTGGGTCTTTGGCTTTATCTCCCAGCGTACGCTGGCAAATATGTCCCAGGACGCCCTCTTCTTCCTTCGCACCGAGCTCTTCGCTCATATGCAAACGCTCTCCTTGAATTTCTACGACCGGCAGCCGATCGGCGAGCTGATGAGCAGGGTCACCAACGACACCGATATCATCGAGCAGTTCTTCAAGGCAGGGATCCAGCAAGTGCTGCAATCGATCCTCACCATCATCCTGGTCTTCATTGCGATGCTCCTCCTTAACCCCGGCCTGACCTTCGTGGCCATGCTGATCGTCCCCGTCATCCTGCTCTTCTCCTGGCTCCTGGGACGAATCGCCGGGCCGGCTTTCGAGAAGATGCAGGAGCAGACAAGTGAGTTGAACGGCTATGCCGAGGAGCGCCTGGCCGGCCAAAAGGTGATCCTGGCCTACCGTCAGCAAGCCTCCAATTCCGCCTTTTTCCATGGCATCAGCGAGCAGGTGCGGGTCACCAGCACCCGCGCTCAGTTCACATCCCTGCTCTCCGGACCGGCCACCGGCCTCCTCTCCAGCTTGGAGTTCATCGTCTTGGCTCTGGTCGGCGGCTATTTGGTCATCGCCAGCCATCTCCCGCTGGGAGACTTGGTGGCTTTCCTTGGTTACTCCTCGCAGTTTACCGCCCCTCTCAGCCAGATCTTCCACATCTACAACCAGATCCTGGGGGCAGTGGCGGGGGCCTCCCGCGTCTTCCGCATCCTCGACGAGAAGCCAAGCGTGGAGGATCGGCCTTCCGCCCCAGCCCTACCGCAAATAGCCGGCGAGGTGGTCTTTGACCATGTCGACTTCAGCTACATTCCCGGCCGCAAGATCCTCCGCGACAACCACTTCCAGGCCAAGCCCGGCCAGTACTTCGGCCTCTGCGGGCCGACCGGAGCCGGCAAGAGCACGATCATCAATATACTCACTCGCTACTACGACCTGGACAGTGGAGAGATCCGGATCGACGGAACAGGGATCGAGACCGTCCAACAGAACGGCCTCCGGCGGCAGATCGCTCAAGTGCTGCAGGAACCCTTCCTTTTCTCTGACACAATCTTGGAAAACCTTCGCTATGCGCGAGAAGGCGCCACCGATGAGGAGTGCATTTCAGCCGCCAAAGAAGCCAACGCCCATGATTTCATCATGCGTCAGCCGCAGGGATACCAGACCCTCCTGACCGACGGCGGCGCCAACATGAGTCAAGGGCAGCGGCAGATGCTCACCATCGCCCGGGCTATGGTCTCCGAACCGCACCTCCTGATCCTCGACGAGGCCACCTCCAACGTCGACACCCGCACCGAGAAACTAATCCAGGAGGGATTGCTGCATCTTTCCAAGGGAAAGACCAGCTTCGTTATCGCCCATCGCTTGAGTACCATCAAAGGCGCTGACAAGATCCTGGTAATTAACCTAGGCGAGATCATCGAGGAGGGTAGCCATGACGAACTGATGGCCAAAAAAGGCTTTTATTACGACCTCTTTATGAGTCAGTTCCGCGGCAAGCTGGCCACGATCACCGGACAAGCGACCCCAGCGACTTCGTAACTTCATAGGGAAAGCAGATAGCTTCAATCCAAGCGCGCTTGGCCAAGTAGGGTCAGGCGCGCTTGGTGTTGACCAGGTAAATCCCCGCCAAGACGGTCAATCCCCCCACCGCCTGTGTCCAGGAGAGGGGTTCTCCAGCCAAAGGGACAGCTAGTATGGCAGTGAGGACCGGCTGCAGGATCATGGTCGGCGCAACCAGCGAGGCGGGCAGAACCCCCAGGGCATAACCCAGCGAGAGGTAACCGATAACCTGGGAGATCAGGGCCGCGCCGAGAAAAGAGAGGATCGCCGGGAGACCGTACCCCCACAAGGGGAAGCCGGCGATGACATTGACTGGGACCAGCACCAGGCCCGCCGTGACCACCATCAGCCAGAGATGGGTCAAGGTGTTCAAATGCACGCGGCTTCGTTGGGTAAAGAGGAAGTATCCCGCGTAGAAAATGGAGGAGCCTGCCGCCAACAGATCCCCGGTTCCCGTCCCCGGGTTCCTCAGAAAGTCGCTCCCCAGCACGAAGGCAGCGCCGGCTAAAGCCAGAGCCAGACCTCCCCAAAAACGGCTCCCCAGACGTTCCTTCCAGATAAAGAAGGCCACTAGAGCGACCCAGAGGGGAGCAATGTTGTTCAACAGGGTGGCATTGGCCACATTAGTGAGAGCCAACGAGAATCCCCAGGTGGCATGGTCCAATCCGCTGAAGACGCCAGCCAGAATGGGGAGGAGAATCCACTTGGCGCCCGCCTGACGCTCCACCCTCGGTTGAAGCATAAAGAAAGGGAAAAGTACGACAGCCGCCACTGCCATCCGGTAGAAGCTGACCACCGGACCGGGCGCCTGGGACCAACGGATGAAGAGCGAAGAAAAGGTCAGGGAGAGAATCCCCACTGCCAGCGCCAGGTAGGGCAACGCCTTCTTCATGTGGTCGGCAGCCTTCTTCCGGTCCAGCTTCCCGCTGGTGAAAGGCGCGGATCGATCGGCAGCATGGGGTGTCGCAGCGCATTGGGAAGTGATTCTCGTGCGCAGTTCTTTGGGCATGTCCCGATAGGATCGCACGGCCCGGGAGGGGAAGTCCAGGCACAGGTCTGGTCCTAAACGCGAGTGATGGCGGGGGATGGGATGGCTATGCTCATCTCCACTGCCCAAATCTGCTATAACAGGGTCTATGGAAACTTGGGACGCAATTCGCACAAGACGGTCAATCCGCAAGTACAAGCCGCTGCCGGTGGAAGAGGACAAGCTGGCGCGCATCCTGGAAGTCCTCCAATACGCCCCCTCGGCCAAAAACCTTCAGCCCTGGCGGGTCATCTTGGTGCAAGACCCAGCCACCATCGAGAAGCTGGCTGTGGCTTGCCGCAACCAGAAGCATCTCACCCAAGCCCCGATCCTGCTGGCAATCTGCGGCCTGGAGGGGGAAGCCTTCCAGAGCATGGGCGGGTACTGGAACTCGCTGGCTGCGGACTGCTCGATCCTTCTCGATGAATTGACCCTGGCCGCCTGCTCGGAAGGGTTGGGCACCTGCTGGATCGGCGCCTACCATGAGGAAGAGGTGAAAGCTATACTGGGAATCCCGGCGGACATCCGGATGATCGCCCTGACCCCCCTTGGCTATCCGGATGAGGAACCCAACAGGCGTCCTCGCAAGCCGCTCGCGGAGGTGCTCTTTCTGGAACAATGGGGTCAAAGCGACGAGTAGTCTGAGGCGCCGAGAGGGGAAACGATGCTGATCATCCATGTTTTCGTCCGTGTCAAGGCGGACCATCTCGATGCCTTTCGCTCAGCGACCCTCGCGAATGCTCGAGCCAGCCTGCAGGAGCCAGGGGTGGCTCGTTTCAATGTTCTGCAACAAACAGACGACCCGACCCGCTTCCTTTTAGTGGAGGTTTACCGAACACAAGAGGATCCTGCCCGCCACAAGAATACCGCACATTACCAAGCATGGCGCACTGCCGTGGCGGAGATGATGGTTGAACCACGAACCGGGCTGCAGTACGAAAACGTCTTTCCGGACGAGAGCGGCTGGGCCTGACGAAGTTAGCGGAGAAACGATTGCGCTTTGAGTTCGCCACCGCCGGCCGCGTGCTCTTCGGCCCAGGCGTCCTCTCTGAACTGGGTCCAATCGCACGAAGTTTCGGCGCCCATGCCTTGGTGGTCTTTGGGGGAGATGCCGAGCGAGGGCGACAGGCGCTTGATCTCCTTCAGGAGGGGGGGGTAGAAACCTTCGCCTCTTCCATCCGGGGAGAGCCAACCTTGGAGATGGTACGCCAAGCAGTGGGTCTCGGTCAGCAGGCCGAGGCACAGCTGGTGGTCGGCTTCGGTGGGGGCTCCGTGCTGGATTTGGCCAAGGCCGCGGCCGCCCTCCTGACCAACCGGGGAGATCCCCTCGATTACCTGGAAGTGATCGGCGGAGGCCAAGCCCTGCACCAGCCCTCCCTGCACCAGCCCTCCCTCCCCCTGATCGCCATCCCCACCACCAGTGGCAGCGGCTCAGAGGTCACCCGTAACGCGGTCCTGCTCTCTCCCCTGCACCGGGTCAAAGCCAGCCTGCGCGGTCCAACCCTGCTTCCCAAGCTGGCGCTGGTGGATCCTTCCCTGACGCTCAGCATGCCGCCCGAGCTCACCGCCTCGACTGGGCTGGACGCCCTTACCCAACTGATCGAACCGTTTCTCTCGCGACGGGCCAATCCACTGGTCGAAGCGCTCTGCCGGGAGGGAATGGCTCGTTCGGCTCGCTCGCTGCGAGTTGCCTATTACGACGGGATGAACTTGTCTGCACGAGAAGATCTGGCCCTGGCCAGCTTGTTTGGGGGGATGGCTTTAGCCAATGCCGGCCTGGGCGCGGTGCATGGGTTGGCGGCAGCCATTGGCGGCGCCTTCCCTGCTCCGCACGGAGCCGTCTGCGCCTGCCTGCTCCCGCCTGTTTTTGAAGCGAACTGGCAAGCCGTCCAAAGGATGGGATCAGAGGAAACTCTCAGCCGCTTCCGGGAAGTCTCCGCCATCCTCACCGGCAAGCCCGAAGCCGCCGTCGAGGAGGCTATCCAGTGGTTGAAGGGGCTGGTCTTAGAACTGCGGATCCCGGGCTTGGCTTCCTACGGGATGGCCGCCGCCGACTTCCCCGCCCTGATTGAGCAGGCTGCGCGTACCAGCAGCATGCAGAGTAACCCGGCGCCAATGGAGGCCGATGAGTTGTCGCAGGTGCTGGCTTATGCCCTCTGATTTCACGAAGAACGTTCTCTTTGTCCCCGCGGAGACGAAACACCTCCACCGGGTCAAGCTTGACCTTTCCTGATTCCCGCAGTATCGAACTACGCTCCTACCTGGCTCTGGCGGTGGGCCTCTTCGCCCTCGGCTTGTCGGCCATTTTTACCCGTTGGGCGGATGCCCCCGGGATTGTCTCTAGTTTCTACCGGATGCTCATCGCCACTGTCGTCACAGCCTGGCCTTTTTTCCGCAGCCTGCGCAGGCGCAAGGAGATTCCCTGGCGCGGGATCTGGATCGCTGCCGGCGGCGGGGTGCTGTTCGCCATCGATAATGCCCTTTGGGCGACCGGTGTACGGTTGGGAGGGGCCACCAACCCAACTCTTCTAGCCAATACTGCTCCGTTGTGGGTGGGGTTGGGGGCGATGTTTTTCTTCCACGAACGATTGAACTGGAAGTTTTGGCTGGGGCTCTTGGTAGCTATGTTGGGAGCGGCCGGGATCCTCGGCCTCGACTCGTTGGGCGCCTCAACACTGGGGTTGGGCAGCTTGCTGGGGTTGCTGGCCGGCTTCTTCTACGGTGGCTACTATCTGGTGACCCAGCGAGGGCGTCAGTTCCTCGACCCTCTCAGTTATTTCTGGCCGGCTGCTTTCAGCTCCACTATCTGCCTATTGGCGGCTTGCCTGGTGGGCAACCTGCCGATGTCGGGTTTCTCTTCCGTCACCTGGATGAGTTTCCTCGGCCTCGGCCTGATCACCCAGTGCATCGGGCAATTCTCCATCAACTACGCCCTCGGCAACATCCCCGCTTCCCTGGTAGCTCCCACCATGCTGGGACAGCCGGTAGTCACTGCCCTGCTGGCCTTGCTTCTCCTGGGAGAATGGATCAGTGGGTGGCAATTGTTAGCCGGGGCTGTCGTCTTGGGAGGTGTTTACCTGGTTTACTCCAGCCGGCTCAAACCCGGCCAAGCGATCCCCAGGAGCGCAACGAGGTGAAGAACAAGAAGGCTGGGGACGCGTCCCCAGCCTTCTTGCCAATGCAACCCGGACGGATGAGATCAGGGCCGGGGAAAGACCAGGTAACAGGGTTCTTTGGCTTGCAGCCAGAAACCTACGCTGACATCGAAGCGGCCAATCTCTTCTTTGATGTTCACGTAGCTCACCCCATCATAGGCCCAGGCGACCTTCCCCACGATGCCAAGGTCGGCGGCCGCATCCAAGGAGTAGTGGGAACTCATCTGCTTGATCTGCACCTGCTCCCACGGGATCGAACCCAGGTATGGATTGCCGATAGCATTCCAGCCGGGAGAGAGGGGAATCTGCATCATCTCGCCGCTATAGCGAACCCCCAGGATTGGGTAGGAGAGAGGTTGGGCAAGGGACCGGACCAGGAGCCAGTAGGCGTCCCCGGAGGCTAGAATAATCTCCTCGCTCGTTTGATAGCGCCCCATAATGGGATCCCATTGAAAGAGCAACCATTCCCCGGGCAAATTCCCGAAGACGTTGTTCGGGTTGGGATCGGTGACAAGGGGCAAGGTGATCAAATTCCAACTCGGTTGAATGGTCAGCGGGAATTGGAAAGCGCCGGCCGCCCAGACCTGGCAGCCCCAGAAGGGATTCGAGGTTCCCAGATAAAGGCCCCCATTGGCAGCCTTCAGGGTACGGAAGCCATAGTTGTTGGGATCCCCAAAACCGGTTAGTGTGATCGGCGACCAGGACAATCCGTCCTTGGTCTTCCACAGGTCGGCGCCTGCGCCAAGCAAGAGCAGATCGATCGCCCCTTGGCTTAAGGTGTCCAAAGGCGGTGGCAGGGGCCCGATAAAGGCGGGGAGATAGCGCAAGAAAACGGAGGCATCGAAAGTGCCCAGATACAGCACATCATCGAAGACTTCCAGGCTCCAGCAATAGAAGTTCATCATGTTGCCGAAACCGGAAGACCAGCCGCTGAGGGGGTCTCGGGATGGCGCGCCCAGTGGGGCGGCGACCGGGTTGCGATCGCCTACCAGCAGATCCCAACTGTTGTCGGGATAGACACGGAACACATCAAAGCCCTTGAAGGACTGGATGCCGGAGATGAAGGGAAGGCCAATGGAGCCGATGTAGAGGTTCCCTTTGAACTCTTTCATGGTCGCCGCCCACCCGTTGAAGGCACTGCCGGCGCCAGCGCCGATGATCTTGACGAAGTCGGCGTTTCCGGCCGGTTCAGCGACGGTGCTTGCCCACACCTGGAAGCCCGTCTTGTTCTCGGTCCCTACATAGAGCTTGCCGTTGTAGCTGGCCAAAGAGACCACTCCGCTGTTGGTGGTGTCGGTCGTGCTGAAGTCCATCACTTTCCGCCAACTCCCAGGCGTCGGGGTGACGGTGTCGGTGCACCAGACAGAGGGGCCCACCGCTACTCCCACGTACAGCTTGCCGTTGTGGACAGCTGAAGCTCGCGTTTCTCGCCCCATCAAGGGGGAGACCGCCACGGGACCCCATTCTGTCCCGGTGGTGCTGCTGTAGATTAGAGCAGCCTGATCCGGGCGGGCGAAGGTGAGACCACCTGTGAAAGCATAGACAGCCGACTGGCCGCTGTTGTCGGTGAAGGTTGCCATCGAGCGCAGGCCCATCGAAGCAGGCACCTGGTAGGGCATCGACCCGTCCATGGCGCGAAGATAGGATGGAACCTGCGGCGCCTCGTAGACGCGGCTCCAGGTCCCGCCATGCAGGCGCCAGATCTCGGTCTGGCTGCCGGCGTTCCAGGCTTGGAAAGCCGTTTCATCCTTGACGATGACGGCAGTGGGGGTGCGAATGAGAAAATCCTGCATGAAGGGAACCTGCGGAACATCGGGCAACTGAGGCGGGCGGGCTGTTGGTGTCAGCGCGGCCCAGATGGCCTCCCACATCGGGTTCAAGGTAGTCTGGTAGCGGCCGGTGCCGATAAACAGATCGCCCTCGAAACTGGTCATCGACCAGGCATAGGAGTTGGTCCTGTCCAGGAACCCCCCCGACACCTGTTGCGTAAAATCCTTCCGCGACAGGCCGTAATTCTCAAGATAGTCCAAAGCCTGGCCGTTGCCAGGATTCACTGCCGGCTCCTGGCTCGCCGCCAGCGCTGACAGAGGGGTGAGAACAAACATTACTACCAACAAGAGAACGAGAATCCTTCGCATCATCTACCTCCTTGTGATCTTTTTCTATCATAGCAAGAAGAATGGGGGAATGGGTCATTCTTTCAGCAATCAAAGCTGATATACGGCTCCGGGTTTTACCGATTCAGCCGTCCGCCCCATGGATTGGAGCTCACCTACCAGTTGAGCACTCACCTCTTCCTCGCCGTGGTTGATCAGCAGTCGTGCTTTGCCGGTCTTTCCCAGCCAGGTCAACAAGGTAGACCTGTCGGCATGCGCGCTGAATCCGTTGATGGTGAAGATCCGCGCTTTCACGATGATGGTCTCGCCAAAGATGTGCACCTTGGCCGCTCCGTCCACGATGGCGCGCCCCAGAGTCATTGCCGCCTGGTAGCCGACGAAGATGACGGCACAATCCGGCCGCCACAAGTTATGCTTGAGGTGGTGCTGTACGCGACCTCCCTGGCACATCCCGCTTCCGGCAATGATAATCGCCCCGTTCTTCTCGTTGATCGCTTTGGACTGTTCGGCGGTGGGGGTGGAATGGCAGCCCGGGAAGGAGAAAGGCTCCTCTCCCTTCTCCAACAAAGCCTGCGTTTCCTGGTCCAGATCCTCCATGTGACGGCGGTAAACCTCAGTTAAGTTAATGGAAAGTGGACTATCCAGATAGACGGGATTAGCGGGCAGTTCTTTCGCCTTGCGCAATTGGCGCAAATAGAAGAGCAAGTCTTGCGATCGTTCCATGGCAAAGGCGGGGATCACCACATTGCCACCGGCACGGTATGCCCATTGGATCGCCTCGCGTAATTCTGCAATGGATTGATCCAGCGTTTTGTGCTGCCGATCGCCATAAGTTGATTCGCAAACCACCAGGTCAGCTTCAGGTGGGTCAGCAGGATCCGGCACGACGTTCCGCCCGGGACTGCCCAGATCCCCGGAGAAGAGCACTCGCTTCCCCTCGGCGCGCAGTTCCAGGAAGGCAGAACCAAGGATATGGCCGGATTGGTGCATGACCATCTCGACATGTTCGGGTAAAGTCAAAGGGGTGTCATAGGATAGAGGGTGGAACTGCCGCATTGCATAGAGCACATCTTCTTCGCCGTAGAGGGGGAGCACGACCTCTTCTCCCGCCCGGTGTTTCTTGCGGTTCTGGTGAAGGGAGTCCTCCAACTGCACCTTGGCCGCGTCGAGGAGGATGAATTGAGCCAGATCACGAGTCGCTTCCGTGCAGTAGATTGGCCCGCGAAATCCTTGGGCGTAGAGCATGGGAATTCGGCCACAGTGATCCAGGTGGGCATGGGTCAGGAACACCGCTTTGATGGAGGAGGGGTTGAAGGGGAACTTGCGGTTTTTGGACTCGTCTGTGGGATTCCCTTGAAAAAGGCCGCAGTCGATCAGGAAGGGGCCGCCGGGAACCTCCACCAATAATGAAGACCCTGTCACTTCGTGGGCTGCGCCGATCGGAATGATTTTCATCGATGCGTCTTCCTTTCCGTGAAGAGGTGTGTATTTTTCTGCTATCCTACTGTAAGGAAATGATCTCATGAAAACAACAAGGAGGTTTTCGAGATGAAACGATGGTTCACCGTGGTCGCTTTGGCCACTCTGGTCGTAATCGCCTTGACGTCTTGCGGCGGGCCGCCTGCGCCTTCACCCACCCCTACTACCCAGGCTTCGCCGTCCCCTACGCCTACGCCGTCCCTCAGCCCCACACCTACTCAGTCCCCCAGTCCAACCCCCACCCCAACTCCCTCGCCGGCTCCCACCCCATCACCCTCCCCCACTGCGACGCCTCCCTCGCCGGGCCAGCTTCCCAATATCCTTCCTTATCCCAACGCCACAGAGACAACTAAAGTGACTACCGAAGGCTCCGGACCGGAAGGACAAAACGGGACAGTGATCTACGCGTCGTTGGAAACCACCGACACCTACGAGGCGGTGAAAGCGTTTTACGAGAAGCAGATCCCCACCGGATGGAAACAAGTCGGCAGCTTCGAGAGCACCGATGAGAACGGCGACCGTTCTTTCACCCTCACTACCCAGAACAGTGACGGAACAGCTTGGTTCATCGGCTCGGTGATGGAACAAAAAGCGGACGGCAAGGTCATTATCTCTCACAACATCGGCACTGAAGGGACTGCCAGCCAGCAACCGGCCGATACCGGCCCTTTGAAACCGTATCCCAACGCGGCCGTGGTCAGCTCCTCCAGTTGGACCGGCATGGGTGGAAACGGCAAGGAGGGCAAGTGGACTGCGGTGATCCTGTCCACCACCGACTCCTACGATCAGGTGAAAGCCTACTACCAAAGCAACAAGCCGACTGGCTTTGATACCAACTACAGCGGTGAGAACACCGATGACAGCGGAGCCCGTACTTACAGTGCCTGGTTCGCCTCTGCCGATCAGATCCAGTTCTACATGGTCGGCGTCTCCGAAAACAAGACGGAGAACAAGATCGAGATCAGCCAGACCTTCGGCTCCGGCCAGTAACCACAACGACTAATAGGAACAGAATTACGAAAACTAATGGGGACAGATTTAATTCTGTCCCCATTAGTTTTGTTACCAGTGCAACACGCCTTCCAGGTAGAGCGAAGCGCCTCCGCCTACCCAAACCTCTTGCAGATCCCCGCTCTTGGCGCGGTAACGAACCTCCAACAGCCCGTCGCAGCCAATCTCAAAACCTTGTTCGACACGGAAAGAATCCTCTGGGAGACCACCCAGGTAGCGATGCCAGTAGGAAGCCAGGTAACCGTTGGCGGTCCCTGTTACCGGGTCTTCCGGAACGCCGAAATAAGGTGCGAAGAATCGTCCATGCACCTGGCGCGAAGGATCCAGCGTCTCCCGGCTGAAGACATACCATCCATGCAAACCCAGCTCCTGGTCTAGCAAACTCATCCGGGCGAGATCCGGGCGCATCGACTGAACGGTCTGAAGGGAACGGATTGGCAGGAAAAGGTAAGCCCTCTCGTTGACCACTACCGGCAAACCTTCAGAGATCTCCTCCGGGTGAATGCGCAGCGCTTCAGCCAGGCGCTCGCGCTCTCCATCCAGGGAATTGGTCAACAGGGGCCGATCCATCTCCAGCCAAATCTGCGGCGAGCCAGGCGGTTGCCCAACCTCCAGTCGCAAAGGACCGACATCGGTGGTTTGCGAGAAGGCGATCCTTTCCGGCTGCCCTTTCTCTCGCCAATAGAGAAAAGCAGAGGCAATGCTGGCATGCCCGCACATCGGGATTGGGTGCATGGGAGTGAAGAAGCATACCCGGTAGGGCATGCCTGGATCTTCCTGGGGGAAGAGGAAAGCCGTCTCGGAAAGGTTGTTCAAGCGGGCAATGGCTTGCATATCCGCCTCGCTTAAGCCGCGAGCGTCTGTCACTACGCCGGCTGGGTTTCCCCGGCCAGGGCGGTCTCCGAACGCATAGACGATGGAATAGGGATATTTCATGGTTCCTCCGATCTCTCCGATTCTCCCGGCAGCGAGATGTGAAAGGGATGCAGTTCGGCTTTCATTACGCCATCGCGGACGGCGGGATCTGCCTCCATAAACGCGCGCGCCTCCTCCAGCGAGGAAGCATATAAGATGACCACTCCGAAAGCGCCATCCAGACAGGGACCGGCCAGGATCAGATGTCCCTGGCGAAGAGCTTCCTGCAAGCGCTGGAAATGGACGGAGATGACGGCTTCTTCGTCCGGAGTCGGCGCGATGAAGGCCTCCGGTCGAGAGAGGCGAAGAAGGTAGATGAATTTGAGACGATCGGGAGCTGGCATCGGCTTAGTAGAGAAACATCGGCTTGCCCAACATGTCCCGTACCTTGGGGCGATACTGCTCGGCGTCATAGAGTGCGGTCACGTCCACACGCTTCTTGCTGGCGATGACCAGATCCACCGGGACCGTCGTGTAAATCCCTTGCTGCAGGGCCACCATTCGGCCGGTGTGCCCCATCGCCACCTGATCCAAGGCCAAATTTCCGAAGGAGATCGCCACCATACGGTCCAGCGAATCTGGCGCGCCGGTGCGCATGATGTAGGCAAGCTGCTGATACATGATGTCCACCCCAGTGCGCCGTTTGATCTCCTCGGCGGTGAAATGGCCGATCCCGCCAAGCTTCTGATGGCCGTAGGCGTCGGCTTCACCGCGCTGGACGATGTCCCCCCCCACTGGGAAGGCTCCTTCGGAGAGGGTAAGGATAGCGTAGTGAGAAGGTTTCTTCTCTCGATCTTCCACCAAGAAGCGGGAGAGACGGTCCATATCGAATGAAACCTCGGAGATCACAGCCCGGTCGACATCAGCCAGGTAGGCGGCGAAAAGAGAAGTCTCCCCCGAATTCCGCCCAAACAGCTCCACTACCCCAATCCGCTCATGTGAGCCGACGGAGGTGCGGAAAGCGGTGATCGTTTCCACCGAGCGCGTCACTGCGGTAGAGAAGCCGATGCAGTAATCAGTGCCAAAGACATCGTTATCCATCGTCTTGGGGATGGCGATGACATGAAAACCCTCCCGGTGAAGGCGGACGGCGAAGCTCAGGGTGTCGTCCCCTCCGATCGGAATGATCGCATCCAGGCCCAGGTGCTGTAGAACGCGGAGGGTGTGCCGCGTGCAGTCCATGGTACCGCTGGGGTTTGGTGAACTGTCCTCGGCTCGGATGTGAGCAGGCACATCCTCTGGTTTGACATTGCTGGGGTTGGTGCGCGAAGTGTGGAGGATAGTGCCCCCGGTGCGGTCGATAGTCCGCACCAGGTCCAGATCAAGAGGGATGGTCCATTCTTTGGCAGACTCCAGATCGTCCGGGTTGATGCTCAAAACGCTCATCCACCCGCGGCGCAGCCCCAGCACCTCGATGCCGTGGTCCTGGGCGCGAGCCACCACTGCTTTTATTGCCACATTCAAACCGGGTACATCGCCTCCCCCGGTGAGAATCCCGATCCGTCGTTTTACCGGCATGGTTCTTTCACTCTTTGATTCCTCTCATCCTTGCCTCCATTTACTGTTTGGGAGGGCCGGGGCGCAACCCGCGCCGCCAGAGGATCAGGAAGACGCCGACGACGATCAGGGCGATCGGCCAGGCTGTGCCAAGGGTGCGCATCACATCCCAACCGGCGCCTTCCCCTACCAGGCCCAATCCGATCACCGCCAGCACCGCCGCCGGGATCAAAGCCCACCAGTGAATGTTTCGCAGAAACGCGGTAAGGAGTGTAACCAAAAGAAAACCGCCACCCAGCGAGAGCATGAAAACGCCACCTTGTCCTTTGCCGGAAAGGGTGGCATAAGGACCGTTGATGAGCAGACTGCCAACGCCAATGCCGATCAGGATCCCGCCTGGGATGATCAATCCGGGCTTACGAGCGATAAACCCCCAGACGATGAAAAAAAGCCCAAGCCCTGGCAGAAACAAGTTCCCCCAGAAACCGCCCTGAACATACTGACCCAGCAGGGCGAAGGCTCCCAGGACAACGAGAGCGATACCGGCAGCCAGCTTGTTGCGGTTGGCTGCCTCGAGGGCCGCATTGTCTGAGACGGGTGCAGGCGGAGGGGGAGGAGGCGCTCCTCCTTCCAACAGTGAAGGTGTCTCGGGTATCTCTGGAATCTGAGAATTCATGGCAAGGCTTCCTTTCTAAGCCCCTGATTCAGCAGGGGCAGGCTTTTGTCTCATTGTAGGGTAGAATGACTCTTTTAGGATGTGCGAAAAGTCATGAGGTGGGTCATTTTTTCACGCCGTCGTTCAGATCAAACCCAACTCCCTGGCCTTCAACGCGGCCTGGGTGCGGTCGCGCACCTCCAGCTTGCCGAGGATATTGGTGATGTGGTTCTTCACTGTCCCCTCGGCCAGGAAAAGGCGACCAGCGATCTCCTTGTTGGAAAAGCCACCGGCCAGCAAGACCAGGATCTCCCGCTCTCGCTCTGAAAGGGGCTCGTCCAGGGCTGCTTGGGCAGCCGAGCGGTTACTGAGGCGGGTGAACTCGGCCACCACTTTCTTGGCCACTGAGGGGTGAAGAAAAGACTCTCCCCGAACGGTGGCCCGGATCGCTTCCACCAAAGTGTCCGAGGGTACATCTTTCAAGAGATAGCCCACCGCTCCCGCCCGTAGCCCGTCAAAGACCGTCTCATCATCGTCGAAGGTGGTCAGGGCGATCACCTTGCATTCCGGGTGGCTTTCCTTCAGGCGGCGCGTAGCCTCCACTCCGTCCAGCACCGGCATCCGCAGATCCATCAGGACCACCTGTGGGCGCAACCTGGCTGTCATAAAGAGCGCTTCTTCCCCGTTGGCCGCCTCCCCCACTACTTCCAAATCCTCACGGAACTCCAACAAGGTGCGCAACCCTTCCCGAAAGAGGGCCTGATCATCTACCACCAACACCCGAATGCGACTCATCGTGGCAACTCCACCTCCAGCGTAAATCCTTTCCCCGGCTCGCTTGCCGTGCGCAGCGATCCTCCCAGCAATTGGACGCGCTCGCGGAGGCCGAGCAGGCCGAAACCTCCCTGGGATTGGGTGGCTCCCCGTCCGTTGTCCGTCAGAGACAGGCGCACGGAGTGCGAGCCACTGTAGTCCAGGGTCAAAGCGGCACGCGTGGCGGCGGAGTGGCGGCGAATGTTGGTCAACCCTTCCTGAGCTGCGCGATAGAGGGTCAGCTCCGTTTGCGTAGAAAGCGCAGCCTGCTCTCCAGTGATTCCGAGTTCCAGCGCCAAACCGTGAGCCTGGCTCTCTCCTACCAAATGGACGATCCTTTCCACCAGTGGGTGATCCTCTGTGGCGGGTTGACGCAATGAGGCTACCGAGCGCCTCACCTCGGTCAGCCCTTCCCGGGTCATAGCCTGGGCTTTTGACAGCAGCTGCAGGGCTTTCTGAGCATCGCTTTCGCAGAAGAGACGAGCCGCTTCCAACTGCACGTTGACTACCGTCAAATAATGACCAAGACTGTCGTGGATTTCCCGGGCCAGGCGGTTTCGTTCCTTGGCAGTGGCCAGTTCCTCAACCTGGAAGGCATAACGGCGCAACTGCAGGTTGGCTTCCTTCAACTCTCCAGTCAACCGCTGCGCCTCCCGGTTGGCACGACGCTCGTCGAGAGCCACCTGAGTGAAGAGAGCGACGAAGACCAACCCTGCCAAATAGGCCAGGCCTACTTGCAGGATCGCTTGCCAACCGCCCGTCCAGCCGATCGGCAGAAGGACGGCTACCAAAGCCAGGGAAAACCCAAAAGCAGGCCAGGGGGTAGGAAGAAACAAGACGGCTTGGCTGGCCAGCGGGAGCACAATCAATCCGATGAAACCGGAGGCGCTGAATAGGGTAATGACTGTCGCTGCCAGCACCGCCTGAATGATAAAATAGAGCAGTTGAAGAATCAGGGTGGAACGTTGGAGACTAACTTGAACCCAATGCGTGCTGAGGGCGCCATACGCGAGAACAGCCAGGGTTGCCCCGAGGAATTGCCACAGCGTGAAAGCGCCCCAACCCACCAACACAGCCTGGGCATAAGCTGCTGCCACGACCAATAAAAAAGCCAGATCCGCCGCCCGGCCAGTCTCCGCCAGAGGCGCAGCCCGCTCTGCCGACCTCTGTTCGGCCGCACTGCGTCGGGGAATAGGAAAGAAATAAGCCAGGAACTCGGTTGCTTTAATCCGGCTTTACCTCCTTCAGTTCCTGGCCTTGACCAAGGCGCGAATACCGATCGTCAGCCAGAAAGCTGACCAACCAATCATGGCGAAGAGGGCAATGGCGATCCGGGTGGGGTTGATGATCGGTTCAAACGATGCGCCTTCGGCGCTGATCTTGATGAATCCGCGCGGGACTACCCGGCCCATGCCGCCTCCCCCGGAACCCCCTCCCGAGTTGCATTCCTTGCATTCCATACCTTCCACGGGGGGTTCGCTCGCTTCGTTATCTTGATCCACTGGCTGGCAGCACTTCTCACCCGATGGGCAGGAGCAATTGCCAAAGGCAAAACCAGCCGCATATTCGGCGACAGGGATCAAGGTAAGATCCCCTTCTTTCACCGGCGACCCGAAGACCGTATCCACGCTCATCTTCTCCAGCATCCGCTCAATCGGCTGAAGCGTGGGCTCCACTATCTCTGACATCATCAACCTCCTTTTTCCATCCTTGCTTGAACTGCGATTGGAATCAGCAACCCGATCAGTCCCACCACCAGGAAAAAGAGGACGACGAGCCGGCGCCGTTGGCTGGTCTCGTCGCTGGCCAACGGAATTGCTACCCGTTCTTGTCCCTCCCCCGACAAGAATAGCGCCACAGGCGATACGCGAAAGAAGGCGATACCTCCCTCACCGCTCTTTCCCACTATGCTTCGGCGCCATCCGCTCAGCTGGGCTACCGGTTGTATAGTCCGATCGCCGATTTGCCGCGGCTGCCCCACCAAGAGACGGTGGAAATGTCCCTTCGGCTTCGCTCCTCGATTAGTAAAAATGGTCATGGTTGATTTGCCCCTAGATTCCCCTTCAGCGGCGCTCCCGCATTAGCACGGCAATTCCGATCACGACCAAAAGTCCTGGCCAGAACCAGGCCATCAGATTGGTTACCTGAAAAACGTTCAAAGCTGTCAGAAGATAAACAATGCCGAAGAGAAGCAAAACAATCGGGAAGAAGAAACGGGCGGCGCCTCCTTCTTTGGCCGTGATGGCCCGAATCAGCAGGATCACCGCGATCACCAGCAAGATCGCCGGCCAGAGCCAAGGCAAGGCAAGCAGAGAGAAGAAGTTTCCTACCAGAAAGATCAGACCGATCAGGATCAAGGCAAGGGGAAGCGAAAGCTCCGCCTTTTTCTTGGGTTGTACCGCTGTCTTATTTGCCACGTCATACCCTCCTTTTTTTTCGAGCGAGACGCTCACTTCTCGCCGTTGCCACGATGGATTTCATGAAGATAGCGCCTATCCCGGCGCTACCTCGCCTTCCTCCAGCGGAGAACCAAGAGAACGCCCCCCAGGAGGATACAAAGCGCCGGCCAGAGCCAATCCCAACTGAAGGGAAAGAGGCCGGCCCGGCGCAGCAGATAAACAAAGCCGAAGATGATCATCAAGGCAGGGAAAAAGAGACGAGGCAGATTGATTGGGTGTCGCAGGAGTTGCCACACCAGCCACCCCACCCCCAAAAGTAGAATCAGGATCGGCCAGATCCAACCCCAGGCATCGCCGAAGACACCCAAGGAAGCTAGCAGGACGATCAATCCACCCAGGATCAGTACAATCGGGAAGCCCAACTGCGGCTTCGCTTGCAGCTGGCTGCCCGAATCCTGGTTCATAGCCGTCCCTCCTTGTCCCTAGACCAGTCCAGCCGATCCAGACGCCCTCATTGTATCACCGCAAACGCACAGTAGGGTTAACCCAAAGACTTCTGCGGAACTGCCGGTCGACCTGATAGGGCGATCTCCAGGCCTTCTTCAGCGAAACAAAGGACGATACGCTTCACCAGGGCGTTGCGCAAGGCAAATTGGCTGGGGTGGTCCTGCGCTTGCAGGGTCACGCTGAGGCTCACCCCGGAGTCAGCCAGAGCGCTGAAGGAAACGGAAGGGCGGCTGCCGGCCACACCGCCGGGGGTTTCTCGCAAGACTTCTTCTGCCGCTTCCAGGGTGACCCGTTCCACCTTCTGCAAATCCGACCCGTAGGGAACTTGGAACGGCACTGAAAAAGAGAGCTGCGCCTCCTTCATATCGTAATTGACAGTAATGGAGTTTGCCAGTTTGGCGTTTGGCACAACAATGCGGTTGTTGGCATAGCTTCGCAAAGTAGTATTGCGCCAGGTGATGTCCTCTACGAAACCCTCGTGCTCCGGATCGAGACGGACGAAATCCCCCACCTTCAGTTGACGGGAGGCGATGATTTGAATCCCACCGAAGAAGTTGGAAAGAGTGTCCTGCAGGGCCAGGGCGACAGCCAGGCCACCCACCCCGAGAGCGGTAAGGAGCGGGGTGATGGAGATCTGCAAGTAGCCTAGCGCAAACAGGATGGCTACCCCCAGGATAGCGATGCGAGTGATGTTGGAGAAGAGGGTGGTAGTCGCCACCACTTCGTTCCGCCTTCGGGCGTTGGCTGTGATCAGCTCTGATGTCAAGCGAGCCAGGAAGAGGCCTACTGAGAGGATCGCCAGGACCACCAAGATGGATTGGAGGGTGCTTGCCAGGGCTCTCTGCATCGGGACTACTGCGAGGGTTAAGTAGAGGGCAGCCAGGACCACCCAAAGGATAATAATTCCGGTGAAGACCCGGGGCAGGATCTGCTGAAGCTCCGTTCCCTCACTGCCCGCAATCAACCTCCAACGACGCAGTAAAAAGCGCTGCAGCAGCAATCCCAGGATCAAGCCGGCCAGGGCCAGGACGAGCGGCCAGATTAGTTCTGACCAGTCAATCACGATTCCCGCCCCCCTTCCTCGGAGGTTCTGAAAGGCCGATTATCTTCTTTACAGAGTCGCTGGATCACGCGCCGCGCATCCTGGGCGACCGCCGCAATCCCGCCCCCCGGCTTAACCCATTGCCCGGTCATCCAGAAAGTGCCCAGGCCGGGGAGTTTGTGAGGGACCACTTCCTCTCCGCTCGTGCTGCTGTTCCGGGTAGTAGGCAGCCACCCTCCGGCCGCCCCGTTCCAGCAGCCGGTAAAGCGCTCCCAGGTCAGAGGAGTGGCTACATCGAATGCCTCTATGGCGTTTCGCAAGCCGGGCAGTCGTTCCTCCAACAGCGTGGCCACTCGGGCGGAGATCTCTTCCTTGGCAGCCCGGTAGGCTGCCTCCCCCTCTTGGAAAAGGGTCCGCCAGGAACGAATCTCCGAGGTAAAACGAACTACAACAGTGCAACATCCGGGAGGAGCAAGGGAGGAATCCTGAGCGAAGTGGCGCATGGTCAGCCTGGTCAGACGATCAAAACCTACGAAGACTGACTCCTTCAATTCCCATGTCTCGACAGGCGGATGGTCAGAAAGATCAAGGCGAAGCCCGAAAGAGACTTGAACTGGTCCGTGAGAAGGGGGCCACCGCTTGAAGGGGTATTCCAGCGAACGATCCAGGGTTCGCCCGGCCAGCATCTCGTAAAGCGTAGCGTGACTGTCGGCAGCGGAGATCACCTCATCGGCGATCTCCTCGCTGCCATCGGAGAAGTGAACGCCAACAGCTCGCCCCCCTTCGACCAGAATTTTCTCCACACTTTTTCCGAAATGAAGTTCTCCGTCCAGGCTACGGTAGCGGGCTGCGATGGCCTGACTGAGGGTTGCAGCGCCGCCTCTCGGCCGGCCGATATTTCCCTGAGCCCGCCGCGCCAGAGAAAAGAGGTGGAAGAGAGCGGAGTCCCCACGGGCATGGGTGAAAGCCCTCCCCAGGAAGGAATCCTGGAATCGTTGGCCCAACTCGGTCAGGGTCACTTTCTCCCATTTTTGGACAAAGCGCATATAGGCGCCCAGCCGGCTGGCCAATCGCAATCGCCTGGCAAAGCCCCCTGTGTCGAAGGCCTCAATGGTCTCACTGAAGCGCATCAAGGAGTGTACTGCAGCCAGCGTCTCGCGGATTGCCGTTCGGTTGGAAGGAGAAAGCCGAACCATCTCCTCCTCCAACTGAGGAAGTGCGCATGGTCTGGAAAAGGTGCGTGTTCCATCGGCGCTGTGATAGGCAGAGAAGATCTCCGGCTGGGGGAGGAGTTGCCTGGAGAGTCCGCTCAATTCCCGCCAGAGATGGCTCATTTCCTTCCCGGGAGCACAACCCACGACATCCCCGCTGCAACTTTCGAAAGTGAATCCATCCCGCTTCCAGGCCGAACACACACCGCCCGGGGCGGCCTGCTGTTCGTAGATGTGCACCCGGTAGCCGTTCATGCAGGCGTAGCAACCCGCTGCCAAGCCAGCGATGCCCGCACCGATGATGATCAGTGTGGACATGCCTGCCCCTTGCTTACGACCTCAAGCTTCTCTCGCGCCATTGGTCTGAACTTCATCGCTAAACCTTCATCACCCTCTCTCACCGCTGCCCTCATTTCTTTCGCATACGCAAAGAGAAGAGCATCGGGATCGAGTTCACCCCTCCCGGTATCTGCCAAAAACTATCCGGACGTTGCTCCAGAAAGGGGAAGCACTGGTCCATGGCCCAGGGGAACTCGCGCAATGATTCCAGTTCCAATCCCGCCTGCAGCAACGCATTGAGGATGTCGGCAAAGCTGTGGGTCCACTCGTAGGAGGGAAGGTTGACCTGCGCTTGGGGGTCGGCGTAGTCGCCGTCCACTTCCCAACGGGTTGGCTCCGGCTGATGGAAGTAGGAGTACGCGATGCGCAGGCTGCTTTCCTGGGAACCGTTGGCAAAGACGTTCAAAAAGGGGTGTCCCTCCACCAGGACGAAACGGCCCCCCGCTTCCAGGAAATGAGCAACGATTTGTCCCCAGCGGGGCAGATCGGGGAGCCAGCAGAGAACGCCATAGGAGGTGTAGACGATCTGGAAACGCTTCTCCAAATGCAGGGGCAAGTCGTAGAGATCGCAGCAGATGAATTCCGCCGGCAACTTCAGTCGGTCGCGCAAAGCGCAAGCTTCTTCGATGGCTCGGGGGGAGAAGTCAACTCCCGTCACCTCTGCCCCCAATCGAGCCCAGGAGAGTGTATCCATGCCAAAATGGCACTGCAGATGCAAAAGGCCCCGGCCCTCCACCGGGCCTACCTCCTCTCGCTCGATGGCTTGCAGCGACGATTTGCCTTCTAGAAAACCATCCAGGTCATAGAAACGAGAGCGCTTGTGGATCGGTACCAACGAATCCCACAGCTCGCGGTTGACTTCCAGGAAACGGTCACTTGAACGATCCCTGTCCACGATTCTCCCTCCTCACTCAGCCCGGGTGATGTGGCTGCTCTTCGCCGGGGATGTCCTTCGAAAAGCTCTACTTCCTTCGGCCTATCACCCTGGATCGGCTCAGATCCTCGGGTAAATGAGAGCTGCAGGCGCCCATCACGATGGCCACCGAGAGAAAGATAAAGGCACTTTCTTTCAGCAGGAAAGCCAGCACCGTCATCACTATTGTGATCAGGGTGAGGATCCCCTTTACTTCTACAAACCAGGCCCACCCGTCGTTATAGAGCCCCCGCAGCATCAACAGGACGCCGGAACCGACGGCCAACCAGGGAAAAAGGACCGGTACGCTTAATCCCAGGAAGGAAGCGCCGTACCATACCGCGAAGCCGACAATATGACACAAAAGAAGAGCTAGCTTCCAGAATGCATCCCCTGGCAGCGGTTTGCGCTCCTTGTGGCCTCCTGTCATCGTCTTGCTGCTCCCTGCGACCATCTTGCTGCCTTTTGGCTCTACTTTATCCATCGATTAATCTCCTTTCATTGATTTGACAAGGAAATAGTATATCCCATTCCCTCACCGTCGGATACGCGCCTGCAAACCATTGATATCTGTCAGGGATGCTCATATCATAACCAAGCAGGCGCACCTCCCTAGGGAGCTCAGGAGAAGTAAAGAAAAATGAAAGGAGGTCAAGATGGGCATATTATTAGCTATTGGAGTTATTCTCTTAGCCTTCTGGCTATTGGGTTTCTTTGTCTTGAATCTAGGCTCTCTCGTCTACATCGCGCTGGTTATCGGAGTTATCCTCGTCATTGTCTGGTTGCTGAAGCAAGTGTTCAAGGTTTTCTAGCGAGGTGATTTCCCATGGATGGCCAGATCCACCACGCCATCTGGTATCCGGGCCACGACTTGCTGTTGCAAGACATCGTCCGGGCCGAGAACTGCCATCTCTACGATTCCAGCGGGAAGAGATACGTCGATCTGGAGTCAGGCGTTTGGTGCACATCAATCGGACACGCCAATCCCAGAATCCTGCGCGTGATGGCGGAGCAGTCGGCCCGCATCGCCCACACCGGCTATTGCTATACGAACGGGATTGTAGAGGAGGCTGGGCGGGACATCCTCTCCTTGTTGGGGTTTCAAGACGGCAGTTGTGTGTTCCTGTGTTCGGGGAGCGAAGCCGTGGAGTACGGCGTGCGGGTGGCACAAGCGGCCAGCGAACCGTCGACGCTGAATCGGCCGCTGCTGATGACCATGACGGACTCGTACTTCGGAGCCTACGGATCAGCGAACCGGAAACGGGATGACGAATGGTTCTGCTTCGATTGGGCGCCATGCGCCGCCTGCCCAGATTTTGAAGAGTGCGGAGAGCGATGCCGGCATTGGGGCGCGATCCCCTTTGATCGGATCAGAGGATTCCTTTTCGAGCCCGGCAGTTCTTCCGGCCTGGTCCGGTTTCCTCCCCAGAAACTAATCGGCAACATCGTGACTGCAATCAAGGAGAACGACGGCCTCGTCTTGGTCAACGAGGTGACGACGGGGGTCGGCAGGACCGGGTTATGGTTTGGCTACCAGCATTACGATATCTCGCCGGACTTTGTCGCCCTGGGCAAGGGCATCGGCAATGGCTATCCCGTCAGCGTGGCATGCTTTGCGCCCGGCGTGCTGGAGAGGCTGGACGGCAAGCCATTGAACTACTCCCAATCCCATCAAAACGATCCGCTGGGAGCGGCAATTGCGCAGGAAGTCGTCAAGGTGATCCTGGAAGAAGGTCTGATCGAGCGGGGAAGAGGCATTGCAGCCAAGCTCGTGTCCGGACTGGAGGGGATCAGGGATCGCACTGGCCTGATCCAGGCGATCCGGTCGCGGGGATTGATGGTGGCGCTGGAATTGAAGGATGATCCGTCCACCTCGTTTACCACCCGCACACAGCGCGAGTTGGTGCGCCGGGGCTATGTCCTGGCGAGGAGGCCTGGCATCAACGTGCTGAGGATCGATCCCAGTCTGACCATTGACCAGGAGGATATCGACGGTTTCCTGGAGGCATTCGAGTCCGTTCTGACCGAGGCGAGGTAATTGGGAGGGAATCGGTAGCACACTGCATGTTCCATCCCACCAGCAGGATCTGCTGATGAAGGCCATCCCCTCCTCGTCACACAAGTAGCATCTGATGAGACTGATCACAGGGTTCATCCATCTGAACGTCACCTGTTATGCAGGACGACTTTGGATCATGGTTACGAACATTCTCCATTGCCCGTTTAAGATTTGAAGTTGCGTAGCAATACTGGCAGCCGAAACCGCATGACTTGTTCGCCCCGATATCTACACTCTGATGGCAGAGACACCCCTCTCGCTGTTGATGAAAGCGAAGTTTCAGAAGTTCAGGACGGCCGCCAAGCTTGTAGAGAAGCTTGGCGTCAACACAGCCTCCCGGAGATATCCCGGGGACATGCAGCGAGGGTTCAGCGCAGGTCTGGACCGCCAACTCCCGTGCGGCTGCTTCCCTGGCGATCCAAAGCAACAACTCGCCGTATTCGGCAGGATCGTAGGTGAGATCCCCACCAGCGCTCCCCATCCAGCGCTGCGTTTTCCGGTACGGGTCGATGATACTCACTATAAGGCGCTGAGTGGCCCGGCCAATCGCATCCGCAATTCGGAGAAAGTTGCCATGATGCCAGTCTACTGAAATACCGTGGTTGAGAAGGATCGGATCATATCTCCAAATGACTTTTTCAGGACCAACGTGCGTTGAAAGATCATGAAATGTCTTGATTGCACGATCGAGAGAAGGGGATCTCGGGTCAATGGTTCGAGGATAGCCGACGATCGTATATTGGAAGTAATATGCGAATCCAGCCTTGTCCAAATCCGGAAGATACGGGATCAGAGGCGCTGGATGGCGAGTCCAGAAGACGAAACCGAGGACATCCTCTGTACGAAGGCTGACTCGGTGGAAATGCGTCGGGTAGAAAGGGTTGGGGTAAAAACAGTACCCGGCGCGTATCCTGTTCAGCAGCCAGGGGGTATAGAAAGCGGGAATATCTGTCCGCCGGCTGGCAGAAATGATCTTCTCTTGATTCGCCAACTGGATGCCCGGATCAAACTGAAGCGTCTTAATCCGATATTTTTGAGCTACGAGGTACTAAAGCAGTTTGGAGATTCGCGATTCCAATTCCTCGGTGGATTTCGCCTCGGCATTTGCCAGGTGAGGGATCACAATGTGGCGCACCTCCGCACTGTCTTCCAGCACGCGGTATTCAGTGGTCTCGTCGCATTCCACCCCGTGAGTGATCAAAAACGCCCTGGGATTGTCCTTGAACTCCTTGCGCAACTCCTCATCCTCATACAACTCCATCAGCAATTCCTGCTCTATAGACATGATCTTGCCTCCTTTTTATTTGAAATCTTGGCAAGTTTTCTGTCCGGTGTCCACTGTATCTCCGGGCTTGGGCAACTCTTCGCGATGAAACTGAACTGTTACCGCACAGAGGGGCACATCTTTCAAGGAGAGCCTTTCTTCCTTGGCCCGCGCAACATCCGCCTGGTAACGATACAACGAGACATTTCGATTCCCCAGGCTGTACTGGAATTCGAAGCGATCCCGCTCATAGCGGCACATCTCGCGAATGATCAGACCGTCATCGCCCAGGTCCGCCCGCACAAGGTATTGCTGCATCTGGTCCAAGAGCGAACCGGTCCACGCCGCCCAGCTCAGCTTGGCCAGGGAAAACTCCCCCAATTGGCGCTCTTGATCCAGGATCAATCCCGAGTCCTGGAAGTCGAAGAAGATCTCCAGCAAGTCGCCGTTCCGGCGCTCCAGGAGGTAGCGCCAGGTGTCCGGCAGGCAGGGCTGCAAATGAAGGAAGAAGAGAGAGAAGAACCGGTCCAGGCCGTCTGTCTTTTTTCGGATAGGATCATCTACCGTATAGAAGGTAGGAAAGATCTGCGGATATTGGCGGATCCAGTCAAGAGCCAGGGAGACAAACTGGGCGGAACCGAAATTGCTGGGCCTTCCGTCAAAGACCAGCCGGTCCTGGTACTCTTCAGTAAGTTCCGTCTGGGGAAGGAAAGTAAAGCGGTTAACCATCACCTCGCATCCCATCTCGTTTACCCGCAGCGCCAGGGAAAGGGTTAGGCGCAGGTCCTCTTCTCTTTCGCCGGGGAACCCAGCAATGAGCGAGCAAATCGTCTCCACCCCTGACCTCGCCAGGAACTCCACTACGGTCAACCCCTTTTCCAGATCCATTGGCTTGCCGATCATCGCCTGGACCCTCGGGGAGCCGCTCTCCAACCCAAGGAAGATGCGGCGACAACCGGAGTGAATCATGCGATCCGCCAGATGCTCATCGATCGAGTCCAGGCGGGCGCTGCAAGACCAGGTCAGGGGCAAGCCCAACCCGTCGAGGATGTCGCAGAGCTCGATCACTCGCTGGCGTTGGGAGGTGAAGAGGTCATGCACAAAAATGAATTGAGTCCGTCCCCAGACTCGGTGGATCCGGGTCATCTCCCATGCGATGCTAGCCGGATCGCGGGGACGGCAGATGCGCCTCCAGAAAATCCGGGTGGAACAGAAGCGGCAATTGTAGGGGCAGCCGCGACCTGTCTCCACCGGTATCCACACCGCCTGACCGAAAGTGGACGCCATCCCGTAGTCCGGCTCCGGCAAGTCCTTCAGGTCCAGAAGAAGCGCCGGTGCATTCAGGCGAATCGATTTCCCTTCACGGTAAGCCAACCCGGGGATACCGGCAAGCGGAATTTCTCCCAAGAGGCCGGCAACGATCCTCTCGATCGTCTCCTCCGTCTCTCCAACTGCCACCGCATCTACCCATGGGAAGGCCTGCAAAGTTGGTTCGGCGGTCAGCGAGGCCTGCGGACCGCCCAGGATGACGGGGAGACCAGGACGCTTCTCCTTAACCGCCCGAGCCACAAGAAGGGCGATGTGGTAGGTGGAGCAGAAGGTGGAAAAACCCAGCAGATCCGGCTGCCTGGCCAAGAGCAGGTCCCGCAGTGCGGTCAGGTTCTCCGCCTCGCACTCGACGAGGTGCAGCGACCCATCCAGGAAGAGGGTATTGAAGTCCAGGATCTCGGCCTGGTGGCCGGCCTGCTGCAGGATGGCTGCCAGGTTGAGCAAACCCAGCGGGAGGTCGAAGGTCATCGACCGGTGGAATGCAGCGGGTGTCACGAACAGGATCTTGGCCATATTTGCCTTTCTCACTCCCGATTCCGGGCATATCCTCAGTGCCCTGGCGGTCTTTCTGGAGAACAACCAGAGCAATCAGGATTTTGCCAACTCTACTCTAAGGGGATATAACCACCCTCGTAGCCGGCGCTCTCCAAAACGCGCTTGAAGAGCCTAAAACCATTCGACGCTAGCCATTTCGGATGGGCCTTTTTCCCAATCACTGCCACTTCCATGCCCTCTTCAATATCCGCATTGGTAAGAGGCTCTCCATCTATTCCAAGCCAACAAATGGAATCGGGGACAGTGACCAATGGCTCGTTATTCCTCCAAGCGACGATGTTTCCATTTTTATAGTCGACGATCAGATCGCCCACATGAATCCGTCCGCAATCGAGGCCGCCCTTCACCTCTTCCGTCTTTTTTGCCACTTTTCCTTTAGCCAGAAGAGCTCCGTTCATGGCTTTCAAAGCCGCTCCAATAATATCTCCGCCAGCCTCCATCGCTTCTCTGATCGCCTTCCCCAGGGCTTCTGCAGAACTCAGCGTCCCAGGAATGACAGTTTCCTTGAGTTGCTTTCCTGTCATCGGATAACAGGCAATCCCTGCCGTCATTCCGAAGGTAGCAACAATAGCTCGAGTCATCTCCTCTGCCATCCGGGCATCGCCGGGGTACAAGGCGCACGAGTTGCCCCTGGAGTCAGCCAGGCAGACAGGCTCGATCGGGACACCGCTCATATGGAAGGATGTCTGTTCAAATTCAGGAGCGCCTCTTCCCGCTCCATCGCCGTCGATTACCGGCAATCCCTTTTCGGAGCCGGTATGAAGAGGTGTGATGGAGTTGAACCCTCCGGTTTCCGCAGCGACGATATAGTCTACTTTCCTGTTCAGAACTCTCTCCATCATCTCCAAAGCCGGCTTCTCTTCTCCTCTCCAACCCTCCTTGAGCAGGATTACCTGAGAACCCGTGCCAGCCAAGACGGCCACAGTGCACTCATCAGAGATATCAGAGGGGTCGACGATCACAACATCTTTGATTTCCTCGACCATCAAGCAGCCAAACTTGGCTGAACCCCCGCCACCTGCCCCCAATAGCGTGGCGCCCCGAACAATGTCCTCTACTTGCTGTTTCTGAAGATATCTTCTCATGGTTAAGTACTCCTTCTTGGTAAAAAGATGGAACAAACTCCACAATGCTGTCGTTTGTACTTTTCTTTTTGTAGTAATCCAGGTTACCAGAATAGCAGGAATGGGGCTGATTCATTATTGATCCGCAGATCCCTTAAACGGGACGGTTGACCGGCAGCCTGTCCCGAGAGCACTGAAGATCGGATCTTGTAGATGAAATCGAGAAGATCATGGAAAGCCTGTAGAATCAAGAAAGCCGGGAAGGCTTGGAAATTGGGGAAATAGAGAACTGTCCCCACGATTAGTTGAGAGTGAGGTTTATTCTCATGAATGAACAGGACCGTCCCATCATCTGGTACCCGGGCCACGACCTGCTGCTGGAAGATATCGTCCGGGCCGAGAACTGCCATCTCTACGATTCCAACGGGAATCGGTACGTCGACCTGGAGTCCGGCGCCTGATGCACCTCGATTGGGCATGCCAGTCCCAGAATCCTGCGCGTGATCATGGAACAGGCCGCCTGTATTGTCCACATCGGCTACTGCTACACGAACGGGCAGTTTTTCTGGCCTGGTCCGGTTTCCTCCCGAAAGCTGACCGGCAGGATCGTAGCCATGGCTAGGGCGAATGGCAGCCTCGTCCTGGTCAACGAGGTGACGACGAATGATCTCTGGGGTGTGCTGGCGCGGAAGCCCGGCATCAACGTACTCAGAATCGATCCCAGCCTGACCATCAACGAGGAGGATGTCGAGGGCTTCCTGGATGCACTCGAGCCCATTCTGATCGAGTGAAGGATCTATTTGAAGGCTGCGCTATACTGCAACCGGATACCTGTTTCAAATGGGCAGGAGCCCAAATAAATCGTTCCCCGGAAGATGAAACTGAGAGGAGAATCAAGTGCCAAACAACCTCACCTCCCCAATTCGCCAGACAGTCATTCTGGATGTAGCCAGAATCGCTCAGGAAAAATATGTCATTCCCGTAATCGGGGAAAAGATCGCCGAGGAAATCCGGACCAAACAAGAGCAAGGTGGATACGACCACATCCGGGAAGCTGCAGAGCTGGCCGATACGCTGACCTCGGATCTGCGTCATGCATCAAACGACCAGCATTGGCAGGTCTCGTTCGACTCGAAACTGACCAGTCCGCTTTATGCGGACAATGAAGATGATGTCAACAGTGAAGACCTGGAAATGCTGAAAGAGAAGGTGCGCAAATCCAATTTTGGGATCGAGAAGGTTGAACACATGCCCGGGAATATCGGTTATGTGGACCTGCATGGTTTTGCCTGGATCGGCTTCCCCGGAGCGGGTGATTCCATCGTTGCGGCAATGCAATTGATTGCTTACTGTGACGCCTTGATCTTCGATCTGCGGCAAAACCATGGAGGCGAGGTGGAAACCCTTCAATTGGTCCTCAGCTATCTGGTCGACGATCATCCCAAGCATTACGATACTTTCCATTACCGTCCGACCGACGAATACCAGCAGCTCTGGACTTATCATTATGTCCCCGGAAGGCGGATGCCTGATGTCCCCATTTTTGTGCTGACGAGCAGCACCACCGGTTCTGGCGGCGAAGCATTTGCTTATATTTTGAAAAGCATGGGAAGAGCCACGGTCATTGGTGAAACCACGTTGGGAGCTGCCCACACAACCGATCTGGAAATCGTGCAGGAAAAATTCCAGGTGGAATTCCCCAGCGGGCGTTCCATCAGTCCCTTCACTAAGGGGGATTGGGAAAATGCTGGTGTGGCGCCTGATCTCCCCGTCCCACGCGATGATGCCTTGAAAACAGCTCATCTTTTTGCGTTGGAGCAACTTGCCAAACAGTGCAAAGATGACGGGCAGAAACGTCTCCTGAGATGGGATATGGAAATTGCCAGTAGCCAGTATACCCCCGTGGCTTTGGAAGAATCGATCCTGTCACGCTATGAGGGTTGCTATGGCGACCGAGTTTTTACGATGAAAGATGGTTCGCTGGTCTACTCCAGGCAGGGGCTTTCCACAACAAAGCTAATTCCACTATCGGAGGATCGCTTCCGGCTCGACGATTTGATCAAGTTCGAGTTCCGGCTGGATGAACAGGGGATGGCATCCAGTGTTGCCCTTTCCTGCCGCGATCGAGCAGAGATCGTCATTCCCAAGGAAGCGGCCACCGCGCCGGTTTCATTGCCCTGACTTCTCATCACCTTTCGTCGACATCGTGTCCACCAGTAGCCGCATCAAACACTCTGGTATTGTTCTCTGGCGATTTCCTTGAGAGAATCCGATCCATCTTGGTAGTCTTATCGAGATTCTGCTTGAGACGTAGTCATGAGTGCAGGATAGAGAGGAAAACATTGAAGCATAATTCCCTGTTAACAATGAGGAGGTGCCAGGAGAGGCCAACATGAAGGTGACCTACAGTCGGCTTGCTGAAGGATTTGGATCCAATCGCCCGACTTATTGGCAGTATTTTGGGGCACGGTTGGCCGAACTGGCGGCGATCCCGCAAGGAGCTACCGTGCTGGACGTGGGGACCGGTTCCGGTTCGGTGCTGCTCCCGGCGACAGAGCGTGCGGGCGAATGCGGCCGAAGCGTTGGGATTGACATTAACCCAAAGTGGTTCGAACAGCTCCGCGCTGAAATTGAACGCCGCAGCTTGAGGAATACTTCCCTGGCTCAAATGGATGCAGCCGCCCTCGATTTTCCAGATTGTCAATTTGATCAGGTGCTGTGTGGTTTTGTGGGGTGGAGTTATTGCTTCGATTTCGACACGCTGGAATTCGCTGGCCCGGATGTCAGATTGACAGAGATCGCCCGGGTGTTGAAACCCGGTGGGCGGGTCGGCATCAGCTCCTGGTCCAAGCAAGAAGATCTTGATTGGCTTGGTGAACAGTTCCGAAGCTACTTGCCGGACTATGTCGCGGATCATGAGGAGGAAGATATTGTTACCGTCTACAGCCGAGAGAATGCCATGGGTCTGGAGAGGATCTTGCTGGCAGGAGGTTTCCAGGAGATCGAGATAATTGCTGAAACAGCAGCTTTTATTTCAACGGACGAGGAGGAATGGTGGCTGCAAATGTGGGGAGCTGGCTGGAAGGAGTACATCGATAGGGTAGCGAGCACAGACGCAACCTCATTTAAGCAGTTCAAAGAGCGGGTCTTTGAAAACTTGCAGCCATACAAACAGAACGGCGGCATCCACTTCAAAAAAAACGTGCTCTTTGCCTTCGGATCCAAACCGTAAACAAACTGCAGCAAAACCACTGACTGGTTGATGCCGTATCAACGCCGCAGCATACCGCCACCCCCCAAGTTATCACGGCAAACCTGCTCTCCCCTATTCACCTGCATCTTCTCCCACCGCTGGCTGCGACATCCCCTCTCCTTTCCAGGAGCAGCTCCTACCGAGGAGACACAGAGTTTGGCGCATCCACCTGGACATCGCCTGTGATGCAGGACCACTGTGCTTGGTGGCGTTGCACCGTTTCCAGCGCCTGCGCATGATTCGATGTGGCATAACAGTATTGGCAGCCGAAGCCGCACGAATTGTTGGCTCCGATATCCACACTGCGATGGCAGAGGCATCCCTCCCGCAATCCGTGGGGAGGTAGCTCGGAGGGTTCCGGTCGGCCCTTGAGCTGATAGAGAAGCGCGGCGTCGATGCAGCGTCCCGGAGAGATCCCGGGGAGAGGAAGCGAGGGCTCGGCGCAGCTCTGGACAGATAGCCCCCGTCCTTCAGCTTCCCCGGCAATCCAAACCAACAACTCCTCGTAGGATGCCAAATCGCAGGAGACTCCATCTTTAGGACTTCCCATCCGGCGATGCGTCATGCGATACGGGTCAATGACGCTCACCACCAGGCACCGAGTGTCTTCACCAATAGCGTCGGCAATTCGGAGGAAGTTGCCTCGATGCCAGTCTGTAGAAATTCCACAGCCAAGGAGGATCGGATCATATCTCCAGACGATTCTCCTGGAGCCTCCGCGTTCCGCAAGCACGTGAAAGATCCTGATTGCCTGATCGAGAGAAGGAGATCCTGGATCGATGACATGAGGGTAGCCGAGCACCGTGTACTGGAAATAATAGGCGAATCCTGCCCGGTCCAGTTCTGACAGGTGCGGAAGAAGAGGCGCAGGGTGGCGCGTCCAGAAGACGAATCCGAGGACATCCTCCCGACGTAGGCTGACCCGATGGAAACGAGCCGGTGCGACGGGGTTGGGGTAGACACAGTGCCCAGCCCGGATCCGGTTCATCAGCCAAGGGGCGTAAAAGGCGGGAATGTCCGTCCTGCGGCTGGCGGAAATAATCTTGGCCTGGTCAGCCCTCTGCCTACCCTGTGTGCTACACTGAGTGCTGGCAGAGGCCCCCTGGAGAAATCCCGAATGTGGCTTCATAAGATGATGTTACAGCATAGAACACTTTTAGCAGCAGGCTCAGTGAATTCATTCGGATTAGCCGTTATCAACTGCCTGGGTTTTGGCATTTTACCGGCATGATGGTTGCAAACGTGCGAAATAAGCTGCGGAAGCTGACTGGCATTCTATGGCTTGGAGGTAAGTCGTGCGCAAGAATCTCTTGGGTATTTTCTTAATGATTGCGACATCATCCTTTTTTATGATCGCCTGCAATTCGTCCGGATCCCCAGCTCCTACGGTTTCTCCGAATCCTTCGTCCAGCTCTTCTCCCGTGTCTCCTTCCGCTTCAACGGTTGCGATGCACACCGCGAGCGTGACGCCAGAGACAAAAATGGTCATCGCAGGTGACATAGAAATGGCCTGCCGCTTTTACGGCCAAGGCGATCCCTTGCTTCTGATCATGGGGTACAGTGGGTCACAAGATCTTTGGGATCCAACCTTCCTCCAAATATTGTCCGAACATTACCGGGTGATCACCTTTGATAACCGCGGGGCGGGAGCTACCACCACCGGAACCAAGCCTTTTTCCATCGAGCAATTCGCAGACGATACGGCCGGCTTGCTGAAAGCCCTGGGGATTTCCAAAACGCATGTCTTGGGCTTTTCCATGGGCACAAACATCGCCCTGGAACTGGCACTTCGTTATCCGGACACTGTGAGCAAGTTGGCCCTCTACGCGGCTGACCCCGGTGGAAGTTCCGCCATCCCGCCAACATCGGAGACTATTCAGCAACTCACCGATCCATCCGGCTCGCCGCAGGAACAAGGACAGCGATTGATCGAGCTGCTATTCCCGCCGGACTGGATGAAGAATCACCCGGATCGGATCAAAGAGATTTTTTACCGCCCGATGGAGACGGTATCTCCGGAGACGATAGGCCGTCAGGCTCAGGCCATTGCCCAATGGAAGGGCTCGATGGACCGCCTGGACCAAATCCATTGCCCGACCCTGCTGGTGACCGGCACGGAAGATGTGATAGCTCCAGCCGGCAATTCCCTGCTGATGGTTCCGAAGTTGCCCGGCGCCTGGTTGGTTCAGCTAGAGGGGGGCGGGCACGGGGTGATGTACCAGGAACCAGAACGCCTGGCCCGCATCGTGTTGCTGTTCCTGGAGTAAACCAACCCGGATTCGATTCAGTCAAGCAGGGATTGGCTTTCAGACCGCTCTTTGGCTCTCCCAGCCACCTTTTTTCGATGCGGCTGTTGGAGCGTCTGTCAGCACAGCAGGCGTGGAAGCAAGACCCAGGGAGCCTGCCTTTGCCTCTGCCCAGTGTGTTGCTATCGCAGCTGGCGTTTCGCAGTGGAGAGGAGCGGCTTCGCGGCAGCTATAATCAAAAGGAGGAACATGGCAACAATGGTGATGGTGGTCACGCTGGGGGCAACAGCCAGAAACGCGCTGGATTCGGCTTTGTCCGAGGAGAGCTGCGTTTCCCCGCCACCCTCTGCCACTGACCAGGCCGAGTAATAGTATTGTGTCTGGGGAAAAAGCTCGATATTGTCGCTGAAAGCCGAATCAGTCCCGGAATAGATGGGTGTGCCATCTCCCGGATTGGCCGGGTAGCCTGTGGTGGAGCGTTCGATGTAGGTGCAAAAGGCTCCTTCTCCAATGCTCCAGGAAAGGTTGACCCGGCCGATTGCCGCCGTTGCCGTAAAAGCGGAAGGGGGATCGGGCCTGGTGATAAAGTACGTCTCCTGGCCGTACCCCCAGACCGGCCTGTCGTGGCGCGCCTTTCCCCGGAGGTAATAGATCTGCCCTTTGGTCAACCCTGTCAGCGTGTGCGTGTAAGGCCCGGCTTGAAAGATTCCGTTTTCCGTCCAGCTGCTGGTATAGGTCTCCGCGCTGTTGGTATCCCAATCGAACCCCCTTTCCACGACATCCTCGCCGAAGGCATTGGTGATGGTGGCGTTCAACACCGCGGTCGTACCCGTAATGGCGGTGACGGTATCGGTGGTGACATCCGGCGCGTCGTGAGGAATGCCCATGATGGTGGCTGTGTAGCTGGAGAACTGCTGCAGGGTGGCTGTCGTGACCTCGGACCAGGCCGAGAAATAGTAGGTCGTTCCGTTGGCAAGGCCGGTGTTGACGATATTGCTGCCGGTACCGAAGTAAACCTGGACGCCATCGGCAATCGTCGCCGGGTAGGTGATCGTGGAACTTCTGACCAGGGTCTTGGCGGCGGCCTCTCCCTTGGTCCAGGTCAGGCTCAACTGCTGGTCGCCTGCAGTGATAGCCAAACCTGTGGGCATGGCCGGCTTGGTCAGGAAACTGGCAACACTGCCGTAACCCCAGGTGGATATGGCCTCATTCATGGCCTTGGACCGGCAGTAGTAGAGTGTGCCCCTGTCCAGCGAGGCCACCGGGTGGCTGAAGGCGCCAAGGCTGAAGGTTCCAGTCTCGGTCCATGAGTTGGTAAAAGGCGTAACGCCATCCGCGTCCCATTCAAAACCCCGTTCGACGATGCGGGTGTCCCCGATATCAGTGATGTCACCGTTCAAGGTTGCCGAGACCTCCATCACCAAACCGGCGTCTTCTGTCTCGAGAGATGGGATGCCCGGTTCAAAGACAGCGATGATCACATCGGTATAGGGAGGGATGTTGCTTGTGCCTGTCCATTGGACGGTGTAGGAGTGGCGGTGAGCCACCATGCTAAAAGGGAATACCGGCACTACCCATACCATCTTTGGTATCGGCGTATTCAACTTGGTTTCTCCGCTGGAATCCTGATGAGAATGGGACGATGCCCCGCTGACCTCCCCATAGGTTGGAGAGCCCTGCAGGAAACGGTGATAGAAATGACCTTGCTGATTGCTCTGGACGTTCCAGGCAGATGATGGCGGGCCGTCGAACAGCCCCAGCATCCCTACGGGGATGGATGTATCTACGCTGGCTTTGGCCACGATCGCGCTGGCAAAAGGCGGCACATTCTGTTCCCAGCTTAAATAGCTGATGTCATCAATAGAATGGTCGTGGCTCATCGGAGCAACAGGGACATTGGGCTTCAATTTACCGCTTACCTTGTTGTCGCCTTTGGCGGAGGTGAGGACGATGTTCACATCCGAATGCCGGTGTTGGTTGCTTCCTCCCGTTCCAACCGTGGCGTTGCCGAGCATCATCCGCCCATCCTGGGCGGCATACCTATCCCAGCCCGCTGGGAGCGTACCGGAGAAGAGCGCAATGGTCCCCGCTGGGAGAACGGCCGGAATGCCCGCATCACAGGAGATCACCTTCAAGGAGCGGTACTCGGGGTAGTTGCTTTCAACGCTCATACTGGAATGGGAAATGTCATGGTGATGCGTGAACAAGGGAACATCATCACCCCACCTGGGAGATGCCAAAAAAAAGGGAACAGCCATGCCGGTGGAAATGCTCCCGGCGTTATGGCTGTGCGTTTCGCTGCCCCCCTGCCCGCCGTAGGTATCCGCACCCCGGGGGAAGCGGTTGTAAAAAGGTTCCCCGGGTGAGTCGGAAATGCAAGTCCAGCCCAACGGGATGGTATCACCATCCCAGAAGAGGATCAGGCGAGAGCCATTCGCCATGACCGGCCCGTCATCGCCCACCGGCATCCCTACTGCAGTCAGTACCAGTGCTAAACACAAGATGAGCTTCATAGCGCGTTTCATGCCAACACTCAATCAAATGAGAACAAGGCTTGTCAAGCCTTTTCGGAAAGTGAACTTAGCAATAGACATTTTTAGACAGTCCTTCACACCGGCTGGCGCTTCACCACTATCCTTCGCAACTAAAATAGCTAAATCTAAAGACCTGACCCCAACTTTGCCCTACTCGTCCGTCGTGCTCTCGTTGAAAGGCTGGATATCAACCGAGCCGTCTTCCGACTTCATCAGTATCTCCACCTTGTTCTTGGCGGCTTCGAGCTGCTTTGCGCACAATTTGGACAACTTGACGCCTTCTTCGTATTTTTTCAGTGCGTCATCGAGCGACTGGCTCCCGCCTTCGAGTTCGTCCACGATCTCTTCCAGCCTCTTCAAGGCGTCCTCAAACTTAACATTCGCCATCCTCCACCTCCTCTATTCTGCTCCAGAATTGTCCTTTGCCAAGCCTTGTTTCCACCCTGTCGCCCCTGCTGATCGCAGAGACATCTTTGATCACTTCCCCACCCGGCAGTTTGAGGGTTATGCTGTAACCCCTCTCCAATATCCTCTTTGGATTAAACGCTTCCAGTTTTGCTTCGATCCCGTCGCGCTTTTGAGCCGACATTTCCAGGATATGGCCGATCCTGACCGACATCTCTTTGCGCAAATCATCGATTCGCTGTTCCCGCTGGACGATAAAATTGAGCGGCCGCCTCAATACATGAGCACTCTGCAGCGAAAGCAGCCTCTCTTTACATGTGCAGATCAGGCTGGAGAGAAGATGATTGAGGTGGGCCGTTGCGGTATCTACCTTCCTCTTCAAGTCCTCTTTTTTGGGTATAACCAGCTCAGCGGCTGCCGACGGCGTGGACGCGCGGAAGTCCGCTACAAAATCCGCGATGGTAAAATCGATCTCGTGGCCCACTGCGCTGATCACTGGTATCTCCGAAGCGAAGATGGCGCGCGCCACTACCTCCTCATTGAATGGCCAGAGGTCTTCAAGGCTCCCTCCTCCGCGGCCGACGATCATGACATCGATGTTTCCCAGTTCGTTGAACTGCCGTATCGCCGCGGCGATCTCCTCCTTGGCGTCGACGCCCTGTACCTTGACGGGATTGATGATGATCTCGACGTTCGCGAACCTTCGCCGGGCGATACTGAGGATATCCCGTATCGCCGCGCCGGTAGGGCTGGTCACCACGCCGATCCTGGTCGGCAGGAATGGTATCGGCGTCTTGTAGCGCTCATCGAAGAGCCCCTCTTTCTGCAGCTTCTCCTTCAATTGTTGGAACTGAAGCTGCAACGCCCCTACTCCTCTGGGCTCCAGCTCCTCGATGATCAGCTGATAGTCGCCGCGCGCTTCATACAGGCTGACCGAGCCAAGGACAATCACCTTCATGCCGTTCTTCAGGCTGAATTTCAGTTTCTCGTTGGCGCGCTTGAACATCGCGCACCTCACGATCGCGGAGGCGTCTTTCAAGCTGAAATAGATGTGGCCGGATGTGTGCAGGATGAAGTTGGAGATCTCTCCCTCCACCCACACGCCGGGGAAGGCATCTTCGATGATCACCCGAATATCCCTGGTCAGCTCCGATACGGTATAGACGTGCTTTTCTCTCTGTTCGCTCTTCATCACTTCACGCTGTCATCGGTTTCATCAAGCGCGGTCATAGCTGTCATCGGTTCAGTAAATCTGTCCCCATTTTTGACTGTCTTGACTGGCCAAGTGCGTCTGCGGCAAGCATGGCATCGAGGACTTTTCCGGGGGTGATGATGCCCGCTTCGTGATGAATGGGCTGGCCGGGAGCGCAGGCCTTTTCAGCCGCCTCCATCAGTTCTCGCCGGTCAGCCTTTCCCAGGCCGATACCGGCAAGTGTGGTCGGCAAGCCGACCTCCTCGCAAAACGAGAAAACCGTTGATGACTCATCCGTTGACGCGCCTGTCAGTTGGAGGCCGGTCAAAACGCCAAAGGCGACTTTTTCGCCGTGATAGTACGAATGGGTTTCCGCTAACGCGGTAAGACCGTTGTGAATGGAATGGGCTGCAGCCAACCCGGCGCTTTCAAACCCGATTCCGCTCAGCAGGATATTTGCTTCGACGATGCGATCCAAAGCTGGAGTAACGATATGTCTCTGGCTGGCCAGTTTGGCGGCCAGACCATAGGTCAGCAGGGTTTCGTAACAGAGCTTGGCGATGCCCAGCCCTACCATTGTGCCAGTGCCGCCACACTCGTTTACCGACTGGGTTCGTTCACAGGATCTGGCCTCGAACCAGGTCGACAGCGCGTCTCCCATCCCGGCCACCAGGAACCGCGTCGGCGCTGCCGCGATGATCTCCACATCCACAAGTACCACCGCCGGGTTCATTTTCTGATAGCAGACGAAATCGAACACCCCGTCTTTTGAGTACAGCACCGCGCACCCGCTGCACGGCGCATCGGTCGAAGCGATCGTGGGGATGATGATCACTGGTATGCCCAAGCGGTCGGCGGCAATCTTCGCCGTATCTATGGTCTTGCCTCCGCCCATGCCGACCAGCACATCAGCACAATTTTGCGTGATGGACTCGGACAAGCGGTTCACCTCGTCCTGGCAACACTCGCCGCGGAACAATTCGATGGGAATGGCCCGAGCGCTCCAATCGACACCGCATCCGGGAAGCACCTTTTCGTTCACTGATGGCGACGCCAGGATCAGCCCCTGTTTTCCCAGCAACTCGATCAGGGCTGGCAATTCACTGATAGCACCCAAGCCTTGGATATATTTTCCAGGAAAAACTGCTTTCTTGAACACAGCAACCTCCTCAATCAATAACAACCACCCAACGCCAACCCCGAAAGAGTAACCGATGGGGGAAAGAATGGCTAATAGAGGAAGACAAAAATGCTGTCAGGCTTACCTTGAATACGCTATAGCCGATGAGCATCCATCTGATGACATGGAAAAAGACGAGTCGGTAGCATGAAGAAGACATCGGTTAGCAATTCGTCGCTGATGGATACTGGCCCGACAATTCCAGGAGCTGGTCTGCGTATTCCGTGATCTTGTCCACCAGAGCCAGCTTGGATCGCCATTCCTTCGGGATCTCGCTTTCTCCATAGTAAGCGCCTGCAATCTGCCCAAAAACAGCGCCAACCGTGTCGGCGTCGTCACCAAGATTCACGGCCAGCAAGGCTCCGTGGCGAAAATCCCGCGCCTGATGGAATGCCCATAGAGCGGCTTCCAAGGTCTTCACTACGTAGCCGCTGGCCTTGATCTCGGGTGGTGCTTTCCTGCGGAAGGAACCTGCGGCGATCTCATCAATAGCGGGAGCGAGCGGTTCCCGCTGCCATAAACCAGGCACGGGACAGAAACCGGGAGAAAGGACCTCCTCCTTAGAACGGTTCTGAAGGATGCCTACGATCAGGCCGGCAGCGTAGCGACAGGCGTCCAGCGCTGCAATGGCGCCGTGGGTGGTGCGCGAGCTGTCCGCGGCCATGGCGATGGCTTCCTCCGGCCTCTGTGAGAAGAACAGAGGTACTGGAGCCAGGCGCATCAGGGAGCCATTGCCGGCTACGGACGGGTCGGTGGATCCACAATAAGGATCCCCGCTTTTTTGAAACTGCCAAAGGGCTGCGGATGTGATGCGACCAATGTCCACGCAGCGCCCGTCGCTCCCCAGGTATCCTTCCAGCATCCAGCGCAGGTAGCGCTCCATCTGGTCTTTGGCGTCAAAACCCTTTCGCTCGATCAGGCTTTCAGCCAGGCACAGGGCCATGGAAGTGTCATCGGTCCACTCACCTGGCTTCAGGTGGAAGGAACCGCCGCCGACCATATCTTGAATCGGCTCAAAGCTTCCGGGGTGTTGGAATTCCCCCGTCACACCCAAGGCATCCCCCGTTGCCAACCCGAGCAGGCAGCCGCGGAACCGTTCCCTCATATTCATCGTTTCACTCCTTTTTCCATGGATCCGCGCCTTCCTGCATGCGCTGCTTCGATTCTACCGCGCTAGGCGGAGGAAATGGTTTCCCCTTCCCGGAAATAAATCCAGTGAGTACCCTCCGCCACGGCCAGCCCGGCTTTGCCTGCAGGCATCTCCACTGCCGCTAAAACCAGTGCCAGTTATAAGATGAGCTTCATGGGACGTTTCATGCCAACACTCAAGCAAACGGGAAGAAAGCTTGTCAATCTGGCACTTCACCGCTGCCCTTGCGACTCAAAATCCAAAAACTAAAGACCTGACCCCATCCTATCAATGGTTTCGGAGTAGGCCGGAGAAGGGGTGGAGACAGTGGAAGACGGGGTAGAGACAGTGGAAGACGGGGTAGAGACAGTTGGAGAAGGGGTGAGGTTGCTGCATCCAGCGAGCAGCATAAACACAAGCAGCACAACAAGTGTTTTCAGGGAAAATCTCATTCGCATTACAAGACACCTCCGGATGGGGAATTCTCTATCCAACACCGAACATGGACTTACTTTCTACACAGCAGCGGTGCATAGCCGGTACATTGGGGACAGTCACTGATTCATTCGTGGACAGTCTCTGATCTCTCAGGATTCAAAACTACGGACCAGTGCAACGTGGAAAATAAATCTGTCCCCTTTTCTTCAGCCCCTGTTCAAATAGTCAATCATTTTTTTGAACAGGAGCGGATTGTGATTTCCGACCTGGGAATAATCAATCGACTGATAGTGAGCTTCCGCGACTTCTTTGGGAGCTTTCCTATCCATGAAAGCTGTCTTGGAAAGGATCATCTCGATGATGTATTGCTCAGATTCCACGGTGAGATAGGGGTTATGCTTCTGTCCTTCAACCAGATAATACTCGATCTTTGGATTAAGAATGGTCGCCTTTTTGAAGACCTCAAAGTTGGTTTTGGGAGGGACGACCGGGTCCAAAGCCCCACTGATGATCAGCGCCGGCACCTTTGATTTCTTGAGCGCTTTGGCGGAAGTGGAAAAGGCCAAAGAACCAAACCGAAGGAAGTTGGCTGTGTTCACAAACGGACGCAAGGTGCGAAAGACTGGATTCATCGCCCCCATGATCTCGGACACATCATTGAAGGGGGCTATGGCGATGGCTTTCTTGATCTCGTGCTTGCTTCCCAGGGCTTGGAGAACGGCATAGGCGCCTAGTGAGTGGCCCACCAAATACTTGGGCTGTCCGGCATAGCGCGGTTCAGCCTCAATAAATCGCAAGGCGTATTCGATATCGATGGCCGCTTGCGGGAACCCGCGAATGCTCTTTCCTTCCGAACATTGTGAGCCGGTGTTGTCATAGGCAAAGACAACATAGCCCGCCCTGGCAAATTCCTCAATGAAATGCATGTAGGCTTGATGTCCGGCGCCAATTCCATGAGAAAACAGAATGAGCTCCTGATTTCTGTTCTCCGGGTAACAGTAAATGAACCCTCTGAGTCGATTCCTGGGTTTTGTGTAGAAGGAAACTGGTTCTGCCGACAGCCCCTTGAAATCTCCACTTGTGAAATATCGGAGACGCGGATGATTGTCATTGCGGCGGTTGAAGGCCAAACGGACCAGAAGGAAAGTCAACAGGAAACAGGCGATGACTGCGCCAAGAAAGGCAAATAGGACAACCAGTAAGGGTTCCATCCCCGCTTGAGTATATCAACCATTCCCGGTTTTGCATTACTCTCAACACCCACCAACGATCAGGACTTCCAAAACAAGCGAAGGCCGCTGATCTCTCAGGGTTCAGGACTCAACACGGCGGATCGGCACGGCGCGGAAAATAAGTCTGTCCCCTTTTCTATTTTATACGCGCTGCAGCCGGCGCCGTAGTAGGCGTCATAGACGTGTTGAAAGATGGCAGTGGTTTTTTGCTTGAACAACTCCGGCGTGTAGACTCTCGGCAACCCCTGGTCCAGTGTTTTCTCGATGGTCACCCGCACCTCGGCGCGGGCTTGCTGGCGCTTGCGCCAATCCAGCACCAGTTTCCCCGCCTTCAGTGTGGACAATAGCTCGCGGGCGGTGGCCTTCACCTTGTCCCGGTCGATCTTGCTCAATTCAATCTGCGGTTTGGTCAAGAGGTCGAAAAGAGCCAGCTCTTCCTCATCCAATTGTTCGCCCACGCCCCGTTTCTCTTCTTCATTGAGGCTCTGGGCGAAGGCGGTCAGCTGCTGGAAGAACTCCTCCGTGTTGAGGCTGCCCGCGTTGTAGGCGTCGATCATCGCCTGGAACCGCTCCAGGTAGTCCATGCGCGTTCGGTTGAGCCGCACCATGGCCACCAGCTTCTGCGCCACCGTGCCCTTCAGTTTCTCGTTGAGCGTACGCTTGTGGCCGGTCTTAAACTTCTCGGCCAGCTTCCGGAAGTCTACCTTGCTCAGGTCAATCCATGGTTCGTCGCCGTAGGGAACGCCTGCCTCCCGAATGAGATAGCCTTCCGTGGCGATGGAGCGGTCGAGCAGCCCTTCCACCTGCTGCATGACCAGGGAGATGTCCACTGGCGGCGTCAGCGCCTTGATCTTGTCGGCAATGACCAGCAAAAGCTTCACCCCAGCAGCGAAAGACCGGGAGTCCGGGTCGGGCAGCACAGCCTGGTACAGCCGCTGCACGGTATTGGCCTGATCGAAATAACGGCGCTTGGTTTCCTCGGACCCCACCAACACATCCACGGCATCGTCGAGCAGACCAACGCGGGCAAATCCCTCGGCGGCTTGAATAGCTGAAAGGTTCACCCCCTGTTCCCGACACAAACCAACAGCCTCTTCCAATGCCTGCCGTAACGCCGCCACCAATGCGGACTTGTCCTCCACCGGCTTATCTCCGCCGCCGCCTGCGCCATAGATAGCCAACGCCCGTTCCAGGTTGCGGAACACCCCGGCATAGTCCACGATCAGGCCGCTTACTTTCCCGGGAAAGACCCGGTTAGCCCGGGCGATGGTCTGCATCAGCGTGTGGTTGCGCATCGGCTTATCAAGATAGAGGGTGGAACAGCTCGGCACATCGAAGCCGGTCATCCACATGGCGCAGACGAAGACCAGCCGGAAGGGGTCGTTGGGGTCCTTGAACTTCGTCTCCAGGTCTTCCTCTACCATGCGCTTACGGTGCGGGCGGATGTCCAACCCCATCTCGCGCATCTCGGCAATCTCGTTCTGCCCCTGGGATACGACCACCGCCATGTCGGTCTCTTTCATCCGGGCGATTCGCGCTTCGATCTCCCTCCTGCTATCACTATCTACCCCAACCAGTTCCGCTTGCAAAGCTGCGATCTTAGCATTCCAGTGCTTCTGAACCTTGTCGTACATGCGGATGGCCGTAGCCTTGTCGATGCAGACCACCATGCCCTTGCCCTGAAAGCCTCGCCCGGTGAAATGCTCCACCAGGTCTTTGGCTACCGCCTCCAACCGCTCGTCGCGCGTGATCAGGTGGTACTCGCGGGCGAACTCCCGCTCCAACCTCGTTTCCTGCGCCTCGTCCAGCTCCGCCTCTTCCAGCAGGCGCCCCATGTCTTCATTGAGGTTCTCGTTGACCAGTTGCAGCTCAGGAATGCGATTCTCGTAATAGAGCGGCACTGTGGCGCCGTCGACCACTGATTGCTGGAAATCATAAACACTGATGTAATCGCCGAAGACCTGGCGGGTCTTCTCCTCGCCTACGATCAGCGGCGTACCGGTAAAAGCCAGGAAAGCGGCGTTGGGCAAAGCCGTGCGCATGTTCAGCGCCAAAGTGTCGTACTGGCTTCGATGGGCTTCATCGGTGATGACGATGATGTCCCGCCGCGCGGAAAGCACCGGGTGAATCTCCCCCGGTTCGGTGCGAAACTTGTGGATCAGGGTGAAGACATAGCGGTGATCCTCGCTGAGCAACTGCCGCAGATGCTTGCTGCTTTCAGCCTGGGCATGGCTTTCAGTCACCACACCTGCCGAGGCGAAGTTCTTGTAGATCTGCCCGTCCAGCTCCTGCCGATCGGTGACTACCACAAAAGTCCAGTTTCCCGGCATCTTGCGCAGCACATTCTGGGCGAAAAACATCATGGAGACGCTCTTCCCGCTGCCCTGGGTATGCCAGAAGACGCCCAGCTTGCCCTCCCGCTGGCGGATATCGGCCAGGGCTTCTAGCGCATTATTGACTCCCAGGTACTGGTGGTTCATGGCTATCAGCTTGATCCACCCGCCAGAGCCTTCCTGGAACAAGGTGAAGTTCTCCACCAGATCCAATAGCCGCTTCGGTTCGCAGACGCGCAGCATGGTCTGCAGCGAGATCCGGCCCGTTTCGTCCTCGCTGTCTACCTTTTTCCACTCGGCGAAGTGTTCCCAACCGGCAGTGATGCTGCCTATTCGGCTCTGACTGCCATTGGAGACGATGATCAGGGCATTGGGCCAGAAAAGCTGGGGCACCGTGTCCTTGTAGTCGCGTAGATTGCCAGTAAAAGCAGTTTCCAGGCGTCGGTGGGCAGCCTTCAGCTCGACCAGGACCAGGGGCAGGCCGTTGACGAAGCCCACCAGGTCGGCGCGGCGGGTATGCATCTCTCCGGTGACCCAGAACTGTGAGCAGAACAGGAAATCGTTGTTGGCCGGGTGATCCCAATCGATCACCCGCACCACTTCCACCGTCTCGCCGTCACCTTCGGGATCGGGAATGGATACGCGCACGCCGTTCTTCATCAGGTGGTAGATCTCGCGGTTAGCAGCTGCAGCGCTCATCCGCGAGCGGTCGCGGGTCAGCTCCTCGATAGCCTGACTGATTGCTTCTGGTGGGGCATCCGGGTTCAGCCGTTGCAAAGCCGGGCGCAGGCGGGCAGTGAGAATCACTTCAGACTTTATCTCCCGGCCCAGCGTGCTCGAACCGTGATCGAACTCGCCGAAAGCGTTGACTGTCTCCCAGCCCAATTCCGCCAGCAAGGCGATGGCCGGTTGTTCGATCAGAGCGTCTTCGCCATAGCCGCTCGGAGTCATGAGTGCGGTTCCCTTTTCGCATTCTCAAGGGCTGCACGACCAGCGGGAGTGGTGCGATATTGCTGCTTCGGACTGCGAGGCTTGTCGGGGAGAGTCCGTTCCAATAGCCCTGCAGATAGAAGCGCTTCAAGGTATTGTTTGCGGAAGTGCTCCCTGTCCTTGATTTCCGCTGCGGCCTGCAACTCTTCGCGCGCTTTGTCACCGGAAGCAGCAGCATTGAGTATCGCCAGAACTTGCGGGGTACTTGCGGGGTACTTGCGGGGTACTTGCTGGGTACTTGCGGCACCTATGGCAGCAAATGGAAAAAACACGGCGCTGAAAAAACTCCCAGCAGAAAACTCAGGTTCGGGATACCCGCTCTCCCTGGCACCTTCGCGCATCCGCCGAATACCCGTACCGGCCTTTTCAATGAAGGCAATGCGATGCAGTAGATCCGCAATCAGTGGGTTTCGGCGCACACTCTTTCGGCCCAAATCCTCCAGCAACATCCCTTTGGGCAGGCCGCCGGGACTGGAAACCTCGATCCTATCTGAGTAGATCTCAATAAAATCATTGGCGCCTTCGATGAACCAGTCGCGATGCATGATGGCATTGGTGATGGCTTCGCGCAAAGGAGCCATCGGGTATTCCGGAATCTCCTGGCGTTGGAGCTTCTCGATCCGGTAGGCCGTGCGGGTGTTGCGCTCGATGAATCGCAGGCTTTCCTCGATGTCTGCGACAATGCCCCCTGCAAAATCTTTGCGATCCAGAACATGCACTTTACTCGTCCCCTTGAACAGCAGGCAGGTGACATAAGCTTGATTGAAGAACCGCCGCGGCTCACGGGCAAAGAATAGTGCCCCAGCGTTGCGGAACAACAACTTGCCTCCCGAGCGTTCCGCTGCCTCGATGTTCACCAGGATGTCCTCCACCGAGCCTCCCCGGGAGATCGTGCTTTTCCGTAGCCAGTCGGAAAATTTGTCCAGGTCGAAGTTATCGGGGTAGCGGAAACGGGGGCAGACGGACTGATCGAAGCGAATGGCTCCTGTCTGCTGGAAGAAATCGCGGATCTCCTCACGGGAGAGCTTTTGCGTCGCAGCGCCCTGCCTCCAGAAAAAGCCGTCGCTGCACTGCACCGGCTTCGTGTCGCTCTCGCGTACCGTAACCACGGTAACCTCACCGACGCGCTGTACCAACATTTTCACCGGCGGATCGCAATTGCGGGCGATGTCTTGGATCCTGGCGCGCAGTTCATTGGTATCAGAAATCCCCTTCACCGTGCCGTCCTCGCGCACTCCCAACAAAATTCTGCCGCCAGCCGTGTTGGCAAAGGCCACTAACTCGCGGGCAAAGGAAGAGGAAAGGCCCTCCTTGTATTCCAGCATGGCGCCTTCGCCTTCCTGGAGCAGGATGTCGAGATCGGTAGCTTTCATGCCTGGTCCTCCTCGGGAAGAGTGATGTCCAGTTCCGACACATCCACCTCACCGGAGATGAGTCGGGGTAGCAACAGGTCGCGGGTGCGTCGGAGGGTGGTGTTTTTACGAATCAGAGAAATGACTAGATCTGACGCGGGCGCAGCCAGAGAATCAAAAGCTTCTGTAATAGAATCCGGTGGCGCAACAGTTGGCTGAGCCAAGAAGTCTCCAGGCTTGAGTCGTTTATGGCTAGTAGATGTGCCGTCTGCGCGCCCTGCAAGTTTTTCTACCATTTCCGGATTATTGAATAGTACATAATAAAATGCCGTTGAGTACTTCTTCGGCTTAAGAATAAGATACTCGGTTGAGGCTATGGAACGGAGGTCGTTGCTCGGTCTTGGTAGCCATACCCTGGGGATATGCGGGTTCAGTTTCGGAACCAATACACAATCAATCGGGACTTCATATTTCCCACTTCTAATGGTCTGACCTTTTTCAACCGCAGGAAGTTTGCCTGAATCGAATGCAGGAAAACTGAAGTGTTCGAAAAGTTCGTTTGGAAAATTCTGCGGTTGAACGCTTTTTCGACAGAGATTGACAATATCCCCCAACGCAACTACTTCCCAGCCTTCCGGGATAGAGCCGAGAGGGGAGTCGACAAGGGGGATGGATTCGTGGCCGGGGAATCGGAACTTGACGAACCACTCGCGGTAGAGGTTTTGCGCCATCTCCTCCAGAATCTTGATCCGCTGCAGGTTGTTCTCTATCAGGTCGTCGTAGGCTGAGAGAATCGCTGCGATTTTCCGTTGCTCCTCTATATCGGGAACCACAAAATCAAAGCGCAGTAATTTGTCTAGGCTCAGATTATCCTGCGTTGTACCGTGCGATACTTGCTGTATATCGAGTTTTATTAAATCTATGTAGTACTTGATGAAACAAACGTCCGCCTCCGCTGGATCGGCCAAAAAGCCAATAACGCTATCGGGAAAGCAACCTCGAATACCCAGAATAGCCGTATCCGCTATGTTGGCAGCAATGGTGATACAAAGTGTTCCGGGTTCCCATCGCTTACTTTGCGCAAGCCCTTTTTCGTTGTAGGTCTGCGAATACTCGGACAGATAGAGGTTTGCAGCTTTAATGTCGCCTGTTTGAAAGAAAGGGTATTCCCCTCCGTATAGCGAAGGTTCATTCCGTGGTCTATGCCGAGAGCGGCCACGACTAACGAAACCTAGTTGATCAAGCTTTCGCGCATTCCATCTTGCTGGGAACGTGTGCCTCATCACTCCCCTTCCAACAACTTCGTCACATTCTCGGCGATGCGCTCTTCCTGGGACCGCCGCACCCCAGTGCGGCTCTCTTCGCCTCGCTCGCTACCATTGCTGCACTGGGATGCGGCGGTCCCAGACATTTCCAGCCGCTCCCGAGCCAGGATAATCGCCCGATGCAATTTCTCCCGCAGCAATTCCTTAGGCGGCAGGGAGGTAAGGTATTCGGCGACATGGATACCTGAACTGCCTAATTCCAGCAGTTCGATCTGTTCTTCTTTCTTACCGGCGCAGAGGATCATGCCAAGCGGCGCCTGCTCGCCCTGTTTGCGTTCGTATTTGTCCAGCCAGCGCAGGTACAGCTCCATCTGTCCCTTGTGCTCGGGCCGAAACTTGTCCAGCTTCAGCTCGATGGCCACCAAGCGGCGCAGATCCCGGTGGAAAAACAGCAGGTCCAGGTAGAAATCATCCTCATCGACGGTAATCCGCTTCTGTCGGGCGACAAAAGAGAAGCCGATGCCCAACTCCAGGATGAAGGCTTCCATCTCGCGGATGATGGCCGCCTCTAGGTCCTTTTCCTGAAACGCGCCGGTGAGTCCGAGGAAATCGAGGAAATAGGGATCGCGGAAAACCAGATCGGGGGTGAGCCTATCCTCGTCCCGCAGCGCGTCGAGTTCGATCCGAGCCAGTTCTTCAGGTTTTTTGGAGAGGGCTGTGCGCTCGTAGAGCATGGAGGCGATCTTCTGCCGCAAGGTGCGGACGCTCCAGCGTTCGATGCGGCACATTTCAGCATAGAAGTCGCGCTGAAGGGGTCTTTCGAGGGGGAGGAGCTCCCTGAAATGCGACCAGCTTAATGTTTGCGCCAGCGTTGCAACAATCTTCCGGTCAGGAAAGACCTCGCTGAGTTTGAGCATCCGTGTGAGTGCCGAATAACTGAAACCATTGCCATAGTCTCGAACCAATTCTTGCGACAGTGTGGCAAGAATCTGTTGTCCATACTCGGCCCGCTCGCCTTTGAGAATCTCCTCGTCGATCCGCCTGCCGATACGCCAGTAAAGCAGGGTCAGGGCGGCGTTGACGGTTGCAGCCACGCCCTGGCGCGTTTCTTCGATCATCCGGCGGAGATCATCGAGAAGCGGGCGCGACGCAACTGGCGACGAAGGTCCTATTTTCACCAGATCATGCTTTTTCTCCGCCATCATTCCCCCTCCAGCAACTTTGCCACGTTCTCGGCGATGCGATCCTCCAGCTCCCGGGCTTCGGCGTTGAGAGTTTCCAGTTCCTCATTCTGCTCCTCCAACCGCTGCTTGAAATCGAAGTCATCCTCAGCACGGGCGGCTACACCAACATAGCGGCCGGGGTTGAGGCTCCAACCCTGGGCTTCGATCTCGGCCAGCGTCGCCACCTTGCACAGCCCCGCTACGTCCGCGTATTGGCTCTTGGGAAAGTGTTCAGCCATCAGGCCGGCGCTGTCGTGCAGATTCTCCGGCTGCTCTCCCCGGTAGAGACGGGCGATGTTGGCCAGAAACTCGATCTGCGCCGGGGTCTAGTCGCGATGGGCGCGGTCGATCTGGCGGAAAAGGTGGCGGGCGTCGATGAACAACACCGTGTCGGCGCGGCGGGCGTTGGTTTGGCCGCACTGGGGTGCGGCGGTCCCAGGAAAGCCAATGGTCCCAGGAACGGTCTCAGTCCCAGGCTGGGGTGAGTCGGTCCCAGGCTCTAATGTGGCGGTCTTGCTCTTTCCCCGATCGAAGAACCAGAGGGTGCAAGGCAGGGTCACGGTGTAGAAGAAGTTAGAACCAACGGAGACCATCACATCCACACCGCGGGATTCGATGAGTTGCTTGCGGATCTCCAGTTCCGAGCCGCGGGCGTCGGAAGCTGAGTTAGCCATGACAAAACCGGTGCGGCCGGTTTCATTTAAGGAACTGCAGAAAAGCTGGATCCAGAGGTAGTTGGCATTGTCGGTGCGGGGCAGGCCAAAGGGAAAGCGCGGGTCGTCCTTGAGCCGGTCTTTATCCACCCTGTCCACATTAAAGGGCGGATTGGCCATGACAAAGTCAAATTGACCGGTGGAGCGGTGCAGGTCTTCGTAATAGGCGTTACCCTCGCGGATGTCGCCAGCCAGACCGTGTACAGCCAGGTTCATCTTGCCCAGGCGCACAGTCTCGGCCACCTTCTCCTGGCCGAAGACGCTCAGCACGGCGTCGGGGTTTCCCCTGTGCTCCTCGACGAAGCGGGCGCTTCGGACAAACATACCGCCAGAACCACAGGCCGGGTCGAAGATACGGCCATGAAATGGTTCGATGATTCCGACAATGAGTTGGACGATGGAGGTAGGGGTGAAGAACTCGCCACCTTTCTGACCTTCGCTCATGGCGAATTGCCCGAGGAAATACTCGTAGATCTTGCCGAAGGCGTCCCCCTCGAGATCCATGGGAACCGAATTCATGGTCTTCAGCAGTTCCTTGAGGAGCGTATTCTCGAAGCGGTTGTAGGTCTTGGGCAATACGTCCTTTAGATCGGGATTTTCCGCCTCGATGGCGCGCATCGCCTCGTTGATGGCTGCGCCGATATTGGACCCCTCCGGCAGGGTGATGAACGCCGAAAATCGCGCCGCCTCGGGCAGGTAAAGCACGCCTCGTGCCTGGTAGTCTGCCGGGCCGATGATACGCCGTCCGCTGTCTTTTCCCTCCAGCTCCATCGCAGCGGTCTGGAACTTGTAGTCGGCGTAGCGCAGAAAGACCAGCCCCAGCACCGGCACAGAGTATTCCGAGGACTTCAGCTTGGAATTGGCCCGCAGCTCATCCGCCGCTTCCCAGAGGCGGGCTTCGATGTGGTTGCCGCTATGATTCATGGCTTTTTCCTCCCCGGTTCTTCATGGTTTCTCCTCTGCTTCTCCTCCGGAGCGTGAGCACTCACCAAAAAGTGAACCTCTGCAAGTACATGTCTGCGCTCATCACATGATACCAGTTTAGTCAGGGTGGAAACCCGGAGGATGAGTAGATGATTCATCGAACATGCCCTTCTTTTGAGCCAGTCCCTCGATCATCTCCCGGGCTTTCTTGGCATTATCCGGATCAGGGAGAGAGCGCGAATTGGCCCGCAGCGCCTCAATCTCTTTGCGGAAGCCGGGAGGCAAGGCTGCATCTTCTTCTGCTCGCCTCAGCACCTGCTCATACATGCGCATGAACTGGGGGCGAGCGTGGGCTGGCTCGGCCATGGCGAAGTCGCGGACCCCGAAGAGCTCCAGAGTGCGGCGAACGAGGGGGTGCAAGTCCTCGTACCCCTCCGCTTCCCAACAGTCATCATAGAAGACCGCCTCGCCAATGCACTTCGAAACGTGCCTATAGGCTTCAGCAGGCGTGGGGTTGCGGTCCTGGACGATCTCCAGGGCAGCTCCCCTGATCTCGGCGAAAGAAGGGGAAAAAGGCTTGCCGGTGAAGAGCAACTTCTGCATGGCCAGCTTGGCTACCGCCAGGGGGATATCCTCCAGCGTTTTTGCCCAGATGGCCAGGGTGCCCGTGCTCATCTCCGGAGCGTTGTTCCAGGCCTGGGCGATCAAGGCCAGCAAATCCTTTACCTCTTGTTTGTTCATTTCTGGTTCTCCTCCTTTTCTTCTTCGATCTTCAGGTCGGCCCAGGCTTGGGCTTTTCGATTGAATAAGGGAACATCGCCGATGGGATTGCCTTCTTGGTCCAACTGGAGGTCCGCCCAGGCTTGTGCTTTGCGGTTCAGGAAAGGAGGAGAACCTCTGGCGAGCCCGGAAGTGCCGTGACCGGGTGGGTGGTAGTCTCGGCCCGGCAACTCCCCACGGTGAAAACACTCCAGCATCCCCAGGACGTTGGTTTTCTTGAATCCGTGCCCGACCCAGGCGATGATCGTTTCCCGCCAGCGAGCCAACTCCGAGGGAGACGAGCCTACTCCCTCTTCCACCATGGACCAGACAACCTTCGGCGAAAAGAGGCTGGTGATCTCTCGATAGGCATCAATGGCTGCAGGGATTGGCTCCTTGTGTTTTTTCGACGAAACCGCCGATTGGGAGGAAGAAGTGGCAGGGCGAAACGCGGCTGCTTTTTGCGCGTTTCGCGCTCTCTTTCCCTCCAGAGAATGGGGAGTCAGAGGTACAGCAGTCGGAGAGTCGGCAGTCGGAGAATGGGAAGTCAGAGAGTCAGCAGTCAGTACTACAGCCGGGCGAGCTCCGGAAATGGCTGGATCGGCTCCAGGAATTTCCCGAATATGGTGCCGGCTTTCTTCGGGAGCCACTTGCGAAGGCGCCGGGATGATGCTCTTTTGCTCGTTCTTGTGGGGATATTGGTGGCGGAGAAAGTTGACGATGGTGATGTAGCGGTGGCCTTCGGCTGAATATCTTTGGATGAAGGCGCCGTTTCCATCACGATCGACGGCCAGCTCATCCAGTAGTTTCTCAACATTCACTTCTTCATAGGGGAAGATCTCGGCCTCGATCCGTTTCGGCCGGTCCTCCAAGCGGCCTTCCCGGTCCGCCAACAACCAGAGGCCGACAAAGAGCAGCCTGGCTGCCTGGCTGCAAGAAGCAAGCCCCTCGTTCTTGAAATAACCTGGTTTAATGCCGCGGGCTCTCATCGCGCCTCCCTCCTTCCTGTCTTGCTGGCGGCGAAACCTGACCACGCCTTCCTGCACAGCGGCAATCCAAAGAGGGAGGGGCTCTCCTTCTCCTGCACGATCTTTCTCTTCATGGCGGTTCTCCTTTCTATTTCTCCGAATGGCTTCATCACCTCCGGTGTAGCAGAAAGGGGAAACGCTGAAGATAAGCCATTGGAGGCGCTTCAAAGAAAGGACTGGAGAGGCTTCAGAGGATTGAAAAAATACAAAAAAGGCATGAATCAGAAAAAAAGAAAATTTTCTATTTGGAAGGATGGAAGGGGTGTGTCCACTTTCGATGCCAATGTGGGCGCCTTCCTCCTGGCGTCGTGTTCTTGACTCACTCGAACAAACAGGAGAAGGCTCTCAGGGTGGTCAACTTTTCAATGATCACAAGGGTCTCAAGTGGTCAACTTTTCAGTGAGCGTTTACAGATCCGCGCCGAGAAGGTGTGCTGCCAGGTTGTGAGAGGAATCTTTGGTTGTAGCAAATTGATATATATGGCGATTCATTATGGATAATGGAAATCAAGCACTTACCGTACATACAGTTCGGGAACTCTGGTCTAAAATATATAATACGAATGGGAAACCCAGCTGGTCCCATATCTTCTCATATTATCACCCGAACATTGTTTTCAGGATCCTATTCAGAGGCTGGAAGGGATCGAGAATTTTAAAGCCATGTGCAGTCGGCTTGGCAATCGTTGCAAACAGCTGCAGATGGATTTGTTCTCGATTGTGCAGGATGGTAATACAATCTTGATGGACTGGAAGATGACAATGTCATTTGGCAAGTATCCCAGTACTCCACTCTTCGGAAGCACAAAACTGACCCTTCACATCGATGGCAGAATAATAGAACAAAGGTCCAGTATTGTCGACAGGAAGTAACCAGGCAGGGGACAAAGGTTATACAGCATATGGTAAGTTAGTAATACACGAAATGCCGCTCAACCCCGCTGGGTGAGCCAAACCGTTAGCCGCATCAAAAGGAGGAAGATCTCGTGCTACGCGTTGAAATAGCAGGTTCTTACTATGAGCTAGGTCTGGAATACGGACGTATCGTGTCTGAGAACAAGCTCAACTGGTGGTGGACAGAGCCACCAGTGGCCAAGCTTGCGCTTGTCAAGGCATGTGAAAGTGAGATCGCTATCCATGCGCCGGGGTTCCTTGAAGAAATCCGGGGACTCGCTGACGCGTGCCAGAGCGACTACGACCTGGTCCTATCGAACATGACCGTGACGTACTGGGAGCAGTCGGCCTGCAATGTGGTTGCTGTCGCTGGGACTCAATGTCGAAGCGGTCGGACGATCTTCGCACGCAACCACGACTTCGACGATGCGGATCGACAGTGGGTGACCTGTTTCAACACGAGTCCCAAGAACGCCCTGCGGAACATCGGGTTCGGCTTCGCAGATCCGGGACGATATGACGGCGTTAATGAAGCGGGGCTTGCGATCGGCGGTGCCGCGATCTGGTACCGGCACAAGCCACAGCCGGGACTGCGCATGAATGTCGTCACACGCTGGGTTCTGGACATGTTCTCCGATACGCCGAGCGCTGTAGACTATCTCAAGCGCATTCCACACCATGAAGGCATCTCGTACCTGGTTGCAGACAAGACGGGGTGCATCGCTCGTGTAGAGGCAGCGCCTGAACGCGTAGATGTCGCCATGACGAGAGATGGCATGCTGGCAGCCATCAACCTGTACCAATCGCCAGAGATGGGCGGCCTTGAGCACGCTCTTGGCGAGGAAAATCTCGTCCATCGACACAAGAAGCGCATCCCGGCCTGGTACGAGGCCCACAAAGGCCAGATTGACCTGGATGCTGCCAAGAAGCTATGCAGCGACCATGAGATAGGCCTTTGCGATCATGGCGAGGGTCGTGCTGAGCCCTTTGGCACCATCTACTCCTGGGTCGCGGAGCTGGGTACAGGCAAGATCCACGTCGCTCACGGGAGACCGTGCGAGAACGAATATAAGATTATCGAGCTTGAAGCATCATAGCTAATGCCTCGGTGATGACCCAAAATATGCTGTTGCGCAAAATGATAATGTCGAGGTCGGAGCAAATTAGTATCTTTAGTAATAGAGGCGGCTAACACCGGCTTCAGCGCTCCCTTGGAAGAGCGCTAAGGACAGGCAGCGGCTCGGCCCCCTTCGGGGACGATGTCTCCTGCGGAGACGATGTACCCTGCGAGTATGATATGCTGCGCGACCGCTGAATCAGCAAAAAAGAAAATCTTCACTTGGATGGACAGAAGAGGTCTGTCCAGTTTCGTTGCCAATATGGGCATGAAAAGGAGCTGATTGCTGTTTGAAGGGCATCATGAATGTGAAAGGATCATCCTTGAAACCGCGCACCAGTCTTTTTCCCTTGTTCTTCACGGTCTTCCTGGATTTGCTCGGCCTGGGCATCGTCATCCCCATCTTTGCCCCCCTCTTCCTGGACCCGGTGGGAGGGCTCTTTTCCTTTCAAACCGGGCTCTCCACCCGGACCATGCTGCTGGGCTTCCTGCTGGCGGTCTATCCCCTGGCTCAGTTCTTCGGCGCTCCTTTCCTGGGCGCCCTCTCCGACCGGTTCGGCCGAAAAAAGATCCTTCAACTGTCGCTGCTGGGCACCCTCTTCGGCTACCTTCTCCTGGCCGCCGGAATCCTGCTGAAAAGCCTGCCGCTGCTCTTCATCGCCCGTGCCATCGACGGCTTCACCGGAGGGAACATCTCCATCGCCCAGTCGTCCATCTCCGACCTCTCCGACGAAAAGAGCCGCACCCGCAACTTCGGTTTCATCGGCATGGCCTTCGGCCTGGGCTTCATCATCGGCCCCTTCATCGGCGGGAAGCTGGCTGACCCCACTATCCTGAGCTGGTTCAACTACGCTACTCCCTTCTGGTTTGCCGCCATCCTCGCCGGGATCAATCTGGTGCTGGTTCAGCTCCGCTTCCGGGAGACGCTGCACAGCCGCCGGGAGACGCACCTCAACCTCTTGACCGGCTTTCGCAACAACGGACGGGCTCTCTCCCTGCCCAATGCCCGGACCATGTTCCTGGTGGTCTTCCTTCTCGCCTTTGGCTTCAACTTTTTCACCCAATTCTTCCAGGTCTTCCTGATCCAGAAGTTCCAGTTCACCCAGTCGCAAATCGGCGACCTCTTCGCCTACATCGGTCTCTGGATCGCTGTTACCCAAGGGTTGATCAACCGCCCCTTGAGCCGCCGGCTGGAGCCTCAGCAGATCCTCTCCTTCTCGGCCTTGCTGCTAGCCGTTGCCCTGCCGCTCCTCCTTCTGCCCAGCCAGTCCTCGTTTCTTTTCTTCCTGTTGCCGTTGGTAGCCATCTTCCAGGGATTGACCCAGCCCAGTTCGCTGAGCATCGTCTCGGGGCTTTGCGACGAGAAAGCTCAAGGTCAGATCCTGGGCATCAATCAATCCTTTCAATCATTGGCCCAGGCGATTCCCCCGATCATCGCCGGATTCATCGTCTCCCTCGATCAGAACCTGCCCATCCTGGTGGCAGGTGTATCCGTTCTGGCAGCGTGGGTCCTTTTCCTGGTCTACCGGGCCGGGGTGCGGCGACGGGGGCCGGAGAACGTCTGCGCCTAGAACGCTGTGCTCGAGAAACCCGATATACCAGACCAGAGGATCATCGCTTGTCTGCGGGAGGAGTACGGCCTGCCTGTGGTCCAGGTCGACTTCCTTCCTCTGGGGGCAGACCGGAATACGGTTGTCTACCGGGTATCCGACAGAGATGGACGGCCGTACTTCTTGAAGTTGAGAAAAGGCGTCTTTGACGAAACTTCCGTAGCCTTGCCAAAGTTCTTCCACGACCAAGGCATCGAACAGGTCATCGCTCCCCTCACCACCAGGGCGGGCCCGCTTTGGGCAAGCCTGGGGGACTTCCGCCTGATCCTTTACCCATTTATTGAAGGCCACAACGGCTATCAAGCGAGCCTTTCCGATCAGCACTGGGTCGCGCTTGGTAAGACCCTCAAGCGTATCCACACGACCGTGCTTCCTCCGGCGCTGAAAGCGCGCATCCGGCGGGAGAACCACACTAATAAGTGGCGCGAGAGCGTCAAGGTTTTTCTGGGGCGCCTTGGCGATCGCCCTCCGGAAGACCCTATCGCAGTGGAGCTGATTGTGTTCTTGCGAGCGAAGCGCGAGGAGATCCTTGATCTGGTCGGGCGGACGGAACACCTCGCTGGGGAACTGCAAGCCTGCTCCAGGGATTTCGTCCTCTGCCATGCCGACATCCACGCGGGGAATCTGCTGATCGCTGCTGAAGGCGCTCTCTACCTGGTCGACTGGGACGATCCCATCCTGGCCCCGAAAGAGCGGGATCTGATGTCCGTCGGCGCTGGCCTGATGGGCGCCTGGCATACACCGCAGGAGGAGGAATCCCTCTTCTATAAGGGTTATGGCCACACTCCGATCGATCCCATAGCCCTGGCCTATTACCGCTACGAGCGAATTATTGACGACATCGCCGTGGAATGCGACACCATCGCCTCGGGGGAGGAAAACGAGGACAATCGCCGTCAATCCCTGGGCTACCTGAAATCCAACTTCCTTCGCGACAGCACGATCGAGATCGCTACCAGGTCAGACAGAACACGCAAGGTGGGTCAACTGTAGGGGAAGGAAATAGTGACTGGGATTGCTTGAGTTCGCCTGGGCGACGGAATCTAGTGAGCAATTGTAGCCTCCTCCGCGGAGGAATAAAGAGAAGGAGCGGAACAGCGCTCCTTCTCTCTTTCTTTATGGTACTTGGCTATTTCTCTATTCCACGGCCTTGCCACAGCTCATGCAGAAGCGCGCGCCAGCGGGCAGGGGGTTGCCGCACCCTGCGCAAAGAGTCGGGGAAGAGCCCTTCGCTTCCTGAGATGCTTCTTCAACGATGACCGGTGGGGAGACCGGCTCAACGACAGGTGGAGGTGTAGGCTCGTCGACAGGTGGAAGGGGGGCGGCAATGATGACCGTAGCGGGGGGCGGAGGCGGAGGTACAGGGCGCGCCGCGGCAGCTCCTCCCTGGGCAGCGCCACAGGTGGCGCAGAAGGGGGCTCCGGCTAGTACTGGTGATCCGCAGCTTGGGCAGAAACGAGCGCCGGTTGTCGGCTTGGGAGGAGTAGATACAGGAGGAGCTCCATAGGGAGGAGTAGCAGATGCTCCATAAGGTGTGCCAGAGGGCGGAGTGGGCGGGCGGCGTTTGCCGCGCAGCAGCAGGAAGAGGACCAGGATCACCAACACAGCCCCGCCGGCAATAGCGGCGATGGCCCAGATCGGCAGCCCGCTGCTCGGTGTGCTGCCTGGCACTGGGGTCGTGGTTGGAATAGGAATGGACGTAGGATTCGGTCCAGAAGGAGAGGGCGAGGGCTGGGTGGTGGGAGGGGGAGGCGGGGTATTGGTGGGAACCGGGGTGGTGGGCTTTGGCGTGGGTGTAGGTGTGGGCGTGGGTTTCGGTGTAGTGGAGGAGGTCGGCGTGGGTTTTGGTGTGGTGGAGGAGGTCGGCGTGGGTTTTGGTGTGGGCGAGGTTGGACTGGGAGTGGGGGTAGCGCCTAAGGAGATGGTCAGCTCAGTGGTCTCTCCTGGGCCAAAGACAACGGTATAATCATCGAGCTGCACCCCGGCTGGGAAAGAGCTGATCGAACCAGGCAGATGGATGGTTGTTTCCGTAAAAGTCTCGGTAAGGTAGCCAAAGTCGAGCTGCACTTCGCTCCCGGAAACCGTCCAGGCGCCGGGGTCGAAGGCTGCCGCAAAGTCGCTCCATTGGAAAGTGACCTCATACCGGTCCCCGCCCAGGCTTTTCTGGGTGACACCGCTGAAGGTGGGCTCGCTCTGGAGACTGGAGACCATGTCCTCGGCCGTATTGCCTCCGGGAGGCAAGTACGCAGTGATGGTGGCCTTGCCGCTCCCATCGGCGTTGACCCACAGTTCGACATCATAGGTCTCTACACCTGCTGTTGGGGAAGAGGAGGGGGTAGGAGTTGGAGAAGGAACCACACTGCCCTTGCTGATGGTGAAAGTGGCCGTCGATCCCCCCTTGAAAGAAAGGGTGAAATTGTCTACCTTGGTTCCGCCCTGTTGCTCGATAACGGCTCCGGGCAAATGCAGGATCACCTCGGCGAAAGAATCCACCAATGCTCCGAATTCGCCTTCCACCTTATCCCCGTTGTCCATCCAGGTGTTGGGGTTGAAAGCGTCGTAGAAACTGCTCCAGGTGAAGTTGATCTGATAGCGACCGCCTCCCAAATCGACCTTCTCCACCCCGTAAAGTGAGGACTCTGCGGCGAGACTGTCATATAGATCGTCGATGTTCTCCGTAGCGCCGACCGGAATATAGACATTCATCCGTCCTATTCCGCTGCCGTCGACCTCAAGCCACAATTCGATGCCGATCGTACTGTCCACTGCTGCAGCGGGCGATACTGTCCCGAAGAGTGCAAAAACACAAACCAGGGTGATCACTACAGCGCGGAGCAAGCCCGCGTATCTGTTCATACAAACCTCCTTGAAGCGGTCATCCGCTAGGATAATGATGAGACTGTCCTCATTCTACGACAAAAGCTGCCATTGCGGAGGATGGAAAGTGAACCAGGCACACCAGTCAGGCAGCAGAATTGCTCTCCTTATCCAGCAATAACGCCGTCAGCAGGCGGGAAGTGGCGAGCAGACCCTCCTCATGGGTCCGTTCATAGAAGTGGGTGGCAAAGACGCCCGGCCCGATCAAACCGGCGCGAAGGTCGTGGCCGGCCTTCAAGGCAGCGTCGGCATCCGAGCCGTAGTGCGGGAAGACATCCAATCGGTAGGGAATGTCGTGGGCTTCGGCTGTGCGCACCAGCGTCTCTGTCAGCTCGAAATCATAGGGACTGACGGCATCTTTGGCACAAATTGTGACAGCCGTCTCCTGGGAGGTCTGGCCTTGACCCACCAGGCCGATGTCCACTGAGAGCACCTCTTCCACATCGGCTGGAATCCCTGCTGAAGCGCCATGACCAACTTCTTCATAGACGGTGAAGTAAAAGGATGCGGCCCGGTGCGCGGACTCCCCTTTCAGGGCCTGAAGGACAGCCAGCAGGCAAGCCGCCCCGGCCTTGTCATCCAGGTGGCGGCTCTTCACGAAGCCATTGGGCAGGAAGAGCGTGCGGGGATCGAGGGCGATGAAATCACCTACCTGCACTCCCAGCGCCTTGGTCTCCTCGGCCTTGCTCACCCGTTCATCCAAGAGGACGCGATAATTGGACGGCTTGCGCTCCAGCTTGGCGGGTTCATCGTAGATATGCACAGAAGGTTCGGTGGTGACGATGGTTCCGGAGAATCGGGGGCCTTTGCGCGTCAGGACCGTGCAGTTCTCCCCCTCTACCGACTGCATCATGTACCCTCCCACCCGCACCAAGGAAAGTGTGCCGTCGCTGTGGATCTCTCTCACCATCGCCCCCAGGGTATCCAGGTGGGCAGTGGCCAGAAGCGGACGCCCCCAGCCGGGAAGCCGGACCAGCAGGCCGCCTTTGCGGGGAGAACCGGCCGTAATTCCCAGCTCCTGCAAGATCCCCCCGACCACGGCCATCACCTCGCGCGGGTAGCCGGTCGGGCTGGGGGTGCGCAGCAATTGGGTGAGACATTCCTTCAGGTAGCGTAACTCAATGTCCATCGTTTCCCTCCTTCAGGGTGACGGTCTTCAAAGCTCGATAAACGGGTCCTTGCGGGGTGAGAGTGCTGCTGAAGAGAACCACTTCCTGAAGGAGGAAGGCGGGCGTCTCCACCGCAAGCTTTTCGTTCAAGAGGCTCACCAACCCCTCCAGCCCGCGTGGGGAACGCTGGCGGCCAAGGGTGAGGTGAGCATGAAAGGGTTTTTCTTCAGGAGGGAAGCGGCGCTCGACCAGCTCTTGCTCCAAGGCTTTGGCGACCTCGGTCATCTCACTCCTTCCTTGCCGAAAACTCAGCCAAACCACCCGGGGGGAACGGATCGAGGGGAACGCTCCTACTTCACCGAGCTGGGCATGAAAAGCAGAGAAGGAAGCTAGTGCCTTCAGCGCTTCCTGCACAGAAGACAAATCAGCAGGTGAAACCTCGCCCAGGAAACGCAGGGTAACGTGGAAGTTTTCCTCCTCTACCCACTTGAAATCCGCGCCGCGCTTGGCCAATCGTCCTGCCAAGGCTTTGACGGCAGGACGCAGCGAGTCCGGCAAAAGGAGAGCAATGAATGTGCGCATCAGATCCTCCTAGCTTTCGTGGTTTGGAAGCGGCGCCCGCTGAAGCCATCGCCAAAGAATGAAGAGGGCCCAGCTGGCCGCTTGGTCTTGAATCTGTGAACGATTGCCAGCCAACTGCAAGAGAGAGCTCTTTACTCCTTCCGGGATGGCCAAAGCCAAATAGACAGTCCCGACCGGTTTTTCCAGAGTACCCCCTCCTGGACCAGCAATGCCGGTGACCCCCAGGGCAATGTCAGCGCCAGCCTGGTGGCGCACTCGCTGAGCCAGCTCCTCGGCAATGATCGAGGAGACGGCTCCGAACTCCTTCAGGCGGGTAGCAGGGATCCCCAGCAACGCTGTCTTGGCTTCATTGCTGTAGGCCACCACTCCTTGCCGAAAGTAGGCCGAAGCGCCCGGCATTTCCGTCAGCAGGTGGGAGAGCAAACCGCCCGTACAGGATTCGGCTACTGCGAGCTGCAATCCTTGGGCGAGCAGGGATTCTCCCACAGCAAAGGGCAAGGTCGAACGGCCCAGATAGGAAGAGGAGCGGGATTCTCTCAGCCAGCCTTCCAATCGATCCAAGGACTCTTCGGCAGCTTTGCTTTCCCCATCAGCAAGCAGCCATAGGCGCCATCCACCCCGGTCAGGCTCCACCTGTACCCTTGGCCAGCCGTCTGGCCATTCCTCGGGGAGAGCCGGAGGGACGGGGAAGCAATGGAGCAGCCGGGCAAAGCGGGATGAACGATGGTTTTCGAGCAAGAGGCGCAAGGTTGGCCAGTCGGCCTGCGAACGGATAACGAGCAGAAAGGCATCTTCATCGGTGAGGTAGAAAGAGGAGCCGCTGCTTTCCCCCAAGAGCCTCAAGGGCAAGCGAGCCAGCAGGGAACGAGCCCGGCCGCCCGGGTCGCAAAGCACCGCGTTGCCCTGAGTCAAGCCCCCTGACAACTCCTCGGCAAGCAGGCTCTCTCGTCCCAAACGAAGGATGCGGTCTGGGAAATGCCCGGCTTCCCCCAGCTTGAGGCGGAGACGGGTCATCTCCTCTTCCTCTTCGGTCAAGGCGATCAGGGTGCAGAACATCACCAGGGCTTCTTGCCAAGCAAACCTATCGTCCCCTTCCTATGGCCATCCTGTTCAGCATGAGGTCGGGTGGAAGGTGCAAGACGAGGGGCACAAGTCGAGCAGCGGGCATTCGGGGCAACGCGGCCGTGGCCGGCAGGTCCGTCGTCCATGTTCGATCAAGAGAAGGTGAAGAGGAAGCTGGAGGGAAGCCGGAACGTCATGGTCCAGCCGTTCCATGGCTTCTGTCAGGGAAGTTGGGGAGGCGATGAATTTCAACCTCCGGCCAATCCGTTCGATGTGTGTGTCAACTGGAAAGCGGGGTTCTCCCAGGGAGAAGAGTAGCACGATGCGCGCTGTCTTCGGACCCACACCGGGTAGGGAAAGGAGGAAGGAGAACAATTCCTCGGGGGAGGACAATTCGGACAGCTCGAAGCAGCCGAAAGTTTCTTCCACTTTCCGCAGCGCCGCCTGAATTCGTGGCCCTTTGGTGGGAGCCAAGCCACCCATGCGGATCGCATCGATGACCTTCTCAGGCGCTGCCGCAGCCACCTCCGCCCAACTCGGAAAGGCAGCCTTTAGTGAATCAAAAGCTCTGTCGCGGTTTTGATCCGAGGTATTCTGCGAAAGGATGGTAGAGATCAGCTCGTCTAGAGGAGAGAGGGTTCTTGGCCTTTGAGGCGGGCCATACGCGACCTCTAGACGAGCTTTGATCTCCTGCCATTCAATCGTTTCAGTACTCCCTGCCGGGGGCTATCTTGTTGCCGGGGACTGGTTAGTTCTCTTCCTTGTTCAACTCTTTCCAGAAATCCCCAAGAGTGCCGAGTGTCTCTTCGCTATCGCCGGAAGCTTTACGTTCCCGTTCAGCGCGATCCCGGTCGCCGCGATCACCGCGGTCTCCCCGGTCACGCGAGCGTTCGCTGCGTTCCCCACGATCACCGCGATCCCGGAAGTCACGCTGTTCGCGGTCCCGGCGAGAAGGCGAGGCCTCCCGCTCCAATTCCGTTTGCTTCATGCTCAAGGTGATGCGGCGGAGGCTCTTCTTCAGGTTGATCACCTTCACCAGCACGTCGGCATCCACCTTAATGACATCTTCAGCGCGGGCGACTTTTTCGTCGGACAGCTCAGAGATATGCACCAAACCGGAGATACCGCGCTCCAGCTCGACGATCGCCCCGTACTTGCCGATCTTCACCACTTTTCCCTGAGCCGTAGAGCCGACAGGATATTTCAGCTCGACTTTGTCCCAGGGATCGGCCTCGACCTGACGAAGGCTGAGCGAAATCTTTCCTTCCTCGGGGGAGAACTTCAAAACCTTCACGCTCAGCTCTTGCCCGACGGCAACGAACTTGGAGGGGTGACGCAGAGCGCCCCAGGTTAGCTCGGAGATGTGAATCAAGCCATCTACTCCGCCCAGGTCGACAAACACGCCGAAGTTGGTGATGCGGGCTACTTTGCCCGTCAGCACTGCGCCTTCTTGGAGTTTGCCGAAGACTTTATCCTTGGATTTCTCTCTCTCTTCTTCTTCGACCTTGCGAGCGGAACAGGTGAATTTGCGGTTCTCCTCGTCCAGCTCGATTACTTTTAAGCGTAGTTCCTGTCCTACCGGGCTCCTACTGCCTCGCAGCGAGGTTCCTACCTGCGAGCGGGGAACGAACCCCCAAATGCCCAGGTCGACCAATACACCGCCCTTGACGTTGCGCGCTACTGGGGCATCCAGCACGGTCTGGTCCGCGAAAGCTCGTTTAATCGTGGCCCAGGCCATCTCATAGTCAGCACGGCGCTTGGAACAGATAATGTTCCCCTGGTTGTCTTCCACCTTTACCACGTAGCAACTGATCTCTTCGCCCTCTTTGACCACCTCGCCAGCTGTGCTGACCGGGGTGCGGGAAAGCTCTTTGAGCGGGATCACTGCTTCGGATTTGTAACCGATGTCCACCAAGATGGAGTCGTTCTCCACCTTGACGACGGTGCCCTTGATGATCTCCCCTTCTTTGAACGTGCGGGAAATGTAGGCCTCCATCAATGCCTCCGGGCTCTCTTGCGCGGGAGCGGCAGTACGCACCTTGGGAGCTTTCACTTCACTGGAGGGCTTGATGGATGGTTCCGGCTCCTCTTTCGGAGCGGCTTCTTCCTCGATGACGAGGTCTGGTGTTTCCTCGATGATGAGGATGGCTTCTTCCTCGATGACGAGGTCTGGTGTTTCCTCGATGATAAGGATGGCTTCTTCCTCGATGACGGGGGCGGCTTCTTCCGGGTTTAGGCCGACTTCGTTGATCTCGGGGGTTGGTGCAGCTTCCTCAATGGAAGCTGCGGCTTCGCTTACTGCTTTCTGATTCTCCAATTCCGACACTTTACACTCTCCTGCGTTCAGCCCGCCGGGCTGGGTTTTGGGGGACTTTCCGAAGTCAACCTCCGGAGGTCTGGTCCGCCCTCTCAGCGGATATAGACGTACTATTTTCCTCGATTTCCAAGCTTATATCAAGGGCAGCGGCAGAGTGAGTCAGAGCCCCGACCGAGATGTAGTCCACACCAGTGGCTGCGACTGCGGCGATGGTTTCCTCATTGATCCCGCCGGAGGCTTCCAATACCGCCTGGCCTGCCGCTAGCTGTACAGCGCAGCGCATCACTTCGGGGATCATGTTGTCCAACATGATCCAATCCGCCCCTCCTGCCAGGGCTTCTTCCAGTTCGGGAATCGTCTTCACCTCGATCTCCACCACCAGCGATGGACGAGCATGAGCTCGAGCCCTCTCCAAGGCAGGGCCGATTCCTCCCGCGGCGGCGATGTGGTTGTCCTTGATCAAAATCATGTCGTAGAGTCCCAGGCGATGGTTCCGGCCGCCCCCCACGCGAACGGCGTACTTTTCCAGATCTCGCCAAAGGGGAGTGGTCTTGCGCGTGTCCAACAGCCGAGCCCGAGTTCCCTCCAGCTTGGCGCAGAGACGGGCGGTCAGGGAGGCCACGCCGGAGAGATGCTGCAGCAGATTGAGAGCTGTTCGCTCACCAGCAAGAATGGCACGGGTACGCGCTTCCAGACGGCCAATGACGAAACCTTTGCGGAGATGTTCTCCCTCCTGGCACAAGTTGAAGGTTCTAACCTGCGGGTCAAGCAGGCGGAAGACCTCCATAGCTGTCGGCAGACCTGCCAGGACACCTTCCGCCTTGGCAAGAAGGACGGCACGACTCACTTCGTTGATGGGGATCAAAGCTTGGGAGGTGACATCGCCCGAGCCGATGTCTTCCTCCAGGGCAGCCCGCAGTCGTTCTATCAAGTTCAAGAGAGGGTCACTTTTTCTTCTTTGTCGTAGCGGAGGCGGATGTGCTGATTCCAGTAGTGGTCATCTCTATCCGGGAAGTCCTCCCGTTGGTGCGCTCCGCGGCTCTCCTGACGCGTCAAAGCGGATCGGGCGATGCGACCGGCCAGCATGGCGGCGTTGGCTACGCGAAATTGGCCCGGATCGGTCAGAACAAAGGGGTCCATGGCGGCTTCCCAACCGGCCAGTTGGGCGATCGCCTCTTCCAGGCCCTCCCGCCTGCGAAGGATGCCGACTTTCCGCTCCATCAATCGCCGGAGCTCTTCGAGGCGGTAAGGAGAAGGGTTGTCCTGCCTGCTGGAGAAACCAGCGGAGGGTATGGTTGCGGGAGTGGCAGCTTTTGATTGCCCCTCCAGGGAACGTGCCAGGCGGGCGCTGAAGACGAGCCCTTCCAGAATGGAGTTGGAGGCCAGGCGATTGGCTCCATGTACTCCGGTGCAAGCGCATTCACCCACCGCATGCAAGCCGGGCAGCGTGCTTTGACCCCACAAATCAGTCTGCACACCCCCCATCGCGTAGTGCGCGGCGGGAGAAACAGGCACCCATTGACGACGTGGGTCGATGCCCATGGAGAGACATTTGTGGAAGATTACTGGGAATCTTTGGGCGATGGTATCCACCCCGAGGGGAGAGAAATCGAGGAAAACGTGGTCGCTCCCCTCCCGCTGCATCTCCCGGAAGATCGCTACAGAGACGATATCGCGTGGGGCAAGCTCGGCCTGTGCGGCATAGTTCAGCATGAAACGCTGGCCGGCATGATTGCGCAAGATGGCTCCTTCCCCGCGCACCGCCTCCGAGATCAGAAACCGGGGTGTTCCCTGGTGGGCAAGGGCAGTGGGGTGGAACTGGACAAACTCCAAATCGGTGAGCTCTGCACCGGCTCGGTAGGCGGAAGCAATGCCGTCGCCAATGGCTCCCTCCGGGTTGGTGGAAGGCTCGTAAAGGAAGGAATAACCACCCGAAGCCAAGACCAGGGCAGAGGTTTCCACGATAAAGGGCGATCCGCCGGCCCAGAGCACGGCTCCCTGGACGCGTCCTCCCTCCGGCGACCCCAGGATGTCGACCAGGGCGGTATGCTCCAGAAAGGCGATGCGTGGGCAGAGGGAGGCTTGCCGATAAATCGTCTGAATGATCTCATCGCCGGTTCGGTCCTTGGCGTGCAACACCCGTCTTCGCGAATGGCTTGCTTCTCGCCCCAGGGCTAGACGCTCCCCCTCTCGGTCGAAGGCCACACCGAAACGAAGGAGATCCTCGATGACGCGCGGCGCTTCTTCAACCAGCACATCCACAGCGGCGATGTTGGAGAGGCCGGCGCCGGCGGCAATCGTATCCTCGCGGTGCAAGGAGGTCCGGTCATCCGTTCCAATAGCACAAGCCACCCCTCCCTGCGCCAAAGAGGAATTGCTGACGAAGGCTTCAGCTTTTGAAACCAACAGTGAGGCGCCGGGATATTGCAGGGCGAAGAAGAGACCGGCTACCCCGGTGCCGATGACCAGCACTTCGGATTGAAGACGAGGGCAGTCCAGAAGGGAAGTGCGATCGAGAAGAAAGCGTCTCATGAAATGGGAACCTCCATCATCCTTTCCAGGGCTCGTCGGGCTCCCGCTTCCCATTGGGGGGGCACGGTCACCTGACCGCTCTCCTCGATCAAGCACCGCGTCAAGCTTGCCAAGTCAGTCATCTTCATGTTCGGGCAAACCAGCAACGGTGAAGCCAGATAAAATCGTTTGCCTGGGTTTTCCTTGCGCAGGCGATGCAGGAGGCCCTCTTCCGTGCCGATTATGAACTCGGTGGCAGCGTCCTGATGGGCAAAGCGGAGCATCCCGCCAGTGCCCAGGACCTGGTCGGCCAGGCGGCGCACTTCGGGACGGCACTCCGGGTGAACCAGAACCAAGGCCTCGGGGTACACCCGGCGCGCCCGCTGGATATCCACCGGCAAGAGGCGAAAGTGGGTAGGGCAGAAACCCGGCCAAAGCCGGATCGTCTTTCTGGTCTGCTCGGCTACCCAGCTCCCCAGCCCTTGGTCGGGAAGGAAGAGAATCTCCTCTTCAGGGACCGCCTCCACTACACGCAAGACGTTGGCTGAGGTGCAGATCCAGTCTGAAGCGGCTTTCAGCTCAGCAGTGGAGTTGATGTAGGTAACCACCGCGGCGTTCGGGTGTTCCAAGCGGGCTTTGGCCAGGGCTTCCACGCCAGCCATCGCGGCCAGTGGGCAACCAGCTTCGGGAACGGGCATCAGGACGCGTTTGCCAGAGAGGATGGCAGCGACTTCGGCCATGAAATAGACTCCGCAGAAGATGATCAACGGCTCGCTCGATCGCTGAGCCGCCAGAGAGAGCTCCAGGGAATCGCCGACAAAATCCGCGACATCCTGCACTTCGGGGAGCTGGTAATTGTGAGCCAGAACCAGTGCCCCCTTCTCCTTTTTCAATCGCATAATCTCGGGGATAAAGCCTGCTTGTTCATCGCGCATTGTTCTATTATAGGCCAGATGGCGGGCCAAGCTAGCGGGACGCGCTACCGCGGGCTATCATGTTGCCGCGAGCTATTCTGCAAACACAAGTTGTGTGGATGATCAGGCCATTCTTCTCAAGGAGGCAAGGAATATGACAGAACGTGCTGCCGCAAGCTATCAAGCTGCCGTAGACTCACAAGCTGCCGCAGGAAGCGCCAGGGAATTGCGGGTGGAGGAGCTTCGAGCCACCTCCAGCATCCAGGAGATGGGCTTCGAAGATACCAGCCAGGTATCTCCGCTGCAACGCACGATCGGCCAGCATCGAGCCATGCGCGCCTTGGAGGTGGGTCTGGGGATCGACGCTCCCGGATTCAACATCTTCATTTCCGGCCGCAGTGGGACGGGCCGGACTTCCATCGTGCGCACCCTGGTGGAAAAAGTGGCGGCTGGCAAACCGGTCCCCTCCGATTGGATCTACCTGTACAACTTCACCAATCCGGACCGCCCCTGCGCCTTTTCCCTTCCCCCCGGACAGGGTGTGCTTTTCGCAGCAGCCATGGAAAACCTGGTACACGCCTCGGCCATCGAGCTGCGCAAGCTGTTTGAGTCCCCTCTCTATCTGGAGCAACGGCGCAGTCTGGAAACAGAAGCCGGCCGCCGCAAACAAGCCCTGATCACGCAACTGGAAAAGGATGCCCTGGCCCACCGCCTCGCCCTGGAGTTCACCCCCCAGGGAATCCTCACCATCCCCACCTCTTCTCTTGGTAAGAAGTACGCCCCGAAGGAGTTTGAGGAGCTCCCGGAAGAAACCCGGGCATCTTATCGCAGCGAAAACGAGGCAGTGCAGGAGATGCTGCAGTCTTCCATGCTGGAAGCTCACAAAGTGGACCGGGAGATGGCTGAGGCCATCAGCCGGGTGGAACAGGAGATGGCGGCTTCCCTCCTGGGTCCGCTTTTCCAGAAGATGGAGGAGAATGCCCCCTCTGTGCAGTCTCTCCTGGGGTGGCTTCAAGAGGTGAAAAATGATCTGGTCTCCCGTTTGAACGATTTCCGGGAAAAGGAGGGAGAACCCGCCCCCAAGGCAGCCGAGATCTCCCGCTACCAAGTGAACGTCTTCGTCGACCGCGCCCGGCAAACGGGCGCTCCGCTGGTCCAGGAGATGAACCCCTCTTACTACAACCTCATCGGCAAGATCGAGTTCCGGCCAGCTTTCGGCACCTATCTCACCGATCAGACAATGATCAAGGCAGGTGCGATGGCCCAGGCCAACGGCGGCTACCTGGTCCTGCCGGCACAGGAGTTGCTCGCCTCTCCTTTTGCCTGGGAAGCGCTGAAGAGGGCCCTGCGCCAGGAACAATTGCGGGTAGAGAACCTGGGCGAGTTCGCCGGCGGTGTCCCCACGGTGACCTTGCGGCCGGAACCACTCCCTCTTGATCTGACCGTCATCCTGATCGGCCAGCCGGAACACTACTCGCTTCTTTATAGCCTGGACGAGGATTTTCGCAAGCTTTTCAAGATCCGGGCCGATTTTGACCTGGAGATGCCCAGAAACAGGGAGACGATCGCCGATTATGCCAGCTTCCTTCATGACTTGGCCACCACAACAAAGGATATCCTGGAGCAAGGCGATTCGCCCGATGATCCCGGCACAGCGCTGGAGGGGAAGCCTCAACCCTCTTCGATGCCCTTCCAGGCTGCCGCGGTAGCGGCTCTGGTGGATTACGGCTCGCGGCTGGCGGACTCGCAACACAAGCTCTCTGCCCGCTTTGCGGAGATCTCCGATGTGGCTTTCGAGTCCTGCTATTGGGCTCGGCAAGCAGGCAAGGATCAGGTCCAGGCCGAGCATGTGCGCCGCGCTCTGGAGGAAAAAGCCTATCGTTCGAGCCAGGTGGAAGATAAATTTCAGGAAATGATCAACCAGGGGATCTTGATGATCGCCCTGGAAGGGGAGCGGGTTGGGCAGATCAACGGGCTTTCCGTCTATGTCTCGGGCGGGTACAGCTTTGGGCGGCCCAGCCGGATCACTGCCCGCACCTACCTGGGGGAGGAGGGCATCCTCCACATCGAGCGCGAGACGGAGCTCTCCGGTCCCATCCATAGCAAGGGTGTGCTGACCTTGGGCGGGTATCTGGGGGGACAATACGCCCAGGAATTTCCCCTCTCCCTCTCCGGTTCGATCACTTTCGAGCAGCTCTACGAAGGGGTGGAAGGCGATAGCGCCTCCTCTGCCGAGCTCTACGCCCTTCTTTCCTCACTGGCTGAAGTGCCGTTACGGCAAGATGTGGCCGTGACCGGCTCGGTCAATCAGTACGGCGAAATCCAACCGATCGGCGGCGCCAACGAGAAAGTGGAAGGCTTCTTTGCCGTCTGCAAAGCCAAGGGGCTGACCGGACGGCAGGGAGTGATGATCCCTGCCCAGAACATGCAGAACTTGATGTTGAACGAGGAGGTGGTGGAAGCAGTGCGAGGCGGACTCTTCCACGTCTGGGTAGTGCGAACGGTAGACGAGGGGATCGAGCACTTGACCGGACTGCCGGCTGGAGTGCGGCTAGCGGAGGGGGGATTCACCCCGGGCAGCGTTCATGAACTCGTTTATCGCCGCCTCGGCCGCTTTGCCGAGCGGATGAAAGAGCACGCTGCCGGGGGGTGACTTCAACCGGGAGATCTGCCGTCACTTCGGGAGGGAGCGCGGATCCTCCGATCGATGAATTGCCATCGACATCCAGCGTACAAGAGGAAAAAAGGGACCATCCCGACCCAAAGCCAGGTGTTCCAGAATAGCCAAGGGTAGAAGTAGACCACTGCCATCCCGATCAGGATGGGCAGAAATGTTGCCCAGATGATAAGGGCTTGAGGCCATCGCAACAAACGCCATCGGACAAAGAGGGAGAGCCGGAACAGGTCGAGGAGGAAAGTACCGCCGATGGGAATGGCCAGAACCAACCAACCCTTCCTGGGAAGGTTCCAGGTCGCGCTCAAGATCACCGCCGCAGCCAGGAAAAGGATCAAACTAAAGACAGAGAGAACGCGGTCCAACCGTCGCGCTTTCTCGATTTGGTAGATTCGAAGTTCATCCATCTCGCCTACCCTAGACCTCCAGTCGACCCACGATCAACCAACCAGGAAAAGAGTCAGTCCTCATTCTTCCAGCTTCCAAAGAGATTCAAGGAATCGCCTGAAATCTACCTTCCACAGTGATCGCCAATGGCCTGTTGGCCGGAGGTGTCCCCCACTTCCACAGTATGTAGTCCACCAGGGTCTGGTTGTCAGAGATGCCCAGAGGGGTCACCCGGCTTCCCTGGGCGAAGACCGTAAAGGACTCTCCCCCGCTGGCCAAATAGGAACTGGTAGCCACCTTGTAGATCTGGTCCGGCAGGATGGGGGTGCCATCCTCCAGAGCGAGGGATAGAACGCGAGAACCTGGCGGGTTGACCGCCCGGTAGGTGTAGCGAAAGCCGGAGATTTGCAGCATGTCCACGGCATTTTGGTTGGGCGGCCATTGCTGCTCCAGGAGCCCCTGGATCTGGGCGCCGGTCAGTTCCACTGTGACCAGAATATTGTTGAACGGCTGGATGGCGTAGCAATCTCCCCAAGTTACCTGGTGCGGGTAGCCCGGGTAGTTCAGATCGGAACGGATCCCACCTGCATTCATGATGCCGATCTGGGCCTGCCCTTTCCAACGGAAGGCATCGGCGATCAGATCTCCAATCGGGGACTCGGCGTTCCACTTGTCCCCGATTGGGATGGGTCCGGTTACGAATGCAACCACCTGATCCTGAATCCTGGCGATCTGGGCATTGTAGCCATCTACCGTTGAAGTGACGCCCTGGTCAGGGATCAGTCCATCATCCTGGATCGGGGCCAGCTCTTGTGTGCTCCAGACTGCCCCGCCATTCAATCGGTCGATTCGCCAGCGCGAGATGCCCAGGGCCAGGCCGGCGTAGCTCTGTTGGATGATGGGGATCCCGTTGACGGTACCGTTAAGGAGGGTATGGGAATGGCCGCTGGCCAGGAGATCCACCCCCTTCAGGCTCTCTGCCAGGTTGGCTACCTCGCCGGTGATAATAGGAGAACCTGGGGTTTGCTCTCCTCCAAAGTGAGCCAGGACCACCACCATCTGGGCTCCTTGGGAACGCAATTGTGAGGAAATCTGGTTGATGATGGGAGCGGGATCCAGGAACTCCAGCCCATTCAGGTTTCCCGGCATGACGATGTTGGGAGTCTCCAGGGTGGTGGCGCCTACCAGGCCGACACGGATCCCCTTCACTTCCAGCATGGCTGAGGGTTGGATCCAGGCGGGCCGCTGGTCGCTCGCCTCTAGAAAGATGTTGCAGGAAAGCCAGGGAAAATGGGCCTGGGCAATCCGCTCCTGCAACACGGTCTGCCCCCAGTCGAAATCATGGTTGCCGAAAGCTGAAGCCTGTACCCCCAGCTGGTTGAAAACCTCGATGGTGGAAGCGCCTTTAAAATAGTTGGAAATGAGAGTGGCTTGCATGATGTCGCCTTCATCCAACAGCAAGGTCCCATGAGGATTTCCGGCGCGCGCGGCTTGCTGGACGGCAGCCAGGAATGCCGCTCCTCCCGTCGCCACACCGTTGATGATCTTGGGCTCCAGTTGCCCGTGGAAGTCATTGGTGGTCAGGAGCGTCAACTCGGGGTAACGGGCCTCTTCGATCCAACCCAAGGCGGCGGCATTGCTCAGTGCGGCTTGCGGGCGAAGAGCCGTCCAATTGTCCAGCAAGCCCATGCCAACGGCCTGGGTGTAGGGAGCGGCCGACCAGGAAGACAACTCCGTCCAGTCAGGGTAGCGGCGGAGCAGGGTCCAATCTGCGGCCGGCGTTCCTGTCCCCGGGAAGCCGATACTGGTCAACTGAACAAGAGCCCGTTCGGTGTTCCAAGGGCCGGGGTGCTCATTAAGAGTGAGGTAGCGCCGGGTCTCCAGATCATACCCCACGGCCATCGACTCCCCCGGTTGCAGCCAGGCTTCTAGGTACAAGTCCGGCCCCAGGTAGAGAAAGTGGATGAAACCGGGAGCTACTGTCATCAAAGGCGCAGGGAGAAATCCGTAGTCGCGCGATCCGGCGCTGAAGCGGAATTTCTTGGTCGCGGGGTCTGCGTAGAGCCAACTCTGACGCCCAGGATCGATGGCCAGTTGACCTCCCCTTGACCCAGGCCCAGCGGGCTCATCGCTGGGGAAATAGGCTTCGGCCAGAAGAGAGCCGAAATCGCTGGCGGAGATGGCTTCCTCGGGATGGAGATACTGGTCGGGGTAGAGGCTCCAATTGGCCTCGAGGAGGGAGTTGGGGTCCAACGGAGAATGCGCTTGAAGATAGGTGACGATCCACTCCTGGATCGTCTCGCCGGAGGTATGGAGAAGCGCGCCTCCCAACGGCAGAAGCGCCTCCTCTGCGTAGGACCGGTTGGTTGCCACCTGCATCCTCATTATCGGGGTCACCGGCTGCCCTTGATAGGCCAGCCCGAAGAGACGCCGGCCGGCTTCATGGGTAAGATCGAAACAATACTGGATGCCGCTCCAGATTCCGTACCGGGAAAGAGACTGTTCGGGATCCAATTGAGGGCCCTGGGGGTCGAAGCGGTACGTTTGGAAGGTTGCCGCAGAAGACTCCAGGGCGTCACACAGTATCGCCCCGCTGATCTCCACCACGACCAGGGGATCCTCGTCGGGGTAGAGGGCTTGCACATCGCCCCAGGTGACCGGCCCCGCCGGGAGAGTTTCGCCGGAGCCTGGGATCGCGCAGCTTACCTCCACCGGAAAACCAGCCAAGCAAGCGGCCTCCGTCTGAACTCGATTGATGAGATCTATGGTGGGTCCATCTTCAAGCAAAACTGATGGGCCGCCGGGAATGGAACCAGTGAGAACCCCCACCTGTTGACTGGATTGCAGGGGTGACGCATCGATCCCCTCTGCCGCCACCCGGATCGATGGGATCGTAAAAGGAAAGATCAGGGCAAGAATGATGGTGAGGTTCAGTATCGTTTTCAGCCAACGCATCGCGCTCCTCCGCTTACCTAGGATGCTTCATTGTAAAACCGGGATGAAGCGGCGGCAATAACGCCGCGGCATCCACTGTGCCTGGCCAGAAACATTACCTAATTGCTGTTTATTGATTGGATAGTCTTCAAATCATCAATCCAAAATCAAAAATCCAAAATCAAAAAAGCTGCCGCGGGGCTGATCCGCAGCCCGATGATGGACCTATCCCTTCACACTGCGGCTGGCGATCAGGTTGGCGCCCGATTTCAGCAGGTCAGCCTGAAGCACATCACCCATCGAAACCGGCGCCTGAACTTCCAGGCTGCGCACATATTCAGCCACTTCCAGGAGGCGGGCTTTGTCGATGAGGCGGTCCAGCCGAACCGGCAGGCGACGTTCCAAGGCGCTCCAGCGCAATTTGACGGTAGAGGTGAAGGTTCGTTCGGGAGCGGTCGTCTCCTGCACAGCGTAGTCGACGCCGCGTGGACAGCGGTTGTTGAGCACCCGCACATTCCCATCCCCCTCCACGGTGACTTCCAACTCGCAACCTACCGGGCAGGTAATACAAGTTAAGGAAGATGGGGAAGGATCCGAAATCTGTCCCCAGGCCTGTTGCTTATCCACCGCTTCCCTCCTCTAATTCCAAAACGATCAAGTCCCCCGCCTCTACGGCAGCCAGCTTTTCGGCAGGGATGCGGATCTCCTCCATCTCGGCCGGACGCAGGGCGGCGTACCCGCGACGGGCCAGCAATTGGCCCTTGCAGGTGACGCGAAGGCGGGGAGCAATGGCCGGTTTCCCCGCCCGAAAGTGCAATACCAGGTCACGCTCCTCGAGCCGCCATCGCTGGGGAATCACCACTCGGATTCCACCTCGCCCCTCCACCCTTGCCCATCCTCTCCCCGGTGAACAAAGGACGGCAGCTCTTCCGGCAACCTCGGCCGTCTCTGCCACATTGTCGGCCAAATCCCAAATAGCCACCCCGTTGCCCACTGCGAAGATTCCTTCCCGCTCGCATTGGTAATACTGGTCCACTGCCGGACCTCCTGTCTCCGGGACCATCGTCAAACCAGCCTGGCGCAACAACTCAGATTCGGGAAGAAGGCCGACGGAGAGAACCAGGGAGTCAACCGCATAGGTGCGCTCCCGATCCAATAAAGGACAGCCATTCGAATCGACCGGGGCGACGGTGACTGCCTCCACGCGTTGACTGCCTCTCACCCCTGTCACGGTATGGGAAAGCCACAAGGGGATGGCATAATCTCGCAAGCATTGCTGGATGTTGCGCGAAAGACCTCCGGGGAAAGGCATCAGCTCGGCGACCCCATGCACAACCAACCCCTCCAGGGTAAAACGGCGGGCCATAATCAGTCCGATATCTCCGCTCCCCAGGATGAAGAACTCCCGTCCCACCTGGAGACCTTGGATGTTGGTCATGTACTGTGCCGTGCCGGCAGTGAAGATCCCAGCCGGCCTGTCGCCGGGGATGGCAATGGATCCCCTCGGGCGCTCTCGTGCCCCCACGGCGAAGATCAGAATGTCCGGCCGCAGTGATCGCAAGCCTCCTCGCGTGGAAACCAGCAGTTGCCGGTCGGGGAAAGCCTGCAGAGTAATGGCATTCAGCCAGACCTCCACCCCGGCTTTTTCCACCTGGCGCTCCAACCGTTCGGCGAACTCCGGGCCGGTCAAGTCCTCCTTGAAGTACGAAACGCCGAAACCGGTGTGAATGCATTGGGGCAGTACGCCTCCCAAACGCTCGGCGCGCTCCACAAGCAGCACCTCTTCGGCTCCGGCGCGCTTGGCAGCCAGAGCTGCAGCCATCCCGGCCGGCCCACCGCCGATGACCGTCACTCGCATTCGGATGACTCGCGGTTGTCACCCCAAGTAAGGCGCGAGGTTTCGCCGAACTTGGTGATGGAAGAGAGGGGAACGCCTCTTTCCTGGGCGAGGATCTCCACTAGGCGAGGGGTGCAGAAACCGCCCTGGCAGCGGCCTGTGGTAGGCCGGCAGCGACGCTTGAGCCCGTCCAAATCAGTTGCTCCGGGCTGCATGCGGATGGCTTCACGCACTTCTCCCTCAGAGATTCCCTCACAGCGGCAGACGATACGTCCATAAGCAGGGTTCTTCCGGATCAGGTGATCCCGATCCCCCAATGATCGCTCTGAGAGCTTCGGCGGAAAACGGAAAGCCGGGTCCCAGTCCGCCTTTTGGGCGATATTCCTCTGTGGGCTGGTTTGGTCTTCTTGCGCGCCTGGCAACAAGATAGCTCCCGGCAGGGAGTCCTGCCACATCTCCACCATTTTCCTGGCGATGGCCGGGGCGGCTGTCAGTCCTGGCGATTTGATCCCGGCAGCATGGAACATCCCGGGGAGAGCGTGGGCTGGACCCAGGTGAAAATCCCCGGTCGAGCTGACCGCTCGCAGACCGCTGAACTGAGCCACCAGGTAGCGCTCAAAGGGGAAGGGAATCAACTTCTTGGCTCCGGCCAATACGGCCTGCAACCCTTCCCGTGTGGTTGGCAAATCGCTCTTGTCCAAGTCCTCGGCGTTTGGCCCAATCATCAGGTTGCCATGGATAGTGCGGGTGACGACGATCCCTTTGCCCAGTTTTCGGGGAGCGGGGAAGAGGACATGCCGCACGAGGTGGCCGATGCTCTTGTCCAATACGTGGTACTGCCCGCGGCGAGGAGTGATGGCAAACCAGTCTTCTCCAGCCAGACGCATCAAGTGGTCCGCTTCCACGCCGGCTGCATTGAAGAGGAAAGAAGTGGGCAAGGCGCGCTTTGAAGTCTGCACCTCAATCCCTCCCGGAGTCTTTCGCAAGCCGAGGACGCGCTCGCCCAGGGCCAATTCCCCGCCGTTGGCCAACCCATTCCCGACCATGGCGATGACCGCCCGGAAAGGATCGATCAAGCCGGAAACCGGAGCGAAGAGCCCGCCCTTGACCTCGGCAGCCAGATTGGGTTCGCGGTTGAGCAGGGCATCCCGTAAGAGGAAAACGGTCGGCACCCCCGCTTTCTGCCCGCGCAGGGATAGGTCTCCGATCGCAGCCAATTCCTCATCGTCCGTAGCCAGAACGAGCGAGCCGCACCACTCTATCTCCACATCCAACTGCCGGCTCCAACTGGACCATAGACGAAGGCCCTCCACGTTGAGGGAAGACATCAATGTCCCTGGAAGAGGATCGAAACCACCGTGCAGGATGGCCGTATTTGCCCGCGACGCTCCTCCCCCCACATCATGCAACTGGTCCAACAACAATACGCGCAGCGGAAACCGGCACAGCTCACGAAAGATGGCTGCCCCGACCACCCCAGCGCCAACGACGATGGCGTCGTAGCCGGCTAGCGAGCCCAACCGAGCGACCTCTGGGCGGCCCTCCGCCATTGGTGATAAATCTGTTCCCGCTCCTCCTCGGTCATTTTTGGCTGGTACGTGCATTTCGCTTGAGAGAGAGCAGCCAGATGCGGCAAATCCCAAAGTCCCATCTCCAGTCCAGCCAAAGCTGCCGCCCCCCAGGCAGTGGACTCGACGATACAGGATCGTTCCACCGGTACGCCCAGGAGATCGGCCTGCAACTGCAGGAGGAATTCGTCAGAGGTCGCCCCGCCGTCAACCTTCAGCGTGGGCAAAGGAATGCCGGCGTCCTCTTCCATCGCTTCCAATACAGCGCGGGTCTGGCAACAAATCGCCTCCTCGGTGGCACGGGCGATGTGCGTCGGGCGGGTAGCGCGGGTCAGACCGATCAGCAGTCCGCGGGCGTAAGGATCCCAGAAGGGCGCTCCCAAGCCGGTCAAAGCCGGCACGAAATAGACCCCGCCATTGTCCCCCGACTCCTCAGCCATCCCGCCGATCTGCGAAGATTGTTCGATCAGCCCCAGACCATCACGAAGCCACTGTACGGCAGCGCCGGCGATGAAGACCGAGCCCTCCAAGGCATACCACACCTCACCGCCGATCCCCCAGGCTACTGTAGTGAGCAGGCCGTGAATTGAGGGAACCGGCACAGTTCCCGTGTTCATCAAGAGAAAACAGCCGGTGCCGTAGGTGTTCTTCGCTTCCCCCGGCTGGAAACAGGCTTGGCCGAAAAGGGCGGCTTGTTGGTCACCGGCCGCCCCGGTGATGGGCAGGGCGGCTCCCAGCCAACAGGGATCCAAATGCCCGAAAGGATAGGAAGAGGGGCAAGGGCGTGGAAGAATCTCTCGAGGTACACCGAAGAGCCGAAGCAGCTCCTCGTCCCAATCCAACGTGCGCAGATTGAACAACATCGTGCGGGAGGCATTGCTGAAGTCCGTGCAATGGGCTTTCCTCCCGGTCAGGCGCCAGATCAGAAAACTGTCCACGGTCCCTGCCAGAAGCCTCCCTTGTTCTGCCAAGGTCCGAGCCCGGGGCGTCTCTTGCAGGAGCCACTCCAACTTGCTGGCGCTGAAATAAGGATCCAAGCGCAACCCCGTCTTCTCCTGGATGCGTGGCTCCCACCCCTCCTCGCGTAAGGCATCGCAGCGGGGAGCGGTGCGGCGGCATTGCCAGACGATGGCATTGCCCAAGGCCTCTCCGCTTTCCCGGTCCCAGAGCAGGATCGTCTCGCGCTGGTTGGTCACGCCGACCGCGGCGATCTCCTGCGCAACCAAGCCTGATGCTGCCAAGGCTTGACGCGCCATCGCCAGTTGGGTGCTCCAGATCTCCTCGGGATCATGCTCCACCCAGCCGGGTTGAGGGTAGATCTGACGCAGCTCTTGCTGAGCGGACGCCAATACCCTTCCCTCCTGGTCGAAGACGATCGCCCGAGAGCTGGTCGTCCCCTGATCCAGGGCGAGGATCGCCTTCCCCGCGCCAATGGCGGCAGATTTCAAATCTGTCCCCATTGTCGATCGTTCATCACCGCATCTGGCAGCATGTCATGTACAATATGGCAAGCGCGGCGGTTGAGCAAGACCTTTTATCCCCCCGCCACGAGAAGGAACACGCCCAAGAGGGATGATGCATGCACCGTCCCTGCTGCGCCTAAACCAATGCAAGGAGCTAGAACATGGAATGGAATGAACCCCTTTATCGCCAAGGATCGCGGACCGGCGTACTGGTACTTCATGGTTTCACCGGTTCCCCACGTTCGATGCACGAGTATGGCGAACGTTTTGCGGCTGCCGGCTATACGGTCGCTCTTCCCCTTCTCGCCGGTCATGGCTTAACGCCGGAGGAGATGGAAAAAGCCCGCTGGACCGATTGGACAGCCGATGTGGAAAAAGCTTATCAGTGGTTGCAGCCGAGGACTGACCGAATCTTCGCCACCGGACTTTCGATGGGCGGCACCCTGACCTTATGGACAGCGCAACAGCACCCCGAAGTAGCCGGTATCGTCACCATCAATGCGGCTTTTCGCTTCGCCCAGGAACAGCAGATGAAACTGGCCGGTACTCTTGGCATCCCTCGCTGGATGAAGGCAGTCGGTAATGACATCAAGAAAGCTGGAGAGGACGAACGAGCCTACAGCAAGATACCGATCCGCGCCACCCGTCAATTTGCCCTGCTCCTGGCCGCCACCCGCGCCGGCCTGGATAAGATCCGTTGCCCGGCTTTGATTTTCTCCTCGAAGGAAGACCATACCGTCTCTCCATCCAACCAAGAGGAACTGTTCAGTTCCCTGCGCTGCCAGGAAAAGAAGCTGGTGGTCCTGGAAAACTCCTACCACGTCGCGACCATGGACCATGACAAGGAACTCATCTTCCGGGAAGCCTTGAGCTTTGTCCAGGCGCACGCCGGTTAGGATGATTCGATTCACCGCACTGCATCCTGCAGTTCCCTCCCACTGCTGCCACGAGATCTGCGGACAGCGGGCGATCCATCTCCAGACGAGGTGATGCCATGATCACCTATGAGGATTTCCTGAAAGTGGAAATCCGCGTCGGAACAATCCTGGAAGTGAAAGATTTTCCCCGCGCCCGTAAACCGGCCTACCGATTAAAGATCGACTTTGGCCCTTTTGGGGTGAAACAGACCTCCGCCCAAATCACCTCCTTCTACGGCAAAGAAGAGCTGAATGACCGCCAGGTGGTGGCGGTGATGAATTTCCCGCCCAAGGACATTGCCGGTTTCCAGTCGGAGGTTTTACTTTTGGGGCCGGTCTTGGAAGACGGGCGAGTGGTCTTGCTAAGCCCGGAGCGACAGACGGCCAACGGCACGCTTGTCCTCTGACCGATCCAGCGGGCGAGTTGCGGCCTTCTCACCGCGTGAGATGGCGACGGCAGCTCTGCTGGCCGGCTTGTTATCCGTTTCCGCCTGGATGAGCATTCCGGCCACTCCGGTCCCACTTACCCTGCAGCTCTTCTTTGTCCTCCTGGCTGGCTTGCTGCTTCGGCCGCCGGTTGCCGGGGTGGCTGTGCTGGTCTACTTGCTTTTGGGAGTAGCCGGGCTCCCGGTCTTCTCCAGCGCCCGAGGCGGAGCGGCGATCCTCTTCGGCCCGACCGGCGGTTATTTGTGGGGGTTCCTCCTGGCAGCAGTGACAGTCGGCTTGCTGCGCAAGGCGAAAGACCCCGCCTCACCCTTGGGGAGGGATTTATTGGCAGCCTGTGCCGGATTGGTTGTGCTCTACCTGGCCGGTTGGCTTCAACTGATGGCGGTGACAGGCCTCAATCCCTGGGGAGCCGTCGTGGCGGGCGTGCTGCCCTTTCTCGGCCTGGATCTGGTGAAAGCCTTCCTGGCGGTACTCGCCGCCCGTTTCCTGCGACGAGTATTGCCTCAACGCCAGGAACCATAACCGATGGCTGCTCGGTTAGACCTCCAGGCGACCCTCCAGGGCCAGTTTCAGCGTCACCTCGTCGGCCAATTCAAGGTCGGTTCCTACCGGCAAACCGCGGGCGATGCGTGTCACCTTCACCTGCAATGCCCTCAGGAATTTGGCCAGAAAGATGGCGGTCGCATCTCCAGTGACTCCCGGATTGATGGCCAGGATCACTTCCTTCACCTGACCATCCTGCAGGCGCGGCGCCAATTGGGCGATCCTCAGGTCGTTGGGGCCGATTCCATCAAGGGGAGAAAGCGCCCCTCCGAGAACGTGGTAGCGCCCTCGAAAGAAGCCACCTCGCTCGATGGCGATGACATCCCGGGAATCCTCCACCACCGCCAGAAAGGAAGGATCCCGTCGCGAATCCCGGCAGATCGGGCAAGGGTCGCCTTCCGAGAGGAAGAAACATTGGCTGCAGGCACGAATGCTGCGGCGAGCCAAACGGATCGCCTCAGCCAGCTCTTCCGATTCTTCGGGAGAGCTCTTCAATAGAAAGAAGGCGATTCGCTCGGCGCTCTTGGGGCCGACTCCCGGTAAACGATGGAGGGCTTCCAAAAGTCGACTGAAGGAGGGAGGGAAGACCGGCACTAGCTAGAACATTCCTCCCGATAGGCGGGAAAACTTCCCCATCTTGCTTTCCGAAGCCTGCCGCACCTTCTCCAGGCAGTCCTGCAGCGCTGCCGCCACCAGCTCGGAGAGCATTTCCAAAGCTTCCGGATCTATGGCAGCAGGATCAATCTTGACATCGATCAAGTCGTACTGACCGGTCATGGTGATGGCCACAGCGCCTCCACCGGCCTCCCCGGTGACCTGCATCTCGCCCAACTCTTCCTGCGCTTTTCCCATCTGCTGCTGCAGCTCCTGGGCCTGGCGCATCAGCTTGTTCATGTCGCCTTTTAGCATGTATTTACACCTCTCGGATTTCAATGATACTTCCCTCGAACAGATCGAGGGCTTGTTTGATCAAGGGATGCTCTTTCGTCTCCACCTCAGCGGCAAAGGGTTGTTCGTCCGCCACGATGAAATAAAGGGCGGGTTGGCAGCCACAGACCTCCTTTATCGCTGATTCGACCATGGCACGGTTTGCGGGTTGATCAAAGTGTTTCTTATAGAACTCCCCGTTGCGGTCAAAGCCGATGGTCAAACGGCCAGCCGCAAAAGCGATCGGAGTGCCTTTGTTGAGCAAGACGGCTGAGGTCAGCTTCTGTTGCATGGCGCAGGCGAGGATTCGCGACCAACCTTCCTTGAAGACGGCAAGGTCCGTCTCTTCCAAGGCGCGGGGCGGGGCAGAGGGTTCCGGCGCCATGCTCGAGGGCTTTTCCCGGAGTGTTTTCGGAGACGTTTTGGACTTGGATTCCGGGTATGGCTCGTCGAGCGGCTCTTTCCTTTCGGAGTGGGGGGCAGTTTGTATTGAGGAAAGGGGCGGTGTCTGTGGAAGGTTCTCCTTCGCTGCAGGGATCTCCTTCACCGGTCTCATTCCCCCGCGGGAACGCTCGCTGGCTACCATCAAGGTCGTCTCCAGCAAGAAACGCGGCTCAAGGCTGGTTCGCAAGGGGGTCTCCAGGGCGGAGAGCGCTTCCAGCAGGTGCAGCAGAACGGTTGGTTGAGCCAGCTCAAGCAAGCTTTCCATGTGCTTGGAACGTTGCTGCCAAAGCTCCACCGGCCCTCCTACGCGAACAGCCAGCAGTTGACGCAGGAACTGGCTCAACTCCCGGGTAATGTTGCGCGGATCTTGACCGGCATCAACCAGCTCCCCCAATGATCGCAAGACACCGGATAAATCGCCTTCCAGCAAGGAGCGAGAGAGCGTTTCCAACCACTCATCCTCCACCAGGCCCAGCACCTCGCGGGCATCTGCCAACGTGACCTTGCCCTCAGCGTAGGAAAGGAGCTGCTCCAGGAGGGACTCGGCGTCACGGAAGGAGCCGGAGGCACTGGCAATAAGCAGCTCCAGCGCTTCCTCCTCAATCTCGCCACCTTCCGCCTGGACGATCTGCCGCAGGCGATCGCGCAAGACAACAGCCTGGATGCGGCGGAAGTCGAAACGCTGGCAGCGGGAGAGAATGGTGGCCGGCACTTTCTGCGCTTCCGTCGTGCAAAGGATAAAGACAACGTGCTCGGGTGGTTCTTCCAGGGTCTTCAGCAAAGCATTGAAAGCCTCGGTGGTCAGCATGTGAACTTCATCGATAATGTAAACCTTGGTTCGGCCTTCCACTGCGGCGAATCGCACCCGTTCCCGCAGCTCGCGAATCTCGTCAATACCGCGGTTGCTGGCAGCGTCGATCTCCAACACGTCCAGGGATCGCCCGTCCCGGATGTGCAGGCAGGTGGAGCATTCCCCACAGGGCTGCGGGGTGGGTCCTTGATCACAGTTCAGCGCTTTGGCCAGAATGCGTGCAGTGGAGGTCTTCCCAGTTCCTCGAGGGCCGGTAAAAAGGTAGGCATGCGCCACCCGGCCTCTGCGGAGGGCGTTTTTCAGGGTGCGGGTGATGTGCTCTTGTCCCAGAACCTGGTCGAAGTCCTGGGAGCGCCATTTCCGGTAGAGAGAAATATAGGGCATCGTCTAATCCTCAAAACAGTACAGAACAGCCCCCGGCAGGGAGTCTTGCCGCACTGGGGTGCGGCGGTCCCAGAATAGGGCATCCTCTAATTCATAACAACAGCAAATTCGATGCCGCCTGGGACGCCACGGTTCCATCCCATCATATGGCATCGCGTGATCCAAGTAAGAACGGCCGTGCACCCACCTTTGATGGACACCTTCCGAGCGATACCCTTCCAGCCAGCTCCCGCAAGGCTTCCCTGCGGCACCCGGAGAGATCTGCTTACCGTTGCTTCCTCCCGGATCTGGCGGGGTTCACAGGGCTCCGCTGCGCAAGACCCTGCGATCAACACTACTTAAAAGGGCCGGCCTCACAAGGCGCCACCGGGGGCGGGGATTCAACCCTGCTGTAGCGGTTTGCAGGTTCAGGGCACCGCTAACTCCCCGTCTAGCACGGCCAAGCTGATTATAAGACGGATTGCCTGCTTTCTCCAGTCGTGGCGATGCATGGGTCGCCCCAACAGTAATGGGGACAGATTTAAATCTGTCCCCATTACTGCATATCACCATTGTTGATCTTTTCGACTATCGCGACAGCTAGGCCCTGGAGATCCGCGCTTTGCGCAGTTGCGTCCGCAGCAAGGCCGGACCGAGCAGGTCGATCGCCCAACCGAAGAACAATTCCAGGGCAGGGGTCAAACAGAGGTAAGCCGGAATGTAAGTGACCCGGCGAGGGCGCAGAAATTGCGACCAGACTACCTGGGCAACTACCTCCGGGCGCACGCTCCATCGTTCACCGGGAATGCGCAGCCCATCCTGGGAAGTCACCCTGTCGGGGGATGTCTGGTAGAACTCGGTGGCCACCGGCCCTGGTTTCACCAGGCTGATGCGCACCGGTCCACCCCGCAGCTCGCGGTAGAGAGCCCGGCTGAAATAGTCAAGGAATGATTTGCTGGCACTGTAGAGGGCGATCCCCTGCTCCGGCAAGCTGCCGGCAATGGAGCCGATCTGGACGATCAAGCCACGTCCACGCCGCTGCATCTCCTGCAGAAAGAGGAGAGAGAGCTGCACCACTGCTCCGTTATTCACCGCCACCATCTGGCGTGCTGTCGACAGAGGCATCTCAGCAAGGAAGCCATACCAACCGAGCCCCGCGCTGTTCACCAGGAAATCGATCGGTCCAAAGCGGCTGTTGGTCTCCTGGTAGAGGCGGCTGCACTCTTCTTCCCGGGCTAGGTCGCAAACAAAGGCAATTGCTTCCCCGCCCCGATCCGTGATCTCCTGGGCCAGTGCTTGCAGGCGGTCCTCGCGCCGGGCCACCAGAATCACGCGCAGCCCTCGAGATGCCAGGAGCCGGGCTGTAGCTGCGCCGATCCCACTGGAAGCGCCGGTGACCAGGGCAGTGCGACCTTGTAGCGCTTGCCAGGCCGGGTTGTGCGCCAAGCGGTAGGGTTGTGAATGGGAGAGGATCCAAGTTCGGACCAAAGGCCGAAAAATCTGCATGGCCAAGCGCCGCCAGCCCAGGCGAGCGGATACTTCCCGAACGTAGTCATTCAGCGTTCTGGTTTGGTAGTGCAACAACGCATCGCTGTCGCGCGTGTCCAGCCAGTCGGTGGGGAAAGGTTCTTTGGTGAAGGCTTCCGCCGGGAGGATGCCGATTTTCATCTCTTCCAGGATTTGACGCATCATTTCTCCCGAAGTGAATTGGCAGCGCGGCCCTCCGCCGATTTGCAGGACGCGGCCCCACACTTCCGGCGTATCCAGGGCGTTGGCCAAAGCCAAGCCGACATCGCGCGTGTGGACGAACTCGATGCGGTTCTCCAAGGGGACATCGAACATCCCCGGGTCGAGGCGGATGGAGATCGGCAACACCGCTGCCAACCGGAAGATGGACCACTCCAGCCCAGCGTTGCGGATCATCTCCTCACAGGCTACTTTGTGCCGGATATAATGCTCGGTCAGTTGGACTGGGTCGCCAACCTGGCGCAAGGAGTGCAAATGCTGGGTCTTGCCGTAGACGTGAAGCGAAGAGGAGAATAGGATCTTGGGAGGCGCCGGTTGCGCTTTCATCGCCCGCAGCAAGTTGGCCGTGCCTCCGACATTGATCTCCCGCGCCCAAGCCGGCTCTCGCTCACACTCCACTCCCGTATGGGACAATTTGGGAATGATAAAGGCGAGATGAATGACAACCTCTTGTCCGCGCACCGCAGCCAGAAGATCCTCAAAACGGCGCAAGTCTCCCCACACCACGCGCACCTTCCCCTGGTACTTTTTCGCCAATCGTTGATTGACTCGGTTCTTCAAGTCAAAGCAGGTGACTTCGTGTCCTTTGGCCAGCAGCGCCTCGATTGCGCTGCTGCCGACGTTGCCAAAGGCGCCGGTCAATAACACCTTCATTTTTATTCTCCCTTCCTATCGCTCGGGGGTAGGCCTTTGTCTTGCCACCCGCGGACGAAAAGTTCCAGCCCGGTCCTCGTTACACAAGACCAATCCGCCGCTTTAGGGTCCAACGCTCCCCACAACAAGAGGCCGATGATCATCGCCACCAACACTTCAGCCGCCGCCTGTCTCTCCTCGAGCGCCATGGAACCTCCCCCGGGGGTGTTCGCCAGAAGGCCGACGAAGAATTCACGGTATCGTTGGAAATAGGCAACCGTGGATTGCCAGACTTTGGGGTCGGAGCGAGCCTTGGTCCAGAACTCCAAAAGGATGGCGTATTGGCCGCCAGCCTCTTGAAGGATCTGCGGCGCCATCTTCAAAAGGCCTTCCAACACATCCTGGAGACTGCCGTCGGAGGCGGCGACATCTGCTAGTTGGCGATCCAGAGAGGTCAACCAACGATCCAGCAGTTCCAGAAAAACCTCCTCTTTGGAGGTGAAATGATGGTAGAAAGCACCTTTGCTGACTCCTGCCGCCTTGCAGATTTCAGCGACTCCGGTGTTGTCATACCCCGTCTGCGCAAAGCCTTGTTCAGCAGAACTCAGAATGCGGGCCCGTGTATCCTCGCCGCGTGTTTGCTTGGTCATCTCGTTGTCCTCAATTCGTCAATAAATACCGACCAGTCGGTATTTTATCAAGAGTGGACAGGCAATGCAAATGTAGCTGAACACCTTGCCGGGGGTTGAAGTGCTAGGATAGGAAGCGGGTTCGCCTCCTTCCCTGCACTATTCGGGAAAAAGGGGGGCGAATGAATTGTTTAAAAAAATCTTCGGGGAATAGGATCATCCAGTACAGGGAGGAAGTATGAAGCTACTGCACACGGCCGACTGGCATATTGGCCGTTCGTTGTACGGCATGAGCCGGGAGAGGGAATCCGAAGCCCTCCTGGAGGAGATTTACGACTGCGCTCGAAGTGAGCGCGTAGATCTGGTGCTGGTGGCCGGGGATCTCTTCGACAGCCCAACGCCATCCAACGATTCCCAACACCTGGTTTTCGACTTCTTCTGCCGCCTCAGCAAGGACGGCATCCGCGCCGCTATCGTTGCCGGGAACCACGATGGCCAGGTTTTCGTGCCCTCCAGAAACCTCTTCGGCTTGGGGAACGTGACCGTCTTCGACCGCATTCGCCCCCAGGGCAACTACCAGTTCCGCTTCCAGAGCAGCAAGGGGGAAGCTGTGCAACTGATCGCCCTTCCCTACCCTACCGAGCGGATGGTGATCGAGCTCACCGCTGCCGACAAGGATCTCAAAGGGGAATACGCCGAGCGTGTTTCCAGCTTTCTGCGCTACCTGGACCAGTTGGCTGACCCGGAGGTCATCAACCTCTTCGCCGGGCACCTGATGATCGGCGGAGCCCGTCTCTCCCACACCGAGCGGGAGAACACCACTTTGGAGCTTTATCAGATCCCGCCCTCCAACTTGCCGGGGAACACCCTCTACAACGCCCTGGGGCATGTCCACCGCCACCAGAAGATCGTCCAGGCGCCGGCTCGAACCTACTACGCCGGCTCGATCCTGCGGGTGGACTTCTCGGAGTGTGGAATCGAGAAGGGATTCTACCTGGCGGAGATCAACCGGCGCGGCGATGTCGAGGCTCGCTTCATCCCTTTGCGAGGCGCCAAGCCCCTCTTTACCCTGGATGCAACCGCCGACGAGTACCGCGAGAGCCTTTCCCCCTATCTCGCCCGTGGTGGCTACGTCAAGCTGCGCATCACCACGCCGGGCGCTCCGCCCCAGTTGGGGCCGCAGATCCGTCAGGAGTTCCCCTTTGTCCTGGCTTGTGAGTTCACCCGCCCTGAGACAGCCCGCCGCCAAGGCGTAACCCTGGAGGAGCTGGCCGACACCGGTCTGGTTTCCGTCCTGGCCCGCTACCGGGAGTTCAGCCCGGACGCCCCGCCGGAGGTCCTCAAAGCTCTGGCCGAGTTATACCAGGAGGCAACTGGTGCGCCTTAAACGATTGGTCCTGGAGAACTTCATGCCGTACCGCCAGATCGATCTGGACTTCAGCCGGTTGGGCCTATTTGCCATCGTCGGAGATACCGGGTCCGGCAAGTCCTCGCTGGTCGATGCCATCTGCTTCGCCCTCTATGACGAAACCCCGCGCTTGAAGGGGAAGCCGCGCGATGAGCTGATCGCCAAGGGAGCCAACGGCTACCGCGTGAGCTTGTCCTTTTCACTTGGCGGCGAGGACTATGAAGTCGTTCGCCAGGGGCGTTCCGGCAATCCCACCCAGCAATTTTCCCTGGTCCGCAACGGGACGCGCCTACCCATCATCAATAAAAGAGAGTTCGATCGCTATTTGGCGCAAACAATCTTGATGATGAGCTATGAGATCTTCACCCAGATCATTGTCCTTCCGCAAGGCAAATTTGACCGCTTCCTGAAGCCCAACCAGCCCAGGGACCGGCGCGACACTTTGATTGAATTGCTGGGTTTGAGGATTTATGAAGAGATCGGCAAGAAGGCCAGCGAGTGCAAAAGCCGCCAGGATGCCGAATTAGCCGTGCTGGAGCGAGATCTTCAGGGGATCGACCTGGATGCGCTCTCCAATGATGCCTTGGCCGCCCTTAACGAGGAGATCGATCAGACTCAAAATAGCGTCGCTGAGGTGGCCAAGCAACTGGCCGCCTACCAAGGGGAGCAAGCCGCACTGGCAACTCTGCTGGAGAAACACGGTCAAAAAGCCCGCCTGGAGGGGGAACAGGCCGTCCTGCAAGCTCTCGAGCCGGAGATGAAAACTCTGGAGGAGCGGTTGCAACGGGCTCTTGCCTTGACCGCCCTTCTTCCTCTCGTGCTTCAATTGGAGGAGAGCAACGCGCTTCTAGCGGAATTGGAGAAATCCAGAGGCCTTCTCCAAACCAAAGTCGACTCGCTTGGTCAGAACCTGCGGCAAGCCCGTGATGACCAGGCCCAACTGCTCCTCCGCAAGCAAGATCGAGACTTCGAAAGCGCGTTGGCAGCCTGTGAGAAAGAAACCGGCGCCTTGTCCGGTTTGCTCCCCCAAGCGACTCGCCTGGAGGGGTTGCGGGGGCAGGAAGCAGCGGCGCGGAATGCCATTCCTATCCTCCGCGGGCAATTATCCGGCTGCCTGGCTCGAAATCAGATCGTCAGCCTTGCTTGCCAGGCGAGTACAACAACGTCCTCTGTCGCACAGCATGACCATGACCAGTTGATCCAGCGGAAAGTGGAGCGGGATTTCCAAGCAATACAAGCCGCCCTCGAGGCGGAAAGCAGCTCTCTGGCTGATCTGTTGCCATCAGCGGCTCGATTGGAGGGGTTGAAAGGGCGGCAGGAGAAAACCCGCGCCGAGCTGGAAAGGCTGCGCAGACAACTCAGTACGCACCAGCTCTCCAGGGAGAGAGCCTGCGCTGTGCAAGCCGCAGCCGAGCTGGTTCTCATCGATCAAACTGAAGCACTGCACCGAGCCGAGGAAACCTGGCGCCACGCCCAGGAGGAGCACCTCGCCCTGGCCCTGCAGTCTGGTCTGAAGGAAGGCGATCCCTGCCCCGTTTGTGGAGCTCTCATCCGCACCTTGACGCCCCATCGCGAGGAGAATCTGAAAACAGCCGAATTATCTTGGAAAAGAAGCCGGGAAGGACACCAACAAGCCCAGCAGCAACTCTCCGGATTGCAGCAAGCCCTCGCCGTGCTGATCAACCAGGAAAATAACTGCCAAAACCAAATCCTCGAAACAGAAAAAGCATTCACCCAGTTGGTCCATGAGGAGGCAGAACTCCGCTCCTCTTTGCCCCAGGAATTCGCTGCTCTTGAGCGTCTTCAGTCTACCCTGAAAGAGCGGTTGGATCTTCTGCAGGAGCGCCGTGACGCTTTGCGCAACGAACAGCGCAAACTGGAGAAAGAGATCGAGGAAGCGCAAAAGCGTGCCGAAGAGGCTCGGCGTAAGCTGGCTGAGGCACGCCAGGAGCAGGCCGTGCTTGCTTCCCAGGAGGTTGACATTCGTTCCCGGATGACGGAGAGCGAAAGCCTTTTGGCCACTTTGGAAGCCCAGTTGAACCTGGAGAGCGGGAAAATCCGCGCTTCCTCTGCCGCGACAATCCTCCCCAGGCTGGCTGAAAGCTCTCATCCCTTGGTCGATCTGGAGAAGGAACTGAACAGTTTGAAGGTCCGACGCGGCCTCTTGCGGGAAGAACAGCGCGCGCTGGATCTCGCCCTGCAGGATGCACAAAGCCGGACCGAAAAAGAGAGCGCGGCCTTGGCCGCCAAGGAACAAGAGGCAGCAGGCCTGACTGCCCGCCTGGAGCATGCCCGCGCCTTGCAGGAAAGAGAGAGCCGGCAGTTGGAGGAGAGCGCCGGGAAGCTTGGCTACGCAAGGTGGGTGGAGGCCCGCAAAGACCTCCTCGATGAAGAAATCGTCGTGCGCGGGGGGGCCAGGCTGAAGGAATTCCGCTCCGCATTGACCCGCATCGCCGGACAAATCGAACTGCTGGAGAAAGATCTGGGAGGACGAAAACGGGAACAAACGCAACAGTCCTACCAGGAGACCGATCAAGCGGCGCGTTCGTCCCGGGAAGCGCAGCAACGGCAAAACACCCTCCTTGTGGAGCTCAATCACCGGCGCTCCACCCTGTTGGAACGTCGCGAGTTCCTGCGCTCGCGCCAGGAGAATCGAGAGCTCGCACAAAAGCAACTGGCCATCTACGCCCAGTTGGCCCGCGACTTCTCCAGCCGTGGGATGATCAACCATGTCGCCAACCATATCATCGAGGAATTGCTGGAGGAAGCCAACCGCCACCTTCGCTCCCTTTCCAACGGACGCTACGAGCTGGAACTGGAGCGGGACGAGGATCGAAACGAGGATCGCATCGTAGTCCTGGACGGATATACCACCGCTCCCCCCCGCGATATCTCCACCCTCTCCGGCGGTGAAACCTTTCTCGCCTCTTTGGCCCTGGCCCTTTCGGTGAAGTCTCTCTTGGCCCGGACCCGGCAGTTGGGCTGTTTCTTCATCGACGAAGGTTTCGGGACACTGGACGAACGTACCGTGCAAGAGGTGGGCAACGTGCTGGAAATGCTCAAAGCGGATGGCAACCAAGTCGGCATCATCACCCACCGGCGCGACCTGGTGGAACGTTTCGAGGATGTCTTGGAAGTCACCAACGACCAGGGACTGGCTACCCTCCGCTGGCGAGGGGATCCGCCATGAGGATCAAGCCAGACTACTGGCAAAGCTTCTACAGCGGCGCTTTGGAAGTCGCCGAGGAACGTTCCCCCAGCAAATATCGCGTGGAATTGGACGCTGAAGTGGAGCCTTCCAAGTTCGGGGCGATAGAAGGTGGGGGACGGCATCCCGTCCCCCTGCAAGGAGCGGTGGCTTTCATCGACGGCGTGCGCCGGATCGACCTGCACGCCATGGTGGAGGATCTCCCCCCTCACATCGGCCTCTTCGGTTCGGTAGCAACCGGAGCGATGGTCATGGAGGACGGCCGGTCAACCCTGCAGGAAGCTCTCCGCCATGTCCAGGTTTCCCGTCTCTTCCTTACCAACGCGCCTGACCCAAGCGAAAAGTTCATCTCCTCTCCGGCAACTTCTGCCCTTCTTGGTTCTCTCCACTACGAGGTGAGGGTGGTCAAGAGTAGCGAACCACAGGCCTTCAACAACGCTTTGATGAACAGGATGGCTGAACTGGAGGCTGACACCAGCACCCGCCTCTCGCGGGAAAAGGGGGTGGCCATGGTCATCTCCGACGGACCGATCCCCTTCGAGCGATCCGCCGAGCGCGAGGGTGGCAAGCTGGTCGGGCTGATCAAGAGCGTCCGCGAGCTCTATTTGCCAAAGGAACAGTTGCCTGTCCTGGCAGGGTTGCGCCTGGGGGAGCGCAGCCACCTCTTCGCCATCCGCTACGAGGATGCCCGCACCAGCAAGCTGAGCTGCTTCGTGCGGTTGCAGGGGGTGAGCGCCTTTGTTTCCTCCTTCGCCAACCTGGTGCGGTTGGAGATCCCGCTGATGCCTCGCAGCCAGGCGATCTCCTTGGCGGACAGTGCGGCAGCGATTGCCGTCCACTATGCCAGCAATGTCTACGCTGATAGCCGGGCGCCGCAGAACCTGTACCCAGTGGCCGCTCTGGAAGCAGCCCTGAAAAATCGCCTGGGAGATCCGCGCCTCTTGCGGAACCGGCTCCTGGCCATGTTGGGTCAAGGGGGAACAGAGCATAAATCTGTCCCCAAGGAGAGCTAATGGAAGAGAACAGTCCAATCGGTTTCGTCCTGGGACACCGCCCGGCCAGCACGCTGGAGTTTTTCGTGCTGGTGGAACCGGGCAATTACCTGGAGCTGGATGATGTGGTCTACGTCGATTCCCCCGTCGAAGGGCATCCGACGGATGCCATCGTCCGTTTCTACGGCACGGTCAGCGAGGTCTCGCAGTACCATGAGGGGATCCAGTTCGACTCTGATACCCAGATCGTCCGCGCCGGGATCCTGCCGGCCAATGTCGCCTACGTCGGCAAGGTGGTAGTGACCAAGATCGTGCCGGAGATCTTCGTCTCCCCCCACCCCGCCGACCCGGTCTTTCGCGCCAAAGGGGGCGATCTGGAAGATGCCCTCAGTTTCAGCTCGATGGCGCAGCGCATCCCCGCCGGCATCCTCCGTAGCCAGGAACCTTTCTACGTCAACTTCGATTTCCTGAACGGGTCGAAGGGGGCGCACGTCTCCATCTCGGGGATCTCCGGGGTAGCCACCAAAACCACCTACGCGACCTTCCTGCTGTATGCCATGCTCAATTACCAACACCCCAAGGGGGTGCCGGCCGCCGACAAAGCCTCGGCACGAATCATTGTCTTCAACGTAAAGGGCGAGGATATGCTCTTCCTTGATAAGCGCAACAGCAAGCTGAGCGCTGGCGACGAGGAAATGTACGATCGAATGGGGTTGCCGGTGGAGCCCTTTCGCGACGTGGCCTTCTATACTTCGCCACGCACGGGCTTGGGCGTCCCCACCCCCTCCACCGACCAGCGCCAGGCGGACATCACGCCTTTCTGCTGGACCCTGCGCGAGTTCGCCCGGGAGCGGCTGCTTCCCTTTCTCTTTGCCGACGCCGATTCGGAGACCACCAGCATGGCAGGCTGCATCAGCAGCATCGCCACTCGCCTGGAACGATTGTCCGGGGAGGGGTCATCGGAGAGTCCCTTCCTCTTGGTGCAGGGACGGCTGATCGGCGATCTCCGGAGCCTCATCGATACCCTGGAGGAGGACATCTACGGCAACGAGGGGGAAGAAGAAGGAGGGGGACGCAAGCGCACAAGCTATTGGTTCCCTCCCTATGAGCACGCCGGCACCAAGAATGCCTTTCTACGCAAGCTCCGTGTAGCTGCCGAGGCCTTGGCCGGGGTGATCCGCAGCGATATCGATCACCCGGAACACTACAAGATCGATTTTGACGCTCATCGCCTGACCGTGGTCCACCTTTCCAACCTGAAGTCGGCAGCGCAAAAGTTCATCGTCGGTTCCACCTTGAAGCGCCTGATGAAAGAGAAGGAGCGTACCGGACGCAAACCCTATGTCTTTGTTTTGCTCGATGAACTGAATAAATACGCCCCGCGCGAGGGAAAAAGCCCCATCGGGGACATCTTGCTGGATATCGCCGAACGAGGCCGCAGCCTGGGGGTAGTCCTGATCGGCGCCCAGCAGTCGGCTAGCTCGGTAGAGAAACGCATCATTGCCAATTCCTCGATCAAAGTCAACGGCCGCCTGGACTTCGCTGAAAGCCAGAGCGCGGAATACGATTACCTGCCGGGCAGCTTCCGACTGCGCTCCTGCATCATCAAGCCGGGGACGATGATTCTTCACCAGCCAGACATCCCCGCTCCGGTGCTGGTCCGCTTCCCGATGCCGGCCTGGGCTACCCGCAGCGAGGAGGTGGAGGAGGTGGAAGCCTCTTCCAGAAAAGAAGCCCGGCGCTTCGAGGACCTCTTTGCCGGCTAGTATCGCAGGTTGACTTCCCCTAAAATGAAGGCACTGTGACGGATCAAGTGGATACGGGAGGGACAGATTTGAAATCTGCTCCTCCCGTTTTGGGAGAAGATTGCAGCGAGCCAGAGCGCACCGAGGAAGCGCTGCGGAAAAGCGAGAGCCGCTACCGCACCCTCTTCGAAGAATCTCCGGTAGCCCTCTGGGAAGAGGATTTTTCCACCGTCCAGTCTTATCTCCTTGGTCTGCCGAATCACGGAGTGGCGAGCTGGAAAACCTTCCTGGAGGATCATCCAGAGATCGTGGATGAAGCAATCCGTCGCGTGCGCATCGTCGATGTCAACCATGCAACACTGCAGTTTCTCAAGGTGGCGAGCAAAGAGGAACTGATCGATGGTTTCGCTCTCACCATTACTGAAGAGACGCGCGGCGCTTTTCTGCAGCAACTGCTGGCTATCCTGGAAGGAAAGCGGCGGATCGAGTTCGATGCTCCGGGACTAACCGTCACCGGTGAGCCGCTCATCTCCGCCCTGCGATGGGTAGCGACCGGGAATGATCCAACGGACTACTCGCAGGTGCTGGTCGCCACCAGCGACGTCACCGCGGTCCGGCAAGCAGCCGAATTGCAGGTGCAGAATCTCCGGACCGTGCAAAAAGCTGTGGCTGGGACCATCTATGCCATGGCGGCCATCGTCGAATCACACGACCCCTACACGGCTGGTCATCAACGGGGAGTGGCTCGTCTGGCAGTGGCGATCGGCCGCCAGATGGGGTTGGATCAGGAACGGGTCAACGGTTTGATGATGGCCGCGCTGATCCATGACCTGGGCAAGCTCAACGTGCCGGCTGAGATCCTGGCCAAGCCTACCAAGCTGACGCCCTTGGAATTTAGTCTGATCCAAACCCACTCCCAATCCGGCTACGAGATCCTGAAGGAGATCGAGTTCCCCTGGCCGGTCGCTCAGATGGTGCTGGAGCACCATGAACGCTTCGATGGCTCCGGTTATCCACAAGGTTTGAAGGGAGAGGAAATCCTTCTGGAAGCGCGCATTCTCTCCGTCGCCGATGTGGTCGAGGCAATGGCTTCACACCGTCCATACCGCCCAGCCTTGGGCATCGAGGCGGCTTTGGAGGAGATTCGAGCCAAGCGTGGCGCTTCCTTCGACCCGCAAGTCGCCGATGCCTGTCTTACGCTCTTTCTGGAAAAGGGATTGACTCTTTAAAGATCTGGGTCAATCAGCTGCAAATTCTGGCTCGATTTCTAGAAAAAGCTTCACCAGGGAGGGATCGAACTGGGTTCCAGCGCAACGCAGCAACTCTTGGTGAGCTATCTCTTGCGTCAAGGCCTTTTTGAAGGGCCGTCCCCGCAGCATCGCATCATAAGCGTCGACGATAGCCAGAATTCTGGAGGGAAGCGGGATTGCCTCCTCCCGCAATCCTTTCGGGTAACCACTTCCATCCCAACGCTCCTGGTGTGACAGAATCAAGTCACAGATAGCCGCGATCTCCGGGCTAGTTCCTGCGATGCGGTACCCGATCTCCGGGTGCTGACGAATGATCTCCCAATCCTCATCGGAGAGCCGGCCTACCTTTCGCAGGATCTCCGCTGGAATGGCAATCTCACCGATGTCATGAAAGGCAGCGAGCAGGCTTAGCTCTTCCAACTGCCGCTCGGAGAAACCCAGGCGACTCCCCATCGCCTTGCTCAGACGGCGCAAGGTTTGGATGTGTTCCTCTGTCTCCAGACCGCTCAGGTTGAGCGTTTCTTTCATCAACTCGATCAAACCGCTGCGGGCTGCTTTGGTCTCTTTCAGCTTTTGTGCGTACATCGAGACTTCCGCCTCTTGCAGCAGTTGGTCAAGATCCTGGCTGGGCTCTATCTTGGTGGCGATGCCCAGGGCAATGCTGGGACGGACAGGATCAGCCGGGCTGGCCAGGCAATTCTCACGAATCCGGTCGCAGATGCGCATGGCAACCTCGTGCGGCGTCCTGGGCAGGATCACGACAAACTCATCCCCACCCCAGCGGGCGATGATATCTTCCCGGCGGAAAGCGCGGCGCAGGATTTGAGCCATCCGCACCAGAAGCCGGTCGCCCATGGCATGGCCGAAGGCATCATTGGCCAGCTTGAGGGCGTTGACATCGCCGATCACCACGGACAAAGGAAGCTGGCGCCAAGTGTTCAAGCGGACCAACTCCTCCTGGAAGTAAGCCCGGTTGAACAGATGCGTGAGGGGATCATGAAAGCTGAGAAAACGAAGCTCGTCCTCTGCCCGCTTGCGCGCTGTGAGGTCGTGCAGGATGACGATCGTTCCGGCTTCCTTTTCCTCTTCATCGAGCATCCGTCGAAGCTGTACCAAACAGTAGCGCTGTCCAGCAGGCGTGGACAGCTCGCGTTCAAAGTCGCGGGCCAATTCTCCCGAGGCGCGGAAGGCCGGCAGTTCCGTCTCCAGCCAAGGAATTGAAGAGGGGATCGTCTCCGTGGCGAAATGAGTCAGGAAAGTAGCCCCGGCATGATTCAGATCCGCAATGCGGCCTTCAGTGGTAAGCAGGTAAACGGGGTCGGGGAGGACTTCAAAGATGGCCAGATAACGATTGCGTTCTCGAGCCAGCATGCGGTTGTATTGCTCCAGGGCCCCTCGCAACTGCTCTCCCGGGAGCAAACCCCATTCAGTGGTATAGGCTACCTCCACCCTCTCCAGGGAACGGTCCAAAAAATCCTGAGCCTCGTGTTCCATCTCCAGCGGCCAGCCGGCTCGTTGAACCAAATCCTGGTAGGTTCGCCGGCAATCTTCCAGAAGGGCCCGGGGAAGACCGCGGTTTGCCCCGGTGCCGTTCTGCCGTTTGGCCAGGCTGACGCCAAAGGCAGAAAGGGAATCCCCGATGATCATGTCGCTGGATTTTGTTTCTTTCGCTAGGGAGTTTCGCTGAAGCGTGGCGATGATCGCTTGATGGCAGGCATTTGTCAGCTCAAGGATGGTTTGGCGCAATGCGTTCATCTCCACTTCCACTCCGCGTTGCGCCGAATAATGCAACACGCGCTGCTGAACCCATTCCGTCTGTTCCATCAGGTATGTTACTAGGATTTTTTTTGCTTCGTTCGAGAATATCCCCATGGCTTGATCATAACATAGCCGCAAGATAGGGTCTCACCGCTTGATGCCCGGACCGATCTCCTGCTTTGCCACAGCCCTTCACCAGTGATTGCGATGGATGCGCGCAGGATCCGATCGCATTGGCTGCGGCTTTTCCTCATTGGGGTAGCCAAGAGCGATGATGTTCAAGGGGATGATCGAGGAAGGTAGATTCAGCAGGCGTCGCACCGCCTCGGTTCGGTCCTCCGCCGGGTGAAGTGCGGTCCAGCAGGAGCCCAAACCCAGGGCTCGCGCCGCAGTGAGGATGTTCATCGTGGCAGCTACGCAATCCTGGACCCAAAAACCCTTGTACTTCTCGCGCTGTAGGTCTCCGCAAACGAGGATCGCCAAGGGAGCCTCCTTCAACATGGCCGCGTAGGGGGAAGCCTTTCGAAGCCCATCGAGAAGTTCCCTTTCATCTACGATGAGAAATTGCCAGGATTGCTGATTGCCTGCCGAGGGGGCAGCCACAGCCGCCTCCAGGAGATGGGCGATCAGCTCCTCGGGAACTGGTTGTGCTTGGTAACGGCGGATGCTCCGCCGAGTTCGGATCGCTTCCAGTGCATCCATTGAATTTGTTCTCCTTCCATGAGGGACTCTCGAAATATCCTACCGCAGCGGCGATACTGGCGAAAGCCTGCCTAGTATCTCTTCCAGGTCCGGCAGTTCAGGGATCGGGTAGCCCTTCGCCCACACCATCTTGCCCCTGGACCGACGCACCCTGGTGCGGCATCAAAAAGTGCGAGTATCTCCTTGTGTGGAATCCCCGGTGAATGGGAATCTCTGGCGCAAACTGCCTGGGATGAAGAATATCCGGGTCTTTGCTTATCGCCCTTCCAGGAATTGGAAGATTTCTTCCAGGTCCGGCAGTTCGGGGATCGGGTAAACCTTCACCCACACCACCCTTCCTTCTTCATCCAGCAGCACATTGGCCCGTTCGGAGGAACCTTCCTTTTCGCGAAAAAGACCGAGAGACTTTGCCAAACCGCCATGCGGCCAGAAATCGGAGAGCAGGCGCACTTTCTCGATCCCCAAAGACTTGGCCCAGGCATGTTTGCTGAAAGTAGTGTCGATGCTCACCCCGAAAGGTTCGGTGCGCAATGCGGCAAAACGCTCGAACTGGGTTTCCAGAGACTGCATCTGCTGGGCGCAGACGCCGGTCCAGGCTAGCGGGTGGAAGGAGAGGAGAACTCTCCGGCCGCTCATTTCTTTCAGGTTGTGCAGCTTTCCGTCCTGATCCTTGAGGGTGAAGCCGGGAGCCATCTCTCCTACTGTGATGGGTCTCATCTGTTCCATGGGTCTCTCCTATTTTGGATTTTCAGGGCCAACCAAGACTGCCCTGTTCTTTACGTAACCGGCGCCTTCTCTGAGAAATTCCGTCGATCACGGGGGTTGCTGCGACAAATCATCAAAATGGTTGCAGTGGAACGTGCCTCCCGCCATGCCCTCGCTGGGTGCATTTGGGAGGACTGGATTGTCCGCAATCGCGCAGGGAGCGGGGTGGCAAAATCCCAGATCCCGGATCAGCTTGGGGCAAACCGGGAATTGATCCAGCAGTGCCTGCAAACGAAGGCGGGATGGCAAACGGGATCCTTCGATCCGCCGGCCCAAGATCATTTCGCTCTTCAAGCTATGTTCCCAACCGACCAACTCGGTGACCGTGACCTGATACCCGGCTGCCTGAAGGGCAAGTACGCGCAGCACATTGGTGAGGTGGCTGCCGAACTCCCGACGGTGAAGAGGGTGGGCGTACAGTTCCGCCAGCGGGTTTCCTTCGGCAATGCCCGAGCGGAGCATCTTGCCTGCCCTCAACTGTTCAGCGACCTCGGCTTGGCAACAAGGGATCGCCGCAATGTACTCAGCCTTGCCCTGCAATCCCAGAAGCATCGCATCATCGGTGGCCGTGTCGCAGGCGTGGAGAGCGACCAGGATATCGATTTTGGCAGGAAGGCTGGCGCCGTCAGCTCTGGCCGGCTGAAATTCCATCCGTTCGAATCCAAGCCTCGAGGCCAGCTCCCGCGCGCCTTCCACCAGCTCCGGCCTTGGCTCGACGCCGATGATCCGTCCCGAGGGGCGATGCCGTAAAACGAGATCGTAGAGCAGGAAACCCAGGTAGGACTTGCCCGATCCAATGTCCACGATGACAGGAGCCGGGACGTGTTGAAAGACATCGTCCAGAGCGCGTTGAAGCAAAGCAATGAGGTGTTGCACTTGTTTCAACTTCCGCCTGGCGTCAGCGTTCAGATCCCCCTCCCGGGTAAGCAGGTGCAGCTCCTGCAGCAATGGCTTGGAAAGGGCCGTCGGCAGCTCCCGGTCCAACTGGTGAGACGGTATTTTTCTCCTGGATTTCATTGCCATCGCCTGGGTGCAACTTTGTTTGGACATTCCGCAGCAATGCTCACAGACAGGCGCACCACCGGCATTGTAGCAGCGAAAAGCAGAACCAGCCAAGGCATCCCGAAGGGGAATGGATCAAAGTCCTGGCCTTTGGCCACCCCTTTCCCGGTTGAACGGGAGACAGGCAGGGCAGTCCATTCCCTGCGGACCAAACAAGCGGAAGAAGTTGGGCGATCCGCTGTCGGGAGGGAATAACGGCTCCCCTCTCCTGTGTTATTCTGATCAAAACGCTAGGAGGTGTTGTTTTGAAATCGATCAAAGGTAGCATCACTGAGGGAAATCTGCTGAAAGCCTTTGCCGGTGAATCGCAAGCCCGCAACCGTTACACCTTTGCCGCAAGTGTAGCCAGGAAGGAAGGGTACGAGCAGATCAGCGCCATCTTCCAGGAGACGGCGGACAACGAGAAGGAACATGCCAAGATCTTCTTTGATTTCCTGGAGGGTGGTGAAATAGAGATTCAGGCATCCTATCCTGCCGGGCTCACCGGCAACACCCTGGAGAACCTGAAAGCGGCGGCTGCGGGGGAAAAGGCGGAATGGACCATCATCTACCAGAATTTTGCCGAGATTGCCAAGCAAGAGGGATTCCCGGAAGTCTTTACCGCCTTTAAACAGATCGCCGAGGTCGAGCAAAAGCACGAAACCCGCTACAACAAGCTGGCCGCCAACGTCAGCGACGGTAAGGTCTTCCGCAAAGATGAGGTTGTCCGCTGGAAATGCCGCAATTGCGGTTACATCTTCGAGGGGAAGGAAGCACCACAACTCTGCCCGGCCTGCAAGCACCCGCAGACATACTACGAGATCTTCGAGGAGACTTACTAGACACCAGACCGCCTACAGCAGCCTCTTCCTATTCACTTCGCGATGATCCAACGACTTAATCGAGGCCCGGCATGCCGGGCCTCTCATTTCACTCCCGGTAGGCGCATCCAACGATAGTCAAGGTCAAGGGAAGGATCGCAGATAGCTTCCCAAGGAAGCGCGATAGCCTTCTAGGGAAAGGGCTCGTGTATAATAGCGCGATATGTCAAGCGCGCGCCGCAGCAAGCTGATCATACTCGGGATTCTGCTTTATGGCCTGTTCCTGGTCCTTTGGGCAATGGTCCTTCCAGTCCGGACGCGCACCTTCGCCGCTCCAGTTTTGCTGTACCACCACATCAGCGACAACCCCGCCTTTAGCCAGCCTACCAACCCGGCTGTCTCCCCGGCCAAGTTCGAGGCCGAGCTGCGCTGGCTGAAGGAGAACGGCTATCAATCGGTCAGCCTGGAATTCCTCATGCAACCGATCCCTTTGGGCAAGAAGCCGGTGGTTCTGACCTTTGATGACGGGTACCGGGACAACTTCACCGAGGCTTTTCCGCTCTTGCAAGAGTACGGCTTCTTCGCCACTTTCTACCTCATTCCCAAGAACATGGATGACAATGCCTACTTGACCTGGGAACAAACCCGCATCATGCAACAGGCGGGAATGCGTTTTGGCTCACACACGGTGGATCATGCCGACCTCAATCAACTCAGCGATGAAAAACTGCGATGGGAATTATCGGAAAGCAAGCGGCTCATTGACGCCGAGTTGGGAGAACCGATCTCCAGCTTTGCATTCCCCTATGGTTACTATGCCCGGGACTATTTCCCTTTCCTCGCCGGAGCAGGGTACAAGACGGCGGTGACCGAAGATCGGGGGTTGGCTACCGCACAGGAACTCTTCCGCATTCCTCGCTTGATCGTGGGACCCAAGACAGATCTACCTTTGTTGCTCTCGATGGTGCAGAAAGTAATGACCTGGTAAATAATCTTGTTAGATGGTCACCTCAAGGAGAGCCACTTCGGATTGGCTGGTCAAGCGAAGGCTTGCTCCCACCTCTCCAGCGCCTTGGGTGACAAACACCTTCCCCCCTTGTTCCTGGTATAAGCCGCGATCGAAAAGATGGCTGATGCGGCGAAGCCAGGGCGGGATCACTTGTCCCCCATGGGTATGCCCGCATAGCCACAACGGGGGGCGGCGACGGTTGGCCGGGCAGGTGCCGTTTCCTTCCAGGGGACCTTCCGGATTCATCCTGACGACGGTCTCTGGGTTGTGCGCGCAGATGATCCACTGACTCTCCAGGGGAAGATCGGCGCACGCTTTGGTCCAATTGGAACGCTCCGTCCACAGGTCATCCAAGCCAAGCAGATAGAGTCCTTCCTCCAACCGGACAGCCTCGTTGTTGAGCACATCGACGCCATACTGCGGCAGCAGTCGGGTCAGCAGGGAGGAATAGTCCTCCCCGTGAGGGACGCCGTAGTCATGATTGCCGAAGACGGCATAGACGCCACGCCGGGCTTGAAGGTCTTTGATCGGCCAAAGCGTATGGCCAAGCCGTTCAGGGTCTGCCTTGTAGACGAAATCACCAGCCAGGAGGATGAGATCTGGCTTTTCCCGGTTCACGACCTGCACCAGGTGGGTCAGCCATTCACGGCCTTTCAATCGTCCCAGATGAAGATCGCTAACCAAGGCGATGGAGATCTTATTCTTCGGCGATTCACCCGCTGGAACCAACGAGATGGGAACGCGCCGCACCTGCAGAAAATAGGCTGTTTGGGTGCCGGCGGTGAGGATGGCAGCGATCACGCAGAGCAACACCGGGAAAAGGAAGAAGAGCCACTGGCCCCAGAATTGGTGAACCACTGAAAGCGCGCACCAGAGGAGAAGGGAAACCACCACTGCTGCATACGCCTTAATGACTGTGTGTGGTGGGATGCCTCTTCGGGTGGCGCTGATCGCTTCCGACCAGTCGATATCGCGCTCGTTCAGTTCCAAGGGAAGGCCAATTGGGTGGGTTGCATCTGCTTCACGTTCGAGGAAGCATACACCTTCCCAAAGCGTTTGTCTGCAAGCGCTCAAAGCGATCCCTTGAGCCTCGCCCTTTCCTAAGTTTGCCCAACAATGTCGCCAAAAAACGCAATCGCTGGGAACCCCGGAGCCCGCTCGCCAACCTGATCGAGCAAGTGTTTGATGGGATTTGCCTTGACCTCAGGATAGATGCCGGGAAGGTCGCGATGGCTGGGGGTGGACCACCAATCCTCTACTTATGGAGACGCGGACGGATAGTACAGCTCCAAAATGACGATCTCCGGTTCAGTCAGGAGACGGACCGGAAGTCCTACCTCGCCAACGCCCTGGGTTACGTAGAGCGGTCCCCATTGACTCTGGAAAAGACCGCGATCATAGCGCAGGGAGGTTGGCAAAGCCAAGGGGCCAAGGAGCGGCAGCCGAACCTGACCGGCATGGGTGTGCCCGAAGAGCCAGAGGATGCGGGAGCGAGTAAATTCCAGCAGCCGGCTGGGAGGGCCTTGGGGGAAAGGCGCCGCCAGAATGTCCGGGTTGTGGGCCAGCAGAATGTTGATCCCGGTTTGGTTCTCCAAGGCGCGCTCGATGGGGCGGAAGTCGGTTCGACCGGCCCAGAGGTCATCCATCCCAATCACACGAACCCCTCCCTCCAAACCGACAACCTCATTGTGCAGAACCGCCACGCCTTGGTTGCTCAAATCCCGCTCCAGCGTTGCCGAGTAGTCGAAGCCCGGGAAACCGTAGTCGTGATTGCCCAAAACAGCGAATGAGCCGAGACGAGGATGAAGCAAAGACAATGGGCGGAGATCTTCTGCCAATTGTTCGGGTGAAGCTCGATAGACGAAATCCCCTCCCCAAAGGATCAAGTCCGGGCTCTCCTCGAGGAGAATTTGAACGAGGTTTTCCGTCCATTCATTTCCTTTGTAGAGACCCAGATGAAGATCAGAGCAGAAGGCAACCCGCATCCTCTCTCTCCCTGCGCTCTCCCCCAAGGCGAGGGACACTGTTTGTACGGTTGGAAGGCGAGTGACGACAATGCCGCTAAGGAAGAGACATGCCAGCAGAAGAAGAGTGAGCGCCAAAGACAGTCCCCACCAAGCTCGTTTACGGAAAGCCCTGACAGCGAACCAGACACTGACTGATGCCACCCCTAACCCGACTGCAAAGAAGAAAATAACAAGCGGCATCCTTTTATTGTAGAGGAATTGTTGATCAAATGGACGACAGCGGCGAGTCTGCTTTATGGACTGCTTGTCAATGCTGCTCCATTTCAGCTATTCTAGTATTATCTTTCTGTGGGAAAGGGGTACAAAATGGAGTATGCACTTCGCAAGAACACGATGATGGGCTTGAAAAACTGGTGGGCTCTCACCATCCTGGGAATCCTTTTTATGCTTATCGGAATCGCCTGTTTCGTCTGGCCAATCGGGGTAGCGGCAACCATTATTTACATCTTTGGCTTTTTCGCCCTTGTCGCCGGGATCTTCAACCTGGTCGGGATGTTTAGTGCCGGCGCGCATTGGTGGGTCTTCCTCCTGAAGGCGATTGTCGGCATCGTTGTCGGTTTGATCGCCCTCTTCGCTCCAGGCGCTTTCGCCTTCACCGCTTTTTGGTTGATTGCCATCTGGGCAATCATTTCCGGCATCGCCGAACTGATCGGGGCAATTGCCTACAGCGGCAAGATGGGCGGCGGCAGCGCTTTCCTGGAAGCCATCGGCGGGATCATCAGCATCATTTTCGGCGTTCTGTTGTGGACCAACGTCCTGGTCGGCGCCTCAGTGATTTTTATTCTTCTTGGAATCTACGGTCTGGTCTACGGGATTTTCCTGATTGCTTTCTCGCTGCAGGCTCGCACTATCGCCAAGGTGGCGAACTAGCCCACCCCATCACCCTTCCGCTGTACTTCCATCAAAGGGGCGCTTCCAAAGAAAAGAGGGAAGCCCCCTTTTCTTTGAGCCAACGCCGCCGTTCGCGCCAATCCGACAAGAAGGATGCCACCAAAGCCCAAAAGCGGGAAGAATGGTTGGCTACTTGCCGGTGCGCCAGCTCATGCACGACCACATAGTCGATGATCTCCAGAGGCGCCTGAATCAAGCGCCAACTGAAACGCACCCCGCGGCGCGAGCAGGATCCCCACCGGGTCCGTGCTTTGGAGAGGGCGATTGATCCCGGGTCGATCCCCATTTGCGCGGCATAAAGCTGCACCCGCAATGGGAAGAATGCCTTGGCTTGGTTCAGGTACCATCGCTGCAGCAAGGTCAGACCCTCACCCGCCCGTTCCTGCCTTAGCAAGAAGCGGCCCTCGTCGAGACGCAAGGGAAGGTCGGAGCTGGATGCCCAAGCCAGGGGCACGGGTTTCCCCAGGAAGAAGAACACAGCCCCCTCGCCCATCGCCGGCGCTTGTGCTTGTACTTGCGCTTGCCGGCTTCGCTCCTCCACTTGGGCTAAGCCGGCAAGAACCCATTGGGCCTTCACCCGGAGAAAAGCGTCAATGGCGGCGCGCCTCGTGCGCATCGGCGCCCGGACCAGCAGGCGGGCGTCACGAGTAATGACCAGCGCTAAAGTGCGCCTCTGGCTGTAGCGAACTTCGGCGATGGGAAGGTCCACTTTCTTGGTCAAATGGACGGTCCAACCCTGCTTCACCTGAACTCTCCCTTTTGGCGAGGGTTGGCGCACCTGTGGTAGCTTTGGCGGCAGCGGCGGCGATGACAGTGGTGGTAATGGAGGCGAAAACATGGGCGAGGCTGTAGGAGTCTGAATCTCCAATGGCTCCGGGAAGAGCGGCAGGTTCGTAGTGCGATCCTTTTCCTTTGCGACCCTTTTCATCTTCTCCTAGCCTAACAGGAGATGCTGCCGCAGGCTATCAATCTGCCGCAGGCCGGGGCTAGGCCGGGCGGTTGGAGCTTTTCCCGGCGCAATAAGCTTGGCGGTATCCAGGATAGCGATCCCCGCAGTAGCCAAGCCGGCCTTGGTAGGGGCGGGTTTCAAACCCGCCCTCCGGTTTTCTCTTCCATCTTTTCCACACATTGCCGGCTCCATTATGGCGATGAATAAATAAATCTGTCCCCTTTTCTCCAGGGCATTCGTCACGGCTGCAATAATAAATCAAGTAAGAGGAACTCACTATGCCAGCAATGCGCAAATTCTATGGGCTCATCATTCGCATGTACTAAACGACAAACACGCGCCACATTTCCATGTCTGGTATAACCGAGTATCGCGCCTTGCTTGCTATCCAAGATGGTCGTGTCATCGCCGGGCGATTGCCCAACCGCGCCTATCGGCTGGCGGCGGAATGGGCGGAATTGCATCGCGCTGAACTGTTGGCGAATTGGGAACGCGCGCGCTGCCAAGAAACACTGGAATGGATTGAGGGACTTGAATAGATGGAAGATTGTATGTTTATCCAAAATGACCGCTTTCCCGATCTCGTATGTGTGCGCGCCGTAAAGCCTTTGGATGGTTTGCATGTTCAAGTTGTTTTACTGATGGCTCCCAGCGCGAGATAGACCTCGATCCTTACCTGCGAGGTCCTATCTTTGAACCGATTCGTCGCAATCGCAAACTGTTTGCCTCGGTCTACGTAGACTCCGATTCGGAGACGCTGACCTGGCCTAACGGCGCGGACATCGACCCGGATGAACTGTATTATGACGGCAATCCGCCATGGGCCGGAGAGTAGAATATGGGGACAGATTTATTTTTCCAACCTCGCCCTTCCATCTTTTCCATTTCCTCCACAAATCGGTGACTCCAGTAAAGAATTCCTTCTAATTTCAAGTGGGTAACTACTAGCCTGCGGCCAGAGAAGACATGCTGTTCAGTCGAACTTCCCTGTAGTCATGGTGATAATGATCTCATGGTGTCTTGTTGTCCCAGGAAAGCTGATGACCCAAGAGACCTATTTTCCCTCAGATTGCCTTATACAATCACTCGGGATGAGAAATGCCAAGAAAAAAGAAATCGCAATGACAAGAAGGTCGATCCTGATGACAGGTATGACGGGTATGACGCATGTTCCCAATAGTTATTCATAGGCTCTCCTCTCTGTGCAGTAACAATGAGAATAAGCTGTCATAAAATGCTCGACCCGTCATAAACCCACTCCAGGAGCGGCGTAGAGGAATATCCACAGCCGTCATATGCTGTCATAGCCGTCATCCTTCCAGGAAACCGAGCTTCCCGCGCATCTCTTCATTCAGGCCGATCCCCACCTCGCTGCAATGTATAAGGTCTCTGTTGCGAGTAAAACCCTCCGCTTTCACTACAGCGATGTGGAGAGGCGAGCCGGGCTCAGCGGTTTCTTCCCCAGTCTCATGGCGCCAGACCTCTTAGAGCGCCTGAACAAACAAAAGGGCGTCCCCTTCGGGACGCCCTTTGAATGGTTAGCGTGTGCGAAGAACGGCTTTGCCGCGGTTCTTCGGGCTAGGCGACGATTTTCAGGCCAGGCGTCTCCTGCGGGAGAACCACCAGCCGCCAGCGCCCAGGAGGAAAAGAGAGAGAAGGGCCAGCGCCCAGGGGCTCAGGCCAGGCATGCCGGCGGGAGCGGGGGCAGCGGCGATGGTAAATTGGCCCGAGGTGCCGGTTACCGTATCGCTCGTCACGCGGATCAAGCAGTTTGCACTGGCCGGACCGGTGACGGTCCAGGTGAGTGTGGCTTTGGTGGCGGTATTTGTAGTCAGCGTTTCTGTCCACGGGCCTTCGACGCCATTGCGGGACAGTTCTACCGTGCAGGTTCCGGTCAGCTTGGTGGAGGTCCAGGTAATGGTCTGCTGCGAGCCGATCGCCCAGGTGACTCCACCAGCAGGGGAAATGACGGAAATAGTGGGTTCTGAGGTTGATTCTCCTGGGGTGAAAAGCCATGTGTCTTTGAATCGATTGCTGCCATCATATCCCCCGAAGAGGAGCGCCTCCGAGGGGGTGGAAGCCATGGTGTGTAGAAAGCGGGCTGACGGGTGAGTCGCCGTCTCAGTACCGGCATCCTGAAGTTTGGTCCAGGTTCCGGTCCCGGTAGTGTTGTCGAAGGTGAAGAGCCAGGTGTCGTTGAGCCTACCGCTGCTATCCAATCCCCCGAAGAGGAGCACCCCCGAGGGGGTGAAGGCCATGGCGTGGTTTACGCGCGCGGAGGGGGTGTTGGTTGGATCCTTTGAAGTATTCGTTTCAGTCCAGGTTCCAGTCTTCGTGATGATGTCGTAGGTGAAGAGCCAAGTGTCATTGGTGGGGCTGGAGGTGACAATTCCCCCGAAGAGGAGCACGCCCGAGGGGGTGGAAGCCATGGCGTGGCTGCTGCGCGCAGACGGGGTGGGAGATGTGGACAATTGAGTCCAACTGTTGGTGGCGGTGTCGAAAAGCCAGGTGTCATTGGTGTGGGCGGTGCCGTTCATTCCCCCGAAGAGGAGCACATTATTGTCGGGGAGGGTGGCCATAGCGAGGAAAGCGCGCGGAGATGGGGTATTGGTGATGTCGGGGGAATCGGCGGTCTTATTGGTCCAACTGTTGGTGGCGGTGTCGAAGAGCCAGGTGTCGTTGCATTGGTTGAGGCCGACGATTCCCCCGAAGAGGAGCGCCCCCGAGGGGGTGGAGGCCATGGCGTGGCGCCAGCGCGCGGAGGGGGTAGTGGTTGGATCCTTTGCAGTATTCGTTTCAGTCCAGGTTCCAGTCTTCGTGATGTTGTCATAGGCGAATAGCCAGGTGTCATCAAGATGTTCGCTGCCATCATATCCCCCGAAGAGGAGCGCCCCCGAGGGGGTGGCGGCCATGGCGTGGTCATAGCGCGCGGACGGGGTGTTGGTTGGGTTCGGGGTATTCGTTTCAGTCCAAACGCCCTCGCTGCTGGCTTGCAGGAGCGTATGGCGACCTGCAGGATCAAGGATCAACGCTTCGGCTGAGGCTGCGGACGAGGCCGTGGAGGCGCTTTGATTGTCGGGCGGGGAGCTTTCCGCCAGGGTTCGGGTGGTCGCCGGCATCCCGAGCAGCGCCCCCGTCGCGATCAACAAAGCCAGGAAGACAATCAGCGCTCGCCTCCCCAAGATGAAGCGGAACTCTCTCACTTTTTCTCTCCCTCTCTCATCCCTTTCGGGATGCAAAGCTGATTTGGTCTGGGGGGGAGGGTGAGAACCGCGAAGAAGAATCATGCGCATCTCCCTGAGATTCCGTCTCACTTCTCAGCCAGTGCCGTTATTATAGCATTGGAAGGCGATTGTCAACGAAATTCAGCGAGGAGCGCAGCGACGAAGGGTCTGGCTATTGAGCCTAGAACCGAGGCGAAAGGCAAGATGAAAAGCGAGATCCTTCAGCGAAGAGCGCTTCAGGATGACAAGAAGGGCAATCGCAATGATAAAAAGGGGGGGCGGGCTGACAAAAAAGGCTGGGGTGATGACAAAAAGGGAGGTAGGGAGGAAAAAGGAGATCGATCTTGGCGTCAGGACGTAATGAAGATGTTACACTTCTTAGATGCGAGAGAGTCATGCCAATGAGAATAGATCGAATCCTGCGCCAATGAACCCAGAAGCAGGTTCTGGTTCAAGTGGAGAAAGGCAGGACAGTCCGATAGAGGGGTTGCCCGCAGAACCGGGGGTGACGAAACAGCCAACAACAGCATCTTCACGGCCACTCGCTTCAGAGGGGAAGACCTTGGAGGAGTGCCGGCCAGTGGAACCCGATCAGCAAACCCATGATGGCGAGTTGTTCTCCGAGGCCCCCTGGCAGACATTGGCCCTGGAGCACATGGTTGCCGCCATCTCGCGCCGTTTCCTGGCCGCTTCCCCGGAGCGCCTAGAGGAGGAGTTCCTCCGCGCCATCCAAGTGGTCGCGCAGTTCATCGGGGCTGACCGAGGGTATTTGGCCCTCCTCGATCCAGAGGGAATCATCATCGAAGATATTCACGAGTGGTGCGGGGCGGGATTCCTGCCGAACCGCAGCCGATTGGAAGGATCATCCATGGCCGAGATGGGTTGGGCTTTTGCTCGATTCCTGGCCGGGGAAGCCATCCATGTGCCTCGTTATGCCGATTTGCCGGACGAAGCGACCGGCGATCAGCGCGTTTGGCGCGAAATGGGAATCCGATCCTTGTTGGGCTTTCCTCTCCTTTTGAAGGGCAAACTGCTCGGGTTCCTCGGGCTCTTTGCCGAAGGCCAGGAGCGTCAGTGGTCACCGGTAGATATACGCCTGATCCGCCTGGTCAGTGAAATCTTCACTTCGACGCTGGCTCGATCGCGCATGGAGGAGCGGGCTTTCCGGCTGAATCGCCTATACGCCTTCATTTGCCGATCTCAGGAAGCGATGATCCGTGCGGAAGACCGTTTCTCTCTCTTTTGCCAGGCTTGCCGCGTTGCCGTTGAGGAAGGCGCCTTTCGAATGGCCTGGATCGGCTTGGTCGACCCTCTTGGATTGGTGATTCCCGTCGCTCACTGGGGAGTGGAAGAGCGTTACCTCGACTCACTCCGCATCGATGCACGGACTTGGCCCACTGAGGGACCCACCGGGACTGCGCTGCATACCGGCAATCATGTCCTGGTCCAGGACATCGCCACCAACCCGCGTACGGTTTCGTGGCGTCAGGATGCCTTAAGGAGGGGATATCGGGCGATGGCTGCTTTCCCGATCGCCCAGGGCGAGCGACAGATCGGAATCTTCAACCTCTATGCGGAAGCTCCTCACTACTTCAATGAGGAAATCGTCGCCCTTCTCGATCGCTTGGCGGAATTACTGTCCTATGCCATGGAGCGATTCGCCGCCAAGGAGAACCACCTCATCAGCAATGGTTCATGCCCAGGGGAAAGCTAGCGGCATTCAGGCGTCATCGCGCGATCATGGCTGCTTCTCCTGCCGCGCCGGTGATCTAGCCAGAAGCTCTCCGTGACTTGGCAACAAGCCTACATGCCGCTGGGCAGCGTGGGGCTTTCGGCCTTGGTAGCCGTTCTCCCCCTGGTCACCCTTTTGGGACTGCTGGGCGCCAGCAAAGTCAAAGCACATTGGGCAGCTCTGGCCGGTTTGGTCGTAGCCCTCGGCGTCGCCCTTCTGGTTTACCGGATGCCCATCCCCCTGGCTGCCTCGGCAGCTTTCTACGGAGCCCTTTACGGCCTTTTCCCGATCGGTTGGATCGTTACCGGCGCCATCTTTCTCTACGATGTAACTGTAGCGACCGGCCAATTCGAGGTGTTGAGGGAGACCGTCGCCCACCTGGTGGGCGATCGCCGCCTACAAGCCTTGCTGGTTGCTTTCAGCTTCGGGGCCTTCATGGAGGGGGCAGCCGGCTTCGGCACGCCAGTGGCTATCTCTGCAGCGATGCTCATCGGCCTCGGCTTTCGTCCACTGCAGGCAGCCATTTTGGCGTTAATCGGAAATACCGCTCCAGTGGCTTTCGGGGCGCTGGGCACCCCCGTGATCACCTTGGCCGCAGTCACCGGCCTCCCACTGGACACCCTTTCGGCGATGGTGGGTCGAATCCTCACCCCCTTTTCTCTGCTGATTCCCTTCTGGTTGATCTGGGCGATGGCGGGGTGGCGGGGAGTGCGGGAAGTCTGGCCGGCTTGCCTGGTCACCGGCGGCAGCTACGCGCTGACTCAACTGGCAATCTCCAATCTGCACGGACCCTGGCTGGTCGGCATTGCCGGTTCTTTGGTCTCGATGGCAGCCCTGCTCCTCCTTTTGCGCGTCTGGCAGCCTCGCCACAGTTGGCGCTTTGCCGGAGATCAACCACTCCCGGCGAAATCCCAACCGATCCCTCGCCGCTTGCTCCTGCGCGCCTGGCTCCCCTGGCTCCTTCTGGTGGTAATGGTTTTCCTGTGGGGCTTGCCTCCGGTAAAAGCCGCCCTCAACAGTCTCTCCAATCCAGTTTTCGCCATCCCGCTCCTGCATCAAGCCGTTCAGTCAACGCCTCCAGTTTCCCCCACTCTCAAGGCTGAAGACGCTCTTTTCACCTTCAACTGGCTTTCCGCCACCGGTACCAGCCTTTTCCTGGCAGCGGTGCTGGCAGCCCTCCTGCTCGGCTTGAAACCGCTTGCCGTGGCCCGTCTTTTTTTAAGGACCCTTGTCCGGGTCCGTTTCTCCTTGCTGACCATCGCCCTGATGCTGGCACTGGGCTTCACCACGCGATTCGCCGGCCTGGAAGGGACGTTGGGGCTGGCCCTGGCTTCCACCGGAGCGCTCTTCCCCTTCTTCTCCCCTCTCCTGGGCTGGTTGGGCGTCGCCCTCACCGGCAGCGACACCTCCTCCAATGTGCTCTTTGGCAACCTGCAGCGGATCACCGCCACCCAGTTGAATCTCTCCCCAATCCTTTGTGCCGCAGCCAACAGCGCCGGTGGGGTAATGGGCAAGATGGTGGATGCTCAGAGCATCGTTGTCGCCGGGGTGGCGACGAGAGAACAAGGAAAAGAAGGGACCATCCTGCGCGCCATTTTCTTCCACAGTTTGACGCTGGCGATAATGGTCGGCCTGGTGGTGTTGGCTATCGCCACCCTCTGGCCTTCTATCATACCCTGAGCGACTGGCTAGAAATCGATCACCTGGGAGGGGTGCGTGCGAGTTAGCAGCTTGGTCTCCACCTCCGCCGAGCAGATCCGCTCCAACCAGCCGGCTAGCTCGTCACGAGCGGCCAACAAGACCGCGGTAGGCACGATTTCGGCGCCGTCGATATTGATGACCAGGCCTTCGGACCGCTCGGTGATCTTCGAGAAATCTCCATTCCGCCAGTTCCATCGGCGGCACATCACTTGCCGGCTGGCGCCATCGTAGTAGATGACCTCTCCGGGGAGAGGATGCTCCTCCTCACTTCCGCCCAGGGGGAGGAAACGCTCATCTCCTTTGGCCAAGCCCAGGCGAAGGTCGCCGCCGATGGCGGCCAGGTCGTCTCCACCGCAGGGCAGCAGGTATTTTAAAGAGACCACATTGAACAGAGCCACGACCGTGTTGATGAAAGGGAGCTGATCCCCTTTGCCAACTCGTTTGAGCAGAGATTTGATGGAAGGGGGAAATTTGTTGGGATTGGAGCCAAAACGGCGGTGCATTTCGTCCCAGGCCAGCACAGCGGAGTCCTGAAGGGTTTCTCCGCTCATGCGGCGGATCCTTTCCTGCTCCAACAATTGGGCCACTTCATCCTCCACAAGGGGATTGCGCATCCTTCGGACTATCAGGATCCCTCGCCTGAAGGAAGGAAACTGCTCCCAAACTTCCGTTTCAATGATTACTTGACGCATCGATCAACCCTCCGTATCTGTTACCGCCAGATTATAGGTTCTTTTTCACTGTACGGCTTGCCCTCGCGACCCTCAATACTCCGTGAGGTTGACAGGAAAGAGGTTAGAATAAGGGGCAGATTTCAAGAGAAAGGAAGGGATTGCTGATGAACGAAAGGACAGACCATCTTCTGGGTACACAAGCCGAGGCCGGCCAGTCGCTCAACCGCGCCGCCCAAGCCTACGTCCGGCTCTGCTTCGCTTTGGAACAACACCTGCCCGACTATGTAGACAGCTATTTCGGCCCCGATTCATTGAAGGAGGAGGGGAAGCAAGGAGGGCAGACGCCGGAGCAGGTAGTGGAAGAAGCCTCCTCTTTGCAGGCAGAGGTAGAAATGATAGGCCGAAGCGGTCTGGATGAAATACTTACCGGGAGAGCCCTTTCCCTGGCCGGCCATCTGCGCTCGATGGCCGCTGCCGGCCAGATGCTGGTGGGAGAGAAACGGCCCTTCGACGAGGAATCCCGGGCTATCTATCACGCTGTCTGCCCTCCCCTACCCGCCGGGGAACTCAACCGCTCGCTTTCCCGCATCGCCATCTTGTTGCCGGGAACGGAACCTCTCGCCCAGCGCATGATGAGCTTTCGTCGCCAATTCGAGGTTCCCAAGGAGAAACTGGAAACGATCCTTCGGGTAGCGATCGACGAGGCCCGGCGTCGTACCGCCGAACGCATCCCTTTGCCGGAAGGGGAGAGCTTCTCGGTGGAGCTCGTCACCGGGAAGCCCTGGTCGGGCTACAATTGGTTCCTGGGAAATGGCCGCAGCTTGATCCAAGTAAACACCGACCTCCCGGTGGAACTCGACTTGGTGGTGCTTTTGGCCTGCCACGAGGGATACCCGGGACACCACCTGCTCAACCTTCTCCACGAACGGCTCTTTTACCATCAGCGGGGGTGGGTGGAACACGCCATCTGGCCGCTTTTCGGCCCCGACGCGCTGCTTGCTGAAGGAAGCGCCAACTTCGGCATCGAAGTGGCTTTTCCCTCGATGGCAGAACGCATCGCTTTCGAACGTGAGGTGCTCTGTCCCCTGGCCGGCATCGACGGTGCCGAGTTGGAGCGTTACCACGAGATCCTCCAGATCAACGCCCGTCTGGGCTACGCTGAGGTGGATATCGCTCGGCAATACTTGGATGGTCAGATCACCCAGGAAGAAGCTTTGCAACGATTGATTGAGGATCGCCTTTTCAGCCGGCTGCGGGCGGAGCAGGAACTGGATTTCTTCCGTTGCTACCGCGCCTACCTGATCAGCTACTACCTGGGTTGCGACTTGGTCAGAAACTGGGTGGAAAGCCAAGGGGGCGGACCCGACCAGATCGATCGCCGCTGGCAGCTCTTCCACCAGTTGCTGACAACTCCGCTCTTGCCCGAAGATTTAGGAAGGGTGACGCATACTCCACCCCAGTTGCCTGGAGGACAACAGGGCTCGAAATAAGGCGACTTGCCCAAATCGCCCACCAGCAGTCTGACTGCTTAGGCAGCTTGAATTGCCGCGACTTTCCCGGGAACAGCAACGATCACAGGTCAGCGAAGATGCAATCATGAAGTCTGCAAAGGAATCTTCAGGTTTCCGTTCTGCTAGAATTACTCAATGAAAGTTCCTCCGCGGCTGGATGATCTACAGTCTTTCAGGCATTTTGCGGACATCTTCGAGCCGTTGGAGCTGTTCCTCTACCGCTGGAGTCCTCCCCCGTCAAGCACGGATCAAATCTTTTTCAGCCCCAAGCTCTTGAGCCTGACCGGTTACCCCCTCGATCATTTTCATGAACCGTCGGTCTGGTTGACGCTTTTGCACCCCGAGGATCGAGCCATCGGGGAGGAAAACACCAGGAAACTGAAGGAGGGGATCGCTTGTGTCAGCGAATACCGCATCATCGCCAAAGACGGAGCGGTGCGCTGGATCCGCGATGCAGCTCGTCCCCTACAGGAGGGCGGCAAAGTAGCCTGGATCGAAGGGGTCATTCAGGATATCACCGCCTTGCGAGAGGCTGAGCAGGCCATGCGAAGGAGCGAGGAACGGGAGAAGGCGCGTGCTGAGGAGCTGGATGCAATCCTTGAATCAGTCCCGGTGGCAATTTTGATCGCCCGTGATCGAAGTTGTCAGAACATGACCGGGAATCGCTTCACCTATGAGCAGTTGCACCTGGTCAGAGGATCAAACGTTTCGATGTCGGCGCCTCTGGACGAACGACCCGGCGGCTTTCGATTAATGAAGGACGGACGTGAGCTTCCTTTCGACCAATTGCCGGTACAGATTGCCGCACAGACAGGGAGAGGGGTCCATTCGTTCGAGTACGACATCGTTTTCCCTGATGGAACCGCCCGTACTCTTCTGGGCAACGCATCTCCCCTTCTCGATGCTGCGGGGCAACCAAGAGGAGCGGTCGGCTCGTTTGTCGACATTACCGAGGAGAAGCGCGCCGAGGAAGCCTTGCGGGCCAGCGAGACGCGCTACCGTGCCCTTTTCGAGGCAGCCAACGATGCCATCTTCCTGATGGATGAAAACCGCTTCCTGGATTGCAATGAACGAGCTTTGCAGATGTACGGCTGTGAATACTCCGAGATCATCGGCCACACCCCGGCGGAATTCTCGCCGGAACGGCAGCCTGATGGAAATCTCTCCCAAGATGGCGCCGCAGGGAAGATTCGAGCGGCGCTGGCTGGAAGTCCCCAGGTCTTTGAATGGCAGCACCTTCGCCCCGACGGTGTGCTCTTTGACGCGGAGATCTCCTTGAATCTGATCCAGACTGGCGAGAAGCGGTTGGTGCAAGCCATCGTTCGTGATGTCACCGAACGCCGAGAGCTGGAACGCATCATGGAGAAGGCACGGGCCGACTTCCTTTTCGCTGTGTCCCATGAGCTGAAAACGCCCCTTTTGGTGATGAGCGCTACCCAGGAAACGCTTCGCGCTTTACCCAGCGAAGTCCGCACAGAGCGCTTTGTGGAGCTTGAGGAAGTGTGGCAGCGGAACCTCTTGCGCCTTCGCCAGATCATTGAGAACCTGGTAGACAGCCAGCGGCCAAAACACATGGGGATGAAACTGGTGCAAGTGCCCGCCGACTTGATCGCCATCGTTCAACATCAGATTGAGGAATTGGCGCCTTACGCATTGAGCCTGCGCGTGAAGATCGACCTGCAAGCACAGCTCTTGCCTCTCCTGGCATTGGATGCCGAGGCTGTTAGCCGGATGGCGCAGAACTTGCTGACCAACGCCGTGAAGTTCTCCAAGCCTGGCGGCATGGTCAGGGTCAGTTTGCGGCAAGAGGGGATAAACGTCTTGCTGCAAGTGGTAGATGAGGGGGTAGGATTTGATCCGAAGGTCCTTCCTTTGATCTTTGAGCCCTTCTATCGCTCTCCCGAGGCCGTCAAAGCGGGAATCCAGGGAACCGGACTGGGACTCTACGTTGCCCGCCTCATCACCGAAGCGCACGGTGGCAGCATAGAACTGGACAGCGAACCAGGGAAAGGATGCCGGGTCAAAGTGCGCCTCCCCCTGAGCGATCCGCATGAAATCTAATTCTGTACTCGCTTCTTTTTTCTAAGGAGTCCTCGCCCACCTTGGAAAAGGGCAACCCCGGTTCGCACAACCCAATAGGAGGAAGATGAAACAACGTTCTGGGGTATTGATCGTAGCCGTCATCGTGTTGCTGGCAGCCGGCGCGGCCATTCTCATCCTCTGGCTGGGACGACCGAACATGACAACGACCGAGCTGCGCCAGCGCATCGGCCAGATGCTCTTGGTCGGCTTTCGCGGCGCCGAGGTAAGCCAAACTTCCACCATCGTCGCTGCGGTGCGCGATTTGAACCTCGGAGGAGTGATCCTCTTCGACATCGACGTTCCTTCGGGAAGGACCGTGGAGCGCAATATCGTCAACCCTTCTCAAACGCGCACCCTGATTGCCGATCTGCAACGCTGGACGCCTACTCCGCTGTGGGTCGCCGTCGACGTGGAGGGCGGCAAGGTCAACCGTCTGAAGGCCAAGTACGGTTTCCTGGAGATCCCCAGCGCTGAAGAGATGGGGCGTTTGGGGCCGGCGGCTACGGGGGAAATTGCCGACAAGCTGGCTGGTGAGCTGGCTGGCCTCGGTTTCAATCTGAACTTCGCCCCAGTGGTGGATGTCAATGTGAACCCCCAAAACCCGGTGATCGGCGCACTGGGGCGTTCTTTCTCAGCCGATCCGGAGCAGGTGACAGCTTGTGCAGCCGCCTTCATCGAGGGGATGCACAGTCAGCGCATCGCCACCAGCCTGAAGCATTTTCCCGGGCACGGCAGCTCTGCGGCAGACAGCCACCTGGGCTTGGTGGATGTTACCTCAAGCTGGAGCACCAGTGAATTGATCCCCTACCGTGACTTGATCGCGCGAGGCTTGGTCGATATGGTGATGACCGCGCACGTCATCAATCGCAACGTTGATCAGGATTACCCGGCCACCCTCTCCACCCGTTTCATCGGTCCCATCCTGCGCGAGCAGTTCCAGTTCAACGGCCCGGTGGTTTCGGATGATCTGGAGATGGGCGCCATCACCCAGCATTTCGGCTTCGAGGAGGCCTTGGTGAGAGCAGTCAACGCCGGCTGCGATCTATTGATCCTTTCCAATAACGGTTCCCTCTATGATGACAACGCTGCTTACCGTGCTGTTGAGGCGATCTATCAGGCAGTCCAGTCCGGAAAAATCCCCTCGGCTCGCATCTGGCAGGCATCGGAGCGATTGCGTGTACTGAAGGAAGCCTTCGGCGTGCTGCCGGCGCCAACCCCGATTGAAATAGACAGTACTCCTTAAGGGATCCAGCGAGCGGTCGAGCCCTCAGCTGAGGGTACATGGCACATTGATGATCACCGCGCTATGGCTGCAGAGAACGTGCGGAAGATTGATCGCCCCAGCAGCTGATCAGCCCCGGCAGGGTGTTCTGGAGAATGAGGCAACACTGTGGCGAGATCACTCGTGCCTGGGCGGGTTTGAAACCCGCCCCTACGAGAACCACTACAGCGAAAACCATATCCCCGGGACTGCTGCTATCCCTGGGAGCGCCGCACCCCGGTTCGGCAAACTGAGACTGTGACCTTCCCTAAGACCAAAACCTCTCCTGAGATCACCGGTCACTGCATCGCCCACTCTTGTTTTTCGGTGCGGAATATCTCTTGACGAATACAAACAGCCTTCCTATACTTCAATTCGCTAGAAACAATTCCTTATCAATGGAGGAATATTAAATGAAAGTAGCATCGGTTTCAGCATTAAGGACTTCAATTTATAGGGTTTCTGTGAGTATCGCCTTGCTCTTGGTATTAGTTGGTTGTTCGTCGAGCGGGGGCGGGAACACTTCGGTGAAGAGCGGACCGGTTACCAACCCGTACTTGTCATCTCCCCTGTACGGCATCACCCATTTTGACTCTTCCCAAAGCGATTCAACACCCTACGGCCCTCCCCGCAATGTTTACACCATCGATCTGTCGACGAAACCCATTTGCTATGGCGGCTTGATCAACATCATCACACTTGCCTCCACTGACCAGAATTTTATGTGGCAAGTAGGTTCCGATCGCGTCAGCTATGTGAACAAGGGCTCTGGACAGTTCACCGCGGTGACAAAATTCGAGGCTCTCGCTACGGCATCCAACAATTCTTACCCCGCTATTGCGGATGAGAAATTCCGGCTCTTCGGCAGCTCGTCGGCGGTGGGAATGACCCCGACCTCGATGGACAGTTCCCTGAGAAGTTTCCTCGGTGACAACTACGCAACCCGCTATGGCAATGGGATCTATGTCCTGGTTGACAAGGATAACGTGCTCTATACCAATTACGCCGATACCCTCTACGGGTTTGCCTTGAGCGATCCAAGCAACCCCTCGGCGGGCATCACGATCCGCTATAAAATCGAAGGCGTGGTCGCTGCGATTCAAGGCAGTGACCCTGCTCCACTGCCCAACACGCGGCTTTTCGGCCTTTCGATGACCTATGACGGCCATCTGATTATCGCTTTCAGCAATGGAGTGACAGTCATCGACCGCGATCTCAACCTCGCCTCCAAATCTTTCTACCGGTTTTCTGAAGGTGAGTACGTGAGCAACTCGATTGCCTTGGATGAAAAGAACGGTATTTATGTGGCGAGCAATACAATCATGCGCAAGCTGGTTTGGACTGGAACCACTCTATCCGACAAGGAAAGCGATGGCGCCTGGTCGAGCCCCTACGACTACTCGGTGCAGCCTCCTATCATCAAGGTCAGCAACGGCACAGGATCCACGCCGACGCTGATGGGCTTTGGCAACGACCCTGACAAGCTCGTGGTCATCACGGATGGCGCCAAGCAGATGAAACTGGTGGCATTCTGGCGTGACCAAATCCCCGAGGGATTCGTCCAGAAAGCGGGCACGGCATCACGACGCATCGCGGGGCAGATCGCGGCAACTTGCGGCTTTACAACCCTTCCAGAGTGGATACAGTCGGAGCAATCTATGGTCGTATCCGGATATGGAGCTTTTGTGGTGAATAACATCCCGGAAACCGTCAGCAGCGATATTCAGGGCACAAACAAGACCGTTCAGGTCTCGCTCATGGGTCCGGCCTATCCTACCTGTTATGGCGCTGAGCGCTTTCAGTGGAATTCGTCAACGCACGAATGGTCTTCCGTATGGACACGATCGGATGTCTCATCGACGAGCATGGTTCCGGTTCACAGCCAGTCGGGTAATATGGTTCTGATCAACGGCTATAGGCAGCCAGGCGGCTGGGAAGTGCTCGGACTTGATTGGAATACAGGCAGCACCGTCCACCAGACGATTTTCGGCAACTCGAATTTCGGAAACGGGGCCTACGCTATCCTGCAGTATCTGGATAACAATGATCTGCTCTTCAATTCAATTGTTGGTCCCATTCGAGTCCATTATGACAACTGATTGAATGGCAGACCTTGCGGCAAGCAGGCTTTTCATCCGGCTGATTTAAGTCTGTTCTACTGCAACGCCCGAAAGATCGGTCGAGAAGACCAGCCTTCAGTTAAGGGTGAACGGCACAGTCAGCGCCAGCGTGCTGCCTGCGTACAGCTCCGCCTTGTATTCGCCTGCGGGGAAAGTGCTGCCTGTTTCAGCCATCTCGATGTGGAAAGCAGCCGTGCCGTTGGCTTGTTTGGCTTGCACGGTAGTCGGCTCGGTGATCTGCTCCCCCGCGTAGTACCAACGAATGGTTATCTCCGACTTGCCCGAGATCGCGCCTGTATAGGCGAGCCAGCAGTAGAGCATGGAAGTTGTGCCGGCAGGGAAGGAAACAGCCGGGTTGACCGGTTGGTTGTCAGCGTCCAACTGGGTGCAGATCTTGGCCTCGGTGATGCCGAAAACGGTGGCAGTCGGGGAAGGCGTCGGGGAAGGTGTCGGCGTAGCCGGCTCGAAAGCCCCAGTCGCTTCCATCATTCGATAAACCAGCACGCATGACTGCGCGCGGGTGGCAGAGCTATCGCCGAAGGTGGTATCGGACTGATTGATGCGCGGATCTGGTTTGCGCAGTATGCCCATTTTCAAGGCGCCTTCCACGTAGGGGAAAGCCCAATGGTCTTTTCCGATGTCGCTGAAGCTCGGCGTGACAGGACTTGCCGTCCATCCATTCTCCTGAGAGATGATCTTGGCGATCTGGGGTTTGCTAACTGGGTCTTCCGGCTTGAAAGTGCCGTCCGGGAATCCCGTCAGCAACCCGCGCTTGACAGCTGCCTCTACATAGCCGTACGCCCAGTGATTGGTTGCAACGTCCGGGAAAGTGGGGGAAGCCGGTTTCACCTCAGGGATTCGCAGAGCTATGGTGATCACCTTGGCGAACTGAGCCCGGGTGATGTTCTGGTCCGGCTTGAAGAACCCGTCCGGAAAACCCTTCAGGATGCCGATCTTGCTCAGCTTCTCCAGCTCTTTCTGAGCCCAATGGCCACTGATGTCCGGGAAAATGCGGCTGACCTCGGTAACGGCTGTAGAGATCACCGAGGCGATCACCTCCGGCACTTTGGCTGCTTCGTCGGCTGTAAATACCTGCCCCCCGGTGAGCGTGGCGAGCTGTTTAAAGGCATTTTGAGCCGCTTCTGAGGATCCCCCCGTCAGCACTGGAAAGATGCGCACAGGGTCCAGGTTTTGGGCGACGGTGGCTACATCCGACACGGAATAGAGGTAGGGAGAAGTGCCATCCTCGGCGATGTCCCCCTTCTCGTGTGGCTCCGCATCGCCCATCAGGATGATAATCTTCCCCGCGCCATTGCGCCATTGTCCCAGTGTGACGTTATCCATCGCCCTCATCAGCGCTTCGTAGACCGCCTCCGGGTCGTCGCCTCCCCCATCAGCGGTCAGGGAGTTGATATTGGCCGTGATCGCCTGTACGTCATTGGTGAAGGGAAAGTCCTGGAAAATAGGATTGTCGGCCGGGTAAGAGCCGATGTCACGATACCCGACCAAACCGATGCGAAAATCAGAGGTCATGGAAGCAAGGGTATTGATGATCATGGCAGCCTGGTCTTTCACCTGTTGGATGTCGTCATCCATCGAGCCGGTGGTGTCGATACAAAAGACCAGATCGATGGCGCCTGCGGTGATCGGTGCGGCGGTAGGCGCCGGGGAGGGAGGGATGGAGGTTGAAGGGTTAAAAGCCATGTGAAGACTGAAAACGCCATCCGCGGTTTCCGAAGCCAATGAACGAGGCAAGGAGACGATGTTGTACCAACCTGCTGAAGTGAAGACCACTGGATTGGGAGGGGGACTTTTCAGGGTGTCCGCAACAGTGGCGAAGGGCCCGCTGTTGTCAAGAGGAAGTGGATTTGGGACGGTATAATTCAGTACTCCTCTTTCACCCTGCAGTTCATAACTGGTCCCACTTGGGGCAAAAGGCACGTAGAAAAACGCGGAGGGATTATTGAAAGTTCCTTCCATACCAGCCCTTGCTGTCGCGGTAGCATCGATCTTGCGAAGGTCTGCGGCCGATATCATCGCTTTCGTAACGCCGTCCTGGTTCAGAATCGTTAAATTAGCCGGGTTGCAAGGATCTACAAACCAGCCCTCCCAAGTTGTCAGGGATCCCCCGAATAGAAAAGAGATTTGCAAAGGATCACCAAATGGAAGGGCAGCATAAGTGAGAGATGGGCTCGCGAAGGAAATCACCAAGGCGACGATCAAAAAAAGAGGGATAATCCTCAAGATTTTCGAATAGTGCATCAATTCCTCCTTAGTGTATTTTGGTTATTGTACCAAAACCTACATCCCAAACCTCTCCCAACTTACCACCAGTCATTGTCAATCTCTAGTCAAGCGATCTCTCGCAGCTCTTCTTTCATGGTGGTCACATCACTCCTCCACTCGCATCGTTGCATGGAATTCCCTCTGCATTCCAATTAGGCGCATTCCAGGAGACGCGAATCAAGTGCTTCTCTTTTCTCCTTCCCTGAAAGCTTCCTCGCGTACGGGTCGTTTTGGGTGGCGAATCCTGGACGGCATTGACAGATCTACCCCATCCCCTTCTATCATGACTATCAGAGGACGGTTGGGAGGCCACCGCCTCTACGGAGATGGAGGCCACCCTACTCCACGGCTGTCCCAGTGCTTATGAAGCCATTACTTGACTAGTGTCGTTTCGGTCTTGCTAAATAGAATTGTTGCGATGCCGGGTAGGAAAGTACCTTTGTTTTCATCACGCCCCTGCAAAATATAACGCGGACTATTGTCATTGCGCTGGGCTACGGCGATCCGGCAAAGTTCGCCCATCTTTCCGCTTTTTACACGATTGATGAGGAGACCCAATTTTACACTGGGAATCTGGCTTAACATATCATAGTCGCCGTCGCTGTCGCCGCCGGCCATGATCGGTCCATATCCTTTTTTGGCGATCAACAGCGAGTTGATTGCTTCAACCTTTCCTGGACCCCATGTCATCACCTGGCCAGGCGCCAAATCCGCGACAAGCTTGCCGTTTGTTTCATTGAACCTGACCCCGATGACGTTGTCTTCATCGAGCAAATAGCCGTACTTAGGTTGAGACGCGAACAGTTTGACGATTGGTTCCGGCGATGCCGAGCAGAGATAGACATCGATCCCATTTGCCTGCAAATACTTGAAAAAAGCGGACATGACCGGCTGCACTCGTAAGAACTGGTCAGTGGAAGCGGTGACAACTCCGGCCTCTCCAGGCAACTCGGGCGGGCTTGTCAGAGTCTCCCGGCGTAAGGGCTGCTGCAGATTGTAGTCATTAGACATCTCGGCATTCTTCCGCAAGGTGACGGCATCTATTTGCATGAGCAGCCGCCCTTGCCACAAGTACGCAGCGGCAGCGCCGCAAGTTTTATCAACAGCAGTGAACATGGCAAACAGTTTCGCCCGAAAATCGATGAACTGGGGTGTTTTTTGGATCGTTGCCAGATCGATCTTTCCGCCAAAGCTGGCATAATTGGCCCGCAGAAAGCGATAGTCGGAAACAATATCGGAAATAAAAGCCTGGCTATCGACGGTTTGATTCGCAACGTTCTGATACTGCATCGGACCAGCCGGAATGTCTCGTCCCAAGACGACGGCGAAATCCTCCGGCGAATAGGCGAACAGCAATTGGTTGATATAGTACATGAACAAGGTATCTTCACAGTCACCAAAGATGCAGGTCTGGTCCCAGTCAAAAACCGCGTAAGGACGTTTTGCCGCATCATAGGAAGCAGATCGTGCGCCTTGGGTCTGAACAAGCTCTTCTATCACCGACCAATTACGACTGTCCCAGGCGCCAGGCGCTTGTTCTGCGGGCGTACAAGATACAAGAACCAGTATAGCCACAATGACTAGTATAGAATATTCTTTATTTCTTGTTAAAAGATTTCTTATGATTGCACCTCTCGTTCATGATTTCGCTACCAAATTTTCCTTCCACGCATTCAGCTAGCAAAGCGACATAGTCGGCAAGGTACCAGTTTCTTTACCGCCTTCTCTTCCAACTTGAGTATAAAGCCAAATCGCATCCATTTCACTGCGTAGCTTTCAAGATCTGGCGCTGCCGCAAAATTAGAAAATCGGCTCACTTTCACACCTTTTAGGCTTCCCAGTGGTGATCTGATTGCTCAACTCGCCTCTTACTCCGCGTCACACCCTTATCTCAACCTTGACCCATGCAGTCGCGGGCACGATGATCGGAGAAACTTCCCAGATAAAGGAGGGACTCCTTGATCGACTACGGTGATTCATTGGATGGAATAAGCGTGGAACAATTGGAAGGCTTCTTCGTTGGCTGGCAGTACCCTTTGACTCCAGCCGAACACATCAAAGTCCTGGCTGGGAGCAGCCACTTCCTCTTGGCCATGGACCAAGAGAGCGGAAAAGTCGTTGGCTTCATTACAGCGCTCTCAGATGGCCTACTCAGCGCTTACATCCCTTTGCTCGAGGTGCTTCCCCCTTACCAAAAACAGGGGATCGGCCGCGAGTTGGTGCGGAGGATGCTGGCGAAACTGGAGCATTTAGGAATGGTGGATCTGCTCTGCGACCCACTCCTCTTGCCCTTCTACCAGCGACTGGGTTTTCAGCCTGCCACCGCTGCCTCGATACGGCGGCCCCGCCACACAGACAAGCAGTGAATGGCAGGATGCGCTGATCGCTCAACCTCGAAACAAAGTGGCCCGCGCTGCGAATCCGCTAGGCTAAGGAAGCTCTGCTATGGAGATGGTCAACTCATAATGCATTTTTTCATCGGGGATCTCCTGCATTTCAATCTGAATATCCGGGTTGTCCACCAGGTTCGCAGTCGGCTTCATCAACAGTTCCATCACCACCAGCTTTTTCCCCTGCCGGTAGAGGGAGATGGCGCTGAACCTCCCATCCCAAAAATACACCAGTGCCGGTATCCAGCCACGATCTCGGAAGAATTGGCGGATCCTGTCATTGGCCTGCACGCCTGCCGTAGCGCCCAGTCCCCAGGCAGTAAGGCGGCAACACTGTCCCAGCTTTTTTCCACCAAAATCGAAGGAGGAAGTCCCCACGGCCAGGGTCACCGGCAATAACGCCTGTAACTGTCCGCTGATTTCTTTGCAATCAACCTCTGCAAGCGGACGGTAGTCTCCAACCTGGCGGATCAAAGGGGAGAAAAGCATCATCAAGGGCCAGAATGGGTTTTGCTCGTAAGGTACCGGCATCGGCCAGAAGTCTTCCAGGATTCCTCCCAGGAAATCGTGCCCCCAGGTATCCAACTGGTCAATGCGAATCCCCATTCCCTGCCCTTCGGAACCTACCAGATTTGAAGGAAGAAAGTAGAGGAAACGCTGTGCGACATTCGAGTTTATCCCCTGGTAGAGAATCAGCGAAAGGTAGGTGACTTTTCCATCCTGCACCAGCGCATCCAGGTCGAAGCTAGCGAAGAAGCTGCGACGGTTGAAGTTGCTGGCATGCACATAGGCGGTACTGAGATCAGCCGCATAGGAGCCGGAGAAATAGATTCCTAGGCGCACCGCGTTGTAGGGGATCTGGTTACGAGCCGTTCCAAGTGCAGGTGGACTGCCTGTGCTCACCCCTTCCGCCCAGGCGCCGCTTGCTGGCAAGAGGCAACATACAATCAACAGAAAAACCAACCACCATTTCATCTCCAGGCCCTCCTTCAAATTGAATGACAACCCATTGCTGGTCTTCCCTTGTAGGATAGCAGATGCCTGGGACAGCAGGAGGGATCCACTGAGCAAGTTTGGAAAAAACATTGTGGCTAAGCGCCTGAATGCATCCTTTGACTCTGACAAAGATCCCCTTTTTGGAAAGAGATCGGCCCTCCAGTGACACGAAGGGCGCCTACAAAATGGATTTGGCGCTCCTCGTTTCGCGCTATCATAGCGAAGGTGCAGCAGAACAGAATCGCGCGGCCGCTTGTCTCAACAGTTTGCCGCAGCATGCCTACTCATGGAAGGGGATCCACCGAATGGCTGAAGGTGATGTATTGGATTTATTGGCGGAGGGCGGCAGTTACCCTTTTCTGAGCAGTCGAGACCGTTTTTACCTCAGTCCAGGAATGCCCCTGCTGAGCGCAGAATCCTTGGAGATGATCCGGGAAGCGCTGGCCGCTCGTTTCCAAGACCTCTCCGATGCACGCACCGAAATCAGGCGTAGGCGGGAAGAACGTAAAGAGAGCAAGCCGATTCGCCAGTGGGTGAAAGAAGAACGGCCGCGCGAGTTGTTGATGGCCAAAGGCGCGCCGGCTTTGCCCTTGGCGAAACTGTTGGCCATTTTGTTGAGGACCGGGCGGGACGGGACCAGCGCCGAAGAACTCGCCCAGCAGCTCTTGACGCGCTATGGCTCTTTACGAGCCTTGGATGATGTGCCTATGCGCGAACTCTGCAAAATACGGGGGATCGGTTTGGCCAAAGCAGCGCAGATCCAGGCTGCTTTCGAGCTGGGAAAACGTCTCTCCAACGAGAGAGCGCCTCTCCTTGCGCGCATCAAGAGCCCCCAGGATGCCGCTTGCTATGTGGCCGGGTGGTATGCTCCCCACTTGCGGGACGCCCGCAAGGAATCCTTCCATGTCATCTTCCTGAACGGGAAGAATCAGCCCATCGATCGCAAACAACTGAGCGAAGGAACTGTCAACGCCAGCCTGGTTGACCCGGCCGAGGTGATCCGCGAAGCCAGCCAACGCTCCGCTCTCGCCTTGATCCTGGTACACAACCACCCCTCCGGCGACCCCCAGCCTTCGGCTGAAGACATCTCCTTAACTCACTCTCTCGTCCAGGCTTGTCAACTGGTGGGGATCAAAGTGCTGGACCACATCGTCGTGGGCAAGAATGTTGAGGACATCTTTACATTCAAGGAAAACGGCTTGCTCTGATTGCTCCTTTTTAAGGCGCAACTCGTCAGGAATATCTCCTCAGCGCATTAGTAGGAATTCCGCGTAGTCTTTGGGTGTGGTGTGGAGGAATGCGCGAAGGCTCATCACAACGGCTTTTCCCTTGAAATCTTTACATGCGCTTCATCTTTCCTTGGCTATGGTTTGACATCACCCTGTTTAGATAAGGATGGCGCTGCGAGCTCTGGGAAATACGACTTCCCTGGACAAGAGCTCGCAGCGCCTCAGAAAAGAGGGTTCAACCCTAAGATAGGAGTGATGATCGTTGCGTACATGGCAGAAAGTGGTAGTTATTGTCTTGGTTCTTGCGCTGGCGGGAGGCGCCGCTTATTGGTTCTGGATCCGTCCGAGGTTGACCAGCCAGACCACTCAGGGACAGACCACCCTGGTGGCAGTGAAGAAGGGGACCATCAGTCAATCCACCTCGCTTTCCGGTACGGTCGCCCTGAAGGATCAAGTCAATGTTCCGGCCAAAGCTTCCGGGCAGGTAGCCTCAATCGCCGTCAAAGTAGGGCAGACGGTAGCAGTCGGAGATGAGCTGCTGCGTTTAGACTTGAGCAGCATGGATACGGAGATCGAGATGGCTCGTCTCTCCCTGGAGACCGCTCAATTGAAACTCCAGGAACTGCAGGAACCTCCCTCCGACAGCGACCTGGCCAGCGTGCGCTTCTCTTTGGAAAAAGCCAAGACCGACCTGGTGCAAGCCGAAGCCAGCCGCGAAAGGGTGATCGCATCGACAGCTCTCTCCCTGGAGAACGCACAAAGAGCCGTGGAGAGCTCGGAACGATCCGTAGAGCGGGCCAAGGCCAGCCTTCAATCAGCCCTTGACGACGTGGAGTTGAGCACAACGAGCGCGGAGATGGCCTTGCAAAACGCCCAAACCTCAGTGGACAATGCCCAGCAAGATCTGGATGAAGCGATGGATGCAGCCGGCAAGAAAACTGCCGAGCGCAACCTTGCCTCTGCCGAGCAACAACTGGAAGCACAGCAACTTAGCTATCAACAATCCCTCCAATCCATCCAAACCAAGGTGGACAACGCCGAGCAGGCCGTAACCGATGCGGAGCAGGGTGTAATCGATGCGGAGAAATCGCTGGAAGCGCGCCAGCTCTCCAACCAGGACTCCCTCGCTTCCGCCGACAACCAGGTGCGCAGCGCCCAGGTCTCCATCCAGCAAGCCCAGCTCCAATTGGATCAGGCGATGATCACTACTTCCGCGCTCTCCATCGAGCTGCAGCAGAAATCGATTGAACAGTCCCAACTGAGCCTGCAGAAGTTGCTCGACCAGCAAGCGGAAGCGGTCCTCAAAGCGCCTATTGCCGGCACCGTCAGTGTCGTCAATGCTGTGGTGGGTAATTCCCTCTCAACGAGTGGGGCGGCCGTGGTCTTGGTCGGCGCCGATTCCTTGGAGATCGTGGCCAGCGTCCCCGAGGTAAGCGTAGCTGAGCTGCGCGCCGGGATGACTGCCATCGTCACCTGCGACGCCCTCTCGGGTCAGGACATCCCCGCCACCCTTACCTCGCTGAGCCCTTTTGCCACCTCGTCGCAAGGAGTGGTCAACTATCAGGCCAACTTCACCACTACTGGTACAACCGCAAAGCAGTTGCGCCAAGGGATGACAGTGGAAGTAGCGGTCATCACCGCCCAAGCGGAGAACGTCCTGGTCATTCCTCGTTCCGCCATCCAGACGGTGGGGAATCGCAACCTGGTGATGGTTCAAACCCCCTCCGGCGCCATGACCACTATGATCCAGTTAGGGATCCAAGATGTGGACATGGCGGAAGTGAAGAGCGGCTTGAAGGAAAACGACCGGATTGCCGCTACCTTCTCCGCTTCTTCCACTTCTGTCGCCAGTAGCGAAGGGCCTCTCGGGGCCGGTATTGGAGCCGGCATGATGCTAGAGTTGCCAGGCGTCGGGCGAGACGGACCCCCACCGGGCCAAGGCGGAAGAGGCGACGATTAATGAGTACGGTCATCGAAACCTGCCAGCTCGTCAAGAAGTACAAGCTTGGCGCAGCCACCGAAGTGTCCGCCCTGCGAGGAATCGATCTTCAAGTCGAGGAAGGTGAGTTTGTCGCCATTATGGGCCCTTCCGGCTCGGGAAAGTCGACCCTGATGAACATCATCGGCTGCCTGGATGTTCCCACCTCCGGGACTTATCGCTTGAGCGGATCCGAAGTGAGCCGAATGAGCTCAAACCAACTGGCTGACCTTCGCGCCGGCAAGATTGGCTTCATCTTCCAGAGCTTCAACCTGCTTCCCCGCACCACTGCTCTGGAGAACGTGGAGCTTCCTCTCAACTACCAGGGTGTAGCCAATGCCCGCAAACGGGCCGAAGAAGCGTTGGAATGGGTGGGATTGTCCGATCGCCTGCACCACCGACCCAATGAGCTCTCCATCGGCCAGCAACAGCGCGTGGCCATCGCCCGGGCCTTGGTCACCCACCCCTCCCTGATCCTGGCCGACGAGCCCACCGGCAACCTGGACACCCGCGCCTCCCAGGAAATCATGTCTCTCTTGCAGACCGTCCATCGCCAGGGCGGGACGCTGGTTTTAATCACCCACGAGATGGAGATCGGGCAACATGCCCAGCGCGTCGTCCGCCTGCGTGACGGCCTATTGGTCTCGGATGAATCAGTAGCCGATCCGCTCGATGCCAGGAAACTGATGGCTGCGGCAACCTTCCAGGAGCAAACCGATGTCGCTGTGGCGTAGTGTGCAGATGGCCTGGCGAGCCCTCTCCCACAACAAGGGCCGGGCTTTCCTGACCATGCTGGGGGTGATCATCGGTGTCAGCGCGGTGATCATGATGCTGTCTATTGGCGCGGGCACCCAGCTCTCGGTTACCAGCCGCATCGAAGGCCTGGGGACCAACCTCCTGATGGTTTCGCCCAGTCGAATCCGGGAGGGCAATATCGCCACCGGGAACGCCTCAGGAAGCCTGACCATCGCGGACGCCGATGCCTTGCGCGAGGTTGCCGGCGTCGCCATGTCCGTCCCGATAACCAGCCGTGGCTGCCAACTGATCGCCGGCAGCCTCAACACCAACTCCCAGGTGATCGGCACCACGGTGGACTATCCAGCCACGCTGAATGTGAGCGTGGAACAAGGTATTTTCTTCAACCAGAACGAGATCGATCGGTGGGATAAAGTGATCGTCTTGGGTCCGACTGTGGCTGAGACGCTTTTCCCAGACGGGAGCGCACTGGGTAAAACGGTGCAGGTGGTAAGCAACCAGACCAAAGGTTTCTTCCGTGTCATCGGCGTACTGGCCTCCAAGGGGGGGTCGGGTTTCAACAACCAGGATGATCAAGCCTTGATCCCGATTACCACCGCGCAAAAACTGATCTTCGGAAGCAAGACCCTCAGCGGCATCGACCTCCAGGTCGCCTCATCAGACCAGATGGACCAAGTCACCACCCTGGCCACCGACACACTGCGGCGGCGGCACAATATCGCCACCGGCAAGACCAGCGACTTCACTATCCTCAACCAGGAAGAGATGCTGGGCACCCTCAGCGATGTGATCGGAACTTTCACCACCCTTCTGGCCGGAATCGCCGGCATCTCCCTCCTGGTAGGCGGGATCGGCATCATGAACATCATGCTCGTCTCGGTCAGCGAGCGCACCCGCGAGATCGGGCTGCGCAAAGCCATCGGCGCCCGTTCCTCTACCATCACCACCCAGTTCCTGGTGGAAGCCATCATGTTGTCAGTAGTGGGAGGCGCGCTCGGCATTGTCCTTGGCTATGTGGGGTCTACCCTGATCGGATGGCTGGGAGGATTGACCACTTTGGTGGATACCAATTCAGTTTTGTTGGGCTTCATCTTTTCCCTCGCAGTGGGAGTCTTCTTCGGCTACTACCCCGCTCGGCGGGCGGCCAGCTTGAATCCAATCGACGCCCTGCGCTACGAATAAGGCGCAAAGGAGATAGAACAAATGCAGAAAAGAATCTTCACCTGGATCCTGGTCGTGGGAATTGTGCTCGGTTTGGGCGCCTCTGCCGCAGCCAGTACGGGGAGTCAGCAAATCGAGGTGCAATACCGGGACATCTCCATCGTGGTGGATGGGAAGACCGTAGCCACCGAGGTGGAACCCTTCCTCTACCAGGATCGCACCTTCGTCCCCCTGCGAGCGGTAGCAGAGGCTTTGGGACAGGAAGTGACCTGGGACCAAGAGAAAGGCCAAGTGATCATCGGGACGGCGCCTTCCGAACTCACTACCATTAGCGCGACGAGTACAACCGGCAATGAGGATTCAACCGACTGGCTGTCCATCACTGCGCAGGGATCCTCTTTCCTGGCTGTGAGCTCGGGAGGAACCTTGTTGCGTTCCAGCGACGGCGAGGACTGGAAGTCCTCCACCATCCCGGGAGGAAACCACCTTCGCGCGGTGACCTCGACCTCAACCCCGAACCTCTTTGTGGTCGTAGGAGAGAACGGCGTCTGTTGGACCTCCCCGGACGGCAGCATCTGGACCGGGCGAGAGACCGGCACCCAGAGCAACCTGAACGGGGTCGCCTATGGCGGCGGCTTGTGGTTGATTGTCGGAGACGACGGGCTGATCCTCACTTCGCCCGATGGAATCGAGTGGACTCCCCAGTCCAGCAGTGTGAAAACGCGTTTGCTGGGGGTCGCTTTCGGGTCAAGCAGTTTCGAGACGAAAACCTATCTCGCAGTGGGAGAGGACGGCGCTTTGTTGACCTCTCCGGACGGGACTCATTGGACTGCCCGCTCCTCCGGAACCACCCAGGACTTGCGGACGGCCGTCTATCGGGAGAAGATCCCCTCCGGCTCCTTCCTGGTGATGGGCAATGGAGGAACCCTGCTCACCTCCGTAGACAGCGTCACTTGGCAAGCTTTGTCTTCCAATACCACCGAGAACCTGGTCACCCTCGTCAACACTGAAGATCTTTTGATGGCCTTGGGCCAAGGAGGAACCATTCTGAGCTCCTCGGACGGAAAACGTTGGAGATCAGGCGGCGCCCTTCCCCCCGGGGTTTTTCATGGGCTGGCCTTCGCCAATGATCTCTGGGTGGTCATGGGGGAGAACGGCATTCGGGCTACTTCCTCGGACGGGGCGGAATGGAATGTGCAAAGCGTGGGGCAAGACCTCTATGCCATTGCCTGGGATAAAAGCCATCGCACCTTGGCAGGAGACAATGGAACCATTCTCTTCTGTGAGGACGGCCTCACCTGGAACGCTGTGCGCTCCGGAACCTCGGCTTTCTTGCGCAGCGTAGTTTGGGGACCGGATCTCGCTGTGGCTGTGGGTGCTTCCGGAACTGCCCTGACCTCTTCTGATGGAGAGCGCTGGAAAACTGTTAGCGTAACCACTACCGCTTTTCTGCGAAGCGTCACCTATGGCAACGAACTGTTCTTGATAGTAGGAGACGGCAGCCTGATCATCACCTCTCCTGATGGGGAGACCTGGACCACTGGCGCCTCCCCCACTCAACTAGGCCTTCGCGCTGCCTCCTATGGCAACGGGATTTTCCTGGCGGTTGGTGAGGAAGGGGTTGCAGTGACCTCCCTTGACGGGGAGACCTGGGTCAAGTCCAGCACCTTGATCACCACTACTTTACGGGCAGTGGCCTGGAATGGCTCCTCCTGGCTGGCTGCCGGGGACGGCGGGGTCATCCTCAGCTCGCCGGACGGGATCGAATGGGCAGCGCAAAGCTCCGGGACAACAGTCAACCTTTCCGGCATAGCTAGCGCGAATGGCCTCTCTTTGGCTGCCGGCAAGGGCGGCGCCCTCCTCCGCTCCTCTGACGGGTCGACCTGGCAGGCCGTCTCCAGCGGAACCAGCGAGGACCTGCTGGCGGTAGCCCGCGTCGATACATCCTGGATGGTGCTGGGGAAGAACGGCCTCACCCTCACCTCGGAAGATGGAACAAACTGGCTGCCGACCTCTCCGTAGCGCTTACATTTTCTAAGAAAATGAGAAGGGGCTGCATTTTACCAGCCCCTTCTCATTTCCGCACCAGCTTACCTGGCTGCCTTTAGGCCTGCCTGAACTGACCGGAGGTCTTTAGACCACGCCCGGAGCCGCTTCTATCGGGGAATCCCCTCTCTTACTAAACGCTCGATTCGTTGGTCCAGCTCGTCCCTAACGCGGCGAAAGACAGCCAGCCTCTCCGCCTCGCTGCCGGTCGCCTCGGCCGGATCCTCAAGATCCCAGTGAAGCCGCAAGCCAGGCCCCGGGAAAAAGGGGCAGTTCACTTTGGCTTCCTGGCAGAGGGTGATGACGACGTCGAATGATTCCCCCAGGAACTCCTGGACTGCCTTGGAACGAAGGCCTGCAGCAGAGATCCCTGCCTGCCGGAGGGCTACCAGGGTGAGAGGATTGACTCCTTTTGGCTCGACGCCAGCACTCCAGGCATGCCACCCCGGATCATCGCGGGCGTTGAGCAGAGCCTCGGCCAGGATGCTGCGCGCGGAGTTTCCCCCACAGAGGAAAAGGACCCGTTTCATGCCTTTTTCAGGACACCCGCTGCCCAGTAGCGCCGCTGGAAGTATAAAGATAGATTCACCAGGGAGATCAGCACCGGCACCTCCACCAGGGGGCCGATCACGGCGGCGAAAGCCACCCCCGAGTTGATGCCGAAGACCGCCACAGCCACGGCAATGGCCAGCTCGAAATTGTTGGAAGCGGCTGTGAAGGAGAGGGTGGCCGACTTGGGATAATCAGCCCCGACTCGTTTTGACATCCAGAAGCTGACCAGGAACATGAAGATGAAGTAGATCAGGAGGGGGATGGCGATGCGCACTACATCCAGCGGTAATTGGACGATCATCTGTCCCTTCAGGCTGAACATCACGACGATGGTGAAGAGCAAGGCCACCAAGGTGATAGGGCTGATCTTGGGGATAAACTTGGTGTGATACCAGGTCTTGCCTTTCATGCGGACCAGGATCAAGCGGGTCAGAAAGCCTGCCGCGAAGGGGATCCCCAGATAGATGGCCACGCTCTCGGCGATTTGCCCGATGCTGACGTTGACGATGCTGCCGGAGAGACCGAAAAGCGGCGGCAAAACGGTAATGAAGAGATAGGCGTAGACCGAGTAGAAGAGGACTTGAAAGATGCTGTTGAAGGCCACCAGCCCTGCCGCGTATTCCGAATCGCCCTTGGCCAACTCGTTCCAGACGATCACCATGGCAATGCAGCGGGCGATGCCGATCATGATCAAGCCGACCATGTAATCAGGGTAACCGCGCAGGAAGATGATGGCCAGGAAGAACATCAGAATCGGGCCGACTACCCAGTTCTGCAAGAGCGAGAGGCCAAGCACCTTCCAATCGCGGAAAACTTTGCCCAGCTCTTCATACCGGACCTTGGCCAGTGGGGGGTACATCATCAGTATCAAGCCGATGGCGATGGGGATGTTGGTGGTCCCTACCTGGAACTGGTTGATGAAAGGCACTACGCCGGGGATGAAGTAGCCGAGGAGAACACCCACGGCCATGGCCAGGAATATCCACAGGGTAAGGAAACGGTCCAGGAAGGAAAGCTTGCTGGTGATCCCTGGGTGAGATGTCGTTCGAGCAGTCATGGCTGTGTACCTCTTCTGTCTGATGGGTTGTTTGATGTGTTCTTTTGAATTCTCACTTGGCGAGGGCCGGTACGGATGATACAGGAATGATGGCTACCGTCGCGGAGGGATTGAAAGTAAGCGGCCAACCTTTTTTCGTCCTCTTCAAACCAATCCCCTGGCCATTCTTCGACGAGGCGGAGAAAGGAGACGGAAACCGGCAGTTGTGCCGGGTCCAGGTGCAACCAGCGGCCCACCTTGCGCTGGCTTACCAGCCCGGCAAGGACCAGCTCCCGAGCAGCGCGGGAGATGTTGTACTGGCGCTGTTCGCAGATGGCAGCCAGGTCGCAGATGCAGATCCCCGGCGCGCGTAGCACCAGACGATAGATGCGTAACCGCAAGGGATCACTGAGGGAACGGAAGGCTGCGCTGACCTCGTTGAAGTCGAACTGATTCATAGTTGCACATAATAGCAACTATGAATTCTCTAAGTCAATGGGGCAGCGCCTGGTTGGGCTATGTCTCGTGATTCTGCTTCGGGCAGGCCTTCATCGGATCAAGCCTGTTTCCAGAAAACTGATGTGTTCTTTCTTTGTCACGATGATGTAGTCAAGAAGGCGAATTCCCTGAATCTTGGCCGCTTCGGTTCACTGCTCGTGTGTACGACGGTCGGTTTCGCTGGGCTGAAGGTCGCCGGATGATCAGCCACCAGTGACAAGACGTCCTGCGCGCCTGCTATTTTGACGCTGTCTTTCAGCAGATGCCTCCGGGCAAAAGTGCATACATCAACTCCCACCGTGCCCAAGCTGAAAATGGCAGAGACAAACACCTCATCAGTCAGGGTAGAAACACCCTTCTCTCGCAGCTTCTTGCGCGAGCAGCTTCGTTCCAGCAGATCCTTGATGGTTTTCATGTGGCGATGGGTCATGTCGCACTTCCCGGTCTTCTCTCGCTGCAGACGATGAATCATGACAGTTTGTCGCGATTTCTGTCGCGATTCCGGGCAATCGGCATTCCAAAGCTCATATCCCGCCATTTTGGCAGGATTTCTGGCGGGATACGCCAAGAGGTGTCGTTTGGACATGATTATCCCGCCAAAATGGCGGGATTTCTGGCGGTATTGGCGCTGAACTCTGAAAAAACACTCCCCTGACATTTATGGTGGGGATCGCACTCACGAGGAGAAAACCTTGTAACGCGTCGACGGTCCAGTGCCAGAGCGACGGAGCAAACCGAGATCGGTAAACCGCTTAAGATGGTTCAAGGCTGTGCGGTTGGGAATTCCCATCGCTTCTGAATAGGCAGTAGAGGTAACCATTTCTTGTGCGACAATCCACTGCCAGCCTTTCTGCTCCGACTTGCTCAGAGACTTGAGAACATCCTGGTCAAGCGTCTTGGCCGCCGCCTCAATTGATCGGTACAGCGTGAGAACAAGGTAAGGGGCGTCCCAGGCATACCTAGGCAACGGTAAGCCTAATTTCATTGCCCGGTCGCGTAGAGATCTGATGCCAAATCCCTGCTCCTCGGCCATTCCCATCCGCGCAAAGACGAAATGCAATCCGGGATTCCTGCTCAACATAGGTGCAGTAAAGGACTGAAGCTGCTCAAGGGTGATCGGAGGTGGAGGTTTGCCAGGACTCTTCACCACGACCGTGTCTTGCGTCACCACGATTTGGCACTTGCCGCCTTCGATGTCATAGTCGCGGTGAATAAGTGCATTGACCACGGCTTCGCGCACCATCTCGAAAGGCAAAGCTGGACGTTCTTCCCGATGCATCTTACTGCGGTCAAAGACATTTGGCAGTTTGTCCCTGAGCCATCTCTCCAGTAAATCGGGGATCATGACTGCGGGTTCGTCAAACTCTTTACGTTCCTGTTCCCCGTTTGGGTAGTGAATTGATGCGAGGAGTCCCGCTTGGTGTATAGCGCTCCGTGGTTCCTTCCCAAATAGCAAGATACCGAAACCAGTAGGGATCAAGCGTCCATCATCTTCCTTCAAGAGTCCTTGTTGCAGGAGACGCCGGTTGAACTCAACGGAACCTACGGCATCGGCAATCCTGGCCTGTTCACGGTAGAGCTCCAAAGCCTCATCTCTGAAGTCCGCCATCACAGCCGTCGGAAGCTTATTTTCAAGCGGAGAAAGAACGATTTCGACCGGCTCCTTCTTGGCGGCGGCACGTTCTAGCGCCTGCGCCAAAAAATCCTTGTTTTCCTTCTCGATAATCTCCTGCAGATCGCGGTCGAACATGTGCACTTTGATGCCATTCCGCTCCAAGTGCGCGATGCCTTTCCGGGCGACCTTGGGGTCAGGATCCTGGATGCCGATCCAGACTTCCTTAATTCGGGCGAGACGAATTCGCTCCGCGCAATCTACTTTCGGATCGCGACGCGCACCGGGCGCGCAGGGCTCAAGCGTGGCGAATAGGACAGAGCCATCCAGCTTGTTACTTCGGTTCTTCCGTTCCAGCAATGTGAACTCCGCATGGTCTCCTTGCCGCAACTCGCCACGGCAGGCGGTATCGACCGTGCCGTCCGGCTTTACCAGCACGGCTCCCACTTTCGGGTTGGCCTTGCCATCGTTTCGCGGCTCAGGCACGGACTGGCGCATGACCTCGATGGCCAGTTCCATGAGTTTACGGGGGGAAATTTTCGCGTTACCCGACATTAGTTGTCTCCTCCCTCCATACCTCCACCAGATTCGCTTTGGTTTTCGCCTCCAACTGGACGATCAGCTCCCGGTTTGCCTCCACCAGCTTTCGATTCGCCTCCAACTCCGCTACGTTTTCGCGCTGGGCGGAGAAGGGGGGGACAGGTCGAGCTGATTGCCGCGCACTTCTTTTCGCATAAAGGGGCGCAAGGAAGAAGCGGAGGAGAAATATCAATTCCCCAATCTGCTTGCACGGCTGAGAGTAGTTCGAGATGCACTCCTTTGCGGACTTGCGGTGCACAGCATCGAAGCGGCTCGGCTACAGAGCGACCTTTTCGTCACTGGCGAACTCCGCAAGCGAGTAGTCATCCTGCATGGCATGGCTCGAAGATAGTTGCCTGACTGGCATCCTTCCTCCACGTCGAAGACGGAGGAGACATCCGCTGTGCCTGGCCAAGAAAACGGGCTCCCGAACAAGATGGTCTCTCCATCTGACATCGATACCTCCTCTGGGGTCGGCTAGTAATATTCAGACTGATCCACATAAGTGGCGGACGTCTTGTTTTCTACTCGCATAACACACCCAAGGATTTCTTGTCGAAGGCGTGTCAATTCCTTTGTATCCAATTGCTGACTTCCTGTCCAGCGGTTTCACAACATCTTCTGCGGATCGCCATCATCCACCGCTATGAATGGGCTCAAAGACCACCTACCGGACTGCGAAGGCCTGTTGATCAGCGGGTGAGGACCAAGGTATCGGTCATTGTCGTGTGCGCGTCGCAATGCCTTAATAGCTCCTACGCATTTCAAATATCATCGCCACCTTCGATCAAGTGGGTGGTGAAGGAATGTCGGAAAGTGCAGCAAGTCCTGTAGGCTGCCACCCAGTTCCTCCACCCGGCCTACCTACCGTGAAGCGTCTATTCGTTGACCGACCAACTCTACGATGCCTACAAAGAGAAGGCTTTCCGGCCGTCCCTGCAGATCCAACCCGCCAAACAGCAGGCGCCTCGTTCGGTGACATCCTACTGCAATGCCGGAGTGCAGGTCTCGCTGAGGCAACGACCTTCAATTCGGTTAGCTGGTTAAGTGATTTGACACGAGCCCACAACGGGGACAGCCTGCAAATGATCCAACGTTGGCCCAGCCTTGTGCTTACGAATTAGACCAACCACCTGCCGGGCACTCCAAGAGCGTGGCTGTGCCAATCTTTTTAACTCCATTGCCTGCCTAGTTCATGTCCAAGTGTTTACCCGTCGCCGTAACGTTGTGAAAAGTCCAAGTTTGAAGTATTGCTCCGTTTACGACAGAACCTGGTGGCTTGGCGCAGAGTGCCGGTTGGGCTCCTGCAAGGTTGGGCCGCTACCCAGAACGCGCGGTTGCTTGTTTTAGCCACGCATTTGCTTCATTGATTGCCCTTCGACTCTCGTTAAACAGATCGCCAAACATGAAGAAGCCATGAATCATACCGTCGTAACGCGAGAGTACAGTTGGCACTCCCGCTAGTTGAAGGCGCTCTGCGTAGCGTTCACCCTCGTCGCGCAGTGGGTCGTATTCGGCTGTGATCACCAAAGCCGGCGGCAAGCCGCTCAAATCAGGAGCGCGGAGCGGCGAGGCGTATGGGTGGCTGGCCTCGCTTGCACTGTTCAAGTAATGCCCCCAGAACCAGACCATGCTATCTCGCGTAAGAAGATAGCCGTTCGCATAGGCGAGGTAAGAGGGAGTCGGGGGCGTAGGAAAATCAGTCACAGGGTAAATGAGAAGCTGGCCGCATAGGGGTGGACCGCCCTCGTCTCGGATGCGCAAGGCGGTTACTGTTGCCAGGTTGCCGCCTGCGCTGTCGCCCGCCACCACAAGCTGGGTCGGGTCGGCATTGAACTCGGCAGCATGTTCCGCTGCCCAGCGCGTAGCAGCTAAACAATCGTCAAGCGCTGCGGGAAATTTGTACTCTGGCGCAAGGCGATAATCAACGGAAACGACAATGCAACCCGCACCACAGCACAGGGTACGGCACATCTCTTCATAGCTGTCGAGGGTGCCCACTACAAATCCACCGCCATGAAAGAAAATCACCAGAGGGAATGAAACCATTCCCTCTGGTGTGTAGATACGTATTGGGATTTCACCGGCTGGGCCGGGAATAGTGCGATTTTTAATATTAGCGATAGAGACAGGTTTTCTGCTCTTTGGAATTTGCGCAAGCGCTACCTTGCGCGCCTCTATGACGGTCAGCTTATGCATAGGTTTGCCACCTATCATTTGCTGCACAAGCAACAAGACGCGCATCTTCAAGCCAAGCGGCATTCCAAGGCTCCTTTCGGGAATTGCGAGTGTCCCAGCAATTTAGCTCCCCTGCCCTTGATTCTGGCAAGGCTCCATAAGCATGATAGCACCGAATCGCAGCCTTAGGGACGTTGTTCAATTGTCAACTAACTCTCGATGATCTTATTGATGTGGTTTCTTTCCAGGGCCGATTTTTTCGACAATGAGGAGCAACTGGCGAGAGAAGGTAATCTGGGCTGCGATACCACGAAGAAATCCTAAATCTAAAGACCTGACCCCATTATCTCTCTCATTTTGCAGAATCGCGGATGCGCTTCTTGGCTTCTTCCCAGTTTGTGAATTGTTCCTGATCATTCAGCAGGCGCGCTTCGCGCGCCTGCAAGACATCGCGATGCCAAAGGGGAGAAGGAACGGCCATCTCGACACGGCAGAGATCCGCCCATATACGCTCCAAGGCGCGCAACTTTTCATCAATCGTCATCTGGTCCAGCGGCAGTGCGGCTTCCATATCTAACCTCCTCGAGGGTAGAAATATAATATCACCCCTTTCAGGGACGTTGTTCAATTGTCAACTAACTCCCGATGATCCTAATTGATGGCCCTTTTCAGGGACGTTGTTCAATTGTCAACTAACTACCGATAATCCTTATTGATGTGGTTTCTTTCCAGGGCCGATTTTTCAATAATGAGGAGCAACTGACGAGAGAAGGTAATCTGGGCAGCGATGCCATGAAGAAATGCTAAAAATAAAGACCTGACCCCAGTTTCTCTACCGATCTGAGCGGATCCTTGCCTATAAGGGCAGAACCAATGGGGCTTGCTTTCCCTTATCTTTGGGAAAACCGAGCCGCCCCTTCGTGGCAATCAGGAGAATGATCGCCGCGAGAACGCTCACAGCCACCGACACTTCCCAAAACCGCACATCAAATGGCGGAGCTGTCCCTCCTTGAAGGGCGGTGGTCATGGTGACTTCGGTGCCCAATGTGACGCCCCAAAAGTTGTCAGCGTTGTGAAACAGGAGACCAGCGAGCAAAAGGCTGCCCCCTGTTTTATTGTAGATCCAGGTCATGATGATCGAAAGGACGATCTCCCCGACCACGTAGACTGGCAGCAGACCCATCCCGATCACCGCTTGAAGGCTTCCCGACAGCAAGAACTGGGGTATGTGCCAGAGGCCCCAGACCGTTCCAATGATCAGGCTGGCAACCACGGGCCCCCACATCCCTTGCAATTTCGGCAGGGCAAATCCTCGCCAACCGAACTCCTCTCCCAGTGGTCCTCCCACGATTGTGATGAGGAAAAAAACCGGCGCCAGATACCATTCCTGCCTGAAAAATGTGAATCCCGGAACCGTTCCTCCCAGGAGTGCATTGATGCCGATCGAGATAAGCGTGAGAAGAGCAGGCAGAAACAACGCGATCGCCCACCAGACGAGACCCACTCGCCAGCGCAAGGTCCGCTGCGTCAAATTGCGCAGGCCTTCCTTCCCGTAGACAAAGGCGATGACAATCACCCCCGCGATGGACGGGCCAAAGACGAAAAGGCCCGCTCCACCGGTGTACCAGGGAATCCAACTGATCAGGATCGTCAGAACCAGGAAAACAATAAACGAGTGCCGCCTCAGCAAAGCAGGGATTGAAGATGTCATGCTGGTTTCCTCCTCGTATAAGCCCTATATCGAATCAAACCAATCCGCAAAAAATGCAAATCTCTGATTTCCCCCCCATATCACACGCCTTTGTATTCCTTGAAGCCCTCCAGCAATTGCCGGAACGAAGAAGGCTTGAATTTCTCAAAGCTCTCTTCGTCCACGTAAACGAAGTCGTACTCCACGGCTGTCTGCAACCGGTTGACGTCTTCGCACCATTGCTGCAGCCGCGCCATCTTCAGCGGTACATCCAAATCTTCCTGTCCTTTGGTTTCGACAATGGCGATCCGCTTGTCTGAAAGCTTGACCATAAAATCAGGGTAGTAGTCGGAAATGTCGCCATCCGCGTTCACGTAATCGAGCTTGAAATGGACAGCCAGGTAGTTCTTCGCGAAAGAAACCACGTCGCTGCAAACTTCCAGGAATGCGGCAAACCGAAGCTCCAGTTGGCTGTCGCCAATGATGCGGTTGAAGACGCTTTTCTTCGGCGCCAGGTAGCCTTGATCTTTGGCCACGAAAGGCCGGGTCTGGCGCAACTTGATCGTGTCCCGGATTTCAGCATCGCCTTTGTCCCGGACGGTCAGCGCGTTGATCGCCTTTTTGAAGGTCTCAAGCAGCGTCTTGGTGGCGGCCAGTTCCGAAAGGTTGCGCAATGTGTTGGGGTCTTCCAGTTCGACCGGGCGGTCAAACAACTCCTCTTGCACAAACGCCTTGATCTTGCCATACAGCACGTCATAGCCACTGACCAGGCGCAGATCCTTCATGATACTTTGCGCGAAGTAGCCGATCACGCTGTGATAGTCAGCAACGCCGGCCACCTCGAGAATCGTGGTATGGGTAATCTCGCCGGTGGCGATGTCCTTGAAGACGATCTCCCGCTGTTCTTCCTCGCTGAACTGCAAATACAACAATCGCTGATGCCCCAGCGCACTCACATCCAGATCGCCCAGGCTTTTGTATTCCCGGTAAACGCGTGGCGTCAGCACCGGAATTTCAATGTCCAGCGCGGCGATGTCCTTCTTCTCATTCTCCTTGTCAACTTCTACCACCAGCGGAGTCTTTGGCCCCGTCCCTTCCCCCATCGCCGTGCGCTCCAGTACCACGCCTTCGGCCTGAATGGATTCCACGAAGTCCATGAAGGCATTGGTGCCGACCACGCTGACGTACTCAGGAAGGTCTTCGTCGGGGTACATCCGGCGCAACCCCCGGCCCAGCGTTTGCTCGGGCAGGATATTGCTCTGGGCGGAATAGGCGCGCAGACCGACGATGGTGGTGACATTGCGTACATCCCACCCTTCCTTCAGCATCATCACCGAGATGATAGCCTTGTACGGGCTGTCCATCCCGTCAATCTCGTTGGCCTGTTTGCGCAGTTTCTCCAGTTCCTCCTTGTCTTTGCCCGAGGCCGATTCGGAAATATCGCCGTTGTTCTTGGTGTGAATGACCAGCACGGCGTCTTTCAAGTCCGCGTAATTCTCTTCCAGATACTCGGCCACATCGTCGCAGTTGCGGGTGTCGTCGGTCATCACGAAGAGGATCGCCTTCTTGCCCATCTTCTCGTGTTCGGCATAGGCCTTGCGCCATTCGATCACGCCCAGATGGATATAGTCGGCGTATTTCTCGGTGTACTTGACGCTCTGACGCTCTTGCAATTTCGCCCGGCTTGGCGCGTCGGGCAGAACGGGATGCTTCACGACGTTCTGCGAGATAGCCTCCACCAGCGGATAATCGGCCACGGTCTGCACGAATATCGCCCCGTTGTTGTGCTTGGGCGTGGCTGTTGTGTCCACCTGCATGGAAAGGGCCGCCCCCTTCTGCTTCAGACGGTTATGGATGTCTTCGATGGATTTGAACCAGGCCATGCGCGGGTCGTGAATATGATGCGCCTCGTCATTCAGCACCATCAATTCCTCAATATCCCGGACGATCATGCCCAGGTCCACCTTGGAATCCGTGGTCGCGCCCGTGGGCCGCTTGCCCAGAAAATAATCCCGCATGTCTTCATCATCCGGCGACGGCGGAATGTCCTCACCTGAATAAACCCGGTGGATGTTGGTCAGGAAGATATTGCCCGTAGGCCGGGTGACGCGCACCTCGTCTTGCAGATGCAGCGTCAGTTGAAAATCGTCGCGCCAGTTGCGTCCGTCAAAACCGTTCTCCGGCAGTACCGGATCGCTGAAGAAGATACGGAGGCCCTGGAAATCCCGGTAAATACGGTCCAGGACGATGATGTTGGGTGTGATCACCAGGAAATTCCGCGCCAGGTCAGATTCCGGCTCGTACAGCTTGTGATAGAAACTCCACGCCAGCACCAGGCTCAAGACTTTGGTCTTGCCGCTGCCCGTCGCCATCTTCACCACGAACCGCCGCCAGGTTTCGTCGAACATGCTCCCGGATACAAGGCCGCTTGCGTCGAAGCGCATCAGGTCATACTTGTCTTTCGCCCCTACCACGTCGTACAGGTAGACAATCGTCTCCAGCGCCTCGCGCTGGGCGAAGTAGTATTCAAACTCCACCATGGTCCCGTCGGCCTTCGGCAGCAGGTGCGGCGTCTTGAACCACCAATTAAGCAAGCTCCGGCTGGTGTCTGCCGCGCCCACGTACCCACCGTCCCGGAACTCCTTCACCTTGCGGCGAAGCTCCGCCACCAGCGGCGGCATGAGCTTCTCCATGCTGCTTTCCCGCAACGCCTCATCGGCTGGAAACCAGCGGATGGCCGGGTCGAGAATCGCGTGCGGGGATTGCGGAAAGTCTTTATGCAGGGCCATCAGACGGTTCCCTCTCGTGTCGTGCCATTGTCATCGCCAAATACGGCTCCCTCTCGTGTTGCGCCATTGTCATCTCGACCGATATTATTGTCATCTCGACCGAAGGGAGAGATCTCATACCACCCATCACTCAGATCCTTCCACTCAGGATTGACGGCGACAACCAGATTGTTCTTCTTCTCTCGACGCCATTTCTTGATTTCCTTTTCCCTTGCTATCGCGCCGAGGACATCCTGCGTTTCCTCGAAGTAGACCAGTTTGTTCACGTTGTACTTTTCCGTAAAACCCGGAACCATCTTCGTCTTGTGTTCATGCACCCGCCGCTCAAGATTGTTGGTTACGCCGATGTACATGACCTTGTTGTTCTTGTTCGTCAATAGGTATACATAGTAGTGATGCTCTCTGGGCATGAGATTTCTCCCTTCAGTCGAAATGACAGGGGAGAAACGTTATGACGCCGAATCTCTTCTCGCAACAGAACTCGCCGCTCCTCCTCGATACCCTCGTCCGCTAACTCCTGCCGCCGCGTCTGGATGGCGAAATAGGTTTGGCCATGCGCCACGATTTCTTTCTTGGGATCGGCGTTCTGAATGGTCAGGTAGCAGGCGTAACGGGATAGAAGAACTGTCTTGACCGACCGCTGCCCACCTTTTCCGATCTCGATCATTTCGGTGACGTCAACGAAATGATCCTCGATGCGGTGCCCGCTGTTGAAGCAGGCCAGCTTGGCCTTCTCGATTACCCCCTCGAAATTGAGGTAGTCGCCGTAGCCCAGTACCCCGGCAAAATCACGGCTTGACCAATACTCATTGCCCGCTTCATTGACCTTCCGGATCCTCTCGAAAGGCGACGTATGCCCGCCGCTTGCCTTCACAATTTCCTTCGCCATTAGTACTTCCCTCCGTTCTTCCCCACGCTCACCTCGACGATCGTCATCGTGTCAGTGCCGAAGATGTCCACCACCTTCACGGCGATCTTGTGCCGCCCCGGCGTGCATTCGTAAAAGACGCTATTCAATTCCAACGACCGGTCCTTCTTCGTGCGGAAGCTCTGCCATTCGTTTTCAAAGATGTAATCCCCGGTCCAGCGTTCTTCCCATTCGCCGGTATCCTCATTCTTTACCCGGATGATCTCGCGTTTGCTCTCGAAGTCGAAGTCCACCGACCAGTAATCAACCCAATCGGTCCAGTTCTTGGTCAGCACTTCGCGGGTGACGATGCCGTCCTTGTCCTTGCTCACCTTCACGATCTGCCCCTTCTCCACCACGATCCGGCTGCCCTTGCTCTTGATCTCCGCCTCGGCGTTGGCTATCGAATCCTGCGAGTAGAACACCGAGAAGTCCATCAGTTCCACCGCCACGGTGTTGTTCTTCACGTGTGGTTTGACCTCGATATACGACACGTCGTGGAACACCACCTGGTTCTTCTCCACCGCCCGCTTGTCGAACACCTCGGCAGGGATGTACTTGGGCGCGATGTCGATGCCCTTGGCCCGCGCTTCGTCCAGCACATTGGGGAACAGCCCCATCTCGAACTCGAAACCCAGGATGTCCACCTTGGTGATGTGCTTCTTGCGGCATTCCAGGATGATCTCCTCCACGAAGAGGCGCGTCACCGGCAGGTTCACCGGCCCGACGGTAACCAGTCGCCCGGTCTTCTTGCCGTGGAAGCTGGCGAAGTCCTCCGTCTTTTCCGCCCGGTAGGCTCGCAAGATCAGGTCAACGAACGCCTCTTCCTTCTCCTCCAATTGCTTCTGCTGCTCCTCCTCGCGCAAGTTCGGGTTGACGCCGATATAGTGCTGCCGCTCGTACCTGCCCAGGTTCAGGATTTCAAAGGCGCGGTAGTCCTTGCCCTCGGCCTTCAGTTGCCGCTGCACGCCGATCAGCCGCTTGCGCGTGGTGTGGATGGCGAACTTTCCCAGGTCACTGACGATCCACTTGCGCCCCAGTTTCTCTGCCACGGCTGCTGTCGTGCCGGAGCCACTGAATAGATCAGCCACCAGGTCGCCTTCGTTGGATGAGGCTTTGATGATGCGCTCCAGCAGGGCTTCGGGTTTTTGGGTCGGATAATCGATTCTCTCGGCGGAGGTGTTACCCACTCTCCCGAGATCCGTCCAGTTTGCCGTGATCCGACGCCCTTCTTTGTCTTCGAGAAAGACCTTGTATCCATCTAAACGTGGGGTACCATCGCGCTTCTTCAGAATAAGTCCCTCGCCCCACCATTTCTCGCGATCCTCTATCGAGGAGCCCCAGCACCTACCAGCAGGAGGTTTGGCACCCCGCCACTCGTCCTGGCGACCAGGGTTATTGCCGCTAAAAGTTAGGTCCTGACCAGTGAATAATCTGCCATCCTCATCCCTCTTGTAGCGCTTGAGTTGCTCCTCACTGTGCCCTCCCCGCTCTTCGTTAAACGTATATTTCTCACCAGAGCTATACACCCAAATTGTGTCATTCGCCCGAATGAAGCCCTTTGTCTTCATGTTGTGAGCGTTGGTTCGTTGCCAGATAATCTCGTTTTGCAGGCGCTTCGTCCCAAACAACTCATCCAAGGCTAACCGAATGTGGCTATTCATCCGCCAATCACAATGCACATAAATACTCCCATCCTCGGCGAGCAAATCGCGCATCAGCACCAAGCGCTCAAAGATCATGGCAATGAAAGAATCCGCGCCTTTGCCCCAGGTGTCGCGGTAAGCGATCTCTTCCAGGATGCTGGGTTTCTTAGTGAAGGTGTCATCGCCGATCTCGATGTCCATGCTGAAATCTGCACCTACGTCGAAGGGCGGGTCAATGTAGATCAGCTTCAGACCGCCCTGCTTCTCGATCTCCTCGCGCAGCGGGCCGTTCTTCAGCGACGAGAGGATCAGCTTGTTGTCTCCCCAGATCAGCTTGTTGGTCCAGCCCTTAAGCTGGCGGCCGCGCGCGTCCGTGGAAAACAGATCGATCTGCAACGCGGTTTCTTCCGGCTTCTCAGCGCGCGGCTCATCCACCTGCTCGATGGTCTGGAATGGCAGGACGATATTGCAGACCTCGCTCGTCTTGCCATTCCAGACCAGTTCCACCTCCCGCTTGTCCCCAAACAGCAGAAAGCGATACTTATCCGGCAGCGGCTTGTCCGCCTCGATAAAACGGATGATCTCCTGCTGTTCCTGTTCAGTCAGCCGTGGCATACCTGTCCTCTCCCTCCCGGTGTTCTACCCATAGCCAGTCCTAATAATGTGAGAATGGCCAAAACAGAATATTTATTTGTTCTGGAGCCATTGCGATTCCTCCCCTCTATGTGTCCGAGGCATAATGTTAGGTTCTGCGGCGGCGTCAGCCGCCCGCAGCAGCCATTTGTTCGATCCTCAGTTTCTCCCGGATATACTGTGCCACATCTTTGGGGATTTCGTCATACTCGGCTCGGTGTATCCGCTTTGACTCGAAGTCAATCTTGACATCCTGAACGAATTTTGCAAAATCGGGATTCTGCTCGCAAAGTTTGTTTATCGTCTCCCAATCTAAATTTGGCTTTACGCGCGCAGGATACAGAATCGAAGAGGAACCGATGTCTTGAAGATCAAGCTGGATAATGCCAATGTTGAAGGACGCAGTAAGGCGTCCCAACTCAGCGAGAAAGTCGTCGCCTTGAAGGATTTCAGCCGCTAAAAGGTAACCCTCATGTGCCCACGAGGAGTTGGAGACAGCCTGGAAGTACGCCTCCCTGTAGTTAGATTTGTTAAGTGACCGTTTCAACTCAAAGGAGTACAACCGGATGGAGTTGTTATCCGACAGCCTGTTGAACTCGACTACCTCAGGACGCCAATCTTCAATCGGCAGATAGAAGCCAACTATGTCCGGGTGAATCCACTCGTTATAGCCCTTCTTCAGCGAGTTCTCGTGGAAGATGGTTTTTGTGTGTATAAACCGGCCACGGTTAAACCCAGGATTGGCGGAAACGAAATACGCCAGCACCGGATGCAGGTCGCGCTCTTTGTAGCTTGGCGTGCTGATTGGCTTCTTGGCCTGTTCCCACTCGATCTTCTCGATGGTGTTAGCGCTGACTTCCGACTGCCTCTCCTTCAGGAAAAACCGGGCAGGTTTCTTGCCTACTTTTACGAACCTGGAGTCCAGGTTGTCGCGCACATCCATGTACAAGTAGGCGCCCAAGGTCTGCCAAGGAGTCTTACCCGTCGTTTTGACCTTTGCTGCCAGGCCGGAAGTCTTGGCGGTCTCCCATATATCTTGGTAAGTGAGCGGCACTGTTGCGCTCTTCAGCACCTCGTATGCCAAGTCAAGGAACATGTAGGCCATCTGCTGATTCTCCCATCATAGTCCTCAGTAATCGAATAATATTATACAGCGTACATATCACTGCTAACGCCCCTTGAGGAGGTGATAACTATCAGAATCGTCGTTGACATCAAAGAAAACGGTTGAAATCGTGATGCCTATCAGACGAACGAAGGAGGATTGATATCCATTGGACGGTTCGGGCTGTGGCACCGCTAAATATGGATTCCAAGTGACCGCAGGGGTATATCGCTGTGATTCGGGAGGCGGGTGCGCAGGAGAAGAACATCCCAGGCGGTGAGACCTGGGCTGCAGGGAAATCGAGGCGATTCTGCCGGAGCGGTCCGCTCCAGCCGGTGGTTCAGCGAACCTTCCAGTCCATTGGAATGATGTCAGCGTAAGCAAACCCATTCCGATTCACAATATCGCCTACTCTGACCAGGACAGTCTTCCGAAACATCGGTCCCCCCACCACGATCGTATGGATTTCCCCGTTCTCTCCGCACGGATCGCAATCCTTGGGGAACTCTGCTATTAAGTCCCTTGACCATTTCCGTCCAGCAAAACGCGAAGGCAGCTCCTTGAGATCAACACTGCTGACATAGGCTTCAAGTCCTGCTGACTGCATTTGCTCGGCCAGTTCGCTCGTGGGGATGCCCCACAACGGGAAAAGAGGATCAATTCCGGTTCCTTTCAATTGATTCTCTCGATACTTGCGGACATCCTCAAGGAACAGGTCTCCAAAGGCCATGCACTCAATCCTCTTCTTGGTGCACTCAGTGACGAAGCCTCGCATGGTGGCGTCGTATTCCTCGATTGTGCACGGATCAGGCAGGCTGATCGTTTCGACCGGCAGGCCTACTGCCTCGGCTTGACGTTGAAGCATCTCCAACCGAGTGGCGTGCATGGAGACACGATTGTATTTCTGATTCATGACAGTAAACAGGCCGAGTAGCTCAATCCCTGGGTCCTGTTGGAGCAAGTGAAGCGCCCATGCGCTGTCCTTGCCGCTACTCCAGCTCAATAGGGTTCTTTTCTTCGTCATGCCTTCTGCTGAACATAGCATTTTACGTGGCAGCCATCCGTCGCGGCCCGTCTTGGATCAGATTCACGACCACCTTGGTCAGAATATCTTTCTGATTCGGATTGCTTTCTGCAATCATCAGCGTGATAGCGACCAGCGCGTTGTCGGCAACATGCCGGAACCCGTCGGCGCGATAGAGGATGCTGTTCTTCTCCATAAACCATAGAATGAGGGCAGCCGAAGAGACCTGATCCGCCGAACTTGCGGCGCAACTCCCCGATGACGGTCATCGCCTCATCGTAGTCAATACCTCTGGCTTCCTGTGCTTCTAGGTGGTCGACTGAAACTCGTTGGTGATCGTAGTCATCCAGCAAATCGAGGGCGGAGGCGTAATCCGTCACGACCCGAAGGATTGCCCGGGCTTGGTCCGATGTCACGTCGTACCGCTCCAGGACTTTCCCGACCAGCTTCAAGGACTGCTGGAGCTCTTCCAAACGCTTTGAATTGACGGAGTAACCCTTGATCAGGTGATCCCGCAGCACCTGGATTGCCCAGATGCGAAACTGCGTGCCGCGCAGGGAATTGACGC
>Ga0247841_10000107_pt1 | contig 212434 bp, 199 predicted proteins | sample LaCruzMarch2015__2_FD_192410 | JGI IMG/M metagenome (GOLD analysis project Ga0247841, IMG submission 192410) | Freshwater microbial communities from meromictic Lake La Cruz, Castile-La Mancha, Spain - LaCruzMarch2015_18m | ecosystem: Environmental > Aquatic > Freshwater > Lake | place: Spain... | reverse complement strand
TTCTGCCTAATCTTCGGTGGATACGCCGATACTTGGTTCTTGTTTGCCATATGTTGTTAATTAAGGATGGTTAACCTTTGTCACCCCAATCCTAGCAGACTGTCACCTCATATGGTTAACTGTACATCATATTGACTTCTGTCATCAAATCTGCTATACTTAAATTACAAAAGAGTGTGGTGAGAAGAGTCGATTTTCATAAACTATTTTTGTATTTAGTAGAGTAAAATCAAAACACAATGACTGGTTCAATCAAGAAATTGACTGATAAGGGCTTTGGTTTCATCTCTGGTGAAGGATTGGCGAAAGACTTGTTCTTTCACAGTAACTCATTGGTTGGTGTAACTTTTGACGAACTTCGCGAAGGTGATGCTGTTTCTTTCGAAACAGAGGAATCTCCAAAGGGTTTGAACGCTGTAAACGTACAGCGCGCCTAATCACGCAAAATAAAAAACCGCACAATCTTTATGGTTGGAGCGGTTTTTTGTTTTGCGAATTTATCTTTTTTGGATGTCATTTCGGACTCGATCCGGAATCCATTTTGATTACTGGTCTCATAAATATTTACTGGATGGATTCCGGATCGAGTCCGGAATAACAAAAAGAAGATTTGTTCGTATTAAATTTCATAAGAATTTTTTCTTGGAATTACTCTGTTTTTGTTGTATAATCAGACTTAACCTAAAATTATATGGCTAAAAATAAAGATAATCTAAAAATGAAAAATAGTGGCCAGGGGCGAATCGCTGGTAAATTTGCTAGTCAGATATTGACTGGTCTTTTGGTTCTTATGCTTGTGGTAAGTATTTTTACTCTATTTTCTAATAAAGATACTCCAGCAACAGAAGTAATTCCAATTTCTCAAGTTGCCCGTGACATTACTGCTGGTCAAATTAGTAAACTAGTTATTAAGGGAGATGAAGTAAATGCTACTTATGCTAGTGGGACAGAAAAAATTTCTAAAAAAGAAGTAGAGTCTAGTATTTCAGATACTCTAAAAAATTATGGTGTAACAGCTGAAGCACTAGATAAAATAGTGATTGAAGTGAAAGACCAATCTAGTTTCAGTTTTTGGTTGGCTACGTTGGCTCCATTTTTACTTTCATTTTTAATGATTGGTTTTATTATTTGGATTCTTTCGCGTCAGGTTAAGGGTGCAAGTATGCAGGCTTTCTCTTTTGGACAATCACGGGCAAGAATAGTGGATCCAAATGATTTGAATCAGAAAGTCACATTTAAAGATGTGGCTGGAGTTAAGGAAGCGAAGGAGGAACTGAAAGAAATCGTAGACTTTTTAAAGAATCCAAAAAAATTCTTGGATATTGGTGCTCGTATTCCTAAGGGTGTACTTTTGATGGGTGGCCCAGGAACAGGAAAAACTTTATTGGCCCGTGCTGTTGCCGGAGAAGCGGCTGTACCATTTCTGTATTTGTCTGGTTCAGAATTCGTAGAAATGTTTGTGGGAGTAGGAGCTTCTCGTGTTCGTGATTTATTTAAAATGGCCAAGAGTATAGCCCCAGCAATTATTTTTATTGATGAGATTGATGCCATTGGACGTCATCGTGGAAGTGGTATGGGCGGAGGTAATGATGAACGTGAACAAACTTTAAACCAAATTTTGGTGGAGATGGATGGTTTTGAGCCAAATGAAAAATTGATTGTGATGGCTGCGACTAATCGTCCAGATGTACTTGATCCAGCGCTACTTCGCCCTGGTCGTTTTGATCGTCGAGTGACTTTGGATGCACCAGATATTAAAGATCGTGAAGCTATCTTAAATATTCATGCCACGAAAAAACCTTTGGGTGAGGATGTAAACTTACATGTGATTGCCGAGCGGACCCCTGGATTTTCTGGTGCCGATCTTGCTAATCTTATGAATGAAGCGGCAATTTTGACCGCACGTGAAGACCGAAAGAAAATTAGTCAGTATGACCTCATTCGTTCAGTAGAAAAAGTTATGCTTGGACCAGAACGCAAGAGTCATATTTTATCTAAACAAGAAAAGAAGATTACCGCTTATCATGAAATGGGCCATGCTCTTGTGGCTTCGATTTTGCCAAATTCTGATCCAGTGCATAAGGTTTCGATTGTGTCTCGTGGTTATGCTGCTGGATATACTCTGAAATTACCATTTGAAGATCGTCGCTTACAGTCTCGTAAAGAATTTTTAGATGACATTGCTGTGTCTTTGGCTGGTTATGCTGCAGAAAAAATGATTTTTGGTGATATGACAACAGGGGCATCCAATGATATTTCGGTTTCTTCAGCCTTAGCTCGTGATATGGTGGCACGTTATGGTATGAGCGATAAGATTGGCCCAGTTGCCTATGAAGCTGGTGCCAAGATGACTATGTCTCCTGTCGCAATGGGTGATCGTTACTCATCTGAATCAGTTGGGTCAGCGATAGACGCTGAGGTATCTCGTATTATGAAAGATGGATTGGATCGAGCCAGTGAAGTTTTGGTAGGACAAAAGAAAGCACTAGATATGATGTCTGAGGAATTGATTAAAACTGAAACCTTAGAACGAGAAGATTTTGAAAAATTATTGATTCTAAATGGAATTAAACCAAAAGAACGTGATCCAGAAAATATAGTAGAAGAAATTGTAATCTCTCAAGATGAAATCGAAACCGAAATTGTTTAAGTAAAAAAGAAAATTAAAAACTCCTTGATGACCCATCTCAAGGAGTTTTTAATTGAGATGGGTGCATCCTACAAGATTCGAACTTGTGACCTCACCGATGTGAACGATGCACTCTAACCAGCTGAGCTAAGGATGCTTCAATATTTTGTGGGCGTACTAGGACTCGAACCTAGAACCGCAGAGGTATAAGCTCTGTGCTCTAACCAATTGAGCTATACGCCCATTATATCGCTAGAATATACCTCAAAAATGGTCTTTTCGCAATGCGTTTTTGTGAGGTGCTAGTCTTTCCTTAGATTGTCATTCCTGGCTCCTGCCTATACCGAATAGGAATATTTCAATTTGTTTGGGCGGGTGACTCGGAATCTAATTAAACCACTGTGGTTAGAAATTTACACTGAATTCCGGCTCGTGGGTCGGAATGACAGTAAGGGGTACTTAATATTTTTATCTTCCTCTTGTTTGGAGTATAATATCAGGTAATTAGCTTAATTATAATTTATCTTATGAAAGAAATAAAGCCATTATTGTTATCTGAAATAAAATCATTACGCAAACCGATTCGGAATGTAAATATTGAACTTAGAAATAAATTGACACCAATTGAAAAAGTGGCCTTATGGGTAACTTTAAATATTGGTTCGTTGGGTTTTTTCTTTATCATCTTAGGTTTCAACGTTGCTTGGATGGCGTGGAATATTTTTGCTCCAGCAGAAATGGTTTTTGATATGGCTTGGCAGTTTTTTGTTTTGTTGTTTATAAATAATATTCTGCAGATTCTTTTTATGCCACTTATTATGGTTGGGCAAAATTTACAAGGGCGTCATGCTGAGGCGAGGGCAGAAACAGATTTTGATGTAAACGTGAAAGCTGAGAGAGAGATTGAAAATATTTTATTGCATTTGGAGTATCAAAATAAAATAATCTTACAAATTCTTAAATGTGTAGAACAAGAAGAAAAAATGGAAGCGGGTAAGGTGATGAACACAGAGTAATCAAAATTAAAATTATTAAAAAACACTGGAAGAGTAGTCCTTCTGGTATTTTTTGGACCACTTTTATTCTGGTTATTCTTATGGTAGGCTTTCAGAAGAAGGTTGTAGGTCTATCCTAAAGGCAACGAAAGGTGGTGTACCATGGATTTCTGGAGTGCACACAGTATTATGTTCATTATTAGTTTCACTTTTTTCCCGTCGCTAGTATTAATCTATTTCGGGTTTATCCCACCACTGTCGGTTCCTCCGATTATAGGATTGATCTTTATTCCGAGAATGTTTTTGGCTGGTGTTTTGACTCAGATGTATTGGGATACAAATCCAGCTCTGATCGTAATTCTTTGGATTATCGCAGTCATTGGTGACATTGTTGGCCTATTAATGAAAGTGGGAATGATGGTGTCTATGAAGACACTTATGTTCCTAATGCCAACGATGCCACAACGTCCCTCTTGGTAGAAACAATACCCCCACAGATTAGTTTCTGTTTGGGGGTATTTTAATATAGTTATCATTCAAAATGAATCTCCGTTTTTTTCTGGGAAATTTTTTCTCTAATTAAAGGAAATTTTTTTAATTCCAGATCTTTTTTTAGAATATTTTGTGCTTCGTTACGCGCGGCTTCTACCATTTTAATATTTTTAATCGCTTCCATTCCAATATCAGAAATGCCCCATTGCTTGCCGATAGTGAGACCACCAGAACCACGTAGGGCGAGGTCTTGCTCGGCCAATTCAAAACCATTTTTGGCAGTTTTTAGGGCTTTAAGGCGAGCAAAAGATTTAGCAGATTTTGTTTCTGAAAAAAGAAAACAATAGGCTTGATGGTTTGAACGAATAACACGCCCACGGAGCTGATGAAGTTGTGCTAAGCCAAATCGTTCGGCTCCCTCAATAATTATAATCGTGGAATTTGGAACATTGACCCCGACTTCAATAACAGAAGTTGCCACCAAGATATCAATTTTGCCCGCCGTAAACTCACTCATCATTTCTTCTTTGTCTGCGGGGCGCATTTTTCCATGGACAAGTCCGACGACAAATTCGGGGAAAATTTGCTCACCCAATTTAATTTGTTCAGCCGTGACTGATTTGGCATTTAGGGCCATTTCTTTGTCTGGATCCGGTTCATCGATACGGGGACAAATGACATAAGCTTGGCGACCGGCTTTTATTTGGGCCCGGATAAATTCATAAGTTTCTGCTCTTTTGTCTGGTGCAATAATTTCAGTAATAACTTCTTTACGTCCTTTTGGCATTTCATCAAGTAGCGTCAGGTCTAAGTCACCATAAATCGTCAGGGCGAGGGTGCGGGGAATTGGCGTCGCTGTCATTGTTAAAAGATGAGGTACTTTTGCCTTGTTGGAATCTTTGCGGGTGAGTTTTGCCCGTTGCATAACTCCAAATCTGTGCTGTTCGTCAATAATGACGTAAGCGAGATTTTTAAATTTAACTGTTTTTGTAATTAGTGAATGTGTACCAATCAAAATTGGGATTCGTCCATCCATGACCCATTTTAAAAGTTGAGTACGTGAAAGGTGAGTATGCCTCGATTCGAGTTTGGAAGGGAATTTACGGCATTCATTTCCTGTGATTAGACCAATACCAATATTTGGCATGTGTTTAAAATATTCAATAAATGATTCAAAGTGCTGTCGGGCTAAAATTTCAGTTGGGGCCATATAGGCAACTTCATATCCCGATTTTACAATCGCAAAAGCTGTAGTGGCAGCGACAGCTGTTTTACCAGAGCCAACATCTCCCTCTAGGAGGCGTGTCATTGGCTTATCACCACCGAGGTCAGAAATGATTTGATTGATCGCTTTGACTTGAGCGTTTGTGGAGGCAAAAGGAAAACGTCCCAAAAAGTCTTGCACATCTTTATCAGAAACTTTTATTTTGAAAAACGGATTGTTCTGGTATCTATGTTTGTCTTGAAGTCGTTTGAGTTGGATATATAAAATTTCTTCAAATGAAAAACGTTTCTTGGCGGCTTCAGCATCGCTCGTTTTTTTAGGCGAGTGGATCCAAACTAAGGCTGTTTTTAGACTAGGTAGATTGTAAAGTTTAATAATTTTTTCAGGCAAGGGGTCGGTCAAAGTTTCAGCCAAACCAGATTTAAGGATTGTTTGAATGTGATAATAAAACCAACCAGATGATAAGCCTTTGGTTTCAGAATAAACCGGAATTAAAAATAAATTTTGTTCTTGACTACCGTCATTGGAGAAGAGAGAATTTTTGGCACCCATTGTGGGAAGCGCCTCGCGTACGTCTGGATTAGCTAAATATATTTCATCTTTGCGTTTAGTGATTTTCCCACGAAATTCTCCAAATTGCCCGATAGGAATTTTTTTGGCCATATAGGCTTGGTGAAACCAGACGGCCTTGATCGTTTTTGTACCATCATCAATCAGAGCCTCTGCCATGGGGATTTTAGTGCGGAAACTTTTTAAAGTTTTAGCCGACAATACCTTGCCATAAATAACTACTTCTTCGCCTTCACTTAGGTCGCGAATATTTCTAATCTGTCCCGGCTCTTCGTATCGATTGGGAAGATAAAAAAGTAGATCCTGGATTGTTTCTAGTTTTAATTTTTTTAACCCTAATTTTTGCAAGGGATTTAAACGAAAAGCTTTTTCTATTAGGGTAGAGATGTCCATGATGGTTAGATTGTAACACAAAAAAAGTGAGCCGATTAGCTCGCTTTTTTTGTAGTGTTTTTTGAACGAAGTTCGGAAAAATATTCGAAGCGATTATTTGGAAAACATTCTGAACATCCAACCAAACAAACTAAATCCTTTTTGTGCTGTTCCCAAAGAATTTTCAATTTCCAAATTGGCTTGTTCTAATGTTTGAATTTGTTGTGTCAAGTTTTGCGCATCGTCTTGATTGGCAAGTTGAGTTTTGACTTGGTTTAATTGCTTAATCTGCTCCCGGTCTTGTTCCAATATTTTTTTAGCGTTGTTTATTTCGCCATAATTCGGTCCGACAAAAAATTTGGAAAAACCACTTCGGCTTTGGACTTTTTGCAAACTGGCTTCGAGTTTTTCCTGATTTTGAGTTTGGGTTTGAGCGATAGTTTTCACTTGCTGACCGATTCCGCTGTTTCTATCCGCCACCTGCAACATTTCTTGCACGGCGTTGGCTACTTGACTTCTTCTTTGCGTCGCAGTCGCTGTCTCATTTCCTTGTCGTTGGCTATTTTGAAGCTGGCCAGCTTCACCTTGATTTTGCACTTGGTTTTGATTTTGAACCTGATTACCTGTCCCGTCTTGTAACTTTTGTTGCGTTTGCGTTTCCGCGCCAATTCCGGCGTTTGTTCCCAATTGAATTTGTTCGTTATTTTGCGTTTGTTGCTCAACTTGGTTGCCTATTTCTGTTCCGCTATTGTTGTTTTGACCCACAGCATAGGCGTTGCCAGCAAGAGCGAATGTCATTGCCAATACACCAGCCATTAAAATTTTGTTCTTCATATTTTTATTTCCCCTTTCTGCTTACTTGGCGATAAACACAAAGTAAAGCATTGTGAGTTAAATTATTAATAATCCATGTATATGTTAAAATAATCGACCTTATTATTTTAACATATTTTTAAAACAACTTCTAAATATTTATTTGTTCAAATCATAACTTTATTTGATAAGCGCAAAAAATAGTTTTAAGCTCGCTTTCTTTTTCAAGTTTTACCTTATAATTGCTATTGCCCTAATACCGCTCATTTTTGGTTTCGTTATATTACGAGCCACGCTCTGTGTGGCGAACCCTTTTGGATTCAGGATTTTTTCTGGCAGGGGAATTTAGAACAGACGGCACTTCGTGCCGACTATATATTTTTTTTGTTTCAAAATTCGTTTTCTGGCGGGGTCACGCACGCACTTCGTCTCCCTGTTTGTTCAAGATTGAAGTGATTGAATATAAACAGCAATCCTCTGGAGGGTTTGTTGTTTTTGCACTGCGCAAAATATAGTCGTGAGTACACTCGTGATTTTGCGGAGGATGTGAGATTCGAACTCACGGAGCCTTTTACAGCTCGACAGTTTAGTAAACTGTTGATTTAAACCACTCATCCAATCCTCCCGATTTAACTATCTTATTACATTTTGAAGATAAAATAAAGCTTTATAATTGGCTATTTTTATGTATAATAATGGCATTAAGGAGGGGTGTCAGAGCGGTCTATCGTACATCTTTGCTAAAGATGTGTACCCGTTAAACGGTACCGCGAGTTCGAATCTCGCCCCCTCCGCACTTATCCCTTTACTAATCTTGTGCGTAACATACTATTAAGATAGACAAGTGATGTTTGACGGTGGAGGTAAGGTCTTATGACTACCAAACTGACGCTTTATTTTGAAGATTTCAAAGTACTATCCATGAGTCTTAGTCTTGAGCCCTTGAGAAAAGATAAATATTTCCCAGAAAGGGTAAAATATCGATATGTATCAATGGGAGATATGCGGGTTATCGATCAACATTAAAATGGCTTAGGACCTCAAAAATGAGTAATGAGTATTGGGGAATGATTGCTTTTGAGTCAGATGTGCATTGGCATGCTGGCTCTTTTTTTAGTTAATAAAATATTTTTATCCTGTCACCGTAACTCTAATTACTTTCCTGGGTTTCCCATGGTTTAGCGCTTTTTCGGCTTCATTTAACGTTGTTCCTGTGGTGGCTACATCGTCCAGCAAAATGATTGTCCGTCCACGAAGGATTTTTGGATTAATAACTCTAAATGTTCCTTTTAAATTATTTAATCTTTCTGTACGATTTTTTACTGAAACTTGGGTTTTAGTATTTTTAATTCTGATTAAATTATTTATTTCTAAATGAAATAATTTTTGATCCATCTCGGCTAGGTGTTTGGCGATTTCTTCTGCTTGATTAAACCCACGTTGCCTCAAGCGTTTTTTAGATAAGGGGATAGGAATAATTAATATCTTACCAGATTGTTCGCGATAAATTTTTGTTTCTGATAAATCTTCTAACATTGCTTCATATAGCCAGCCGGCAAAAATCTCAGAAATTTCACGAATCCCTTTGTACTTTAGTAGCCAAATTAGTTGTCTGATGGTGGGATGATTGTATGGAGCGACAGAAAAAATCGCTTTATCACCATAACTCCCGCGTAAGGGAATATCTGTGGTGCACGGGTTACAGAGATAAGTGCCTTTAATTTTACAGCCAGCACATCGACGGGGAAAAAGAGAGGACTGAATTACTTCATATATTTTAAATATAGTTTCTTTGAATTTCTCCATTAGGTAGATTATAGCTTATTTTGGTAATTACGAATTATGAATAGGGCGGCTCTGTATTGTTATTTCTGCGAAAGCAGTAATAATGGGGAATATAATAGAACGCGTAAAGAAAACCTGGATTCCGAGTCAATTCCAGAATGACAATAGAGAGTTAGTAGATTGTGATGTATGACAGTATATAGAATATACTCAATTTCTGTGCATAAATATTCTCTTGTTTAAACGTTATTATGATATAATATCTTGAATATTCACCATCTATGTCAAATTTCTTTTCAAGTTTATTAAGTTTTAGTGGTTCGGGTGGATCACAAAGCAAAGACAGTATTATTGCGGTTGATTTTGGTGCGTCTTCAGCAAAAGTTCTTCAGCTCCGTAAAGATAAGGGGCGAATTGTCTTGGAGACATATGGTGAATTATCCACCGGTCCTTATGTTGGAATGTCTATTGGCCAGGCAGTAAATCTGGGTATGGATAAGATGGCGGAAGTTTTAACGGATCTTTTTCGTGAGTCAAATATTACTTCTAAAACAGGGGCCATGGCGATTCCTTTGCGTGCTAGTCTTTTGGTGTCTATTGATATTCCTAATTTAAATAAAGAAGATTTGGTTACTGCTGTGCCAAATGAAGCCCGTCGTTTTATTCCCGTTCCAATCTCGGAAGTAATGATGGATTGGTGGGTAATTCCTGAAAGAGAAGATTCCTCGCCTGCGTTTGACCGAGATAGAATTCCCGTTGGTGGTAGAAAGTTTCAAGAAGTTTTGATTGCCGCCATTCATAGAGATACAATCAAGATGTACCAGGACTTGGCCCAAAAAATGGCGCTCAATATTAATACTTTTGAAATCGAGACTTTTAGTACTATTCGTTCGACTCTAACAAACGATTTGTCAGCGACCGTTGTAATAGATTTTGGCGCCGGTACGACCAAAGTGGCAATTGTTGATTATGGTGTAGTGAGAGTTTCGCATACTATAAATAAAGGTTCACAAGATATTTCTGTTGCGTTATCAAAATCTTTGAATATTTCTTTTGAAAAAGCGGAAGAAATTAAAAGAAAAATTGGTTTAGTTGAAAAGGTGACAGCTGAAGGAGAGGTAAGTAATATCATTAGCCCAATCGTTGAATATATTTTTGAAGAAATAAATAGAGTAATCATAAATTACCAAAAAAAGCATACTATCGCAGTCGAGAAAGTCGTTTTGGTAGGAGGTGGTTCCCAACTTAAAGGAATGTTGGAATTAGCTCAAAAGAGTCTCGAAATGCCAGTTTCCTTTGGCACTTCTTTTGATAAAATGGAGACTCCTGCTTTTTTAGAAAATGTTATGAGAGAAGCCGGTCCATCGTTTGCAGTGACTATTGGTTTGGCACTCCGACAATTAGAGAGTTTAGAGTGAATCCCTGTTTGTCATTTTGGATTTGATTCGGAATCTAATACTGGATACTTAGTTGGTGTTAAATTATTGGATACCGACCCTTGCCGATATGACAATAAAAAGTTGTCAACAGTTTTCCCTCTTTTTTAAATAGAAAGATGATATAATAATTTTAATTATGGAACCATCTCTGCAAACATCATTTATTTCTAAATAAAAAGTTGTCAACAGTTTTCCCTCTTTTTTAAATAGAAAGATGATATAATAATTTTAATTATGGAACCATCTCTGCAAACATCATTTATTCCTAAACAAACAATGGCACCTATGAGGCCTACAGGTGGTCAAACTCAGTATGCTCCAAAAGGAGGAATGGGTTTGTTTACTTTGTTATCTTTTATTGTTTTGTTTTTATCTTTGGTTGCGGCCGGTGGCACATATGCTTATAAAGTATATTTACAGTCAGTTCTGTATAGTAAATGCGTTCCAAAGACACAGGGCGTTGCTCAGCCAAATAGTAATTCTTTTGGTAAAACTAGCGATACAAATTTCCAATGTGGCCTCTATCTTTCTTTGTTGGAATGGGATACTCGACTACAACAAGATAGTCTTGTTCGTATGCAGCGTCTAGATACTAAGATGAAATTGGCAACTCAAGTCTTGGATAGCCATATGAGTTTAGTTCCATTGTTTGATTTTTTAAGTAACAGTACTCTAAAGACTGTTCGGTATACAAAGTTGTCTACTTTAAATAGAGAAGTAAATTTAGAAGGTACGGCTAGTGGTTATGAAGATATTGCTGTTGAGTCCAATGTTTTAAATAGCATGCCAGAGATATCTGGAGTATTATTTTCTGATCTCAATGTGGACTTAAAAAATAATGTTACTTTTAAGTTAAAGTTTCAGGTTGACCCAAAATATTTGAAATATGTTTCAGTTGTGGCTAAGGCAACTACGACTACTAACCAATAATATTGTTATGAAATATTTATTACCCATATTCAATCTTGCCCTTGCTGCTAGTCTGTTTTTTATGGTGACAGATCAGATGTTTGTAAATGCTCCCCTAGATGAAAAACCTGCTGATAAAACAGCTTCGACTGGTGGAATTAGAGCTCTCTTAGCTCGTCAAACCGAATTAAATGCCGCTATTATTAAAGCACAGGAGTTGGGTGCCAGAATCGATAAATTAAATGGCTTATATAATAATATTTCTCAGGTAGAAAAAGATAAGCTCGATTTGCTTTTGCCGGATTATGTTAACAATATCCAGTTGATTATTGATGTAAATGGTATTGCTAAACGTAATAGTATGGTGATAAAAAATATTAAAGTTATAACTAGTGAAGATAAAGATACTAATAATCCTTCTCAAAATCAGCTTAACTCTAAAAATCAGGCTTTAGGCACGATGCTTCTATCTTTCAGTGTCACTGGTCCTTATACTGCCTACAAGAATTTTTTGGCTGATTTATCTAGTAGTCTAAGAATAATTGATATTTCCTCGACCTCTTTTGCTACCGACGATAAGGGGATATACAATTATAATATCGAGTTGAGAACTTATTGGTTGAAATAAAAATTATTATGTTAAATTCTAGTTTAATTAAAAGTGTATCGTCCCTGCTCGTTATTATGGGTGTAATATATTTGTCTTACAGTTATGTCACTCGTCCGCTTGTAGAGGTAGATACTACTTCAAGTATTGAAGTAACTTCGTCCGATACCGATATATCTTCTTCTACCACACAGAATTTAGCCAATGTTTTTACTGTTTTGTTGGAAAAATTATCGGCTGTAGATTTCCAAGGAAGTAACCCAATTTTTAATAATCCGATTTTCCAAAATGGTTTAGTTAGTTTTAGTCGAGATTTGCCAGACATAGAAAAGATGCGTGCGAATCCTTTTGCCCCAATCGAAGGTAATCCAACTTTATATATTCACTACAACTCTCCGGCGGTTACCTCCTTGACCTTTAGTACTACTTCCAGTGCTTTTCCTGGGAATACCGCTGCCACCACGACGAAAAAATAATGACGAATGACGAGTTACGAATAAAAACTAAGAGGTGTTTTTGTCATTTTCATCTCTGTGAGAATGACACAATGGGGATTTTTTTATTTAACACTTGTCATTCGTAATTCGTAATTGAATATAATGCTTCCCAATCCTCAAATCCCAACCGTAAATCTAAGTGATATAAAAGTTTCACCAGAGGTACTTCAGTATATTCCAGAAGAAAGTGCTGCTTTTTATCAATTTATTCCACTTCAGATAAAAGATGGAGTTTTGGAGGTGGGAATGGTGGATCCAGAAAATATTGAAGCAAAAGATGTTTTACAATTTATCTCAACGGCTAACAATCTTCCCTTTAAGGTTTTTCGTATCTCTAAAGAAGATTTAGACAAAGCAATAACAAATTATAAAGGTTTATCTGGTTCTGTCGATCAAGCCTTGGGGGAATTTGTGGCTGATGCCGAAGAAGATCTTAAAAAATATAAAAAATCAGGAGAAAGTTTAACTGTAAAGATGGAAGAAACGACGATTGTCGAGGATGCTCCAGTAACAAAAATTGTTTCGGTTATTTTACAGTACGCTATTACTGGTAATGCTTCAGATATTCATATAGAGCCAGAAGTTGATAAAATTCGTGTGCGTTATCGTGTCGATGGCACTTTACATACTACTTTATCATTTACTCGTTCGGTCCAAGATGCAATAGTTGCTCGTATTAAAATTTTGACTAATATGAAATTGGATGAAAAACGTAAACCGCAAGATGGACGTTTTTCTGCCAAGATTGAAGGACGTAGAATTGATTTTCGTGTTTCTACTTTACCGACTTATTTTGGAGAAAAAGTCGTGTTACGTATTTTAGATCCAGATAAGAAAAATATTTCTTTTGATTCTTTGGGTTTGGATGGGGATAACTTGAAATCTGTACTTGATGCCATCAAACGTCCTTATGGTCTCATTCTTTTAACTGGTCCTACTGGTTCTGGAAAAACTACCACTCTGTACTCAATGTTGTCCAGTGTGGATCGTGAACAATATAACGTGGTTAGTTTGGAAGACCCAATTGAATATGATATTGACGGTGTAAATCAATCCCAGGTTCAACTAGAAATTGATTATACTTTTGCCAATGGTTTGCGTTCTATTTTGCGTCAAGATCCAGATGTTATTATGGTTGGGGAAATCCGCGATAGTGAAACGGCAAAATTGGCTATTCAGGCCGCTTTGACTGGCCACTTGGTTTTTTCTACTCTTCACACTAACAATTCCATTGGAGTTATTCCTCGTTTGATTGATATGGGAATAGAACCATATCTAATTCCACCAGCTCTGACAATGGTCTTGGCTCAACGTTTGGTCCCTGTTCTTTGTGATGATTCTAAGACTGAAATACCGATGGATGATAGTTTGAAAATGATGGTAGATAGTCAATTTGCCGATTTGCCGGTAGAATTTCGTAGTAAAATACCAATAGTCAGTAAAGTCTACCATCCTGGAAAATCTTCGACTTGTCCAAGTGGTACTCGTGGACGTATTGGAGTATTTGAAGCCTTCTCGATGAACAAAGATCTAGAGAAATTGATTTTGACTTCACCAGGAGAAAATCAGGTTTATGAATATTTACGTAGTAAAGGTTTCTTGACCCTTAAAGAAGATGCTATCAAGAAAGCCTTTTTGGGTAAGATTTCATTTGACGAGGTGAATAAGCTTTAAAAAATTACGAGTTACGAATAAAAATGCAAAAGTCTTGTCATCTTTGAGAAAACAAGAATGACAAATTAAAGGAGACTGGAAAGGAAATAGTATAGAAAGGGTCTCGTCTCAAATTTCCTAAGGTTAGGCCTTAAGGTTTAAAAAGACCTAGCCTTAGGAAATGATGATTTTCCACTTCTCTATTATTCAGACTTGCGTTATAATACAATCATTATGACTGAAACCATAAAGCGAAAAATACTCATCATAGATGATGACAAGTTTTTATTGGATATGTATGCGTTGAAGTTTACGGAACAGGGTTTTGAAGTTACCCAATGTTCTTCTGCTGAAGAGGCTTTAGATAAAATAAATGATGGTTTCCATCCCGATATATTTTTAGTAGATATTATTATGCAGAAAATGGATGGTTTTACTTTTATTCAAACTATCAATGAAAAAGATTTAAAAGGACAGTCTACGGTAATCATTTTATCTAATCTTGGTCAGAAAGAAGATGTTGAGCATGGTCTCAGTTTGGGAGCTGATGGCTATATTGTCAAAGCAAGTGCTACTCCATCAGAAGTTGTGACCAAAGTATTAGAAATTATGAATAATAAAAAGAAGTAAAAACAACTGTCATTCCTGTGAAAACAGGAATCTTGTCTAATCCCGACTTGATAAAAATAAGATCTCCGGTCGAATACGCCGAGGATGACACGGGGAGAGAACGACGTCTAAAAATATAATTTAACCCATAAAATATGATTGATTATAAAAAAGAAATAGAAGATCTGGTATCTATCGTAGAAAAAGAGGGGGCTTCCGATTTACACCTCTCTGTTGGTCGACATCCAACCATTCGTGTTTCTAGTGATTTGCTCCCAATAGTCAGAAAGCCAGTATATTCCCCAGAAGATACTATGGGTATTTTGATGGAGATTTTAAATGAAGATAATAAAAAAATATTTTTAGCTAAAAAAGATTTAGATTTTTCATATAGTCCAGATTCTAAAATTCGTTTTCGTGGTAATGCTTTTTATCAACGTGGGGTAGTAGGGATTGCTTTGCGTTTGATTCCAGAAAATATAAAAACGATTGAAGAGTTAAACCTACCAAAGAAACTTTATGAATTTGCCAATAAAAAGCAAGGTTTTTTCTTGTGTGTTGGTCCAGTCGGACAAGGTAAAAGTACCACTTTGGCTTCACTTGTTCAGCATATAAATCTTGAACGAGCTGAACATATTATTACTATCGAAGATCCCGTAGAATATTCTTTCAAGAGTGAGCGATCGATTATTGACCAACGTGAAGTTAGTTTTGATACTGATGATTTTGCCTCAGCTCTCAAGTCGATGTTTCGTGAAGATGTAAATGTGGCTTTGATTGGAGAAATGAGAAACTATGAAACGATTTCTTCCGCTGTCACCGCTTCTGAAACGGGACATTTGGTTTTCTCTACTTTACACACAAACAGTGCTTCACAAACTATCGATCGTATTATTGACTCTTTCCCACCAAATCAACAAAAACAAATTCGCATACAGCTGGCCGCTTCACTTCTTGGTGTCTTTTCTCAGCGTTTGATTCCTCGCGTGTCCGGGGGATTGATTCCTGCTTATGAATTATTAATCAACAATAACGCTGTTGCCAACTTAATCCGTGAAGGACGAACGGCTGAAATTGATGTAGTAATTGAAACCAGTTCTGAAGATGGTATGATTAGTCTAAATCAATCCTTGACCGAGCTTGTTCGCGCTGGAGAAGTAAATACTGAAGTGGCTTATCATTATTCGATTGACCCACATGGATTAGACCGACTGATATAGGGTAAATTCTTAAGTTTGAGTGTAAAAATTATCATGACTGAAAAAATGAATCAATCAAAAGTAACACTAGAGATCCTTCAGCAGTCAATCGACAATTGGGCAATCTCTACTCAACAATCAATCGAAAAATTGGCAATTGCCACAGCGAGCGGTTTTGAACGAGTGGAAAAAGATATTGTTGAAATCAAAACTGATATTGTTGAGATAAAAACTGATATCTCTGGTCTCAAACAACGAGTAAATAGCTTAGACAATCGTTTAGATACTTTTGTTGATCATGAACGTCGTCTAGTGAAATTGGAAACTGTTTTAAAATTAAAAACTAGTTAAAAAAATGTTATTCAATTATAAAACTACTACTAAAGATGGAATGCCTCAGGCGGGAAGTATTGATGCTCCTAGTGCCGATTTAGCCATATCATCGCTTCAGCGTCGTGGCTTGGTGGTGATTAGTGTTATTCCAGCTGATGAAAAGAAAGGTTGGAAAAATATTAGTTTTTTCAATCGCATAAAAGCCCAAGAGGTGGTGATCATGTCACGTCAGATTTCCACTTTATTTGCCGCCAAGGTTTCCGTCGTGGAAACTTTCCGTTTATTATCTACTGAATCAGAGAATCCTCTTGTTTGTCAGATGTTGTCGGAAATAATGGATGATATAAAAGGTGGTGTATCTATTTCTAGTGCAATGAGTAGACATCCGACTTTGTTTTCCGATTTTTATGTCAGTATGGTCAAATCTGGAGAAGAATCGGGTAAATTATCCGAAACTTTCGAATATTTGGCTACTTACCTCGATCGTTCTTACGCCCTGACCTCCAAGGCTCGCAATGCTCTAGTCTATCCAGCTTTCGTCGTTATATCTTTTTTGATAGTTATGACGATTATGATCGTTTTTGTTATTCCACAATTAGGTGAGATATTGAAAGACACTGGTCAGGAATTGCCTATTTATACTAAATTAATTTTAGGTTTCAGCAATTTCATTAGTAATTATTGGTATTTCTTCGTTGCTGTTTTATTTGCTCTGGGCTTCTTTTTGTCAAAATATTTGCCAACAGTCGAAGGAAGACAAGCCCTGTCTCGTATGAAATTAAATGTGCCTTATGTCGGAGATTTGTATAAAAAACTATATTTGTCGCGTATCGCTGATAATCTAAATACAATGATTATCTCGGGTGTATCCATGGTTCGTTCACTTGAGATTACGGCTGATGTAGTCGATAATGATATTTATCGTGATATTTTGCGTGAAGCTTCTGTTTCGATTAAAAGCGGAAGTGCTGTGTCTGATGTCTTTGCCAATTATCCTGAAATTCCAAAAATCATGGTTCAAATGATGAGGGTCGGTGAGGAAACTGGACGACTGGGTTTTGTTTTGGAAACCATGGCCAATTTCTATCGTCGGGAAGTGGATAATGCCGTAGAGACTCTAGTTGGTCTAATCGAGCCGTTTATGATTGTTTTCCTTGGTTTGGCGGTGGGAATTCTTTTGACGGCTGTTCTTGTGCCGATTTATAATGTGGCCAGTGGTTTATAAAGAGAGACTGGGACAAGACTAAGCCTTAAATCTTCAAAAAGGCTTAGCCTTGACCCTAACAAATATTATTTATTAAAATTATTATCAAATTAACAAGTTCTGATATTATGAAAACTCGTTTAAATAAAGGTTTTACATTAATCGAACTTTTGGTGGTTATCGCGATTATCGGTATCTTGTCAGGAATTGTGTTGACATCATTAAACTCAGCTCGTACTAAGGCTAAAGATGCCCGTATTATTTCTGCTATGTCTAAAGTGCGTACAATTGCTGAGACTTTATATTCTGGTGGTTATTCTAGTACAGCTTTTGTTACTCCTCAGTCCGCAAACTTAACTTGTGGAGAAGTGGTTGCTTCTGATGACGGTCTGTATGCTTTAGCTAAGGATATAACTGATCAGCAAGGTATTACTGATTGTACTGGTGGCCTCGTTCAATTGAAAATTACTAAAAGTCCCGACAGTAGTAAATATGTTGCAACCGCAAAATTAGCTTCTAGTGATTGGTGGTGTATTGATTCAAGTGGTGTATCTCGTAATAAAAATATTACTACTAATGTAAAATATACATCTCGCACAACTGCTGAGGATACTGTTAACTTCAAATGCTATTAGAAAAAAACCGTAGGTGTCACCTTAACATCATAGTAACTCTAAAAGATATCCACAGTATTTATATGCGAGTTTCTGAGACTAGTATATAATTAAATTAAGTTTGTTAAAAAAACAAATAGTAGTCGAAAATTTCTAAGCAAGGTGTCAAATTTTTAGAGTCAAGGCTAAGCCTTAAGGTCTAAAAAGGCTTAGCCTTGACTCTAGCAAAGATTATTTATTAAAATTATTATTAAATTAACAAGTTCTAATATTATGAAAACTCGTTTAAATAAAGGTTTTACATTAATCGAACTTTTGGTGGTTATCGCGATTATCGGTATCTTGTCAGGAATTGTGTTGACATCATTAAACTCAGCTCGTACTAAGGCTAAGGATGCACGTATAGTATCTTCTGTCTCTCAGGTGCGTACTATCGCAGAAGTAGGTTATGTTACTTCGTATAGTAATTTCCCCGGAGATTCTACCTACACAGCTTTAGCCGCTGATATCACAAGTAATGGAGGTGGGACTTTAACTACTGCAGGAACAAGTGACTCTGCTGCATGTGCTATTGGTGGTGGGACTTGTACTGGGTATCGTACTTATGCTGCGCTGGCTTCTGATTCACTTAAGGCTTGGTGTGTGGATAGTTCTGGAAATTCAGCTCAAGTTACTATCGCCTCAATGCCTGCTGCTTTTCCTTTGAAATGTAAGTAGACATTTGTTTTTAGTAAGACTTCGTAGGTAACTCCCAAGGCTTAGTCTTCGGGAACATAAAACCCTTATAAAACAAGGGTTTTATTGTGTTATATAACTGCCAAGGCTAAGCCTTGGCAGTTGACGAGAATTGTGTGGTTGATATAATTGAATCAATGGCTCGTAAATTAGAGTTTTCTATTGATGAATTTTATCATCTTTATGCGCGCGGAAATGACCGCAAGCAGATTTTTTTGACCGAGCGAGATTATCTTCACTTTCTCGCTTTGATGTATACTTGTAATTCCACTACGGCTATTCAGCTTAGTAACTTTGTTATTGATGATTTTTCTGGGTTTTTTACTTTACGGCGGGGAGAACCTTTGGTGGCAATTGGGGCATACTGTTTAATGCCTAATCATATTCATTTTTTGATTAGGGAAGTTCGCGAGAAAGGCATTAGTCAGTTTATGCAAAAACTTTTGACGGCTTATTCAATGTATTTTAATAAAAAAAATACTCGCACTGGCAGTTTGTTTGAACATCCGTTTAAAGCTAAACATGTGAATGAAGATGAATATTTGCGCTATTTGTTGGCTTATATCCATCTTAACCCTGTAAAGATTAATGATCCTGATGGTTGGCAAGGGAAGAGAATTCTTCATCCAGAATCGGTTAAACAATTTTTAGATTATTATCGTTATTCCAGTTATCCAAATTATATTGGCCGAAAGAGGGTGGAAGATAAGATATTAAACAGAGAAGTTTTTCCGGAGTATTTTTCTGGTACAAATGATTTTGAAAGTTATTTGAACGACTGGATAAATTTTGATTGATGAAGTTAAAACTGCCAAGGCTTAGCCTTGGCAGTTGGAAAGCTAAGACTAAGTCATGATTTTATTGGGATAATATTTTTTTGTTTTTAAACAAATTACTGTTATAATTATTTTAATATGATTTTATTTCTCATCTATTTTTCTATTCTCGGTTTGATTGTGGGTAGTTTTTTGAATGTGGTGATTTTGCGTTACAACACAGGGGCAAGCCTCGGTGGAAGATCGGGGTGTTTTTCGTGTGGACATGGTCTGGCTTGGTACGAGCTTGTGCCTGTGATGAGTTATTTAGTTTTGAAAGGGAAGTGCAAACACTGTAAATGTAAAATTTCTAAACAGTATCCAATAGTGGAGCTTTTGACTAGTTTTCTATTTGTTCTCTCGGCTTGGAAATTTTATCCTGATTTTATTTCGATGATTTTTTACGCTATTTTATTGAGTTTCCTGGTAGTAATTATTGTCTATGATTTGAAACATAAAATTATTCCTGATAATCCAACTTATTCTTTTATTATTCTAGCGATACTATCTCCAGTTATTCTTGGTTTTTATCGTTTTTCACCAGAAGTTATTGGCTGGAAAATCCTATGGAATTTGTTGGGGGGGATTGTGATATTTTTGTTCTTTTTCTCTCTTTGGTATTTTTCTGATGGTCGTTGGATGGGTTTTGGTGATGCTAAGCTTGGATTTGGTATTGGAGCTCTGCTCGGCCTCCTGGGTGCTGTGAACGCTGTAGTGCTGGCTTTTTGGATTGGAGCTTTGGTAGGTCTCACCTTGATTGCATTAAGTAAAATGAACAAAATAAGAGCTTTTCGTCATCGTTTTTCAATAAAAAGTGAAATCCCGTTTGCTCCATTTTTGGTGCTTGGTTTGGTACTCAATTTATTTTGGGGGGTTACAATTTTCGCTTTTTAGTTGTTGTATAGAGACAAAAACCATATTATATATAGACTCACAAAGCCTTCGGGAAAATAAAACCCTTATAAAACAAGGGTTTTATTGTGTTATATAACTGCCAAGGCTTAGCCTTGGCAGTTTTGGTAGTTGACCTTGATATAGAATTGATTAGACCAGTAGATGATAAAAAAATAGTAGGTAACACCTTTTTAAATTCTTAGAGTGTCACCTACTGGTTTTTTTAACGCGGATATTTGTGTCTTAAACTGGATTCCGGCTCATGGACCAGAATGATAAAAGTAGGGAATTATAAACTGGGGATATCCACCACTGTTTACTTTATTATTTGTGTTACAATAACAGTATTGTAAATTAATATTTTCAAATCTAACTTTATAAGTATGAAACATTCAATTCTCACCTCGATTCTAATAGTTGTTTTTGTTATCTTCGCTTCGTTTCTTTTTTCAAATTATTCCTCCGCCGCAATGCCGACCAAGATAATAGGTTATGCTTGGGCCCCAAATTGGGGTTGGTTAAATTTTGGTCCGTCAGCCAGTCCTTTTGTAACAATCGATACTTCAAACAATTTTAATGGTAAGGTTTGGAGTACTAATTTGGGTTGGGTTCGTATGGGAACAGATTTGACAGGACCTGCTAGTGTTCCACTTTCTGATCGTGGAAATGTTAAAGCTGTAGCCAATACTTCAGGAGCTTCTATTGGTGGTTGGATGAGAGCTTGTACTGCTTATACTAATTCGAATGATTGTGGTGTCATTAGTCCGACTGGAGAAAAATCTGTTGCTGGTACAGAACTAGGTGGTTGGGATGGTTGGTTTAAGTTGAAAAATGTTGTCTACAACTCAGTTAGCAATGCTTACACTGGATTTGCTTGGGGAGATCTGGTTGGTGGCTGGGTAAATTTTAGTGCTTCTGGCAATACTCCACCTCCTGTTGGTTGTGTTCCTGCTACCGATTCAAATCATTGCTGTCCATCTGACCAAATATGGGATGGGACGTCGTCTTGTGTTTGTAACCCAGCCGTAACGACTTGTGGTGGTGGTCCTGGAGGGTTAACTGCTACCTGTAGTGTTTCTCCTGCTTCTACTCCTATTAATACTAATGTAATTTGGACAGTTATTCCTTCTGGTGGAATAGGGACATATTCTTATGCGTGGTATGAAAATACTACGGGTATATTTTCTCCTCTACCTACTGTATTAGGAGATATAGCAAGCTCTGTGACGAAACAATATCCTACATCTGGGAATTATTACCGTCTAGTAGTTGTTACTTCTGGCCCTAATATGGTTACTGCTCAATGTACTGCAGGAGTTCAACCTGGAGTGGTTATTACAGATAATAATTGTAAATTAAACGTTATAACTAATCCAGCTAATGCAGTCGATACTCGTGAAAGTATTAAATTAAATGGTTTACTCCTTACTTTGGCTAATTCTAACCCAATTACTCTTGCTACTTGTAATAATAATACATTAGCTACATCTACTCCTACTTCCCCTGCGTTTAAATGGAGGGAAGGTACTTGTTCAGCTATTGCTCCATTAATTAATCCACTAGATGTAGATGTTGATTCTGGGGTTACTAAAACTATTTGCGCTGATTTTGGTGGAGGTAGTGGTGATATTGTAATTTCTGGAGGATTTGGTGTGAACCATTTACTTAAGGTTGATAAGCCAGCATTTTACCCCGCAAAATCCACTCCTACAGCGACAATTAAATCATCAGTCGGCAGTATAAATGTAAGAGTAGATGATTGGGGCGGACTTGATACTGCAGCATCGCAATCTAATAATTGTATAAGTCCTTACCTATGTTTCGGTATTTTTGATGACAATGATTTAGGTAACTGTATACAAGCGGGTAATACAACTACTCATAAAACGATAGATACTACTGGAGGTGCTTTGAAGTTTTATTTCCCCAAGTATTGTCCTAGTACTAATCAGAACAAATTATCTGTTTTCCACAAGCCTGCAGCCTATTGGACTGTTAAACTTAAGACCGTTGCAGATAAGACTAAGGATTTGCCGTTATGGTTCAATGATCCAGATCCATCAAATAAGGAATAAATCTGTTAGTATAACATAGGCAGAATGGAGCATAATATTATGACTAATCAAAATCATCGTCCTAATAAAGGTTTTTCACTTCTAGAAATGACGGTGGTTTTGGGTATTGTGGCATTTATAACTGCTATGTTTTTTCTGAATCTCCCACCATTGAAGGGTGGGATGTCTATCGATGTAGTTGCCCAAGAGGTTGCAATTTATATTCGTGGTGCTCAAGTATATAGTCGGGCAACTAAAGTAGAGGTAGGTGGAACACCAAATAATTATAATTCTTACGGCATCCATTTTAATCGTCTATCAGGTTCTTTCTTTTTGTGGGCTGATAATAATAATTCAGTTAGAAATGAAAATCAGGCTGTTTTTTATTGGGAAAATAACACTGATCTTATACAAGAGACATATAGTCTTCCTAGCGGTTTTACAATTTCAAAGTTGGTTTGTGTTACTATTCCGGAGAATTTGCCTCCTATTGTTGTGACGAAAAGTAATTTGGATATAGTTTTTCAAACACCTGATCCCGAAGCTCAATTTGCTAACACGGGAGATTCATTATTTATTAATGGTAAGTGCAATAATGCCACTTTTATAAAAATTTGTTTGAAATCGGCAAATTTAACTCTGTATCGTGTAATAGAAACTCATAGTAATGGTCATATATTGGTTAGAACCCCAGTATCTGATGAGTGTAAATAAGTTTTTTTGTAAAAAATCATTAAAATGATGAGACAAGGTAAAAATAAGAAAAATAAATCAGGGTTTACATTAATAGAACTAATGGTCTCAATATCAATTTTTGTGATTGTAGCTTTTATAGCAACCTCTATTGTATTACAAATATTGGATGCCGGTCGGCGGGCAAATAAAATTCGTTTGATTGTAGATAATATGAATTTTGCTTTGGATAGTATGACAGTAAAGATGAAGTTTGGTAAGGTTATTTCTGTTGATGAGACCTTCTATAATGGCTCTGTTCAATTTTATGATCGGGAGTCAAATGTTATTTGTTACAAAAAAGTTGTAGATGGTAGTAACGGAAGTATCCATAAATGCATTGATAGTTGTAATACTAAATGTAATCCTATTACCACAAGCGAGATTAATGTGACAGGTTTAAGTTTTAAAGAGAGTGGATGTGCGTATGCGGGTGGTATTGATTCATGTAAAAATAAAGAAATAGTTATTTTAGTTAATGCTCAGGTAAATATGAAAAATCAAATTACCCCTATGCAATTGGATTTCCAGACAGCAGTTTCTCAATCTGGATCAGTTGAAAATTAAATTATGCTTTTCATTCAAAAAAAATTAATTAGAGATAAAAATGGTTTCACTTTAATTGAGACTTTTGTGGCAGTTACCATTTTAATGATTGCTATTTTAGGACCAATGTCTATTATTACTAAATTTTATATTGATAGCGCTTTTGCTAAAAATCAAATAGCTTCGGCCTTTTTAGCACAAGATGGTATGGAAACAGTAATAAATATAATTAAAAATAATTCAGAAATTAGAAAGGATAATTATGGAGATGATGGTTCTTGTCCAACTGCTAATTGGTTGACCGGAGTAGAAAATTGCATAGCTGGTTGTAATGTTGATTCTTCTTTGGGGTCAGTTATCTTATGTAATGATGATATGGCTGGATGTATGAAGTTGTATAAAGATGGTATCGGTTTTTATCACCCGGATTCAACTGGCAGTAAGACTGTATTTTATAGAAGAATTAAAATTACGGATGTGTCTGAACCAGCATTAGATTTAGAAGGTGTGGGTTTTGGTAGTGCTCGGCGCTCGGCTCAGGTAGTGTCCCAAGTTTGGTGGTCAGAAAGGGGTAGTAGTGATATCCGTGGTCCCGTTGTTGTTAGTAATATGGTAATAGAGAGTCAATGTCCATAATTTTATGATACCTAACAAAATAAAACAAAATTCTGGATTCGTTATTTTTTATGCAGTATTTATTACTACGGTAGTTTTGATTGTAGGTGTAAGTTTGATGAATATTATGACCAAACAATTAGTCTTATCATCTATTAGTCGCAATGCTAAAATTTCTTATTATGCTGCTTTGTCTGGACGCAATTGTGCTGAATTTTGGAAGACAGTACAACAAGCAAACGGCAATAATCCAACATATTTTGGTGGGAAACTTTTTGATGATACCTGGGCTAGTGATCCTACTCCTAGTACAATCACTTGTTTTAACAATGGTTTTGTTGATTTACCGTCAGATCAAACGATCGTTACGGATCTTGGTGGTGGAATTTTTGAAACATCTTTTCATTTTGATCTTATTCTGAATACCAATCAAAAAGCCTGTGCTAAGGTGTATATCTATTTAAATAAAAATAAGATTGATGAATGTGCTGCTGATCAATTATTGATTACTTCAGAGGGATATAATTCTACTTGTGCAGAAATAGGTAATAATCCACGAAATGTTAGATCTATTTATCGAGATAAGGAAGTTTGTCCCGATTAACGTAATTTTGATGGTTTTTTATTAGATTTTAGTAAACTGCTAAGGCTTAAAAATGCCAAGGCTAAGCCTTGGCATTTTGGCGTCACCTCCATAATCCATACAAACCAAAGGCCAGACCTTTTTGGGGATTTAAGGTCTGGCCTTAAAATTCTCGGTTGTCGCGATGATAGTAAACTGCCAAGGCTTAGCCTTGGCAGTGGTAAATTGAGAAATATGGTTAAATTTTGGTATAATGTCTGGTATGGAAAATAGAGAAGTTAATCTTGCTTTTATAGATGATGTGGTTATTAGGAATAAAATTGAGCAAAAGAAAAGGGTGCCTTAGGTAGTTAACCGTTCGGACCCCTTTTCGTCTGAATATATTTATATTATGTACTTATATTATTGGCAAAAGTTAAGTAAAATTATAAAAATTAAAATTCCTTTTTTTAGGAATGACAAATTTTTAGGGAGGGTGAAGGGTTAGAAATTATGACTAAAATAGAGGCAAAACAGCGGGTAGAGCAGCTCAAAAAGGTGATTAATCATCACCGTTATTTGTATCATGTCGAAGATCGGCAGGAAATCTCAGATCAGGCGTTGGACTCGCTAAAATATGAGCTAGTGAAGCTGGAAGAGGAATATCCTGATTTGGTTACCCCCGATTCACCGACGCAAAGGGTGGCCGGTGAGCCATTGGCGAAATTTACCAAAATAAAACACAAAGTTCCTCAGTGGTCTTTTAATGATGCTTTTACTGCCGAGGATATGCAGGATTTTGATAAACGGATAAAAAAGATGTTAAACCAAGTGGTGCCGACCGCCGCCTTTGCCAAAGGCTCCGGCGAGCCAACGTATGTTTGTGAACTTAAAATCGATGGTTTTAAAATTGTTCTAACTTATGAAAAAGGTTTATTGAAAACAGCTGTGACGAGGGGTAATGGAATTGTGGGGGAAGATGTTACTGCCAATGTTCGGACGATTGAGGCTATTCCATTGTCTTTATCTAAACCAGTGGATGTGATTGTGGAAGGGGAGATTTGGATGAGTAAAAAGAATTTTGAAGTTTTAAATAAGATTCAGGAAAAGGCAGATAAACCTCTTTATGCCAATCCTCGCAATGTGGCCGCTGGTACTATCCGCCAGCTTGATCCAAGTGTGGTGGCTGAAAGAAAATTGTCTTGTTTTATTTATGATTTATCTTGGGCAAATTTTCCTCTACCCACGACCCAAGAAAAAGAATTGAAGATGTTGGCTGATTTGGGTTTTAAAACAAATAAATATTTTAAATTTTGTCCGACCATGGCGGATGTGATTAATTTTTGGTGTGAGTGGCAAAAGAAAAAAGATAAAGAAGATTATTGGATTGATGGCGTGGTAGTAAAAGTGAATGAACAAAAGTACCAGGAAAAACTTGGCTATACTGGTAAGGCGCCACGATTTGGAATTGCTTTCAAATTCCCAGCTGAACAGGTGACGACGGTATTGGAAGATATTTTGTTACAAGTTGGGCGGACAGGGGTAGTGACACCAGTAGCGGTGCTTCGGCCGGTCCAGGTGGCTGGTACGACTGTCTCACGCGCGACATTGCACAACGAAGATGAAATTGCTCGTTTGGATGTGCGGATTGGTGATACTGTGATTTTACAGAAAGCTGGAGATGTAATCCCTGATATTGTTTCGGTCTTGAAAGATATGCGAACGGGCAAAGAAAAAGTTTTTCATTTTCCAAAAATATTGGAAGCTTGTGGTGGGGCAATAGAACGAATTCCTGGTCAGGCAGCTTATCGTTGTGTGAATAAAAACTCTGCTATCCAATTTAGACGCAAATTTTATCATTTTGTCGGTAAACATGCTTTCGATATTGTTCACTGTGGTCCAAAAGTAGTTGATATGCTTTTAGATAATCAATTGGTGGCTGAGTATCCAGATTTGTTTACCCTTAAAAGGGGTGACTTGGAAATTTTGCCTCGCTTTGGGGAAAAATCAGCAAATAATTTATTGCAGGCGATAGAAGAGAGACGAACAGTAAATTTACCAAATTTTATTGTTTCTCTGTCTATCGATCAGGTGGGTGATGAGACCGCCGAAGATCTCGCTGAAGTTTTCGGTACGATTGAAAAAATAAAAGAGGCAAGTTTGGAAGAATTGGAAGCTATCGAAGGTGTGGGTGGAGTAGTTTCACAATCGATAATTGTTTGGTTCAAAAATAAGGCAAATCTACATTTGTTGGATAAATTATTGAAACAGGTGACGGTAAAATCCTTTAAGAAAAAAGTTATACAGTCGGCTATTTCTGGTAAGAGTTTTGTTTTGACTGGCTCGTTGCCAACTTTGTCGCGCGAAGAAGCAGAGACTTTGATTAAAAAATATGGTGGTAAAGTGGTGGGCTCAGTGTCAGTTAAGACTGACTATGTTTTGGCAGGGGAAAATCCTGGCTCTAAATATACCAAGGCAGAAGAACTAGGGGTACAAATTTTGAGTGAAAAGGAGTTTTTCAAACTAGTTAAATAGTGTTATCATTAAGCCTATGATTGAAATTAAAGATATTGAAAAACTGGCCGGACTGGCCAGAATTGCGATTAATGATGATGAAAAACAGAAGCTCCAAAAGGATTTAGAGTCTATTTTGGTTTATGTTTCGGAGTTAAAAAATGCTCCAGCTTTGGAAGGAGAGGCTAAGGAAGTTTACGTGAAAAATGTTATGCGTGGAGACGATGAACATTATAATTCGGGTGAATTTACTGAGGAAATTTTAGCCGAAGCACCTGATCAAGCGGGAGAATATTTTAAAGTAAAACCGATATTTTAATTAACCCGCCAAAGTTTTTGCCAACTGCATTATGCAATACGCTTATGTAATTTATAGTAAAAAAGATCATATGATTTATACTGGTTGTACAAACGATTTAAAGAAAAGGTTAGAATTGCATAATGCAGGGAAGGTGTTTTCGATCAAATATAGAATGCCATTCGAATTGGTATTTTATGAGGCTTTCGCAAATAAGCATGATGGTTTTGAAAGAGAACAATATCTTAAAACTGGGTGGGGTAGAAATTATATAAAAAAGGTCGCGAAGAATTACTTTATTGGCAAAAATTTAGGTGGGTAAAAATGTCATTAGACCTTACAAAATTAACGATTGAATCGGCTCATGCTGGTATGCTGGCTGGAGAATTTACTTCCCAGGCTTTGGTGAAAGCTTATATTGATGAGATTGAAAAAAAGAATCCAGATCTAAATGCTTATTTAGAAGTATTTGCTGACGCTCTGACTAAGGCAATAGAAGTAGATGAAAAAATTGCTCGCAAAGAGGAAGTTAGTATTTTAGCAGGTATTCCTATAGCGATTAAAGATAATATTTTAATAAAAGGACGAATATGTTCGGCTGCATCTAAAATTTTAGGAAATTATCATGCGACTTATGATGCGACTGTTATCGAGAAATTGAAGGCCAAGGATGTTGTTTTTCTTGGACGGACAAATATGGATGAATTTGCGATGGGTGGTTCAACAGAAAAATCTGCCTATGGCTCAACAAAAAATCCTCACGATATTTCTCGTGTGCCGGGTGGTAGCTCTGGTGGATCGGCTACTGTTGTGGGTGGCAATTTAGCCTTAGTAGCTCTTGGTTCGGATACTGGTGGCTCGATTCGCCAACCAGCTAGCTTTTGTGGAGCAGTTGGTCTAAAACCAACTTATGGTTCAGTTTCGCGCTATGGTCTAATAGCGATGGCTTCTTCTCTTGATCAAATCGGACCAATAACCAAAACAGTAGAGGATGCGGAAATAATATTTAATGCCATAAAGGGACAAGACAAATTTGATGCGACGAGTGTTAACGGTCCGGTTTATTCGACGGACTTAGATAATAGTAATAGAAAGAGAAAGATTGGTGTGCCTGAAAGTTTATTGAGTGAAGGGGTAGATAGTGAAGTATTGGAGAATTTTTATCAAACAGTACACAAATTTAGAGATTATGGTTATGAAATAGTCCCTGTAGATTTGTCGACTCTAAAATATTCCTTAGCTTGCTATTATATTTTGATGCCAGCTGAAGTTTCGGCTAACATGGCTCGTTTTGATGGTATGCGTTATGGAACGCGTCAGTTGGGTGACAACTTACTTGAGGATTATATGAAAACTCGTGGTGAAGGATTTGGACTAGAAGTGCGCCGACGCATTATGCTGGGCACCTATGTTCTTTCGGCTGGATATTATGATGCTTATTACAACAAGGCCAATGAAGTACGAGAATTAATTAGAAATGCTTACCAGAAAGCTTTTAAAGAAGTTGACGTAATTTTAACACCTACCACACCTAGCCCCGCCTGGAAATTAGGGGAAAAAGTTGCTGATCCTCTGCAGATGTACCTAGAGGATATTTTTACTGTACCTGCCAACTTAGCGGGTTTGCCAGCGATATCTATTCCTTCTGGTAAAACAAAAGATGGGTTACCTTTAGGAATTCAAATTACCGCTCCTCATTTTAGGGAAGACTTACTCTTTTCCTTTGGCAAGCGCCTAATGAAGTTGTAGAATACTAAGAGACTGTTTAGAATCTAATCGCAAAGTAAGATTTATGAATTATGCTTGTCTGCTAAAATCCTCAAATCCCGGCTGTAAATCATTCATCTCTTGTCATAATAGCCCGCTATAATTCCTCGTTCTTCAAGATTTTCGCTCGGGATTTGAAGATTTTACTCAGACATTATATTCTAAACAATCTCTAAGAGTGCACTCACTACAATGCTAAATTATATAAACCCAGAAACTTATTACTATAAAGTATTCTTATTTTTCCAGGCGATTGGAGTATTAGATATTTCAAATGGTGGAGTAGTTTTTGTGGGTGAACAATATATTTTTTATTTTAAATTATTGCTAGTTTTTATTTCTGTTTTCTGCACATTTTTAGTTATTGATTTCTTGTACCGTCTGATGATAATTAGAAAAGAAGAACTGGCCTGGGAAAAAGAACAGATTTTGAAAAGTATTCCAGTAAAGGAAGATGAAAATAAGCGTTGGCAAAAAATAGAGCAGTTATTGGTTTCGGACAACGAATCGGATTCAAGGTTGGCAATAATTGAGGCAGATAAAATGTTAGATGAATTGTTAATAAGTTTGAGATACAAAGGTGATTCTTTAGGGGAAAGACTCCAGTCTGTTGAAAAAGGGGATATGGAATCATTAGATGATGCCTGGGAAGCGCATAAATATCGTAATAGAATTGCTCACGAAGCTGATATGCAAGTTTCCGAACATGAAGCTAAGCGAATCATTGGTTTGTATAAAAAAGTCCTTCAAGAATACAAGATGATTTAAATGGAGTGATTAGAGAGAAGAAAAGCCACCTCTTGGTGGCCATTCTTTGTTTGTTGCGGGAACCGGAATCGAACCGATGTCTGGAGGTTATGAGCCTCCCGAGGTACCTCTCCTCTATCCCGCGATATAATTAATTCTTGATTTTGTTATTCTATGTCTCCAGAGGTTATGAGTCAATTCCAAACGAGGTACCTACTCATCCTTCTCCATGATAATTCTTGATTTTGTTATTCTATGTCTCCAGAGGTTATGAGTCAATTCCAAACGAGGTACCTACTCATCCTTCTCCATGATAATTCTTGATTTTGTTATTCTATGTCTCCAGAGGTTATGAGTCAATTCCAAACGAGGTACCTACTCATCCTTCTCCATGATAATTCTTGATTTTTTTACCAAGTTGCTTTAAGTATAGATTATACCTTAAAAGTGTATTTTGTGCAATATTTTTATTTTGTAATATAATTAAATTATATTAGATTAATTATATATTTATGTCTGATAATCCAGTAGATAATAGTTATGATATCGATACGATTATTAGCTAAATGAAGGATATGGAGAGAATCTTGCAGGAAATAAAGGACAATACCGCTCATTTGTCTGAGATCAAAGATTATCTCTATGAAATGAAGAATAAGTAGAATAGAGGGAGCGGAATTTGACTTTTAATACCCCTACCTGTACCATAGGTAGGGGTATTAGTTTAATATTTAATTAATTAAAATAATTATGAATAGTAATAATAATAAAATAGCGATTAATTTTAAAAAGGCATCCAGTCATTTGAACAAGACTGTTAAGATGTTGGAAGATGGGGAATATTGTATCGATATTATGCAGCAAAATTTAGCGGTTATTGGGTTACTTAAATCTGCTCATCAGATGTTGATGGAGGGACATCTTAACTCGTGTTTCAAGAATGCGATGTCGTCTTCTAATGAAGCGCGTAAGCAACAAATGATCGATGAAATGTTGAAAGTATCAAAATTTGCTAATAAGTAAATTTAATTAAAAAATGACGAAAATAAAAATATCTTTAAAAGGAATGCATTGCAAGTCGTGTGCTTTTTTGATTGAAGAAAAAATAAAAGAATTATTGGAAGTTAAAAATGTATATGTGAATTTTCACAGACGGGAAGCAGAGGTTAGTTTGTCTGGAGAAATAGATATTGAACGAATAGCAGAAAAAGTTCGTCAGGCTGGTTATGATGTTGGGGATGATGATAAAAAGCCTTGGTTGTCGAATAAGATTGGAGATTACAAAGATCTATTTATATCCTTGTGTATTTTGGGTGCTTTATATTTTATTGCTCAAATGACTGGTCTAGCTAATTTGGTAAAATATTCTGCTTCCGGTGACCCTTCAAGTTTGTTGGTCGTAGTGTTACTTGGTGTAACTGCTGGTTTCTCTACTTGTATGGCTTTGGTGGGCGGGTTACTTTTAGGAATTTCAGCTCGTCATACCGAGAAACATCCAACGGCAACTAGTATTCAAAAATTTCGTCCGCATCTGTTTTTTAATCTTGGGCGGGTCATTTCTTATTTTATATTGGGTGGAGTAGTGGGGATGATTGGAAAAGCTTTTCAATTGACTGGAGGCTTTTTGGGGATTGTTACTATTGTTGTGGGATTGGTGATGTTTTATTTAGGGTTGCAGCTTACAGAGCTATCTCCTCGCCTATCTAGGTTTTCTTTTTCTTTACCACAATCATTGTCTCGGGTTTTTGGCTTGAAACAAAAACAGGATAAAGAATATAGTCACATCAATGTTTTTTCGATTGGGGCTCTAACATTCTTTCTTCCTTGTGGTTTTACTCAGGCAATGCAACTTTTCGCGATGAGTTCTGGCCGTTTTATTTCTGGTGCCTTAATTATGGGAACGTTTGCCTTGGGGACTGCCCCAGGCTTGCTTTCTTTGGGAGGGCTAACTTCGTTAGTAAAAGGTTCTTTTTCTAAGAAGTTTTATAAATTTATTGGTGTAGTGGTAATCACTTTTGCCCTGGTAACTATTTCCAATGGTTACAATTTATCTGGCTGGAAATCTGTGGTTTCAAATTGGGGTCAGGAAGGTACAGATAATCGAACTGATGCTGATTACCAAAATTTGTTTGATTCTTTGGGGCAAAATAATCAACCAACCCCTGATTCAATTCCAGGTTCTGGAACGGACGTAACTAACCTGGGTGAGGTACAACTAATAAAGACGACATTTTTGTCGGTATCTGAAGATATTTCTCCAAATAATTTTACTGTACAAGTTGGTAAACCAGTGAGATTTGAAGTATTAGTTAAAGAAAATGGCCAAGGATGTATGAGTACTATTATGATTCCCGGTTTGTATAATACTCCGATTTATTTACAAAAAGGGAAAACGATTGTGATGGAATTCACTCCTAATAAAACCGAAACTTATGAAATTGCTTGTGCGATGGGAGTGTCAAGAGGTAAAATAATTGTCAAATAAAACAAATATATGGATAAAATAATAGTAATTATAATCGGTGTTTCAATCGTTGTATTTATTTATTGGTTTTTCTTGATGAAAAAGAGTAAATCAGTGAATGTTTCTGGTTCTGTGGATATTGTGGTTAAAGGTGGATATACCCCAGAAGTAATAACTGTTCCTGTTGGAAAGAAAATTATTTTAAATTTCATACGAAAAGATTCAAGTAGTTGTTTGGAAGAAGTAGTCTTGGGTGATTTTAAAATTAGAAAAACTTTGCCGCTCAATCAAAAAGTTTCAATCGAAATTATGCCAAAAGAAAAAGGGGAGTTCGTCTACTCTTGTGGAATGGGAATGTTTCACGGCAAAATAATCATTAAATAAATATGACTGATATTAAAAAGACGTTTCCTGTCAAGGGCATGCACTGTGCTTCTTGTGTGGTGATTATAGAGAAATCTCTTAAAGAAGTTCCTGGAGTAAAAAATGCCACTGTGAATTTGGCGACAGCTAAAGTGACAGTGATTTATGATCCTGATCAAGTGACGGAAAATGAATTAGGTTCGGCTGTGTTTAACGTAGGATATAAGGTAATGATTGATGAAGAGATGGAGACGGAAGAAGAAGAGAAAGCAAATAAACAAAAAGAACTCAAGAGTTTACGGAATAAAGTTTTTATTAGTCTTGTCCTTGGGGGGTTGATATTTTGGGGTAGTTTCCCTGGTTTAATGGAAACTGCTCCGGTGTTTTTACGTGATTTTTGGGTTCAATTAATCTTGGCTACCCCCGTGCAGTTTTGGATTGGGTTGGTTTTCTATAAAGCTACGATTCCTGCTCTCAAACATCGGACTGCCAATATGGATACTTTGGTGTCCATTGGTACAACCGTTGCTTACTTGTATTCTGTTTTTGTCACGGCTTTTCCTGAGGTAGTAGAAAGTATTGGAATAGAGCCAATGGCTTATTTTGATGTGGCAACGGTTGTGATTGGTTTGGTTCTTTTGGGCCGGTACTTTGAAATTAAAGCGAAAGCCGGAACCGGAGAGGCGATTAAAAAATTGATTGGTTTACAAGCAAAAACTGCGCGTGTTTTGAGAGAAGGAAAAGAGGTAGATATCTTGATTGGCGAGGTGATGCTGGGAGATATTGTACGAGTTCGTCCAGGTGAAAAAATTCCAGTTGATGGAATTATTATCGATGGTGAATCATCCATTGATGAATCAATGATTACGGGAGAGAGTTTACCCGTAGATAAAACTAAAGATGATACCGTTGTGGGTTCAACAATCAATAAGACGGGGACATTTACTTTTAAAGCGACTAAAGTTGGCTCGGGGACTATGTTGTCACAAATTATTAAACTTGTGGAGGAATCTCAGGGAAGTAAGGCTCCGATTCAACGAGTAGCAGATTTGGTGTCTTCATATTTTGTGCCAATCGTAATGATGTTGGCCACATTCACTTTTGTTGTGTGGTATGTTTTTGGACCGGCTCCAACATTACTTTTTGCCTTACTTAATATGATTGCGGTTTTAATTATTGCTTGTCCATGCGCAATGGGCCTAGCCACACCGACGGCAATTATGGTGGGCACGGGGAAAGGAGCCGAACATGGAATTCTTATTAAAGACGCGGAAAGTTTAGAACTCGCTCATAAAATTAATACTGTTATTTTTGATAAGACAGGCACTCTGACTAAAGGGAAGCCAGAAGTTACAGATGTTGTGTCTGTTGGAGAAATTGATGAAAATAAATCCTTAGCTATTGCTGCGTCACTTGAAAAAGGTTCAGAACATTCTCTTGCTGAAAGTATTGTGTCTGAAGCTGAGAAACGAGGTTTAATTATTTCGTCGGTGTTCAAGTTTAATGCTGTTGCTGGTTATGGAGTAGAAGGAACGATTGACGACTCTGTTTTTGTTTTTGGAAATAGAAAATTGATGGAGCGGGAAAATGTTGATATTACTTCTCATCAATCTGAAATAGAAAAATTAGAAAGTGATGGTAAGACGGTAATGCTTTTGGCGACCAAGGGATCTCTTATTGCTCTGATTGCCGTAGCAGACACTGTTAAAGAAAGTGCAAAAGAAGGAGTGATGATGCTTCAAAAATTAGGGATAGAAGTAGTGATGATTACTGGAGATAATAAAAGGACAGCTAATGCGATTGCTTCGAAACTCGGCATTACTAATGTTTTGGCAGAAGTTTTGCCTGATCAAAAAGAAAGTAAGGTACGAGAATTTCAGAGACAGGGTAAAAAGGTAGCGATGGTGGGTGATGGTATAAATGATGCTCCAGCTTTGGCGGCCGCAGATGTGGGGATTGCGATGGGTAGTGGGACTGATGTGGCGATTGAAGCGGCGGATATTACTTTGATTAATAAAGATATTCGTTCAGTAGCGGCGGCAATAAAATTGTCTAAACAAACAATGCGTACAATCAAACAGAATCTCTTTTGGGCGTTTGGCTATAATGTGATTTTGATTCCCGTTGCAATGGGGGTGCTTTACCCTTTCTTCCATGTTTTGCTAAACCCTATTTTTGCTTCAGTGGCAATGGCCAGCAGTTCTGTATCAGTGGTGACTAGTTCACTATTACTTAAAAGGAAGAAGATCGTCTAATTTTTATCCACAAAATTGTTTATATATTATACTAACGATACAGTATAATATATAAACAATGTCTAAGTTCGATAAAAAAATAATTGCTTTAAAATTAAGGAGAAAAGGTAGAAGCCTTAAGTCGATTGCTGAAGAGTTAGGTGTGGCAAAAAGTAGTGTAAGTCTTTGGTGTCGAGATATTGTTTTAACTTCTAACCAAAAGAAAAAATTGAAAGATTATGTTTTTTTGGCCGGGCAAAAAGGAAGATTACTGGGTTCTACGATGAACCACCAAAAAAAGGTTGACAACGTTAAATATTTTGATGAACTGGGAAGAAAAAATATTGGGGAATTATCTAAGAGAGACTTACTGGTAATTGGTGCTGCGCTTTATTGGGCAGAAGGTCGTAAAACAGAAGGAAGTTTCACTGTAATTAATTCTGATCCTGATTTGATTAAGTTAATGTATTATTGGTTATTAAAGATAGAAAAGGTGAAATCTGAGAACTTAGTTCTTTGTTTATCTATAAATGAGATACATAGACCAAGGGTTGGAAAAGTGTTGAAATTTTGGGCTAATTTGCTACAATTACCACCATCACAGCTAAGAAAGCCATATTTCATTAAAACTGTTCAAAAGAAGGTTTATGAGAATTATGATTCTTATTATGGTATTATGCATTTGAAAGTAAAATGCGGTACTAATTTGCGGTATCATGTTTTGGGTTTAATTAAAGAAATAAAATCACAAATCAATGCCGGCGTAGCTCAGTGGTAGAGCGACGGACTCATAAGCCGTAGGTCGGAGGCTCAATCCCTCCCGCCGGCACATTAAGGTTGATTTATGACCTTAAAATTGGTATAAATAGCAGGTATGCGGCGGTAGCTCAACTGGTTAGAGCACTCGCCTGTCACGCGAGAGGTTGCCGGTTCAAGTCCGGTTCGCCGCGCAAAGAAAAAAAATCGCTTTTAGGCGATTTTTTTGTGAGCAAATTCGATTTGTAGTAGAGAGTTTTTTTGATATCATAGATTTAGAATCAATTAGCTCGTTGAAAGGAGATATCATGATAACACCTAAGATTATCCAGGGTGGGATGGGGGTTTATATCTCCGACCCTTTCCTAGCCAAAACTGTTTCTATGACTGATGTTGGTATGGGGACTGTCTCTGGGGTTTTAGCTGGCAAAGTTTTAGCCAGAATTTTGGAGAGAGGGGATCCGGGAGGACATTATCGTCGAACGTTGGCACATTTTCCTTTTCCTGAAAAGGCGGAGAAGGTACTTGCTACTTATTACGTCGCAGGCGGAATTTCTTCAAAAACCAAATTCAAATCGGTTCCGATGTTTGATTTTGATTCTTCGGAACTACTTATTTCTTTGGAGATATGTGCCAATTTTGCGTTGGTATGGCTCGCCAAAGAAGGTCACAACAATCCTGTGTCCATAAACTATCTGGAGAAAATTCAGATACCACTCATCTATGCTCTTATGGGCGCAATGCTGGCTGGAGTGGATTGTGTCACAATGGGGGCTGGAGTCCCTCTTCAAATTCCAGGGATATTGGATCGCTTGACCTTGTGGAAAGATGTGAGTTACCGAGTTGATGTAATTGGTGGTGATTCATATTCTTTGAATTTTGATCCGAAGAAATTTTTTGGACAGAGTGTGTTTGGATTAAACCGTCCAGACTTTCTGCCGATTATTTCATCCAATCTTTTGGCTAAGCTTTTTCACAAGTTGAATAAAAAGATCCCCGGATCTGTTCAGGGATTTATTGTGGAAGGGCCGACAGCTGGAGGACACAATGCCCCCGCAAGAAAAGTTGAAGGAAAAATTATTCTTGATGACTTTGGTCAGCCAGTTTATGGTAACAAGGATAAAGTTGATTTTTCTGAGCTTTCTTGTTTGGGTATACCATTTTGGATTGCTGGATCAAAAGCATCACCTGAGGCATTGGCAGAAGCTCTTGCTTTGGGTGCCGTAGGTATTCAGGTTGGAACGATTTTTGCTTTGAGTAGAGAATCCAATATGGATAATGTGCTCAAACAAATTGCCAAAAGATCTGGCTATCTAGGTGACATACATGTTTTCACAAGTCTCCTTGCTTCACCATCAGGGTTCCCTTTTAAAGTTGCTAATGTTCAGGGAACTTTATCAGACGATGATATTTATCGTAAACGCATTAGAATTTGTGATCAAGGATGTCTTCGGACTCCTTATTACAAATCTGATGGCACAATTGGTTTTCGTTGTTCAGCTGAAAACGTTGATCAATATATTCGCAAGGGTGGTAAACTTGAAGATACTGCGAGAAGGTGTTGTCTCGGTAATGCGCTTTTTGCAACGGCTTCACTTGGAAATCCCAAGGAACCAGCTATTGTTACATTGGGCGACGATGTTAGTTTTTTACGATATCTGATGTCCAACGAAAACGATATTTATTGTGTGACTGATGTTATGGAGTATCTCTTGGGTTCAGGATGACTTATGCGCGAACGTTTACTCGTTCGCGCATTTTTTCGAATTTGCCTTTTTTGTGAGCGAAGCGGTCAATTACAAAAAAGGGCGAATTCGCGTCACTGAACCAGTAGGTTCACGTCTTGGACGTAAAACATTCAAAAAACACAAGACGTGGACTCTTATCAAGCTATTGAAAAATTATAAAAAATAGGGTAGACTAGTTTTGTTCTTTTTAATTAAATATTAGCCGATGTAGCTCAGTTGGTAGAGCACGTCATTGGTAAACTAAAATTGCCCTTCATTTTGGAAACGGAGTGATGAAGCCCGAATTACGGTTAAAGTCCATTTAAAAGGATAAGACCGTGGCGACAAAAAATTGTCGCCCGAACGACTGACAAGGGGCGCTAAACCGAAAGGCATGCGCAAGATACAGTCTAACCCTTTTATAAGCCAAAATGGTGAAATAAAGGTACTCGTGAATGACGAGGTCGTCGGTTCAATCCCGACCGTCGGCTCTAATAATAAAAACACCTTTTGGTGTTTTTATTATGCCGACGGTCGGGATTGAGCCTGGGAAAGGGGACGTAAAATAATCGTTTCCCCGCAGAGGAAGGCAGGCGAAGCCGTTGGAAAACCGTAGGTTTCCAAGAAGTGAATGTCCCGCCCTCTGGCTCCTTAAAATAAATTTTTACTAAAATTTATTCGGGCGACTTTTTTTATACTGGATAAGTCACTAAAAATATGTTAAAAATAGGACTTAAGCCAGTGTAGCTCAGTTGGTAGAGCGACGCATTCGTAATGCGTAGGTCGTCGGTTCAATCCCGACCTCTGGCTCCTTAATACAAATTTTTACTAAAATTTGTTCGGGCGATTATCTTTTGTACTCAAAAGATAATTTAGCCAAAAAAACAAAAATCATTTATTCCGAGGTCATTTTTCTGTATAATTAAACTCATAGAGAGAGTGTTCTAAGAAAAGGGCACCCTACAATAGGTAAGATTATTCCTTGTTTCTTTTTTTAAAAAATTTTAAAATAAAAGGATGTTCACTAGGTAAGATTATTCCTTGTTTCTTTTTTAAAAAAAATGTAAAATAAAAGAATGTTCACTCAACTCAAGTTTGGGAAATTGATTTTATTTTTTGTTTGTCTCTTTGTGGCCAGTGGACCGATCTTGGTTTCGTCAGCCACTTATTACGTGGACTATGTTGGCGGTAATGATTCTAATGCTGGCACCTCGGCTAGTAGGGCTTGGCAACATGCGCCTGGGGATACTAATGGTCCAGCACGAACGCTCGCGGGTGGCGATAAAGTTATTTTTAAGGGCGGAGTAAATTATCGTGGGACGGTTAAGGTTACCAAAAGTGGAGCCGTTGGCAATCCTATCATCTATGATGGCAACTCGGCTGGCACTTGGGGGACGGGCAAGGCTATAATAGACGGTAGTGAAGTGCTAATTAGCGCCTGGACTCAGTGCACTTCAGCCACTGATTGTGGCGACAATCCTAATTGGAAAAACATTTATTATTCTGCTTTACCGTCCGGTCTTTTGAGTTACTTTACTCCTCTTTTTCAGGATGATGAATTCACTTACTTAGCTCAGGCGCCAAATCCGAAAGATTATTTTGATTTTGACGTGGTGGCTGACTTCACTACCGTCCCATTGAATGACCCAAATATCCATCTCACTAACACTTCACTGACCGACCCGCGAGTGTTCACCCAAAGTAATCCAAATTATTGGGTGGGAACGATCGTGGGTATTTGGCGCTTACCGAATGTCGTGGTTTATGCTCATATCACAAGTTTTAATCCGGCTACGCATACGGTATATTTTGCTGATATCGGTGGTAATCTCTACACCGATCGTGATGAGAAGTATATGTTACTTAATCATGTCAGCCTAATCGATACTCAGGGCGAGATGGTCTACAATGATGCCACTAACAGAATGTATCTTTGGCCATATAGCAATCCAGCCGGTAGTGAATTTACTCTGGGTCGGAGAACAATGGGTATTTATACTCAGGGTTATAGTAATTTGGTTATAGATGGTTTCAAAGTTTGGAAACAATATGCTGATACAAAATGGTGGAATAGTGGAGCAGGTATAACCTCTGGTAGTACCGGACAGAGTTCTTCGAATGTGGTCATCCGAAACAATGAGGTATCACATATCCGCTCATTAGTTGGCCAGGAAGGAATTGATGCGGGCGGGACCAATATTTTGGTTGAGAATAATTATGTTCATGATTGTCAGCGCTGTATCGGCATTTCCGGTGGTGGGACTAACTCGATTGTCAGGAACAATGTTGTGACTAGAGCCTCTCGGCTCGGCATTTGGTTTATGGGCGCAGTTAATAGTCAGATTGTCGGCAATACCATTAGTGACATTCATGGATCTCATTCCAATCCATGGTCGGTATATTCCAATAGCAATAATGTCTTGGTGGCCGGCAATAGGATTTATGATAGTAATAATGGTGGGACATTTGAGAACTCGTCCAATCTGATTATCTATAATAATTTCATCAACGCTGGTAATTCAGGAGTATCTTCCTGGGGGGGAAGTAGTGGGGTGACTATCTTGAATAATACTTTTATGCAGGGAATTTCTCTCTCTGATGATAATAATGTCGTGTTCAAAAACAATATCACTAAGGCTGGCGGGGGTGGAGATCGTACCCACAATATTTATACTGGTTTTTCTTGGAATCAAGAGGCACGCTTTGGTTGGGTCCTTGGAACCGGCGAAATTGCCGGAGGAAACGGAGCTGAACCTTATAAAGTAGTTGATAGTTCTCTGATCTTCGCCAACGCCCCACGTTTCGAGGCCACCATATCATCTTTTAATGATAATAGCTCTCTTCAAGTACTTCCTCAATATAGCTTGGCTGTTGCCCCTGGCGATTATTTAGTCATCGATGATAATACCGCTAATGCTAGGCAAATTACGGCTATAAGTTCTGTGAGATTGGGAGGAAATAGTTATACACGCATTACTTTCACGCCATCTATCAGCTCCCAGACTGGAACGAAGGTAGCTGTCTGGCGGACGAACAACAACTTCGTGCCGGTTTACAATTTGAAATCCAACAGTGTCGCCGTCGATGCCGGCACCAATGTTACTGCTCTTTTACCTGTCACTTCTTTTTCTGATTACGATTTTACTAAAGATTTGGCTGGAAATCCGCGGGTTTCCGGTGCCTGGGACATCGGTGCCTATGAGTATAACTCGGGCAATCCACCTTTAGTTAATGAAGTTCCCATTGTTCCTATTTCTGCCCCTGTTAATACTCCTGATCCTGCTGTTGTTCCCGTTGTTCCTGTTTCTGCTCCTGTTAATACCCCTGCTCCTGCCGTTGTTCCCGTTGTTCCTGTTTCTGCTCCTGTTAATACCCCTGTTGTTCCTGGCTCTGCCCCTGTTAATACCCCTGCTCCTGCCGTTGTCACTCCAACCGTTACAGTTGGAGGTGGCGGTGGAGGAGGTGGCGGCCCATCTCTTTCCCCACGTTTAGACATAGCCAGTACCAACACTGAAGTCATCAGTCATATAAAAGCTTTAATCCTAAAACTCCAGCAATCTATTGCTACTATACTCTCTGCTCGTCTGTCTGGTATACAGCCTGCTTCGTCGAGTACTCCTCATGTTGATACCTCTGCCCCCATCGTTCCTGTCTCTACCCCTTATGACACCAGTCCTCTCTCCCACATTCTCTACTATGGCATCACTGATCCCCAAGTTCGTACTCTCCAAAATTTCCTCAACACTCACGGTTTCCCCGTCGCCACTTATGGTCCTGGTTCTCTCGGTTTGGAATCCACCTATTTTGGTCTAGCCACCAAACAAGCTGTTATGCGTTTTCAGGCGGCTAATGGTATTCCATCTCTAGGTGGAGTAGGAGCGATGACCAGAGAGAAGATTAATGATTTGATGAGATAGGTGTGTTGTAAAAACTAAAATTATTAATAAATAAAAAGATATACAGAGTGCCTAAAATGTAAAAATTTTATGGTTGATGGGGCGATCAATGTCGTTTCGGCCGGTGACCTTAATAGGCGACCATTTTTTGAATACAAAAGATGGTTTGGCTAAAAAAATAAATATCATTTGCTCCAAGGGGGCTTTTTTGCTATAATTGGCCCAATGGATGATATCAAAAAACGGATTGAGGAGATAGAACAGGCGATGCAACAACCAGATTTTTGGACAGATAAAGATAAAGCTCAAGAGAAAATCAAAGAGTTGGGAGAGCTAAAAGACAAGGAAGTTGGAGTGGGAAAATATGACAAGGGTGATGCAATAATCACGCTTTTTTCGGGAGCGGGTGGTGATGATGCAGAAGATTTTTCTCGGATATTACTTGAGATGTATATGAAATTTGCTGATCGTAAAGGTTTTGGATTTTTTGTTTTGCATGAAAATCAAAATGATCACGGGGGTTATCGCAATATTACATTCCAATTGAGTGGCAAGGGAGCGTATGGTTTGTTGAAAAATGAATCTGGCGTACATCGTCTAGTAAGGATTTCACCTTTTAATGCTAAACAATTAAGGCATACTTCTTTTTCACTAGTGGAAGTAATTCCAGATTTTGAAAAAGTTAAGGAATTAGTAATTCCAGATGACGAGTTAAAAATAGAGTATACTAAGTCGAGCGGTCCTGGTGGTCAGAATGTAAACAAAAGAGAGACTGCAGTAAGGATTGTTCATCTACCGACAAATATTTCTATTCACTGTGAGTCAGAACGATCACAAACACAAAATAAAGAAAAAGCTTTGGCTATTTTGAGTGGTAAATTATATAAACTATTAGAAGAACAAAAAATTAAAAAGGAACAGGGGATGTATGTTAGTAAAACGACAGAAATAGAATGGGGTAGTCAGATTAGATCTTATGTTTTTCATCCATATAAAATGATAAAAGATCATCGTACTGGACATGAAGAGCGAGATATTGATAATGTTTTGGCTGGGGATATCGACGGTTTTATTGAAGCGGAAAAAGATGTATAATAGTGTTGTCATTGCTGATTTTCACACTTGAAAATCAGCAATGACAAGTTCAAAATATTTTTATTTTTCATTTTTCATTCTACATTTTTCACTAATAATTTATATGATTTATTTTGATAAAGTTACAAAAATCTATCCAGGAGACACAGTTGCATTATCCGATGTTACTTTTGGGGTAGAGCCAGGAGAGTTTGTTTCAGTAGTTGGTCATTCTGGGGCGGGAAAATCCACTTTATTAAAAATGATTTTAGCTGAAGATTCTCCAACCTCTGGAAGTGTCTTTTTTGAATCAGTTGATCTTAAGGCTGTTCAAGCCAAACATATCCCAAAGATTCGTCGGCGGATTGGTTGTGTTTTTCAGGATTGTCGATTATTACCAGATAAAACTGCTTTTGAAAATATTGCTTTTTCAATGGAAGCGGCAGGGCGGGCAGATGATGAGATTTCTTCTGATGTCCCGCATGTTTTAGATTTAGTTGGTTTAACTTCCAAAATGTGGAATTTCCCCGGAGAAATGTCTGGTGGTGAAAGACAGAGAGTGGCGATTGCTCGGGCAATTGTAAATCAGCCAGATTTGTTAATCGCTGATGAGCCCACAGGAAATTTGGATCCGTTAAATACTCATGAGATAATTCAGATATTTAAAAAAATAAATGATCTTGGTACAACTATTATCCTAACTACTCATAATAAAGGAGTAATTGATGATTTGGGTAAACGTGTCATTACTTTGGAAAATGGACAAATTATTCGCGATGAAAAAGAGGGTAGATATATTATATGACCTACATTTGGCACATTTCTTCGTTACTTCGTTTGTTTATTTCTAAGCAGTTACCCGTACAACTTAGAAATAAGCCTTGTTCGTGCCTCGAAATGTACTCAAACGAAAGTCATCTAATCATTAAATTTTAAAATAAATATTTATGTGGACCAAACTTAAAAGAGTATTTCGTTCTGGATTTGTAGGTTTTTGGCGCAATGGCGTTGTCTCGGCGGCTTCCATTTTAACTTTGACGGTTACTTTAATGGTGATTGGTTCCCTGATTTTGTCTTCTGCTTATTTAAATGCTTATCTTGAGACAGTTAAAAATAATGTTGATATTAGTGTGTCATTTAAAATTGATGCATCAGAGAGTGATATTTTAACCTTAAAAAATACTATCGCTTCATTGTCCGAGGTAAAAGGTATTGAATATCTTTCTCGTGACCAAGAGTTGTCTGCTTTTCGTGAACGTCATAAAGACAATGCCTTATTGATTAAATCTTTGGATGAAGTTGGGAATCCTTTTGGGGCTAGGTTAAATATTAAAGCTAAAGATCCTTCTCAGTATGAGAGTATTGCTCGTTTCTTGGATTCATCTTCTGGAGACACATCTATAAATCGGGATGTTATAGATCAAATAACTTTTAAAAAAGATATCGTCGATCGTTTGATTGCTCTAATTTCTACCATTAAGAAGATTGGTTTTGCGGTCAGTATGATTTTAATTTTCATGTCTATTTTAGTTACCTTCAATACTTTGTCCCTGGCTATTTATACTTCACGGGAAGAGATTTCTGTTATGAAATTGGTGGGGGCAAGTGACAATTATGTTTCAGGTCCGTTTGTTGTGGAAGGTATAATTGCTGGTATTGTTTCAACTTTTATCTCAGTGAGTCTGCTGTATCCATTAGTTCTTTGGGTAAAAAATGCAACAGAACAACTGTATGGTGGTATAAATATGGTGGCCTATTATGTAGATAATTTTATTGAGATTTTCTTTGTTTTGTTTTTTGCTGGTATTGTGTTAGGAATAATATCTAGTTTCTTGGCTATTAGACGGTATTTGAAGTAAACATATTTTGTGGTCATTCCTGATTTTTGCACCACAAAAATCATGTCCGAATCAGTAGATTCGGGGCTTGGCCCTAAAACATTTCGACAATGTCGCGAAAAATTTGAGACCAAGAGTTGGGACTGTAGTTTTAATAATTTAGTTTTCACTAACGAGATGAAAAAACACAAATATATCTTTGTGATTGGTGGAGTAATGTCAGGAGTTGGCAAGGGTGTTACGACCTCATCAATCGGTAAAATTCTTCAAGCTCGAGGCTTTGTTATCAACCCAATAAAAATAGATCCGTATCTCAATGTAGATGCGGGGACTATGAACCCCATCGAACACGGTGAGGTTTTTGTTTTAGATTCTGGGTTAGAGTGCGACCAAGATATGGGAAATTATGAACGTTTTTTGGATATTAGTATTCCGGGAGAAAATTATATGACCAGTGGGATGGTCTATAAATATTTGATTGATAAAGAACGAGCCCTTGGGTTTGGTGGCAAATGTGTAGATCCTATCCCTGCTTTGCCAAATGAAATTATGCGTCGAATCCAGCGTTCGACCGAAAAAACAAAATCAGATATTACAATCATTGAGGTGGGTGGAACCGTTGGAGAATACCAAAATGCTATTTTCTTTGAAGCGGCGCGAATAATGAAACTGAAAAATCCAGAAGATGTATTATTTGTATTGGTGAGCTATCTACCTGTTCCTGGTAAGATTGGTGAGATGAAGACCAAGCCGACTCAATACGCAGTTAGGACATTAAATTCTTATGGTATTCATCCAAACATTATTGTCGCTCGGAGTGATAGGCCGTTGGATAAAACTCGTAAAGAAAAAATTGCTTTCTCTAGTAACGTGCCAACCGAGAATATAATTTCTGCCCCCGACGTAGATAGTATTTATGATATTCCACTTAATTTTGAAAAAGATGATTTATCGACTACTTTACTTAAACTATTGAAATTGAAACCAAAACAGACTGATATGAAAGAATGGCGTGCAATGGTTGCGCGCAATCATTCCGTCAAGGGTGAAGTAAACATTGCGATTGTAGGAAAATATTTTAAGACTGGTGATTTTGTATTATCTGATGTTTATATTTCCGTAATTGAATCACTTAAACATGCAGCGATAGCTGTCGGTAAGAAATTAAAAATAGATTGGCTTGATTCGGGAGACTATGAAGATGATGATAAAAAATTAAAAGATTTAAAAAAATATGATGGCGTTTTAGTCCCTGGCGGTTTTGGTTCGCGTGGAGTAGAAGGTAAAATAAATGTAATAGAATATGTTCGTAAGAATAAAATTCCATATTTTGGGCTTTGTTACGGAATGCAATTGGCAGTAATTGAATATGCTAGACATATACTCAAACTTGATAAAGCTAATACTGTTGAGATTGATCCTGATACAAAATATCCGGTTATTGATATAATGCCAGATCAAAAACAGAAAATTAAAGAGGGGAACATGGGTGGCTCGATGCGTTTAGGTGCTTATTTAGCCAAACTAAAAGAAGGAACGATTGCTTTTGAGGCGTATAAGCAAAAAGGAAACCTGTCTTCTGATAGACAAATCAGTGAACGACATCGTCATCGCTATGAGGTAAATCCAGAATTTATTAAACAGATTGAGTCAGCAGGTGGAGTTTTTTCGGGTATTTCCCCTGATGGAAAATTGATGGAAATTTTTGAATTACCAAAAATAGAACATCCGTTTTTCTTGGGGACACAATTCCATCCGGAATTTAAATCTACCCCACTCAATCCACATCCTTTGTTTGTAGCGTTTGTAAAAGCTAGTTCCAGTAAAAAATAAATAGAATAGTGAACAAATAGCTATGGTATCGACGGCACCCTAGCTGTTTTTATAGATAATATAAGATAGAAGTATTGTTGTTAAAATACAATAAAACAAAGGAGTAATATTATGTATTGGTTTTCAGTCTTGTTTGATTGGCTGGTACCTAAGTATATACAGCTCACAATGATTATTTTTATCATTGTGGGATCTATCGTTGTTTTCGTTTATACATTTATGCCGATTTTGTTAACAAAGGTTAGGAAACATCCATTGTTAGGCATAGAACCAACTCGAGATTTTCGACAGGTTTCTTTCGAACAGTACGTAAAGGGACAGAGAGCTTTTGTTAAAAAGAAGTTTGTATGGGATGATCATGTTCTCTATTACAAACACGAAGAATGTTTGACTTCTCTAGAAGTGGCCATAAAGATCAGACAAGCTGAGATTAAGGCTGACCTGGATAGTGGTGATATAACCCGTCTTTGGAAGGATTATCAGTCTGTCTAAGAATCTTTCTGCTGAAATTCTGGTCCAATGACCTAACTGTAAACATCACCGGTTGGGTTTTATTTTTTAAAAAAACTTACCAACAAAAAAACACCCATTTGAGTGTTTTTTTGTTGGTAAGTTTTAGCCAATAAATGTTAGGGCTGTGCCCCGACTTCCAGCGCGGCCGGTTCGGCCGATACGGTGAACATAGTCTTCGTAAGTAGCTGGCAAGTCATAATTTATTACATGACTCACATTTGGAATATCTAAGCCTCGGGCAGCAACATCAGTTGCAACCAAGATAGTGGCGCGGTTGTCTTTAAAGTTACTCAAAGCTTTTTGTCGTTTATTTTGATTTTTATTACCATGAATAGATTCTGATTTGAATCCACGCAAGGCAAGTTCTTTTGCTAGTTTTTCTACTCCATGTTTTGTCCGTCCAAAAACTAGTACTTTACTAAATTCTGGTTTGGCCAATAAGTCATGAAGAGTATTTATTTTAGCAGTTTCTCCGACAACACGGATTACATCTTGATCAACGTTTTTAGCCGTCTCGCCCGTTTTAACAGAAATTGTGATTGGTTCTCGTAAGAACTCCTTAATCATCTTTGAAATTTCGTTGTTAGTTGTGGCTGAGAAAAATAAAGTTTGTCGATTTTTTGGCATCTTGTTCATAATGAAACGCATGTCATTAATGAATCCCATATCTAACATACGGTCGGCTTCATCTAAAACGATAGTAGCAAAACGAGCAGGATTGATTACTCCACGTTCGATTAAGTCTTTTAAACGTCCCGGTGTTCCAATCACAAAATTGTGTGTTCGGCGCAAGGTAGAAATTTGCTGACTAATCGAAGCACCTCCTACGCAACAGGCGGAGAAGATTCTTAAACTACCGCGAAAATGAACAAATTCTTCGTTAATCTGTTGGGCCAATTCACGGGTAGGAACAATCACTAATACGTTTTCGGCTGGAGTGTTTAAAACCTTATTTAACAAAGGTAAAAGAAAAGCAGCTGTCTTTCCTGTTCCAGTATTTGCAATACCAACAATGTCGGTTCCTTTTAAGATGTGGGGAATAGTTTGGTCTTGAATTGGAGTAGGATTGATGTAGCCTTTTTTAGCAACATTAGCCTTAATTCGATCATCAATTGAAAAATCAATGAAAGCATTTTGTGGTTCGTAAGGTACTACTTCGGCAATGGGTTCAGCTTTACAGATGAAACGAGTAGGATTGATATATTGTCCCATACCTTTTTGTCCACCACTACCGCGATTGGTACCGCCAAAGCGAACACCACTACGGTTACCACTACTAAAACTTCCGCGTTTAACACTGAAACCACTGCTACCATTACTACGGCTTGTACTACGATTTCCGGTGGATGCACCACCACGACTAAATTTAGCCCCGTGATTAAACGAGGGTTTGCCAGAGCTTTTGCTCGGGCCATGATTTCCTTGAAACATGATTATTACTACTAGTCTTTATGATTAACGAGAGTCTGTTTAATCTTCGAGATTGTGACAGACAGGTAAGAGATGACTAGGGTTCTCGTGGGTTTCCATAAAGACTGCAGGTGAGCTCTATATAGGTTTTTAGAGGTAAATAGAGCCAAGAGGCTCTATTCCAAAAACGAAACTTAGGAGATATAACTTACTTAGGTAGTATAGCAAATTGATATCAGTTTGTCAATAGTTGGTGGGGAACAGTCATATTTTAGATGATTAAAAGTTATCCCCAGTAATAGTTTGTTATTGCTCACTAGAGTTCTCTTCTTAATATAGGTTTTAGATTCTGAAGATCTTACTGTAAGGAAAAATTATTTACTTGTATTTATACAATTAATAAGAATCTAAAGTCTACAAAAGAACCCTGCTCATTGCGGGTTTTTTGTTAAAAACTTTTCCACTATTACCTGATATTTTAAGGTTAAAAGAGTGGTATAATATTTATACTAATAATTCTAATAATTTTTACATGATAAATATTTCACAGGTCATTAGTATGTTGCAAATCAATGGTTTGGATAAAAGTGCTTCCAAAGAGGATGTTGAAGCTCTTTTACAACAACTTTCATATAGCGAAGAAGATAAGCAGGAAGCTTTTAATTTATTGAGTGCTCAAGGCTGGTTTCTGGGTGAAGTACAAAGCCAGTCAGTTGCTTATACTCCACCTGTGCCATCATTGCTTCGCCCACTGCAGTCATCACAATCAATACCGTCATCTCCACCTGCTACACTAACAATGCCGATGGCCCCAGTTGGAAATATTGGTTTGGCGCAAATTCAGCCGATTGGTCTCTCTAACAAAAGTCCTAAAAAGATAGTAATTAGTTCCATTATTATCTTAATCTTTGTTTTGCTTGGAGGAGGTTTAACTTATGCTTATATTCAAAAGATCGGTCCATTTTTTACCGCTATTTATACTGAAGATAAATTCTTTTCTATTTTGCTCGATAAATTTAATCAAATAAATTCTTCTTCTTATACCGTATCGGTAGCGCTAGATGTAGTGCCCCGAGACAAAGACGCAACGCCTTTTGTTGTAAAGACATCAAATACTGTCGAATTAAAACAACAATATTTTTACGATTCCCAACGAATGAAAAATGTTTTGGCGATTATTTCTGCTTTAAATAGATCGAGTAATTATTTTTCTTATGCCAAGGCTTCAGCCGTAAAACCATATCCAGCTAATATAAAGACTTTGTTTACGGCTAATCCTGGGATCATTTCCAATAACTCTATAATTGATCCGGTTACAAACAAAGAATATGAGTATCAGGTAATCGATAATGGTAAGAATTTTCTTTTGACAGTAGATTTTGGAACAAATGATGCTATTAAAGCAATTAAGAAATATGACTATAAATCTACTACTACGATTATTACCGGGAAAAAAGTATCATTCACCAAAGACAGTAGTTTATATACCCGTATGTCTGCCGAGCCACCAAAGCCATTTTTCGTCCAGATGAGTGAATCAATGGCGATGTTGCCACCAGATATAAATGCAAAAGGTGCGTTTAGTGTGTCAGCCGAAGTAAAACCTACTGGGATGACAGATTGGCTTTTCAATATTGATGCGGGTGGAAGCTTTGGTGATTTGACCTACAAAATAAATGCGGACGCTCTTAAAAAAGCCGATAACTATTATTTTAAGATAAATAATGTTCCTAGCTTTTTCTTATTTGGTGATTTAGTTACCGTAAAAGGTAAGTGGGTAAGTATTTCTTCTTAATCAATCTCGACAACTAGTGAAAATAGTTTTTCTTCTATCTCGTTTCTCAAAAAAAGTATTCCTGAAGCAGAAAAGAAATATAAAGAGAATCGTGAAAAATCAGTCAAATTGATTAAGAAGATAGTAAGTATCGCTGATGAAGTAAAGCTGATTATTTTCAAGAACAAGCCAAGATCAGAAAGTGTCGAAGGTAGACGATTGACTAGATATGATCTAAGTATTAGACAGGAAGCTATTTTGCCGTTTTACAACAAAGTGCGAGAAGAGATAAATAAGGATTCTGATTTAGCCGAATATGGCGATATGATTGATCAGGGGTTGGTGGAATATTTACAGAGCGCAGAGTCTAAGGAAGTTTTTGATTATTTTGATAAAAATAATTTCTTTGTATTCTATGTTGATAACCAAGGTTTCCCTGCGATTATCCGCGATACAATGAGGGTTGTTCCTTCCGATACTGCTATTCAGCTTAAAGATAAACAAATCAATGTTACCTTTAATGTCTTAATTAGTAATATTAATCAGCCCTTAAATATTGAAGCGCCAAAGGATTCAATATCGATTGAACAAGTTATCTCTGATTTTAGTAAAAATATGGAGCCGACCACCCAGAGAGCCGAATCAGCAAAACTTAAGTCGGATTTGTCTACAATACGAACTTCTGCTGAAATATTTTATGATGGCAAAAATAGTTATGGTAATCAGCCATTTAGTCTTGGTCCCTGCAAACAAACACCAGATACGCTTTTTGCGAATACTGAAATTGTTAAATATCTAGAATCAGCTACAAAGAAAAAAATGTCTTTAGCCACCTGTGTTTCAAAGGGCACAGTTGGAAAAGTAGCGTCCTATGCTATATCAGTTCCATTACCTGACAACGAAGGTTTTAGTTGGTGCGTAGATAGTAGTGGATCATTAAAACAAATCGTGGGGATATTGAAGAGTGATATTTGTAAGTAGCAAACTTTTCCACACTATTTTTTAATGATAGGTGGTAGAATATATAATATCTACACTGCTAAAAATTATTAACTAATAAAAATTTATATGGATGAACAAACAAAAAAAACTACTGGACGCAAAAAGATGACAGCTATGTGTCCTGTTGAAAATAATTGTGGCGGGTCTTGTAGTTGCAATGGTTCCAATTGGAATTGTCATCATAGTTGTCCAATTATGCGCTGGTTTCTAGGGTTAGTTATTTTAGTATTAGTGTTTGGATTAGGTATGAAGATTGGAGAAATGAAAGCTCAGTTGCGCGGAAGTGATTTTGGTTGGAGGAACGATAATTGGGGTGGAATGATGAATAATCGTTCACAAAGGATAATGATTGTTGATGATTCATTTTTACCAACTGTTCCTGACACTGTAAAAACAGGCACGACAACCAAGAAAAAATAATTAAATAAGTTAATATAAAAAGTCCTGAAAATTCAGGACTTTTTATATTTTCAGTTACTCAGTGATGGGCAGATGCTATTTATCCAAATCGAGAGTTTCATCAATGCGAATTTGTGAGACAAACTCGGGAACGTGAGAGACGATAATCATGGCGCCCTGATATTTATTTAAGGCTTCGGCAATGATTGGTAGGTGACGGAAGTTTATGTGGTTGGTGGGCTCGTCTAAAATAAGTAGGCCGGGTTTTTGTAAAACTAAACGAGCGAAAGCCACAAGACCTTTTTGTCCCTCAGAAAGATTACCAATCTTGGAGTAGATTAAATCACCAGTGATTAGGAAGATAGCCGCGGTAGCGCGCATTTTTTCTTCGATTTGTTCGTCCATAACAGATATTAAAGATTGATGCACTGTGTCTTCAAAATTTAGGGTGGAGAAATCTTGGCGATAATAACCGACACGAATACCAGGAGTAATGATTGATCCTTTAGCTTTGGCATTAGCAAGATTTTCGAGTAGAGTACTTTTACCAATCCCGTTTGGTCCAGATAAAAGTAAATGCTGATTTTTCTTTAAAGAGATATTAGCACTCTTAGTAGTTGGTTTATGATTTTTGATTACTGAATAAGAAGAAATATGTAAAATTTCTCCCTGCATATCTGGCTGGGTGGGAATAATAAAAGAACGAATAGTTTTATCTTCGCGACGAATATCGGCTTTAGACTCTTCCATTTCGTCGGCGAGAGTTCTCATTCGTTTGGCTAGGATACGCATTTTACCTCCTTTGTTTGCAAAGAAGTTAGCCTTATCTTTTTTCTCTTGAATAGTCTTGGATAGCTGTGCATTTTTAGCATTATCCTTTTCAATCTTGGCAGTAATCTGAGCAACTACATCAAAATAATCTCCAGCATACTGTTCTACTTTACGGGTAAAAACATCTAGATATAAAATACCTTCAGTAAAAGCGTTTAAGAAATCGGCATCGTGAGAAATAACAACACAGGTTTTTTTGTACTCTTTTAAAAATTTTGTGAGATGGGCGATTCCTTCCTTATCGAGATTGTTGGTCGGTTCATCTAATAGTAAGAGATCAGGATCCTGAATTAAAGCTGAAGCTAAAAGTAAACGAGCCTGTTGTCCGCCAGAAAAAGATTTTACAATACGGTCGTGTGGAGCATTCAAATTTACTGCTTCTAAAATGGTATCAATGCGAGGATCAATATCATAAACAGTTTTTGTAAAACATTTTTGGAAAAATTCTCGAACGGTCAGTTCAAGCTGATCGCGGGGGATGACTTGTCTAGCTGTGGCCACGGAAATTCGTTCAGAGACTAAAATCCGACCGGAATCTGGTTTTAAAGCTTTGGTTAGTAATTGAAAGATAGTACTTTTCCCGGCGCCGTTTTGCCCCATTAGGGTAATCTTGGTTCCGCGACGCACAGAAAAGTCCACCTCTTCTAAAATGGGGTGGTTGTGGCCAAAGCCAAAGGATACTTCGTCAAATGTAATTATTATTTCATCAGCCATAGATGCGATAAGAAGAAAGTAAATAAAACCCCGATGCCTCCGCTTTCTTCCTGGCAGAGGTCGGGGTCCCGACCGAAGCGTCGGGAAATGCCTATCCACCTCCGCCAGCTGGTGGAGGTGATTCTTGATATTTGTCTATTGTAACACAGTTTTATGAAAATGGGTAGAGGTCACTCGTTCTTCCTCTTGTGGAGCACACATATTTTTCTGCTGAAAAATTGTTCACTCTCACCGTCTTCACGGTTCCGAGAGTCTTCACAAGAGGAAGGGCTCGCTTTCGGGTTAGATAGATTTAAATACTTTTATATTGAAAAATCTGGTTTTTTCGGTTATGATTGTTTTACTGTTGTGGGAGGGTTTAAGGGTGGGAATGAAAAGCAATCTGTTTTGCTTTTCATCTGGTCCCGTAGGGAATTGCTTTTATTTTTGTGCTCAGAGCTGCGGGATCGTCTAATGGTAGGACATCGCCCTCTGAAGGCGAGTATTCTGGTTCGAGTCCAGGTCCCGCAGCTGTGTGTGCAAAAATTTAGCAATAAGGCTCCCTCTGAAGGCTAGTATTCTGGTTCGAGTCCATGTCCCGCAGCCAAGAGATATAAACAGCAGATAATGCATTGGACTGGATTGCGTTCGTGATATAATTATCACAATGAAACAATCACAAAGAGGTTTTGTCGCTTATGTTGTTTTAATCACTCTAGGGGTTTTACTTATGGGTGGTGGGTTTTATTATTACTCAAAAAATATTGGTGGATTTTCTGTTCAGGAACAAGAGGCTAAATTGAAATTAGAAGAAGAAAAAACAAAGCTCGCTGAAATGAAAGCTCGATATGAAAAAGAGCGAGCAATTATTGCAAGGATAGAACAAGAATATGCGAATGTTGGGCTAAATATTTTTAGTAAAACGGATTCCTTTTTTTATGATTCAGAAACAGATAATCCAAAGATTAAATTTAAAATTACCGATAAGAATATTGAGAAGGATATAAATAACAGACGGGCACAAATAGCAAAAATGCTTGAAGCTTGGAAGAAAAAAATTGCTGCCATAAATTCGATTACAGATTTTCAGAGTTTGTCGCTAACTTTAGCTGATTTAGTGAAAGGAGCTGAAAAAGATATGGCTTACATTCAACAATATGTTCGTGAGCTTGAAAATATTATTAGTAAACTTTCGACTAAAGATTCAAACCTTACTCAGGCGGAAATAAATTCTTATACTTCTATCATTAAAATCGTTTCCGAACAAATACAAACATCAATTGCTGTGGTAGATAACATACAGATAGAAATTACTCCACCCGTTACACAAATACCAGCCACCATTCCTCCAATAGTTACTCCGGCTCAAATACAGGAACAAGAAAAAGTGGTGATTGAGGCGCAGATAGTTGTAGACACTCCACCAGTAGTTTCAGCTCCCGTTACACCACCAGTTACCTCTCCAGTCACACCAGTCGTTCCACTATCTTACCCAACGAGATATCTACCATCCTCTGATATCGATTATTCTGATTGGCTGGACTTGAAACCAAAGGAAAACCCAGGAAAACCTATTTTTATTGAGGGGTTAAATAAGATTTAGATTGGTAAAATTGACGTGCTTGTTAAACTCTGGCTGAAAGTATAGAATGTCTGTATGCGCTATTTTATCGGCTATTTGATCCCGGAATCGGTTGCCGGCTGGCAGAATAAATTAACTGATGAAATTTCGGAGGAATTTAAGACTTGGAAAATTTCCGAACGGATACCCCCTCATATTACTATTTCTCGACCGTTTAACTCGGAAAATATTGAAGTAATTAAAAAACTTTTAGCCAATTGGGCCGAAAATAAGTCTGTCCCAGGTAATTTTACTTTATCCGGTTTTGATCATTTTACAGATAGAGTGGTCTATATCAACGTAGAGCCAGAAACAGCAGTTTCTGGAGCGATTATTGGACTCAGAGAACAAGTGAATAATATTCCAGAAATAAAGAGAGAAGATTTTCCATATCATCCTCATTCAACAGTTGCTTATCAATTACCTTCAGTTGAGATCGAAAAAATTTGGGAGTATGTCCAAAAATTAGAAAAACCTTTTTTTGTGATTCCATTTGATAATGTAACAATATTTCGTTCAACAGGATATCAGAAATGGGAAATAGATGAAACGTTTCGTCTTGCTGAAAGGAAATAATTTTATTGAAAGATATTTAAATATAAAAACAGATTTTGTACTCTAAAACTTATATCAAACTAGCAGAGGTGATAGATAATGTAAAAAAGATTTTGACTATATAATACAAAATAACCACCGTGCGGTGGTTATTTTGTTTCTTTTATCTCTAGGATTTCTTCGTCAATTTTTTCTAATTTTTTGTAAATTTTATTTAGAGTTTCATCGTCATTCCGCATCTCTTCAAGAGTTTTTTCTTCAATCTTTTTTTCGCCTTTTAGACCGGAAATGATTAGACTGTTGCCGATAAACGCGGAGACAAATACCCCGGTCATTAAGAGCCCGACGGCCCCGATGATTAGAGAAGTTATTGGGTGTATATTATAAAGAGTGGCCGTTTCCCAGACCCCTCGCCAAAACAAGACCGTTGTTGTGCCAGCGATCAGTCCGTATAATAGGGGATGGGGACTTAGCTAGCCACGTACTCGATCTTCTAGCTTGTCAAAAAATTTAAATATCTTTTTGACCATTTTTTTCTTTATAGATATGTCCAAGAGAAAAAGTTGTGCTTAGGATTATTGGCCCAAGGATAAAGCCGAGAACCCCAAACATACTCAGTCCACCTAAAACGGATAGGAATATTAGAAGTGGGTGAATTTTTATATCGCGCTCAAGCAGGATTGGGCGAAGGAAATTGTCTACTAGTCCAACTATTATAAGTCCCCAAATAGTAAGGCCAATAGCTGCGCCATAACTGCCCGTAGCTGTGAGATAGATAATCAAAGGTATAAATACTAACCCCGTTCCGACACCAGGCAAGATAGAGGCTAGGGTGGCTATTGTGGCCCATAGAATTGGTTCGGAAATTCCAAAAAGAGAGAAACCTACCCCAGATAAAAGACCTTGAGTAATGGCAATAACAATAGTCCCTTTTACTACGGAATTTATGGTTATTTCTAATTGCGTAGAAATAGTCGTGTTTTCTTGATTATTTAGTGGACTAAAGCGAGAAATGATTTGTTTTAATTTATGCCCATCTCTGAATAGATAGAATAGAGTAAGGAAAATAATAAAGAGATTAAAAATTATTTTAAGAGCACTTGAAAAGATATCATTTAGGTTCATAAAAAGCCACTCTATCCCACGTTGAGCGTAGATTTGAAGATCAAAATTGGTTCCCGGAAAGTATTTTGTTAGCCAGTTATTACTATTTGTAGATAACTGACCCAAGATGTTTTTCTCTACTCCATTATTGGTATAATTTAGATATAAGTCACTTATTTCTGTAAATACTTTTGTTCCAATGAGTGATAATGGGATGATGACAATAAAAATAATAGCAAAAATTGTTGCCCCCGAAGCCAGTCCACGTCTGCCGTTAAATTTTTTGACAAATTTGCGGAAAAGACCACGAAAGGCGATTGCTAATGTTAGAGATATTGTTAGTGCCCCAATAAAAGGATAGGCCAGAGATAGTAATAAAATAATACTCGCAATTAATAAAATGAGAAATAATATATATTGCAAACGTTCGGTTTTCATAATTAAATGCTTTAGTTTAAGCTAATAATCCTCATTAAAAAATAAGTATATATTTTTTAATTGTACCAGATTTTGCCTAAATATGGTACAATAATATAAATTGTTATTCCTATTGAAGTAGGAACTTTGTTTGGGTTTACATGTTTTACGCTTTTGTAAGGGTGATAATGTATAAATTATGAAGAAAAAAATCGTCATAATTGGAGCTGGGGAAATCGGCCTAAGTTTGGGTCGGATTTTGCGTCAAAAGAGTTATGATATTAAATTTTGGGATAAAAATCCTAAAACATTGGAGGTTTTGGGTGGAACAGAACCTAGTTTGCCGGAGATTTTACCAGAAGCAGAATTTGTCTTTCTTTGTGTTCCGTCTTGGTCAGTAAGAGAAGCTCTTATCTATGTAACACCTTATTTGAATAAAAAGGCAGTAGTGATATCTGTTTCAAAGGGGATAGAAGTTAATACCTTAAAAACCGTTGATCAGATTTTTGTGACACAGTTGGCAAAAACTCAAAGTTGGGCGATATTGTCAGGAATGATGATTGCTGAAGAGATTCGCGAAGGAATGTTTGGCGGAGGTTTAATGTCCGCCAAAAGTCTCCGTACTGCTAAAGAAGCGGCAGACTTATTTTCTGATACAAATCTCTATGTAGATATATCCGCTGATGTTCATGGAGTAGCCTTATGTGAAGTATTAAAAAATATTTACTCTTTAGCTTTAGGAGTTTCTTATGTCTTAAATCAGGGCGAAAATGCTAGAGGAATGATTGTGGTAAAAGCGATTGCTGAAATGAAGAAGATAGTCTCTATTTTGGGTGGTAAACAAGAAACAGTTTTGGGTCCAGCTGGCTTAGGAGATTTTGTGGCAACTGGTTTTAGTCATTTTTCAAAAAATCATCAAGCGGGTAGCGATTTAGCTCAAGGTAAAATTACTAAACTTGAAAGTGAAGGAATGGCGTCTCTCTCGCCTTTAGTTATTTTATTGGGCGTAAAATATAAAAAGTTTCCGGTTTTGTATTATCTTCATGAAATTGTTCAAGGAAATATTGAGGCTAGTGCTGCTTTTCGAAAAATTTTATATGGGGAGAGTAAAAAATAGTAAATAGTAAATAGAAAATAGAAGAATAGATTTAAAAATTCCAGCCTGGCCGGAATTTTTTAATTCGTAATTGTAATAGTCGATGAATTATGATAATAATTCATCGACTATTGTTCTTACATCTCCGCCGTCAGCTTTGCCTTTTAAATCTTTCATTAGTGTACTCATTAGGAGGCCAGCTTTGGTTTTGTCGGTAATTCCCAGTTCTTCTTTTTTGGCTAGGGCGAGGGGTTTGATCTCGTCGTAGGTCATTAGGGTAGGCAAGTAAGTTTCAATAATTTTAAGTTCGGCTTCTTCGGCAGTGGCCAAATCTTCTCGTCCGCCAGCTCGGAATTGTTCAATAGAATCTTTGCGCTGTTTGGAGGCGCGGGTGATGACGGCTAGGGCTTCTTCGTCATTGAGTAATTCATCAGGTTTGCGTTTTTTGGCCATTGTTTCGCTCATAAAAGCAGCCACCAGACTACGAACTACACGCAAACGGAGCTCGTCCTTGGCTTTCATTGCTTCTTTTATTTCTCCTTTAATTTGTTCGTGAATCATAAGTTTATCTTATTTAGTCTTAGTAATTATTGTAATAATAACAGAATATAGGGGATAAATAAATCATACTGTACTTTTGACGACCGTCAAAAGTACAGTATATATTAAGGGAAGGTTTTTTTATTTAAATTATTTTTTTAGGTTTAGTGATTATTTCTGTGTCTGATTATGTTATAAAAGAAAATTTTGGTCAACAAGAGAAGATTTTGTGGTAATGTTATAATACAATTCATGATCTTAGAAGTATTCAATGAACAGTATAAAAAGTTAAATAAAGCTCAAAAAGAGGCGGTAGATACTATCGAGGGTCCAGTGATTGTGGCGGCTGGTCCAGGGACTGGCAAGACTCAGATTTTGGCTTTGCGAATTGCGAATATTTTGCAAAAAACTGATACTAAGCCAGAAAATATTCTGGCGATTACTTTTACTGAATCAGGAGTGTTTTCGATGCGGCAGAGACTACGCAGTATTATCGGTAATGGAGCTTATCGGGTGGCGATAAACACTTTTCATGGATTTTGTAATGATATTATTATCAATCATCCAGAGGATTTTCCAACGATTATTGGTTCAGTAAATATTACCGAAGTTGATCAGATTAGGGTCTTGGAGGAAGTTTTTAATGAATTGAAACTGGAACGTTTGACGACTTTTAGTGATCCATTTTATTATCTAAAAAGTGTCAAGAGCGCCATCGGACAATTGAAACAAGAAGGTGTTACCCCTGAAAAATTTGAAGCAGGGATAAAAGAAACAATCGAAGAATTTGAACAGATTGAGGATTTGTATAGTACAAAAAAAGGTTATGAAGGAAAATTGAAAACAAAATATCAAGATGAATTGAAGAGAATAGAAAAAAATAAAGAATTAGCAATAGTCTATCGTGCTTATGAGCAAAAGATGCGAGAACATAAGTATTATGATTTTACGGATATGATTACTGAAACAAGAGAAGCACTTAGCCGAGACAAGGATTTGTTATTGAGTCTGCAAGAGACTTATCAGTATGTTTTAGTAGACGAACATCAGGATACCAATAATGCCCAAAACGGAATTTTAGAATTGTTGGCTAGTTTTTATGACCAACCAAATTTATTTGTGGTTGGTGATGAAAAGCAGGCCATTTTCCGTTTTCAGGGAGCGTCTTTGGAAAATTTTTTATATTTTAAGCATAAATATCCGCAAGCGAAATTAATCATACTGGAAGATAATTATCGTTCGTCACAATCAATCTTAGATTCAGCTCATAGTCTCTTGGGGTCTGAAAAAAGATTGCAGGCACGAGCAGGATATTTGGAGGAAAAAGTTAAGGTCTACGAATTATCAAAACAAGAAGCGGAAGAATATTTTTTAGCTAAGAAAATTAGTGAAAAAATTTCTAATGGAGTAAAACCAGAAGATATTGCTGTTATTTATCGTGAAAACCGAGATGCTTTTTCGATTTCTGCGATGTTGGAGAAGATTGGTGTAACTTTTTCTATTGAATCAAACCAAGATCTTTTGGATGATAGTGACGTAAAAAAATTGGTAAAAATTTTGCGGGCTGTCAATAATTTTGGTGATAGTGGAATATTTATTGAAACTTTGCATATTGATTTTTTAGACATTGAACCTTTGGATATTTTTAAATTTACTGAAGCTGTTGCGCGTGAAAAAGTAAACGCTTATGATGCGGCGAAACATCTTCATTTTATGACTAAAGCGGGGATCGAATCGGCTAGTCAGATAAATGCTTGGTATGAGAAACTTGCGAGTTTTAATCGATTAGCAATGGGTGAAGACGTGGCAGCTGTTTTTGAAATTATCGTAAGAGAAAGTGGTTTATTACCAGCGGTTTTGGCGGGCAATGATAATGTGGAAAAGATTGGTAGAATTAATACTCTCTTTGATGAAGTTCAGGCTTTGATCGAGAAAAAACGCAGTGCTGATTTGTCTGATTTTATAGGTCACTTGGATATGTTGGAAAAGCACGAAATTAGACTTAAAAAAAATACTGAAGGTGGCCGGCCGGGACGGGTTCGCTTAATGACTGCTCATGGGTCCAAGGGTTTGGAATTTGATTATGTTTATATTGTTTATGCCAATGATAAACATTGGGGTAATAAAAATCATCGTGATTTAATTTCCCTACCAGGAAAAATATTCTCCTTAACAGGTAAAAACTTGGATGAAGTAGACCAAAATGATGATGAAAGGCGGCTATTTTACGTCGCATTGACTCGAGCTAAAAGGGGGGTGGTAATCTCTTATTCTAGACAAGATAAAAATTTGAAGGAGATTTTGCCCACGATGTTTTTAGATGAATTAGATAAAAATTTATGGGAATTTGGTGATGTCGAAGACTATGAAAAAGATTACTTAGCTAATGTGGGTTTGCGTTATTCCCCTAGCAAGACTACGGGTATAAGTTTGAAAGATAAGGCCTTTATTAGAGAATTATTTATGTCACGTGGTTTTGCTGTGACCCATTTAAATAATTACCTAGCTTGTCCGTGGAAATATTTTTATATGAATCTTTTGCATTTACCTAAAGCCAAGGAATTGCATCTGATGTATGGAACCGCGGTTCATGCCGCTTTGTGTGATTTCTTTAATCAGTTTAAAGAAATTGATAATCCGTCTAAGGAATTTTTGTTAGTCGCTTTTGATCGTAGTTTAGCCCTTCAGCCAATTTCTGAGGGAGACTATGAGATTTGTAAAAAACGAGGAGAAAAGGCTCTTGGCGGATATTTCGATACTTATCAGGGCTCTTGGCGAACAAACGTGTTGACTGAGTTTGATATAAAGGGAATAATGCTTACCCCTGACCTGTCTTCTAAAGAAGAAGATCGGATAGGAATTGTGTTGACTGGTAAGATTGATAAATTGGAATTTTTAAGTGATGGGGGAGAAGTAAATGTCGTGGATTATAAAACTGGTAAACCGAAGAGTCGAGGAAAGATAGAAGGTGGTGGTGACGATGAATCGGAGGGGGGAATAAAACGACAACTCGCTTTCTATAATTTGCTACTCAATAAATATGATAATGGTAAATATAAGATGGTATCGGGTGATATTGATTTTGTTGAACCAAACCCAAATGGTAAATATAAACGAGAAAATTTCTTAGTATCTAAAGAAGAGGTATCTGACCTAGAAGCACTAATCAAAAAAGTCGCCGATGAAATCGTGAATTTAAAATTTTGGGACAAACGTTGCAGTGACAAAAAATGTGAATTTTGTGCTCTAAGAGATATGATGGGAAAATAATACGAACAACTTTTTTATTGGAGTGCGATGTTTGAATACCCCGCGGATCTGCGTCCAAGACGTGAATCTACTGATTCAGCCGCGGGGATAGGACACAAAATCTGTTTTTATTTTGTGTCTTTTATTGTGAGACTATATTTGAGACCAAATAGCATAACTAAACCTAAGACGAGGAATATATATTTTTGATCAAAAAAGACAATAAAAATTGATGTAAATAGCGGTCCAATAATATAGGTAATTGGAACCATATTGCGTGAAATACTCAAAATATTAGTATCTTTTTCTGTAATCTTTTTGAATAAATAAGTTTCTTTCATTATTTCGACAGTACAGGCTCCAATACGAGTCATAAATAAAACAAAAGCCCAGAGCCAGACAGTGGGGACTGTTGTAAAAGATATTGCGATAGTCGTTAAGCTAGTAATAATTAATCCGGCAGTTAATAATTCTTTTTCACCGAGATATTTGTCAGCCAATTTGCCAAGAGGTAATTCAAATAAAACAAAAGGCAAAAGCATGGCGGTAAAGATAATTCCAATATTTTCTTTTGTGAGCCCAATTTTTTCTTCTAGATAAAGTGCCATATAAATAACCATTATGGCGTAAAATAGATTTAGTAAAAAATCCACACATAAAATACTACGGATGTTATGTGTGGCGGGTGTTCTGTCCCCCCAAAGTTTTTTTAGTGCATCCCAAACATGTGGGGTCTCAATCCTCCGATGACTTTCTTCTTCTTTTAGATGGAAAAGAGATAAGTAAAGAACTGGGATAAGAGTGATTGCTGATATGATAAAAATAATAGGAAAACCACGATTACTAATTAATATTCCTGCTAAAAAGGGAGAAATCAGCCAAGCAATATTTGTAAAGGTTAAGAAAATTCCACGAATATCACCAGTATTACGATCATCAGAAATTTTCTCTAGATATATATCTAGAGTATAACGCACAACGGCTCCGAGAGCGTAGTAGATAATAAAAAAAACTAGGATAATTGCTGGATTTTTTAAGAAAGCAATTGGAGCAATTGCTAAAAGGTCAATAAATGTAATAAGGGAGATGGTTTTTAAAAGACCTATCTTGTGAATTAATTTTGGAATATAAATAATAGAAAAAATTGTAATAATGGCTGCAGTAATGTAGATGATTCCAATTTGGTCGTTTTTTAAAAATTGACTTAAAAATTTTGAGTTAAAATAAGAAGGGAAAGCAATATGAATAGATAGAAAAAAGCCAGATAAATAAGTGAGTAAGCGCAGGTATTTTTTGGTTGGTTCTTTTAGCATAGATTTACATTATAGCGTAATAATTTTGAATTATAAAATTATTTTTGGTATAGGTTTTTACTACAATCTGTTCATATGAACAGATTGTAGTAAAAAAATGCGCGACGGGGGCCCGTTGCGCATTTTAGTGAGACTCATTTAAGATTAATGGAAACTAATGGCGTCAGAATCGGGATCGCACTCAATATTGATCAAGCAGACCCATTCTTTACTTGAAAGACCAAAGTATTTGCCTGGGGCAAGATATCCCTTTTTGTATGGGACTTTGCTTGGCATATATGCTGGGTAGGTTATTAGCCCGCTCAGGCTAGTTCCCTTTATTCCTATCGACAAATTAAGTGTCTCGAAAATCACACTGCCAGATATGTGGACATCGTAGCAATAACAGTGAATTTTTCCGTCACCTCCGTATGTAATAATTGCGACAACTCGTCCCTCTTTTTCTTTGGATTTCAATTGACTATCGAGGTAACCAAAGACTTCAGCTTCTTTTTTCTTGTTTCGATGACCACGTTTTTCAACCTCTTTGACCTTTTTTCTAATATTAAACATTACCCGTTTATCTTCTGGCATATGGTGCCTCCTTTCTTGTCTGACGAGTATTTTGTCTGAAAATTATGATTTAGTCAACAAAAAAACGGAGACAATGTCTCCGTTTTTTTAAATTAGACTTCAATCAATACTGGTAAAATAATCGGGCGTTTATGCGTCTTTTGGAATAAGTATTTACCTAATTCTTCACGGACCGCATTTTTAACATAATCTAGGTTTAATGGATGCATTTGTGCGGTGGCATCCTCGATAGTTTTTTTAGTCACTAAACGAACGTGACGTAACATATCTTGTGATTCTTTTAAATAAATGAATCCACGAGAAATGATATCTGGTGATTTTCGAACTTTTCCTGTCTTTATATCAATGATGGCAATTAAAACAAACATTCCATCTTCAGATAGCATTTGACGGTCACGGATGACCACCTCCTTTACATTGTTGGTGCCCAGGCCGTCTACCATAATTATTTTGCTCGAGACCGTTTCTTTGAGGATGTGAATTTTTTCTCCTTGGTCAGTAATTTCTACAATACTACCATCGTCTGGGATGATAATATTTTTTTCGGGAATACCTTGAGACATACCCACATCGGCATGGATACGTAACATATGATGATGTCCATGAACTGGCATTAAAAATTTTGGTTTTAGGGTTTTTTCTACCCAAGCCAATTCGCCTTGATAAGAGTGACCAGAAGAGTGAACATTGGCAATTCCATAATGAATAATTTTGGCTCCCAAACGGGAAAGATTATCTTTTAGTTTTTGAACAGATTTTTCATTGCCTGGAATAACGGATGAAGACAAAAGAACAGTATCACCTTTGCGAATTTTTACGGCTTTGTGCTCTTTTTGAGAAATACGCATTAGGGCTGCAAAATCATCACCCTGCGCTCCAGTGGCTAAAATAACAATTCTATTGTCGGGATAATCGTCAATTTCTTCTGAGGAGATTAGGGTACCAGCTTTGATTTTTAATAGACCTAGCTCTTTCGCAATCTCAATATTTGTTTTCATTGAGCGACCCTCGACAGCTACTTTTTTTCCAAGCTCTTCACAGGCCATAATAATATAAATGAGACGTTCAAATAGAGATGAGAAACTTCCCACAATTACACGGCCGGGAACTTTTTCAATAATGTCTTTAACATTTTGTTGAGTTTCTTTTTCGGAAAATGAAAAACCAGGACGTTCGACATTAGTGGAGTCGGGCATTAGAAGTAAGTTTTTTTCCTTACCTAATTTTTCAAATACTGCGGTTTCGTCGGGATTAGGTATACCATCCTTGTGATCAATTTTAAAATCACCAGTACAAATAATATTACCGTAAGGAGTTTCAATAATTACTCCTAGAGAATCTGGGATAGTATGAGTGGTAGCGAAGAAACGAATGCGTAAACTACCAAGTTTGATAGTATCATTTTCGTTAATAACAGAAATCGCTAAGTTTGGTAAGTGAGGGAATTCTTCTTGACGTTTTTTGATCATTACAGCAGTCAGAAGATTTGTATAAATTGGTGGGTTGCCGATTTTTGGTAACAAATAGGGGATACCACCAATGTGGTCGAGGTGCCCGTGGGTAACGATCAATCCGCGAATCATATCTTTACGTTCTTCTAAATAAGAAGTATCGGGAATAATATAATCTACACCAGGAGCATCTTCTCCTGGAAAGAGTAACCCTGCATCGACGACAATAATATCACCATTGTATTCAATCGCGGTCATATTTTTACCGATTTCCTCGACTCCACCTAGGGGGATAATTCGGATGTCACCAGTTTTTAGGGGTGGAAGTTTTTTTGGTTTATCATCTTCGGTTTCGTCAATCTTTATCCCCTTATCTCTCGTGGTGGAATTTGTTGAACGACCAAGTGAAGAAGATCTTTTTTTAGGTTGAGGATTTGTAGAAGTCGTTATTTTTTTTGGAACAATTTTAACTAGAGTGACTGTATCTAGTTTTGGTGTGGTTACAATTTCAGTTGTACGAGGGCGACTACCCCAAGAAGTAGCTGGGCGTGTTACTCGAGGGCTAATACCACTAGAATAAGTGGGCTTCGGTCCTAAATCACCAGTTAATGGGCGAGAGCGGTTTATGTTTGATCGTACTCCACTACCAAGAGTGGGTCTTGGGATACGATTAAACGCTGAGCGAGGACTACCAAAGTTTCCCGTTAGTCGAGATGAGTAAGTGGGCTTTGGTCCTAAGCCACCGACTGGACGAATAAAAGTTCGTGCATTGTCACTAGGTGAAGCACTAAAGTGATTTCGTTTTACTTCACCGAAGTTTTTTGTGTCGGCCGGTTTAGCTGAATTAGTACTTTGACTACTGAAAGTAGTTTTTAGACGAGGAGTAAAAGCTACTCGATTATTCGATGATTGTGATGGACGATTGCTATTTCTAGCAGATTTCAGTCCACTAGAAAAAGGTTTTGAGTCAGCTGACTCAGGTGTTTTATATTGACGTCTAGGATAATTCATAAATAAATTAAGTTAATAAAAATTAATTACTAAGAGATTGCTAATAAAGAGAGAAAAATTAAAAAGTTAAGAGTTAAAATAAAAAATATTTTATTTTTTAGTAGTGAAGAATCCCCACACTTTTTCCGTATTGATATACCAATTTTGAATAGTTGAAAATCTTTCAGCTGGATTTAGGAGTGATGGAAATTCTACCCCCTTTATTTTTTCGGGTAAGATATAAAGAAAGGATGGTGAATAGAGGAAAATAGCAGGAATATCTTTGGCTAATTCAGTTTGGAATTTTTCATATTTGTCTATCCGAATAGATTGGTCGGTTTGTTTTCGTGCATCTTCAAGTAATTTATCGGCAGTCTGGTTTGTGTATTGGGTGATATTTAAGCCTGGAGCTGCACGTTGGGAGGAGTGCCAAAATGAATATAGATCTGGATTACGCCCCAATACTTCTCCAAAAAGTAAGGCTTCAAATTTGCGTGGTCGGATAAGGTTTTGGTCTAAGTCACTTAAATCATATACTTGCACTGATACTTTTGCTCCAATTTTTGCCCACTGCATAGCCAATTCTTGTGCGGTGGCTTTTAGCTCTGGGACATTTGAAGTGGCTAGAACAAATTGTAAAAAGATTGGTTTTTTCTTTTTGTCTGTTTTGAAGTAAATATTGTCCGCTCCTTTTTTCCAGCCATTTTTTTCTAATAAGGCTGTGGCAACTTTTATATCTGGTTTGGTTTTTTCTGCTTCGGCTAAAAATCCAATCGAGCCTGGGGAAATAGGATTGTCTAAAGTTGTTCCAAATCCTTTTAGAACTTCGTCAACGATTTTTTGTTTATCCGTCGCTAAACTTAAGGCTTGGCGAACACTTTTATCGGCAAAAATTGTTTGGTTTTGATTAAAAAATACAGCAAAACTTCGGGGTAAAGAAATCTCACGAATAGCTCCCCCATTCTTTTTTAAAGTCATGGCGGTTTCGGGGGGGATGGAACTAAAACTTTCTATCTCACCTCGTTCGTAAGCTTTAATAAGTTGTTCTTCATTATCATAAAATTTAAAAAAGAGTGAAGAGATTTTTGGTTCACCTAGAGCATAATTTTTGAAAGATTTTAAGTTGTAGGATTGTGGTAAGCCTGAAGAGTTACGGGAGAGTGAAGAAATTTTATATACCCCAGAACCAATACCAGTAAGATTTTGTTCAGACAAGAGCCAGGCTTCTGTTTTTATATTTTTCCAAATATGTTTAGGTAGAATTCCCAACGTCGTATTTTCTAAAAAAGTAGAATAAGGCTTTTTCAAAATAAAACGAATTTTCTGGGCGTCTATCTTGTCTACACGGACTCCTTCCCAAGCAGCGCGTTTTGGACTTTTTAGATTTGAGTCCTGAGCTTTTTGAATAGTAAATTCGATATCGTCAGTCGTTAGATCTTGACCATCTTGCCAAGTAAGACCTTTTTTAAGTGTGAAAGTGTAAATTAGTCCATCGGGAGAGATTGAGTAAGTTTCAGCGAGGTCGGGAATAATTTCACCAGAGTTGGCGATTTTCATCAGTCCGGAATAAACCAAAGTAGTTAGATCGCGGTCGGGGTCGGTGATAGCTAAGAGAGGATTTATGTGACTAGGAAAACCCACAATTCCTTCAGTGAGAATTCCTCCAGGTACAGCAGCATCTACTAATAATCTATTATTGAATTTCCAAACAATTCCCACAATACTACCAATAAAAATTATTGCCAAGATAAACAAATAAATTTTTTGGCGTAGAGAAAACGAAGAAATCGCCCGATAAAATTCTTGGCGTGAGGGGATTTTACCCTGGTTAGATATGGAGTACATATTAAATAGTTAAAATAGAGGATTAGAAGAATGGGGTAAATTATAAAGTTAAATACCCAAAGTAGTTGTAAGAATAAGAGAATGAGACTTATGAGTGTAATTGGAGGTAAGAACTCAAAAGGGTGGCAACCAAAAATAGGCCAGCTAGGATGATTGTGCCAATAAACATAGTTTTTTCCGCTCCTCGTTTTGTGCGGAAAGGATTGGATCCAGCGGCTCCTCCAAAAGCACCACCAAGACCAGCATCACTTTGTTGCAATAAAATAGCACCTACTAGTAGGACGGAAATAATAATTTGAGCTATCGGCAAAATAGAAGCTAACATAATTAGAGATAATGGTAACAGAAAAGGGGGAAAAACGCAAATATTGTCAATAACTCTTAATTATTTCCATAAAGTTCGATATACTATATAATATAGAAGATGTAACAGATTCCTGTGTTTACAGGAATGACAGCTAGAAAGCTGTTTAATTTAATAACTAATAAGAAATATATGATGTGGATACTTATTATCTTAGGTTTGGTAATCGTTTGGTTAGTTTTTGCTTATAATGGTTTCGTAGTTTTAGTAAACAGGACTAAGGAAGCTTGGGCAGATATCGATGTTCAGTTAAAACGTCGCTATGATCTGATTCCAAATTTGATTGCGACCGTTAAGGGTTATGCTACACACGAAGAAGGCGTCTTTACTAAGGTTACCGAAGCGCGAGCCAAAGCTTTATCAGCTGGCACTGTAGCGGAAAAAGGCCAAGCGGAAAATATGTTGACCGACGCTTTGAAAAGTGTGTTTGCTGTAGCTGAAGCTTATCCACAACTACGCGCAGTAGAATCATTCACAAGTCTTCAGACAGAATTGTCTGATACAGAAAATAAGATTCAAGCTGCTCGTCGTTTTTATAATGGCAATGTTCGTGATCTAAACACAAAAATAGAATCTTTTCCTGGGAATGTGATTGCAAATACTTTCAATTTCCAGAAGCAAGATTTTTTCCAGATTGATAATGAGTCAGAAAAAGCACCAGTGGAAGTAAAGTTCTAAATATGAGTAAAAATTTTTCGGGTTTTTGTTTTGTAATCATTTTAGGATTGTTTGGTGTTTTTGTTGTGGCGCATGGACAGACGCCACCTACTAGTGGAGAATATATTTCTTCTTTTTTTACGCATATTTCTGTTAATCTAGATAATTCTATTGATGTGACAGAAATGATTACTTATAATACTGGTAATAGTGAACATCACGGAATTTATCGTGACATTAAACCCTATTCATCTCAGAATAGAAAAATGTCTATCAAAAACATTATCGTTGGAGATAAACAGGGGAACCCTTATCAATTTGAAGTATCTACCGTTGGTGGAAATGTGCGAATAAAAATTGGTGATCCAAATCAGACATTTTCCGGTGAAAAAGTTTATATTCTAAATTATCACGCAACGAATGCTGTGGCTCAATTGAAAGATATAGACGAAATATATTGGAATGCAACTGGTAATAGTTGGGGTATGTCAATTTTACAAGCCCAAGCCTCTATAACTTTGCCGATAAATGCTACTGGGACCCAATCTTCTTGTTACTATGGACCACAGGGGAGTATCACTCAATGTCAGTCAATCACGGCTAGCAGTACTTTTTATTCTTACCTAGCACTAACCGAGATTGGCCCAGGAGATGGTCTAACTATTGCCGCTGGTTTTTCCAAAGGAATTGTTACTCCTTATGCACCCCCAAATAAAGTTATTGATTTTTTTGTGACTTATTGGGGATTGATTTTGGGAATACTCCTTCCTCTCTTGTCTTTATCTTTTTCTTTGCGTTATTGGTATAAACATGGCAGAGATCCTAAGGGAAGGAGTGTGATTATTCCTGAATATGATGTTCCGGAAATGTTGACTCCGCTGGAGGTGGTTGGAATAGTTTCAGAAGAAGTATCAGGTCGTCATCTATCGGCCGAGATAGTTTATTTGGCAATTAAGGGTTATGTTAAAATACACCAGATTGATGAAAAACTTCTTGGTTTATTCTCGACGGCTGATTATGAACTGATAAAGCTCAAAGATTCTATTGATTTACCAAATAAATTTGATCAGCAGCTTTTAAAATCGTTGTTTGAATCTAATACGGAGACAATAAAATTGTCGGATCTTAAAAATAAATTTTATTCAAAAGCTAAATCGATTATTAATTTGGTATTAGATACATTTTTGGCTAAAGGTTATTACAAAAATCTTGGCCGGATGAAGTCTAAACCGGGACGAACAATTGGTTATATTTTTACCGCATTGGTTACTGCTGTCTGGTTGGGGATGGCCGGTCTTCCGTTTTTTGCTACGGCTGGTTTCGCTTTGGCTGTAATTATTTTTGCAATCGTTTCCTATTTTAATCCAGCCAAAACAGAGAAAGGGGTAAAAACAAAAGAATACTTATTGGGATTAAAAATGTATTTGCAGATTGCCGAAAAAGATCGTTTATTATTTCATAATGCACCAGAAAAGAAACCGGAAGTATTTGAAAAACTGTTACCATATGCGATGGTGCTTGGGGTTGCTGATATTTGGGCCAAAGAATTTGAAGGTTTGTACACTACACCTCCCGATTGGTATTCTGGTCCGATGGGAGTGAATTTTAGTGCTATTGCCTTCAATAATTCTTTAGCAAGTTTCAGTACTCATGCAGTATCTTCTATGATTTCTGCTCCTGGTGGTAGTGGAGGAGGTGGATTTTCCGGAGGTGGTGGTGGAGGAGGTGGTGGTGGAAGCTGGTAAACATATGGGGTGGCGCAGATGTCAGTTAATGTTAAAATATAATCTAGAGAAATATATCTTTTAACAAAGAAACTCCTAAGAGAAGAAATATTTGGTTTAGTTTCTCAAATGAGAAGAGTTGCGGTTTCGATTCCATCAAATATTGCTGAGGGTCGTGGGAGAAGTTCTCGAAAGGATTTTTCTCATTTTATTTATATTGCAGTTAGTTCAATGTCTGAATTAGAAACATAACTGATAATGGTCAATAACTTGTATAAAATTGAAGTAGGTAATATTATTGAAATTATTCACAAAACACAAAGAATGACATCTAGTATACTTAATAAGCTAAAAGCTAACATCTAAAAGTTATTTTTATGACGCTGTATACTCAACAAAATAATAATGTCCGCAAAACTTGGTTTTTATTGACCCTATTTTTAGTTGTGGTGATTGGAGTTGGTTTTATTTTTAGTCAGGCCTATAATAATCCCGGTATTCTATATATAGCGATTATTTTTAGTTTAGTTATGAATGTAGCGAGCTATTGGTGGTCAGATAAGATTGTTTTGTCGATGTCAGGAGCGAAGCCCGCCCTTCACGAGATTCATCAGGAACTTTTCCATATAGTAGAAAATCTTTCTATTACAGCGGGGCTACCAATGCCGAAAGTTTATATAATAGAGGATCAGGCTCCCAATGCTTTCGCAACAGGACGAAATAAAGAACACTCAGTAGTGGCAGTAACGACAGGCTTGCTCGCCGTGCTAAATAAAAATGAATTAGAGGGTGTAGTTGCTCACGAGCTTTCGCATATTGGTAATCGGGATATTTTACTCTCTACTGTCGTGGTAGTTTTGGTAGGATTTTTAGCAATGGCCTCGGATATTTTTATTCGTTCAATGTGGTTTGGTGGACGTGACCGTAACCGTGAAGGTGGCGGAATATGGGTAATTGTTGGAATTATTGCGGCTATTTTGGCACCAATTTCGGCGACACTTATTCAGTTGGCGATTTCTCGTAAGCGGGAATTTTTGGCAGATGCTTCTGGCGCATTACTCACTCGTTATCCAGAAGGCTTAGCTAGCGCACTCGAAAAAATTTCTCAATATCAACAGCCAATGAAAAAAGCGAGTACGGCTACTGCTCATATGTTTATTGCTAATCCTTTTGGCGGTCAGGCAATGAAGGGAATGGCGAAACTATTTATGACTCATCCTCCTGTAGAAGAAAGAATAAAAGCATTGATGAATAAATAGAATAGAAAGGCTTGTTATTGCGAGCAGAGCGAAGCAATCTGAGTTAGGTATTCGGGTGAGATTGCTTTGCCCTATACTCCTCGCAATGACGATACGAAGTAATACAAATTTATTTTTAAATACTATATAATATTCGCTTATGAAAAATTATTTACAAAAAATTAAAAATAATATTTGGGATCATGTTTATTATGAAGAAGTTTTAGTAAAGCCATTATCGTCTTCTTTTAAATATTATATAAAGATGTCTTTGTGGCTAACTTTGATTTATACCGCTTTTGTCTCGGTGGTATTTTTACCGAATTTTATCAATACCGCCAAGCTGGTTATTTCCAATATGGCCCAAGTTTATCCAGCAGAATTAAAAGTTCATTTATTTAATGGTCAGGCGTCTGTAAACGTGCCAGAGCCTATAATTATTACCTTACCAGCAGATGTAAAGAATATTTTTAAAAGTGTTGAGAAAAAAATTGGATCACTGGAAAATTTAATAGTGATTGATACCCGAACTAATTTTGAGTTAGCGGAATTTAATAACTATCGGGCTCTGTTTGTATTGAAAAAAGATGCTTTAGCGGGAGTAAACAATGATGGAAGTGTTCAGGTATCTAATGTCCCAGCTGGTAATATGATTATTTCAGGAACAGATATAAAAAATATTGCCGACAAAATCCAATCAGCTATTTTTATTCTGGCCCCCATCAGTGTCCTCGTAATTTATTTCTTAGGTATTTTGTTTTTCTTTTTTACGATTGGTTATCTGATTGTCGTGGCACTCTTTGCCTGGTTACTTTTGTATGTCGCAAAGCGTGATATAACTTTCAAACAATCTTTGGGATTGACTCTCCATGCCTGTACTTTTGCTCTTTTGATTAATTTCTTTGTCTTTGCTCTGTATCCAAGTTTGTCAGTGAATTTCCCCTTTTTGGTTACTTTTACATTGCTAATACTTTATTTAAACCTTATCCGCAAACCAAAATTAGTTGTGGTGGCCCTAGTGGCTCCAACTGAAATCCCTGTGGATACCGTAGCAAAAGCAGAAGAAGCAGAAGCGAAAGCTAAGGAAGAGGAGAAAAAAGCTGAATAGAAAAACAAAAAATACCGGAAGGTTTCACCTCCCGGTATTTTTTGTGATTAGAGACCTAAATTATTAATCTGATCGACATAGTTGGTCATAAATGATGGTAAAGCAAAGACGAGACCGATGATAGGTAATACTACTAAGGCAATAGTGATGATCATTGTCCAAAGAAAGTATTTTCTAGTTTTTTCGACAGAAACATAAATGCTATTAATTTTCTCCTCGAGGTCCGCCAATCGACGGTCAATATTTGGTTCCATAATAAAATAATTATACCATAGAGTAGTTGCTGGTTGGATAGGGATAATTTTTTTAGTATCTGAAAAAGATAAAATGATTGCTAAAAGGTCGTTTTTCGGTTATTATTTCGTGGTCAGACTAAAATCAAATATAAGATATGGAGGGGTCGCATAGTGGTCTAGTGCGCGCGCTTGGAAAGCGCGTAAGGTGTCAAAGCCTTCGAGGGTTCAAATCCCTCCCTCTCCGCAGTGAGCTTTAGCGAACAAGAAGAGGAGGAAGACGCCTGCGCGTCTTACGTGAGGAATTTGAAAAGCTTCTCCCTTATTTATGAAAGATGTACTCATCTGAATAAATGGGAAAGCTGTACTGAAACTGTAGGTTTCAAATCCCTCCCTCTCCGCCAAATACATAAAAACACCAAATTAACTCGGTGTTTTTTCTATTTGACATTTTTCTTGACAATGATTCTAATTTGGCGTAGCGTGAAATTAGGTCAAAAATAACATTTGAACCTTGAAAACTCATTTGAAATAGAAAAGGAGTATTTAGATCATGAACAGACAAATGTCGTTTAAAACTCTGGTTTCTTTGACCATTTTTTTGGTTATGGGAATCACGGCATGGTCGGCACCGCCGACCATGCTATCGTCAGTTTCTTCACCAAGTAAGCTTAGTTCTGCTTTGGCTGGTCCAACACTGAACGAAGATTTTCTTGGAAGTGCTGTAAATTCAAATCTTTGGGGGTTTCCACCTGTTTGGACTGATGCGTGTTATTTGGGACGTACTCGGCTTAAAACCGCAGATCAATATGCTTTGCCGACGTTGGCAAAGGGTAACGTAATCATTGACTTGAATACGTATCAAAAAGCGAGTTCACCGGTCTCTCTCTTGGGCACGGATCTTATCAGTAAACAATTGTTTACACGTGGAAATGGTCTTATCATTACAATTCGGGCTAAACTGGATACAATGATAAAGGGAACCGTTGCGGGTTTCTTTTTATACATTTATGATCCAGTTACTGACTTGCATGATGAGATAGATTTTGAACTATTGGGTAATCGGACAGATGTTCAAACAAATATCTACGCGTCTGAACCGTTTGGTGCTGGTCATCCACAGTTTGTAGAGTATCCGGCTGGAGGGAAAGTTACCGATTATCATATTTATCAGATTCGGTGGTTGTTGGATCGGGTGGAGTGGTATATCGATGGAATTCTCGTACGGACTGAAAAAGTTTATGTCCCTATTCATCCTATGAACATCCATCTGAATATGTGGGCGCCCGCAGTGGAATGGGCTGAGGCATATGATGCTAGCCTTCAACCGACAAACGTGAAAGCAAACGCTCAGACATATAAGACGAGTGTTGATTCAGTTAAAGTCGAGTTGTCGACAATTCCGACCCCGATTCTTGTTGTCGAGTTCAAGACTCAGCCCAACGGTCTCACTACTAATTATCAGAATTATTGGATCTGTGGAAATTATCCTCAGGCCGATCTGGTAATGGTCAATGGAACCACTGTGGCTCAGACTTTAGGTGGTATCTCTTATCCGGTAGTACTCAACAAAGGTTCCAATTCTTTTACTGTTGTCGCTAAACAGGGCAATGTTGTATTGGAAACGGCAACCAAAACGGTGAAGTACGATCCAGAGTACGATACGAGTTTCATGAATCTAATGTATGTGCGAGCACTGCCTTCCCTGGGTTGCTTAGTTATTAATCTCGATGACCATTATTTACTTGGTTATGATGAGACGATAACTATCTCTCGGTCTACTCCTACAGTAATTGACCCAAGTGGAAGATACCAGCTAAGCACTGCCTATAGTTCGGCGAATGGAAGGCTGTATATCAGGACGTTGAGTAGTGGCAAGCTAAAAGAGATCGGGAACCTATGGGATTACATGGGTCAGATTGCTTTTTCGGGTAAGTATGCTTTAGTTGGTGCGTTTGGCAATTCTTATTATGGAGGTGGCGGTATTTATACTGTTGATCTCGATACTCAGGAAATTGTCAGTACGTTCAACCAATTTGGTGCCGATTCTGTACTCGTCAGTCCAAACGGTCGGATCTTCGCAACTTCATATTGCGCTGATCATTTTGGTAACGGTTCGCTTATACGGGGGACCAGAGATCGTCGGGGAGTGGATGAATATATCCTAAGTGGCAGTACTCTTATGTATCAGAGAACGTATTTTCTGAATGCAATAGGTGGATATTCCACTGGTCCTGACATGATATTCCGGCCTGCTGCTAAACGAACAGCTATTCCTTCCTCAGTGTGGACGATGTATTGACCACTTTTTCTCGCTATTTTGAATGAGTAGCTCTTTTAGCCCCGAGATAACATCAAGGGGCTTTCTTTTTGCTAAAATATCGCACCACCTCTTTTATCTATGTGATAAAATAGCTACACGTTTAGAAGATTAATTTTAAAAACTGTAAACAATACTTTCCGCGACAATTTGGAACGTTTAAAAGAAATACAAAAAATCGATAATATAAGCGAGGCTAAAATTTATGACGTTTATCGCTGGTTTGGTTGGTGTTTAATGTCAATGGAGTGCATTCATTATGGCAATCTTGTCTGTTGGAACCTTGTGGGAGTTATTCCGTAGGGATTCACGAAATATTGAAATTCTGATTTATGACGAACTTTATAAACGGGCAAAATTCATTGTTTCTTACAGTTCAAAAGAGAAGAAAAACTCCAATAAATAAGACACTTTCTGCTCTTGACAGAGAGCCATTTTTATTCTACGATAACCGCAGACTTCGATTTTGAGCTATTGTAGCTCAGAACAAGCACATTCTCAACTCAAACAGGAGGTATAGTAAAATGACACTCATCGAACTTCTGCAGATTGGCGACGAGGTCGTCTTCAAGGTTGACCCCGAACGCCGTATGTGGACGGACACCTACAAGGATGTTCCCGATGGTACCAAAGGTATTGTTTGTGGTTTCTACGACGCTGTGATCTATGTATCCCGCGTGCCGGTTCTCGTACATCAACCCGGCGTCTATCACCGCAAGGGTGCGGTGTCGGTCTGGCTTCGGGACGGGCGCATCGTTCCTGGTGACTGTTCGATCGAAATGGTTGACAAGGACCAGGAGAAGCGTCGCGACGCCGCACTGCGCGGCGCCGACGGCGTGCTTTGCATTGAACAGGTTCGCCTCGGCGACCTGCCGGAAACCAAGTTCTGGGAACAGGACAAGGTGCGTGTCCGTTTTTCGCATGACGACGGTAGCGAGCATGAGATGGTTATTGGCCGTATCGACTACTGTCAAATGCATAAGCGTCGTGATGACGGCTCATTGTGGCCGTTCTATAATGTATGGTGCATGGAAGGCCGTCAGATCAGCGCCGAGGAGTCGTGGATCAAACTCATCGAACGTGGCAACGTCTGGAAGTATTATAACAACCAGTCGCTCAAGTTCGCCGATCTGAAGGAAGAAGTCGATTTCTTCCAACTCGTCGGCCAGACCAAGAAGATACGCAACCCGAAGAATAACCTCGACAGTTGGACCAAGGAAGAAGTGCTCGACGCCATCAAGAATGGTATCGTGCACGGTTTCTCGGTCAGCAGTGGTTTCTTTGGCTCCGGTCCGAACATCAATGCCCAGCGCTTCAAGGATGAGGAGCTCGGCAAGCGAGTCGCGAAGGCCACACTCGAAGGTTTTGGCATTGCTGCCTGAACAACCACTACGTGACTTCGGTTACATCTGGGCATCCATGGACTCTGTCCCTCTGGGTGCCCTTTCTTTTTATAATTCAAGGGAGCAACCCCCGCCATTTTATAATGTTTTCTAAAAATGGTGGGGGTTGTTGTGCGTGCACTGGGTGTATGGGGTAAGTACATACAAATTTGTTTGTGCCTAGCATAATCTTTTTTTGAGTTACTACAGACTCAAACTCAAACGAAGCCACCAAGCGAACATACATAACGCCGAAGTAGTCAGCGTGAGCGAAGTGAGTTCGCGCAAAGGCTAATACATTACCGCCAAGATAATTTAGTATCGATGTGACCCGAGTGCTAGTAAAAATAGAAACAAAAACAAAGATTATATGGGCCGTTGTTTTTTTGTTTCTATTCAGTTATCAAGGTTAATGTTTTGTCCTTATAAATAATCCTCGATCTGAGGTTTGTTAGCAGTTCTTGCTTCTCAATAGTCGTCCCTTCTTTAAGTAAAAATGTTTTGTATTTTTGAATAGATATAATATAATAAAAGAGTTAAGACAATTGAATTATCAAGAGTGGTGGTTAGAGATTCGGCTTGTTTGACCCACCCAGCAACCTTTTAGGACAGCCAACTAAAGTGGTGCTAAATCCGGTCCCTAAGGGGAAAGATAAGGCGGTCGATTTTAATTTGCCAAAATCTTTTCTTTTATGGGAAGAGGTTTTTTTCTTTTTAATAGGGAAAGATAATTTAAAATAAAAAAAATATGATAAAAACAGCTGAAGCCGTTTCTCTTGCTCATCCAGATAAAGTATGTGATCAAATCTCGGATGCAATTTTAGATGCTTGCTTGGCCCAAGATCCAAATTCTCGTGTTGCTGTTGAAACTTTAGGTGGGCATGGATTGATTACAATTACGGGTGAGCTCACTACCCAAGCACAAGTTAATTTAAGAAAAATTGCAAAAGAAGTTTATCATGATTGTGGTTACAGTGATGATATTGGAATTACTGTAAATGTGATTGAACAAAGTCCGGAGATTGCGCACGGAGTAGATAATGAGGGTGCAGGTGATCAGGGAATTATGATTGGTTACGCGACCAGTGAAACAGAGGAAATGTTGCCACTTGAAGTAGTTTTAGCACGAAAATTGGCACAGGCAATGGGTCGGCATGATGGCAAGTCACAGGTAACAATGAATAATGGAAAATTAGAATGTGTGCTAACTTCGTTGTGTGAAAGTGGGGATATGAGCGATGTAAAATTAGAAGAAGTAATGAAAAATGATTTAGTTAAATATTTACCAGATGGTGTAAAAGATATTTCGGAAATTTGGCTTAAGAATCCTAATGGGTCTTGGACGATTGGCGGGTTCAATGCTGATACTGGTCTAACAGGGCGTAAATTGGCGATTGATAATTATGGTCCAACGATTCCGGTTGGTGGCGGTGCTTTTTCTGGTAAGGATGCGACTAAAGTAGATCGGAGTGGTGCGTATATTGCCCGCCGAGTGGCTTGTGATTATCTGAAACAACGTGGAGCGAAAGAAGTATTTGTGCATATTGCTTATGCGATTGGAGTGGCCGAACCATTGATGGCTATGGTAACTATCGATGGAGTACAAGAAAAAATTAGTGGGTATGATTTGCGACCACAGGCGATTATTAAAAGTTTGAATTTGCGCAATCCTCAATTCCGCGAGACAGCTAAGTATGGACACTTCGGTAATGGTTTTAGTTGGGATAGATAAAATTTAAGTGATTCATTTGTTGATAATTTTACTGCGATTTATTGATGATTTGTTGTATAATATATATTAGAAAATAAATTTATCTAATAACTTTTAATATTATTATCTATGGATGGTCAAAATCTTAATCTGATTCTTAGTAAACTGCAGTCGATCGATTCACGTCTTAAAGAACAAGAAGAGCGTTTATTAGTGTTGGAGGGAGGTTCAGAACAATCTTCGGTAGAAGTTGAACAAATAGCTCAACAACTAGGCATATCAAGCACATCCAAAGAAATTCGTACTTCATCTGGTACTAGAGACGGAAGTGAGGGTTGGATAGGAAAAATAGTGGTTAAGGTGGGAATAATTACTGTTTTAGCTGGTGTCGTTCTTTTCCTTATTTATTCATTTTTCTTATTATAAAATGGGGGGATAATCTTAATATAGTTATCATGTTAAACTTGTGAGGATAATTTTCTATAAATTACTAAAAAATGAAAAATCGAAGGTCTATTGGGAGAAATAACATATTTAGGTAGTCGGATGAATATAATGGTGGTATACTTACTATGGGTGTATTAATAGTAGAGTATATTAATAAATAATAAAAAATATATGGCAACAGCAAATTCGGGATTTATGAAGCCAATGACTCTCAGTGATGAGTTGGCAACCGTCGTAGGTAAGGGGCCAATGCCTCGTTCAGAAGTTGTTAAGGCTCTTTGGGTCTATATCAAGAAGCACAATCTTCAGGATCCTAGTAATAAGCGTAACATCAATGCCGACGAAGCTTTGAAGAAAGTTTTCGATGGTAAGGGTACTGTAAGCATGTTTGAAATGGCCAAACTTATTTCAAAGCATCTTTCATAATGGTAGTTGTTAGGTTATAGCTTTTAGAAAAATCGAAAACCGCCGGTTAGACCGGCGGTTTTCGATTTTTACACTCGATGGGGTATACTGTTATCTATATTACTTTACGAATTTAAAGCTAATAGCTTACAGTTATAAACTATCTAAATGACACAAAAGGAAGCATTGGATATTTTGAAGATGGGACATAATGTTTTTTTGACTGGGGCGGCTGGAAGTGGAAAAACTTATGTTTTGAATGAATATATTAAATATCTCAAAGACCATGAGGTGGAAGTTGGTGTGACGGCTTCGACTGGAATTGCCGCTTCGCATATGGGAGGGATGACTATCCATTCATGGACGGGAATGGGAATTAAAGATAATTTGAGTATTTATGATTTGGAAGATTTAGAAGAAAAACCTTATTTACGAAAAAGATTGGAAAAGGCCAAAGTCTTGATCATTGATGAAGTTTCAATGTTGCACTATTTTCGTTTGGATTTGGTGGAATTGATATTACGTCAGCTTAGGCGGAATAATGATCTGTTTGGTGGACTGCAAGTGATTTTTTGTGGAGATTTTTTCCAGTTACCACCTGTTACTCGTGGAGGAGAACGAATGGTAGATGAAAATCTTTTTTATGAAACACCTAAAAGTAATTTTGCTTATCATTCAGAATCGTGGAAAAAACTTGATTTGAGAATTTGTTATTTAGAAGAACAACATCGTCAGTTGGATCAAACTTATCTAAATATTTTGAACGCGATTAGAAGTGGTACTGTCTCAAACGAAATTCGCGGTCATTTGAATTCTCGTTACAATCAGCCATCAGCTCTATCGATAGAACCAACAAAATTATATTCACATAATGTAAATGTAGATATTGAAAATGAACGAGAGCTAGCAAAAATTCCTGGTCAGATGTATGAATACGATATGATTGGTCATGGCCGGGCAGCCTTAGTAGAGACAATAAAAAAAAGTTGTCTGTCTCCAGAAACTTTGCGTTTGAAAAAGGGCGCTCGGGTAATGTTTGTGAAAAATAACTTTGAATTAGGTTTTGTAAACGGCACATTAGGCGTGGTAACACAATGTGACTCAAATAGGGTAACTGTCCGTACTGTCAATGATAAGATAATCGATGTTCCATTGGCTTCTTGGGTGATAGAAGAAGAAGGCAAGATAAAAGCAGAAATCACGCAATATCCTCTTCGTTTGGCGTGGGCGATTACTGTGCATAAAAGTCAAGGAATGAGCCTTGATGCTGCCGAAGTCGATCTTTCTCGGTCATTTGAACCAGGTATGGGTTACGTGGCTTTGTCGCGAATTCGTTCGTTGGCTGGATTATCACTTTTGGGTTTGAATGAAACAGCTCTCAAGGTAAATGAGGAGGTGTTGGAATATGATCAACATTTTGCAGAGGTAAGTGAAGCACAAGCTGAGGAATTGCGTCATTTACATCCCAGTACAGTAAAAGAACAACAACAGACTTGGATAAATAAGATTGCGCCAATGTCTACGGATGGAATGGGAAGAAAAATTAAAAAACAGAAAGAGAAGAAATTAAGTACTGTAGAAGAAACAAAGCAATTAATTGAAGCAGGGAAGTCGTTGAAAGAAATAATTAATCTACGTAAATTAACGCCTGGTACTATTTTGGGTCATTGTGAAGAAATAAAAAATCTTTATTCTGGTTTTGATTTTCGACCTCTGATTAAGGCCTCAGGTTTATCGCAAGTACGCCAACTAAAAATTCGTATGGCCCTTACTAAAGGGGGAATGGTAGCTGGACACTATCCTCTCACTCCAGCGAAAGAAATTTTAGGTAATAGTTATACATTTGATGAAATTAAGCTGGTGAGGCTGGCGATTTAATCATCGAAAGGGGAGTCCTTTCGGTAGAGCTGGCTTTTTAAATAGGGTTTTTCCCTGTTAAATAAAAATAATTTTGGATATAATTTAAATATGATTACGAAATTCTTTTCAAAATCTTGGCGGATGCATGTTTTAGTTTTAATTTTAATTGTTTCTATAACAGCTTTAATAGAATTGTTGATGGGAAGAATATCTATTTGTAAATGCGGTTATGTATCTTTATGGTACGGCAATACCTATGGTTCGGGTAATTCTCAGCATCTGTCTGATTGGTATACTTTTTCTCATATTATCCATGGTTTTATTTTCTATGGCTTTCTATGGCTTGTAGCTCGTCGCTTACCAGTCCGAACTCGTTTAATTCTGGCGATTATTATTGAGTGTATTTGGGAAATTGCTGAAAACTCCCCTCTTATTATAAATCGCTATCGGGCTGTTACTTCAGCTTTGGATTATACTGGTGATAGTGTGATAAATTCTATTTCTGATGTGCTGGCAGCTGGTTTTGGTTTTTATTTGGCAAACAAGGTTAAAATTGGCTGGATTATATTTTTGATGATATTTTTTGAATTGTTTACTCTTTATAAAGTACGAGATAATCTAACCCTAAATGTAATCATGCTTATTCATCCTATTAAAGCAATTCAAACCTGGCAGTTAGATGCTGATTTTGTCCCATCAAGTTTGAAAAATTAAACTTTAATTATAAATTAAAAAATCCCCTCGTTCTGAAGGGGATTTTTGTTAAGTTTGTTTGTTAATTTATTTCTTTTTTTCTTTGATCAAGTAGATATAAATGATATCTAGAAGACCAATGGAGTTTACTAATAGCAAAAATACAAACCATACTTTGCTACCATTACGGGCGGCTTTCCATAAAGCACAACCCTTCCAAGCCAACGACCAAATAATTAAAAGAGCTAATAATGTCCCGACACCAATGGCGGCGAGAATGGCATCTACACCAAAAACTTGTTTTGGCAAAGATTCCAAATATGTTAGTAAAGTATTCATATATTTAAATTATAACAGTAATTATTTTTTAATAAATAGAAAACAGTGGATAAATGTCACTCACCTTTTGTATTGAGGAGCACGAATAAATTATCTATTTTATTTACGTCTGAATTTTCTAATTCAGACGCGATTTTTATGTTTAGAAAACACCTTGAGTTTGTGCCGTTGCTGATTTTTACACTACAAAAATTACGTACCAGAGTTCCGAATGACAACTTTATGGTAGAATTATTAAATGAAAGAAATGGGAAATAATAATATTCAATATACATTACGAAAAAGTGCCAGAGTGCGACGGATGCGCATTTCTGTTTCGTGTGAAGGTAAAGTAGTTGTGACTATGCCTAGATCTATGCCTGATTTTTTGGCAAATAATTTTATTATAGATAAGATAGATTGGATTAAAAAAACAATCGTGAGATTTTCCGTCTTACCGGAGTGGCAGAAAAAGAAATATACCCGAAAAGACTATTTAAATAATAAGGACGAAGTAAGGATACTTGTTCAGAATAGGTTGGAATACTTTAATCAATATTATCGGTTAAATTGGCAGAGAATATCGATTCGTGATCAAAAATCACGTTGGGGAAGTTGTTCACAACAAGGGAATTTGAATTTTAATTATAAACTATTATTTTTGACTCCGGAATTGCAAGATTATATTGTTGTACATGAATTATGTCACTTAAAGGAGATGAACCATTCGAAAAGGTTTTGGGCTCTGGTCGGAGAGACTCTTCCGGAATATAATGTTCTTAGGAAGAAATTAAAGGGAGGGATTAAATAGGAATACTGGGCTTTCGACTGTCATACTGACGAAGGCCGGAGTAACACAAGAAAAAATAATATATATGCTAAGAAAAATATTTAAATGCGTTTGTATCTCTATGATGTTGATTGTTGCGGGAACGGCATCGGCTCATCAGCCAAATTATGTAAATGATAAAACCTGGGTGAAGATTACTGAACCGGAAATTTCTAAGGCGTATTATGGAATTTTGCCGGATAAATCGGTAAAATATGTGATTTCTGGTATAGTCCCATTTTCTCTTTATGTAAATTTATTGGTTCCTGATTTACCAGAAATTAACCAAAATATTTCTGCTTTAGTGATGTATCAAGATGGTAAAGTAGTCGCTCGGTTAGAAGGAGATAAATTTAAATGGACTAGGTGGTATGAAGAATTTGCAGGTGATTGGTATTGGAAAGGACCGGAATTTAAACAAATTGTTTCAGCGGGAACTTATACAATTATTGTTTATAGCTCAGACAATAATTGGGATAAATATGTTTTGGCGACTGGGGAGACTGAATCTTTTTCCATTAGTAAATATCCAGAAATGGAAAAGCAGATTTATGCAATTAAGACAGAATTTTTTGGCAAAGCTTGGTATACAATTTTTCAAGGCAAAATTGGTAAATATCAGCTATTGGTAACTATTTTGATTTTTCTTTTTGTTTTTCTTGGACCATTGGTAAAAAGAAAAAAAGTTTGAGGTAAAGAAATAATATAATAAAAAAGCTGTCATATCTTTTTTTACACTACAAAAATTATGTTTGAATTAGTAAATTCGGGGCTTTTGTATTCGAGACGTGAATCTACTAATTCACCTAAAATATTTTTGTGAAGTCGCGATAAATTTGAGATAATAAAGCCGGAATCTAGTATTTTAAATAGATTTTATGTAGGAATACTGGAACTCGAGTTAAGCCCGAGATGGCACAATGTGGGGTTTAAATTTTTATCTTGGACATATCGAAGACAACGTCTTTTCTTTCTACTACAACTTTCCAATTATTTATTTTTGCGTAGCGATATAGTTTTTGATTGGGATTGAAACAGATAGGATTGTCTGTTAATTCCAACATAGAAATATCATCATCAGTATCACCGACTGCGACTGAACCTTTTAGAGTAAGATTTTCTTTTTCGACTGCTCGTTTGACAATATTGGCCTTGTTGGCAATTAGGTGTTCGTCGGTAACTTTTCCCGTAAAACAGTCCTGTGGTCCCAATTCATACATCCGACCATAGACTTTATCAAAGCCGAGTTCCTTACAAAATGGATCAAGGATTCCTTTTGGTGATTGGGAAATAGCTAAAAGAAAATATCCACGTTTTTTTAAATCTTTTATTAGGTCACGAGTATAGCGGTAGACCATATTTTTTTTACTTACCACCATCGCTTTGCCGGTATCAAGAAAAGATTTATAGGCCACCCCTTTTATATTTTTTATAAAAACATTTACAACAGCCGTAATATATTTTTCATAAGTGTCTTCACGGTCTAGCCAGCGTTTATATTCCCGTTCGTAACTTTTTTTGGCGTTAGCTGGAAATAGACCATCGGCAATTAAGGCTTCTACTAGTTCTATTAATAGACTAGAACGGAAAATTGTCCCGTCAATATCAAAGATAGCGACTTTCTGTTTGATGTCTTTCATATAAATAATTGTAGCACAAAATAGTATTGTCATTCCTGTGAAAACAGGAATGACAGATATAGGTATATTTTCTAGAAGTAAGTCTTTTTTTGTTATATAATGACTAGATGAAAATATCTAAGCGTTTGGTATTAAAAATTATTATTTTGACCTTGTTTTTAAGTCCATTATTGACCTTAGCAGCCAGTCCTAAGCTTATTTATAGTGCTTGGATTCCCTATTGGAAGAAAACTGGGGCGACAGTGGAAACCATTGCTAATTTGGACAAATTGGGTGAAATTAGTCCATTTTCTTATACAGTTGATGCCAATGGTAATTTGGTAGATACTCTAAAGATTGACAGTGATCCATGGCCAGCTTTATTTAAAACAGCTAGGGCTAAGAAAGTGAAAATACTGCCGGCAATTTTATGGTCTGACAGTATTGCGATTGATCAAGTTTTAAGAACAGCTTCTTCTAGACAAGCTCATATTAAAAAAATTATGACCGAGGTGACAACTCGTAATTTTGATGGTATTGATATTGATTATGAAAATAAATTTGCTTCAACTAGCTCCAATTTTTCTATATTTTTGCGTGACCTTGGAACACAGTTGCATGCTAAGGGGAAAACTTTATCTTGTACAATAGAAGCACGTACACCACCAACCTCTCGTTTTTTGGTAGTTCCTAAAGTTTTGGAATATGCCAATGATTATCCATCGTTAAATAAATACTGTGATCAAGTTCGTTTAATGGCCTATAATCAGGGAACAGTTGATATTAATTTGAATATGGCTAGACGTTTGGGTGGGGTATATTATCCAGTGGCTGATTCAACTTGGGTCCGAAAAGTAGTAGAACTCGCTCTAAAAGATATTAGTGCTAGTAAACTGGTTTTAGGCGTAGCAACTTATGGGTATGAATTAGAAATTATTGATAAGACTAAATATTTTGATTATAAAAAAATCCGTAGTTTAAGTTATCGAGATTTGCAAATATTGTCTTTAGAGACAAGAACTCTATTAAGGCGTAATAATGCTGGAGAATTGTCTTTGATTTATAATTCAAAAGAGGGGAAAACTCGTTTCGTTTCTTTTAGTGACGCGGAGGCAATCGCAGATAAAATTTTTATTGCTCGCCTATATAATTTACGTGGAGTAGCAATATTTAAAATTGATGGCGAGAGTGATACATATTGGAAATATATTAGATAGTGACGAGTTACGAATGACAAGTGACGAATAAAAAAATGATTCAAAATAAAAAAACAAATAATATCAAAAAAGTCCTCTTATTTTCTTTGTTTTTAATAGCGATAATTAGTTTTGGTTTTTTTATTTTCACTAAAAATAACGATATTATTACCTTAACTAAAACAAATATGAATTTATCTAGTTCAGCTTTTGAAAATGGAGGAGAAATTCCGAGCATCTACACTTGTCATGGTTCAGGTAATCATCCTCCTTTTACTATTAGTAATATTCCAAAGGGGACAATGAGTTTGGCGATGATTGTAGATGATCCAGATGCTCCGTCTGGTGATTTTGTCCATTGGGTAGTTTGGGGAATTAGTCCGGAGGTTAGGGAAATAGATGGCCACTTGCCGTCTGGAGCAGTTGAAGGAGAAAACTCTGTTAGTGAAAGTGGTTATTTTGCTCCTTGTCCGCCGTCTGGAACTCATCATTATCGTTTTACACTCTATTCATTGGATAAGAAATTGGAATTGTCTGAAGATACCAATAAACTTGAATTAGAAGAAGCGATGGTGGGTAATGTGATTGAACAGGCAGAATTGGTGGGATTGGTTAGTGCTAATCCTTTGCCCTAAGTTTAGTAATGATTGGTAATGTTTTTGGATTTGTTATAATTGTTTGGTTACTATCAACGCTATCTTTTGGGGTGTTTGCTTATTTTTTTAAAAATCCAAACAAGCGCAAAACCTTTTTGATTAAGTTTTCCACAGGTTTGGGTTTATTCTATATATATATCAATTTTAATGTGGTAAAATATTTAGTAGTCGAGTTTTAAAATAATTAAATTTATAAATAAATATGAATAAAAAAATATTAATTGTGTCTTTGATTTTAGCTGGAGTTTTAGTTGTTAATCAAGCAGAAGCAGCCAACTTTTTCCAAAAAATGTTTAAACGTAATGCTTCTACCACTCAAGTAACTAGTATAAACTCTGGCAAACTTTTAAATAATGACTGTATTGTGAAGGCTATTGATAAACGAGAAGCTGCTATTGGTTCCGCCTATAGTACGATGACTAAAGCAATTTCTGCTGCCCTAACAACACGAGCCGATGCCTTGTCTGCTTCTTGGGCCCAAACTGATCGAAATACTCGTTTGGCTAGTCGTAATGTAGCTTGGAAGGCTTTTAATGATACAACTAAGGCTTCTCGTCAAATTTATAAGACTGGAACACAGAGTGCTTGGGCGTTATATAAAAATGATGCAAAAACTTGTAAGGTGGATGTAGTGGGAGTGGAACCAGAAAATAGGGAAGCTGATCTCTAGAAATATTGACTAAAAATTAAAAATTTTAATAAAAAAACCTGCCTTTGGTGGGTTCTTTTATTGCTGGTAACCGGGGTTATATTTTGCTACAATTATAGCCATGATAATAAGCCGAAAATCAATAATAGTCGCGGTGTTTATGTTGGTTTTAATAGTTTTATCAGTTAGTGTGGGTAAATATGGTTTTCTTTTGCCAGAAGGGGGATTGTTAGGGATTTTAGCTAGTGGACAGAGTAGTGGCCTAGTACCTTATTTAGTAGTTGTTTCTGCTTTGGTAGATAGTATCAATCCTTGTGCCTTTTCTGTATTACTTTTAACAATTGCTTTTTTCTTTTCTGTTGGTAAAACTCGCAAAAAAATATTACAGGCAGGGGGATTATATATATTTGGAATATTTGCGACTTATCTTTTGATTGGTTTGGGGATCACCCAAGTCCTCTCGTTTTTTGGTGTCCCTCAATTTATGTCAAAAGTAGGAGCTGGAATTGTAATTTTGTGGGCGGTGATTGATCTTTTGGGAGAATTTGTCCCCAACTTCCCTATTCAATTAAAAATTCCAGAGTTTGCTCATCGTCGGATGGCCGGATTGATAGCTAAGGGAACTATTCCAACAGCTCTTGCTTTGGGTTTTTTGGTGGGCTTAACAGAATTTCCTTGTACTGGCGGTCCTTACCTTTTTATTCTTGGTTTGTTGCACGATAACACTACTTTTTATTCAGGATTATGGTATTTGATTTTGTATAATTTAATCTTTGTGGCTCCTCTAGCTGCCATTTTAATAATTGGCAGTGACCATGTTCTTTTGAGCCGAGTGCAAGGATGGAAAAAAGCCAATAGTCATGCTTTTAGGATCTGGATGGGGGTGATAATGTTGGCATTGGGGGCATTGATTTTATTGTTTTAAGATTTAATCAGTTGTGTTAGTATAATTAAAAATATATGGATGATACAAAAATAAAAGAGTTACAGGCGAAAATCGCCAATTTTCAAAAGGATAATGCTGTAGATTTGTCGTCAGAAGAAGATTTGAGTATTGCAATTATGAATCTTATTAGTCTAGAGGAACACTTTTTCTTTAGTGGTACAAAGACTGGTAAAAGTGAATATTTTGATTTACTTAATGAAACGAGGGAGATTCGTAAAGGTCTTTTGGGTAAATTGATGGATGAGAATGAAGCTGAGAGTTGGTGTATATCTAAACACCTTTTGGCGACCACAATGCGTCTAATGGAAGTAGGTACAAAATATCAAAAAGATGGCAAAAAAGACGAAGCTGAAAAAATATTCAAACAAGCTTTTCACATCTATGGAATGTTTTGGGCTTTACGTTTAAAAATTGTTGATTTGGGAGGAGTGAAAAAAATTGCTGATAATCAGCTAAATGTACACGATGAGACTCCTAGCGAAAAACCTTGGTCTGTAGAAGATATTGTGAACAAGCTAGTAAATTGTTGCGACGAATGATGCTCATTACTCCTGCGTTGAAATGTGCTCATTTGCGACATGATTTTTATGCATAAAAATCATCTTCGCTTAATTAGAAGATTAAAGAGGATATAAATAAAAAAATGTCACGATACAACAAAATCAAAAGTGAACATTCAAGTGATAAATATATTGTAGGCGGAGTGGCCATGGTTTTGATTATTGTGGGTTTGATTGCTGTTTGGATCTCAACTGCTAATCCTCGCAATGTGTCTACTGTCAATGCTACAAGTACTACCTCGGAGTTAGCTAGTAGTACGATTTCTATGGCTACGACCACTGTTGATAACGGGTCAATTTCTGTTCCAGGAGATTTGAAAACAATAACTCTAGCTAAATGTCTGGCTCAGAAAAAAATAACAATGTATGGAGCCTATTGGTGCACACATTGCAAGGATCAAAAAGATACCTTCGGAAGTTCTTTTCAATATGTCCCTTATATAGAATGTCCAAAAAATGTTCAGTTGTGTATAAGTAAGTTAGTTGAAAGTTATCCTACTTGGCTAAAATCAGATGGAACAAAATTGGAGGGATTTGTTAAGTTAGATAAATTGGCTGAGTGGGCGGGGTGCGCATTTTAATTATGAATGACTAATTATAAATAAGCTCAAAAAATGATCAATATTTGGTTATTTTTTTGTATAAGATTGGTGTTATTTCTATAAAATATTTTCGCGACATTGAACGGGTCTTATTTAATAAGCATCGTTGTCTGAAGGACTTGAAGTTGATAAATTTTTGTTTTTTAGTCTGTTATCAACAGTAAAATAAGTGGAAAATTTTATATAATATTAATATAAATTCAATGAATTTTTGAAGTTGTAATTGTTTATTGCCTATCTACTGTCTCGCGGTACTCAACCATGAAAGCTTTATTTTTAGACGAAAAACAAACTGGAGTCCGAGACATAATGAATTATGGTGCGGATGAGGTGACGTTTTGCAGTCGAAAATAAAGCTTTCCTTGTTGGCGGAAGATAGTATATAGGCGTTCAGACTCAAATTAACAAAAATATTACTAAAAACTAGCAACTAATATGGTAAAAGCAAAAAAAACTGTAAAAAAGACGAAAAATCGAGTCGAACTCATAAAGAAACGTGATGGCAGTACAGTAGCATTCAGTGTGGAAAAAATCGCCCAGGCAGTTTGGAAAGCAATGAAGGCCTCTAGTGAAGGATCTGAGGCTGACGCTTTGATGGTAGCCAAGTCTGTCCACTCTGAACTTGATAAAAAATGCGCCCAGGATGAAGGAGACTGTATTCCTATAGTGGAGAATATTCAGGATTTGGTGGAAAAACAGCTTATTATTCATCAATTTGCTATAACTGCTAAGTCATATATTTTGTATCGTAAGAAACGCTCAGAACTTCGTTTTTTTCGTGGTGAAGTGCCAGCCAAAGTAAAAGAATTGGCCAATGAGAGTAAAAAATATTTTCAAAATGAATTGTCAGAATTTGTTTATTATCGTTCTTATTCACGTTGGATAGACGAGGAGAATCGTCGTGAAACATGGATAGAATCGGTAGATCGCTATTTGAGTTTTATGAAGGAAAATCTGGATGGTAAGTTGAAAGAGGTTGAGTATAAAGAGTTACGAGATGCGATGTTGAGTCAAAAGGTCATGCCATCGATGCGTTTGATGTGGGGAGCAGGAACGGCAGCTCGTAAAACAAATGCAGTGTGTTACAACTGTTCATTTATTGCTCCTACTAATGTTCAGGATTTGGCAGAGATTATGTATCTCTCGATGTGTGGTTGTGGGGTTGGTTTTTCGGTAGAGAGTTTGACTGCGCAACAATTTCCGATTGTTAAAAAACAATCAGGTAAGATGAATAAAACGATCGTTGTTTCTGATAGTAAAGAAGGTTGGTGTGATGCTTTTGTTGCCGGAATGAAAGCTTGGCTTAATGGTGAAGATGCTGATGTGGATTATTCTGAATTAAGACCAGCTGGTGCACGACTAAAAACTATGGGCGGGCGTTCTTCTGGTCCAGATCCATTTCGTGAGTTGATGACTTTTACGCGGAATAAAGTTCTTAGTCGACAAAACAAAAGACTACGAAATATAGATTTACACGATATTATTTGTAAAATTGGTGAAGTAGTTGTGTCGGGTGGCGTACGCCGGACAGCGATGATTTCATTATCTGACTTAGATGATTCGGAAATTCGTCATGCTAAAGAAGGACAGTTTTATATGACCGAGCCACAACGAATGCTTTCTAATAACTCAGCTGTTTATAACGAAAAACCAACTAGCACGGAATTTTTGACTGAATGGATTGCATTGATGAAAAGTGGTTCGGGTGAAAGAGGTATCTTTAATCGCGGTTCTCTTCAAGCACAGTTACCAAAGCGTCGTTGGGAGAAATTTGAAAAAGATGCAGCGACCTGTGGAATGAATCCTTGTGGAGAAATTGTTTTGAAATCTAAACAATTTTGTAATTTGACTGAAGTGGTTGCACGTTCTGGTGATACCGAAGCTGATTTAATGGAAAAGGCCCGCTTAGCGGCTATCTTAGGAACATATCAGGCAAGTCTTACTAATTTTCCTTATTTGTCTGAAGAATGGAAAGAAAATTGTGAGGAGGAGGCTTTGATTGGAGTTTCTATTACTGGACAGTGGGATTGTAAGACAGTTCGAAATGCAGATTTAATGGTAAAGATACGTGAAGAGGTGGTAAAAACTAATAAGGAGTATGCTAAGCGTTTTGGAATCAATCGCGCGGCCGCAGCAACTTGTGTCAAACCATCGGGGACTGTTTCTCAATTGGTAAATTCATCTTCTGGGATGCATCCTCGCCATGCTAAATATTATATTCGTCGTATTCGAATTTCGGCGACGGATGCCTTGTTTAAAATGTTGAAGGATCAAGGTTGTCGGTATTATCCAGAAGTAGGACAAAGTATGGATACCGCTAATACTTATGTTTTTGAATTTCCAGTTAAGTCACCAGAGAATTCAATTTACAAAGATGAACAAAGCGCAATAGAACAATTGGAGTACTGGAAGATGGTAAAAGAGAATTTTACCGAGCATAATCCATCGGTTACTATTTCAATTGGTGATGATGAATGGATTGAATCAGCTAACTGGCTGTATAAAAATTGGGATATTATCGGTGGCCTATCTTTCTTACCCCGTACTGACCATGTTTATAAATTGGCACCTTATGAGGAAATTACCAAAGAACGCTATGAAGAGCTTTCAAAAGAATTTCCAAAGCTCGATTTTTCTAAAATTGTTTTATATGAACACGAAGATGAAACTCAAGGTTCAAAAGAGTTAGCTTGCGTTGGTGGAACTTGTGAAGTAGATTTTGGAACGAAAGGTCAGACATCATCTGTTGTCAGTGGAGTTAAAAAGAAAGGAGAGAGGAAATAATTTTTTACAATAAATATAAAACCACTTGGGTGCCTGGCACCCAAGTGGTTTTATATTTATCTGTTATTACGAAATACAACTAAATTTTATTCTTTGGCTGTCATTGCGGAGTAATCTATTTTATTTCTGTGTTTCTATTACTTGCTGTTTGGTAAATCCTTGTGGATTAGGATTTTAAAAACTTGTTACGTAGCATACTACGTAACAAATGATGATAATGAGGAAATTAAGAAGATTTTTTCTGTAAAGAAACTTAATAGGTGATATCTACTGTATCGGTATGGTTTAATGATCTTCCTTTTTTAAGGAAGAGAAGTCTTTTTGGTTAACTAGTGTGTGGTGTTATGAATATCTCGACTAATGTCAAGGTGACACCTATCGAAATCTACCGAAATTACTGAAACAGTGAATACCTTAAAATAAGGGTTCTTTCAATATCAAGGTGACACATTGACATTGAATTTTGTCATTCGAGTACTTACTTCTCACAATGACAGCCATAAAGAATAGAATTTGATTTTCTAGATGAGATTGCTTTATATTTATTTTTGCGTCGAGATGTGCTCATTTCCGATATAATTTTTAAATGTAAAAAACAGAGAAAAAACCCGCGTTAACGGGTTTTTTCATATTGTTTCCTATCTATAAGCCGAATTCTGTACCCCGCCCTCTCTGCCTACTAATAATACTTCAAGTAAAATTAGGGGAAAGAGAGGGCGGGGCGACAGCTATTTATCTGGGCTAATTATTACTAACTAGCTCTAGCGACACGAACCCACGACCGAAATCGGGGAACACGATCTTGCACTTGGGTAAGGATTTAGCCGTTTCACCTCCCTAAAACATTTTGTAGTAACAAAATGTTCGGACGACCAATTTTCAGCCGAAAATTGGTTTAGCCGAATGTTTTCATTTTAGGGAACTACATCTTTTTCAAGATGCCCAACAAAGTTTCCCTTGTTGGCGTCTCTGTTCGCACCTCGCGGATTGCTCCGGACGGGGATTACCCGCTACCTGGCTGTCAACTTCGCCCACCATAAGTGTTTTCAATTTTTTGAGCATCCCAATTTTGTTTATTTAATTGGGCCCCGATGTGGCTGTCCGGGGTGCTCAATTTTGCAACTACTTATGGTAGGCAAAATTGGCAAGTGTTCGGACTTTCCTCTCTGATTTATATCAGAGTAGCTGTCCAATAGGGAACTATTCAATTATAACACATTTGATGATATTTTACAAATACCCCAGCGGGGGAGTAAAAGAACCTACTCGAATTGTTCACTTTTTACGTTGCTATTACATGATTTATTTAATATAATTGGAATTAATATATTCTCTCATTCGTGAATTAGAGGAAATTTACTAGTTAAAATTAGTAATAAAAATATGGATAAAGAACCAAGTGTTAAAAAAAATCTTATTTCAAGATTAGATAGAATTGTTTCATCCGTTTTACTTTTTAGTGTACTTTTTACACCGATATTTTTTTTACCTTTGGCTAATTTCCCCCCTGAGGTAATTAAAAAGTTTTTCTTGATTGGGACAGTAACAGTTGCTCTAATTTTATGGCTCATTTCTCGGTTTAAAGAAAAAAAGTTTTTATTTGTGAAAGATCCATCTTTTGTAGCGGGGATAGTTTTTCTAGTCCTAACTTTGATTTCTTCGTTGTTATCTATTTCCCCTAAGATTTCTTTAATAGGTTTAGGTTTTGAATCAGATACTTTTTTGTCTTTGACTGTTTTGTTTGGCCTGATGTTTTTAGTTTCAGAATATTTTCGTTCAAAACAAAAATTTCTTAATGTTTATTTGGGTCTATTTATTACTTTTGCAATAACTTTTATTTTTCAAGTTGTAAGATTATCTTTTGGTAACTTTTTACCTTGGATAATTTTCGACAATGGTGCTGTTAATTTGATTGGAAAATGGAATGATCTAGGAGTATTTTCTGGCTTGATCACTTTGTCTTCAGTGATAATCCTAGAGATCTTTCCTCTTAAAGAAGTTAAAGCAATGAAGAATTTTATTTGGGGAATATTGACTGCCTCCATTTTGACAATGGCGATGGTGAATCTCACCTTGATTTGGATTGTCGTTGCTGTAATTTTGTTCGTCGTTTATATCTATAATATTTCTTTTTTATCTCGTCAGGCTCTAGGCGGAAGAAAGGTAATTAAAGTATCTTTAGTAGTCTTTTTGATTTCTTTAGCTTTTATTTTTGGACGACAACCATTTTACTACACACTAAATAAACTTGATATGAATGTTTTTAGTGGGTCTCTGTCTACTCAGATTATCAAAATTAATCAAAAACTTAATATTGCTACATTAGAAGTGCGGCCAAATGTATCCGGAACATATTCTGTTGTAAAAGATAGTTTTAAAATCAATCCAGTTTTTGGTTCAGGCCCTAATACTTTTTCAGATGTTTGGTTGAAAAATAAACCAGCGGTTGTAAACGATAGTCCCTATTGGAATATTGAACCGAAATTTGGTGTCGGTTTTGTTCCAACCTTTTTTGTTACCACTGGACTTTTAGGTTGTCTTGCCTTGGTCATGTTTATATTGTTATTGCTTTATGCTGGAGCCAAGTCTTTAGCTAATTCCAAAACGGACTCTTTGGAAAAATCGTTTCTTACTTTATCATTTGCTGGACTGGTCTATGTTTGGGCGTTCCTTATATTTTATGTTCCAGATACATCAATTTTGATTATTGCTTTTGTTATAACTGGTTTGTTTATTGCCCGATTAGTTGACCTAGGAGAGGTAAAAACTAAAGAATTAGTTTTTGATTCTAATCCTAAAGTGAAATTCGTATCATATATGAGTAGTTCAGTTATTGCAATATTATCAATTTTCCTATTTATTTCTTGGATAATAACCTCTGGTTCAATGTTGGCTTTTCAGAGGAGTACCAGTGCTTTAAACGTAGGTGATGCAGACACGGCCGAAAAATATATTGACACGGCAATTAGTTTAAACCCACAAGATATTTATTATCGTTTTGCTAATCAAATAAATGTTGCTCAGATGAATATTCTTATTAGTAAAAAAGTCCCCGAGGCAGAATTTGTTGATGCTTATAAGAAAATTTTTGAGAGAGCAAAAAATAATATTGATTCAACTGTAATTATTGAAAAAGATAGTAACGGCAAAGCAATCGTTCTCAGTAAAAGTTATATAAATTATGTGTCTCGTGGTCTGTTTTATGAAAACGTAATGTCTTTGGGAATAGCGGGAGCTTATGATCTAGCAAAGGCTGACTATCTTCAATCTTTAGTTTATAATCCACATGGTCCAGATATGTACTTAAACTTGGCCAGGTTGGAAATTGCTAACAAAAATTATACAGATGCAGAAAAATATTTAGAATCTTCTCTATCTGAGAAAAAAGATTATTTAAATGCTATCTTTTTGCAGTCGCAATTGTATGCTCAAAGAGGGTTTTTGGATTCAGCTATACAGCGTGCTTTATATGCTTCCCAACTTGCTCCATCTGACACTTATGTTTTGTTCCAGCTTGGTTATTTGCAATATCGCAACGCTGATTATAGTGAAGCAGTACAGACATTAAAACAAGCCACTTCTTTGATTCCTGGTTTCGCTAATGCTCAATATTTCTTAGGTTTGAGCTATAGTAAACTTGGAATGAATGCACTTGCCATTAATGAATTTACCGAATTGCAAAAAACTAATCCAGAAAATACTGAATTGAAACAAATTTTGATTAATTTGAAAGCTGGAAGAGATCCATTAGTAGGAGAACAACCTGTTGAAAAAAAGGTAGTTCCCCCAGTGAAACAAAATTAGAATTTCTTGTTATTGTCATTCCGGACTTAACCCGGAATCCAGTAAAACTATGGGATGTAGTGAGTGTACTGGATCTCGTCCACAGATGTCGCCCGTTATAGTTGGCGACCAAGGGCTCGGGGACTGAGATGACATTATCTGGAACATAGTAAATGGTTAAAAAATTCTTTAAAATTATTCATAAGGAATTCAGCGGTCTACATGAGGCCGCTTTCCTTTTGGGATTTTCAGCTTTAGCATCACAAATATTGGCTTTATTGCGTGACCGTTTGTTGGCTGGGACATTTGGTGCCGGTCAACCCTTAGACGTATATTATGCAGCTTTCCGTATTCCAGATCTTGTCTATGTAACCATTGCTTCGTTTGTATCAGTAACAGTTTTAATTCCTTTTTTGATTGATAAAATTGAAAAGGGAGATAACCCAGCTGCTCGGCAGTTTATGGACTCAGTTTTTACTGTTTTTTGTTTGGCAATGATTTTGGCTAGTGCTGTCTTATATTTTTTAATTCCTTATTTAACAAAATTGACTGCGCCTGGTTTTTCTCCTGAATCACAGATACAGCTAATTACTTTTACTCGTATATTATTGTTTTCGCCTTTCTTTTTAGGTATTTCAAATCTTTTAGGCAGCGTGACTCAATCTTTGCGTAAATTTTTTATCTACGCGATTTCTCCGTTACTTTATAACTTAGGAATTATTATTGGTGTAGTTTTTCTTTATCCTACGCTAGGGAACAATGGTTTGGTTTGGGGAGTAGTTTTGGGAGCTTTGATGCATCTTTTGATTCAATTACCAATTTTGATTGACAAAGGATTTTTACCTAAAATAACTCGGGCGATTCATTGGCCAACCATTCGTAAAGTGATTACAATATCTTTACCTCGAACGATTACGATGGCTACAAACCAAATTTCGATCGTAGTTCTTGTATCACTGGCATCTTTTATGAAGGTAGGTTCGATTGCGGTATTTAACTTTTCTTACAATTTACAGTCAGTTCCTTTGGCCATTGTGGGAGTTAGTTATTCTGTGGCTGCTTTCCCGGCTCTTACTAAATTATTTGCTCGAGGAGAAAAAAGTAAATATTTAGCCGAAATTTCTGATGCCATTCGCCATATCGCTTTTTGGTCTTTTATTTCGGCAGTATTGTTTATTGTTTTACGAGCGCAAATTGTTCGAGTTATTTTGGGTTCAGGACATTTTAGTTGGCCTGAAACTCGTTTGACCGCTGCTTGTCTAGCTTTATTTGCTATTTCTGTTGTAGCGCAAAGTTTGTGTCAATTATTTGTTAGAGCTTATTATGCCGCTGGTCAAACTCGTACTCCATTAATTATTAATGTGATTTCTGCTTTGATTATTATTGTTTCAGCTTTTGGTTTGGGTCATTTGTATGATACATCACTTTTGTTCCGCTATTGGTTGGAAGCAATTTTGCGTGTTGATGATTTGGCTGGTACTTCGATTTTAGTTTTACCACTCGCTTTTTCTATTGGTTTAATTTTTAATGCCGTTACCCATTGGGTGGTTTTTGCTAAAGATTTTTCTCCTTTGCCTCATCAGACTTTTCGTGGCTGTCGACAAACTTTAGCTGCGGCTCTATTGGGTGGAGTTGTTGCTTATGGAGTTTTGAATTTACTGGAACGCGCGTTTGATATTCATACTTTTATGGGAATATTTTCTCAGGGCTTTTTGGCTGGATTGGCTGGTCTGATTGTCTATATAGTAATCTTACTTTTGATGAAGAACGAAGAAGTTAAAGAGGTTGGAGCAGCTTTGGGAAGCAAGTTCTGGAAAGTAAAAGCAGTTGCCTCTGAACAAGAAATTTTGTAGTCAGAATCTCGGTTTTAAGTTGGCATATCTGCGTTGATTTGGAGTCTTTTTTCCTGTAAGATGGGCCCATGGCAGATTTACGAAATATAAGAAATTTCTCAATAATTGCACACATAGACCATGGTAAAAGTACTTTGGCTGATAGAATGTTGGAAATTACTGGTACGATTGAAAAGCGCAAGATGAAAGAACAGGTATTGGATAGTATGGAATTGGAACGTGAGCGTGGAATTACAATCAAGATGCAGCCAGTGCGCATGGAATATAATTTGGCTGGTCAGGATTATGAAATAAACCTAATTGATACGCCTGGGCATATAGATTTTTCTTATGAAGTTTCTCGTTCACTTAAAGCCGTTGAAGGTGTGGTTTTATTGGTGGATGCGACACAGGGAGTGCAAGCACAAACTTTTACTGTTTTGGATATGGCTCGGGCGGAAGGTCTTACTATTATTCCCGTGATGAATAAAATTGATTTACCAGTCGCTAGACCAGATGAGGTTCGAGAAGAAATCATTGAATTGCTTGGTTGTCTGCCAGAAGATATTTTAGCAGTATCTGGTAAGACTGGTGAGGGTGTGAAGGTTTTATTGGAAGAGATTGTAAAAAAAGTTCCGGCGCCAGTGAGTCATTACGAAAAGGGAACGCAAGCTTTGGTATTTGATTTTGAATACTCAATTCATAAGGGGGTAATAGTTTATGTTCGTCTTTTGGATGGTGAAATCAAAAAAGGTGATCAATTAGTGTTTCGGGCAATTGACGAGAAATTTGTTGTTTTAGAAACCGGTATTTTTTCACCTCAAAAAGTGGTTTCAGAAAAACTTTCGGCGGGGGAGACTGGTTATATTGTTACGGGAATCAAACGCGCTGGAGAGGCAAAAGTTGGAGATACTATTACTGGTATATCTGATCTGAATTTACCCGTTATTCCTGGTTATATGACCCCTAGACCAGTGGTTTGGGCTTCTATGTACCCAGAGAGCCAAGATGACTTTATGGACTTAAAACAGGCCTTAGAGAGGCTAAAATTATCTGATTCCTCCCTGTCTTTTGAAGAGGAAACTTCGGGCTCTTTGGGACGTGGTTTTCGCTGTGGTTTTTTGGGAATGCTTCATTTAGAGATTATAACTGAACGACTTAGACGAGAGTTCAATTTGGAACTTGTTGTAGCAACTCCCACTATTAGTTATGAAGTAGAAAACACTATTACTGGTGTAAAAGGCTTTGTCTACTCCCCTCACTTGTTTCCGGAAGATACTAAAAATTATCGAATTATGGAGCCTTGGATTATGGTGAAGATTATTACACCAGGTATTTATTTGGGTCAAATCATCCAGCTTTTACATGATCACGAAGCTGAGATTATTTCGACGGAAAATTTTGGCGATAATCGTACTTCTTTAGATATTACAATGCCTTTGCGAGAATTGATGCGCAACTTTTTTGATGAAGTAAAAAGTAGTTCATCTGGTTTTGCATCTTTTTCATATCAATTATCTGATATGCGTCAAGCCGATGTGGTAAAGATGGATGTTTTAATTGGTGATGAAATAATCCCCGCTTTTTCTAAAATTATTTCTCGTAGGCGGGTGGAGCGAGAAGCCCAAGATACAGCTGAACGTCTAAAAAACTTAATTCCAAAACAACTAATTTCGATTAAAATTCAAGTTCAGGCTCTGGGAAGGATTATTGCTTCTCGGTCTATTTCAGCTATGCGTAAGGATGTAACAGATTATTTATATGGGGGAGATATTACCAGAAAGATGAAGTTGCGTGAAAAGCAGAAGAAGGGTAAGAAACGTATGCAAAAAACAGGCAAAGTAAATATTCCCGCCGATGTATTTCTAAAGATGATGAAAACAGGAGAGGAGAATTAGAATAAGGTTCCAGCTGTGTATAGGAGGACCATACTAATGATTACTAAAATACCGACAATAGCAGAGACTACTCTAAGAGCTTTTTTGTGTTTAGGATTAAGAAACATAACGATTATTTAAGTGATAAATCCACACACTAACTCATACTTTTACTTTGGAGTGAGTGTCTGTAACTTGATAATGATTGCTTTTTGATGGGTAAACAGAAAAGATAAGAATGGTTAGTGTCTGGATAAACTGTTTGTAGTATAATTGACTTATGGCAAAGTTTCAAGTAAGGCGGTCAAAAAAAATAACTCCTCGGGTTAAGGCTTGGTTAGCGATTTTTGCGTTATCTATTGTGACTATTATTTTAGGTAATGCCACTTATAATATCTATAATAAAAATAAATTAGCTTTAGAAAATAAGTTGTCTGCGGTCAGAGAATTAGAAGATTTGAAGGGACGACAACAGGTAATAAAAGATAAGCTTGATTGGCTTAAAACACCTGAAGGGAGAGAAGATGAAATTCGTAAAAATTTACCAATGGCTAAAGCGGGAGAATATGTTATTACGATTGTAGATTATAAAGATCAACAGGTTTCAAGTGATACTGAATCTATAACGGCGACTATTAAAAAGGGTTTTTGGCAGTCATTTGTAGATATAATCATGAATTAATTCGGACTGGAATTAAACAGTAAAATCGGGTAATATTGAGAAACATTAAGTGGGCTTTGTCCGTCATAGCGAAGGCGGGCATACCCGCACACTAAATGAAGCTTTATGGCTAGTTCATTAAGGTTTAGGGTTTGTGCTAAAATAAAAATATTATTTTCTAATTGAGATTTTGTAACTAGCCCCGCCATTTTGGACGAAGCCTCAATTAGTGTCGCGGGTATGGTTTAGTGGTAGAATGAGACCTTCCCAAGGTTTAGACCCGAGTTCGATTCTCGGTACCCGCACAAAAAATATGTCACAAGTATTTATAAAAAACGAAGAAGATTTTATTTGTGAACATTGTGGTTTTGCGGTGTTTGGTAATGGCTATACAAATCATTGTCCAAGGTGTTTGTGGAGTAAACATGTAGACGTAAATCCAGGAGATCGTGAAAACGCTTGTAGGGGGATGATGAGTCCATTCGAAGTACAAATGGTAAAAGGGGAATTTGAAATAATTCATGAATGTCGAAAATGTCGGCATAAGAAACGGAATAAGACTTCCCCAAATGACAATTTGGATGCGGTATTGTAGTTGTCGTTTTTTTGTGTCATTTCCGCGAATTCGCCAGCCGGCGGAGGGAATCTAGGTTATTGCAATAATGGTCTGAATTCGTTCCGCCGGCCGGCGGATTCGCGGGAATAACATTGTTTCAGAAGGATTCCAATTTAAAATATTATGATATAATAAGTTATTAGAAACACTAACATCACTAATTATGGATAAAAAAGTAACAATTTACTCAACCCCAACTTGTCATTACTGTCATATTGCCAAAGATTTTTTTAATAAAAATGGTATCAAGTATGAAGAATATGATGTAGTTTCAGACTTGGCTAGACGTCAAGAAATGGTGGATAAGAGTGGTCAAATGGGTGTGCCTGTGATTGTAGTAGGAGATGATATAGTTGTTGGTTTCAATCAACCTTTTTTGGAAGAGATTTTGGGGATAAAAAAATAGTCTTTTAATTTCGCCTAAAATATGTACAATTAAATGGATGAAGTTAAATACTTCGTCCGTTTTCTTTTGCCCCTGTAGTTTAATGGATAAAACAGCTCACTCCTAACGAGCAAATCCAGGTCCGATTCCTGGTGGGGGCACATTTTTGAGTCATAAAGCTGGATTTTTTTGATATTTTTTGATATTATCTTTCTAGTCATTATGGAGTCAGAAATTAAAGAATTATTGGAAAAAGACCTTGTTTTAGATGAAGAAAATAACAAGCTTTTGAAAAGCATGCTGTTTTCTCAACGTCTAAGTTGGGCTATGAGTATTTTAAAGTGGATAATTATTATTGCTTCAATTTTGGGAATTACCTATTGGTTTGGTCCAGTGATTGAGAAGTTATTGCTGACTTATAATAAGTTGATATCTTAGTAAAATTTATGCCCAGGTAGCTCAGTTGGCTAGAGCATTCGCCTGAAGAGCGAGGGGTCGGCAGTTCAAGTCTGCCCCTGGGCACAGAACTAAAAAAACCGCATATGCGGTTTTTTGTATAATTTATATCGATTTAACCTTTATTTTCTGCACCCGCTCCTTATCTGTCTTTGGTAGTCGGATAGTCATTAGTCCGTGTCTTTCAATCGCTTCAGCTTGATCCACTTCTACTTCAGCAGGTAACATCATCGTGCGTGAAAAAGCTCCCCAATATAATTCTTTATTAACATAATTTGCGTCTCCAGCATCATTTGGTCGTTCGCGACGTCCTTTAATAGTAACTATCTCGCGGGTGATAGAAATATTTAAATCTTCTGGTTTTACCCCAGCCACCATTGTCTGGATAACTACCTCCGTTGCTGTCTGATACACATCCACAGTAAGTTCGCCTTCTTCTTCTTTATCTTCCTCAGTTAGCCATACAGTTTCGTTTTTGCTGTTTGGAGTGATATTTCTAGGAGAGGAAATAATCACAGTTTCTTCTTCAGCTGTCTCTTCATAGGGGACACTTCCGGTGATGCGTTCGAAAAATGATCGTTTATCTTTAAACATAGGATAATTTTATTTTTTTAATTTTTTCAAATAAAACAATAAGAGCAACTATTAATGCCCATAAAATAATTATAACTTTAACTTGATTTTCTCCATCATTTATAATTATAAAGAAATTAAACAAAGCATGCAACATTGTAGCGATTAAAATACCAACAATGATTCTAAAAATCTTTTTGATACCCTTGATTTGGAAGGATAGACCAATTATTGCACCAATAACCGCGGAACAAAAAATATGCAGAAGGTTGGCCCCTAAAAATCGTAAGTTGCCAGTTATAAGGAAATTATAGCCCCCTGATCCTTCTCTAATTACTTTAAGTAAAAATAGTGAATTTTCAACGGCCGCAAAACCCAAGGCAGCGGTTATCATATAAATCATGCCATCGACTGGCTCATTAAAATTTTTATTAGTGAAAGCTGCGATTGTGGCCGCTAAATATTTGACAAATTCTTCTATCAGTCCCCAGCCAAGAAATAAGGCAATAAGTGGGTAAGCTGCTTTGAGTCCATCCCAAAATGGTGTAAAGGAAATTCTGGCGTTTTCTAAGGAGACGGAATCAATACTTCCTGCCGTTTCTCTTTCTAAGTAAAAAGCTGCAAAAACTGATAATCCACCAGCAATAAATGTTGCTAGAATCATTAGTTTTGGTTCAGGATTTTTTTTGTCTTCTTTTAGCCAGAACCATAACCATAAAAAAGCTGGTAAAAATCCACCAGCTATGATGAGTAGGGTAACTTTGAAATTAATGAGAGAAAAGAGCATAATAAATCAGTTACGAATTACGAATGACGAGTTATGAATGAAAATTCTTTGTACTGTCATTGCGAGGTATTCCGAAGCAATCTCATCTTGTTTTTCCTAAATTCAGATTACTTCGAATTTATCTGCGTCAGAATTTGGTAATTCTGACGTGATTTTTACGCTTAAAAATCAGTAATGACACCAAAATACAAACAAAGGGTTAGTTTTATGTTTCTAATTTTACATTCGTAACTTTTCATTCGTAATTATTTACTCTGGCCACTTAGAAACAATTAAGAGTGGTTCTTTTTCACTCTTTATTATACCCCAAATCTCCTCAGTTACGAATGGCATAAATGGATGTAGGAGTTTTATGAGATTAGTTAGTATATAGAAAAGGGTATATTGGGCACTTAGTTTGACCTTTTTATCGTTTCCCATGAGATTTGGTTTTGCTTCCTCAATCATTTTTCCAGCTAATATATCCCAAGCATAGTGATATAGTTTTTCTGCCGCTAAATAAAAACGGAAGTTCTCCATGTCATTGGTAATATCTTTAATGAAATCAGAAAATTCATTAAGTGCAATTTGATCTTCCGTGGTTATTTCTGGTTTGGTGCTTAGGTTTATATCTGTACAGTTTGAGGCAATAAAACGAGTAATATTCCAAAGTTTGTTGGCAAAGTGTTTGTAAGCTTTAATTTTGTCTTCAGATAAAGCTAAATCGTTGCCCGGTGCATTACCTACCACTAGACCAATACGTAAGGCATCAGTACCAAACTTTGTGGTCAATTCTATTGGGTTGACCACATTCCCCTTACTTTTGCTCATTTTCTTTCCATCTTTGTCATTCACCATTCCGTGCATGTAAACAGTATGAAAAGGTACTTGTTTTGAAAGATATAAACCGAATATAACCATCCGTGGTACCCATTTAAAAATTAAATCACGCCCAGTTTCCATTACTGTAGTTGGATAGTATGTTTTAAATGTTTCGTTATCTGGGTAACCAAGTGATAATAATGGCCATTGACCAGAAGAAAACCAGGTATCAAAAGTATCTGGATCTTGAATCATTTCTCCATTACATTTTTCACATTTAACATTTCCACTAAATTCTAAGTCTACGATTGCGTGACCACAGGTGCAAATCTTGGCTGGAATAGGAATTCCCCAAACAATTTGGCGAGAAATATTCCAATCGATAGAGTTTTCCATCCAATAGGAAAATATTTTTCCAGAACTTTCAGGAATAAATTTTAGTTTATTACTTTGATAAGCATCGAGAGCCATTTTTGCCAATGGATTCATTTTAACAAACCATTGATCCATAATACGAGGTTCGATGACGGTATTACATTTGAAGCAGACTGGTATATTGTGTATATAATCTTCGATTTTTTCTATCAAACCCATCTCTGCCAGGTCAGCCACTACTTGTTCTCGAGCTGCCAAAATTTTCAAACCTGCATACTTGCCAGTTTTTTCATTGAGTTTCCCATATTGGTCGATAACTTCAATTTTTGGTAAATTGTGTCGTTCGGCTACAGTAAAGTCATTGGCATCATGAGCTGGAGTGATTTTAAGTGCCCCAGTCCCAAATTCTTTTTCAACAATATCATCCCCAACAATTTTTAATTTAATTTTATTTTCTGGGTGCTGGACTTCTATTTCTTTACCAATCCATTCTTTATACCGTTCGTCTGTTGGATTGACAGCAATAGCAACATCACCAAAAATAGTTTCCGGACGAACAGTCGCCACTACAAATGGACCATATTTAATATAGTATAGCTTATCAGTTTTTTCTTGAGATTCAGTTTCAACATCAGATAAAGATGTTTGATGTTTTGTGCACCAGTTAATAGAACGTTGACCGCGATATATCAAATCATCGTCAAACATTTTTTTAAAAGTTTGTTGAGTTTTTTTAACCAGTTCAGTATCGAGGGTGAATTTTTCACGTGACCAGTCGCACGATGACCCCATACTTCGAATTTGAGACTCAATGTTTTTTGAATTTTCTAACGTAAAATCCAAGATATCTTGGTAAAGTTTTTTTGGATCCATTCCAAAACGGGAGAGGCCTTCTTTTTCTAGTTTCTTTTCGTAAACAACCTGAGTTTCAAAACCAGCATGGTCAAGTCCTGGAAGCCAGAGTGTTTTGTAACCTTGCATGCGTTTGAAACGGATCATGATGTCTTCAAGGGTCATCACTAGACCATGTCCAGCGTGGAGTGAGCCGTTAGCATTACTTGGAGGCATTATTATACAAAAGGGTTTTGCATCTGGTTTGGTTATCCCTTTTTCAATACAAACATCTGGATTAAAAAAGCCACTATTTTCCCATTCTTTATAAATCCGACCTTCGGTTTCAGTTGGATTATAGGGTTTTTCTAGTTTACTTAAATCTTGTATCATGAATTATATCTTAGCAAATAAACCCAAATTTGGCGATATTTTTAAAGGTTCAAATTCCCTTCAGCTTTTATTTTTGGGTTAACTTTGAAAGTTTTAATTAATGAGTGAAAATAGGCGGCAATAGCAATCATAGTGGCGTTGTCAGTCGACAATTCCATGTTTGGCAAAAGGAGTTCCGTGTCTGGATATCTATTATTCAATTCCGTCTTGAGTCTAGTTTTCAATTCTTTGTTGGCAATAACTCCGCCACCCACAATCAAAATCTTAGCTTTATTTTTTTCTACCGCTTTTAAAGTTTTTTGAATAAGGACATCGAGCGCGGCATTTTGAAATTCGTGAGCAATATTGATTTTATCATTATTAGACAAGGGTTCGATTTTTTTGATTAAATAAAGCACAGCTGTCTTTAAACCAGAGAAAGAAAAATCAAAATCTCCACTATTATGCATGGGTCGAGGTAGTGTGTACTTGGAGGTTCGACCTCCAAGTTGGAATTGTTCGGCTAACTTGCTGATTTCTGGACCGCCCGGATAGGGTAAGCCGAGAAGTCGCGCTACTTTGTCGAAAGCTTCGCCCACGGCATCATCGCGGGTTCGGCCAATTACTTTATATTTTAGCCAATCCTTTATTAAAACAATTTCAGTATGTCCACCAGAAACCAACAACGCGATAGCGGGGAATTGAATTTTCTTTTTTTCTGTTTTTTTAAATTCATAATTCGTCACTCGTAATTTGTCACTATTTTCTTCGCTAGTCAGCGAAGAAAAGACATGCCCTTCCATGTGATTTGTTGGGATAAGTGGTTTATCCCAACAAAGAGATAAGGCTCTGGCAAAATTTATTCCCACCCATAAGGCTGGTTCCAATCCTGGACCATAAGTGACGGCAATCGCATCTATTTTAGGAATTACTAGCCTGGGAATTGTTTCTAGAAAATCAATCGATAGATCTGGCTCTCGTTCTAGAATAACAGCGATTTTTTTAATTAATTTATCGTTGACTGTTATAGATTTTTTTTCTTTCAACAATCCAGCATCTTTCAATGCTGTCTGAAGGAGGGGAATGATTGCTTTACTATGCTCTCTTTTGGCAATCATTGGTACAACTCCACCCCACTGTTTGTGGATGGCAATTTGTGAGGCTATGGTGTGACTAAGTACTTTAAAGACTGGTTTAGTAAATCTACCTTTAGCCTCAATAATACTAATGGCTGTTTCGTCACAACTAGTTTCAATCGCGAGTATTTTCATATGATTATGGTAGAGACTATATCAGAGTTGACGAGATTTTTCTAGTATTTTATGCTATAATTAAAGTACTAGCTTACTCTAAATTAGGTAATAAATTATTTCTCTTTGCTCTTTGAAAAGACGCTTTAGAACTAAAGTATTAGTTTGATTATTGGAGTGTGATATTCAAATCCCCTCGTTGGTTGTTATGGGGAGTGAGGACACACGGTGTGCTTTGAGAGGTCGGAGGTCACACCTATTCCAAAAAAACAGCCACGGCATTTTGTGTCTAATACCTCAACAGATCAATCAGTAGATTTGTGGCTTGGCCATAAATTCGCGAAGATGGGACACAAAATCTGTTTTTATTCATTTTAATCAATTATTAAAATGAAAAAAATAATGTCTTATCGTTTTTTACTCTGGATAGCTTCATCTGTTGGTTTATTTGTATTTATTTTGCCAATCGATGCCGATGTCTTAATAAAGATAATCGCTGGTTATGTTTTCTATTTATTTGTTAAAGAAGTTTTTTGTAGAGAAATCGAACAAATTAAAGATGTTGATCAGCGAATCAATATCCTAAACGAAAGAATGGAATATTTGCCTCATAAGACAAGTGTTTATATTCATGATCCCGAAAAAGAGATGGCTAAAAAAAAGAAAGATGACAATTTGGATAGATATTTATAAGAGGGGAATTTTGGTTGATATAAAATAAAGGCTTAAAATAATAAAAACCGCTTTATAGCGGCTTACGTGTGGACCCGGCAAGAATCGAACTTGCTACCTCATCGACGTCAACGATGCGCTCTAGCCAAGTGAGCTACGGGTCCTTTTTGTTTATAACAATATCAAAAATTAGGGATTAGTAAAGATAAATTGCGGAGGGGGTGAGATTCGAACTCACGGTACCTTTTGGGCACACACGTTTTCGAAACGTGCGCATTCGACCACTCTGCCACCCCTCCCTTGGTCTTTAGACCGTTTGAATATATCACACTTTTGCATTTTCTCAAAAAAATGTTATATTGTTTCTGTCGATTATTGGCCCTATCGTCTAATGGTTAGGACATCGCCTTTTCAAGGCGGTAACCAGAGTTCGACTCTCTGTAGGGTCACAAAAGCGGGATTGCAAAAAGAGTAAACTGCTTTATTCTTTTTCGCTTTTGTGAAGTCGCAGGCATAATTTTTCAGTAGAAAAATAGCCGAGGCGGGGTCGGCAAACACTTATGTATTTTATGAGAGAAATGAAATAAAATACTTAGTGATTTGTGACCACATAAACTCTTTTCGTAAAGCGTTCCATTAACAAACAAACTATGCCTCCTCAGTATTTATATGCCATTGTCAGTGTTATAATTGTCAGCCTAATTTCTTTGATTGGGGTTTTTACTCTTTTTATTAAAGAAGAAAAATTACGACGAGTGCTTTTTGTTATGGTAGCTCTATCTGTGGGGGCGTTGTTTGGAGATGCGATGATTCATCTTTTGCCAGAAGCCTTTAAGAATAGTCAAAATCCAACAGCCACCTCACTCTATGTATTGATTGGAGTAATGATTTTCTTCGTTTTAGAAAAATTTCTCCATTGGAAGCATCATCATCATACAGAAGAAAAGGAAAATTGTCCTGTTGCCATTGAACCTTTTGGTTATCTAAGTTTAGTATCTGATGGTTTGCATAATTTTATCGATGGTATCGTAATTGGAGTTAGTTTTCTGGTAAGTATTCCTGTTGGAATTGCTTCTACTATTGCAATCATGCTACACGAAATACCACAGGAAATAGGTGATTTTGGATTACTGCTTCATTCAGGATTTACTCGGCAGAAAGCTTTGTTTTTTAATTTTATTTCCGCCTTGACGGCTGTTTTGGGGACTATACTTGCTTTATCTTTAGGTGGATTAGCAACTAATTTTATTGAAGTTGCTTTGCCTTTGGCCGCCGGCGGTTTTATTTATATTGCTGGATCGGATCTTGTTCCAGAATTACACAAAATTACTGATCCGAAAAAATCCACCATCCAGCTCTTGGCAATTATCGTTGGTATCGTCTTGATGTTGCTGTTGCTTATTGTGGGTTAGACTAAGTATGGAATCAAAAAAATATATAATGAGAGTTGTTCGTGGAGCTTTTGTCGACCCAAGTTTATTAGATAAACTTGGGTCCAATGTAATTGAAAAATTAGCGGATAGTGTTTGGCAAAGTATTGAAAAAGTTGAATTAGACTTAGATCAAGTTAAAGAACTGCAAAAGAATATGACTCATCATTTCGACGCCCAAATGATTCCCTGGTATATGGATGGGTATGGTTTGGAAGATAAAAATGACAAAATAGTTGCATTTGGAGCTGATGACGGAGAAGATGGAAAAATTTTTCTATTTACAATAGAGGATAATAAGACAATTGATAAAATCGTGAAATATGGAGTAAATAAAGGTATTCCCCAAGAACAATTAGATTTTATGGATATCGACTTTTAATAAAAAAATACCGAAAGGAGAGTCCTTTCGGTATTTTTTATTTTAATTTTTAAGTAAATAGCGGTATATATCTTCGAGTGCTACGGTTCCATCACCAGCCGCAATATTGTTTTGGTGGTAAAGTCGGTCAGTACAATCACCCGCGGCCCAAATACCAGTCATGTTTGTTTGTTGTGTATGTGGATCGATTTTAATTGCTCCAACTTCATTCATATCTACTAGACCATTAACTAGATCTGTTTCTGGCTGGTGTCCAATCTCGACAAAAATACCTTGGACGGGTAGTTCATGAATTTCTCCTGAAACGGTATCTTTGTAAGCCAAGCCGGTAACAAATTTATCCCCCTTAACTTCTACGAGTTCAGCATTGGGGATTGCTTTCATTTTAGGATCCAATAAAACTTTGTCTACTGTAATTTTATCGGCTTTAAATTCTGAACGGTGATGAAGAAGAGTAACTGATTTTGCATAAGTTAAAAGTTGGCTAGCTGTTTCAAAACCGGCATTGCCACCACCAATAACTGCGACCGCTTTATCTCCAAACATTGGGGCATCACAGGTGGCACAATAAGTAATACCCTTGTGTTCATATTCAGTTGCTCCTGGAATGGTCAATTTGCGACGGTGAGATCCGGTACAAATAAGAACAGTCTTACTCTCATATTCCACGCCTTTATCTGTTATCGCCTTAAAACCGTTGTCTGTCTTTTCGACTTTTGCGACATGGATCTGTTCGATAATTTCTAAATGTTCTCCTTTGTAAGTGTTTAAATGATCTCTCATTTTTTTAGCTAAATCTTGTCCAGAAATAGCTACTATTCCAATCCAGTTTTCAATACTAGGCGAAACTGCTGATTGGCCTCCAAATTCAGCGGTTAAAAAAACAGTTTTTAATTTTTTACGAGCGGCATAAATACCTGCTGAAACACCAGCTGGACCACCACCAATAATAATTGTGTCGTAAATCATAGATAATTAATGAAAAATGTATAATGAAAAGTGAAAAATAATAAAATATTATTAAAATTTTTGCATTTGTGAAAAGTTCGAGTTGTGAGTGATGATTGTGATCAAGCTGTACGTAATGGTACTGCGCGGAAGCAAATGAGCGAAACAACAAAGAAATATTCCAAAGGCTAAGATTTTAATTACTTTCCCTTAGCGCGTCGCAGGAATGCTGGGATAGAAGACCAGTCATCATCTTCTACTTCTTCAGTATGTTCTTCAATTGGTTTAGTTGCTGGTTGAGCGGGAACTTGTTCTATTCGCGAAAACATTGGACGGTCATAGTTTCGCTCGGTCTCTTTTTTTTGTGTAGGCAATGGTTCTGGTTCTTTAGTCGGAGTAGGAGTATTTATTTCTATTTTATTTGTTGGTTCACTGCCAAATCCACCAAATATTCCTCCACCTACTTTTTTCTTGGCGGCTTCTGGAAAACCTGTAGCGATAACAGTAACTTTGATTTCATTTTTCTTAAGTTTGTCATCATAGATAGCACCAAAAATTACTTTAGCTTCACTATCAATCGATTCTGTAATTAGTTTGGCAGCTTCTTGAATTTCAATCATAGTCATGTCTGGACCACCAGCGATAGTAAATAACACTCCACGAGCTCCATCTATTGAAATATCCAAGAGAGGAGAATTGATAGCTGCTTTGGCCGCTTCGACGGCGCGATTATCGCCAGAAGCACTACCAATACCCATTAGAGCTGAACCAGCATTTTGCATAACTGCTCGAACGTCGGCAAAGTCTACATTAATTACTCCGGGCATAGTGATAGTATTGGATAGACCTTCGACTGCTTGGCGTAAAATTTCATCACACATTGCAAAAGCGGATAAACAAGTTGTTTCTTTTGTGATGATATTCATCAAGCGGTCATTTGGAATAGCAATAACGGCATCAACTTCTTTACGTAAATCTTCGATTCCTTTTTCGGCAATAGCACTACGTTGTTTTCCTTCAAAGAAAAATGGTTTAGTAACAATAGCGACAGTTAAAGCACCTTGCTCTTTTGCTATTTTTGCAATAACTGGTGCAGCACCAGTACCTGTCCCACCACCCATTCCAGCTGTTACAAAAACCATATCAGCGCCCTTGATGACGTTTTGAATATCTTCCATACTTTCTTCAGCTGCACGACGGCCAATCTCAGGATCCATTCCTGTGCCTAAACCACGAGTTAGGTTTTTTCCAATGTGAATTTTTTTATCAGCGGGGGAACGATGTAAGTGTTGTGCATCAGTATTCATCGCAATAAATTCCACCCCCTTAACTTTAGAGTCAATCATATGATTGATAGCATTTGATCCGGATCCACCAACACCAATGACTTTAATTCTGGCGAATGCTTCAATTTCTGGGTTAATTTTAGGCATATTGTTAGTTAAAAATTAAAAGTATCCCCCTTATGTTACCAGAAGGGGGATAAGTACGCAAACTTTGTTTTTAAGCAGTTTTTAGTTTGTTTTTGTGATTTTTAACCTCCAAAAAACCGCCCTGTTAAGCGGTATTTTTGATGTTTATTTTCTTATTTAAATAAATTGAATCTATTTTTTCTTTTTTTTGTATTTTAACAGTAGGAACGAGCTGTTGTTTTATAAAAGACTCGCGCAGGAGCGATGGCGACGAGCGGAGTATAAAATTTCAACAGAAATTTATGCGTGCTTTTTAAAAAAATGGTGAGCGATTTTTAGGGCATAAAATCTTTCAGCCATTTAAATACAGTCTTTTTTATTCCATATCCTGATTGAGATAGTTTTTTGCCTTCTAATTCGTACTCATAATTATAGGAACACAATCCATAAGCGACAGACCAAGAAGGGTCAATCGTTTGATTATTACTACTATGAATTTTTGCGGGTGTAGCAACTTTGGCCGGTAAACGGAAGTAATCTTTTGCCATATCTTCTATGTTGATTATGGTTGAGCCACCACCAGTGATTACTATTCCAGCTGGTAGTAATCCACTTCGTCCAAGTTTTTTCAAATGAACTTCGATGTATTCAAAAACATCAGACATTCGGGCTTCAATTATTTCATCTAATTTTTTGCGTGGACCATCTGGCTCTATTTCACGTTTTTTAATTCGATCAGCATCTTCGAGGGGTATTTTAAAACCCAAAGCAATGTCGTTGGTAATGTCGGTTGAACCAATCGGAAAGATATGAATAGATAAGGGAATATTTTCTTCAAAAACAGCAATGGAAGTTGTTTGCGAACCAATGTTGGCTAGGACACAACCAGAAGCTCGTTGTAGTTTGGATAAAATAACTGAGCTGGAGGCCAAAGGGGAAGCAATAATATCTTCAACGATTAGATGGACTTCTTCGGCCGCAGTAATAAAATCTTTTAAGTGTTGTTTGGAATAAGTGACAAACATTGTTCGGACTTCTAGTTTTGACCCCCTCATTCCTTCTGGTGTGCCTAAAACTCTTTTACCATCCAGTTTAAAAGCGATGGGTACTCGGTGTAAGACATGGCGATTGGCCATATCAATAAGATTGTTTTCACTGTCGTCTACTGCTCGTCTAATGTCGTTTGCATTTATTTCTAAATCAGCACGCGAAACCAAAGTTGTTCCGTCTGCCATTTTTGATTCTAGCGTTGCCCCACCGATTCCCAGAATAACTTTTTTGATTTTTACTTTTGCTGCTTTTTCTGCGTCGGCGATAGCCTCACGTAAACAATCAATCACTTCTTCAATATTTATAATATAGCCACGGCGTAATCCACGAGAACTTTTTTTTACCAACGCTAAAACAATCGGATTTGATTCTCCACTTTTCCATTCGCAAATCGCAACGCGAATCCACGATGTACCAATATCTAAACCCGTGACAATGTTATGAGAACTCATTATAGAGATAAGAACGGTGTTCTCTAAAAGTTATTTTTTCTTTGATTTTTGTTCAAATAAAAATTGCTTGAGAATTCTTTGTTCCTCACTCTCCATTTTAGCACTATGATTCATTCCCTTCAAATGCAACAAACCGTGGATAAGTAAAAAGGTGAGATGTTGGGTATAAGTGTGGTCAAATTTCCCTGCTTCTTTTTCTGTTTTACCCAAATGGATAAAAATTTCCCCATCTTTTTTACTGTAAGGAAAACTTAAAATGTTTGCGACTTTTGGTTTTCCGCGATAAGTATTGTTTAATCTTTTAGATAAGGTATCGCCCACAAAAATTAGGCCCAATTTGTATCTGGCACCTAACACGTAATTTTTTATGTCAGAAAAAGGTACCTTTGGTACCTTTTTCTTGGTTAAATTATTGACGACGTAGAACGATTGAGATGAAGAAATATTCTTTTTTATTTTCGAGCTGAGGACGTCAAAAAGATTTTTTTTCTTATTTTCGTGTAACATCTTTTATTTTACCCAGTTTGCGCAATCGGTCATTGACGGCTCGCTTGGTAATTCTTTTAAGAGCTTCCTGTTTGTTTTTAAGTTCAGACTTGTTCCGTTTGCTGAACTGTATGGAACGGGCACGACGCAAGTTGCCAGATGTTTGCACACGCTTAGTAAAGCGACGCAACAAATTGGCGTTTGATTCGGTTCCGACCCTGATTACTTCGATTGCTGACATTTGGATAGTTTAGCATAAAATCCTAATTCTGCAAGGGTATAGGTTGCTTTTGGGGTTTAAAAAGGCTAAGGTGAGGGTAGAAAGAAAGGAGGTGGTTATATGAAGATTAAAAATGGCGATATCGTCACAATTTTACAGGAAAAAGTTGTTGATGGACGATTTGTCGGCAAACAGGGGTATGTGGCTGAGATCAAGGAAGACGGCAATCCTGACGGGCCGGTAGGCATTCAGTTTCCGTCTTGGTATAAGTATCTGTTCGACTATCCGGACAAGTCGGATAAAATCGTCCGTTTTCAAGAATCGGAATTGCAGGTCGACAAGTGCTGGATACCGCTTGATGTTCCCACTCAAGCCGAGTTGTTGTTTGGCAATCAGTGTAACGTCGTGTATTGGGATAATCGACCATTTATCCCCAGAGTGGAAATCTGTCACCATGAAGGATGCGATAAAATGTCCACCCTGCAAATTTTGGTGAATTGCTGGGGAACGGTATCTCAACACCGAGTTTGTTCCAGTCATGCTTTTTATCATGGCCGGAAGTGTGACGGGTTTCCTTGTAAAAAGCCAGAAACAGAGTTGGTCAAGATCCCAGTCTAAGTTTGATCTTTTTGAATTTTTCGAAACTCAAAATGCCGATCCATTTGTGGACCGGCATTTCTTTTATTTAGACATTAGTAGATGATCTTATTTTTTCAGCCTGAGCGAGCTGATATGTAAAAATAACAACTTGGCTAGTTTTGAAAAGTTATATCGAGAAAGAGTTTTACCTATACTTATTTTATTTTCTTCAGATACTCTGCTAAGTTTTCTATTTTAATTGTATCCTGTGATCGTGTATCCATGTTTCGGACGATAACCGTCCCCTCCAATGCTTCTTTTTGCCCCAAGATTAGAGTGTGTGGGATCTCCATTCTTTCGGCTATTCCAAGCTGAGCAGATAAAGAATCTTTAGACATCGAATGTATCATTGGAATTTTAGCTTTGCGTAATATTTCGATAATTTCAAAACATTTTAGTTTGGCATCGAAAGATAATTGTATGAAAAATACTTTTGGTTTCTTTACAATGCGAGGGGTGTGTTTGGTGTAACCTGGTATTTCGATTATTCGATCTACTCCTAGTCCACCACCAACAGCTGGAACATCTTTTTTTCCTCCCAGGGCTTTGGATAAATAATCATAACGTCCACCACCACCCAGAGCGAGACTAGAAATAGTTTTGGAGCCGTCTGGATTGATAATTTCAGTATCGCTTAAAATTTCAAAAACTGTGCGGGAATAATAATCTAAACCACGAACCAGGTTGTTATTGATCTCGTAATCGATTCCAAATTTGTCTAAATATTCCAACACTTCTTTAAAGTGTGTTTTACAGGCAGGGCATAGGAAGCTAATAGATTCTGGTGCACCAGCTTTTACCTCTTCACATAGCGGATTTTTACAATCCAATACCCGTAAGGGATTAGTCTTTAAACGTTCACGACAGTCGGCACAAATATTCTTAGCATTTTTTTTATAGTAAATTATCAAATCACGTCTGAAAGCCCCACGACATTCTGAGTCGCCGATACTATTTATTTGTACCCGCAATTTTTTTAATCCGGCGTCTTTTAGAATTATATTGAAGATGTGGATTATGGAAGCATCATTAATACTTTTAGCGGAACCCAATATTTCCAAACCAAATTGGTAAAACTGACGATAGCGCCCTTTTTGAGGATTTTCGTGACGGAAAAATGGGCCATAGTAATAAAGCATTACTGGCTGTGGTAACGAATGCATTCCATTTTCTAAATAGGCACGCATAATTGGTGCGGTCCCTTCTGGACGCATCGTCAAATGATCACCACCTTTAGTTTTAAGGGTATACATTTCTTTCTCCACGATATCAGTGCCCTCACCAATTCCGCGATTAAATAATCCTTCTTTTTCTAAAATAGGAGTTTCAATTGGTTTGAAACCATAGTAAAGCGCCACCTCCGAAGCTTTTTCAAAAAAGCCTTGGAAGAGATAAAACGAGTCACCAATCAGGTCGCGCATACCTTTAGGAGATTGTAAGTCTTCTTTTTTAATAGCTATTTTTTTTGTTTCTTTAGGTGTCATAAAGTTTGAGTTTATAAAGTTTGTAAAGAAAATTTTGAAAAGTGTATTCTTTTGACTTTTAGACTATTTCTGATAATCACTGAATCCTCCAGGTAGATAAGATAATTTTGTCGGTGGGAATAAACGAAACAGGGCACGACCGCGAATAAATTTAATATTTAATGGTCCCCAATAACGTGAATCAAAACTGACCGCGCGATTGTCGCCCATAGCAAAATATTGATCAGTCTCTAGTTTAGTCGTGACGTTTTTAAAAGTCTGTTGTTTTAGATATGGTTCGATTAGCTCGGTTTTTTTACCATTCTTCGTAATATATACTTCCCCATTATTTATAGTTACTGTTTCTCCGGGTAGACCAATAATTCTTTTAATAAAGAATTTTGATGGGTCATCAGGATAATGAAAAATAACGACATCGCCACGGGCTGGAGTATGAAAAGCGTAAGATATTTCATCCACAATCAAATACTCCTTATCGTGAAAAGTCGGGAACATAGATTCCCCACTCACAATAAAGGGCTGAGCCACATACATTCTGATTGGAATGATGATCGCCAGAGTAATGACGGCAAATTTAATGATATCCCACCACGATTCTTCTTTTTTTAGCACTATGACTTCCGTAGGCTCTTTTTCGGTATTGGGGGTGGTTTGAGTGTCCATTTTGTTGAAAATGTTGAAAAATGAGGAAATAATGGCTACATCATACAATATTAGAGACTTTGACGCAAGGATAAACTTTATTGTGTAATATTATATTACCCCCCATACCTTCCGAGCTTGACTCGTAATCTTATTATTTCACTGAATTCCGGGTTAAGCCCGGAAAGACACAATGTGTTCGTGCTTAGGATTTGTTTTTTTGTTATACTAATATTTATGTCATATATAATTGTCGGTTTAGGTAACCCTGGCCCAGAATATACAAATACTCGTCACAACACCGGCCGGTTAGTTTTGGAAGCTTTTTATAAAAAGGCCTCCAAAGAAAATGACCTATCGGAGTGGAAAGTTGATAAAAAATTACAAGCCTTAAAAAGTACCGGTAAGATTAGTACGGAAAGTGTTGTTTTGTTGGAACCAGAAACAATGATGAATAATTCTGGCAAGAGTTTGCTGGAATTAGTAAATACTCCAAAGAAAGCTGAAAAGCTCGTCGTGATTTATGATGATTTGGATTTACCCCTTGGTGGTTATAAAATTAGTTTCGATCGTGGATCTGGTGGTCATCGTGGTTTGGATTCAATTATCAAAAATATTAAAACAAAAGCTTTTGTCCGAATTCGTGTCGGCGTTTCTCCTAGTACTCCCACGGGTAAGTTGAAGAAACCACAGGGTGAAGAAAAAGTTATTGATTTTATTCTTGGTAAATTTAAACCAGCAGAAGAAGAGGAATTAAAAAAAGTTAGCAAAAAAATTATTGATGCGCTATTTTGTCTCGTTGAAGAGGGGAGAGAAAAAGCAATGAATGAGTTTAATTAAATAAAAAGTAAAACCCTCACAGATAGTGTAGGAGTTTTTTGTGTAAAAAAAGATCCGCTAGGTCGAGGGGGGGATCGACGACCTAGCGGATGGAGGCAAGTATAGAGTACGGTTACACGATCTCTACCACGGAGAGTTTATGGTAAAGGACGGCTTGTTCGCACTAACGATACACTTGCCTTACTTCGGGAGTGTACTACTACTATTTGTATCCTAGCATTGATAACTTTTTTGTCAACCTCATTAGAAGCAGGTTGCCCTAGAGTGACCGTAGTATCTATCTTCTGATTGGGGTGATTTTAAATGGGGTTAACCCCATAAAAATGGAAAAAGCTCAGACAAAATGAATTGTTCGAGCCTTTTGGCCGTAAGCCATTCGTGGGAATTCTTGGTGCCTTGGACGTGCGAATTGCTAGGCGAGGTTATTTATGAAGTGGGAATTAGCTGCACCGGCACCGGAAGGACTGACTTCTCTCACTATGGGCTGATTCAATATTTTTGTCAACTACTTTAGAAATTACTAATCCTGACGCTATTTTTTTGTAAAGAAAAAGAAATAAAATAAAAACCCCGCGATGTGTTGTGTTTATCGCGGGGTTGGTTTGGTTTGACACCGATGGTGTCGAAGTTGTTGTTGAAGGCACAGGAAAGATTAAAAACACATTTTCAAACTAGAGCCAAACTAGAGGCCATCTCGGGGACGTCGGGTCATGATGCATTTCCCTTCGTTTGGTTGGTGAAAGTCCGAAACTCCTGTCAATGCGTTTTACGTCCGTTTACGTAGTCAGCTCACCTAAGGCGGGCGTGTTCCATGAGTCCGGCGGATGTTTCCAAACCCATTTCGATGGGGTTGGTTGGATTTGTAGATTGATCGAATGACGAGCTCATTCTGATCAAAATACCATACAATCGGAATCATCTGACATGGCCAGGCTATGAACATTTTAATCACCTCCTTCCTCCTACAAAATAGTGCAAGGTTCAAATACTTTAATATCTTAGAATCTTATTGAAATAAAGTCAATAGCAAACAAAATGGAGGAGAGTTAGTCACTATAAAATGGCTCTATTGAGCCATCTCTCGGCAAGACAAAAAAATTCCACTAAAAAACCGACCTAATGGGTCGGTTTTTTAGAATTGTCATTACGAGGAGTGCTAGACATGACAGTCTCAGATGACAATTTAATCCAGATTGTTTTGTTTCACTTGCAATGACGTGCGGGAACTTAATTATTCAGCCACTTTCACTTCCTCCTTTTTGTTTGGATCTTGGTAGGTTAGTGTCATGCGCTGATCCTTAGCCTCAAACAAATTGATAGTAAAAGCGTAGGTTTTCCCAAGTTCTAATTTTTCACGTAAATCTTCTTCGGATTTGAATTCAGAAATGTGTACCAAACCAGCGACGCCTTCTTCAATTGAAACCAAAGCACCATGTTTGTTATATTTGATTATTACACCTTTTACCGTGTCACCCTTTTTATACTTCTTGGATGCTTCGTTCCATGGGTTTTCTTTTAGGGCCTTGAGAGATAAAGAAATTTTTCCATCTTTGATTTCAATCACTTTGGCTTTTATTTTGTCGCCCACCTTGAACAATTCTTTTGGATTTTCCACCAAAGCCCAATCAATTTCAGAAATGTGGACTAAACCTTCTAAGCCTTCTTCAATCTTCAAGAAGATACCGAAATCTACAGCACCAGTGACTTCACCTTCTACTACATCACCGATGACATATTTCCCGACGATTTCTTTTTTAGATTTGTTGTCAGAATTTTTCTCAGAAAAAATTAATTTGTTTTCCTTAGGATCGGCACCGATAATAGACATGGCCATGCGAGTTCCAACAAATTTGCGAAGCTCTTCCATAATACGGTCTTTATCGCCATCCAAAACTCTTGGATAGTGCTCTGGTTTCAATTGGGATGATGGTAAGAAACCGTCGATACCCTGCCATTCTACGATCAAACCACCCTTATTGGCATCTTTGACCAATAGTTCCATAACAGTTTTCTGCTTGATGGCTTTATCAGCATCACCCCACATAATGGCTTGCTTAGCCTCCTTAAGAGATAATTCAATGTAGCCATCTTCACCTTCAGATTCTACGACTTTAGCGGTAACACTATCGCCAATATTTATTTTCTTGATGATGTCTTTAGCATTCAAAAATTCACGACCAAAAATAATACCAGTTCCAAAAGGAACTATATCAATATAGATCGCCATTTTATCTTTACCAATAACAGTACCTTCTACTAAAGCTCCAGCCTCTGGACGGCTGACAGTGGCTTTCAAGATTTCTTCCATCGCCTTCTTTTCAGTGACCACAGCGGTTTCACCCACCTTAGTCTCTTCTTCAGTCTCTTTGATTAGTTCTTTTGTAGTCATATGTAAATATGTTCAGTTTAAATGTATCGTTACACAATTTTCTTGTCATACCGGCAAAGGCCGGTATCGAGATCTTTCTTGTTTTTGTCATCCTCGCGAAAACGGGGATCTTGTCTCTTTACATTTAACGGAAACAAAAAAATCGCCTTAACCCGTCTAATCTTCCGACTAGTGCGAGCCTTGCCACCTAGTTGCGTCCTTGAAGTTAAATACTCCAATAGATCTTGTATAGACAACCGCAGTTAAGCAAGTGATTAATAATGTATATATAGTATCAAATTCCCTTAAAATAACAAGATCCCTCCCTGTATTGGAAGGTCTTTCTGATTTTTGCACTACAAAAATCATGTCGCAAAGTTTCTGGCGATATAGTCGCTGAGAAATTTGAGACCATAACGCGCAGCGAAGCGAAGGCGAATCAGTAGGTTCGGGGCCTGGCCCATAGAGAGGCCTTAAGGATTCTTCTTTTTGCCCACCCTGCGTAGCCTTGTGCGAAATAGTGCCCACTGCCCCTTGGCGGAGGGAATTCAGACCCTTCCCTGTTTGTCATCCTCGCGAAAGCGGGGATTCAGGTCTTTTGAGCCCTCCTCCACGAAACGGGGAAGTGTGGATAACCTTATTGATTTATAGGTTAACATATGTTAACCTATAAATACGCTTTAAAATAAGGTTAAAATAACACAATGGATAAAAATACTCAAAATAATTTCTATTCAACTAGTGAACTTGCAGAAAGACTCGGTGTGAGCCGAGTGGCAATATTCAAGAAGATTAAGACAGGTAAGATTAAGGCCAGCAAGATTGGACGGAACTATATTATTCCAAAAGAAGAATATGAGAATATTCTTGGTCTTTTTGTGTCTGCTGAAAAGAAAAAAGAATTTGATCAAGACGTTAAAAAAGTTGTGGGTGAATATAAAGACGCATTGGATATGTTAGGCAAAGAATAATATGGCAAGACGAGCGGTTATAAAAATTTCTGTGGCAGATGTAGAATACGTTGCTTTTCGTCTTGCGGAGGAATTGCTGAGTTGGACTGAACCGATTCCTCCTTTTGAAACAAGATATCCCCACAAATTGGAGAGTTGCCTTTTAACTCCATTTCAAACCTACGATCGCAAGAGTTTGTATCCGACAATTGAACGAAAAGCGGCAGCGTTGTTTTATTTCATGGTCAAAAATCATCCGTTTGAAAATGGCAACAAAAGAATCGCATTAACAACCTTGCTGGTATTTTTGTTGCGCAATAATCGCTGGCTCAAGGTGGGTAATCTTGTTCTGTATCAAATTGCCGTGGATACTGCCAAGAGTGACCCGAAAGAAAAAGATCGAGTAATCAATGAGATTGAGATTTTTATTCGTGAAGGAAAGGAGGTTATATCTGTAAGTTAATTATACGACAAGCCATATTCTATTGGTTAACATATGTTAACCAATAGAATATGGCTTAGGCCAAGACAACCTCATGTCAAGGTGTCACTTTGACATGAGGTTGTCTAATAGATTAGATGATTTAAACCTTTGTTATGTAGCATGCTACGTAACAAATAAGGAGGTTCATTATTTGACTTAGAGTTTGTTCTATGCTAGAGTAATTTCGGACTTCACTCATTGGCAGTGAAGATATTTTTTTACAACAGAACGAAGGAGAAGTAATCATGAAAAAGTTGTTGCAGGTTTTTGGGGTGGTTTCAGTTATTGTTGTCACAACAGCAATGGCTTCGGCCGCGACTTGGGAGGTCCCGGGGGATTTTCCAACAATTCAGGCGGCTGTCAATGATGGCGTCGTGATCAATGGCGACAAAATTCAGGTTTCCGCTGGCAACTATGCCGGGGCGCTCGTCTCGAAGTCCTTGGAGATCAAGGGCTCCGGTGGTTCTATCATCAATTCCGGCCCATTGCATGGTTCCGGAAAAATTATGGGTTTCCGAATGATGGCTGGTTCCGCCGGGGCGACGATTTCCCACCTTACGTTTGAGGTGGATTTCCCAGTGATGAATGGCGCGCGTGTTGATAATGTCACCATCACCCAAAACACCATGAAAAATTGCATTCAAGGGGTTTCTAATTGGGCAGGTAGTGGCTGGGAAATTAGTCATAATACCTTCCAGGACCTTCGAGTGGATAATGGTGGTGGTATTGCCATTTTGGTCGGAGATTACACCGGTGGTGTAGTGGGGGAAAACATAATTTCTCACAATGTGATTATGGGTACCCTCACAGTGCCGGAGGCGGATGGTGGAGGTTACAACGGCAGTGGAATTGTACTCTTTGCCGACTTTCGCTGGGGAAGTCTCGGAGCTTCAATGATTTCTTTGAATCGGATTACGAAGAATAAAGTATCTGTGACCGTTCTGACTAATTCGGCTGGGGTTAGTTTCGCGGCGTGCGAACTGACCGAAGCGCGAGACATCGTCGGCGAACCCGTTATTACCGACAATGCCATTGGGTTTAATGATTTTCGGGGGACAGAACTGCAAATGGTTTTGACTCCCGAAACGTTGGACAACCCGATCAACTCCATTTCCCGTAACTTCGGAGAAAATCGAGGACACGGACTTTCTCCCAAGCTGTTCAGGGCGGAGTGATGTAATTTCTCTTCGCCAACCCCTCGTTGCTTTAGCAACGAGGGGTTTTATTTTTTCTAAATGATTTAAAACAATCAGCTTGACGACTAATCTGCACGAACCACTGTATGTCAAGGTGTCACCTTGACATAGTTAGTATACTAAAATTAACGCATGTCAGATGAGATGTAAGAAAAAAGAAAAGGCCCGGCAATATTGTTGCTGGGCCAGGTAAAACTTCCATTCGCATTTTCAAGCACATTCATCTATCAGCTCTTTCATTTTTTCGTCGGGAGCGCCCAGAATTTCGTCAATCTCGGCGCTTTGACGGTAGTGATCCAAAGCTTTCTGTTTCAGTCCTAGGGTTTGCGCTCTCTCGCCTAACTGAAATAAGATTTTTGACTTCACCATTAGGAGATTTTTGTCTCCTTCTTTTTCAGCGAGCAGGTCGGAAATGTACTTTAACCCCTCTTCCAAACAGCTTTTTGTTTGTTCGAAATATTCCATCATCCGAAGAAGTAACGCTTTTTCCGAATAGGCGATAGCGATATTTTTTCGGTTCTGCTCAGTGACAACGCCTGTTATCTGGAATTGCCGTGGAATGAGAAATGTCACATGGAGGATCTGCCCCATTCGTTTGACGGCAATGTGCGTTCCACAATGGCAGATTTCATTACTGCCACGTATGTCGGAAGAAACTTCATGATGCGTAGAACAGATAACACAATCGAATAGGAGACAGTCGTTATACTCGCTCCTGATCTCATTGACCTTGAACTGTCGGGTCACGTAAGTCAATTTCTTCCCACGTTTTTGTGTCATGATTGAGCGATCAAATAATTCGAGCGCTTTTTGAGCCATTGAGAACTCACGTAGGAGCTTGGCTTTTTCGTTGTTTCGTCTGCCGGGTTGGAAGTGGCCGGTCAGCGACCAGTAAAAGGTGCGGGCCTTGGCGCGATTGAAGTCGTACAAACCTGTTGGTAGTAACACGTAGTGAAAGAAAAACATCCAAGCAAGGGGAATGCCGATGAAGACTAGTAGGCTTTTTGGCCAGTACTCTTTTTTTAATAGAGCAAGATCCAGATAGCCGTACTTATTAAGTAAGCCTCCAATTAAGATAACCAGCATTCCCAAGAAGGTCGCGCATATCGCCTTGGCATTGCTTGGGTGTTGGATTCCCATTTCCCAAAAACCAAACTGGGCGAATTGTGTTACTAAAACAAGTAAACACAACATATACAACCCATAAATGATTAATTCTCCCGTGTTGTAACTTTCCATGATCAAATCTCCTCCTCTCGGATTTTTTCTAGTACCGATAACACGTCGGCGATTGATATCCAGCAAAAAAATAGCATGATGCTGGCGATGATTTCGAGTGCGAGTGAACCAGGTGGAGTAATGACAAGTAAACGCCAGTTGGTAATCCAGGCTAAAGGCAGACAAATGAAACAGCAAGTAGCGCCGATTTTTCGGCTCATAAATTCACGTGGTAAGGTGATAGGTGTGGATAGCCCACCCAAGAGACCGATGGCCAAACCGGGAATGACTCCAAACCAGAAACATCCCCAAAGTAGAAATGTTCTGGCTTCTTCTGGCACTGGACTGCCATTGTTACTGAACAAGAGTTCAAATATTATACTGGCTATGAATCCATAATAAATCCAGCCATGAACCGCACCGATCAAAAGACCGGCTATCGCACTATTTAATTTGTTCATATCATCCTACCTTCCCCAGACTGCTAGTCTGATTTTTTGCGAATGGTTGTCAGAGTGCTTCTGTTCATAAATATATGGATTATTGACAAAAAGTCAATGAAATCGTAGAAATGCCCGACCTCCCGATGATTTTGGTTTTTTAAAACAAAAATCAAAAAGATCTCTGAAGACCGCCCTCGGGAAGAAAACGAGAAAGCAATGTACAAAAAATGCAACAGTTTAAAAGAATTCCGTAGGTGACACCTACCAAACTCTTCTTGTTTTCTTCTTTTTGCCCACTCTGCGTAGCCTTGTGCGAAGCAGGTCCCATCACCACCTCCTCCACAAAAATGGAGCCATTTTTCTTTGTAAATGAAGGTGATTTGGAGTAAGATTTGGAGATGAAGTCAATCTCTGAATTAACTAAAAGAATTATTGCCTTTCGCGATGCTCGGGAGTGGAAACAATTTCATAATCCTAAAGATGTTGCCTTGTCATTGGTTTTAGAGGCGGCAGAAGTAATGGAGCATTTTCAGTGGAAAAGTAAAGAGGAAATGGAAGAATATATTAAGACCAATAAGTCAGATATCGGAGAAGAATTGGCAGATGTCTTATACTGGGTTCTTTTAATGAGTCACGATCTAAAAATCGATGTTTTAGATGCTCTTGAGAAAAAAATAAAAAAGAACGAAAACAAGTATCCTGTAGAAAAGGCGAAAGGGAGACATACGAAGTATAATAAATTATAGAATATGTCTGATATTAAAACTTTTCCATTTAATAAAGAAGATTTTGATCAAATTAAAAGCTATAAATTTGGCAGAAATTGGCCAGTTGTTTATGTATTGGAAGATAAAAAAGAAATTTATATTGGCCAAACTGTAAATGCATACTATAGAAGCAAACAACACTACGAAAATCCTGAAAGAAGAAAGTTGGAGAATATTCATATTATTACTGATGAAGAATTTAATATATCAGCCACAATGGATATTGAATCTTGGTTAATTCAATATATCTCAGCTGATGGAAAATTTACCCTACAAAATAGTAATGGTGGATTAAAAAATCATAATTACTATGACAGGGTAAAATATAAAACAAAATTCGAGATCGCGTGGGATAATTTGAGAGAAAAAGGAATTGTAAAGAATACACTTGAGGATCTTAAAAATAGTGATTTATTTAAATATTCTCCTTATAAGTCACTAACAGAAGATCAGTTTCTTGTAGCTAAACAGATTTTTAAAGACATCCAGAAAAATGAAATTAATACATTTATTGTAAACGGTAAGCCGGGAACGGGTAAAACCATTTTAGCTACATACCTTTTTAAATATCTTAGTGAAAAAGATGAAACAAAAAATTTAAAGATTGGCCTTGTTGTCCCAATGTCGGCCTTACGTAAAACTATTGGAAAGGTTTTTTCAAAGGTAAAAGGTTTAAAATCAAATATGGTTATAGGACCAAGTGATGTAATAAAAGAAAAATATGACTTATTGATTGTTGATGAAGCCCACAGGTTACAAAGAAGAAAAGGTATTATGGGATATGGTTCATTTGATGAAGTAAATAGAAAATTAGGTTTAGACAAAAGTGGCACACAATTAGATTGGATTCTGAAATCTTCAAAACACCAGGTGTTTTTCTATGATGAAAATCAAAGTATTAAACCTGCCGACATTAGGTCGGAAGATTTTAAAGCTGTAAATTCTAAAAGTTATAAACTTCATTCGCAAATGCGAATTGGAGCTGGTGAGGATTTTATTGAATTTATCGAAGACATTTTTGATTTGCAGATACCTAAAAAAACAGTTTTTCAAAATTATGACTTCAGGATCTTTGATGATTTAAAAGAGATGGTTGACGAGATAAAGACTAAGGATAAAAAACATAAGCTTGCTCGCATTGTGGCTGGTTATGCTTGGCCTTGGCATACAAAGCCGGGGAGTAAGTCGACTCAGAAACACGATATTGAAATTGGTGACATGAAACTTATTTGGAATTCCACCGCTCAGGATTGGGTAAATTCACCTAACGCAATCAATGAAGTTGGATGCATTCATACCGTACAAGGGTACGATCTTAACTATGTTGGTGTAATTATTGGTCCAGAATTTTCCTATGATGTAGAAAGAAAGAAATTTACAGTAGACAGAGAAAAGTATTTTGATACAAATGGACGTAATGGTATTACTGATCCAAATGAGCTAGAGAGGTATATTGTAAACATTTATAAAACCCTACTTACCCGCGGAATAAATGGTACTTATATTTATATCGTTGATAAAAATCTTCGTTATTATTTTAAGACAATTATTGATGAGGGGTCTATTCCACACAAAATAGGAGTTACCCCAAAGAAAGTTTTGTCCCCCTATGCTGTTGAAATGGTCAGTATCCCCCTTGTTGGTTTAGCACCTTGTGGAGGACCTTTAGTGAGAGAATCAAATATTGAAGAATATATTGACGTAGAGAAAAGTAAAATTAAAAGTGGTTACTCATATTTTATTTTAAGAGCCGAAGGCGATTCAATGAATCTTGCTGGAATTAACGATGGCGATCTTGTTTTGTGTCGCCAGCAGAAAGCAGAAACAGGCAATAGAGTTGTTGCTTTGTTGGGCGATAAGGTGACAATAAAAATGTACGACAAAAAAATGGTCGGAGAATACTGTTGCCCAAGAGTTCGAATAAAAGTCATAACCCTATAATTCCAGAAGAGGGTGATAGTGTCCAGGGTGTGGTCCAGGAGGTAATTAGTCAGGAAATAGAATAAGTTATAAAAAAGTTACCAAGGCTTAGCCTTGGCATTAATCCTATATTTAATCTTTCAAAATCCATGCTAAAATTACCCCATGGCAGATGAAATAAAAATTGTTTCGACTGATTTAAATTAAACTACTCCAGTAGTAGAGCAAGAGCTCACTACAGATCGGGTGACCCCACCACCAGTCGAAGTTACCCCACCAGTTATCGATACTCCAATTCCAGCCGATACTCCAGCCACCTCTGAAACTCCAGCCACCCCCGAACCAACCCCCACCCACTGAAGAAAATACCGAAAGGGGAGTCCTTTTGATAGTTTTATGTATTTAGAATCGGTGATTTGCTATTTTTTTAGAAATTGGTGGAGTATAATGACGGAGAGAGATTATTGGATTAATTTTAAAATTATGAAACAAAAGAAATATTTTATTTTATTACTCATCGGGGCTCTTTTTCTGTCTGGGACATTTGTTCAAGCCAAGCAAGATAAAGATGAGGGTGGTAAGCAAATTCCTGGGCAATATATTGTGGTGTTGAAGGATGGGGTGAAAGATATTGATTTGGCGGAGAGTGATTTGGAGAAAAAGCATGGCGGTGTTCATTTGGCTTCCTACCGCTACGTTTTGAAAGGTTTTGCAGCGAATTTGTCATCAGAAAATGCCGAGAAAATGAAAGCTGATCCAAGAGTGGCGTTTGTTGTTTTAGATCGAGAAGTAAATATTTTAGGTCTGGTGGAAAAAACTGGACGAGGAACAGTTCCGCCTGCACAGGTTATTCCGACTGGGGTAAGGAGAATGGGAACAGCTCTCAGTACAGCTAAGGGGGCAGGAATCACAGTGGCGGTTATTGATACTGGAATAGATTTGAGTCATCCTGATTTGAAAGCAAATATTCTTAATAGTGGGGTAAGTTGTATCAGACGGACGACTTCCAATGATGACAATGGACATGGTACACACGTGGCGGGAACTATTGCTGGGATTGATAATGGTATTGGAGTGAAAGGAGTCGCGCCTCAGGCTAAACTTATCCCGGTTAAAGTTTTGGACCGTAATGGTTCGGGAACTTGGTCTAGTGTGATTTGTGGTCTCGATTGGGTGACCGCGCATGCTAGTCAGTACAATATAAAAGTAGCTAATATGAGTTTGGGTGGTGGCGGAACATCAGATGATAATTGTGGAAATACTAATAATGATCCGCTTCATCAAGCAATCTGTCGTTCTCGCGATGCTGGAGTAACTTATATCGTGGCAGCCGGTAATGAAAATGCTTCGGTGACTGGTTCGGTACCAGCGGGTTACAATGATGCGGTGATTACTGTTTCAGCCTTGGCCGATTCTGATGGTTTGGCGGGGGGTCTTGGTTCGGCAACCAGCTATGGTCCGGATGATACTTTTGCCTCTTTCAGTAATTTTGGTAGCACGGTGGATTTGGGCGCGCCGGGAGTGAATATTTTATCTACTTGGAAGGGCGGAGCATATGCCACACTGAGTGGGACTTCGATGGCCACGCCCCATGTGTCTGGAGCGGTGACTCTCTATTTAAACAACAATCCCGGTTTAACTTGGACTCAAATTCGTGATGGTCTTGGGGCGATAGGCGAAGCGGTAGGTTTTGGCCACAACGATCCGTCTGGTCTCCATCCGGAACCAATAGTAAAAGTTTCCTCTTTGTAGTCGATAAAATCAGATTGAAAAAGTTTAATCAAAATCTATTTTTGACAAGGTGTTGATTTGGTGTATTTTTAATGTATTAACAACTAAGTTATTTTTAATATATATGTTCTACTTTATTGCGGTAGTTGTGATTTTTTTATTATTGTCTCTGCGAGTGGTTAAAGAATATGACCGTGGGGTAGTTTTCTTTTTGGGTAAGTGTAAAGGAGTTCGTGGTCCTGGTTTGATTATTTTAATACCTATTTTCGAGCAGATGACAAAGGTGACTTTGCGGACAATTACGATGAATATTCCATCTCAGAAGATTATTACGAAAGACAATGTGTCTATCGATATTGCAGCAGTGGCTTATTATCATATTATTGATGCGCAAAAATCAGTTATTGCCATCGAGGATGTATATAGTGCGGTAAATCAAATTAGTCAGACCACTGTGCGAAATGTGATTGGGCAATTTAAACTTGATGAACTTTTGTCACAAACTTCGGATATCAATCAAAAAATAAAAGATGTGATTGATTCGCATACAGAACCATGGGGAGCACAAGTTACAGCGGTGGAGATTAAAGATATTACTCTGCCGGATAATATGCAACGTGCGATGGCAAAAGAAGCCGAAGCTGAAAGAGAGCGACGGGCCAAGATTGTGGCAGCTGAAGGTGAGTTTCAGGCAGCAGTGAAGTTAGGTCAAGCGGCGGATATTATTGCTTCTCATCCAGTCGCATTACAGTTGCGTACTTTGTAGACGATGGCGGAAATTAGTATTGAAAAAAATTCTACGATTATTTTCCCCGCTCAATTTATGACCACTGTGGCTGAGGCTGTAAAAATGATAAAAGGCGATACTGATAAATAGAAAAGTAAGGATAAATATATAAAATCACCGGAAGGTTATTTCTTTGGGTGATTTTTGGTTTTTTAAAATAAAAAGACCCCCGAGGAGGTCTTGTCGAAAAGAAGGGGAGGAAGATGGGTGAGCTGGGTTAGCAAAATGGGGGGACTGATAACGCGTGTCGAGGCGTTTATGGAAACCCATTCTCGTGAATTCCTCCGGAACTAGTCTGATTTCATTATATTAAACTCTAATAATAATAGTCAACTTTAAAGAGTGGATAACTTAGTGGAAGTTTGGATTTGATAAGAATAAAATTAGTGGAGGTCGATTAATTTCGAATTCTCTATAGTGAAAATTAACAACTAATCCAAATAAAAAATGAAACTTTTAAATTGGATCACGGTTATTTTAGTTATCGTCGGCGGTCTCAATTGGGGCTTGGTCGGTGTGGCTGATTATAATTTAGTTGACTCACTTTTTGGTGCTAATTCCACATTGACTATGGTTGTCTATGATCTAGTTGGACTTTCCGCCATTGCTCTTATTTTCCGTATCAAGACTTTGGCTTAATTTCTGATTATAGTCAAAAACAAAAATCCACCTCGCTGTGGTTTTTTGTTTTTAGAAATAGTTCAGTTTTTAATTGCTTTAGATATTGATAGATAGTAAAATTAAAAAAAGAAAGATATTTTAATAATGTTTGTAATTATTTTATTTTAATAATTAATATGAACAATACATATAATTGGTATCAAAATTTAGTTAAGCCATCATGGGCGCCACCGGCGTGGGTGTTTGGTCCAATATGGACATTTTTATACATTATTATTGCTGGGACCTATGGCACAGTGTTTTATAAAGTGTCGACCAAACAATGGCCGGCGATAGTCGCTTTACCTTTTGCACTAAACTTATTTTTTAATTTGATTTTTACGCCTATTCAATTTGGTCTACAGAATAATTATCTAGCCGCGGTGGATATTATTTTGGTGTTAGGAACGCTGATTTGGTCAATGATTGTTATTTATCCCCATGCTCGCTGGATAACCTTTGCCAATTTGCCCTATCTGATTTGGGTTTTAATTGCGACTACTCTGCAAATATCTATTACTTTTTTGAATTGATAAAATAAATTAATAAAGGGCGGAATCCCAATGGGATTCCGCCCTCGCTCACAGTCTTTTCTTTATTCTGTTACGTTTTTTGCGTTCTCCAGCTTAGCTGGAGTTTTGGTTGTCAATTGTTTTCCACAGTTACTGCAGAACTCGGTGTTTTCGAGAAATGTTTCTCCACAGGTACAGTGTGGAAAAGGTCTCGGGATCAGGGTTGATCCGCACTTGCTGCAGAAGCTGTAGTTGTCATAGAAAAGACGATCATTATGAGTTGGGCATGTTTTCATGGTGCCTTCCTCCTTCGGAAAGAGCGAAATTTAACTTTCCATAGAAAAATCTACCATAATAGTAAAAAAAGTCAAGTATAATCAAAAATCAAGGGAGTGGAAGTCCTTTTGGTTGGGAAATAAAAGTATGGCTAAAACTGATGAAAAAACTAATTGTCCACCATTTAATTAATTGCAAAAAGACGTATTTTTTGATACCATTTCAATATGATTATCACACGCTATGGCGCTGCTTTTGTTAAGGTTCAACAAGGGGACACTATTTTTGCTTTTAATCCGATTAGTCGGGAATATGATCCTAAAGCGGCTAAATTTGGTGCTGACGCGGCTTTAATTAGTCTTCACGACCCAATGTTTAATGGGGGCGATAATGTGTCTTTTGGATCCAAGGAACCAATGATTATTGATGGTCCTGGAGAATACGAAACTGGAGGTGTTTTTGTTCGCGGTTTTCCGTCGGAAGGCCCGGATGGAAAAATTAATACTATATATACAACAATTATTGATGGAATTCGGATTTGTCATTTGGGTGGTCTAGCTAAGCCAACTCTTTTAATGGAGACAGCTGAAGAAATTGGAATTATTGATGTGCTTTTTGTACCAATCTCTGGCGGACAATTTTTAACTCCTAAAGAAGCATTAAAGCTTGCCACAACACTGGAAGCAAAAATAATTGTTCCGGTGATGTATGATGGAGGGACCGAGCTCAAAACTTTTCTAAAAGAAGCTGGCAATGAGAAAGTAGAGCCAGTAGACAAGCTTTCAATTAAAAAGAAGGATGTTGAAGGTAAGGAAGGGGAAATCGTTATTATTAACTCTTAGGGTTAGAAAATAGTAAGTAGAAAGTAGCAAGTAGAAAAAACAAAAACATGGAACCAAAGCAAAATACATTGGGAAAGTGGAGGAATAAGACAGAACGGGAAAAACATACCATCGCCGTTGTTGGATCCACAGTACTCACTACACTAGTTGTTCTATTCTGGGGGTATACTTTTTTTAATACTTTAGGTAGTAGTAAAGAGATGGCAAAAAATGAGGAATATAATAAACAATTTTCTCCGTTGGCACCTTTTAAAAATTTATTCAGTGATAGTGCCAAAAAGATTGGAGATGGAATAGAGACAGTAAAAAGTAGTGCCTCAGTATTTTTTTCGGAAGATATCACAACAGGAACAGATGTAGTGCAGTAGCGTGAGTGTCATTACGATTACGAGCGAAGCGAAGCAATCTAGTTTTGGTAACAGGATGAGATTGGTCGCCATGATAATGGGCGACACCTGTAGATGGCTTCGCTTCGCTCGCAATAACAAGATAAGTAGAAATGAGAAGATATGATTTAATATAATATTATGGCGAAAGAAAAAAAGGAAAACAAAATACCGGAAGACTTAAAAGTGGAACACCAAAATGTTTTGCCGATAAACATTGTCAAAGAAATGGAAGTGTCTTATTTGGACTATGCTATGTCGGTTATTGTGTCGCGGGCGTTGCCAGATGTACGTGATGGTTTAAAACCTGTTCATCGTCGAATTCTTTTTGCGATGCATAAGGGTGGATTAAATTATTCGGCGAAATACAAAAAATCAGCGACCGTTGTGGGAGATGTGCTTGGTTCGTATCATCCGCATGGTGATTCTTCTGTTTATGATGCGATGGTTCGTATGGCGCAAGATTTTTCGATGCGTTATCCATTGGTCTCTGGTCAAGGAAACTTTGGTTCGATTGATGGTGACTCAGCTGCGGCTTATCGTTATACCGAGGTTAAGATGTCACGTATATCTGATGAGCTTTTACGTGATATTGAAAAAGATACGGTTGAGTTTGTTCCAAACTATGACGGACGACTAAAAGAGCCAACAGTTTTGCCAGCGGTAATTCCAAATCTGCTACTAAACGGTACAATGGGTATCGCGGTAGGTATGGCGACAAAAATTCCTCCTCACAATTTGACCGAGGTGGTGAACGCACTTATTTATATGACCGACAATCCCGAGGCGACGACTGATGATTTGATGCAGTTTGTTAAGGGTCCAGATTTTCCAACTGGCGGAATTATTTTTAATGAAAAAGATATTAAACACGCCTGCGCTTCCGGTCGTGGTGGAGTAATGTTGCGTGGTGAAGCGGAAATAATTGAAACAAAAGCGGGAACTTTCCAAATTGTTATTTCGTCCATTCCTTATCAAGTAAACAAATCAGATTTAATTGTAAAGATCGCTGATTTGGTACGTGAGAAAAAAGTGGAGGGAATTCGTGATATTCGTGATGAATCGACTCGTGATATTCGAATTGTAATCGACTTGAAAGCAGGGGTTTTGCCGCAACAAATTTTAAATACTCTATATAAGCATACCGAACTCGAGACAATGTTCCATTACAATATGCTTGCTTTAGTGGATGGAATTCCAAAATTATTATCTTTGGAATCAATTTTAGATGAATTTATTAAACACCGCAATGTAGTAGTTATTCGTCGGACTAAATATGATTTGATGATTGCTTTGGCGCGTGAGCATATTTTGCTTGGTTTGAAAATCGCTCTTGATCATATTGATGAAGTCATTAAAACCATTCGTGCTTCTCGTGATACAGAAACCGCTCATAGCGCCCTTATGAAGAAATTTAAATTGTCCGATTTACAGGCGACGGCGATTTTGGAAATGCGTTTGCAAAAATTGGCTGGTTTGGAACGTCAGAAAGTGGAAGACGAATTGAAAGAAAAGCAGGCTTTGATTAAAGATTTGCGCGCAATTTTGGCTGATCCGAAAAAAGTTTTGAAAATTGTGAAGGATGAATTTTTGGCCATCCGGGAAAAATATGGTGATGAGCGAAAGACAAAGGTGGTCAAGTATGGTGCCAAGGAAATAAATATTGAAGATTTAGTTGTCGAAAAAGAAAATGTTTTAGTAGTGACTTCGGGTGGCTATATAAAGCGTACAGATCCGGCTGAATATCGCGCCCAAAAACGTGGTGGCGTGGGTGTGATCGATTTGAACATGAAAGAAGAGGATTTTGTAACCATTTTCCTTACTGCTAATACTCACGATGATTTATTGTTTTTTACCGATAAAGGTAAAGCTTATCAGATTAAAATGTATGACATACCAGAAGGTAAACGAGCGACGCGTGGAAAATCAGCGACTAACTTTTTATCGATTTCATCTGATGAAAAAATCACTTCAGTTTTAGCTATTCCAAAATCAGAAAAAGGTAGTGGTACTTCTTTAATGATGGTGACCAAGTTGGGTGTGGCGAAGAAAGTTTCGGCTAGTAGTTTTGCCGATGTTCGTCGCAGTGGAATTATTGCTATCAAACTACAAGACAATGATGAATTGTTGTCTGTTGTGGCTGTGACCAAGGGTGATGATGTAATTATGGCCACCAAGTTTGGTCAGTCTATCCGTTTCAAGGAATCTGATATTCGTGAAATGGGACGTTCGGCAGCTGGGGTGACTGGTATGAAATTGAAAAAGGGTGATATTGTTTTGGGTGCCAATGCGATTAACGCAATCAATAAAGATGGAGAATATTTAGTGATGAGCAGTAATGGTTACGGTAAGAAAACTAAATTAAAAGAATACAAAATTCAAAAGCGTGGTGGTTCTGGTATCAAGACTGCTGAAGTGACCAAGAAGACTGGAGAAATGATGGCTAGTCAGGTGATTTGTAGTGAAGAAGCAGAAGTTATCGCTGTTTCCAAGCAAGGACAGATTATCCGCACTAGTTTGGCAGAAATCCCAACCTTGGGCCGTCAAACACAGGGCGTCCGAATTATGAAACTCCGCGAAGGGGATACTGTAGCCTCGCTGACTTGTCTTTAAGATTATTTAATTCATACATAAATCACTTGGAGGTTCGACCTCCAAGTGATTTATTTTAGATATTCGAGTTCCTTTTGTTCTATTTTCGATTCTATTAATGAGGGCAATAGATCTAAAGCAAATTTTTTATAATCAACGTTATTTTTAAATTGGTCTAATATAATATCTTTTTTACAAAAGCATCCATCGACATCTGTGTCTATATATTCTGCCCAACTATTTTTCACCAACTTGGAGGTCGAACCTCCAAGTTGGTGAATCTTATTATTTAAATTTACGTATACACTTAGAGGAATTAGATATTCATTATTATCTATATGTTTCGCCTTGAATTTTCCCTGGAAGAGAGTCCCACTGCGTTTGTACTTATTGTTAAAATACATAGTGTATCCAGTGCCTAATCTTTGCATAAATTTTTCAACCCCTTTGTCTTTGGTTTGTTCTAGTATTAAGTGGAAATGATTGGAATTAAGACAATATGCAATTATGTTAACTAAAAGACCCTCAGGTATAGAATCTTTCTTAAAAGAATTTTCATAAATACTTCCTATGGCTTCTGATGAGTTAAAATCTTTAAGGGACAAAAGGAATCTTTCGATGTCTTCAACGTTTTCAAAAACAATCCTTTTGTCTACCCCGCGATTATAGATATGGTAGTACTCATCGTTTGTGAAAATAAATTTTCTCATATTTATATACTACAACTTGGAGGTCGAACCTCCAAGTTGTGTGTGGATAACTAAATTAAGCTTTTATTGGGAATAGTGTTAAAATAAAGGGTAATATTTATGGCATTTATTGAACCTGCGAAAGTGATTGCCTATTTTGAATTACGCCCTGATACTCAGGTGGCGGATTTTGGTGCGGGAACCGGAGCCTATGCTTTAGCGATGTCACGCGCAATTTTGCCAAATGGTAAGGTATACGCTGTCGATGTCCAGAAAGAATTATTGATTACTCTAAGAAATAGTATTCAATCCGAACATATTGAAAACATTGAATTATTATGGGGTGATATCGAGACATTGGGCGGGTCAAAGCTTGGGGATCAAATGATGGATTTTGTTTTAATTTCCAATGTGTTATTCCAAACAAAAGCTGGATACCAATTGGCCATTGAAGCTAAACGAGTTTTAAAGCCTGGTGGTTGTTTAGCTGTGATTGATTGGACTGATTCGTTTGGAAATATGGGTCCCACTTCAGATATGATTGTTCCCGCAACTGAGGCTAAAAAAATATTTGAATCTGCCGGTTTCCAATTTGAAAAAGATTTTCCTGCGGGGGATCGTCACTATGGTTTAATTTTTAAGAAAAGATAAAAAATAGTTTGTTTTTCCTGTTTTTACAGGAATAACAAACTGGAGAAATGTGATAAATAGAGTTATGATATAATACACTAAATATGATCCTGTTAGAGATTGTGGTTGCAAAAAATAAAATGAAATCAATTAAAGATTATCAATTTAACATAAATAGCACAAAAGAGTCCCAATAGGGTAATGCTTTTTTACTAACAGGATGAAATCTCCTTTTCAAATGATTTTAATTACGGTTTTTGGTCTAATTGCTTTTGTGGCAGTTTTGATGTTTTCAGACATTTTGCCTGGAGGGATTAGTCCTTTAGGAAGTAAAGCTGTGGAAGAGGTAGTTATGTGGGGGCCATATAGTGGCATAGAGATAGAAAACTATTTTGGAGCGATAAGTGATGTAAATAAAGATATTGTAAAAATAAAATACATACCTCAAATTCCAGAAACTTACCTAAATAATCTAGTTGAATCTTTTGCTCAAGGTAAGGGTCCAGATTTGTTTTTTGCTGATCAGAAAATGTTAAATCGTTTGGTAGGTAAGACTACCGATATACCTTATTCTATTTATCCACAACGTGATATTTTAAATAATTTTGCTGACGGGGTTTCTGTTTTTATGAATTCAAAGGGATTGAGAGCTATTCCCCTAATGATTGATCCATTGGTAATGTTTTATAACAGAACAATGTATACATCTGCTAATATTATTATTCCACCCAAAGATTGGACCGAATTTTTAGCGACGATTAAACCTCTTACTGAAATAGACACTCGTAACAATATTACTCGTACAGCGGCGGCTTTGGGTGAATTCAATAACATAACCAACGCTAAGGATATTTTTTCAGCGTTATTATTTCAGGCCGGAAATCCGATCGTTACAACTGATATAAACGATAATTATAATTCTGTTTTGGCTAATGCTTTTGGTTTTTCTCCTATTCCAGCCGAAGCAGTGACATCTTTTTACCATCAGTTCTCTAACCCAACTCAAGTTTCTTATTCTTGGAACAGATCTGTGTCTAATGATAAAGATATGTTTGTGGCCGAGAAATTGGCAACCTATTTTGGTCTATCAAGTGAAATAGCTGATTTACGCGCGAAAAATCCTCATTTAAATCTGGATGCTGTGATTATTCCTCAAAAAGATCCACAAAAAAGAGTTACCTATGCTGATTTTTATGGAATGGTAATTTCAAAAAGTTCTACTAAACAAAATTCAGCAATGACGGCTGCTTTGCTTTTAGCTCAGTCTCAAAATCAAGCAGATTTGGCTAAAATATTGAAGTATATGCCTGCTCGGAGAGACCAGTTGGCGGTTAAAGACAGTGACCCACTTGTTCAGGTATTTAAAGATTCGTCAGTAATCTCTCGGTCTTGGGTAGATCCTGACAATAATAATACTAAACAAGTTTTGCAACAGATGTCAGAAAATATTCAGACAGGGCAGGTTGGAGTCTCGAGTGCTATTAGTAGTGCTAGTGATCAAATAAATCGGTTGTTCAGTAAGATTAATCAAGTTACTCAATAATTTATATGACTAAAAAATCGTATAAATATATTTTTCTAGGTGTTATATTTTTGGGATTTTTTATGCTTGCGATGCCCGTATCAGCTGCGCTAGTACCTTGCGGTAATGGAGATAATCCTTGTACTTGGAATGACTTGTTTACTTTGGCAAATAATGTCATTAACTTCCTGATTTTTACCTTGGGCATTCCCCTTGTAACAGTTGTTATTGTAGTTTCTGGGGTGCAACTGGTTTGGTCTCACAACGAAGCTGCCTATAAAAAAGCTAAAGATCGTCTCCAAATGGCCTTGCTTGGTTTGCTGATAATGTTATCGGCTTGGCTGATTGTAAAAGCGGTAGTGGTAGGATTGACTACTGGAGATGATGTATATAATTTACAAGAAAAATTAGAAACCACCCCTTAACCTTCCAGTCTTGTCATACCGGCCTCCGAGCTGGTATCCAGATTAAAACTACATATCTAAAATACAAACCTGGATTCCCGTTTTCACATAAATGACAACATAAAAAATAATCATCTAATTAAAACTATGAAAAATAAAATATTAAATATAGGACAAAATATTTGGTGGAAAGCAGGGTGGATTACTTTTAATATTTTTGTTGTAGGAAATTTTGCGTTGTCTGCTGTTGAGACTCCGACCGCCGCCCCATCTATTCAAAACCCCATCGCCACTGACAGTTTTGCTGGATTGTTAGAACTTATTTTAAACATCGTAATTGAAATAGGTACTCCGATTGTTGTGATTGCGATTATTTTTGTTGGTTTCAAATTTGTGATGGCTCAGGGAAATGAAGGGGAATTGAAAAAGGCTAAACAAGCCTTGCTCTATGTACTTATTGGGGCAGCTATTGTTATTGGTTGTCGAGTAATAGTTGAGATTATTCAAGTAACGGTGGACCAGTTGAAATGAAAACTACCCCATAACTAAAGTTTAAAATTAATTTAAAATTTTATGAATAAACATTCCTCATTAATTAAAAAAGTTTCTCAGATTTTATTTATGCTTTTAGCGATTTTCCCTGTTTTAGTCTTAGCAGATGTACCGCCAGCACCGCTACCCGCCAGAAATCTTGGACAGATATTTACCAATATAACCTCATTTATTTTAAGTCCCCTTATCGGTCTTTTTCTTACTGCGGCCGTTGTTGTTTTTTTCTGGGGTATGGTAAAATATATTTATAGTTTAGGTGAGAAGGAAAAAGTTGAAGGTCGATGGCTGATGGTCTGGGGAGTTATTGCTTTATTTGTGATGGTGTCAGTCTGGGGTTTGGTTGGAGTTTTGACCAACACTTTTGGTCTGAATAATACACCAGTAGATAGTATTGTAATTCCTTAATCAATAGCACTATAATAAAATTATTCTTGACTAGGTTCGATCTAGTTTGGGAAAATTATAAAAACATTATTAGTAATTATTATTAATTTATAAGTAAACTATGACTAAAAAAATTGCAAAGTTTTCTATTGCGGTATCATCATTTTTACCAATGTTTGTTTTTGCTCAACAAGTAGGAGGTGCAGATATAGATAGTATTTTTGGAAAGATCAATTCGGTTCTTAGCTCGATAGTTCCAATTCTTTTGACCTTAGCTTTGATTTATTTTTTCTGGGGTTTGGTAAAATATATTATGTCAGCTGGAGAAGAATCGGCTCGTAAGGATGGTAAGTGGATGATGATTTGGGGCATTATTGCTCTATTCGTAATGGTCTCTGTCTGGGGGTTAGTTGCCACTGTGGGTAATATTACAGGCGTAGGCTCAGTAGATGCTCCTGATACGGACCTTATTCCTCCTTCTCTCAATGACTAAACTAATAAATTTTCTAGTTATTCTAGATTTGTCTTATAAAAATGCCAGTTTTGAACAATATAAAAGCATATATTCTTAACCCATTCATCGCTTTTTTGATGGCGTTGGCGGTAGTTTATTTTCTTTATGGTGTATATAAGTTTATTTCTGGGTATGATAATGAGACGGCTAGGACAGAAGGGAAACAGCATATGATTTGGGGGGTGGTGGGTTTAGCGATAATGGTTTCCGTCTATGGCTTGCTTAGTGTTTTAAAAGAGACCATTAGTCTTATTGCTAAGTAATCTTGTTCTAATAAAATTTATCTGAAAGAAAAAAACGGAGACGGCACAATGTGCAGTTTCCGTTTTTGGTTATGTTAATCGTGTTGACAACCAATAGTATTAAATGTTAGTTTTTTTACAGATGAAAGTTAGAACAACTTTCACTGGAGTACTTTTGTTAGGAGGAGGATTAATTAAATGAGCGGTAAGGTTGAAGCCGGAGACAAAGTGATCTACATCCCCAAGGGTGGATCGGTTGCTGGTACCAGAACTGGAGTTGCTCGATCTGACGAGAAAACCAGCGGCATTCCCTTCTTGACCGAACACACGACCGCGAAAGTCACAGACAGCAAGACCGGTGAAGATGTCGGCGAGCGTGTCGCCTGGAAGAAATGAAGTCCTCACAAAAATAAAATCCCTTGGCTAGTCAAAAGGCTAAGGGATTTTTTTAATTCAATTAAGTGTTTTTTGAGCTACCGATTAAATTAAGTCAAAAAAAGAGCGGAGATTCCCAAGGGAACTCCGCTCTAAAGGTACATGGCTACTCAATTTGCCCAGGTCACAGTGTAGGTGACAGAGGTATTTTCATTCGTGTGAACGAACCAAACTTGTTCCTCCTTATGATTTCTTTGTTCAGAGGTCCATGAATCTTCTTCATGACCATACCCGTCTTCTAGTGTTTTTCCATCGGGGCGGCGGACTTTTACCACGGCCGTCGATGGAGTAACTTTTGTTACGCGAGTCTTACCAATACCTGATTGAATTTTGATCGGCACCCAGCCATCTTTGGCTGACAATGTGACAGATGCTGATGATGTGGGAGGTGGTTTTGATGTAGTTGTTCTGCTGACTGGATGGTGTATTTTGGGTATTTTATAACCCTTACTCTCCATTCGTCCCGCTATTCCCCGTAGGACTACAATCAGAAGCAAAACACAGATGATTGTCGCTGCTAATTTTCGACTGGCCAACCCGATTATCCCTAAGACAATCAGTCCACCTAAGAGCAGTAGTCTATCAGTGGATATTTCAGCGGTTTTCGGGAAAAACCAAAGAAGACAGAGCCAGAAAAACACATAAGCCACCATACTGGCAAGTACATACTTCCATTCTTTTTCCCACCAAGCTTTGAATGCACTTGGAGTTTTTGGAGTGGGAGGTGTGTTCGGTGCTGGGTCTGCAGGTGCAGGTGGGGGAGTTGGAGCGGGTGTTGAGTCATCATCCGTAGGTGTAGGTGGTGGAGTCGGTTCTGGTGATGGAGAAGACTTTTTTACTGATATCCTCCATTTCCAGATTCCAATACTGGCAATGATTATTATCATTGCCGTAAGGATTCCAATTCGAATCGGTCCCATAATTTTTTCCCTTTCTTGTTTTGTTCGCACGGAGCGAATCAAGGATTGGTGTTTGTAACTAGTGCTTGTTTGAGTGCTGTGGCTAATCCAGCTAGATCAGCCATTCCGTTTGTCCCAGAAATGATCGTGTGATTTGATGTTTCGAGAGCTGTTCTAATGGTCGAAAGAGCCAAAATTAACTCAGGCTCCTTAATGTTCATGTCTTCAGCTATCTTTTTCATACCACCTGCTTCACTTACTAGAAGAGCAAGACGAGCACCGGCAGTAGCAGCGCCTTTTTTCTTGATTCCGAAAGCCTCTGCTTCTGCTGCACGTTCTTTGGAATATTTATCAGCGTCTGCAGTAATTATTGTTGACTGTTTTTTGAGCTCTGAAACAGCTACACTACGCATTTCTTCGCTGACTTCTTTGGAAGTAATAATTCTCTCCAAATAAGCGTCTCTTAGGTCGACACCCCATGGTTTGACCAAGATCTCGGTTTCTGTTTTGATGGCTGCCGATATGTCGCCGAGTGTTGCTAAACAATCGGCGACAGTTTTCTTGGACATAATTTCTTGAGCCGTTCTGGTCATGACGTCTTCGATATGCTGTAGAGCATTATCGATTGTGCCAATAACCTGAACGAATTTCATGGGATTTTTGATCCAGAAACTTACCACTAAGTAAATTGACGTGGTCATCTGTCGGTTTAGGGGATTTTTTTCCCCAGCACTAGATGTTCCTGGTGTCGACGAGGTGTGGGTGATTCGGATCGGTCTTACCATTCCTTCTGGCAATGGATCAATATCATACCCCTGAAAAACCTCACTAGGTTCTCCTGGATATTGCCTCTGAATGGCTGTTTTTGATAGTGTTAGAATTGAACATGGCCAAGGTGCTGGTTGAAAGCCAGACTCGACGTTTTCAATCGGTTTACCCAAGAATAGCACTAATCCCATTTCATCTTGATTGACCTGATGGACGCTCAAGACGAAATGGAGGAGACACACACTGGAAACCAGCCAGCTAGCAAATGCCAGATTTGGCATTTTGACAAACCAGGTTCCGATTATTGCCACAAATAGTGTGACACCAAAGATGAGGCTAACACAGAGCAGATACTTGCTTCCAACTTTGGACATTTTATTTACCTCTTTCTACTTCAATTTTTAGTAGCCATGTCAAAGGGCTAACTTTTGTTCTATTTTCTATTATACACCACCTTATGATAAAAGTCAATGGCAGAGCAGGGGAGGGAAAAAGCCTTAAATTAAGGATTTTTTGGCTTTTTTCTGCTTGGTGTTTGCCTTGGTCTATGTTAAAATGCCCGTAATTATGATTAAAAGATATCTTAAGAAGGCTTTTTTAATTTGTATTTATATATTTGCATTTATTGGTTTTGGTCTCACGGCCGGTTTTTTTGCTGTTAAATTTCATTTAACAGACTCTTTGGGGATAATCGATCTCAATGATCGTTATTTTTCGCAGTCGGCTTCGGCTATTCGTAGTTTGTCGCAAAACTCTGACCGATCTGCGACTCTGATGGAAAATTTATGCCGGGTACAAGTCTTGAAAAAAATTTACCCAGAAAATGGTGGGAAAATTTTGACTGTCTATGATCGTTCTCATTCTGATATTGTGTTGGCTCAAATGTTGTTGTCAGCGGAAATTTATTTGATTAATAATTCTGATTATCAATCAGGTATAAAAAAATGTAGTGAACAAGGCACAGATATTTCGGTTGCGTCTGTTTCTGCTGAATCTAATTTATACACTTGGATCAATACTCCTGAATGGCAAACACTGAAAGAGGGTTTGGCAAAAGATAAAGAAGTTATCAATCAGGTGTCTATCCAGACAGGTGTGTCAGCTCGCTTGATTGTGGCACAAATTGTAGGTGAGCAATTACGACTTTTTCATACAGAAAGAGAAGTATATAAACAATTTTTTCAGCCACTTAAAATTTTAGGTAATGAAATTAAATTTTCTTTAGGCGTAGCTGGGGTCAAAGAAGAGACGGCAATCCAGATTGAAAAAAATCTGGTTGATCAAAATTCCCCATTTTATTTAGGGACCAGATATGAGAATATGTTAGATTTTCAAACTGCAAACCAGGCTGAAGAAAGATTCAATCGCCTAACCGATTCCAAAGATCATACTTATTCTTATTTATATACGGCTCTGTTTTTGAAACAAATAGAGTCTCAATGGAAACAGGCTGGTTTTGATATTTCTGGTCGTCCGGAAATATTAGGAACAATTTTTAATGTGGGTTTTGCAAAGTCGGTACCCAAGGCTGATCCACAAGTGGGGGGATCGGAGATTGTAATTAAAGGTAAAACATATACCTTTGGTGCTTTGGCTTATGAGTTTTATTTTTCCGGGGAGATGATTGATGAGTTTTCGTTCTAGTACTGATTAGACGCAGAAGTTTTTTGTGCCCTGTGAGGGGGAATCTTTCGTTACCCAGTAGGCGAATTAGCAGATTCGCGGCTTGGCCGTAAATAGTACTCAATCACACGAACAGTACAGCTTTCCCATTTGCTCAGATGAGTACATCTTTGCAAATAAGGGAGAAGTTTTTAGATTCCCTACGTAAGACGCGCAGGCGTCTTACTCACAGGGTACAAAAAAGCCGCTCACGCGGTTTTTCTTTTTTGTGCCCTGTGAGGGAATCGAACCCCCGACCGTCTCCTTAAGAGGGAGCTGCTCTACCAGCTGAGCTAACAGGGCAAATACAATAAGAATATTAACAAACTTTCGAAGTAGTAGCAAATATTTTAGGGTTTGTTTTTATCGAAATATTTGCTAAGATGTGTTCTGTTGCCGAGGTGGCGGAATTGGTATACGCGCTAGTCTTAGGAACTAGTGGAGCAATCCATGGAGGTTCAAGTCCTCTCCTCGGCACAAACAAAAAATCCGCTTTAGGGCGGTTTTTTTGTTTGGCGAGAACAAGGCAAATTCTTGTCTTGTGGGAGAGGGCATGAAAAGGTTGAGTTTATCGCACAGAGCAAGGCGAGTACGATACGAAACCTGTACCGTTCCAGTAAGGAAAAAATCCTCTCCTCGGCACAAAATAAAAAACGCCTGATGGCGTCCTTTATTTTGTGCCCGAGGCCGGAGTCGAACCGGCACGGGAGTAAATCCCACCTGATTTTAAGTCAGGGCTGTCTACCAATTTCAGCACTCGGGCAGATAACACTTCCATACTTTATCATTCTATTCTTATCTAGTAAACACTGATTACACTTTAATATTTTTCTTTCTAAACCTAGACAGTTTTTATAATAAACATGGCTCAAGATTATTTTTCCAGCCAGTTTCCCAAATTTAAGAGAATTCATTTGGTTCTCTTTTGTTTTAGGAGCATATGAATACAATTTCCCCTTCACTCCAAAATGATTTTCTATTTCATATTTTAGCCAATTAATAAATATTGGTGAAGCAGAAACAATTCCTAATGCCCACTGTGTTAACCCGTTACTTTTGTGCTTCCATTTTGTTATACATCCATCACCATCAATTACTCCTCTAATAAAATCATTAAAGTATTTACTCTCGAATTTAATCTGTCCCAGCGTTAGAGATTTTTTAGTCGTAATGCCTATACTTTGTAAAAATTTATAAAAAGTTACATCACTAAATTGTAGTGTTGAATATATTTTATCTTGAGAACCTCCTCGTGCTTTTCTCCCGATAGTGCCTTTTAGACCCATAGCTTTTTGGACTAAAAATAAATGTTCCCTGTCTTTAGATGTTAGTGTAATATGACGACAGTCTTTGCTTAAATTGCCGTCAGTTACGATTAAACCTATAAAGTACCAAAGGTGTTCTGGTTTGATTTTATTCAAATCAATCATTGGAGGCCTGGGGCGGAATCGAACCGCCGTATAAAGCTTTTGCAGAGCTTTGCTTTACCACTTAGCAACCAGGCCTTAACTAAAAAGATGTTTAGCCAAATAGCTAAACATCAATATCTTAACCTTTTTTTAGTAATTCATCAATTCTCTGGCGGTGCTTTTCCCCGGAGTCTATTTCAATATCAATAAATGGCAACATGCCGATTTTTGTTTTTTTCTTTAGATATTCGCGGATTTCACTGCGTTGTCGTTTGGCAAAGTTTAGGGCCTCAGCTTCTTTTTCTTCGGGTAAAATAGTGATATAAATAGTAGCCCGCTTGAAATCATCAGAGACGATACAATTGGTTACTGTAATCATTGAAGAACCATTACCGTGGTAATTTAAATATTCCGCTACAATAGGAATAAGGACAGATGTCATTTTTTCTTGTCGATGCGGGTTCATCCGATTAGAAGCAAATCGCGATTCCTCGCTTTCCGCTGTTATTGTTTGTAAATTGTTTTCCTGTTGTCATATTGGTTTACGTTATTTTTTTCATCAATCGCGGTTTCTAACGGGATTCATGTGATTGGGCTACGAATTTCAAGTGGGAATTAAATTTATTTTGAATTTTACTCGCAACTTGAAACTCGTTATTTGAAACTATTTTAAAGTTATTTCGATTGCGTCTAGATAATCATTGGCACTAATTTGGAGTTTGGAATCTATCTCGGCGCCAAACTGTGTGCCTTCTTCGACAGTACTAGTTTTAATTTTTTGTTCTTGAAGATCAGTAACCTTTCCACGTCCGACTTCTACATCACGTCGTAAAATAATGACTTCGGATCCACGAGTGATTTTACCTTGGGTTACTTGTCCGCCGATGATTTGCTTGTCTTTATTTTGAGCAAATACTTTCAAGACTTTGGCTCGGCCAATCGATTCTTCTACTTTTTCTTTTGGAGTACGGTTTTTAACCTCTTCAGCTAACCATTCGGATAGTTTGTAGATTATATCAAATAACATTATCTTGAAACCAAATTTTTCCGCTTGATCTTGGGCTGAGTGATCTATTTTGACATGAAAGCCGAGAATAATCGAGCAAGGAGAGCTGCTAGCGATTTTGGCATCAGTTTCAGAGATAGTCCCTACCCCAGTTTGGATAATGTTTAGAGAAACTTTTTCAGAACGAATTTTTGACACTTCTTTCATTACCGCTTCCAAAGAACCAAAAACATCGGTCTTGATAATGATTGGGATGGTTACTACGGAAGTAGTACATTCTTCGGTAAAATTTCGACAGGTAGAAGTGAGGTCTCCCGCTTTTTGTTTTTCTAAATAACAGTCCAAAACTTTTTTATCACTAAACGATTGGAAACAACGGCCGACTTCAGGAATGGCAGAAAAACCAAAAACACGGACAGGGGAGGAGAAAGTTGCTTCTTTCAATGTTTTACCTTTAAAGTCTTCAATTTTTTTTATTTTGGCATATTTGTCGCCAACAGCCACGAAATCACCGGGATATAAAGTTCCGTTTTTAATGATTAAGGTTGCGGTGACGCCAATCTTTTGGTCTAAGTTTGCCTCTAAGACAAAACCTTCGGCGGGAATATGTAGGTCACCTTTTAATTCTTCTACTTCAGCGACTAAAAGCATTATATCTAATAGTTCGGGTACTCCTTGTCCAGTTTTGGCAGAAATAGCGACTACTGGAACAGAACCACCATAACCTTCAACAAAAATACCAGCTTCGGAGAGTTGAAGTTTGGTTCGTTCAATATTGGCATTAGGACGGTCTATTTTATTTAAAGCTACGATAAATGGAGTTTTTGTAGTTTCAATGGAATGGTAGGCTTCTAGCGTTTGTTCTTTCATCCCTTCTTCTGCTGAGACTATTAAGACAGCGATATCAGCAATACTGGCACCTCTTTCACGAACACCAGAAAAAGCTTCATGGCCAGGAGTATCTAAAAAGGTTATTTTTTTACTAACGCCATCCTTGGTTTCGTGAACAACTTCATAAGCACTGATGTGTTGGGTGATTCCGCCTGCTTCTTTATCGACAATGTTGGATTTTCGGATGTAGTCGAGCAGAGTAGATTTTCCATGGTCAATATGTCCCATAATGGCAATTACAGGTGGCCGTTCGGAAATCAAATTTTCTTTAGTTTTAGTAATCATTAACGCTAAATATACCTTATTTTATAAGGATTGTCGAGTTAATACGAAATTCTGTATTGTCATTCCAGCGAAAGTGGGAATCTTAAGTACCCACACAAATTAAAATTCTTGCTTTCGTTGGAATGACATAGTGAGTGCCTTTTTGAAAATTTTTATTTTTTAGCTTTTTCTATAGCTTCCTTTTCTTCTCCTGATAACTCAAATTCTGATTGATATTTTACAATTGGTTTGGCATAAATACTGACTTTGTCGCGCGAGTACAGACTGGAGATAATTACACCATTACCATCTTCATCTAGGAGACAAGTGGCAAAACTTTGATTTCCACCTTGATCTTTGAAAGGATTAAAACGAATAGTTTGGATCTTTTGGATACTTTGGCGTAAACGGTTGTCCATTTTAACTATATAATTTTCCATATCCCCAGAACGTGAGTCCAGATTTTCCATTCCCTTGGTTAAGATTTCAATGGTACTTTCTAAATCTATGCCATTTTTACCAAGTAACATTTTATGAAAACGACTGTTAAGGCGAAAAATTTCAGCGGTTAGTAGTCCAACAATGACAATTAGAGAGAGGATAATAACGATGTTTAGGTCAAGTTTTAAGTCAGTGATGATGTTCATGAGCCAATTATATATTATTGGTTAATTCAAAACAACCAATAGTATTTTGTTTGTTATTCTATATTTTCTATGCCAAAATATAGACGTGTTTAAAATCGTTAAAAATGTATATTCTCGCTAAAATTTTTTGTGATATGGTTGTAGTAAGACAAGTAGGTGAGTTAGATCATAAACTTAAAGATAATAAAAATGTTCAATTTTAAAAAACTTAGGCGGGTATATTTAGATACTGCAGCAACAACCCTTGTTGATTCGCGGGTTTTGAAGGCGATGGCACCATATTTTAGTGAAAAATATGGTAATCCTTCGAGTATTCATAAAGAGGGAGTGGAAGCTAGGAAAGCTTTAGAAATTTCCCGAAAACAGATTGCTGATTTGATTGGAGCTCATGCCGATGAGATTGTTTTTACGAGTGGTGGAACGGAAGGTGATAATTTAGCAATCTTGGGCGTGGCTAGAGGATTGTTGTCTAAAAATAAAATTAAAAAACCGGGACATATTATTACGACCGCAATCGAACATCAGGCTGTTTTGGAATCGTGTAAAAGATTGAAAGAGGAAGGTTGGGACATTACTTACCTGCCAGTTTCTAAAGAGGGTATAGTGGATTTAGTGGCGCTTAAAGAATCATTACGACCAGAAACTGTTTTGGTCTCGATTATGTATGCTAACAATGAGATTGGAACAATCGAGCCGTTGCGTGATGTGGCGAAAATTTTACGGCAATATCGTTCTTTGATGTCATTGCGGGCGGAGCGAAGCAATCTTGAGATTGCTTCGTCGGAGAGTGCTCTTCCTCTCAATGACATAAAAATTGGTGGTGCTAGACTTCCCTACTTTCATACTGATGCTTGTCAGGCTCCCCGCTTTCTCTCTCTTGCTGTGGAAAAATTGGGTATAGACCTAATGACTTTAAATGGTGGAAAGATGTATGGTCCAAAAGGGATTGGTTGTTTGTATATCAAACGAAATACTTTTATTGAGCCGATTATTTATGGTGGTGGGCAAGAAAGAGGTCTACGTTCTGGAACAGAAAATGTGGCTCTGGCGGTAGGTTTGGCGACTGCTCTTGCTTTAGCTGTTGAGCAGAGAGAAAATGAAGTTGCTCGCCTAGAAAAAATACGTGATTATTTTATTAAAAATTTATCTGCAATTCCCGGAGTAGAAATAAATGGTGGGTTTACTAATCGTCTAGCAAATAATATTAGCGCTTCTTTTCCTGGAGTTTTAGGAGAGTGGTTAGTCCTTAGTCTGGATGCAAAGGGAGTTGCTTTCTCGACAGGTAGTGCTTGTTCAAGTAATCACAAAGATGACGCACATGTTATAATAGCGTTAGGGCATGACAGAAAATATGCTGAAAGTACTGTGCGTTTTACTTTAGATCGTGCGACATCCAAAAAAGATATTGATTATGTTATTCAGGTTTTAAAAGAAATTTTAGCGAAAAATAAGAATATTGTTATTTAATTTGTACCACTGCTTCTCGAGTGTCATTTCCGCGAAGGCGGGAGTGACAATACTGGGGTCTGTGTATTATTAGGTTAGTATTTAAAATTATGATTTACGAAATTCCTTCTTTAAAATATGGATATGGTGATTTGGAACCGTTTATCGATGAAGCGACAATGCGGGTGCATCATATCAAACATCATCAAACTTATGCTGATAAAGTAAATGCGGCATTGGAAAAATATCCAGATTTACGAGAAAATGATTTAATGATGATGGTTCGTCAAGCAGAAAAAATATTACCAGAAGATATTCGGGTGACAATAATAAATAATGGTGGTGGATTTTTGAATCATTCTTTTTGGTGGAGTATTTTAGGTAAACCAGAAGATGAAAAAAATTTGCCAAATAAAACAACCTTGGGTGTAATGATAGATAATCAATATGGTAGCTATGAAGAATTTAAAAAACAATTTAAAGAGAAAGCTTTAAGTTTGTTTGGTTCTGGCTGGACATGGCTCTGCACTTCGACCGATGGAAAATTGGAGATTATAAATACTACCAATCAAAATTTATTGGCGATAGATAAGCAAGCAGTTTTAGTATTAGATCTATGGGAACATGCTTATTATCTTAAATATCAAAATCGCCGAGCTGAATATGTCGATGCTTTTTTTCGAGTAGTAGATTGGGATAATGTTGATAAATTGAATAAGTTACAAATGACGAGTGTCAAATGACGAATAAAAATGTAAAATCTGTCATTGACATTATAATAAATGGGTTGTAGTATAAGGGTATTATCGCATTTTCTTATCCGTAATTCGACATTAATTTTATGCCTCCATTTCATCAATTTACATCTAAGGCCAAAGAAGCTATTCGTAAATCACACGAATTAGCGATAGAACGAGGCCAAAATCAAGTTAATCCAATGCATCTTTTGGCCGCTTTGTTGTTGCAGGATGATAGTATGGTTTTGACTATCTTTGATAAACTGGAAATTGATTCTATGATGCTGACTGACTTTTTGTTGGATAGTTTGGATGGAACAGAATCAGCAAGTAACGTATCAGCTCCATCTTATCAAATATATTTAACACCTGAGTTGGTGGGAGTTTTGGATTCTTCTTCAAAGATTGCTGGAAAAATGAAAGATGATTTTGTTTCGACCGAACATTTACTTTTGGCACTTTTAGATGTCCCAAGTCAAGCGGTAGAAGTATTGAATCGTTTTCGTGTAAATAAAGAAAATATTTCAAAAATATTGGAAGAGATTCGAGTTAATAAAACAGATGTTGTAGATCATAACCGTAAAAATAAAGCGATAGATAAATTTACTAAAAATCTGACTGAATTGGCCCGTAAAGATAAATTGGATCCAGTTATTGGACGTGAAAATGAAATTCGTCGAGTAATGGAAATATTGTCACGTCGTACAAAAAATAATCCAATCTTAATTGGTGAAGCGGGGACTGGTAAAACGGCTATTGGAGAAGGTTTGGCGGTACGCATTGCTAAGGGTGATGTACCAGAGTCTTTGCGTGATAAAGAAATCGTATCCTTGGATCTCGGTTTGCTTTTGGCTGGGACAAAATACCGTGGAGAGTTTGAAGAGCGTCTAAAAAATATTATTAAGGAGTTGGAAAAATCGGAAGGAAAAATAATTTTATTTATTGATGAGATTCATACTATCGTTGGAGCCGGAGCCGCTGAGGGTGCGATTGATGCTTCAAATATGTTGAAGCCAGCTTTAGCTCGTGGCGATTTGAAGGCGATTGGTGCAACTACTTTAAAAGAATATCAAAAATATATTGAAAAAGATCAGGCCTTAACTCGTCGTTTTCAGCCTGTTTTAGTAGAAGAGCCAACAATTGAAGATGCGATTACTATTTTGCGTGGATTGAAAAGTCGTTACGAGTTGCATCATGGAGTACATATTACCGATGACGCGATTGTCGCCGCTGTAAATTTGTCTAGTCGTTATATTACCGATCGATTTTTGCCAGATAAGGCGATTGATCTTATTGATGAAGGAGCAGCTGCTTTACGTTTACAACTGGAAAATAAGCCGGCCGTTTTGGAAGATGCTCATCGCAAGATTATGACTTTGGAAGTCGAACGCGAAGCTTTGCGTAAAGAAGTAGAGTTGGACGTTGAAACTAAAGAAGCTAAAGCACGAATAAAAAAAATTGAAAAGTTGATTGGTGATTTGAAAGAAGAAACGAGTGAATTGGAAATGCGTTGGAAGAATGAAAAGCAAACAATTGCCGAAATCCGTGATATAAAAGAAAAAACGGAAGCATTTAAGGTTGAAGCAAATCAAGCCGAAATGCGAGCCGATTTAACCAGAGCGGCTGAGATTCGTTATGGACAAATTCCAGAGTTAGAAAAGCAGTTGGCTCTACGTGATTCAAAAATAAAAAAATTACAAAGTTCTCGTAAGATTTTGAAAGAAGAAGTTACGGCTGAAGAAATTGCTCGGGTAGTTTCACGTTGGACTGGTATTCCAGTTATGAAGATGTTGGAGGAAGAAGCGGAAAAATTGTCTCGCTTAGGGGAGGAATTGGCTAAACGCGTGCGCGGACAAGATGAAGCAATCAAGGAAGTCGCTGAAGCCGTAAAACGGTCTCGCGCTGGCATTTCCGATCCAGATCGCCCAATCGGCTCTTTTATGTTTTTGGGTCCAACTGGAGTAGGTAAAACAGAACTTGCTAAAACTTTGGCCAAGTTTATGTTTAATGATGACAAGGCTCTGATCCGGGTGGATATGTCTGAGTATATGGAGAAATATTCAGTTTCTAAATTGATCGGCTCTCCTCCTGGTTATGTTGGACATGAAGAAGGTGGTTCTTTGACTGAGACAGTTCGCCATCGTCCATATTCAGTTTTGTTGTTTGATGAAATAGAAAAAGCTCATCCAGAAGTTTTCAATATTTTGTTACAAGTTTTGGATAATGGTCGTCTGACTGATTCTAAAGGACGAGTAGTCAATTTCAAAAATACGATTATTATTATGACTTCTAACATTGGAAGTGAATATATTATTCGTTTACAAAAAATTGGTTTCCGAGGTGATAGTGAAAAAACAGGTTTCGCTGATGTAAAAGATAAGATTATGGAGTCATTGAAGAGTAGTTTCCGTCCAGAATTTTTGAATCGTTTGGATGAAGTAATTATCTTTAATCCATTATCTCCAGAAGTTATTCGTGAGATTGTTGAGATCCAAATTGGTTTAATAAAGGCTCGCTTGAAAGAAAAGAATATTATTTTGGATGTGACCCCAGAGGCAATTAGTTATTTGGCCAAGGAAGGATATAGTCCAGAATACGGCGCTCGTCCTCTCAAGAGAATTATTCAAAGTAAGATTTTGAATTCTGTTGCCGGATATATAATTTCTAAGAAAGTAGCTGGAGGTAGTGTGGTATCAGTATCAATTAAAAATGGTTTGCCAGTGATTGATATAAAAGAGATCGCACGCCGAAAAAAGGTTACTGTCAGTCGCCAAGCGGGTGCGGTAAGAAAAAATTAATATTGGTAATCGTAATTAATATCTAAATAAAAACAGATTTAGTGTCCCATCCCCGCGACCATCCGTCAGCTGGCGGAGACGAGGTATTTCATCCAAGGTATGAATCTACTGATTCAAAACATCGCACTCCAATAAAAAACCAGTTATTAGCTGGTTTTTTAGGAATACTATATCAAATTCAGTTATACACATGTACTTTTACTTTGATATAAGTTAAAATTAAGTAAATTATGGCAGAAATATTGGATTCGAAATTAGAATTTGTTAAAAAGTTTTACTATCAGGATTTGTTAAGTGCTCGCATGATAGCTGAGAAATTAGGAGTGTCTATTGATGCGGTCTATTATTTTATGCGTAAGTATAAAATAAAAAGGAGGAATCTGACAGAACACAATGCTGCCACCTTCTTTCATAAACCACCATCTTTTTGTTTAAAGAAAAGTTTGACAGCACAGGAGAAAGAATTAAAATTGCTAGGCATAGTATTATATTGGGGAGAAGGCTATAAAGTAAAAAATGGTAATACTGTAGATTTTGCCAACAGTGATCCAGCAATGATTTCTGTTTTTGTTAAATTTTTGCGGGTAGTATGTGGGGTTACAGAAGAAAGATTAAGAGTATATTTGTATTGTTATTCTAACCAAAATCCGACTGAACTTATAAAATATTGGAGCCAGTTATCTGGGATACCAAGTAAACAGTTTAGTAAGCCATACGTTAGAAATGACTACAAACTTGGCAAAGAAGACAAAATGCGGTATGGTTTAATACACGTCCGCTATAATGATAAGAAATTGTGGTTGGTGATAATGCAGTGGATAGAGGAATACAAAAGTAGATATGCGTAGATACCCAAGTGGTCAACGGGGGCGGTCTGTAAAACCGCTGGCATCGCCTTCGAAGGTTCGAATCCTTCTCTACGCACAAAATCGTTTTTTAGAACTTTTGTCCTATCTTATAGAAAAAGCCCTCAACCTGGGCTTTTTCCGTGGACTGGATAATTTGCTGGGAGTGAAAAATTGTTTGACTACTAGATGTGATTTGGAACCCCTTGTTTGTGGTTGTTGTTTAGTGCAGACACCTTTAAAGTGTAGTCGACAAATTACCCACAGCCACGGGTTGCTATTTTTGCTCAGCGGTTCCATACTACATGAATGACAACGAAACTCTACGGTGATGGTAGTGCATATATTATTAGGAAACAACTTATTCATCGTAGAGTACGGCAGGCAGCCATTACTTTGGCATTTGCCTTAGTTTGCGTTTACGGACTATATATTAGAGATCTGTCTGTTTTGACCCCAACTACATTTATTTTGGTCTTAAGTATATTTGCTGCATTTAAGATCCTCGACATTATTATCGATCAGAGTAGTTTGGGTTACAAAAGGGCAACCAGGGGATTAAAAGGCGAACAATGGGTTTTCGAGGAACTGTCAAAATTACCAAGCAATTACTCAGTATTTCGAAATATAAAAGTAAAGGAGTATTTGGATGTAGACCTTGTAGTGGTTGGGCCAACTGGGGTGTTTGCTGTGGAGGTTAAAAATGTTGGAGGTTACATAACTCATGAAGACGGCAGGCGTTATACCAAATGGCTTAAAAACGAGTTCTGGTTTTATTGGGACAATGACTTTTAAGGCTATTCGTACTGGCCGGGCAGTTGTTAACATTAGTTCCAATTCAAAAATTTTATTAAATGATGGTGTGGGAACAGAGACAAGCCTTGATTTGCGACGGTCAGAATATACGATTATTCCTAAAGCCCCAGAAGGAGTAAAAATATTTTCTGAAACTCATCCTTTTCAAGATCGTTGGTATAACAACAATAGTCCAATTATTTCCTGGGAGCAGGATCCTGGAGTTACTGGTTTTAGTTTTATTCTGGATAATTATCCAGCGACTGTTCCTAGTAATGAAGTAAACGCTACTGGGACAACAAAATCTTTTGAAAATCTAAGTGACGGTTTGTGGTATTTGCACATTAAAGCAAGAAAGGGAAGTGTTTGGGGGACAACCGGACATTTCTTAGTCCAAGTTGACACAACTCCACCGGCAGAATTTCAACCAGTAATCAATTTTCTTGTGGCGGCAGTTAGTTTGTCGGAAAGAGCTTTGGTATCTTTCTTTACAACAGATAATCTTTCTGGGATTGATCACTATGAAGTTGGTGTTATTAACAAAAGTAGAGAAACTACTGAGTCACCTGTTTTTGTTCAATCTGAGAGTCCTTTTCAGGTACCCCTTGCTTTTGGTGACAAGCTACAGATAATTGTGAGAGCTATCGACAAAGCCGGAAATATTCGTGACGAGTCTCTGGGCGCTCATATTCCATTTGCCATTACTAAGTTTATGCAAGATTATCGGGTGTATATTTTAATGGCCATCATTTTGATTGGTTTTATAATGTTAATAATGCACTATCTTTTTGGACATCATATACTTAGGTACTTGAGGCGAGCAGGTAAAATTATGAAAGCAGAAGAGCAGGCAGAAGGAGGAACAAAGGTGGGAGAGGATATTCTGCCAACAATTAAAGATATAAACGAATACGAATAAAAACAGATTTTGTGTCCTATCCCCGCGGCCAAGCCGTCGGGGTATTAGGCACAAAATACCATGGCTGTTTTTTTGGCAAGGAGTGGTCCACCCAACCACTCAAAACACATCGCGTGTTTTCATCCCCGCGGCAAGCCGACGGGGTATTCAAACATCGCACTCCAATAAAACCTATTTTCTGATATTGAGATAACTGTGGTAAAATAAGAACATGAAATTAACTATTAAATGTTTAATAGTGGTGTTTGTTTTAATGGTGATTGTGCCGATACATTTTGTTGTGGCTGCGACCACTAAAACTGATTTTGTTAAATTATTCTATTATCGTGATGGTAAAAAAGCGTTAGAGTCGTACAAGAAAAATATTAAAAGTATTGATGTAATTGCTCCTCAGGTTTATGGAGTAAATGCAGTTGGGGAATTGAAGGGAGGACTTGATTATGATTTTGTAAAATTAGCGGAAGATAATGATGTAAAGATTATGCCCCTAGTTACTAATAGTAATTTTAGCGAAACAATTTTAGATAAAATTTTAGAGGACACGGCTATTCAAGATAAAATTATTAAAGCAATGGTAGAAGAAGGAAAAAAAGTTGGTTATTGGGGTTGGCAGTTTGATTTTGAGCAAATGAAATCTGATCACCGTGATAAGTATTCTGCTTTTGTAAAGCGGGCTTATTCTGAATTTAAAAAAAATAATTTAGTTTTTAGTGTAGCAGTTATTTCTCAAATATCCCTTAATCCAAATGATTACCCAAATAATCTTTGGCAGAGAGTAATTGGTGTTTATGATTACAAAGCCTTGGGCGCAAACTCAGATTTTTTAAGTATTATGTCTTATGATCAGCCTGCTTCTGGTGGGCCAGTGGCTAGTTTAGATTGGCAGAAAAAGGTAGTTCGTTTCGCAATTGGCCAGGTTCCAGCGGAAAAACTTTCTCTCGGAATTCCTTTCTACTATTGGAAGTGGGATGATAAAACTGGAAAGTTAGTAGATATTGGTACTTTTGGACGTATAGCTGAACTTTTTCAGTATCCAAGACAGATTATAAAAAAAGGTTGGGATCCAACTTATCAAGTAGCTTGGGTAAATTATACTCAAGCAAAAAAGACATATACTGCCTGGTATGAAGATTCTCAGAGTTTTAGTCGTAAAGTTGATTTGGCTTTACTCTTCAGGATGCATGGTTTTTCAGCCTGGGCTTTGGGTCAGGAGGATCCAGATGTTCATAATGTGATTAAAACGCGGTTTGGTAAAATTGGCTCGTTAGCTGAATTGTAGAGGAAGATTACAGAATTAACATAGTGGATATTTAAAACAATTTTGTCTTTCTTATGTCATTCCGGCCTTCGCCGGAATGACATAAGAATTCCCTTGCTTTTTAGACTAAAATGCTTTATAGTACCCAAGTAATACTAAATATACCAATATGTCACAAGACCAATTAATCAAACTCGGCTGTAAGGAATGTAAAAATATCAATTACTGGAGCCGTAAAAATAAGAAGCTGGTTGAGCGCAAAATCGAGCTCAACAAGTTTTGTAAATTCTGCAAAAAACAAACAGTGCATAAAGAAGTAAAAAAATAGGCTACTAAGCCTATTTTTGATTATGACACCGTTTGTTTTTCTTGCAGAATTGTTGGAAGGGGTCGGGAAACGAGAGTTTCCCGTGGAGGCGAATTTATGTTTTTTGCGAGCGAAGCGATCAAATACAAAAAAGCATGAATTAGCGTCCGAATCAGTAGATTCGCGGCTCGGCCGAAGAATATCTGAAAAAACACAAGACGGGTATGTCCGTGGAGAAAGGCAGACGAAGCTGTTGGATGACCGTGGGTCCCCAAGGTGTTCAGTAAAAAGCAGACCGTTCATAAGGAGGTTAAGAAATAGGCTCAAAGCCTATTTTTTTTCTGTTTAGAATATGTTAGAGTAATCAGTATTGGGCCTATAGTTTCAATGGTAAAACATCGGTCTCCAAAACCGACGTTGCTGGTTCGAGTCCAGCTGGGCCCGCCTTCGAAAAATTATCTTTCCGTATGAAAAAAATACACAGATTTCTATTATTTTTATTTGTCTCAATTGGGACAGTTTTTCTATATCCACATCTGTTGACCGCTAAGAGTAATCCGGTTGTCGAGGTGGCTTCAAAGGATAGTCAAAGTATCTGTGGACCTGCTTGTTCCGAAACATTTAGTGAATTAAGAAAAGGCTTAATTCCCTTTTTTATAAAAATATTATATGGAAACTAATCCAATCGAAACAGAAGTAAAATTTCGCATTGCCAAATTGTCGGCGTTGGAAAATAAGATTAAAGCGTTGGAGGGTAAATTACTTCATCAGAATGTTTTTCAGCGAACGGTTAGATTGGACACTCAAAATGAATCTTTGAAGGAGAGAGGAGTATTTTTGCGAGTACGCGATGGAGAAAAGAAGATAATGACCATAAAATCTAGTTTGTCCAGTTCGGACATTGCTTTTAAAATGAAGGAAGAGTTAGAAATTGAGGTTAGTGATGTAGAAATGGCTGAGCGGATGCTGGGAAAACTTGGGTTTACGCAAAAATGGATTATGGAAAAATATCGTACAGAATATGAACTGGACGGGACAATACTGGCTCTGGACCATTTACCCTTCGGTGACTATTTGGAAATTGAAGGGGATAAGACGTCAATTGAAGCCATAATTAAAATACTTGAATTGGAGAGGCAAGAGCGGTTGACCTACAGTTATTGGTATTTGTTTAATGACTACAAAAGAGCAAATAACATCGTGGCAAGAGATATTATTTTTGAGAAAAATTCGGTGTCCTCTATCTTAGAAACAGGACTCGAAGCTGGCAGTCAGTTAGTTAAAAAAATCTTATCACTTTTTAAGTTTAAGAGTTAAAATTTATTTGGAGGTTTAACTTTCAAGTAGAAATTTTTTAACTCGTTTCTTTACTTCGCTTGGTTTTGTAACCCAGATAATTCTTTTATCTTTTTTAAACCAAGTCATTTGGCGTTTGGCGTATTTGAGACTCTCGGTTTTTACCCCATCCAGCATTTCTTGTTTGGATATTTTTTTCTGTAAAAAGCGGGCGATGAAAGTATATTCCAGACCAAAACTTTCCAGCCGTTTCCAAGATACTCCAGATTTATAGAGGTTTTTTACTTCAGTGATCATCCCTTGTTTCAATCGCTTTGTTAGACGTAAAGCAATCTTTTTCTTAAGCTCTATGTAATCAACTTTAATTCCGATTTGTAGAGTATTATATTTTTGCTCTTTTTTTAAAACGGGGACTTGGCCTAAATATTTAGAAATTTCGATTGCCCTAATTAGACGATGAGGATTTTTAGCGTCTATTGTCTCTGCTCGCTTTGGATCAAGTTTTTTAAGTTGTTTAAAAAGTTCGGTGACAGATTTTGTTTCTAATTCCTTTCGTAATTTATTGTTTGGTGGAACTTCTGGTAAAGATAGATTGTCGACAATGCTCTGAATATAAAATCCAGTTCCTCCGGCAACAATTGGTAATTTCCCCCGCCCCAATATTTCTAGAATCACTCGGTGAACCGTTTTTTGATATTCAGCAACGGAGTAAACTTTTTTAGGGTTGGCCACATCTAATAAATGATGGGGGATACCCAGCATTTCTTTTTTTGTAATTTTTCCGGAGCCTAGGTTCATTCCCTTGTATACCTGTCGGGAATCAGCCGAAATCACCTCGCCATTAAATTTTTTGGCTAGGGCTATAGCTAAGTCACTCTTGCCTGAGGCGGTGGGACCGAGAATAACGATAATTTTAGGTTTAGCTGTCATTGTGCCTTTAATATTACACAAATATCAAAAAAGAGGAACTTTTCAATTGATTTTTTGCCTAAAAGAGGTAGAATATAAAAATTGCCTGGGTGACGTAATTGGTAGCCGTGCACGACTCAAAATCGTGTGTCGTAAGACATGGAGGTTCGAGTCCTCTCCCAGGCACAAATAAAAAAAACGGTTTCGGCCGTTTTTTTTATTTGTGCCTGGGAAGCAAAGCGGAGCTTTGCGTGAGGACTCGAAAAGCGGAGTGGGGTACCCATTCAGTAGAATGGGTCGCGAGCTGCGGACACGACTTTTTTGAGCGACGGGGAGAAAAAAGTCGCGGAAGAGTCCTCTCTCAACTCTTGGAAAATCGTGGGTTTCCAAAGGGTTCGAAGCAAAACGGTCCTCTCCCTTATGCTATGAAAGGATTCCCTTTTTTTGCTTTTTGCATTCTATATTTTTATGTTAAAATAGACTCAATATGGCAGAACGCATAGAACGTCCAATGGACGCTATCTTTTGGATAGCCGTCGATAAAATAAAAGCTAATCCTTTTCAACCAAGGACTGAATTCAACGAAGACCGCTTACGTGATTTGGCTGATTCTATTCGCCAATATGGGGTCTTACAGCCTCTAGTTGTCACGAGAAAGGAGGTAGAACGTGAAGATGGAGGTTTGACGACTGAATATGAATTGATCGCTGGAGAACGCCGTTGGCGTGCTTCTAAACTAGCTGGATTATCACAGGTACCGGCTTTGATTCGCACAGGAGATGAAACTGATAAATTAAAATTAGAAATGGCGATTATTGAAAACCTCCAACGAGAGGATCTTAACCCTGTAGATCGTGCGGCGGCTTTTTCTAAACTATCTAGTGAATTTGGCTTGAAACATGTGGACATTGCCAAACGAGTTGGTAAAAGTCGTGAGTATGTTTCCAACTCCATTAGAATCATGGGTTTACCACAGGAAATGTTGGATGCCGTTGTCGCACGTAAAATTACCGAAGGTCATACAAAACCAATTTTAATGTTAGTAGATTATCCAGAAGAACAAGTAACTCTATTTAGAGAAATTTTGCTCAAGCATTTGACGGTACGTGAGTCCGAAGCAATTGCCAGACGCATTGCTTTTGATCGTGTACGCAAAAAAGAACGAATGGTAGATCCCGGTATTATTGATATTGAACAGCGGCTGACAGAAAAATATGGTACACGGGTAAAAGTAGAAAAACGCGACGGGACTGGCGGACGAGTTACTATTGATTTCTTTTCCAGTGATGATTTGGGAAAGATTTTAGAAATGTTGGAAAATTCTCGTGAATTAAAAAATCTACCAGAAAACACACTTTCGGAAGCAGCTAACCCAACTCTTTCTTCAGAAGAAGCAGGAGAATTTCCTAATGCCGATGTACCAACAGAACCAGAGCAATCGGATGAAGATCTTTACTCCGTTAAGAATTTTTCTTTGTAGATATTAATAAAATTAGAAGTTGTCATTCCCGCGAAGGCGGGAACCCAGAGAATTATAGAATTATTACAAAATAAATAAATAAAAACCTAAATTCTCGCTTTTGTGGGAATGACACAGAGAAATAAATGGTTTTATAAAAAAACGAGGTTGTATCTCGTTTTTTTACTGAGAATCCTTCTTAAAAAATTTTTCGATATAAGCCTTTACTCCTGTTTTATTCCCGCTGATATTTAGAATATTTTTAATGTGGCGTTTGGCCATAGAAGTTTTGACGTAGTCTAGCCACTTGATTGTCGGGTGGCCAGTTTTTTGAGTTTCAATCAGAACAGAGCTTTTGTTTTTTAGTTCAGTATTGAGGGAGACGAATTTTCCATTCATGCGGGCGCCGATGGCATGATCACCAATATCAGAGTGGATTGCGTAGGCAAAATCCAAAATAGTCGATCCTTTTGGTAGCTCCACTACGTCACCTTTTGGTGTAAATACGAAAATACGGTCGTGAATAAAATCAGTTGTTAGGGCATGTAAAAATTCCGAAGATTCTTTTACTTCTTTTTGCCACTCAATCAATTCATTGATCCACTTTACGCTTTTGGACAGGTGTTTGTCGTCGCTTTTTTTTGGTTTACCCATTTCATCGTAAAGGATATGTGACGCCGCTCCATATTCGGCCTCGTGTTGCATTTCTTTGGAGCGAATTTGTATTTCTACAATATTTCCTTCGCCAGTGAAAACGGCGGTGTGGATACTTTGGTAACCGTTTGGTTTTTGATTGGCAATATAGTCTTTTAATTTTCCAGGTACAGGTCGCCACAAACTATGGACCAAACCAAGAACTTGATAACACTGTTCTATAGAATCGACGATGACACGCAAGGCAGAAATATCATAGATATTATCTATGTCCATATTATTACGCTTTAGTTTTGTATATAAACTGTAAAGATATTTGATACGATAATCAATTATAAAATCTTTAAATTTATGTTTAGTTAAAATTGTCTGTAGTGTTCGATAAATTTTCTCCAAACGTTTAATAGTTTCTCGTCCTTTAGTTTTGCGTAGAGCTACAACTTCTTTGTATTCTTTTGGATAAGCGTAGGGGAAACTGGCATCTTCCAAAAGGCCTTTCATTCTCCACATGCCGAGGCGATTGGCGAGGGGAGCGTAGATTTCCAAAGTTTCTAGGGCAATCCGTTTTTGCTTTTCTGACTCAACATATTGTAAAGTGCGGACGTTGTGCAAACGATCAGCGAGTCGAATAACAATGACACGAATATCTTCTGCCATAGCGACGAAGAGTTTACGCAAACTTTCTACGTGTCGCACTACACCTTGATATTTTAATTCTCCCAGTTTGGTTACACCATCTACCATAAAGGCGATAATTTTATTAAATTCTTTTTCTATGTCAATTAGAGTAATTCCCGTGTCTTCCACTGTATCGTGTAATAGTCCGGCCGCAATCGTCTCTGCGTCGGCGCCAAAGTCGGCCAAGATGAGGGCAACATTGTAGGGGTGGACGATATAGGGTTCACCTGATTTTCGGCGTTGATTGATGTGGGCTTTTTCTGCAAACAAAAAAGCCCTCGTGATTAATTCACGGTCTTTTTCTGACAGTTGTTTCATTAGGGCCGTAATGTCTTTTGGGTCAAGCGGGGTCATATTTTCGAATTTTACCACGAATTTATCATTAGGTAAAATCAAAAAACACCAGCATTTATAACCGATGTTTTTGATTTTTTTATTGGAGTGCGATGTCTGAATACCCCGCGGATCAGCGTCCAAGACGTGAATCTGCTGATTCAGCCGCGAGGATGGGACACAAAATCTGTTTTTATTTCTTTTCTGTAAGTTTGTGGGGATTATGGTTTGGACAGGTTTTGACAGAACAGCGTTCTGGTATTCTTTTTGTACCCTCCATCATTAAATGTCCACAAAGACCATGTTCATGGGGATAATCACAGATTTTTCCAGTTGGTTTTGTTTTTATAATATTTTTACACTTTGGATAATTAGAACAACCATAAAAAATTCCAAAACGTCCGCGTTTTTCCACCATTGTACCAACATGACATTCTGTACACTCAATACCAGTGTCTCCGGGGTTAGTGCCATCAGCATTTTCGGATTTGCGAATATATTTACATTTTGGATAACGGGCACAAGCAATAAACATACCAAAACGTCCTTCGCGTTCGATTAGTTCACCTTTTTCACATTCGGGACATTTTTCACCGATTTCTTTTGGTGGTTCCATTTCGGTTCCATCAATTTTGCGTGCGCCAATACAGTCTGGAAATTTGGCGCAACTATAAAATTTCCCGGAACGGGAGAGTTTTATAATCATTAGTCCACTGCAAACAGGACAAATAATATTTGTTGGTGCTTGGCCCAAATCAGAAATTTTTGGAATATCTTTTTTGGCATCAACTTCTTTTTTGAATGGGCCGTAAAAATCTTTTAGAGTTTTTAAATAAGTTCGTGATCCATCGGCAATTTCATCCAATTTGTTTTCCATTTCGGCCGTAAATTCATCACTAATATATTCGGCAAAATATTGCGAAAGAAAATCACTAACTATTTCACCTGTATCTGTTGGCATTAGACTACGTTGTTCTTTTACTACATAACCACGACTAATGATTGTTTGAATAATCGACGCGTAAGTACTTGGTCGTCCAATGCCACGCTTTTCTAACTCTTTAACTAAACCAGCTTCAGAAAAACGCGCTGGTGGTTCGGTTTCTTTTCCTGTGGAAGTAATTTCTTCCAATTTTAATTTATCTCCTTCAGATAATTTTGGCAAAAGTATATCTTCGCCAGCTGATTTTGTATCAGCCTTGAGCCAGCCATCAAAAATTACGCGTGAACCATTGGCAATGAAGTCTGGTATTTCTTTGGCTTCCTTCGGTTCGCCAGAGCCTTTGGTCGCCTCCGTTTCAGACTTCAGCGTACCGAAGGCGGAGGCGACTACACGAGTACGCATTACAAGAGCATCACTCATTTGGCTAGCGATGGCACGAGCCCAAATCAATTCATAAAGTTTTTGTTCTTGTGGACTTTGACTAACTTTTATTTTATCTACATGTGTTGGACGGACAGCCTCGTGTGCTTCTTGAGCATTTTTACTTTTTGTGGTAAACGTGCGGGGATTAGCATATTTAGCTCCGTATTTTTCTTTAATTAAATTACCAATTTCAGTCATAGCAAAGGTTCCAAGATTTGTACTGTCAGTACGCATATATGTAATATGCCCAGCTTCATAAAGTTTTTGTGCTAGACGCATTGTGATAGAAGGAGAATATCCCAAGCGACTAGAAGCTACTTGTTGCAAGGTAGAGGTAGTAAAGGGTGGGCGAGAGGCACGCTTGGCTTCTTTTTCTTCTATTTTTGAAATTTCCCACTTAGCTTTTTTACTATCAGTAACTATTTCATTAGCTTCTTTTTCACTTTTTGGTTCAATTTTACAAGTAAAGGGTAATTTATTTCCTTTTGATTCACTCATAATTGCCTCAATCACCCAAAAGGCTTCTGGAATAAAAACACGAATTTCTTTTTCGCGTTCCATAATCATTCGCAGGGCAGGGGATTGAACTCGGCCGGCGGATAGGCCGTAGCGGAGTTTTTTCCAAATTAGACCAGAGAGGTCGTAACCAAAAATACGATCTAAAACGCGCCGAGCTTCTTGGGCTTGGCGTAAATTTTCATCAATTTTTCGTGGATGCTTGATTGCTTCTTGGACGGCCCCCTCTGTAATTTCATGGAAGACAATACGTTCAGAATTTTTTAAACCCAATGCTTCTTTAATATGCCAAGCAATGGCCTCACCTTCGCGGTCGGGGTCAGTGGCAAGCAATATTTCGCTAGCATTTTTGGCGAGACTTTTTAATTCACTAACTACTTTTTCTTTACCAGGAGAAATTTCATAAAACGGAATAAAGCCACCTTTAATATCGATTGCTTTTTTACTGGATTTTGGAAGATCGCGAATATGCCCCACACTGGCGCGGACAGTATATTCATCATTAAGATACTTACTAATTGTTTTTGCTTTCGCGGGTGATTCCACAATTAGTAATTTAATTTTGTTTTTAGTTTTAGGCATGAATTAAATAATGTTAGTGCTCAATATAGTATGAAAGTAGTATCTTGTCAAAATTCACTCTCCTTTCTTTTTATTAAGCACGGATATTTTCTTGCTATTTTATCTGCGTCAGACTTTGCTAATTCTGACGTGATTTTTACGCTTAAAAATCAGCTCGCGCCGTCGCTCTTGTGCGAGTCTTTTAAGTAAAGATAGTTCGTTCCTATTGATAAATACAAAAAATGTAAAGAAAAAAATAGATAATTTAATTTAAAAATATCTCTCCACCAGATTCTTTTATTATTCCTTTAATTTCTAGAATCATTAATACAGAATTACCTTCACTGGTAGACAAATTGACCTGACGAATAATCTCATCACGTGATAGTGGTTCAACTTTTAGTAAACCTATAATCTTTTTCTCTGCAGTCGACAAATCTGCAAAAAGTTCTTGTTGTCTATCACTTGGAGGTTCGACCTCCAAGTGAAGGGCTTCGAGGATATCAGCGCTAGTGAGGATTGGCGTGGCTCCCTGTTTGATCAGTTTATTGGTACCAATTGAGCTAGGGGAAAATATTGAGCCTGGTACGGCTAAAACATCACGATTATAATCCAGTGCCAGTCGTGCAGTTATCAGTGTCCCGGATTTTTCTGTGGCCTCTATTATTAATGTGGCTTGGCACAAACCAGCCATCAAACGGTTTCGTTTGGGAAAGCTCCAGATAGTCGCACGCTCGGTTGGTTCAGATTCTGATAAAAGACATCCACCGGCTTCTAGGATTTTCTTGGCTAATTGTCTATTAATAGAGGGATATATAACTCGGGGATCTAAACCTGAGCCCGGAATAGCTATTGTTAATAATCCTGCGCGTAGGGCTGACTGATGGGCAATAGTATCAATACCGAGAGCTAGACCAGAAACAATCACAATCGGATAGCCTGCTAAACCCTCAATCAGTTTTTCGCAGACTTCTCGGCCATAATTAGAATATTTGCGTGATCCCACTACTGCTAAGAAAATATGCTGGCCGATATCTGGTAAATTTCCTTCTATATATAGCGTTTTTGGTGTTTGGGGAATTTCACGTAAGGGCACAGGAAAATCTTTTGGGGTGAGTTTTTTCATTAGGTATGCTTTGTTTGATAAATTTTATCATTTTTCTGTTAATATTGTTAATTCTGACATTCTGCGATACTATATATACATATATTATTTACCATTCACTATTCGTAATTCGTCATCTTTTAAATCATGCTAGATATTAAATTCATTAGGGAGAATAAGGATCTTATTCAAGACGCAGCTCACAAGAAACTAATAGAGTTTTCGGTGGATGAACTTTTGGCGATGGATGATGAGCGAATCAAAACTCTTCAGATTGTTGAAGCTGCTCGGGCTAAACAAAATGAAGTTAATACTCAAATCATTAGTGCAGATGAAGTAACGAAAGAAAAATTGATTTATGAGATGAAAGCGGTCAAAGAAGAACTTCAGAAGGATGAAGAATTACTAAGGGAAGTAATGAAAAAATGGCAAGCGTTAATGGTAAAAGTGCCAAACATTCCTGATATGTCTGTTCCAGAAGGCAAGGACGATAGTGAAAATGCGGAAATTTCTGTTTGGGGTGATAAACCAAATTTTAAATTTAAAGCCAAGAGTCATATTGATTTGATGCAAGATCATCATATGGTAGATCTGGAACGTGGCGCCAAGGTTTCTGGTTTTCGTGGCTATTTCTTAAAAAATGACGCCGTTATGTTATCTTTTGCTTTGTGGCAATATACCCTAGAAGTTTTACAGAAAGATGGTTTTAAGCCAATGCTTGTTCCTTCGCTTGTTCGTCCGGAACCATTTTATGGTACTGGTTATTTACCACAGGGCGAAGAGGATTTATATAAAACTCAGGATGGAGATTTTTTGGCGGGTACGGCTGAAGTAAGTACGATGGGTTATTTAATGGATGAAACTTTAGATAAAAAAGATTTACCAAAACTTTGGGTATCTTTTTCTCCTTGTTTTCGTCGCGAAGCTGGTAGTCACGGTAAAGATACTAAAGGATTAATTCGTTTGCATGAATTTTATAAAGTGGAGCAAGTTATTCTTTGTGAAGCCAATCATGAGATTAGTGTAAAATGGCACGAGGCGTTACTTGAAAATGCGGAAAAAATAATGCAAGGGTTGGGTATTCCTTACCGTGTGGTGATAAATTGTACAGGAGACTTAGGACAGGGACAGGTTAAAAAATATGATATCGAAGCTTGGATTCCTTCAGAAAATAAATATCGCGAAACACATTCCATTTCTTATTTTCACGATTTTCAAACTCGCCGCTTAAATTTGAAGTACAAAGACGAAGAAGGTAAAACTCGTTTTGCTCACTCTTTAAATGGTACTGCACTAGCTTCTCCTCGTATTCTTGTTCCGCTAATTGAAAACTGTCAAAACGAAGATGGTTCTATTACTGTTCCAGAGGTCTTGAGAAAATATCTAGGAAAAGATGTTATTAGATAAATTGAATTACTGTAACAAGAAGTATTGTTAGTCCTGATTTTTGCACCACAAAAATGATGTCCGAATCAGTAGATTCGGGGCTTGGCCCTAAAACATTTCGACATAGTCGCGAATAAATTTGTAGCCAGAAAACAGGAATCTTGTATAAGTATTTTGGATTAAAAGTTTAAGACTCCTGTTTTCACAGGAATGACACAATAGAGATTTATGTTTGCTCCTAAAAAATCTATTAATCAGACTAAAGAGGTTCTCAGGCATTCAGAGACACTCAAGAAAAAAAGACGAGTGGGGAAACTTATTATTTTGTTTATTTTGTTTATTTTTTTGTTTTGGGGATTGGGCTATATATTATATATGCCAGCTTTATTTGTTCAGACAGTTGGAGTACAGGGAAATAGTATTTTAGATTCAAAAAAAATAATTGATCAGGTAAATCAAACTCTAAAGGGGAATTATTGGTATATTTTCCCCAAGCGTAGTGTTTTTCTTTATCCGAAAAAAAATATAAAAACTGATTTATTAAAAATCTTTCCACGTTTATCGGCTGTAGAAGTCGGCTTAGGTGAATGGGACGCTTTGGTAATTGACGTTAAAGAACGTGATTCGGATATTATTTGGTGTAAGGATAAAGAGCCAGCCAGTGTTGTAATGGAAAAATCTGTTGAAGTAGATACGGCTAGTTCAACCTTGTCGAGTAGTACAAAGCCGGTTATTCTTGAACAATTAAGCTTAGATCGAGATTGCTATTTTGCGGATGATAATGGTTTTATTTTTGCCCCAGCTCCGTATTTTTCTAATAGTGTTTTTATTGAATTGTCTGGATTTCTTGCAGACGATCCAATAATGCAGACTCCATTGTTTGGAAAATCTTATATGATTGTTACTCATTTTGCCAAGAACCTAGTTAAAGTTTTTAATCGAACAAATAATGGTCAGTACCGACTAATTAAGGTAAAAATTCTTGATAAAAATAGTTACGAAGCTATTATTGCTGATACGTCTAAAACAGTAGACAATGATTGGAAAATTTTATTTGATGAAGGTGATTCGGTAGAGGATTTAACGAATAATTTATATACGGTTTTGAATAGTGATCCCTTTAAAAAGGAAATGGAAAAAAACAAAACCGGTTTGGCCTTGATTGATCTTCGGTATGGTAAGAAAGTCTTCTATAAATTTAAATAGTTAATCCCTACCCATTTTTTATAGCTGTTATATAATAGAATTACGTAAATTATTATGCGTTTGATATCAATGCTCATCCACTATGTTTGGTGGCACTATACAACTGCAATTGCGGATTTAGTTCGTAATTATGTTAATATTGCTTCTTTTTTAACGCATTTTTTTTCTCTAAAACATTTAAGTCGGAATTTGTTTGCTCCATGGCGAAGATTAGGAGAAGAGTATCCAGTGGGAGCTTTTGATTTTAAGGCAATTTTGACAGCTGCTCTCGTTAATACTCTGATGCGGATAGTCGGTCTTATTATTCGCTTACTTTTGATTATTATTGGACTAATTGCTTTATTTATAAGCCTGATTGGTTTTTTCTTTGTGTTGTTTGTTTGGCTGGCAATGCCGGCTGTTCTAATATTCTTGATTGTTTTCAGTATTAAATTGTTGTTATTTTAAGATATTTCTATGACCAAATCAGATATTTCTAAAAGTAAAATATATCCAGTGTTGGTACTAGAGTATTTTGTGTCAGAACAAACTACTCGTTGGATGTTGGGCTTTTTAGAAACAATGTTTTTTGGCTTCATCATCTTTACTATGGGAAGCTCGATGATTATCGAGAGGCTGAGTATTCCCAATGCTCATGATCTGGCTAGTTATTTTGAAATTAAACTTTTAGGGGTTTTATGTTTAAATTTATTTCTGCTTATTCTTGTCTTTTTATTGCGGACATATTTACACTCGTCTTACTATTTTGAAAATGTGATAAATAATAAGTATCAGAGTAAAGATCTCTATACTTTTACAGTGGGGCGAATATTGTATCGTACTCCAGGTGAAGATTGGTTACGTGGATTATTAATTTCATCAGTAGGTAAAGAAATAATTTTTCGTTGTGGACTATTGGATGAACAGATAAATAATTTTCTTAAAGATCGATTAGTTGTTCCATCAAATCTTGCTTTGTCAACTGATAAGATTCTCAAATTACACGATTTTGTGGTGGTGTTATATAAGGAAAATCAGGATTTTAGTCGCTTACTCTATTCTGTAGGGATAGGTGAGACGGACTTGCTTAATATTGTTGATTGGGTTGTTAAAGGTATTGAAGCTAATGAAATGAGTGATCGTTTTTGGCGACCAGAAAATTTGGAGCGCTTAGGCTCGATTGGTAAAAGTTGGTCTTATGGAATTACCCCTCGTCTGGATCTTTATAGTGAAGATCTTTTAGACCGAAGTGAGGCACAGTTTTCAGCTTACGAAGTTTCTTTTCGGGATAAAGAAGTTGGTCAATTAGAAGATGTTTTGTCTCGTTCTAGTGAATCAAATGTTCTTTTGATTGGAGAGTCTGAGCCAGTTCGTATGGATGTATTATGGAATTTTGTAAGAAAAATTAAGGAGGGGATTGTCTTACCAAATTTGGAACATAAAAGAGTTATTTTATTCAATACAGCAGTCTTTCTAGCTGGTTTTAAAGAACGATCTGATTTTGAAAATGAATTAATTAAAGTTTTCAATGAAGCTGTTGGGGCAGGCGATGTAGTTTTGATATTTAATGATTTTTCAGCTTTTTTGACTGGAGCTGAGAATTTACACTCTCAAGTATTTAGTTTGCTTGATCAATATTTTGCTTCTTCTCGTTTGCAGATTATTGCTATGTCGGATACTGATAAATTCCATCAAGTATTAGAAACACGTTCCGAGGTAATGTCGCGTTTTGAAAAAGTGATTGTTCGTGATTTGACCATCGAGGAGGCGGTTATGACTTTACTTGAAGGAGTTGATAAGGTAGAACATCAAACAGGACTTCATTTTTCTTATCCAGCTTTAAAACAAATAGTTGTAAGTGCAGATGCTTATTTGCAAGAAGGCTCCCTAGCAGAAAAAGCTAAAGATCTTGTTGTAGAGTTAGTCCCCTGGGCATTAAGATTAAATAAAACTTTAGTGGGAATAGATGATGTCTCCGTTTATTTACAGGAAAAGACTAATATCCCGATGGGACGAATTACTGAAAAGGAAAAGGATATTTTGGTAAACCTGGAAGCCGTTTTGCATGAGAGAATTATTGGCCAGACTCAGGCTGTTTCAGCTGTTGTGAGCGCAATGAAGCGAGCCCGAGCGAGAGTGCAAAATCAAAAGCGACCACTTGGTTCTTTTTTATTTTTAGGTCCAACAGGTGTAGGAAAAACTGAAACAGCTAAAGCCTTGGCTACAGCTTATTTTGGTGGAGAAGAAAAATTGATGCGTTTGGATATGACAGAATATCAAGATGAAGATTCTTTGGGTAAATTAATTGGATCTTTTAAAGATAACAAACCAGGAATTTTAGCCAATTTAATTCGTCAAAATACTTTTGGAGTATTGTTGCTCGATGAATTTGAAAAAACAAATAAAGAAGTACAAAACCTTTTTTTGCAAATTTTAGATGAAGGAATTTTTTCGGATATGAATGGAAAGCGAGTAAATGCACGTAATATAATTTTTATTGCGACTTCCAATGCTGGTTCAAGCACTATTTGGAGTATGGTAAAAGAAGGTAAGAATCCGGTCGCCGAAAAAGACTCAATAATTAATGAAATAGTAAGTACTGGAGTTTTTAAACCGGAATTATTGAACCGCTATGATGAAGTTATAATTTTCCATCCATTGTCTCCAGATGATTTGTTTAAGATTGCTGGTTTGATGCTTAAAAAGGTGGCCAAAAGATTAGAACAGAAGGGGATTAATCTAGTAGTGAATGATTATTTATCTACTAATGTTAGTCAAGAAGGATCCAATGAAATTTTTGGTGCTCGTCCGATGAATCGTTATATTCAAGATAAGATTGAACAGGTAATTGCTGATAAAATTATTACGGGGGAATTGAAACCTGGGGCCAAAATAGAATTTAAAGAGCCGGTTGTGGGTGAGGATGTTTTGTTTTCCGTTATAATATCTTAAATAATCTATTACATGTTACCAAAAAAACATTCCCCATTAAGTTTTACTACACATATAGTTTGTGCCATTTTATTTGGTGTCGGTATGGCTTATTTAATTTGGGGTGGAATAAGTTCTGTTTTGGCGAATACAAGTAATGTTGCTGTTGGAGCTGTAAGTAATGTTGCTACTGGTGTCGTATCCAAATTAACAAATTTTCAATTAATTAAATTTGAAAATAAGGAGAATAAAATTCCCCTAGTAGCGACTAATACTGTTAAACCTCGAGTTTTGGCTTATGTAGAAACAGATAGTATAGCTATACCCTTAGAAGGTAAATTCGTTGTTGCTAATTTGGGTACAATGATTATTACTCTCTACCAAGATGGCCAAGAAGTGGATAATGTTCCAATTGAGACGATTGGAAAAAAAGGTCTAGCTTGGGAAACTCCGCATGGTTTATATAAAATAGAAACAAAAGAACGTACGCTTTTTTCTTCCATTGGAAAGGTTTATATGCCTTTCAGTATGCAGTTTAATGGTAATTATTTTATTCATGGCTGGACATATTATCCCGATGGAACACTTGTTTCGGCAGAATTTTCGGGTGGTTGTATTAAATTAAAAACATCGGCTGCTGAGAAAATTTTTAATTTTGTTTCAGTTGGGACCCCCGTCTATATTTATGATTCCAGTGATTTGGCAATTAAAAAACCAATTGGACGTTATTTTTTAAAAACCAATACTTTACCGAAAGTTAGTGCTGAGTCTTACTTGGTTGCTGATCTAGATACTGGCGAAATTATTTTAGATAAAAATCGCGATAGTCAATTTTCTATTGCTTCCATTACTAAATTGATGACCGCTTTGGTTTCTTTGGATGTGTCTTATTTCCTTAATCCCATAACTATTGCGGCTAATACATTAGCTGAGACTAATACGACCAAACTAATTTCTGGTCGAACGGCTATAATCCGTGAAATTTTGAAACCGCTTCTTTTAGAATCAGATAATGGTGCCGGAGAAGTTTTGGCTAGTACTTTAGGACGGAAGACATTTATTAGTAAAATGAATGAGCGTGCCAAATCGATTGGTCTTAGTCAAACAGTGTTCACTGATCCAAGTGGTGTTTCTTTAGAAAATATATCTACAGCTTCGGATTTATTTAGTTTGTTGTCCAATCTTTATAATTACAAGAAATATATTTTTGATATTACTAAATTAGAAACGTCTACTGTTGCTGGAGTAGAGTGGAAAAACAATAATCCTTTTGCGGTAGAGTCTGGTTTTATTGGTGGTAAGAGTGGAATCAACACTCGTGCCAAACAAGCTTTTGCTAATATTTTTTCACTACCGATTGGTCAAGCAACAACTAGTCAAATTGCTATCATTGTTTTGGGTAGTAATGATAGTATTGCTGACACTAGAGAATTACTTAATTTTGTTAAAACCAATGTCTATTATTCTGAATCGGGGAAAGAATTGCTTACTGCTTCGGCTGCTTTAGTTCTAGAAACTAAAGAATTAGCCACGACATCGACAGCTATTGTTCCAGAGAAGACAACCACTTTAGCTTTTGCGGGAGATATAATGCTTGATCGTGGAGTTAAGAAAATAATAACAACTGTCGGGGCGGGAGATTATAATTTTCCGTTTGTGAATTTCGGGAAAATAGAAAATGCAGATATTTTATTTGGAAATCTTGAAGGTCCAGTATCTGATGGAGGAAGAGATTTACATAATCTTTATTCATTTAGAATGACACCAAAGGTGGTAGAAGTGCTCCAGAATAAAGGTTTTGATGTTTTGTCAGTAGCTAATAATCATATGGGAGATTGGACTACTGCGGCCTATGTCGATACTATTAATAATTTTTCTGATTCAAATATTTCTTTAGTTGGTGGTGGTTTATCTAAGAGTGAAGCAGTTGAGCCAAAGATAATAGAAAAAAATGGTATAAAATTTGGTTACATTGGATTTTCGGACGTGGGACCAAATGGTATGAAGGCAGGAACTTCTTCCGCTGGAGTACTTTTGGCGAGTGATCCACAAGCACCGCAGATAATCAAACAAGCCAGTGAAAAATGTGATGTATTAGTTGTGTCCTATCATTTTGGTAATGAATATGAGCCAACATCTAACTGGCGTCAGCGTGAATTGGCATATATGGCTATCGATAATGGCGCACGAATAGTCGTCGGTCACCACCCTCATGTAGTTCAAGAGATGGAAAATTATCGTGGAGGGGTGATTATGTATAGTTTGGGTAACTTTATTTTTGATCAATATTTCTCACCTGAAACTATGTCTGGTTTGGCGGTAAAAATAACTTTTGTCGGTAAAAATATTTCTAATATTCAGAAACTAAAAACAACACTAGATAAAAATTTTCGGGTTACTGTGGAATAAAATTGCAACCCCTAAGAAATATATAATCTATTGTCAATAAACAAGATTTGTTGTATTATATTTCTTTATGTCTAACTTCTGGCAAAAATTAAAGAAGCCTATTTTTATGATGGCTCCTATGTATGATGTTACTGACGAAGCTTTTCGTCAGATGTTTGTTAAATATGGAAAACCTGATGTTTTATATACGGAGTTTGTTTCGGCTGATGGGTTAGTTAGTCCTTTAGGTAGAAAAAAAATTTCTCGGGAATTATATTTTCAAAAAAATGAACATCCGATAGTAGCGCAAATTTTTGGTTCTAATCCAGATAATATTTATGAAGCCACTAAAATAATCGCTAGTCTTGGTTTTGATGGGGTAGAAATAAATATGGGTTGTCCAGACAAAACAGTAATTAAACAGGGATCTGGTTCGGCACTTATTCGTACCCCAGATTTAGCGGTAGAAATAATTGAAGCGGCTAAACGGGGAGCAGGAAAGATACCTGTTTCAATAAAAACGCGTTTGGGTTACTACAAACCAACAGAGATGACTGATTGGATAACGAAAATTTTAGCTGCCAAGCCAGCTGCTTTAACTGTCCATCTTCGAACAATGAAAGATATGTCGAAAGTGCCAGCCAGGTGGGATTTGGTGGATAAAGTTGTAGCACTAGCTAAAGATGCGAGAATACCAATTATTGCTAATGGAGATATAGAAAGTTTGGTTGAAGCAAAAGAAAAAGCCGAAAAACATAATCTTGATGGAATAATGATCGGCCGTGGAGTCTTCGGTAATCCTTGGTTTTTTGCTGGTTTGGATCATGAGCTGTCTATTTCTGAAAAACTTAATGCCCTAATAGAACATACCAAACTTTTTGAAGATTTATATTGTACTGGTAAAACTAATGATAAATTATTTTCTGGTCATACAAAAAATTTCGACGTCATGAAAAAACATTATCGCGCTTATATAAAAGGTTTTTTGGGTGCCTCGGAATTGCGCACTAAATTAATGCGGGTAAATTCAGCAAAGGAAGTAGAAGATATAATTACAGATTTTCTAAAATTGACAAAAGTTTCAATATCCTTAGAATGAGAGCTTAGATAGACTACTCTTTGAAAGGAGGATCTCGATATGGAAATCCAATTTCCACGACATCTCGTTGCTTCTCAGCAGTTTGATCGTCCTATGTTAGATCACTTGTTTGAACTTACAAGGGAAATGGAGTCTTACACTGCTCGTGACCATAGTGATATTTTAGAAAAGGAGATTATTGCAACACTTTTTTACGAACCCTCGACTAGAACTCGTTTCTCGTTTGAATCTGCGGTTTTGCGTTTGGGTGGACAAGTCATTTCGACTGAAAACGCTCGTGATTTTTCTTCGGCGGCAAAAGGAGAGACGATAGAAGACACTATTCGAGTGATTGGTGGTTACGCTGATCTTATTGTTATGCGTCACCATGAATCTGGTGCAGCTCTGCGTGCGGCTGGGGTTAATATTGTACCGATCATCAATGCTGGTGATGGAGTTGGTCAGCATCCAACTCAGGCGCTTTTGGATGTCTATACAATTCAAAAGCACTTTGGCAAAGTTGATGGTCTTACTATTGCGATGATGGGAGACTTGGCTCATGGCCGAACGGTGCGTTCGCTTTGTTATCTGTTGGCCAAGTATCCTGTAAAGAAAATCTACTTCGTGGCGCCAAAAGTGGTGGAGATGAGGGATGATATCAAGGAGTATTTGATAGAACATTCTATTGATTTTGCCGAAGAGCCGAATCTTCTTCACATCATTGGTGAAATCGATGTTCTCTACCAAACACGGATTCAGAAGGAGCGTTTTGGAGATAATTTGGAAGAATATCACGAAGCGTCTGGGAAGTATATTATTGATATCGATATTGCCCAGATGATGAAAGATGTGGCGATTATCATGCATCCTCTGCCTCGTTTAGACGAAATCAAACCGGAAGTAGATGCCAATCATCGAGCGATGTACTTTGAACAAGCCAAGAATGGTCTTTATGTTAGAATGGCAATTTTAAGCCTTATGCTGGGTCATTTAAAGTAAGGCTTATATCTAGGGGCTTGGAATTTTCCGAGTCCCTTTTTTAAATATCGATTTTTGTTATATACTATCTTTATGTCCGAATTATCCCTTTATCGTAAATATCGCCCTAGTAAGTGGGCCGAAGTAGTGGGTCAAGACCATGTTGTGTCTGTCTTAGAAGGTGCGATAAAAATGGGTAACATAGCTCATGCTTATTTATTTTGTGGTACTCGTGGGACTGGTAAGACTAGTGTGGCGAGAATTTTTGCCCAATCGATTGGTACTACGCCAAATGATATTAGTGAAATTGATGCCGCTTCGACAAATGGGGTGGATGATGTTCGTGAATTGCGTGAAGCAGTTCGTTCGTTACCTTTTGAATCAAAATATAAAGTCTATATTATTGATGAAGTGCATATGTTATCTAAGCCAGCTTTTAATGCTTTACTAAAAACATTAGAGGAACCACCATCGCATGTTATTTTTATTTTAGCGACCACAGAATTACATAAGTTGCCAGAGACGATTATTTCTCGTTGTCAGACTTTTACCTTCAAAAAACCGACGATTGAAATTTTGAAAAAAGTTGTTGAAAAAACAGCCAAAAAAGAAGGTTTTGCAATTGACGACGGTTCGGCCAATTTACTTGCGATGCTGGGCGATGGCTCATTTCGTGATGCTTTAGGTATTTTACAAAAAGTTATTAGTTCTTCTTCCGATAAAAGAGTAACCGCCGAAGAAGTAGGAGTGATTACTGGTGCGCCTACTCAACAATATGCTTTTGATTTTATTACAGCCCTTTTGCTTAAAAGAGCTGATTTAGCTTTGACGGTTATTCATAAAGCAGTGAGCGAGGGGAAAGATATAAAATTTTTCTTAAAAATGATTTTGGCTGATTTGCGTTTGGCAATGCTCTTGCGGTTTGCTCCTGAGATGAAAATTTCGATTAAAGATGAAGTGGGAGAAGATGAATTACAAAAATTAGAACAATTATCTCATCATGAACACGCAGATAGCCTACCTGCTATTTTAAAAGAGTTGATTTACACTTATGATGATATTGGACGAACTTATCTTCCCCATTTACCTTTAGAACTCGCTGCGGTAAAAATTTCTCAAGTGGTTAACTAGGTAGATTCAATCCTTCGATTTTGTGGTAGTATGTGATTGAATATATGGAATTAGACGATTCAGATTTAATTAATGACTATCAAAATGGTAATCAGGGGGCTTTTGAGACCTTGGTTTCTCGGTATTTAAAAACAGTTTATGTATTTATTTTTCGCTTAGTGGGTAGGCCAAGTGAATCAGAGGATCTTACTCAGGATACTTTTGTTAAGATTTGGAAAAATTTAGATAAGTATGATAAGGAAAAAAGTTTTAAAACTTGGGTTTTGAGTATTGCTAAAAATACTACTTATGATTGGTTTAGAAAAAAGAAGGCGATAAATTTTTCTGAAATAAATCAACAGATGCCTGAAAATAATTTTGGTGATAATATTCCTGATGTTGAACTTTTGCCAGATGAAATATTTGAGCAAAAGGAATTGGCAGCGTTTTTATCTTCTGCTTTGGATAAAATTACTTTAGATTTGCGAACCATCTTAATTTTACACCTAGAGGATGGACTGACTTTTGAAGAAATTGCTCAGATTGTGAAAAAACCAATGAATACCGTTAAAAGTCAATATCGGCGTGCTTTATTGATTTTACGCAAATATTTAGTGGAAAATGCACCAAATTAACAATTTTTAACGTACTAATATCATGGGAAAGGATTATAAGACATTATTTACTCAAAGTGAAAATATTGAACTACCACAAGGCCTCTTGGAGTCAGTTTTGGTTAAAGTTCGTTTAGAGCAAAAGAAGTCGGCCAAAAGAGAACTAATTTTTGTTGGAAGTACAGCAGCTGGTTCACTTATCGCAATCATTCCAGTTTTTTCTTATTTTATAGATGGTTTCATTCAATCTAGTTTTTATCAATATTTTTCCTTAATTTTTTCAGAGGGGACGGGAGCCCTTGCTTTCTGGAAAGAAATCGGAATGTCTCTTGCTGAATCCTTGCCGATTTTATCAGTTACTGTTTTCTTAACAGTCCTAGTGGTACTCATTTGGTCTATTGCTAGAACAGCTCGAGATGTCAAAATAGTATTTTTACCAACTCACTTAATTAGAATTTAATTTTTAAAAATATGAATCCCGTAGTATTAAATGGCATCGTTGGGAATTTATATTCAAAAAACAACATGAGTTCGAAAATAATTATCAATTTAATAAAAGTGGTACAATACCGTCCCAACGAGAATAATGCCATTTTTCACTAACAGGATGAATTTAAAAGACATTGCTCAATCAAAAACACTTCGAGGAATTATTATTGGTATTTGTATTTTTATTGTCGCAGCTCTAATTTTTCAAGCTGGAGTTTTTGTTGGTTATAAAAAGGCAGAATTTTCTGGCCGATTTGGTGATAATTATTCTCGGGCTTTTGGAGGAGAAAAACGTGGTCCTGGTATGATGGGTGGATTCCCAGAAGATATTTTTGTGGGTGGGCATGGCACGGCTGGTAAAATTGTGCGAATTAGTTTGCCTACGATTATCGTAGCTGATCGTGATAATGTGGAAAAAGTCGTTACAATAGAAGACGACACTTCTATTAGAAGTTATCGTGATGCAGTTAAAATTACAGATTTAAAAGTTGGAGATTTTGTTATTATACTTGGTTCCCCTGATGATCAGGGTCAAATAGTTGCCAAGCTTATTCGGATTACTCCAGAACCAAAAATGAAGGCTCTTAATGGAGTTTCAACGACTACTAATAACATTAAACAAATTTCTAATTAATATGAATCCCGTAGTATTAAATGGCATCGTTGGGAATTTATATTCAAAAAACAACATGAGTTCGAAAATAATTATCAATTTAATAAAAGTGGTACAATACCGTCCCAACGAGAATAATGCCATTTTTCACTAATAGGATGAAAATTAAAAATTGGATTATTTCGCATAAAATAATTGGTACAATTCTAGCTTTATTAGTGGCGTATATTATTTATTGGGGTTATGGGAAACTATTTAATAGTAGTAGTATTGAAACAAAGTATGTGGTTGCTGCTGTGCAAAAAGGGACAATCGTTACGTCTGTAAGTGGAAGTGGTCAGGTTTCGGCTTCCAATCAGGTAGATTTACAGAGTAAAGTATCTGGAAATGTTGTTTATGTTAGTGCAAAAGTGGGTGACCGGGTTTCCGCTGGATCACTAATTGCTCAAATTGATTCTGAAGACGCTCGGATTGCCTTAGAGAATGCTAAAATTGCTTTGGAAAAATTGACTCAGCCGGCGGATCAGCTTTCAATCACTCAAGCTGAAAATTCCTTAACTGATGCTCAGGTTTCAAATAAAAAGGCCTATGATGATGGTTTTAGTAATATTACGACTGCTTTTGTTGATCTACTTGATATATTATCTGGAATCGATAGTTTGATTAATGGTGTTGGTGGTAGTGGATATTTGAATGATCAAAGATACTTATCTAGTGGTACTGAAATTGAACGAGATTATGCCAATAAAGCAGCTAGTAGTTATTATCTAGCAAAGAACAGTTATGATAAAAGTTTTGCTTTATATAAAACCATCACTAGGACGAGTGATTCTGTTAGTATTGAATCTTTAATAAATAATGTTTACGAAACGACTAAAAAAATAGCCCAAGCTGTTAAAGATGCTCAAAATGCCATTGAATACCTTCAGAATCAAAATGGGGTTACCTCAGAGTCTACGACTGCTCGAAATAATTTAAATACTTGGCTTTCATCTGTGAATAGTTATTTACAAAGTTTGAATTCTTCTGTTAATACAATTAGTAGTTCTGCTCGATCTTTGAAAGCACAAACAGAATCTCTTGCTAAACTAAAAATTGGTGCAGACCCTCTTGATATTCGTTCTCAAGAATTGAATATTCAACAGAAACAAACTGCTTACAATGATTCATTTATCCGTGCCCCCTTCTCTGGAGTATTGGCTTCCCTCAGTATTAGTCAAGGTGATTCATTAAATAGCGGTACTAGTATCGGTACTTTTATCACTGAAAATAAGGTGGCTGACATTTCTCTTAATGAAGTAGATGTATCTAAAATTAAGTCTGGTCAAAAAGCCACTCTTACTTTTGATGCAATTGAAGGGCTCTCTATTACCGGAAAGGTAATCCAAGTGGATCTTGTGGGTACTGTTAGTCAGGGAGTTGTTTCGTATAATGTAAAGGTTGGTTTTGATACTCAAGATGATCGAATTAAATCTGGTATGAGTACCAGTGTCTCTATTATTACTGATGTTAAACAAGATGTTTTAGTTGTGCCCAATAGTGCAATCAAAACTCAAAATAGCGTCAGTTATGTTCAGGTTGTAGACAAAAATATTGCAACGACTGATAATCAAGGTTCCGTTTTAGTTTCTTTACCTACTAGTCAAACAGTAGAGATTGGCTTTTCAGATGATACTTCTACGGAAATTATTTCTGGCCTAAGTAAAGGTGATAAAATTGTAACTAAGACGATTGCCCCTACTGCTGTTACTACTACTAGTGCACCTAGTATTTTAAATGCTGCTGGTGCTGGTAGTCGTACGGGAGCTACTGGAGGAGGAGCGGTGAGAGCTCTTGGTCACTAGAAAAATACTTGTCCCGTTAGAAATAAACTGGCGAGATGAAGATGAGCGAAAACAACAGTATTCCTAACAAACGCAAGTAGAATAATAAGATTAGTAAATAAATTTCTAATGGGATGATTGAAGTTAAAAATGTTACAAAAACATATAAGACTGGCTTGATTGAATTCCAAGCATTGAAAGGAGTTTCCTTTACAATCGAGGATGGGGAATTCGTAGCCATTATGGGTCCATCTGGTTCTGGTAAATCTACTTTGATGCATATTCTCGGTGCCCTCGATACTCCAACTAGCGGAACATATTATTTAGATGGGAAAGATGTTTCTACTTTAAGTGATGATGAATTGGCGGATATTCGTCGTGATAAAATTGGTTTCGTTTTTCAATCTTTTAATTTACTTCCACGAACGACAGTTTTTAGAAATACTATGTTGCCTTTAGTTTATGCTCGTGTATCGAAAGAAGAGCGAGGAAAATTAGCTAAAGTGGCGCTTCTAGCGGCAGGAATGGACGAAGAACATTTTTATCATTTATCTAATCAATTGTCGGGGGGACAAATTCAAAGAGTGGCTATTTCTCGTGCTTTAGTAAACAACCCTTCACTTATTTTAGCCGATGAGCCAACCGGTAATCTTGATACTGTGACTGGTAATATTGTGTTAGGTACTTTTCAAAAATTAAATAAAGAATTAGGTCGAACTATCATTCTTATTACTCACGAAGCTGATGTGGCTGAGCATGCTGATAGAATTATTTTTATTAAAGATGGTTTGATTATAAGTGATAGTCGGACTCATCAGAAAAAAATTGTTCGGCATTAAATGTACTTGTCCCGTTAAAGGTAGGTGGGCGAGATTAAGATGAGTGCATTAAATAATAAAATGAACAAACATTTGCCGACAAATTTTAATAAGAATATAAACTTTTAATGGGATGCACATACTTGATATATTATCTGAAACATATTCTGCTTTATATTCGAACAAAGTTCGTTCTGGTTTGACGATGTTGGGAATTGTAATAGGTATTAGTTCGGTTATTATTATGCTTGCTATTGGACAGGGAGCTCAAAGTTCTATCGAGTCGAGTATCCAGTCAATTGGTTCGAATTTAGTAATTGTTTCGCCAGGAGCCCAGAGTGGCCCTGGAATAACTGTGAGTGCTGGACGTGGATCAGCTAAATCTCTTAAATTATCTGATGCTCTAGCTGTTGAAACTCAAATTTCTTCAATTAAGGGTGTGGCACCAGAGGTAACAGGACGTTATCAAATTACTGCCCTTGGACAAAACACTAATACTCAAGTCTCTGGAACCGTCCCAGCTTATACTGATGTGCGTAATATGCAGGTAGATGAAGGAATATTTATTACGGATCAAAATGTTAATAGTGGGAGTAAGGTGGTTGTTCTGGGTCCTAATGTTCGAGATGATCTTTTTGGAGTGGAGGCGGAAGCTATTGGTCAATCAGTGCGGATTAATAAGATTGAATTTAAAATTATTGGTATAACAAAAGCTAAGGGTGGAGGAGGATTTGGTAGTCAGGATGACCAAGTATTTATTCCAATTAGTACTGCTCAGCGTTATCTTTCTGGTGATGAATACGTTTCAACTATTAGCATTGCAGCTGTGGATGCTAATTCTACTACTCAAGTGCAACAGGATGTGACGAGTCTCTTGCTTAGTTTACATAAAATCAGTGATCCACTCTTGGTTGATTTTAATACCCTTAATCAGTCTGATATTACTGCGGCGGCAACAAGTATTACTCAGATTTTTACAATTCTACTTGGATCGGTTGCTGGCATCTCTTTAATCGTCGGTGGTATTGGAATTATGAATATGATGCTGACAACAGTTACGGAACGTACACGCGAAATTGGTTTACGAAAAGCGATAGGAGCTAAAAAGAAAGATATTAGTTTACAGTTTTTGATTGAAGCGGTGATGCTTACATTTATGGGTGGATTTATTGGTGTAGTATTGGGCTGGTTGGTGTCGTTTGGAATTACTTATTTTGGTGTACTCCAAACCCAGGTTTCGGTGTTTTCGATTATTTTAGCTTTTAGTGTATCAGCTGCGATTGGGATTATTTTTGGCTATTACCCTGCACGAAGAGCTGCTAGCTTAAATCCAATTGATGCATTACGTTATGAGTAGACGAATTGTCGTTGAGAGCAGAGTGAAGTGATCTCTTTAATTTTTTTCAAGATTACTTCACCCTGCTCTCTGAGACAAAAGAGGGTTTAATAATTAATAAAATAAATATGAGTACAAAACACATAATATCTGCAGTCATCGTTATTGTTGTTATTGCAGGCTTATTGTTTTATGGTGGGATGCAATATGGGAATATAAAAAGTTCGTCTCGAGGCATTGGACAATTTGCTGGCCAAATGGGTGGGACAGGTAGTGGTGCACGTACGAGTGGTGTAGTTAGTCGAGGTGGAGTGAGTGGAGGTTTTACTATTGGTGATATTTTAGCAAAAGATGCTACCAGTATTACTGTCAAAATGCGTGATGGAAGTACTAAAATAGTTTTTTATTCGTCCACGACTGATGTTCAAAAAACTGTTGATGGAAGCGCAACAGATTTGGTGGTTGGAAAATCGGTGTCTGTTATGGGGATAACCAATGCTGATGGTAGTATTACTGCTCAATCAGTCTCTCTTCGTACAACACCATTAGTTTCACCACAAGGAAAAACACAACCAGCACAGTAAAAGATATTGTACAAAAAATCGACACAGCTGTGTCGATTTTTTGTACTTATGCTAAGATATGCCTATGCAGAAATCAGAAAATATAACTTACGATGCAGTGGTAATTGGGGGCGGTGCCTCTGGAATGCTGGCCGCTGGACGAGCCGCGGAACGTGGTTTACGTGTTTTGTTATTGGAAAAAAATCACTACCTCGGTGAAAAATTAAAATTGACTGGTGGTGGACGATGTAATATTACTAATGCTGAATTTGATCGTCAGATTTTGCTTAGTAATTATGGTGAGGGGAAAGATTATTTATTTTCTCCATTTTCTCAATTTGGTGTCCAATCTACTTTTGATTTTTTTACTATTCACGGATTACCACTGGTAATAGAAGCTCGTAAACGGGCTTTTCCAAAAACTCAAAATGCCGAAGATGTGGTGGCTGTCTTAGAAAATTATCTTAAAACTACTGGAGTGGTGATTAAAACGAAAGCTCCTGTAACACGTATAATCACTAAGAAAGATAAGATAGTGGGAGTAGAGGCTCTAGGGGTGGAATATACTACTAAGGCAGTAATTCTCGCCACCGGTGGTCTTTCTCACCCCGAAACTGGCTCGACAGGGGATGGAATGCGTTGGTTGTCGAAGTTGGGACATTCAGTCCGTCAGCCTTCTCCTACAGTGGTGCCTTTGGCTGTAGCTGAAGATTGGGTTAAAGAGCTTTCTGGCGTGTCTCTAACTTTTATGAAGATTACTTTTTTTGTGGATGGGAAAAGAGCATTTTCTAAAACTGGAAAGATTTTATTTACTCACTTTGGTTTATCTGGGCCCTTGATTATGAATAGTGCTGGAAAAGTAAAAGCTCTTTTGGAACAAGGAAAAGTGACTGCCAAAATTGATGCGTTTCCGGATACTGATTTAGGGGTGCTTGAAAAGCAAATTGTAAAAGTTTTTGATGCAAATAAAAATAAGGATTTAAAAAATATTTTTAAAGAAATAGTGCCAGAGGGAACCGACAAAGGGATTTTATCATTAGTAGAAATTATAGAAGATATTAAAGTGCATAGTGTGACTAAGGAACAGAGAAAAATGATTGTCCACTTACTCAAATCTTTGCCAGTGACGATTATTGGTTTGATGGGTTATGACCGAGCAATTGTATCTGATGGGGGAGTTTCGTTGGCTGAGATAGATATGAAAACTATGCGCTCTAAAATTCATCCAAATCTTTATATCACTGGCGACCTTTTGGATATAAACCGTCAATCAGGCGGATTTAGTCTACAACTTTGTTGGACAACGGGTTATGTGGCCGGTAATTCAGTAGGAGGATAATGACCAACCTTCTATTTTTAAAAAAAGTTAGTTTTTTGATTTAGTTAATTGTCCACAGGTATTTTAATAAAATTTGTTTTTCTGGTGATATAATAAATCTGTTTGAGATTAATCAAATAATTAAAATATTATGGCCAAAGGAAAAAATATGAAGAAAGAGGTGAAAAAGCCCAAGAAAGCAAAATCTAAGTAATTTTTTAAAAAACCACCAGACTAGGTGGTTTTTTAAAAATTGATTAATTCTTCCTTTTCTTTCCTAGATAATTGTTTTAACTTTGCCTCTCTGGCTCGGGCAAGAGCTAGGGTGTCTAATTCTTCAAAATATTTAAGAATTACAGGTCGTCTGATTTTTGTATAATGTGCTCCACACTTGGAGTGATTGTGTGCCTTCAATCTTTTTTCTAAATTGTTAGTACTTCCAGTATAAAAGGTTTTATCGGCACACTCTAGTATGTATACGAAATAGGGCATTTTTTATTTGTCGTTCCGAGCTTAACATGGAATCTTGTATATTATAACAGACCTCGTGTTTTTTACGGGCTTTTTTATAATTGATAAATCTTCAAAAAATGCTATATTTGTGATGTTAAGTGGCCCCTACTGGCAAAAGGTAGGACATAATTTAATATATTGCGGGATCGTCTAAAGGTAGGACATGGGCCTTTGAAGCCCAGTATCTTGGTTCGATTCCAAGTCCCGCAGCTAACGATTTTTGTCTATAATTTAAGCCATTTTTTTTAAGTAGGTTTCTTGGATGCTAGAACTTTTTAGTAGTAAGGTGGAGTAAAGTTTGACAATAAATAGTTATGGGTATATACTCAATACTAGGTCGTGATTATTAACTTCTAACCATAACTATTATGCCTAGATTAGATGGAACAGGTCCTCAAGGCCAAGGTCCAAGAACTGGCCGAGGTATGGGTAACTGCTCGGTTTGTCCAAGATTTGCTAATTGCCCCAATCTTTCCAAAGAAGAGCGAAAGAAGCTCTTACTGGAAGAGAAGGAAGCAGTTGAGCAAGAATTGGCTGATTTGGAGAAATAATCATCCAACAGATAGAATAGCCCTTTGTGGGTGATTTTATCTGTAAGATAATAAATAATAAACACTATGCCAAGACCAAGATTGTGCCGAAAAATAAACTTCAGTCCGAATGTTAGATATTTTAAGCCCCAAGGTATCCCCTTGAGGGAACTTGACGAGGTTGAGCTAACTTTAGAAGAACTGGAAACTCTGCGATTAAAGAATGTGGAGGGATTGGAACAGACAGAGGCCTCTAAAAAAATGAAGACCTCGCAAAGCACTTTTCAACGGATTTTAGCTTCGGCCTATTTGAAAATTTCAGATGCTCTGATAAATGGGAAAGCGATTAAAATTAACGAGTAGATAAGTAGTGTTTCTGGGGGTAGGGTGAGATGCTACTAAGCCCCAGCAAATGCAGGACAGTGATAATAGAACTCGCTCTTTCCCTGTAACAAAATGGTTCTAATTTCGTCCAAGTCCCGCAGCAAAATTTGTGCGTAGCTCGAGAAATGTTAAAATATTAATGAGGAAATCTTGCGAAAAAAGAAACCTAGCCTAAAGAATTATTAAATAGATTAGATAATTATTAACTTGGGTGGACGCCATTATTTCCCTTTAATATTTTCAAAAATCACTTGGAGGTCGAACCTCCAAGTGATTTTTGATTATTTATATTTTATTTTAACTCTAATTGTTTCAAAAAATTCTCTCGTTCATTCCCTGTGATTTCGCGAACTTGTCCGTCTTTTAGATCGGCTAAGTTGATATTAATTATTCTCGTTCTTTCTAGGTCTACTATTTGATAACCGAGGGCGGCACACATCCGGCGAATTTGGTGTTTCTTGCCTTCGGTAATCGTTAAGAAAAATTCTGTGGGGCTAATCTTAGTCAATTTACAGGGTTTAGCGACAAAGTCTTCTAACTTTATTCCGGAAGTAATCGCCTTTTGAAACATTGGTGTTAGTTTTTTATCGACAGTCACTCGGTATTCTTTTTCGTGTTCATTTTCTGACTCCAGTAATTTGCCAGTAACTCTTGTGTCATTGGTCAAGATGATTAAGCCATGCGATTCCTTGTCTAAACGTCCCATAGGAGTCAAAGGTGTTCGATATTTAATCATATCAGCAATAGATTTCTGACCTTTTTCGGGGTTAGTAACCACATCGATAGGCTTATTGAAGGCTAAATATACATAGGCCGCTTCCTTTTGCTCCATAGTTTTATGATCGACAACTACCTTGTCGTCTTTATTTACTCTGTCACCTAAGACCGCTACTTTGCTATTTAGAGTTACTTTGCCAGCGATAATCAATTTATCAGCTTCTCGTCTCGAAGCAACTCCTTGTTTAGACAAGTATTGGTTGATCCTCATTGGGTAGGGATTTTTTTCGTTTTTATTTATCATTGATATAGCATAGCAAATAACTTCTGATTTTCCCATTACCCCACAATTTTAGAGAATTTGTTAATATTGTCGATAGGAATATCACTTGGTATAATTAAGAACATATGACAAACTTTGATATTTTACAATCCGATTCGACAAATGAAAAAAAAGAGGAATTATTATCAATGTCTTTTGTGAATAAGCTAAAAACGTCTCTACGCGAAAAGCTTGATCCTTCTGAAGATCCAGAACAGGCTGATCAGATGAATGCTTTAATTGAGATGAAAATAAGACATTTAGAGACAATGTATCCTGATCATAAGTCTTATCAAACTTATTACATTTTAAAGAATAAAGTGATTCCAGAAAGTGTAACTGTTGTTGATTTTCCAGGAGATGATTCTGTAATTGCTTTTATTGAGAATTTTTAGTTTTTCTTTGTCTAATTAGGAGTATTATTAAGTTAGAAATTTTTCATTATATAAGGCTCTAACTTAAAAAATATGAAAATTAAAAATGTTGTTAATCCGGACGTGATTACAATAAATCAAAATGCTACATATAAGGAGGCAACGTTTATTCTCTATAATAATAAAATAAGAGGTGCACCTGTAGTAGATGATGATGGAAAATTGGTTGGAATGTTGTCCGAGAAAGATTTATTTAAGGTCCTTTTCCCTTATGAAACAAGTTTTTTCTCTAATCCAGAAATGTATCTAGATTTTGAGGTTAGGGAAAATAAAATAGATGAAATAAAAGATTCTAAAATTAGTAACTACATGTCTCGGAAACTTGTGACTGTCGATCCTGAAATGCCTGTTTTAAAAGCTGGGGGATTGATGTTGGCTAGAGGAGTTCATCGTTTGCCTGTAATAGAAAATGGTAAATTAATCGGGATTGTTTCCCGCCAGGATATTTTTGGCCGAATTCTGAAAAATCATTTACAGTTAGAAGAATAGTAATTTAAAAATTTAGTCGTCTTGTTGTTATACTGGCGAAGGCCGGTGTCCAGTGTATATAATAGAATTGGTTTAGTATTACTAGATTCCGGCCTTCGCTGGTATTATAAAAAAGAGCGTTTTGGTAAAAAATGGCTAATCGTGGGGATTTATTAAATTAATAAAATATTATATGACAAATATTGAACAAAAAAATTATTCTGAAAATGGTATAAATAGTTTTTCTCCGGAAGTTAAAATCAAATATGAAGAATTACATTCAACTCTTTTAGATAAACAGATTGCGGCTAGTGAAAAAGGGGAGATGCTTATCTGGCACGATAAGATAGTCAATTTTGCTAATAATTTATTGAGTACTTATCCAGATGCTCGCGATTATCTATTTTTTCATCTATTGATTGGAAGCACGTCTCCTATGGGATTATCCCAGATTGATTTTCCAGGAGATGATTCTGTTGAATTATTTATAAATAACCTAAATCCTTAGTCTTTTGCCAGTAGACAGGAAACATGTATAATGAAAAGTGATGAACTCAATTAGGTTAAATAATTTTTTTGTATTCTATTTTACCAGGACCCAAGTGGGTACGGTTGTTTAGTCTTTGAACATAGTTAAAGAAAAACAAAACCGGCCTCGCAGGGGTTGGTTTTTTGTTTCCAACTAGACTAGATCTTTTAAAATCCATATTTTCTAAGGAGGAAAAGAAAATGAGTTCAGATCGGGAAAAGGTAATAACTGAGTGTTTGTCACAAATGAAGAAGGTAGAATGTCCTCATCAAAAGAAGAATACTATCTTGGTAGATTCTTTAGATAAACTATTAAATTGTGGTTGTTTACTCAGTGGTGTTGGATATAAAAAATGTGACAAACTTCATCGGGTACGTAAAGGCTGTCCGATGCTCAAGCAACTCAGCCCTTTGTTTGAGGTAGTATAGTTGTTGAAGATAGTATAGTTTTTGGCATTTTGCCATTCAAAGAGAGAAGTAATTTCTTCTTGTTGCTTTTAGATAAGAAGGGTGGTTTAATAGCCAAAGTTGTCCATTTTTATGAAGGGGGTTTTGACCCATGTCCTGGATGCAATGGTTCGGTTCCTTTGTCATACTGTATTGGGCTTTGGCTGTGTTCCTCTTTTTTGTGAACGAAGTTTTTAACTCTCGTCGGGGATTATGTGGCTACTTTTACTATGTTAGGTTGCTCTGGTTTGACAACTTCGTTCGTTGGTTTGCGCGACCAGTATATTATTGTCTGGAACGCGATTCCTCTTGACTGGTTATTTTTGGCCAGTTTTAATACCCGGCCCTCAAAGAGAGTCGGGTATTTTTCAATATTAGAAGAAGAATGCTATAGTAATTCCGTGACTAATTTTAGATTCAAAATAAATAAAAAAATAGCTGGCACACTTGGCCGAGCGGGAACTATTGAAACCCCTCATGGAGTAATTGAAACTCCAGCTTTTGTAGTTGTGGGAACGAAAGCTACAGTAAAGGCTCTTACTCCGGAACAAGTGAAAGATTTGGGTACAGAAGTTGTTTTAGCTAATACCTATCATTTGTATTTAGAGCCCGGTGATGAACTTATAAAAAAGGCGGGGGGTTTACATAAGATGATGAATTGGAGTGGCCCGACAATGACCGACTCTGGTGGTTTTCAAGTATTTTCTCTGGGGGTGGCATTTGGTGAGGGTGGTTTGAATAAATTTTTAAGTGGCGATAAACAGCCGATACAGATAAAGAATAATATCGAGCTGGAAGAAACTGCTAAACTCGCTAAAATAGATGAAAATGGTGTAACTTTCCGTTCGCACATTGATGGTAGTGAACATCGTCTAACACCAGAAAAATCAATCGAGATCCAACACAATATTGGAGCGGATATTATTTTTGCCTTTGATGAATGTACTGCCCCAACGGCTGACCATGTTTATCAAAAAGAGGCGATGGATCGAACACATCGCTGGGCCGAACGCTCGCTTGCACACCATAAAAAACTCAACTTGGAAGAGGGGCGTTCAAGTGATACAGTCCAAGCGCTGTTTGGAATAGTTCAGGGTGGGCGTTTCCAAGATTTAAGAGAAGAAAGTGCTCGTATAATAGCTGGAATGGATTTTGCTGGTTTCGGTATTGGTGGTTCGTTTGAAAAAACAGATATGGATACGGCTGTTGGTTGGGTTAATAAATTACTACCAGAAGATAAACCCCGTCATCTTTTAGGAATCGGTGAGCCATTGGATATTTTAGGTGCGGTAGAAAATGGGGCTGATACTTTTGATTGTGTGGCACCGACACGGATGGCTCGCAATGGTTCACTACTAACCAGACAGGGGAGAATCAATATTCGTAATGCTAAATATCGCGAAGATTTTTTCCCAATAGATAGTGTTTGTGGTTGTTATACTTGTAAAAATTATACTAAAGCCTATCTTGCACATCTTTTTCGTGCCAATGAAATTTTAGCCTCTACTTTGTCTTCGATCCATAATCTTTATTTTATGGTTAATTTTTTGAAAGAAATCAGACAAGCAATTCTAGCTGACAAATTCCCAGATTTCAAAAAAGATTTTTTGCAGGAATATAATACCCTTGACTAGAAAATTGAGAGGAGTATTGTTTTAAATAGATAGCTAGTTCTGAGTATCTAAATATTCCAAAAGGAAAGTAGGATCTTTCTATGTCGAAGTCGAAGATAAAAAAAGAAGAGGTATCAATCCCCGACGGTGGTTGCTTTCTGGCCCCAACTCGTCATTGCGAGTCAGACGATCACCGACATCAGGAAATTGTTCTGATGTTTAGCAATTTTAGTCATGGCGTTCCGTCTGTTAGACGCCATGGTCGGCGGATCAACACCTATCCCCATTCGGGGTTTCATGTGATTGATATGACCCCTATCATAGTGCTGGCTAGCAAAAGGTCGCACTAAGTTTTGCTCTCTTTTCTTTTGTCGCCATCATGTAGATGATACGGCAACTCCCTCTAAACCCCCCGTTCCCGCTCTCTCAGCAGAAGCCCGGGGTTTTTCTTTTTAATCATACAAAATTCATGGACTTAACTTTATTGTTGCGATACATTGAGATAGGATTTCTCAGTACATTTTTATGAAAGGAGACAGGTCTATGTGTGCAAAAGAGGCCCATCATTGTTGGAAGTCTACGCTGGTTCTAGATACGCGAGAGTTCGAGGAAGAAACAAGGGGCTGTGGAGAGAATCCCTTTTGGTGATCTCTAAATGGGTTCAATTTGGAACAAGGTTGTCGCATCGCTCCGGTTTCGAATCCGAACGGTCCGGATCGTAATGGCGAACGCTAATTTTTTACAAAAATGTTTCTTTAATTTTATGTGCCCGGGAAGTATCCCCGAGCCATTTCTTTTTTGAGAAAATCACAAATCTATGATATATTCACCTAGTTATGTCAACTTTTGATTTACAATCCAAATTTGAACCCAAGGGAGATCAGCCAGAAGCCATTAAGAAACTAATGGCAGGCTTAAACAAAGGTTTGAAACATCAGACACTTTTAGGTGTGACTGGCTCTGGAAAAACTTTCACGATGGCTAATGTGATTGCCCAGGTTGGTAAACCAACTTTGGTAATTGCGCACAATAAAACCTTGGCTGCTCAGCTGGCTCAGGAATATAAAGATTTTTTTCCGAATAATGCAGTGCATTATTTTGTTTCTTATTACGATTACTATCAGCCGGAAGCTTATATTGCTGCCACTGATACTTATATAGAAAAAGATGCTCAGATCAATGAAGAGATTGATCGCTTACGTCATGCGTCTACTCAAGCACTTCTGACACGCAAGGATGTGATCATTGTCGCTTCCGTTTCGTGTATTTATGGTTTAGGTAGTCCTGCAGATTATCTTAAAGAGCATTTGAAATTGGTTGTGGGTGATAAAATATCACGGACCGAACTTATGACTGAACTAGTTAATATTTTTTATGAACGAACAAACGCTGATTTGGAACTCGGTTCTTTCCGAGCGATTGGAAATTCAGTAGAGATAATGCCTCCAGGTGAGAAGCAAATTTTTGATATAAAATTGTCCGGTGATAAAATTGAAGAAATAATTGAAATTGATCCAATCTCACGGATGATTGTAAAAAAGCATACTGATATTTTTCTTTTTCCTGCTAAACATTTTATTACTAACGAAGAAGATCGCAAACGTGCGATGAAAGCAATAAAATTGGAACTTGATGCCAGATTGAAAGTCTTAGAAGAACGAGGAATGCTTTTAGAAGTGGAACGTTTAAAACGACGTACAACTTACGACCTCGCTATGATTGAAGAGATTGGTTACTGTAATGGTATTGAAAATTATTCCCGTCATTTGTCTGGTCGCAAACCGGGTGAAGCACCAGAGACACTCCTGTCCTATTTTCCTCATAAAGCTGATGGCACAGCTGACTTCTTGACGGTTGTTGATGAATCACACGTATCTATTCCACAAATTGGTGGGATGTTTGCGGGCGATGAAAGTCGTAAGAAAAATTTAGTTGAATACGGGTTTAGGTTGCCTAGCGCTCTCGATAATCGTCCACTAAAATTCTATGAATTTGAAGAAAAGATTGGTCAAGTTGTTTATACGAGTGCTACTCCAGGTGTGTATGAAAAAGAGCATAGTGAACAAGTAGTCGAGCAAATCATTCGTCCGACAGGTTTAGTTGATCCAGAGTTGGAAATAAGACCTGTCATTGCAAGTGGAACGAAGCAATCTGATTACCCTGGACAGATCAAAGATTTTATCTATGAATCTTTAAAGGAAATAAAAAATGGTAATCGTGTAATCGCGACCACTTTGACAAAAAAAATGGCTGAGGATTTGTCGGCTTATTTAAAAGAGCAGGGAGTTAAGTCTGAGTATTTGCATAGCGAAATAAAAACAATGGAACGAATTAAAATTTTGACCGAGTTTAGACGAGGAACTTTTGATTGTTTGGTGGGAGTAAATCTTTTGCGTGAAGGTTTGGATTTACCAGAACTTTCGTTTATTGGAATCTTGGATGCAGATAAAGAAGGTTTTTTGCGTTCAGAAGTTTCTTTGATCCAAACAATCGGCCGAGCTGCCCGTAATGTGGCTGGACGAGTAATTTTGTATGCTGAAATCATAACTAATTCAATGAAGAAGGCTATCGATGAAACTAACCGTCGCCGAAAAATTCAAATTGCTTATAATAAAAAACATGGCATTACTCCACAAACGATTATTAAAGAGATTCGTGATATCACTAAGAGTCTAGAATCCGACCGTGATCGCGCAATTCATGAGATTTTAGCAATTGAAATGGATGCCCTAAACGCTGGTGTGGCGGGTAAAGCAGGTGGTCTGAAAAAAATTACTAAATTAATCAAAGAAAAAAATAAGCAAATGACTCAAGCTGTCAAAGATCTAGACTTTGAGACCGCTGCTATTCTTCGTGATGAAATTAGGGAGATAGAGCGGAGAGTTGTAAAATAACTAAGTTATGAGCGAAGAAGATAAGTTAAAGAAAACCCGAGATTTGTCGGTTAAAGAAGGGGCGGCGGCTTCAGTCATGAATGGAGCCGCTGATTCTTATGTTTCTCCTTTTGCTATTGAACTCGGATCCAATAACTTTCAAATCGGTTTGCTTACTAGTTTAAATGCTTTAGCGAGTCCAATCATTCAGATTTTTGGTAGCCGTTTAATGGAGAAATTTAATCGAAGGAGTATTTCTTTTATTAGTACACTACTTCAATCTGTGGCATTACTGGGCTTTGTTTTGATTGGTATGGCGTTTTTATGGAAGCCTTTTTCCTTCTCTTTACCAATCATTTTTCTAATTGCCTATATTGTCTATGGTTTGGCTGGTTCTTTGGGTGGTCCGGCTTGGTTTTCTATGATTGGGGATGCAGTACCTGAAAAAATACGTGGCCGCTATTTTTCTCGTCGTAATCGAATATCAAATTATGTAAATATCACCGTTACTCTTTTGGCCGCTATTTTTCTTTATTATATCAAAGCTTCCGGTTACTTGATTTTTGGTTTTGTTGTTTTGTTCGCGATTGCTAGTCTTGGTCGTTTCATCTCTGCCTTGCTTGTTCGTCAACATTATGCGGCGGATATTAAATTAGATAAAGATTATTATTTTTCTTTTTTTCGTTTTATTAAATCAGCTCCCTTTAACAATTTTGGCCGTTTTGCCATTTATGTTGCCTTGATTAGTTTTGCGGTTCAGATTGCTAATCCTTTTTTCGCTGTTTATATGTGGAAAGATTTAGCTCTTAATCCAATTTGGTTTATGGCAATATCTATTTCAACTACTTTTTATTCAGCCATTTCAATGAAGACATTAGGGCTTTTTGCTGATAAGTATGGCAATAAAGAATTGTTACGGATCAGCTGGGTTCTTTTTGGTTTTTCACCGGTATTTTGGATTTTTTCGACCAATCCGTTGTATTTAATTTTGGTTCCGCAATTATTGATGGGTATTGGTTGGGCCGGATTTTCTCTCGCCACTGGCAATTTTATTTATGATAATGTTAGTGTGCCGCGACGAGGAATGGTTTTGGCTTATTATAACCTACTAAATGGTATCGGCGTTTTTTTGGGCGCCACTCTGGGCGGTTTATTGTCACAATATCTTACGCTTCCATTTTTTAATGTTCTATTTTTGATTTTTATTCTTTCAGCTATTTTACGGGTGTTGATATCCTTATGGTTTATTCCCAAGTTAAAAGAAACACGTATTGAGATTTTACCGCCTAAGTCAAACCTATTTAAATATTTTCCTTCGGTTCCGACTTATCTCCGAGAATCTATTTTTCTTTGGATTAATGCAGGATTAGTCCGGGTTAAGATTCGTCGTAAAGAGTGATGTTGCTTAAATAGTTAAATCTAGTTAAAACTTTCAATGTGTGCTATAGTGTGTAAGTTAGAAAAATTACTGTTCACCCCTATGGCCAAACCAGAGGGGGTTTAGGTTTATCAATATGCACGAAAAAACAATTAAAATAAGTGGTGCACGAACACACAATCTTAAAAATATCGATTTAGAAATACCACGTGACAAAATGGTAGTTATTACAGGCTTGTCTGGTTCAGGTAAATCGTCTTTGGCATTTGACACTATTTTTGCCGAAGGTCAGCGTCGCTATGTGGAATCATTATCTGCTTATGCTCGTCAGTTTTTGAAACAAATGCAAAAGCCAGATGTAGATGAGATTACTGGTCTGTCACCCGCTATTTCTATTGATCAAAAATCTCGCTCACAAAACCCTCGTTCGACCGTAGCAACTATCACAGAGATTTACGACTATTTACGTGTATTGTATGCACGCGTTGGTCATCCTTTTTGTCCAGTGTGTGGTACAGAAATTAAAAAACTTTCCAACGAAGAGATTGTAAATTTTGTAAAAACAAAAATTGGCGAAATTGAAAAAAAATCTGATGTTTCAGAAAAAAATATAGAAATCTATGCTCCATTAGTTCGTGGACGAAAAGGTGAGTATTATCAAATGCTTTATGATTTGCTCGACAAAGGTTATCGAGAAATTCTTTTAGATGGCAATCGTAAAAATTTGCGTGAGAGAATTTTGATGGCTAAAACAACCAAACATGATATTGATGTTTTGGTGGATAAAATTAGTATTAAGGAATTAACTTATAAAGAAGAAAAAGCTAAAACTAAAGTTGGGGTGGCAGTAAAAAAAGCTGTCGGAGATTCTGCCAATGAACGTTTATCAGAATCGATAGAACGCGCTTTGGGTGAAGCTGAAGGTTTGGTTAGAATTAAAATTGGTCAAGAAAGCTTTTTGATGTCATCAAAATTTGCTTGTCCAGTAGATGGTTTTTCTTTTCCAGAAATTGAACCACGATTATTCTCTTTTAACTCTCCTTATGGCGCTTGTCCGACTTGTCATGGATTGGGAACAAAAAATTTGTGGAGTGATGAGGATTGTGAAGACTGTCATGGTAAACGTTTGCGAACAGAAGCTTTACATGTAAAAATTGGTGGCAAAAATATTGTGGAAGTAGTAAGTCTATCTATTTCAAATGCCAATGAATTTTTTAGTAAAGTCAAAATGACTACCAAGGAGAAAGAAATTGTCTCAGTGGTTTTACGTGAGATTGAAGCTCGTTTGAAATTCTTATTAGATGTCGGTTTGGATTATATTGCTCTTAATCGACGTGCCGACACTCTCTCTGGTGGTGAAGCCCAGCGTATTCGTTTGGCGTCACAGCTTGGTTCTCGTTTAGTAGGAACTCTGTATGTCTTGGATGAACCAACGATTGGGCTTCATCAACGCGACAATGATAAATTAATTAAAACGTTAGAAGATTTGCGTGACCTTGGCAATACGATTATTGTCGTTGAACATGATGAAGATACTATTCTCGCTTCTGATTATTTAGTTGATATTGGACCTGGAGCAGGTGTACACGGGGGTAAGGTGGTAGTTGCCAATGAAACTCATACTCTATTGACAGCAAAGAAAAATACTTTCAATTCTTTGACGGTAGATTATTTGCGAGGAGAAAAAAAAGTTCCAGTTCCGGAAAAAAGACGCACGGGTGAAAAAGGCACTTTGCGTATTCGTGGTGGAAAAATATTTAATATTAAAGATTTAAATATTGATATTCCACTTGGTCGTTTAGTGACGGTAACAGGTGTATCTGGTTCTGGTAAGTCATCTTTGGTTTATGAAATTTTGTATAAAAATTTACAAGGCCGCTTGGAACGTCGTCAGCGAACAAATAAAATTTATAATTGTAAAGAATTTACTGGTACTGAATATATTACTCGTGTAATTATGATTGACCAGTCGGCTATTGGCCGTACTCCTCGTTCTAATCCAGCTACCTATACTGGAGCTTGGACTTTTGTGCGGGATCTATTTGCTTCGAGTGAAATAGCTCGGGTACGTGGCTGGAAACCATCACGTTTTTCTTTTAATGTGACTGGTGGCCGTTGTGAAGCTTGTCAGGGTAATGGTATGGTAGCGGTAGAAATGCATTTCTTGCCGACAGTTTATGTTGAATGTGATGTTTGCCACGGCTTACGTTTTATGAAAGAAACATTGGAAGTAAAATACAAAAATAAAAATATCTCTGATGTTCTAAAAATGACTGCAGAAGAAGCACTCTTTTTCTTTAAAGATATTCCGCAAATCAATGATCGGCTAAAAACTTTAAATGAAGTAGGTTTAGGTTATTTGCAATTAGGCCAATCAGCTACAACACTTTCTGGTGGGGAAGCTCAACGCGTAAAAATTTCTTCTGAGTTATATCGTCCACATGTTGAAAAAAGTATTTATATCTTAGACGAGCCGACTGTCGGTTTACATTATGAGGATGTAAAAAATCTTGTAGATATTTTACAAAAATTAGTTGCTAAGGGTAACACTGTGGTGGTCATTGAACACAATATGGATGTGATAAAAAATGCTGATTATTTGATTGATATGGGTCCTGATGGTGGAGATAAGGGGGGACAGATTGTTGTAAAGGGTACACCAGAAGATGTAGTTAACAATTTTGATTCACATACTGCAAAATACCTACGACGAGTGTTACGAAAAAAATAATTTCAGTTTTTGCGTCCAATCTTCGTAGATTTGTGGTGTATTTAGACATCACACCTTAATAAAAAAATCGCTTGAATTAGTGGGCTCTTATGCCAAATACTAATTCAAGCGACGAGGATCATCGCAAGTTTGCCTGTCTCGGCTGGGATTATTGTGGATGAGCCCTCTCCCTGTATTTGGTCCAATCCCTAAACCCACAGGTCGAGAGCGCTTCGCTCTAAGAGGCTAGCTCAAAGAGATAAGGCGCTTTTCTACAGAGTATTATACGGTATGTAGGATTTTTGGCAATAAAAACCGCCAGACAAAAAGTCTGGCGGACGTAAAGAGTCGAAGCTTTGGGATAAGACAAGAGTTTATATCTCAAAACAAGCGATAATGATGAGATAGATACCGGCAATGGCTGCCGTACTGGTTAGGTATCGTAGAGCAGTAGATGTTTCCTCGACGATAAACCACCTTGTCACAGCCGCAAAGCCAGCGATACCTACCATAACGGAAGCGCCAACATGTGGCCCTCCCGAAGAGGAGTAGGCGACAACTATCATCGTGACCCCCGCGAGAATTTGGAGCACAGAGCAAATGAAACTAAAGATTACGAGTTTTGTTTTCATCTTTGTTTCCTCCTTTAATTTATTGCAAATGAACAGCTTATCCAGTATTATATCATATATATCATGGACCTGCAAGACCTCAAAAAACTAAACTTACCTGACGAACCCGGCGTCTACTACTTCACCCGCCAAAATTTTTCGAAGAAAAACTTAGGCGGGTTAAAGCAACGGAAAGTTTTTTTATATATTGGGAAGGCTACTTCTCTCCGAGACCGAGTGAAAAGTTATTTCAGTAAAGATTTGATAGTTGGTCGTGGGCCACGAATTGTTACGATGGTAGAACTGGCTGACGGAGTAGAATTTACTAAAACCGACTCTGCGCTCGAGGCACTTATTTTAGAGGCGCATGAAATAAAAAAATATCAACCAAAATATAATGCACGAGAAAAAGATAATAAGAGTTTTAATTATGTAGTGATCACTAAAGATGATTTTCCAAAAGTGGAGGTTGTTCGTGGCCGTACTTTGATAGAAGATGAATCTACTAAAAATATAGGAGTTACACATTTGAGTGTAGTTCGAGGTGCAAGCGAGGCTTGCGACCAAGTTGTACATAATGGTACTGTGCAAAAGCAAACGAGTGAAGTAACGAAGAAATGTATTAAGAGTGTAACTCCTATAAAGTATTCGTTTGGGCCATTTCCATATGGATCAGAGCTACGGGAGGCGATGAAAATTATTCGTAAGATTCTACCTTACAGTGATAGTAAATGTAAAACCTTGTTAGGCAAACCCGCCAAAGTTTTAGGGGGTAAAATTTCGGCGGGTAAACCTTGTTTCAATGCTCAGATTGGTCTTTGTCCGGGAGTATGTACTGGCGCGATAACAAAAATCGAATATGCCCAAACAATTAAAAATCTGAAAAAATTATTTGAAGGCAAGAAAAAAGACCTTATAAAGGATTTAGAAAGACAGATGAAACTCCTAGCGTCTAAGCAAGAATTTGAAAAGGCCAATCTTATTAAACGAAAAATTTTTGCGCTTACTCATATTCAAGATGTGGCCTTAATTAAACATCGGGCTAAAGAAGGTCAGACTAGTATGTTTCGGATTGAAGCTTATGATATCGCTCATTTGTCAGGGAAAGATACTGTAGGAGTGATGACTGTTGTTTTAGATGGAGAAGCAGATAAGAGTTCCTACCGTAGGTTTACGATTCGGGGTAGTCGAATTAAGGACAAGATCCCTGTTTTTATAGGGATGACAATGCGAAGACTTGGTGAAGAAGTGCAAATAAATGATGTAGCTAATTTAAAGGAGATTTTATCTCGTCGTTTTAGTCATGATGAATGGCCACTGCCACAATTGATAGTTTTGGATGGGGGAAAAGCTCAGTTAAATGCCGCTCAGAATATTTTAAATGTATTCAATTTAGATATTCCTATTGTCAGTGTTGTAAAAGATGAGTATCATCATCCACGAGAAATTTTAGGGAACAGAAAAATAATAAGCAAATGGGAAAGAGAAATAATTTTAGCTAATAGTGAGGCTCATCGTTTCGCAATACATTTCCACAGACAAATTCGTGGACGAGTGATATAATGAAATCAATCATGGAATAGTTTTCTATTTCAAATTGTGCTTATGTCTCAAATTCATATATTTAAGTTGGAGGCTAACAAGTGGGTAATCAAAACTCGATGGTTTTATATTTTTTGTTTGACACTTATTTGTTTAGGTTTACATTTTGAAAATATTTTAATTATCGATTGGGCTCGTTTTGCTTGGGTTAAAGAACCTTTATTGTCTCTGCTTGCTTTAGCCTTATTGTTTAATGCACTTTTATATGTGATTTCACGAATGATCGATTTAGAGACTGCCCACAAACACGTCTCAATTTTGAGTTTCTTACAAATTGTTTTTGAAATAGGTTTGGTATCTTTACTGATGTATGACTTACCAGGAGCTTCTCATATTGTTCCAGCTTTATTATTTATTCCTATTGTAGAATCGATTGTTTTATTTGGGAATATTGGACCGTTGATGGTGTCTATTTTAACTGGAGTAATTTTAAATATTTTAGTTGTTTTGGCTAATTCCAATCTTCTGCAATTTTTATTGGGCCAGACAACTCAATCACGTTTAGATAATCTTAAAACCACAGAAGTTTTTACTTGGTCATTAATTTTTTCGGTTATCTATTTAGTTGTAGGATCGATGTCATCATATATTGCGAAACAAATTGCTGATCGAGAAGAAAAATTAGAAGAAGAAACAGCCAATAAAGAAGTTCAGGTCAATGCTTTGCGTAATTTTAATCGAGAATTAGCCAATGGTACGCGTGAACTAAAATCTAAAGATTTTGAATTAGAAATGGCCAACAAACGTTTGGAGACATTGGAAGAAGCAAAATCAAAATTTATCTCAGTTACTGCTCATCAGTTACGGACACCCTTGTCAGCGATAAAATGGACATTCGATATGATTTTGACCGGTAAGTTTGGTGAAGTAAATGATGAGCAAAAAGTTTTTTTAGCTAAAGGTTTTGAAAGCACCCAAAGAATGATTCATATTGTAAATGACCTTCTGCATGTTGATCAAGTAAATACTGATAAAATAGAAATAAAATTCGAGAGAGTAAATATAAATTCTTTAGTTGAAAGTGTCGGATTTGAGTTTACTAATCAGGCTATAAGTAAGGAGATAAAATTTGAAATAAAAACTCCCTCAAAACCTCTACCAGAGATTGAGGCAGATCAAGTAAACTTACGTATAGTTTTGGAAAACTTACTTGATAATGCTATTAAATATACTCTCAGGGGTGGTCAAGTGACTTTAATTATTTCTGATGCAAAACTCAATTCAGTTGAAGCGGTAATAGAAATAGTCGTTAAAGACTCTGGTATCGGTATTCCAGAGTCAGAAAAATCTAAAATATTTAGTAAATTTTTCCGCGCGACTAATGCTATCCGCACCGAACCAGATGGTTCTGGAATTGGTTTGTTTATTGTTAAAGATATTGTTAAAAAGCATGGCGGTTCTTTGTGGTATGAAAGTAGTCCAAATGAGGGCTCAGCTTTTCACGTAACCCTACCTTTGAGACAGAAAAAACTATAGACAGTTTTCCCTTGCTTGTTTTTGTTAATATTGTTAGGTATAATATGAGTAAGTTATTTAGTAAGTTTTAAATTAAAGTTCATGGCAAGCAATAAAAATATATTAATTATAGAAGATGATGAGTTTTTGCGTTCCTTGGCTGCTAAGCGATTGGAAAAAGAGGGGTATACTGTTCTAGTCGCAGCCGATGGTACTATTGGTTTAAAAATGGCAGCTGAAGAAGTTCCTTCTTTGATTTTGTTAGATTTGCTTTTGCCAGGATTGAGTGGTTATGAAGTGTTGGAAAAGCTCCGAGCTGAGGAGGGGACTAAAGCTACTCCCGTAATCGTTTTCTCAAATCTTGGTCAAAAGGAAGATGTAGAAAAAGCCAAAGGTTTGGGTGCCAATGATTTCTTAATCAAGGCCAACTTTACACTAGATGACGTTTTAGAAAAAATTAAACAATATATCGGATAATTCTAATGAATAGTATAAATAAAAAGCACCTCTGGTGCTTTTTATTTATACACATTTATTTTAAATTTGCTTTCTTAAGGCTCGACTTTAAATCCTCAAAAAGGTCCAGTCTTTGGTTTTTTTTAATTTCGAACGATATTTATCCCCAGTTTTTATTTATTTGTGCTAACTGTTATAATTATTACAATGTCACAAATACGCGTAGGAGTTGTCCGTGGTGGACCTAGTTCAGAATATGAAGTCTCCTTAAAAACCGGGGGAAGTGTTCTCTCTAATTTGCCACCACAATATCAAAAAGAAGATATTCTTATCACAAAAGATGGGGAGTGGCATTTACGTGGAGAACCAATTCTTCCGCAAAATTTACTAAATCATATTGATGTCGCTTTTCTTTGTTTACATGGCGAATATGGCGAAGATGGACAAGTCCAGAGGATTTTAGATTCTATTGGATTACCTTATACTGGATCAGGCAGTCTAGCCTCAGCTTTGGGGATGAATAAATTGCACGCTAAGAATTATTTATTACCTCATGGGATTAAAATGGCTCGTCATATTTCTGTTTCTTATCAAGATGATCCGATCGAAAAAGCACATGAAGTATTTTTGAAATTTGCACCACCCTATATTGTAAAGCCGACCGACCGTGGTTCTTCCGTTGGTCTATTTTTTGTAAAAAGTGTTCATGATTTACCAGTTGCCATCCAATCTTGTTTGGAATGTTCAGATTCTGTTTTGATAGAGGAATTTATCCGTGGTAAAGAAGCAAGTTGTGGAGTGGTAGAAAAAATGCGTGGACAAGATATTTATGCTTTGATGCCTGTTGAGATTCGTACTCCTCAAGGGAAAAACACTTTTGATTATGAAGCAAAATATTCTGGCATAAGTCAGGAGATTTGTCCTGGGCAGTTCACTTCAGAAGAAAAGCATGAAATTATGCGTTTATCTGCTTTGGCCCACGAAAAACTTGGCTTAAAGCACTATTCCCGCTCTGATTTCATTATTTCTCCTCGTGGAGTCTATTATCTAGAAACAAACACTCTACCAGGTCTTACTAGCGAATCACTTCTACCTAAGGAGCTCAAAGCCTCTGGTATTACCTATAAAGATTTCTTGGATCATTTAATTAACCTCGCATTAGGTAAATAAGAGTTTTTTGATTTTCACAAAAGGACTGATATAATAGTAGTATGGAATCAATATTGAAGTCAGACATCTTTTTTTTTATCACTTCAGTAGTAGTAGTTGCGATTGGTATTGGTACCGTCGCATCGTTTTTTTATATTGTTAGTATTTTGCGTGATGTAAAAGGTATATCAAGAACTGTAAATCAGGAAACGAAAGAAATGGTGGAGGATATTTCCCAATTAAGAACTAAAGTAAAAAGTGAAAGTGCTATCGTTGGTATTTCCGCTTTTTTCCGGAAGTTGTTTGCCCGAGGCAAGAAAGGTCGTAATCATTAAAAATTAAGAAGTGTAACGACTATAATTTTTATGAACCCGCCCTGACTCACAAGAGTTTTCACAGGGTGGGGTGAATATTTATATATTCGTTTCACTCGTTATAAAACAATCAAATGGCAAGTAAGAATAAAAATAGAGTTAGTGCTGTAGAAATTGGCGTAGGAATTGCCGCTTTAGCCGCTGCCGCTGCCGCTGGTGGTTATTTTTTATATGGTAAAGATGGTGCTAAAAATCGTAAAAAAATAAAGGGCTGGATGTTGAAGGCTAAGGGTGAAGTTTTGGAACAAATGGAAAAAGGGAAAGAAATGACAGAAGAGACTTATCATAATGTAATTGATAAAGTTTCCCAAAAGTATAAGGCTGTTAAAGATATTGATCCTGTCGAATTACAACAAATGACTAAGGAGTTAAAGAATCATTGGAAGAATATTAAAGCCCAGTTATCTCCTAAGTCAAGGAAAAAAGTAGCCAAAAAATAGTCTTAAGTTCATACTTCTAGATTTAAGAGCCGACCTTTTGAAATAGGGTCGGTTTTTATTTTGGTGGAATTGTGGACTCTAGCGGAATCGAACTCCTTGGAAACCCACGGTTTTCCAACGGCTTCGCCTGCCTGCCTCCACGGGAAACTACCGTTTCCCGACCCTTTCCCGGTTCGAATCCGCTAGAGCACAAAAAAATTAGCTAATGCTGATTATTTATTGGTGGACCCTAGCGGATTCGAACCGCTGACCTCCTCGATGCAAACGAGGCGCTCTACCAACTAAGCTAAGGGCCCAATATTTAATTTTGTTCTCAAAAACCTTCTTCCGATGGATGATTTTAGATATTTTTCTCTTTTTATTGCTTCTTCTTGCTCGGTAATTATTTCCGTGTATATTACCTTTAAGTTTCTCATTTTGCTAGTTGTAATAGTATGACCAGAACGATGTTCTTTTAATCTTCGTACTAAATTGTTAGTCATACCTTTGTATAACTTACCATTATCGTCTTGAAGTACATATACTGTGTACATTATATTTTTAGTATGCAAACGAGATGCTCCCCGCCCGAACGTACCGTTCGGTACGGGCGGGTACCAACTAAGCTAAGGGCCCATGAGTCCGTGTCATTCTCGCGAACGCGGAGATCTAGGCTTCGTGAAATATATTCTAATTTTCTGTTTTCTTCAGAATATCAAAATAAAAATCAATCAAGAAGCTATTTCTTTTTTTCTGAATAGTGCTCTTTCAAAAATAAGACAGGGAAACAGATTATGAATAATATTTTTGTCCAATCGATTTTCATCGGCTAAATATAACAGAAAATTGGTGAATTATCAAGTTTTTTTGCTAGAGTTGGATACTATATCGAGTATAATTTTTACCCGATTTTCGGGCGTATCCACTGGTATTTTTATTGGTTCATATCCGAAATATCTGTAAGTCTGTTCGATTGCTAGGTGTATTTCTTTAGCTGTTTCTAAATTTTCTTTGCGTGATTCGTCATTTTGATAATCTAGTAAAGGGTCAAGGAGAAATACTAAATCATAACGTTTAAAACCATTTTTTATTACATTCTCTGGAATTTCCACTTTTCCTAATTTACAATAAGCATAACCATCAATAATACTTCGGTCACAGAAAACATCTTGATTATTATAATTTTCCTCATCCGCTAATTGTTTTTCGACGACCCTTTGCTGGAATAAAAATAAATCTTTCCAAGGTAAAATGTTACTGTTTTTTTGCTGTTCTATTTCGATAATTGATCGCGCTTTTTCTGTTAGAACGGTGTATCCTTGTTCTTTTAAAATATTTAGAATAGTAGTTTTTCCAACTCCTGGTCCACCAGTGAGAACATATTTCATATAGAAATATATTAGCAAAATATCTATAAAAAAAGAAAAAACTCCCCTTAGTCGATTGACCAAGGGGAGAGGGTTATTTATGCAAAGGAACAGGGGTGGGATAATCTCCTGAGAAACAAGCATCACAAACTTGGGGACATTTATCATCTCGTAAACCCTTACCAATTGCCTGATAGGTTCCATTGAGTGATAAAAAACCAAGACTGTCGACCCCTAGAAATTTACGCATCTTCTCAACGCTTCCCAATCGGTGGGCTAGTAAAAGATTTTGTTGGGGAGTATCGATGCCATAAAAACAGGGGTAAGTAATTGGGGGACTCGATAGACGAAAATGGATTTCTTTAGCTCCAGCTTCTCGAATCATTCGAATGATTACTCGTCCGGTTGTTCCGCGAACAACAGAGTCATCCACTACAATAACGCGTTTACCCTTAAGAACTGAAATTATCGGATTGAGTTTCATCGCTACTCGGAGTTCTCTTATCGCCTGCAAAGGATCGATAAAAGTACGTCCGACATAGTGATTACGAATCAATCCGAGGGCATACATGATTTTAGCTTCCATGGCATAACCTAAAGCCGCTGGAACACCAGAATCAGGTATTGCGATGACCACATCAGCCTCTGCTGGGTACTCATTGGCAAGGTTTCTTCCCATTTTAACACGAACATCATAAAGAGTTTGTCCATCTATTATGCTATCTGGACGGGCAAAATAGATGTGCTCGAAGACACAGAGTCTTGGAGATTGTTCTTTGAATGGTTTTAAATTACTAATCCCATTTTCAGAAATGATAACAATCTCGCCTGGTTCGATTTCCCGAACAAACTCTGCTTTTGCCGTAGTATCTTCGGGATTTCGTAATGAGTCTAGAGCACAGGTCTCTGAGGCTAGAATAAAACTACCTTCAAATTTTCCTAGCACTAGTGGCCTGATTCCAAATGGATCGCGAATACCAATGAGTTCATGATTGTTCATTGCTACGAGAGAATAACTTCCTCGGACTTTTTTCAATCCTTCGACAATACGGCAAATCTGTCCTCTCCTGTGATATTCAGCAAAAAGATGAAAGATTACTTCTGTATCAGAGGTGGAATGAAAAATACTTCCCTGATTGATCAGCTTCATTCGCAGTTTGTCTGCGTTGGTCAAGTTTCCATTGTGTGCCAAACCAAATCCACCAAAAGCAGTTTCGGCAAAAAATGGTTGGAGATTGCGAGTGGCATTTTCTGGTGAATTATCGCCACTGGTTGAATAACGAACATGACCAATTGCTGATCGACCCAATAGATTTTCCACAACGTGTGGTGGAAAATTTCCACTGACCAAACTAGGACCACGATGAGCGCAAAATCCTTTTTTGCTTGAAAAAGTAACAATTCCTGCGCCTTCTTGCCCGCGATGTTGCAAAGCATGTAACATGAGAACAGTGTGCAATGTGGCTCGTGGGTGATTAAATATCCCCACAATTCCACATTCCTCTCTCATTTTGTCGTCATACATGATATTTACTCCTAAGAGGTGAGATGTCAAAGCTACAATCTGCCTTTAAGATAGCATAAAGAGAAAAATTTAAAAGAGTTTTTTATTGCTATTTGCGAAAAGTCATATTTTTTGCTTTAATATTAGGAAGTTAGATTATAGAGGGGGGCCTATAGTATAGCGGTAGAACGGTTCCATGGCATGGAACAGGTCCGGGTCCGACTCCCGGTAGGTCCACAAAAATAAGGAGTGTAACGATCCCTCCAGAGGATTGCTGTTTGTATTCAATCGCTTTGCTCTTGAACAAACAGGGAATATATTTTTGTAGGATTTGCACGAAGTAGCAGGCACAAATAAAAAGAAAAAGCTGTGATCCTCTTTGAAGTAGAGATCACAGCTTTTGGATTATCCTGCAAGGATGTCCCGAATCATTTCAGGTAGATTGACTTTGTTATCGCAGTGATGACCACAGCCAATTTGTGTTAATATTGCCTGCAAATCAACCGAACTTGAAACAGCGATGAGTTTCTCTGGTTGGAAACCTTCAAAGACAACACGTTTCGCTAGTGCTAGCGTTGTCGTTTCCATCCCCTTAGAACTTTTTGGGACTTCTCCGTCGAAGGAAATGATAACGATTCGCCCTTTGTTCTCGTCAAACGTTCTCTCAGCTGTTTCAAGATCTGGAGCAATAAGTACTTGATATTTTTCACCAAGTAACATTTTCAGCTTAATCTTATAGAAATTAAAGATGCTCTCATAATCCTCAATAATTAGGATTATTGGTTTTTTAGGACTTTCATTTGTCATGATTTCGCTCCTCTGTCTGAATGAACTGCTCACTTTCTTTAATTATACCGTATTTAGTGTATAAAGTCAATAATGAATAAAAAATCAAAATTTGATAAAATTTCTTTACCTGCCAAAATTTTTATGATTTTTTTTCGTAGGTTTAAATTATCCGTTTTGTTAAAAATCTAGATATTAATTTTTTGTCGAAATTATTAAAGTAAAACTTAGGCAGGTAAATGTTTAAAGAATTTTTAATGAAAAAGATGTTGAAGGCTAAGGGGGTGCCTGAAGACCAAATCGATATGGTAATGACTTTGGTAGAAAAAAATCCCGCATTATTCACTAAAATCGCCGAAGAAATTCAAGTTAAAATAAAAGGTGGTCAAGAACAAATGCAAGCGAGTATTGAAGTGATGACCAAATACAAAGACGAAGTTCAGCGAGTAATGGCTGAGGTAAAAAAATAATTTTATGTCATTATCTATTGGCATTGTTGGGTTGCCAAACGTTGGAAAGTCGACGCTTTTTAATGCGTTGACGCGGAAAAAAGTTCCGGCGGAAAATTATCCGTTTTGTACCATCGATCCATCGGTGGGTATTGTACCTGTGCCAGATGAACGTGTTGATATTTTGAATGATTTTTTTAAGTCGGCAAAAAAAATTCCCGCTGCCATTGAATTCGTAGATATTGCTGGTTTAGTAAAGGGTGCTGCTGAGGGTGAAGGTTTGGGTAATAAATTTTTATCACATATCAGAGAAGTAGATGCCATTGCTGAAGTGGTGCGTATTTTTAAAGATAGTAATATTACTCACGTTTCAAATGAGGTAAATCCAGTAAGTGATATTGAAACGATTAATTTAGAACTTATTTTGGCTGATATGCAGACTGTTTCAAAACGTCTGGCCAATATTTCTCATGATGCAAAACGTGGTGATAAGCAGGCGATGGCTGAAAGTGAGTTTACTACTCGTTTAGAAAAAGTTTTGCAAGAAGGTAAAATGGCTTCTTCTATAAAAGAGAGTTTATCTGATGATGAGAAAATTTATTTTCGTAATTTATATCTTTTGTCGGCTAAACCAATTTTGTATGTTTTAAATAAAAAGAGTGGTGCAGAATTGGTAGATACGACTGAGCTACTTAAATTTTTAAATGATATGGGTGCTAACTATTGTTACGTTGATGCCCGTATTGAGCAAGACCTGTCTGATTTTGAAGGAGAGGAACGAAAAATGTTTAAGACGGAATTAGGTGCGGCCGATGATGATGGAATCGATAAGCTGATTAAAGAAAGTTATAAAATGCTCAATCTGATTACTTTTTTGACGACAGGGGAGGATGAAACACGTGCCTGGACGATTAAAAAAGGGTCCACTGCTCCTGTGGCTGGTGGAGCGATTCATACCGATTTTACTGAGAAATTTATTAAAGCGGAAGTCGTTTTCTGGAAAGACCTTGTTTCTGCTGGTTCCTATAGCGCCGCCCGTGAAAAAGGTTTACTGAAAACAGAGGGTAAAGAATATATTGTTAAAGATGGTGATGTGATTGAATTTAAGATTTAATTCCGCTTGCGGAGTTAAATTTAAATTCAATCATATAGGATTTGCCTTACCACGGCAAATCCTATGCCAATTGAGTTTTAAGATCTAGGATAAAAAAAGTGGCTCACCAAGACGAATCCTGGTGAGCCGGGTCAACCTTTTTCTCATGTTTCGCTCGCCGCTACTTAGGTACTTAAGGTTGTAAGATTAGAGTACCACAAAAGATGGTAGTGTCATAGAGTTCAAAATCTAGACTACTTGACATAATAACTAACTTAATGTATTATGATTTTAACCACGTACAGAAAGGATAAATTATGAGTGGCAAATGGTTCCTTGAATACACCTATCACAATGAAATGGAGTCGATGGGGAACGAAGTTCAACAGACTGAAATTCCCTTGGTCGCCACTGATGAAGTGACGGCAATCGCGGAAGCGAAAGCGATCTGGGACAAGAAAGTCCAGGAAGCTAACGCTTATTGGGAGAAGCAGAAAGCGACGTGGGCACACCCGCCCACTGGCCCTTTCCACGGACTGAATCCCAATCCGCGAGTTACGTATCGAATTCCACTTTGAGTGCAGGTGCATAAACCCCATCTTCTACAAAATAGGAGGTGGGGTTTTGACTTTATGAAGATGGTGGTGTTATTGAGTTCAAGACATAGATTGCCTTTTCTTTTCTCTATTTAGGACTATAATATTGGTATATTAGCCTAATTTAAAATATTATGGACCAATCAATGGATGTTAAGCCACGTAAAAACATAAGTATTCTTAAGTGGCTTTTAATTGTTAGTATTGTGATTGTGTTAAATTTGTTTTTTAACTTTGGTATTAGCTCTTTTTATCATGCACCAAAATTTGAAGATTTTTGTAAAAATGAAAAGATAAATGTCCAGCCGGTAACAAAAGATGCTTGTGTAGCGGTTGGAGGACAATGGAATGAATCTTCTTTAATTGAAAAGATGATACCGTCAAATATAACTGAACCCCAAAAATTGCAGACAAATAGCTATTGCGATACTTCTTTCACTTGTCGCCAAGAATTTGAGATGGCTAACAATGTCTACCAAAGAAATGTGTTTGTGACCTTGGTTATTTTAGGCATCATTTCTTTGCTTATTGGTTTTGCTCTCTCTTCTGTTTCGGTTGTTTCTTTTGGACTATCATTTGGCGGAGTTCTTTCGCTTGTGATTGCTTCAATTAGATATTGGTCAGCAATGGATGAATTTATTCGAGTAATTATCCTTGGATTAGCTTTGATTATTCTTATTTGGTTAGGAATAAAAAAGTTTAAAGATTAGTCTCCGTATTATCATAGCTGATTTTTATGTGTAAAAATCAGCTATGATAAAATAAAAACAGATTTTGTGTCCCATCCTCGCGGCTGAATCAGCAGATTCACGTCTTGGACGCTGATCCGTGGGGTATTCAGGCATTGCACTCCAATAAAATCCCAAGTGGTTCATAAAACTATTTGGGATTTTTGGGTAGATTCCCGTTTCGTGAATTGCAGTGGAAAGAACCAATTTTTAGTAAACAAGCGATAAAATCTTTTTTCGTCAGCGGGTATGTTCGTTACCATTGCACATCAGAAGAAAATTCACCTAGCATCGTTGACATTAATTGTTATTCTGATTCTAATTGGTTGTCATTGTTTGAAACCATTCATTAGGAAAAAATACGGTTCGTCTCGGATTTTAATTATCTCAGTTATTTTTCATCTAAGTTTGGTCCGAAATCTTTTTCCTATAGTGGGTTGAAAAAGTCAAATAAAGTTATATAATGGCATCATTGTCAAACATAAAATTGATAAATTTTAAAAATATTTATGCAAAATTACGATCCTAAAAAGATAGAGGGAAAATGGCAGAAGGCTTGGGAAAAAAGCGAGATTTATAAGGCTAAAGATGTATCTACTAAACCTAAATGGTATTCTTTGATTGAGTTCCCTTATCCATCTGGTGACGGCTTACATACCGGTCATATTCGTAGTAATACTGCAATGGATATTATTTCGCGTAAACGTCGCATGGAGGGCTACAATGTTCTCTATCCGATTGGTTGGGATGCTTTCGGTCTTCCAACTGAAAATTATGCAATCAAGACAGGAGTTCACCCAATCAAGGTTACTAAAAAAAATACCGATATTTTTCGGAAACAATTAAAATCAATTGGTTTTTCTTTTGATTGGGCCCGAGAAATTAACACTACAGACCCAAATTATTATAAATGGACACAGTGGATATTTTTACAGTTATTTAAAAAGGGTCTAGCCTATAAACAAAAAACTTTAATCAATTGGTGTCCGTCTTGTAAAACTGGTTTGGCCAATGAAGAAGTTGTTGCTGGTAATTGCGAACGTTGCGGAACAGCGGTAATTAAAAAAGAAAAAGAGCAGTGGATGTTGGCAATTACTAAATATGCTGACCGTTTAGACAAAGATTTAGACAAAGTCGATTACCTTCCTCAAATTAAACAACAGCAAAGAAACTGGATTGGACGCAGTGAGGGTTCAGAAATTAAGTTTAAGCTAAAGGCTAAAGACAATAATCTAGAATCTTTTGTCTCTGTTTTTACTACTCGTGCTGATACTCTTTTTGGTGTTACTTATGTTGTTTTGGCTCCAGAGCATCCTTTGGTAATTGAGTTAAAAAATCAGGTTGAGAACAAAAAAGAAGTCGAGACCTATATCAAGAAGACTTTGAGTGTGACTGACACAGAACGTACTTCCGATGGAAAGGAAAAAACAGGAGTGGAACTCAAGGGAATTAGTGCTATTAATCCAACGAATAACGAGAATGTCCCAGTCTTCATTGCTGATTACGTATTGGCTTCTTATGGCACTGGCGCTGTTATGGCTGTACCGGCTCACGATGAACGTGATTATGCTTTCGCCAAGAAATACAATTTACCAATAGTGGAAGTTGTTAAAGGCGGTGATATTTTAAAGGAAGCTTTTGTCGAAAACGGAATTTTAGTAAATTCTGGTAAATTTAATGGTCTTACAAGTGAAAAAGCTCAAAAGGAAATAACAAAATTTGTAAAAGGGGAATGGGTAACCAAATATAAATTACGTGATTGGATTTTTTCTCGTCAGCGATATTGGGGAGAACCAATTCCCTTGGTTTATTGTGAAAAAGATGGCTGGGTGGCTGTACCAGAAAAAGATTTGCCGGTTAAATTGCCGAATGTAAAAAATTTCCAGCCGTCTGATGATGGTGAATCTCCTCTATCGCGTGATATAAAGTGGGTAAATACTAAGTGTCCAACTTGTGGGGGTAAGGCTAAAAGAGAAACTGATACAATGCCAAACTGGGCTGGTTCATCCTGGTATTTTTTGCGCTATATCGATCCAATCAATAAAAAAAGTTTAGCTGATTTTAAAAAACTAAAATACTGGCAACCAGTAGATTGGTATAATGGTGGGGCTGAACATATTACTCTTCACCTTTTATATTCTCGTTTTTGGAACAAGTTTTTGTATGACATTGGTATTGTGCCAGTAGATGAACCTTATCAAAAACGGACAACCCATGGAATGATCTTGGGCGCTGGTGGAATTAAAATGTCAAAATCAAAAGGCAACGTGGTCAATCCTGATGTAACAGTTAAAGCTTATGGAGCAGATACTTTACGTGTCTATGAAATGTTTATGGGCCCATTTGATCAGTCAATTGCGTGGAGTACAGAAAGCATTATTGGTTCTCGACGATTACTAGATAAAGTTTGGAGTGTTGGTCAAAAAACTGCCAAGGTGAAACCGACAGAATCTTTTGATATTCTTACTCATAAAACAATAAAGAAAGTGGGGGAAGATATTGAACAGATGGCTTTTAATACAGCAATTTCTACAATGATGATTTGGGTTAATGAAGCTGATAAACTGGAAAAAGTACCTGCTGATTTAATGACTGATTTCCTTAAAATTCTGGCTCCGTTTGCTCCCCATATTACCGAAGAATTGTGGTTTAATTTAGGACACAAAAAATCCATTCACATTGAAAAATGGCCAGCTTATAATGAAACTAAATTACAGGATAAGGTGGTGACTATTGCCGTGCAAATAAATGGTAAGGTTCGTGATCTATTTGAGATAGAGGCAGGGTTAGAGCAGTCAGAAGTGGAGAAAATAATATTGGCACGCGAAGGGGTAAAAAAATGGATCTCGGGACAGACTATTCGTAAGATTATTTATATTAAAGATAGGCTTTTGAATATCGTTGTTTAAAGTCAAACAGTTATT